>Ga0310823_100009_pt1 | contig 723874 bp, 613 predicted proteins | sample P4_ome_3_FD_201316 | JGI IMG/M metagenome (GOLD analysis project Ga0310823, IMG submission 201316) | Sorghum-adapted microbial communities from Joint BioEnergy Institute, Emeryville, California, United States - P4_Day56_Rep3 | ecosystem: Engineered > Bioreactor > SSF (Solid state fermentation)...
CCAAACACCATGAATCCATGGTCCGATGGGCCGCGATCAGACTCCTCAGCCGACAACTCGCCAGACACAAACAAGATCAGAAACAAAGATCACATCGAAAGATCAGGGTTTAGGAACAGGCTCTAAGCAGCCAGCCTGGACGCACTCCAGATTTGTCAGTCCGGCTTCGGTGGCGCGCTCGCGGAGTAGCCCGACCATGGCGGCCGAAACGTCAGCAGCTACGACCCGTCCGAACGTGCGGGCGGCAGCCAGTGCGAATTGGCCGGTGCCGGCACCGAGATCCACCACGGTCGACTGATCGTTGAGGCCATGACTGGTGAAGATCTCGAGATCCTTCGTGGAGTCCGGGTGTCCCTGCTTGCGGTCGAAGCCGGCAACGAAGGTCGGATCAAGGTGTTCCGGGCCTGCGTGCGCGAGTTCGTCGAGCATCCACGGCGTCTTCATGAGCCGATCGTGTCGAGGCGTAAGACAGTACGCAATCGAATTTGCTCACACGTTTCGCCGAGAGGATCAACGCTGGTCCACCACCGATGGTGCCGGTGAGCTCGGAGGTCGCGTACGGCGTTTCCTGTCCGGCCGCCTACCGACATCCGAAAGCCTCGAGCCTTTGCTTGTCTCGGCACACCAGTAGGAGCGGCCCGCGGCCGCCCTAGCTGATGCTGGGCTGCTCGACCTCGCGTATGGGATCAGCTGAACGGGTTTCTGCATCCTCATCTCCACGCTGCCGTGTCCGCGGCTATGACACCGGACGGCCAGTCGCCGAACGGCTCGACCGCTTTCTGCGCCATGGGACGCTCGCGATGCCTGCTCAATTGGTACGTAGCAGGAAATGCTGGCGGAGTGCGTTAACGAGGTTTTCGTACGTCGACGACCGAGCCGTCGATATTCCGCCAGCTGGCGTCAAACTCGATTCAAACCCGATACGAGGTCTTGAAAACCTTCGTCCACAAGGAGGTGACCCGCGACTGCAGCCCGATCGGGCCGGGAAGAGCCTGGTTGTGCGGGAACTGTTACGTGGTGGCGTCGAAGCCGCGAAGAAGCGGCGGTTGACCCGCGTCGTCGGGATCGCGGCAGAACGCGGATATTCGTTCTGGACAATCACACGCTCCGGATGCCTGGACCCGGACTGGTATCGCGCTCAGCGCAAGGCCGCCAGGGGTGTGGTGGGTCCGGTGCGAAAGTCGCGGTACGGCAGAGGTATTCGCCGCGTGGCGGCTGCAGCGCATTACGTCGTTCGGGGTCGGACCCGAGGATTGTCGCCGCATCCGCTTTTCGAACCGGAGTATTTCGACCCGAAGAACTGGCAACGTACCGGGCTCGACCCATTCGTACGATATCTCGCCAACCGCAAGAACTGGTATCGGCCGACGCATCCGTGGTTCGACGGGCTCAAGTACGTGGAACGGACTCCGGACGCTGAACGATCCCGCTGGGGTCCACTCGGGCACTTCATGACACATGCCACCGCTGGGTCGATCCTGCCAGCGGTCGGGGGCTCCGCGGGGGCGGCGACGCTCACCTGGGCGGAAGGGCTTGCCATCCTGTCGGCGTCTCTTGCCGACCGAACCGCCCAGGAGCGCCTGTTGCGCATCGCGCGGGTCAGCCGGTCCTACGACCGCGCGGCAGAGCGGTGGTTCCTCGGCCGCTGGCGGACCGCCGAGTTGCCTCCTGCGATGGGCGAGGCTCCTCTGGTCTCGGTGGTCATGGCTGTGTGGAACCGTGCCGACCGCGTGGCAGCGGCGATCGTGTCAGTGCAACGGCAGAGCCTGCAGGACTGGGAGCTGCTCGTCGTCGACGACGGGTCGACAGACGATACGGCCGACCTCGTGGCGAGCCTCGCGGAGAGCGACTCGCGCATCACGCTGCTGCGGGAGCGCCATCACGGTGTCTCGCACGCGCGGAACGTTGCGCTGGGCCGTGCGCGTGGTCGGTACGTCGCCTTCCTCGACTCCGACAACACCTACCGGCCCGACTTCTTGCGTACCGCTGTGGCGGCGATGTGGGGCAACGGCTGGCGTGCGGGTTACGCGGCCATGCTGTTGACGGGAGACGACGGAGTGCGGTACCGCGCCGTGGCGGGCGGTCGAAAGCTTCTCGAGCTCCGCAATCACATCGACCTCAACGCTTTGGTTGTCGAGCGCGCGCTGCTCGACGAGGTGGGCGGCTTCGACGAGAGCCTCGCTCGTTCCGTCGACTACGACCTCGTGCTCCGGCTCAGCGCGGTGGCGCCGATCGCGTACCTGCCGTTCGTCGCCACCCACTACGACCACGGCACCAATCCGAGCCGGCTGACCAACCGCGAGCCGATCTCGTGGCGCGAGGTGGCGCAGAACAACAACCTCATCGACTGGCGGCGCGAGGCTTGCGCGACGCATCGCGTTCGCGGCCGCGTGTCTGTCGTGGTGTCCACCAGCCAGGACTGGCTGAGCACCGAGCGGTGCGTGCGCTCTCTTCTGGCCGAGGCGACGGCGGAGGATCTGGAGATCGTCGTCGTCGACAACGCGTCCCGGCGGTCGGTCTCGCTACTTCTCGCAGCACTGTGTGCCGCCCAGCCGAAGGTGCGGCTGATCCGGCAACCAATCAACAGGTTCCCCGCACTGGCCTCGAACCTCGGGTTCGCGCACTCGACCGGTGAGACGGTCGTCTTCGTCCGCAACACCAGTGCAGCCGAGCCGGGTTGGCTCGAACCTCTGCGCAAAGCGCTGGACGACCCCTCGGTGCTCGCCGTCCAGTCGCTTCAGCTGAACTCGTCGGGCAGCGTCTTGTCGGCCGGCCTGGTCTTCCCGCCCCGAGCCACGCTGCCGGTGCACTTTCTCGCCCAGCATCCGGTCGAGGATGCCCGTCGAGCGGGCGCCTTCTTCGAGGTCGCGGCGCTGGATCGTGGGGCGCTCGCCATGCGGGCGGCCGACTTCGCCGCCGTGCGTGGCTTCGACCCGCTTTTCCGGGACGGTCTGGAGGACGTCGATCTCACGCTACGGCTGAAGGAGCTCCGACCGGGACGGCTCGTGGTGGCGACGGACAGCGTGGTGATCCGACACGACCAGGCAGGCGCCGAGTCGGTCTGGCAACCGCCGAACGAGGAGGTCTTCGTGCGACGTTGGGCGAACCGGCTTCCCCGAGCAGGTGGGGATGCCGAGCGAGAGGATCTGCGTCTGTGGCGCGCGGCTGGGTTCTCCCTCGCGCACTATCGCGTCGACAGCACCGTGCCGGGGAGCGCTTGCGGTTCGACCAGGTGCGCGCCGCGACCGTCGATGAAGCCGGTCCTCACGAGGTCGCCGCGTGAGGTGACCGATGGGCCGGCGAAGGGCCTGCCAGCGCTGCGCTGGGCGCTGAAGGTCGCCGCACCGTCGGGCCTTGTGGGGCTGTCCTGGGGAGACCTGCACTTCGCTCGAGCCCTCGCGGCGGCGCTGGTACGGCTGGGTCAGGAGGTCGTCATCGACGCGCGAGGTGCCGAATGTCGAGACAGCGCGTATCTCGACGACGTCGTGCTCGTCCTTCGCGGCCTGCTCCCGGTCACCCCGCAACCAGGGCGGGTGAACCTGCTGTGGGTGATCAGCCATCCGGATCTGGTTCACCCGGCTGAGGTTCGTGCGTACGACGCGGCGTTCGCGGCCGGTGACTCCTGGGCGCGTCGGATGTCCGAGCTCGCGGACACACCGGTGGAGACGTTGCTGCAGTGCACGGACCCGGACCGGTTCCATCCGGACGTCGCACAGCCAGACACCGGCGAGCCGGTGCTCTTCGTCGGCAACTCCCGCAACGTGTTCCGGCCGAGCGTCCGCGATGCGATCGCGGCGGGGGTGGACGTGGCGATCTACGGAACGCTGTGGGAGCGGTTCGTGGACCGGCGATTGGTCCGGGGCGAGTACTACCCGAACGAAGACGTCGCCGTGGCCTACCGCTCGGCGGGGATCGTGCTGAACGACCACTGGGACGACATGCGCCGCGAGGGGTTCGTGTCCAACCGGCTCTTCGACGCGACGGCGTGCGCCGCCCGCATCGTGAGCGACGATCTACCGGGGCTGAAGGAGATCTTCGACGGCGTGGTTCGGACGTACCAGTCCGTCGACGAGCTGAAGGACCTGCTCACCAAGCCGAAGGACGCGGTCTTCCCGAGCGAGGCGGAACGTCGACAGGTAGCCACGGTCGTACGACGGGAGCATTCGTTCGACGCCCGAGCCCGTGCCCTGCTGGACGCCGCCGTCCACCTTTGGTGATCTCCTTCGCCCCACCGTCGGAAATGACCACGCAACGCGGGGCAGTGGTAGCTGGCCGGGGCGTGTTTGCGGTGGTTCGGTACGAATTCACGTGGTCGGTGTACGCACGTCATAGCCGCCGTCGGCGAGGCCTGCCAGCTGCTCGAACGGGTTGCGGCGCGCGAAGTCGCGGCATCGCAGCCATGACCACGCACAGGCGATCAGGTAGAGCGGGATGAGCGGGAGCCCCAAGCAGGCGACGTACTGCCACGTGTGTCGCTGCTCGTGCGCAAGGAGGCGTGGTCGGGCGAGGAGCTCGTCCCGGGTGAGTCGCGTGATGATCACGGAACCGACGGTGAAGGCGATGGCCGGCGGAATCCGCAGGCGGTACGACGACGCGATGAGCAGGCCGCTCGGCCCCTTGGTGGTGCGTGCCCGGCCGACGACCGCGACGACGAGGCCGAGCGGTGTGGAAAGGTTGACCAGGTTGACGAGGGCACAGACGAGCTGCCAGGTGCGTCGCTTCGGAGATCCCGCCATGGCACGCCTCTCGACTATGTAAAGCTCACTTGACATCGGCCGGACTGTAAAGCACCCTTGACGTCATGCGGAACGACGTTCGTGCTCTCCGTCTCGCCAAGGGCCTGTCGCAGGCGGAGCTCGGCGAAGTCCTCGAGGTGTCCCGACAGACGATCAACGCCATCGAGACCGGGCGCTACAGCCCGTCGCTTCCGTTGGCCATCAAGCTGGCCCGTTTCTTCGGTCGTACCGTCGAGGAGGTGTTCCATGTTGATGACTAAGCGTTCCCGGCCAGGGCGGAGGATCTCCGTCCCGGCTGTGGTGGTTGCCGTCGTCCTCGGCATCGCGATGTGCGCCGCGGCGGTGTCGGTCGGCCGACCGCGGGAAGGCCTCGCCATGCTCGGCATCATGCTGGCCGTCGTGGGCTTCCTCGCGATCGGGTCGCGGTTCAGTGACACGGTCGCGATGCTGGGTGACGACATCCACGAGGAACGCCACGTGGAAATCCACCGCCGCGCTGGGCTGATCACGCTCAACATTCTGGCCCTGGTCATCGTGGGCGCGGGAATCGTCGACATCGCCCGTGGCGGTGACGGTTCGCCGTGGGCGCCGCTGGCGCTCGTCGGTGGGGCGACGTACGTCGTGTCGCTGCTCGTCATCAGTAGGCGGATCTGATCGCGCTGAGCCGGAGGCGGTACGGCAGACGGCCAGCTCGGGTCAGCCTCGAGGTGATCAGGCGCGGACTGGGTTCAGTCGGCTGGGGCACGCTCTACGTCACAGACCCCGGCCGCGAGCACCCTCCGCGCCTGGTCATTTTGGAGCCGATCGATCGTGCCGGCCCGGACGGTGTCCCGATTGTGGACACGAGTCTCACATGGTGGACATTGCGGTCGTACGCGGATCGTCGTCAGTTAGAGTCACCCAGACAGATCACCTCAGGGTGGGTCGATCCAACCAATCGATCCATCCGTCCGCACTCGACAACTGCATATGGAACTCATCGAGAGGGGCTGAGGGACCGGCCCTGTGAAGCCCCGGCAACCGGCCGACCGCCGACGTGCGTCTTCGTGCATCAGAGGCCCGCGGCGGACACGGTGCCAAGTCCGGCTCGAGCGGCGATCGCCGTGGCAATCCCTACGCGGTCGTACCTCGAGAAAGATGAGGAAGGAAGGCCTCTTGATGACGACGACCTACGCTGCCGACGCGACGCGCGAATCAGATCCAGCACAGGGCGGTTCCGCCCGATCCAGCGAGTCCACTCTTCGACCTGGAGCTTTCGGTAACGCCACCCACCTGCGATGTCGTGAGTGTGGTGCCACCACTGAGCTCGGGGCGCACTACGCCTGTCTGGAATGCTTTGGCCCGCTCGAGGTGGGCTACGACTTCCCCAAGATCACCCGAGAGGAGATCGAGGCAGGTCCACGCAACATCTGGCGATACCAGCCACTGCTTCCGGTGCCTGCCGACGTCGCGTCGTTCCCCAACACCGAGCCCGGCTTCACGCGCCTGGTCCGTGCCGACCGCCTTGCCGCCGAGCTCGGGCTGCGAACGCTCTGGATCAAAGACGACTCCGTCAACCCCACGCATTCGTTCAAGGATCGCGTGGTAGCTGTCGCCCTCGCCGCGGCACGAGAGCTCGGATTCCAGGTGCTGGCCTGCCCGTCGACCGGCAATCTGGCGAACGCGGTGGCCGCGGCTGCGGCTCGGGCGGGTATCCGCAGTGTCGTCCTGGTGCCGAGCAACCTCGAGCAGCAGAAGATCCTGACCACGGCCGTCTATGGCGGAACGCTGGTCGCGGTCGAAGGGACCTACGACGACGTCAACCGCTTGGCGAGTGAGATCGCCGGCGAAGAAGAAAAGTGGGCGTTCGTCAACGTCAACGTCCGGCCCTACTACGCAGAAGGCTCCAAGACGCTGGGCTTCGAGATCGCCGAGCAACTCGGCTGGCGACTGCCGCAGCAGGTCGTCGTGCCGGTGGCTTCGGGTGCGCAGCTTGTGAAGGTCGACAAAGGGCTGCGCGAGCTCGTCGAGCTCGGCCTGGCCGAGGACGCGCCCTACAAGGTCTTCGGTGCGCAGGCCAGCGGGTGTGCCCCGGTTGCTGCGGCGTTCAAGGCTGGCCACGATGTCGTGACACCGGTACGCCCGGACACGATCGCGAAGTCGCTCGCCATCGGCAACCCGGCAGATGGTCCCTACGTCCTTGACGTCTGCCGACGCACCGGCGGTGCGGTCGAGGATGTCACCGACGAGGAAGTGATCGAAGGCATTGCCTTGCTGGCTCGTACGGAAGGAATCTTCGGCGAGACAGCGGGCGGCGTGACGGTCGCGACGCTGCGCAAGCTTCTCCAGACCGGCCAGCTGGACCCCGACGCAGAGACCGTCATCATCAACTCCGGTGACGGCCTCAAGACCTTGGATGCCGTTGCGGGCACGGTTGGCCCCGGGGCGACGATTCGTCCGACGTACGACGCGTTTTGCGAGGCAGGGTTGGCATGAGCGTGAAGGTACGCATCCCGACGATTCTGCGCAGCTACACCGGCGGCGCGTCCGAGGTGAGCGCCGAAGGTGCGACGCTTGCCGAGGTACTCGACTCACTCGAGGCGCAGTACCCCGGGATTCGCGCGCGAGTGCTCGACGATTCGGGGAAGCTGCGGCGGTTCGTGAACGTCTACGTGGGTGAGGAAGACGTCCGTTTTGCCTCCGGGCTCGAGACACCGACGCCTGAAGGCACGCATGTGTCGGTGATACCCGCTGTCGCTGGCGGACGTCGCTGAAGGTCGATTCGGCCGTGCCATGGAGAGTTGTGGGAGTTCGACCCTGCAACTCTCCATGGCTGGGGTCGCGACGAGTTCCGTCATGGTGCAGTTCCGTCATGGTGCGGGCCAGCTCGCGTCGTGGCTGATGGTGGGAATTCGAGAGTTCGCGACGGAGTGTGACCGCAGATGCGGAGCGTGGGCGTGCTCACGCTTTGCAGTCAATTCTCGTACAGCGGAAAGTCACCGGCGGCGGATTCTTCTCGTCGTACGGAAACTCATGTCCGGACCGGACTTGGACTCAAAAGAGATCGTCTCCGGTCTCCACAGAGCCGGACCTGTTGGGCTATGGTCGGCCCTGGTCGGCATGATCGTGCGTAAGTCGCTCGACCGATATGTGGTGGGAAACGCGCGGATCGATCGCAACGCCTCCTTGAGGGGACGGGTGCGGTAGTACGACCCAGGCCCGCGCCGGGCGGGTCTGACACCCGAAGGGCCTTGAGGAGAGGTCATGACGCAGGGCACTGTGAAATGGTTCAACGCTGAGAAGGGTTACGGCTTCATCGCGGTCGAGGGCGGCAAGGACGTATTCGTTCACTGGTCGAAGATTCAGATGGACGGTTACAAGTCGCTCACTGACGGGCAGACGGTCGAGTTCGAGGCTGTCGAAGGACCGAAAGGTCTCGAGGCGCACGACGTCCGACCGCTCTGAACGAGCCAATCCCTGTGGCTTGTCGAGCGAGAGCACAACCACTCGGCGAACTGATGTTTCGGGGTCCGTACCACACGCAGCGGTGGTACGGACCCCGAAACGCAATCTCACGCCTTGTCGATGCCGGCTCTAGCGTGTCACTGCACGCCCCCATGACGGTTTCTGGCAGATGACCCTGTCGTCCGATGGATTCGTGACGGCATCGGCGGGTATCCCGATCGCACGTTTCCTCTAGGCTCTTCTGCCCCGGGACGTCGTGTCCCGCGGGCCAGGCTCCCGCTTCACACGACCGTCGTCGCCGTTCGGTAGGGGCCTCACACGTGTGCACCAGCGTGACGTGTCCGAGGTTATCCACAGGCAAGCAGACCCAAATTGACGTAAACTGCCCATCCTGGCTACGTTTCGACAATGACCTCTGTGCGTAGTAGGCGTCGGTCGACGACGTACCTCTGGGGCGGCTTGGCCGAGGTCTGGTTGGCCGCCGTTCTGATCGTCTGGGTTGTCGATCCAGGCATCGCCGGCAGGACTCTCTTCGGAGGCCCTGGTGCCGTGATCGCGGTAGTGGCCACCATGCTGGCAACCGCCGTGGGCATCGTCTTCGTCAGTGTGCGGCCCCACACGTCTGCGGCGCTTCGATGGGGTCTCGCGCTCCCGATCGCCATCATCGCGGCGAGTGTCGCCGTCTTGGGACTAGGAGCGGTCTTCGCGCCATCAGGCATGGTCGACGTCGGTCTCGGGATCTTGCTGATCGCTGGCGTCATCGGCGCCGACATCGTCGGCGCGCAAGTCGCTCGGAACGACGAGACCATTCACGCGGGGTCGAGTCAGGTGAGGTCGGGACAATGATGGTGCCAAACCAATTCCTCGAAGAGCTACGGCGAATGCAGCAGTATGCATTCGCGCTGCGTGACCTGATGCAACGAGCGGGCGACTGCGCGCCCCAGTCGTCGAGCGGAACGGATCCGGCCGGTGCCGTCACGATCACCCTGGACAGCGATGGCCTTCCAGACTCCATAACTGTCGCGTCTGACTGGAAACAGCGTACGTCGCCGGAGACCTTGGCGAACGCTGTGACGGAAGCGTTCGAGGCAGCCAGCGCGCAGCGCATGAAGGAATGGGAGGAGGCGCTCGAGGATGCAGGCTGGTCTGCAGACTTCGAGCGGATGAAGGCTAGCGCTGTCCCCTCGGTCGCAGACACGGGACGAGCAGTACCGGCCGTGGATACCGCCCGTGCCCCCTGGCCGCCGCGACCGATCGACCAGATCACCGAAGACCTTCTGGGTGCATTCGACGCTCTCGACGCCTGGGCGGCGAACCCCTCCGCGGCGACGGGAACGTCTGCACCGGACGGCGCTCGCCGGTGTGCTCTTTCGCTCTCACGAGAGCACGGTCTGCGTTGTGAAATCGATCCGAAGTGGGCTTCTGGAAAGACCGGCGTGATGCTCACAACCGCGCTTCGTGAGGCTCTGGCTGAAGCCCGAGAAAGTCTTCATGAAGCATCGCAGTCGTCCGCGGCCAATCCGACCGCAGGGACGGATCAACTGTTTGCCGAAGTCATGACCCTGCTCCAGGACCCGTCACGACTCGCGCCACCGGACTAGACCACGAGGGAGAGGAAGTTCTTTTCAGATGAGTCCCACGCCACAGCAGGTCCAAGTCGCCACCAGCACGCTACGAAACGAGGCAAAGACCTGGGACGAGCAAAGCGAGGCGATGCAGCGCATCGCTGACAAGGCCTCCGAGCTCCGGTTCGACAACCGGGTGGAGGCAGGAATGTTCCAGTTGATCGTGTCGCCATACAACGAAGTCTCCGACCAGGTGAAGCAGCGTAGTGCTGAAGGAAAGACCGAGATGGCAGCGGTAGCAAGTGCGCTGCGTGCGGTTGCGAGAGCGTACGAGGAGAACGAGGAAGAGCACGCAGAAGAGATCATGAGCCTTGTGTAGCTCTTAGGTAGACAGAGCTCTTCCGTAGACAGCGAGAGCGCCAAAGACTGAGGACTTGAGGAGAATCCATGGGTGGCTTCAGTGAAGCGCAGTACCTCGAGGCGACGAACAAGGTCAAGACGAAGAATGCTGAGTTGGCGGGTCTGATTGATGACGTCTGGCCAGCTGCAAATGTCGTCCTGGGCAAGTGGTACGTCCCAGGCTTTGTCAAGGACGCCATCAGGTGGTGCGCGGAGAAGATTGTCGAGCTGGCTAAGTGGATCTGGGAAAAGATCGTCGACTGCCTTCAAGGCGTCGCGATGCCCATCATCTTGTTCAAGCACGCGTGGGATTGGCAGGATCTGCGCGGCGACGCTTCTACGGTTGCAGGTCAGCTCGACGCCGAGGCGTTGGGTGCGGCACGCAAGTGGGAGGGCCCGGCCGCTGAGGCATACAAGAAGGTCATCCCACCGCAGAACAAGGCGGCAACGCAGATCGGTACGGTAGCCAAGAACACGGCCGTGTCGTTGACCGTCTGCGCAGCGGCTGGCCTTGCATTCTATGTCGCGTTGGGCGTCATCCTGGTCAAGTTCATCGCGGCAATGGTAACTGCGATAGCGGCCCTCGGCTCGGCTGTCTTCTCGTGGGCCGGAGCTGCGATCATCGTGGAGGAGGCGGGCGTCAACTCCGGACTCATCATCGCAGCGGTGTCGGCCTTGTCGGCCGCGCTCGGGGCTCAGGCAAGCCAGATGTCCTCGCTGCACGGCGACGCGGTCGACAACGCGTTCTTCCCGGGCGGTCACTGGCCCAAGGCCGCGACCAACGGCGGAGACTTCGGCGTCGACTGAGGAAGCGGTGCCACACGACGGGCAGCAGCACCGTCGTCGACGGTTGGTGCCCGGCGAAGGAGGACGGCAACCACGTCTGCGAAAGGCGCCGACGGAGACTGCGAAAGGCCTCAGGACATGCCGAACGGATACGGAGACCCGAGGGTCGTACGGCTGGACCACAACGCCACGGTCGGCCCCCAGCTCGTCGTCGGCTGTGTAGTAACTGCTGTGGCCCTGGTGGTTACCTTCTGTGCGCTTGTCGGTCTGGTCGCAGTCCTTGGCGGCGCCGTTGACGGCAACGTTGGCGGGCTCGCCGTCGGGCTGGTCTTCATCGGGCTTGGTGTTGGCATCGTCGTCGCCATGGTCAAGTGGCTTCGGCGGGGCCGTACGTGGGTGGACGGCACCGTGCTCGTCGTCAAGGGACCGTACGGGCCCGAGCGGCGCTGTGATCTGTCGACCGCGGTTGTCGAGATCGACTCGGTGACTGAACACAAGACCGTTTCGACGTACAACCCCGGGACGCAGACCTACACGTCGTCCTCTGTGCCTGTCGGCCGGATCCCCCGGCTGGTGATTCGCGATCAGGGGTCCGGAAAGGTGATTCGACTGCCGTTGCGGAAGCCACGGGGTGGTTTCCTGCCAGCCGATCAACTCCGTGCGCTGGCCGATGCGATCGCAGCAGGACGGCGTCCCGAGCCTCATGCCGAGCAGGCGGATCGGATCGCGGCGGGGCTGCGGCAGCTCGCCGACAACCCGTTCAGCGGCCACTTGTGAACTCGGCCAGATACCAGGAGGAGCCTCAGCCGGCGCCGGTCCTATGCGCGGCTACAGCGCGGTCGCCGCGCCTGGTCATCTGGGCGGGGCGCTTGCACTCTCCGCCCCAGAGTGCTAAACACGTGGTTAGCACTCAAAGGTCGAGAGTGACAATCCGCTGCAGGGTTGGTTCGGCGAGGCCCCTGGCGTGGTGTGGGGCCGTCCGTCGCGGGCGTCGAGCCGGCCGTACGACATCCACCCGATAGGGGGAGGATCCAGCTAGATGCCCAAGATCATCACGTTCAACGAGGACGCACGGCGCGGCCTCGAGCGGGGTATGAACACCCTCGCAGACGCCGTGAAGGTGACCCTTGGACCTAAGGGTCGCAACGTGGTCCTCGAGAAGAAGTGGGGGGCACCGACGATCACCAACGACGGTGTCTCCATCGCCAAGGAGATCGAGCTCGAGGACCCCTGGGAGAAGATCGGCGCTGAGCTCGTCAAGGAAGTAGCCAAGAAGACCGACGACGTCGCAGGTGACGGCACCACCACTGCGACTGTGTTGGCCCAGGCGCTGGTGCGTGAGGGTCTGCGCAACGTCGCCGCTGGCGCCAACCCGATGGCCCTCAAGCGAGGCATCGAAGCCGCTGTCGAGCGGGTCACCGAGCAGCTCGCTCAGGTCTCCAAGGAGGTCGAGACCAAGGAGCAGATCGCGTCGGTGGCGGCCGTCTCGGCGGGTGGTGACACCAGCGTCGGTGAGATCATCGCCGAGGCCATGGACAAGGTCGGCAAGGAAGGCGTGATCACCGTCGAGGAGAGCAACACCTTCGGGCTCGAGCTGGAGCTCACCGAGGGTATGCGCTTCGACAAGGGCTACATCTCGCCGTACTTCTGGACCGACCCGGAGCGCATGGAGTGCGTGCTCGAGGATCCGTACATCCTCGTCGTCAACTCCAAGATCTCGGCGGTCAAGGACCTGCTGCCGGTCCTCGAGAAGGTCATGCAGTCGGGCAAGCCGCTCGCGATCATCGCCGAGGACGTCGAGGGCGAGGCGCTTGCCACGCTCGTCGTCAACAAGGTGCGCGGCACGTTCAAGTCGGTGGCCGTGAAGGCCCCGGGCTTCGGCGACCGCCGCAAGGCCATGCTCGGCGACATCGCGATCCTCACCGGCGGTCAGGTCATCTCCGAGGAGGTCGGTCTCAAGCTCGAGAACGTCACCCTCGATCTGCTCGGCCGGGCGCGCAAGGTCGTCGTCACCAAGGACGAGACCACGATCGTCGAAGGGGCGGGTAACCCCGACGAGATCGCCGGTCGGGTCAACCAGATCCGTGCCGAGATCGAGAAGAGCGACTCCGACTACGACCGCGAGAAGCTGCAGGAGCGGCTGGCCAAGCTGGCCGGTGGCGTCGCAGTGATCAAGGTCGGTGCGGCCACCGAGGTGGAGCTCAAGGAGCGCAAGCACCGCATCGAGGACTCCGTCCGTGCGGCGAAGGCCTCGGTGGAGGAGGGCATCGTCGCCGGTGGTGGCGTGGCCCTCGTCCAGGCGGGTGCGAAGGCGTTCGACAAGCTCGAGCTCGAGGGCGACGAGCTCACCGGCGCGAACCTCGTGAAGCAGGCGCTGGAGGCTCCGCTCAAGCAGATCGCGGTCAACGCCGGTCTCGAGGGCGGCGTCGTCGCCGAGAAGGTGCGCAACCTGCCCGAGGGTCACGGCCTCAACGCCGCGACCGGAGAGTACGTCGACATGCTGGCTGCTGGTGTGCCCGACCCGACCAAGGTCGTGCGCTCGGCGCTGCAGAACGCCGCGTCCATCGCCGGCCTGTTCCTCACGACCGAGGCGGTCATTGCGGACAAGCCGGAGAAGGAGAAGGCGCCTGCCGGTGGCGGCATGGGCGGCGGCGACATGGACTTCTAGTCCATCCCGTCGTACGTACATACGCGAGGCGGCCCCGGACGTCGTGCCGGGGCCGCTTTTCGCGTCCGCGACCCTTGGCGCGGATGCTCCGGCCGTTGACCGTGTGCGCGTACGCCAGCGGATCCGCGAGGCCGACGCGGGCGCGGTACGGAAAGATGGGGCGGCATGGACGTGAGCATCGAGCGCGCGAGGAAACTCCTGGCCGAGCATCCCCTGATCGACGGGCACAACGACCTCCCCATCGCGCTGCGGCGGCGGGTTTCGTACGACTTCGACAAGCTGGACATCTCGCAACCCGTGCCCGACCTGCACACCGACATCCCACGACTGCGGTCCGGGCATGTCGGGGCGCAGTTCTGGTCGGTGTTCGTGCCGTCGAGCCTGCAAGGTGACCACGCCGTCTCGGCGACACTGGAGCAGATCGACGCCGTGCACCAGATGGTGCGCACCTACCCCGACACCTTCGGCCTGGCGACGACGGCGGCCGAGATCGAGAAGGTCTTCGCGTCTGGCCGCATCGCTTCGCTCATGGGCATCGAAGGCGGGCACTCGATCGACTGCTCACTCGCAACCCTGCGGGCGATGTATGCCCTCGGCGTCCGCTACATGACCCTGACCCACAACGACAACGTGCCGTGGGCCGACTCGGCCACCGACGAGCCACAGCAGGGCGGGCGTGGACTCTCGAGCTTCGGCGAGGAGGTCGTACGGGAGATGAACCGGCTCGGCATGCTCGTCGACCTCTCACACGTCTCGGCCGACACGATGCGAGCGGCGTTGCGGGTGAGTGAGGCGCCTGTGATCTTCTCGCACTCCTCTGCTCGCGCTGTCTGCAACGTGCCACGCAACGTTCCCGACGACGTGCTGGCCGCGCTACGCGAGAACGGCGGCGTGTGCATGGTGACGTTCGTGCCCGACTTCATCTCGCCCGAGTGCGCCGCCTGGCGGGCGGAGGCGGCGGCCGCCGCGGAGGCCGAGGGGATCAAACCGACGGACCTTCACGAGTTCGGGAAGTTCGCGAAGCGGTGGGCAGAGGACCATCCGCGTCCGACTGCGACCCTCGACGACGTCGTGGCGCACCTGGAACACGTCCGTGACGTCGCGGGAATCGACCACATCGGGCTCGGCGGCGACTACGACGGCGTCGAGACCACACCTGTGGGGCTGGAGGACGTCGCGGGCTATCCGCGGCTCTTCGCTGCGTTGATGGAACGCACGTGGTCTGACGACGACCTGGTCAAGCTTGCGGGAGGGAATCTGCTCCGGGCGTTTCGGCGCGCCGAGGAGGTGGCGGCCGAACTGCAGAAGACGCGCAAGCCTTCCTTGGTGACGTTCTCGTCCTGACGGCCGCGGCTCTCCAAGCCCAAGCGGCGATCCCACCCGGTTACGGAGGATGTGCGGGTCGGGACGGGCTGAGCGAGTTCCACGAACGGGTCGCGGCCATCCTCTGCCAGTTCTCTTGACGAGCGATCCGCTGATCTTTAGCGTCCAGCGCTGGTTGGCGTCATCGGGGGTCGAGGTCCAGCAGTCGTACGCCTGCCATGTCGTGTCCCTCGTCGTGGGAGCTTGCCATGCCGCGGATGCGGAGGATCGCCCTTGCCCTGGTGAGTGTCGCTGCACTCGTCGCCACACCGATGTCGAGTTGGGCGGCTCCGGACACCACCCCGGCCAAACGCGCACCGAAACCGAAGCACGTCGTGCTCATCGACTGGGACGGGTTCGATCCCGACTATCTCGGTGAGGTACGGATGCCCAACCTCGAGGCGCTCGCGGCACGCGGCAGCCTCTCGATCGCGCGCGGGACGTACAAGACGATCTCCAACCCGTCTCGGGCGTCGACGTCGACCGGCGCGTATCCGGAGGTTCACCAGAACGTCGCGTACGTCTACGATCCCGCGACCAACCGGGTGCAGGGACAGAGTCGCTTCCTTGCGGCCGAGACCATCGCGGAGCGGCTGGCTGCTGAAGGCAAGACGGTTGCGTCCGTGCAGTGGTACATGGTGCAGAACCACGGGGTCTTCTACGGCGACCCGGAGCACCTCTACGTCCAGCCAGGGGGTCCGTGTTCGGCGAGAGTCGATGCCGCGATCGACATCCTCAACCTGCGGCCGGTCGACTCGGACGGCACGCCGGTGACGGTGCCGAAGATCCCCGACCTGCTCGCGGTCTACTGCAGCGACATCGACGAGCTCGGACACAACGAGGGGCCGAACTCACCCAACCTGCCCGCCGTCCTCGAGGAGATGGACCGGCAGCTCGGGCGACTGATCGAGGCCACCAAGGATGTCGGCATCTTCGGTCAGACCGCGTTCATCCTCACCTCGGACCACGGCATGACGGCCTGGTCGAAGACGCTGCAGCCGCAGGTGCTCGAGGCGATCCGAGAGCTCGGCTACCAGCCGGAGATCGTGCATTCCGGCAACTCGCCGCAGCCGGAGACCGACGTCATCATCGTGCCCTTCGTCCGCGTCGGAACCGTCGCGTTGCGGGGCGACGCCGCGACCGACGAGGCGCGCGAAGCCATCGCCCAGGCGGTCGAGGCCCTGCCGGAGGTGGAACGCGTGCTGCGGCCGGACGACCTGCGTGCCCTGCACGCCAGTGACCGTGAGGGTGACCTTGTGATCGAGGCCCGTCCGCCGTGGGCCTTCACCGAGGCCGACCTCGAACCCGGAATGGAGCGGGGCTCCCACGCCAGCCTGGCCGAGATCGAGGTGCCCCTCCTCGTGGCGGGGTCCGGCTTCTGCCGCAAGGTCAGGCCACGGGAGCCCGAGCTGATCGACATCGCCCCCACGATCGCGGAGTTGTTGGGGACGGATCCGCCGGCAAACGCGCAGGGTCGGGTGCTGTCGGAGGTCCTCGGTCCACCGTCGTGCCGGCACTGAAGCGCCTTCGCACGCGTGGCAAAGCGAGGGCGTCCTCTGGTCAGGGACAAAAGGACGCCCTCGGTCCGTGACAGCCAAGCGTGAGGTCCGGCGCCATTGACGTCGAGCGCCGGCCGCTACGGCGCCGACTGGTCGAGCCGGGCCGCTCTGCCGTGCAGGTAGCGCTGCTCGGCAATGCTCTCGGTCTTCTGTGCTGCGGCGTGGTAGGCCGCACGCGCGGCGGAGAGGTCGCCGACCTGCTCCAACAGGTGGGCGCGCACGGCGTCCAGCCGATGTGACCGTTTGATCCGCGGATCGTCGAGGCTGTCGAGCAGCTTCAGCCCGGCCTGCGGACCGTGCACCTTGGCGAGCGCGACGGCTCGGTTCAGGGTCACCATCGGGTTGTCCGCCAGCCGCTCGAGCTGGTCGTACAACGCGAGGATCTGCGGCCAGTCGGTGTCCTCTGCGCGCTCGGCCTCGGCATGGACCGCGGCGATGGCGGCCTGCAGCTGGTACTGCCCAGCCGGAGTGGGCGTTTTGAGCGCCCTCGTCACGAGTTGCAGGCCTTCAGTGATGTAGTCCCGGTTCCAGAGGCTGCGATCCTGCTCCGAGAGGGGAATCAGCTCGCCGTCCGGGCCGGTGCGGGCTGGCCGGCGCGCATCCGTGAGCAGCATGAGGGCGAGCAGACCGGTGACCTCCCCGTCCTCGGGAAGCAGCTTGTGGACCTGGCGAGTGAGCCGGATCGCCTCGTGGCTGAGCTCGCTCCGGTACAGCTCCGGCCCGGAGGAGGCGGTGTAGCCCTCGTTGAAGATGAGGTACAGGACGTGGAGAACGGTTCGCAGCCGCTCCGGGCGTTGCGCCTCCGGTGGCATCTCGAACGGCACCCGGGAGGCCTTGATCTTCTGTTTCGCGCGACTGATCCGCTGCGCCATGGTCGCCTCGGGTACGAAGAATGCGCGGGCGATCTCGGATGTGGTGAGCCCGCCGACGGCGCGGAGGGTGAGCGCGATCTGTGACTCCGCCGACAGGACGGGATGGCAGCACAGGAAGAGCAGCAGCAAGGCGTCGTCGGCCTGGGCGGACGCCTTCGGGTCGAGCGTCAGTGGCCCGGTGCCGTGCGACGCCTCGAGGTCGGCGGCGGGCGCGACCAACCGGTCGTACGGCGTCCACGCCGCGACCGCGTCCTCTCGGCGGCGTCGCGCCTCGTCGCTGCGCAGCTGATCGGTGAGCTTGCGTGAGGCGACCCGGATCAGCCACCCGCGGGGATTCTGCGGGACGCCCTCGTGTGGCCACTGCATGGCCGCGGCGATCAGGGCCTCCTGCACGGCGTCCTCGGCGGCGTCGAAATGGCCGTACCGTCGCACCAACGCGCTGAGGACCTGCGGCGCCAGCTGGCGCAGCAGGTCCTCAGCGACGTGATCGTCGATCATCACCCGGTTCAGGCCGTGGCCTCTGGCCAGTCTTGTGGCTCGGGTGGAGCGTCGGCCACCGGGCGAAGCACGACCGGGTAGTCCGGTACCCCGGCGGGAATCGGACAGCGGGCCGCCCGCTCCGCGATCTCCAGGGCGCGCTTCTCGCTGTCGACGTCGATGAGCCAGTAGCCCGCGATCTCCTCCTTGGTCTCGCCGTACGGCCCATCGGTCACCACCACCTGGCCGTCCTTCACCGTGACGAGCTTGGCTTGGGCGGGCTCGGTCAGGCCTTGCGCATCGATGAGCTCGCCGGCCTCCGCGAGGTCGTCGTTCAGCGCGCCCATGTAGTCGACCATCGCCTTGACGGCCTCCTTGGTCCACGGGGTCTCACCCGACCGTCCGGCCATGAGGTCGTAGTCGGACTGCTTGCTGAGCACCATCAACATGTACTTCATTCGTGATCCTTTCCTTGCTCCGACAGCCGCCTCCTGGGCGTTCGTCACCTGCGACGTCGGAGCCGGTGACCCGCTTTCGACATCGGTGCGGCCGGGTTTTGGGTCGAGAATGGTCGTGGATGAATCGGGCGGACACCCACAAACCGTCTCGTGAGGCCTTCGCGTGATGCCATTGCCAACGAAACCTAGCCGCTCAGAGCTCTCCGAGGGGCGCGACCTCGATGCCCGAACGCTCGCAGACCCAGCGTGGGTCGGGGCCGAGCTCGGGACTGATCCGGAGTTCGTGCGGTGTCATCTCGTCACAGGTGGTACACAGCGGCCAACGTCCGACGGAGTCGAGCATGGCGTCCTGGACATCCTGCGCCACCTGCCCGGCCACGTAGGCGGCGCCTTCTGGCCACTCCGACAGCCACCAGCGACGCTCGGACAGCACGCGCTCGAGGATCGAGACCCCGCGCGAGTCGGCCTTTCCTCGAGCTTCGAGATCATGAAGCACCCGGGCGCGGGCGCTCATGAGCGGGTCCAGGGCTGTCACACCATCGATACTGGCAGGCTTTGCTTCGATGTGGCAGGTAGTGGTCGAGTCCGGACAGGGGCGAGACAGTAGAGGAGGCACGAGGTACGCATGACCGATGGCGTCGCGCGTGACCGGCCGCTGCTCGAGGTCATCGCGCTCGGCCCGGCCGATGCGGTCGCTGCCGAGGACGGCGGTGCCGACCGGATCGAGCTCGTCGCCTCGATCGATGCGGACGGCCTGTCGCCGGAGCCGTCCCTCGTCGAGTCGATCCGGCGTCGAACGTCCATCCCGATGCGGGTCATGCTGCGGCTCAACGACAGCTTCGTCACGACGCCGGCCGAGCTCGCCCGCCTGCGTGGCCTGGCCATCGACTACTCCCGGGCGGGAGCCGACGGTTTCGTCCTCGGGTTCCTCACCCCGACGCTCGAGGTGGACGTGGCCGCGACCATGGCGCTGGTCGAAGGGTTGCACGGTATGCCGTGGACGTTCCATCGTGCGATCGACCACGCATTGGACGTCGAGCAGGCGTGGCGGTCGCTGCGGAACCTGCCCGGACTGACCGAGGTGCTCACTGCGGGATCTGCTCGGGGCATGGACCACGGGGTCGACGAGGTGATCCGGTTGGCCCAGGCCGATGCCGAGGTCGCGTCACGGACGATGGCCGGGGGAGGCCTGCGGGCCGAGCACGTGCCCTGGCTTGCGCAGGCGGGAGTCCGGGCATTTCACGTCGGTCGCTCCGCCCGGCACGATCAGTCGTGGAAGGCGTACGTCGATCCGGCCTACGTACGCGCCTGGCGCACCCTGATCGACCACGAGGTGGAGCGTGCTCGCGCGCTCGGTCGGGAGACCGGTACGCCCGAAGCCCGCGGCACCGACCCTGCAACCCGAGAGACTGATCCGGTGTGACGATCCTCATCGACCCGCCCACGTGGCCAGCCCGCGGCCGTCGTTGGTCGCATCTTGCGAGCGACGAGTCGTATGACGAGTTGCACGAGTTCGCCCGTCGGGTGGGTCTGCCGCCCAGTGGATTCGACCGCGACCACTACGACGTGCCGGAGGAACGGTATCTCGAGATGGTGACGGCCGGCGCCCACGCCGTGTCGAGCCGCGAGCTGGTGGTGCGCCTGGTAGCCGCGGGCCTGCGCCGTCGCCGACACCGTTGACGAGGTGTACGACCCTTGTCCGGCCACTTGCCTCCGGGCGTTCCTTCAGTGCTGCGCAGGTGGGTCGGGAAGCCGACCTGCACGCCCGTGTGGCGGCCCGCGGCCGCTCGTCCCTAGCGCACGGGACCGGACCAAGGCCGAAGCCCGGTCCGGTTTCGTGCTCATGGTGTCGGTAGTGCTGCTTTCGGCGATGCTGCCTCCGGTGGTTCCTTCTGGCCCCCTTCTGTGAGGTCAGCTGTCGAAGCCGTCGCCATGGACCCTCAACGCAGGTGCTTGCCAGCAAGTGCGAAGACAGTCCCTGAACCCATGGGACGGACGTCGGTGGCGAGCTCGCACTCACCCTCGAGACTGCAGCGGACCAGTGCGGTCTGGTTGTTCTGGGTCACCTCGACCAGCACGGTGCCCTCGGACTCCATCACCGGGTTGCCCACGGTGCCCGCACCGGTGTCGAGCTTCAGCACGACCTCCCCGGACTTCGCGTCGAGCAGCAGTCCGTCGGCGTGGTCCACACCGGTGTATCCGAGCGCGTAGCGTCCGTCGTCGGTGAGCTCCGGCACGAAGAGGTCGCAGTTCTTCCACAGGATTTCGCCCGGGTGGCTCGCGTCGCTCATGTCCAGCATGACGGCGCACACCGTCGCGTCGTCGACATATCGCTGGACCAGCATCCGGCCTTCTCCGTTCGTGTCGAGGACGGAGCCGCTGATGTCGAGCCTGCCGACCTCACCGGAGTCCAGGTCCCAATAGCCAGTAGCCAGGTCTTCGCTCGCGTCGATCGCGTAGACGAGGTCTCCGTTCAAGAAGTCGACGGGGTAACCCCATTCGACGTCGCGGGCTGTGCCGATGTCCTTCCCGGTTCGGGCATCGGTCGCGATGATGGCGTCGACGTCCACGTGTGGGTCGGACCAGGCGACGACCTGCCCGTCAGGTGAGACCGCCGGGAACGTCGTGATCTCTTCCGGTAGCTGCCGTCTGACCCCGCCATCCTCGTCGTACAACACGGTGTCGAACGTCGGGCCCTCCCCGGCGGTGACGAACTCGACGAGATAGCCCTGGTCGATCGGCTGGAACGAGATCGTGCCCTTGAACCCTTCCGCCTCGCCGACGACGGTCTGTTTGTCGCCGTTGCGGATGACGCCGGCGTCGAACCACGGGACCTGGGGTGCCTCGCCTCTCGGGAGCTCGTCGAGGTTGATGTCTGCGACCTTCCCGGCTTTGGCGACGGGCCGGTCAGCGCGGGTGTCGTCGGCCGGCGTCGGCTGTGTGTCGTGAGTCGTGGGCTTCGGCCTTGGCTTCGCCGCGTCCGTCTGCGAGCTCACCGTGGTCGTCTGCTCCGGGCCGCACCCCGCAGCGAGCGGTACGGCGAGGACAAGCGCAGCCAGTCCCACGGCCATGCGACGTGCGGCGTTCCAGGGCATCGCCCAACGGCGCAAGGCGTGGGAGTCCTTCCCCCGGCTGGTGCGCATTGTGGTGTCGTCCATCGGTCCCCCTTCGGCACGGTTCTTCGAGGTCGAGCGGACGGAGCGCAACCGCTCCGCACTCGCTGACTTTCGTGACGTGCCCTGGATGAGACCGGTCCGGGAAAAGGTTGCATGGACCGGAGGACTCTTCTGCGTCTACGTCACATACGGACAGCGCAGGCAGTGGGTGTCGTCGTCCGGATGGGGACCGCGACACTCCACAGCCTGCGCTCGGCAGTTCGTCGTAGGTGGCAGGAGGCCTTAGAGCGCGCGGTAGTTGACCCCCAGGGCGTCCAGGCGCGCGAGGTGGGGACGCAGCCGCTCGGCGACGAATCGTTCGTACGGATCGACTCCTTGCGACGTGTCGCGCCAGACCGCCTCGGCGAAGGCGCAGAGCCGCGGGAAGAGCATGTACTCCGCGTGCTCCGGGGTCGGCACGTACTCCGTCCACAGCTGGGCCTGTGCACCCAGCACGTGCCGTCTGGCCGACTCGTCCGTGTCGAGCTCGGCCGGGATCACGCGGTAGTCGTACACCTTCGACAGTGGTGTGAGCCCGCCGATGGCGAGCGGCTCGGCTTCATGGTCTTCGCTTTGGTAGTAGTCGAGATAGACGTACTGGCACGGCGCCATGACCACGTCGAGTCCACTGCGTGCCGCCTCGATGCCGCCTGCCTCGCTGCGCCACGACATGACGACGACGTTGCCCGGAAGCCGGTCCGGCCCACCGCCTTCGAGGACCTCGTCCCATCCGACGAAACGCCTGCCGTGGTCGGCGAGGTACGACGCCATCTGTCCGGTGAACCACATCTGGAGCGCGTCTTCGGGCGTTCGTCCGTCCGTGCCGGTGAGCCCGAGCTCGCGGATCCGGCGCTGCACTGCTTCGCTCGCCCGCCACTCGGCCTTGGGGCACTCGTCGCCGCCGCAGTGGATGTACTGGCTCGGGAACAGCCGCATCACTTCGGCCAACACGTCGCGGCAGAAGTCCAGCGTGGAGTCCTCGACGTTCAGGACCTGGTCGCAGATGCCCCACCGGGTCCAGACCTTGGGTTCCTTCAAGCCGTTGCCGAGCTCGGGATACGACGCGATCGCGGCGAGCATGTGGCCCGGCATGTCGATTTCCGGCACGACGGTGACGAAGCGTTCCGTCGCGTACGACACGATGTCGCGGATGTCCTGCGCGGTGTAGCAGCCGCCATGTGGCGTGCCGTCGAACTCGTACTCGCTTTCCGGCCGATGGGCGTGTCCGACCAGGGTTTCCGGGCGCCAGGCACCGATCTCGGTGAGCTTCGGGTATTTCTCGACTTCCAGCCGCCAGCCCTGGTCGTCGGTGAGGTGCAGGTGCAGGACGTTGAGCTTGTGCAGGGCGAGCAGGTCGATGAGCTTGAGGACGAACTGCTTCGGCATGAAGTGGCGGGCGACGTCGAGAAGGACACCACGCCAGCGAAACGCAGGCTGGTCGGTGATTCGTACCTGCGGGATCTCCCACGACTGTGCTGATGTCGCGGCATCGGCGAATGCGTCGGCCGGCAGGAGCTGCCGCAGGGACTGCACGCCGTAGAAGACTCCGGCCGCGTCGCCGCCTGTGATCTCGATCCGCTCGTCCGCGACGGTGAGGTCGTAGGCCTCGGGCCCCAGACGCTCGGAGTCGACTGACAGCGTGATGGTCGCGGCGTTCGCGGAACCGGTCTGCGACTGTGCGATGAGCGGGAACGCACGGCGCAAGGCGTCGGCGGCCGCACGCGACGCGTCGTCAGCCTGGATTTGGGTGGTGGCATCGAGGACGAAGCTGCCGGTACCGTGCTGGATCTGCCTGGGCTTGGGAAGAATCACAGGCGGCCAGCCTAGTGCCCACAACCGCTCACGAACAGGTGGTTCACGTCACTTTTGCGCAGCCAGCAGGGCGAGTTCGGTCGCAAGGTTGTGTCGAGCCCGTTGCTCCCAGTTCGTACGACCGAACGGTGTGTGAAACAACCGCTCCCGCTCCAGCAGACGCTCCACCACGGCACGGCGACCACGTCGAAACGCAGCGTCCTCCAGATGGGCATACTCCGTCCGCACGGCCGCAACGTACTCGCCGTAACGTGCCGGATCGGCCGCGAGAATGGCGAGATCGGCATCGCACAGCACGATCCCGTTGTGGTCGGTGGGCTCAGGATCGTGGCTCGTGGTCAGGCGCACCAGCCGGGCGACCTCGGCGATGCGCTGCTGTGGAACGCCGTGCGCAGCAAGCGACGCCTCGGCCAGGCGCGCGGACGCCTCCTCGTTGTCGTGCCGTCGCGGATCGTAGACCGCGTCGTGAAACCACGCCGCTAGCTGCACGGCGTGCATGTCGTCGGCATGGCGGGCGAGCAGGTCGACCGTGGCGAGGACGTCGGCGAGATGACGTACGTCGTGGTATCGCCGCTGCGGTTCGGCATACCGGCGCAGGAGGTCGCGGCCGAGGTCCGGCGCGCCGGGGAGGGTCGCCTCCCATCGCGCGAGCAGGTCGTCGCCCATCCGCTCAGTCTGCCGTGACTCGCGATGACGTACGGAACGCTCGGGTGCTGGCGTGTCGTGAGGAAGGACTCGATCGGCGTCGGGCTAGCCGATGAGCGGGAAGCGGCTTGCGCTACCGGCCAGGGTGCGGCGCTCGGTCGGCGTGAGCGGGATCCGTCCGGTCCCCTTGAGGATCCAGGTGACGTCCTCCCATGGCGGACGTTGCGTCGTCGGTCCGAGCAGCTCGTCGAGCACCCGCACCGTGAGGTCGATCGCTCCGGGCCTCGGTTCCGGCTTGCCCGGAAGGTCGACCAGGACGTCGAGATGGTGCACCGTCGCCTCCACCGCCAACGTCGCGAGCAGGTCCGTCACCGTGAGCGTCTGCCCTTGTGTCATGACGAGTGCGGACCCCGGCAGGGTGGAGGCGATGTGCAGGACAGCTGCGGCCGTCTCCTGCCACTGCTGGCCGAGCGGCCGCGGACCGGCGTACGCGGCAGTGGCGATGCGAACGAAGCGCGCGTGCGCAGCGGCTGCCGCCTCGTCGCGGTGATCTGCCCATGCCCGCCAGTACGACACGTAGTCGACCGTGGGTTTGTTCGTGGTGGGCGTGCCGAACGCGACCAGCGCGCGCTGCGCATCAAGCAGGACGTGGTAGAGCACGTCGCCAACTGACCACCCCGCGCAGCGGCTCGCCTGCATGAAGTCCGCCTCGTCGAGGGCGCCGACGAGGCGTGCGAGTTCGGAGTACGCATCGACCAACGCGGCGGACGCAACGCGGTGGTGCAGTTTGCTCATGACCCCAAGGCTTACCAGATCACCCACAATGACCACCCACGGAGGTTCGTGCCGCCTTTACAGAGCGTCGACTTAGCTCCTTGCTTCACGTCGACGCCAGGTGTGGTCACCCGCCGGGCAAGTGCATGCCGGCTGACGAGGGAGTGGCGGGAGCTCAGGGGTGCCGCAGCGCCTGAGGCAGGGGTTGGCGGTGGATGACCTGCAGCGAGGTCACCGCGCGGGTGAGGCAGACGTACAGCCGACGCAGCCCGGTGACCTCATCGGGCTCGGCTGCCACGATGTCGGCCGGCTCGACCACCACCACGTGGTCGAACTCGAGACCCTTGACGAGGGAGGCCGGCACGAGATCGAGCTGTGCGTCGAAGGGGTTTTCGGGGATGTCGGCGGCCGCGGTGTCTGCAGCACCCTGGTCGCTCAGCACGGTGTACGACAGGCCGGCGCGATCGAGCGCGCTGCGCACTCCCCGCACGGCGGCGTCGGCGACGACGAGCCCGACCGAGCCGGGCCGAGCCAGCGCGTCGCGTACGGCGTCGACCATGGCGGCCGGCGCGTCCTCGGCTTGCCGAACCACGAGGTCACCGCGGCTGCGCCGCACCGAGGTCGGCGCCGCGAGTGTCGGCGCGATGACCGGAAGCAGTCGTGCGGCGAACTCGATGACCGAGGCGGGCACCCGGAATCCCTGGGTGAGCTCCTCCAGGTGGGAGTCCGGCTTGCCGAGATGCGTCAGCGCCTCGAACCAGTCGCGGGTCGCCCACGGGGTCGTCGCCTGCGCCAGGTCGCCCAGCACGGTGGCCGAGCCGGTCGAGCAGCGCCGTCCCACGGCTCGCAGCTGCATCGGCGACAGGTCCTGCGCTTCGTCGAGCACGACGTGGCCGAGGCTGGGCGTGCGTTCGATGAGGTCGGCGGTCTCGTCGACAAGCACGGCGTCGGCGAGGGACCAGCGCGCCGACCCTGGCGTGCGTGGAGTCGTCGGCCACGTCAGGAGTCGCTGCTCGGTCTCGTCCAGCAGACCCTCGGCGTGCTCGGCCAGGAACTCCCGGTCGGTCAGCAGGCGGAAGACGAGCTTGACCGGGTCGACCGCCGGCCAGATGGTGTCGACGTACGCCTTCACCGGCCGGCTTCGTGCCACGGCGTTTTGTACCCGGTCATCGGGTGTGTCGCCGTCGGCTTCCATCCGTACCAGCACGGCATGGGCAAGCCGCTGTGGCAGCATCGCGCGACCAGCGCCGTACCGGACGCCGCGGGCGCGGATACCGGAGACGATCTCGGCAACTTCGTACGTCGGAACGCGAAACCGTCGAGCACCGCGCGGCACCACGAGACCTTCGTCCGGCTCCTTGCGTATGTGTGACCACACGGCTCGCTCGAGCAGCTCGGCCATCCTCGGATCACCCTTGAGCCGTGCGACCTCGGGTGGGTCGACCCCGCGGAGCTTGAGTCGATGCTTGTGGCTCACCAGCTCGGCGAGGGTGGCCTGCCGCGCCTCGATCTCGCCGAGCGCGGGCAGCACGTCGCCGATGTAGCGCAGGAACGAGTCGTTCGGTCCGACGACAAGAACACCCTGGCGGCGCAACTGGTCGCGGTGGGCGTAGAGCAAGTAGGCCGCGCGATGCAGGCCGACGGCGGTCTTGCCCGTGCCGGGCGCGCCCTGCACGCAGACGGTCTGGGCGATGTCGGCCCGCACGATGTCGTCCTGCTCGGGCTGGATCGTCGCCACGATGTCGCGCATCGGTCCGACGCGTGGACGCTCGATCTCGGCTTCGAGGATCTGGCTGTCGTGCGCGCCCGTTTCCCTCGGGTCGCTGAGGTGCTCGTCCTCGTAGGCGGTGAGCGTTCCGTGGACGAACCCGAACCGGCGGCGTAGCTGCACGCCCTGCGGGTCTTGGCGGGTGGCGCGGTAGAACGCGCGGGCCACGTCCGCCCGCCAGTCGATCACCATCGGGTCGCCCTCGTCGTCGTTGACGTGGCGGCGTCCGATGTAGAAGCGCTCGCCTGGTGAGGCTTTCGTGTCGTCGAACGCTTGGCCGTGAGGTCGGCTCTGCCCGTCCGGTCTCGCGTCGCCGGCCATGTCGAGCCGGCCGAAGAACAACGGGATCTCGGGATCGTCGGCCAAGGCCTTCGCGCGGTAGTAGAGCGCGGCCTTGAGGTACTCGGTGGATACCGGGTCGCCACCGCTGGCCTCGAGCGATTCCGTGCGCTCGCGCATCCGGCGCAGGGCCTCGCGGGACGCCGCGAGGTGTCGACGCTCCGCGGCGAGGGTGGGGTCGATGGCGTCGTCGCCGGTTGTGGCGGACCCGGCAGCGGTCGGCGTGGTCGTGGTCGGGGCGGTGGCGGTTGTGCTGGCGGCTGGACCGGTGGGCGCTGGGGTGTCCGGGTTGGGTGATGAAGGCGGATCGGCTGTGTCGAGCGTGTCGTTCGTGTGGGTCACCGTCTCGTGCGCAGGCATGCTCGGGCTCTCGGGGCTGGGTGGGAACTGGGCGAAAGGGCGAACGACATTACCAGCCCCGAGCAGCCGAGGCGACCGATTTTCCGAAACTGTCGGGAGTTACCCGGTCGTGCGCACGAACCGGAGGCGCCAGACGTTCGGCCCACGGGTCAGGTAGTCCACGGTGAAGGTGTCGGGGCTCCGCTTCTCCAGCTGCGCAAGCAGCGGTATCGGGTCGTGGGAGGCGACGAGGACCATGCCGCGGCCGGGGCCGAGGGCGTCCAGCGCGCCGAAGATCGCTGCGTGCCTGATGGCGTGAGGAATCACCCGGGTGTCGAGCTCGGGATCGTCTGGTCCCTCGGCCTCGGCGCAGGCGCAGGAGTGACCGCCGCTCGTCGGATGCGCCGTGTGGTCGTGACCCGCGTGGGCATGTCCTGCGGCGTGCGTGCTCTCGGCCGGTCGGTCGTCGGCGGTCCGGTGTTCGGAGTGGCCGTGTCCTCCGATGAGTTCGTGCATCCCCTCGAGCAAGCCGGCAACCGAGACGTCGGGGTCGCTGACCAGCAGGGGCACGAGCAGCTCGTTCTCCTTGGTCAGGTGGTTGTCGAACGCGACCCGGAGCCCCGTGGCGGTGGCGGCCGCGCGTACGACGTCCGTGGTCTGCTCGAGCGCGTCGACGAGCTCCGTGATGACCTTGTGCTCGCCGAGCATGCCGTCGACGAGGAGGCGACCCTCGGCCTTGGCGTGCGCGGCGGGGTACAGGACCTTCTCCTCCGCCGTGGCGTGCGGCAGAAGCTCGTGCCGGCACCAGGCGAGCAGCTCGCCCTTCGTCGCGTCGGCCGAGGCCGCGTCGCCGTGCGCCGCCTGGGACACGAAGGTCTCGACCATGGTCGACAAGGCGGCGGAGAGGTGTCGGTGATGCTCCTCGACCTGGGCGGCGGCGCGTGCGTCGGCCTGGTCCGAGGCAAGAACGATGTGGTTCATCGACGTGAGTTCCTTCACGAAACGGTTTTCGATTGGCCGCGGCACCGCCGATTTTATTACACTCAGAGCCGTGAAAAATAGCGCGGCGCAGGACAGGAGATGGAAGCCGGGCTACGGGCCGCGGCCCGCTTCGCAGGCGCCTGCGCTGTCGCCGGCTCGTGCCACAGTCCTCGCGGCGCTCCGCCGGCAGCCTGAGCCGACGACCCTCGCCGGGCTGGCTGCCACGACTGGTCTGCATGCCAATACGCTCCGTGAGCACATCGATGCCCTGATCGACATGGGCCTCGTCGAGCGTCGTCGAGCAGATCCGCAGGGCCGAGGTCGACCTGCCTGGCTGTACGAAGCTGTCGGCAGCGCTGACGAGCCGGAGTCCACGTACGGCGGTCTCGCGGCGGCGCTCGCCAGGGCGATCCACGACACCAGCAGCTCCCCTCGGGAGGACGCGATCAGCGCCGGAACGACGTGGGGGCGTGAGCTGGCCGGACAGAGGTCGCAAAGCGGGCGAGAGTCCGCGCGGAAGCGCCAGGCGCCCGCGGCGCGGGAGGTCGTGGCGCTGCTCCGCCAGCTCGGCTTCGCGCCCGATGCCGATCACGAGCGCGGTGTCGTACGGCTCACCCGCTGCCCGCTGCTCGACACTGCGAGGCGCTACCCCGACGTCGTGTGCGGCGTGCACCTCGGCATCGTGCGGGGTGCCCTCGAGGAGTACGGCGGTGACGGGACGGGCACCGAGCTGCTGCCGTTCTCCGACCCCGGTGCCTGTCGCCTCTTGCTTCCCACCGGTGAGGAGGAGGCATGACGGCCGCGCCCCAGCTGCAGCCGCAGGCGCCCGCGACCATCGTCCATCCGTCGAGCACCGACCACCGGAAGCGGCCCAGAGTGCCGATCCTCCTCGCGCTGCCAGGAGGGGTGGCGCTGCTCGCCGGCCTGGACGCTGCGCTCCTGCTCCTCGACCTCCCCGCGCCGGTCGCCGTCAGGCACCTCCCCGACGTTCACGGCGTGCTGCTCGTGCTCGGGTTCGTCGGGACCCTCGTTGCCTTGGAGCGTGCCGTGGCGCTGCGGGCCACGGCGGGCTTCGCTGCGCCGGCCCTGCTCGGAGTCGGTGGTCTGCTTCTCGTCACGCCGCTGCCTGACACGCTCGGCGGCACTGCCCTGCTCCTCGGCACGCTGGCTCTCGTCGGCGTGTACGTCCCGCTCTGGCGTCGGCAACGAGGGGATGCCGTTCTCGTCCAGATCCTGGGGGCAGTGCTCGCGGCCGGAGCGACCATGCTGTGGCTGGGCGGCGTTCCGGTTCCCCAGATCATTCCGTGGCTCGCCGGCTTCGTCGTCCTCACCGTCGCCGCCGAGCGCGTGGAGCTCGCACGGCTCGCCCTCCCGGCACACGCGGAGCGCGGCATCCTTCTCGCCTCTGGGGCGGTCACCCTCGCGGTCGTCGCGGCACTGCTGTGGCCCAGCGTCGGCTATCCCGTTCTCGGGCTCACGCTTCTCGGCCTCGGCGCGTGGCTCGCGGCCCACGACGTCGCCCGCAAGACGCTGCGCAGCCACGGGCTCGCACGGTTCACGGCCGGATGTGTGCTGGCGGCGTACGTCTGGCTCGGCGTCGCCGCCGCCTGCTGGCTCGTCGGTGGTCCGGCTTTCGACGGTGAGCGGTACGACGCGGTGGTCCACGCGGCCTTCCTCGGCTTCACGCTGTCGATGATCATGGCGCACGCGCCGGTGATCCTTCCCGCCGTCCTCCGCCGGCCCCTGCCGTACCACCCGGTCCTTCTGGCGCCGGCTGCGCTGCTGCACCTCTCCCTCGTCCTGCGGTTGTGGGTCGGCGACGCCCTGAACGTTCCCGCGGCCTGGCGGTCCGGGGGAGTGCTGAACATCGTCGCGGTTCTCGCGTTCGTCGTCCTCCTGGCCTGGTCGGCGGCGACCTCGACCCGGAAGACCCGCGTCGGGAGCGGCCCATGAGCCGCCAGCCGGGACCGCCTCGAGGCTTCTGGCCGCTGCGCGACCTGCCCGTGGTCGGCTGGCTCGCGGCGCTCGTCGTGGTCGTCGTCGCCCATCCGTTCCTGCCGACGCCCAGGTGGCTCATGTTCCACCTGCTCCTCCTGGGCGCGGTGAGTCACGCGATCCTCGTCTGGAGCCGGCACTTCGCCGAGACGCTCCTGCGCACGGGTTCCGGGGACCGCACTGCCCAGTCGATCCGGCTTGGGCTGCTCAACGGCGGCGCGGTCGTGGTCGTGGGAGGGATTGCTACTGACCGTTGGCCGCTCACCGTCGTGGGCGCGGCAGGGGTCGTGGTTGCGGTGCTCTGGCACGGCGCTGCGCTCGTGACCATGGTGCGCGCCGCGCTGCCGTCGCGTTTCGGCGTCACGGTGCGTGCCTATGTGGCCGCCGCGAGCTTCCTGCCGATCGGCGCGCTCCTCGGGACCGTGCTGGCACGGGGGACGACCGACCCTTGGCACGAGCGGCTGAAGCTCGCCCACGCGGCCGTGAACCTCCTGGGCTGGGTCGGGCTTACGGTGGTGGGCACCCTGCTCACGTTGTGGCCGACCATGCTGAGAACCCGGATGGCCGAGGGCGCCGAGCGTGCCACGCGTCGGGCGGTTCCGGTGCTCGTCGTCGGCGTCCTCGTCACCGCAGGTGGTGCGTTGGCCGATGCTCGACTACTCGCCGTTCTCGGGATTGTCGGCTACCTCGTCGGGCTCGGGGTCGTGGCCGTGCCGATGGTGCAGGCGGCGCGGGTGAAGCCGCCGTCGTCGTACGCCACCTGGTCGGTGATGGCCGCCATGGCGTGGCTCGTCGGCTCGCTCGTCGCGCTTGCGGTCGTGGTGGCGTCCGCGCCGTCCTGGCAGGTCACGGGTGACCGGTTCAGCGGGTTGACTCCACTCCTCGCCGCCGGGTTCGGTGCCCAGGTGCTGCTGGGGGCGCTGTCGTACCTCGTACCGGTCGCACTGGGCGGCGGACCCAGAGCGGTGCGCGCGGCGACGACCGCGCTCGACCGGGCGGCGGCGTTCCGCGTCGTGCTCGTGAACGCCGGCCTGCTGGTGGCGGTCCTGCCGGTGCCGACTCTGGTGCGGGTGCTGTGCTCCTTCCTGGCGTTCGGCGGGATGGCGGTGTTCCTGCCGCTGTTGGTCGTCGCGATCCGCAGGTCGCGGGCGGCGCGGGGAATGGCCGTCGAGCCGCTGGCCGCGCGGGCGAGCAATGCGCAGGTGGGCGATGGTAGTGCGCCGCAGGCGTCGGCGACGGGTTCCGGTGGTGGCGGCGAGGGTCCGCGGCGACCGGCGTCCGGGCTCGCCGTGGCGGGACTTGCCGCGGTGGTCGTCGCGGTGGCGGCCGGTGTCGCGCTGGACCCTGGTGCCGTCGCAACGGCGCGCTCGTCGACTGAGGATGGTCGCAGCGGAGTCGAAGCCACCGGGCGGACCGTGACCGCCACGGTGGTGGCGAAGGACATGCGCTTCACGCCGTCGACGCTCCAGGTCGCAGCCGGCGACCGGTTGGTGATCCGAATCAGGAACGCCGATGACGAGGACGTCCACGACCTGGTGCTCGATACCGGCGCGGACAGTGGTCGACTGGCGCCCGGTGAGTCGGCCCGGGTGGATGTCGGCGTCGTCGAGCGGGACATCGAGGGCTGGTGCTCCGTCCTAGGGCACCGCCAGATGGGCATGGTGCTGCATATCCGAGTCGCCGACGGCTCTGTGGGTCGGCGCGGTCACCACGAGCCCGGCGCGATGGCGAAGGCCGCCCACGGAGGCTCGACGCACGGTGGGTCGACGCACGGTGGGCCGACGCATGGTGGCGCCGATGCGGCGCGACGGCTGGACTTCACCGCTCGCCCGGGCGCCGACTTCATGTCGTACGACCCCGTGCTTCCGCCCGTGCGGGAGGACAGGCTGCATCGGCACACGTTCCGGGTCCGCGAGGTCGAGCGCGAGGTGGCGCCGGGGGTCACCCAGCGACTGTGGGCGTTCAACGGCCAGGTGCCCGGGCCGATCCTGCACGGGAAGGTGGGCGACACCTTCGAGATCACGCTCGTCAACGACGCCACCATCGGGCATTCGATCGACTTCCACGCAGGCTCGCTCGCGCCGGACGAGCCCATGCGGACGATTCCGCCCGGGGAGTCGCTCGTCTACCGGTTCACGGCGACGAAGGCCGGGATCTGGATGTACCACTGCGGGACCAAGCCGATGTCCGCCCACATTGCCAACGGTCTCTTCGGCGCCGTCGTCATCGAGCCGCGCGACCTCCCGCCGGTCGATCGCAGTTTCGTCCTCGTGCAGTCCGAGTTCTACCTCGGTGCGCCCGGCGGCGAGGTGGATGTGGCCAAGGTGCAGGCAGAGCATCCTGACGCGGTGGTCTTCAACGGCTACGTGAACCAGTACGACGCCCGACCGCTTCGCGTGCGTGTGGGAGAACGAGTCCGGGTGTGGGTCTTGGACGCCGGACCGAACCGTGCCACGTCGTTCCACGTGATCGGCGGGCAGTTCGACACGGTGTACGCCGAAGGTGCCTACCTGCTTCGTCGATCGGGCGATGGAGGAAGCCAGAGCCTCGCGCTCGCGCCATCACAAGGTGGTTTCGTCGAGCTGACCTTCCCCGAGCCCGGCCACTATCCGTTCGTCTCCCACGTGATGGTCGACGCCGAACGCGGCGCGCACGGGATGTTCGAGGTCGTGCCGTGAAGGCCGCTACCCACAAGCCCGTAACCCACGGTCGAGTGCCACAAGCCCGAAGTACTCCTCGTGCATCGAGGGGTGCCGCGACCATTGCAGTCGTTTCCCGTTGGTGGTCGGCGACGCCACGGCCACCGACCAGTGAGATCCCAGCTCTGACCGGTGGCGTTCCAACCGAAGGAGGGCTAGGTCATGTGTGAGTACTGCGGGTGCCGCCAGGTCGAACCGATCGCCCAGCTGATGGACGAGCACCTCGCGCTGCTGGAGCTCGGTGGCGAGGTCAGCCGGGCTCTCCATGGGCAGGGAGGCCGTGCCGCGTCGGAGCTGCTCCAGGAGCTGCGCGACCTGCTCGACCGGCATGTCCGTCTGGAGGAGCGCGGTGTCTTCGCCGCGATGAAGGCCGAGAGCGAGTTCGTCGACCAGGTGCTCGAGCTCGAGCAAGAACATGACGACCTCGACCGGGCTCTGGCGGAGCTGAACCTTGCGGACGACGACGTGGCCAGCGTGGTCGACCGGCTGCTCGCGGAACTGTCCGATCACATCGATCGGGAGAACCTCGGGATCTTTCCTGTCGCGGTCGTGTCGCTCGGTGCGACGGGGTGGGAGATCGTGACCCGGGCCCACGAAGAGCAAAAGGCCGCTGCCTCGTAGACGCCTGGACGTCGCAGCGGCCAGGGTTCCGTCAAGCACGCACGACACAATTTTGTAAACTCAGTACACAAGCAAAGTGTAGGTCTAGACCTACCACACCTCGCGAAAGTAGCGTTAGGCCATATTCGGGCGAGCGGGGCAATCGCGTCAGGCGAACTGACCGAGCGGTTGGGCCAGATCCGTTTTCCCGAGCTTCCATTGAGACGACCTGGTGACGGCGCGAAATACCGGATGCACACCAGACTCGTCGGCGTGGTGTCGGTCGTGTTGGGGGTGGCATGGTGTCGGGCACGGCAACGGACGAGCTCAGCATCGGGGCATTGGTGTCGGTGCGGGGTCAGCGGTGGGTGATCAGCGACGTTGACGTTGGTGACCGCAGCCACCTCGTGAGCCTACAGAGTGTCGAGGACGGTCGTTACGGCGAGACGCTCCAGGTCATCTGGGAAGTGGAGCCAGGCCGACAGATTCTCCCGAGCGGTTCACTGCCGCAGGTCGAGGAAGGCGGCTTCGACCCTCCTCAGCGACTCGCGGCGTTTCTCGACGCGGTGCGTTGGTCCGCGGTGACGTCGGCGGAGGTGAGGACCCTTCAGGCTCCGTTTCGCTCCGGCGTCGCCATCGAGGACTACCAGCTCGAACCGGTCGCGCGGGCGGTCGACGCCCCCCGCGTCAACCTCCTGCTCGCCGACGATGTGGGCCTCGGCAAGACCATCGAGGCCGGGCTGGTCGCCCAGGAGCTGCTGCTGCGACACCGCGCTCGCCGCATCATGATCGTCTGCCCCGCTGGCCTGACGGTGAAGTGGCGCGACGAGATGGCCGAGAAGTTCGGCCTCAGCTTCACCATCATCGACAGCCGGTGCTGCGCCGAGGTGCGGCGCACCCATGGGTCGGCCGCCAACCCGTTCAATGTCTTCCCGCTCTGCATCGTCAGCTTGCCCTGGCTGCGCAGCACCAAGGCGCAACGGCTCCTTGACGAGGTGCTTCCGGCCGATGGTCCGTCCTACCCGCGGACGTTCGACCTGCTCATCCTCGACGAGGCGCACCACGTGGCCCCGGCGGCGCCCAAGCAGGTCTACGCGGTCGACTCCCAGCAGACGAAGCTGATCCGTCGGCTGGCGCCGCACTTCACGCACCGCCTGTTCCTGTCCGCCACCCCCCACAACGGCTACCAGGAGTCGTTCACGGCGCTGCTGGAGATCCTCGACGACCAGCGGTTCGCGCGGGGTGTCACGCCGGACAAGGACGCGGTGCGGGAGGTCGTCGTCCGCCGGCTCAAGCGGGACATCGTCGACCCCGACGGGACGCCGCGCTTCGTCGAGCGCAAACCAAGCGCGATCCCGGTGCACTACCCGGAGAGCGAGCGACGCATCCATGGACTACTGGAGGAGTTCGCTCGACTGCGCAGGCGCACGCTGACCTCGCGGCGCGGCCGCAAGGCCACGGACCTGGTCACGCTCCTGCTGAAGAAGCGGTTGTTCTCCAGTCCGGCGGCGTTCGCGCACACCGTCGCCGTCTACCTCGACACCTTGCGCAGCCGGACGTCCTCGGCGCAGCAGCAGGCCGCGGACGACGTGCCGGAGTGGCTGGAGGACTTCTTCGACGACGTCGCCACGTACGACGACGAGCAGCTCGCCGAGGCCGAAGACGACGCGCTCACCCGCGCCCGTCCCATGCAGCCGGACGCCAGCGCCGAGGAGATCGCGCTGCTGGAGGAGATGGAGCGGTGGGCGCTCGCGCACGAGGCCCAGCCCGACGCCAAGGCGCGCGAGCTCATCGCGTACCTGAAGGCGGTGTGCAAGCCGGACGGGACGCACTGGACGAACGAGCGCGTCGTCGTCTTCACCGAGTACCGCGACACCCAGCTGTGGCTGGCCGGCCTGCTGCGTCAGGAAGGACTTGGCGGTGACGCCCTCGCCCTCCTGCACGGCGGCATGACCTCCGAGGAGCGCGAGCAGCTCCGCCTGGCGTTCCAGGCCGACCCATCCGAGCACCCGGTCCGGATCCTGCTCGCCACCGACGCGGCGAGCGAGGGGATCGACCTGCAGAACCACTGCCACCGGCTCGTCAACTACGACATCCCCTTCAACCCGAACAAGCTCGAGCAGCGCATCGGCCGTATCGACCGGTACGGGCAGCGCAAGACGCCGGACGTCCGACACTTCGTCGGCACCGGGTTCGGCAAGGCGGTGGACGCGTTCGAGGCGGACCTGGAGTTCCTGTCCCGAGTTGCCACGAAGGTGGCCCGGATGGAGGAGGACCTGGGCTCGGTCAACGCGGTGCTCGCGGACGCGGTGCAGCGGCGCATGCTGGGGGAGAAGGTCGACGTCGACGTCGAGAACGCCGGAAAGGACCGGAAGACCAACAGCCTCCCGGCCGAGTCGCGCGTCCGGGAGCAGGTGCGGAAGCTGCGCGCCGACCTGGACGAGACGGTCCGGGAGCTCGGCATCACGCCGGTCGCGGTCAAGCGGGTGGTCGACACCGCGCTGGAGCTGGCCCGACAGCAGCCGCTGCGGCGCTACGTCGACGAGAAGCATCCCGTCGACGGGTTGTACGAGGTTCCGCCGCTCACCGGCTCCTGGCAACGGGCGACCGTCGGCCTGACCGAGAAGCTGCACCGGGAGGGGGAGCCGCCCCGCCAGCTGCCGATCACGTTCGACCAGCGCGTCGCGCGGGAGATGGCCGAGGCGGGCCGAGACGTGGTGCTCGCCCACCTCAACCATCCGCTCGTCGCGATGTCGACCCGGCTGCTGCGGGCGGCGGTCTCCAATCCGTCCGTCGGGCTCAACCGGGTCACCGCGCTGGTGAGCGACGACCCGGCGCTGGAGGACGTGCTGGTCGCGGCGTACTCGAGGTTCGTCCTCGTCGGCACCGACGGCGTCCGGCTGCACGAGGAAGTCCTCTACGCCGGCGGCTGGGCCCCCGCGGAAGGTCGCTTCCGTCGGCTGGAGAACCTCACCGTCCTCGGCGGCATCCTCGACCGGGCGTTCGCCACGGGCACGCCGGCGTCGCCCGTGGTGCAGGCGCGTCTTGCGGACCGATGGCCCCGGATCGCCGACGGCTTGCTGGCCGCGATCGACTGGCGCACCCGCACCCGCCAGGTGTCCTTGGAGCGCAAGCTCGCCCAGCGCCAGGAGGCCGAGCGGGAGCGCGTCGTCGCGAACTTCGAGCAGTTCGCCGCGACCCTGCGCCAAGCGCTCGCGGAGTCCGAGGACGACGGCGAGGACGCGCTGTTCAGCGTGCCGGAGATGGCCGTCCTGCAGAAGAGCAAGGAGGAGCTTGCGCAGTACCGCCGGGATCGCCAGTCGTGGGAGGAGCGCCTGTCCCGGCTGGAGGAGGAACGCGCTCGCGAGCTGAAGGCCATCGCCGACCGCTACCGCGATCCGAAACCGCACCGGTTCCCGGTCGCCGTCGTCTTCGTCGTGCCCAGGGGGGAGGCAGTTCGATGAGCCGCGGGTTCCGACGTCATTCCACCGCGCCCGACAGCGCCCAGCAGCACCGCGAGTGGCTCAGCCTCGTCGAGGTGTCCGGGCCGTTCCTCAGCCTGCCGGTGCTGCGCGCCACGTGGCCGAGCCTCGACGCGCTCGACAAGCGCACCCGGGAAGAGCTGCGGGTCCGGCACGCCGAGTGGCAGGACGATCCCGTCGGCGGGCACGTGAGCTGGATCCGGTACGTCCTGGCGGACCTGCTCGGCTGGGGCGACGCCCTGCACGAGGACGGGCTGGACGCTCTCGCCGCCGAGGTGTCGGAGTACGACACCCGGATCGCGCCGTCGTTCGCGCTCGTCGAGCCAGGGGAGGACGTCAAGCCCGACTCGACGCGGCTGCTCGGCGTGATCTGTCCGCCCGGCCAGCAGCCGACCGCCCGCATCCCCGGCTCCACCTGGTCGGCCACTCCGGTGGACCGGCTGGCGCACCTGTGCCGGCACCACGGTGTCGAGCTGGGCCTGGCGACCGACGGCCGGCACTGGGTGCTCGTGTGGGCGCCGCGCGGTGGGGTCACCAGCACGGTCACCTTCGACGCGGTCGCGTGGAACGAGGCGGCGGAGCGGGTCGTGGTCCGGGCGTTCGTCTCGCTGCTGTGCCGCCGCCGTTTCTTCGGTGTACCCGCTGACCAGCGTTTGGTCTCGTTGCTGGAGGAGAGCAAGGACAAACAGGAGGAGATCACCGAGGCACTGGGCGTCCAGGTCCGCAAGGCGGTCGAGCTGCTCGTCGCCGCGATCGGTCGGGCGGACGTGCGCGAGCGGGAGCGCGGCGGCCGTGGGCTCCAGGACGTCGAGGCGCACGACGTCTACCGTGGCGCGGTCGCGGTCATGATGCGGATCGTCTTCCTGCTGTTCGCCGAGGAGCGCAAGCTGCTCCCCGCGGACGAGGAGCTCTACGCCTCGACGTACTCGGTGGGCCGGCTCTGCGCGGAGCTGGAGCAGCGGGTCATCGAGGGCAGCGAGGAGGACCTGGAGCACAGCTTCGCCGCCTGGCACCGGCTGCTCGCCGTCTTCAACGCGGTCTACTACGGCATCGACCACCCCCGCTTGACGCTGCACGCCCATGACGGGTCGCTGTTCGACCCGAACGCCTTCCCGTGGCTGCCGCTCACCATCGACGACCGGACCGTGCTGCACATACTGCGCGCGGTGCAGTACGTCTGGGTGGGCACGGGCCGGTCGCGCGAGCGTCGGACGCTCAGCTTCCGCTCGCTCGACGTCGAGCAGATCGGGTACGTCTACGAGGGCCTGCTGTCCTTCGACGGCTTCCGAGCCGAGGACGTCACGGTCGGCCTCATCGGCAAGGAGGGGCTGGAGGAGGAGGTCCCGCTCACCGACCTGGAGGCGCTGGCCGCGCAGGCATCGGATGTCGACGAGCTGGCGACGCTGATCGCCACGAAGTACAAGGAGTCGGGCATCGGCTCGCCAGCGGCGCTGGCGAAGAGGCTGGCTCCGTTGGAGGTCATCGAACAGGAGGAAGCGCGCAAGAAGCTGTTGGCGGTGACCGACGGCGACCTCCAGCTGGCCGAGCGGCTGCTGCCCTTCTACGGCCTGCTTCGGGTGGACCTGCGTGGCCTGCCGATGGTCATCCTTCCAGGCGCGCTCTACGTCACCGAGTCCCGACTGCGCAAGAACACGGGCACCCACTACACCCCGCGGTTCCTCGCCGAGCAGGTGGTCGAGGGCGCGCTGGAGCCGCTGGTGTACGAGCCGGGGCCGCTGCAGACGGCAGACACATCCCAGTGGAAGCTCAAGTCCAGCCGGGAGATTCTCTCGCTCAAGGTCGCCGACATCGCGATGGGGTCGGCGGCGTTCCTCGTCGCAGCGGCGCGCTACCTCGCTAAGCGGCTCATCGAGGCGTGGGAGAAGGAGGGCGACGAGCGGGCACGCGCCTACCGCGAGCGTGCCACCGGTGACCGCGTGCTCGACGCCGATGTGGACCCACTCGTCATCGAGGCACGGCGGCAGGTCATCGAGCACTGTCTCTATGGGGTGGACATCAACCCGATGGCCGTCGAGATGGCCAAGCTGTCGCTGTGGCTGGTCTCGATGGACCCGCAGCGTCCCTTCACCTTCCTCGACGACCGACTGGTCTGCGGTGACTCTTTGCTCGGCATCGGCAACCTCGCCGCGCTGCCTGAAGACGCCTTGCGGGACCCGCGGCTCGACCGGGAGCTGTCCGAGATACGCGAGCTGCGACGGCGCCTCGCCGCTTTGCCGGACACGTTGGAGGCGTTGCCGGAGAAGCGGCGTCTCCTCGACGAGGCGCGGGCGACGGCGAGGCGGGCCGCCGCGTACGCCGATCTGGTCACCGGGTCGTGGCTGGCCTCAACCCGGCCCGGTCGCGACGAAGCCAGAAAGGTGGTCGAGAAGGTCGCCGTGCTCGCAAAGAGAGTGTCGGACGGGGCGGACCTGTCCGTCATGATGGAGCAGGCACGGGACTGGCTCGCACTGGACCTGCCGCATGGTACGTTCGAACGCGATCCACTGCATTGGCCGCTGGAATTTCCTGAAGTCTTCGAGAAGGGCGGTTTCGACGCTATCATCGGCAACCCACCCTTCCTCGGTGGGCAGAAGCTCACTGGTGCTCTGGGGACGGCGTATCGCGAATATCTAATCAACGAGCTTGGCCGGGGGGCGCGAGGCAGCGCTGACCTGGTGGCCTACTTCGTGCTTCGCGCACACGGCCTGCTCAACCCGAAGGGACAGACCGGTCTCATCGCCACCAACACCCTCGCCCAAGGTGACACCAGAGAGGTGGGTCTTGATCAGGTGGTCGCCAGCGATGTGACCATTCGTGAAGCTATCAAGAGCAAACCGTGGCCGTCGAAGTCGGCCGCACTGGAATACTGCGCCATCTGGACCAGCCGGGCGGCGCTCGACGACAAGGCGAAACGCCGCGCGGACGGCGTAGTGGTAGCCGGCATCACGTCGTCACTCGACCCAGAGGTACGTGTGACAGGAAACCCGTATCGCTTGGACGCGAATCGAGGGCTCTCCTTCATTGGTTCGTATGTCCTTGGTATGGGGTTCACGATGGAGCCGGCTGGAGCAGCGGCACTCATCGAGAAGGACCCGCGCAACAAGGACGTGCTGTTTCCTTACCTGAATGGTCAGGATCTCAACTCCCGCCCTGATTGCTCGGCGAGTCGGTGGGTCATCAACTTTCACGACTGGAGCGAAGACCGCGCAAAGCAATACTCCGAATGTTATGACCAGGTTCGGCGACTCGTGAAGCCCGAGCGAGATCGTAACAAGATCGCTCACCGGAGGGAGCGTTGGTGGCAGTATGCCGCTCGCACCCCGATGCTTCTGAAAGCGATTGCGGGGTTGGAGCGGGTCATTGTCCTCACACGGCATAGCAAGATTGTCATGCCGGTGATGGTGCCGACTGGGCAAGTTTACAGCGAGGCAACGGTCGTCTTCGCGACGGATGACACGGCGATGTTGGCGCTGTTGTCGAGCTCGCCGCACTACTGGTGGGCGGTCAGTCGCGCGTCGTCCATGAAGGCGGATCTTCGGTACACGCCGTCGGACGTCTTCGAGACCTTCCCGCTGCCCGAGTTGACGCAGGAGATGCGCGCGCTCGGCGACCGACTCGACACCTACCGGCGGGACGTGATGCTGAGCCGGCAGGCGGGGCTCACCGCGACGTACAACATGGTCTTCGACGAGAAGTGCCGGGACGAGGACATCGTGGAGCTGCGGCGCATCCACCGCGAGATCGACGAGGCGGTCTGTCGCGCCTATGGCTGGCACGACCTCGTCGAGCAGGGTCTCGACCATGGCTTCCACCAGGCCGGCGCCTACACCCGCTACACGATCGGCCCCGCCGTCAAGCAGGAGATCCTCGACCGGCTGTTGGAGCTCAACCACGAGCGCTACGCCGCCGAGGTCGCTGTCGGCTTGCACGAGAAAGGCGCCAAGAAGCGCGGCAGGAAGGCCGCGGCCCAGACTTCCCTGTTCTGACGTCACCCGCCGGAGGCTGTCGCCGTGTTCTCCTATGGTCACCTCACCCGCCGCCGCGGCGTGGACCCGAGGACGTTGACGTTCGCCGTCCTCGACTTCGAGACCACAGGCCTCGATCCCCAGCGCGGCGCCCGGGTGTGCGAGGTGGGGATCGTCCGGATGCGCGGCGACGGCGTCGTCCTGGACGAGTACTCCACGCTCGTCAACCCGACGGTGCCGATCACCAACGACGAGTACCACGGCATCACGGACGCGGACGTGCGGTACGCGCCGACGTTCGAGCAGATCGCGGGTGACGTGCTCGCCTACCTCAATGGCGCGATCGTGGTGAGCCACAACCTCGAGTACGAGGAGAAGTTCCTGGCCGCCGAGCTGCGCCGGGTCGGCGTTCGGCTCAGGAAGGTGCCCGGGCTCTGCACGCTCGTCAACTCCCGAATCCACCTCGACCGGTTCGGCTACAAGCTGGAGTATCTCGTCAACCTCATCACCGGCGAGTGGCCGTCCGCGTCGCACTCGGCGCTCGGCGACGCGCGAGCCGCCGCCGCGATGCTGGCGAAGCTCATCGCCGAGGCGCCCCAGCCGCTGTGGTGGTCGGGGCCGATGCCGGGGCCGCTGCCCGCCCTGCCCCGCTCCGGCGTCATCACGCCCCGGGCTGTCGGGCTCCGCAAAGGAACAGACGGCTGGCTCGCCACGCTGACCGCGCGCCTGCCGGCGATGGCGCACCCGCCCGCGTCACGGCCCGAGGGAGTGCGTGAGTACCGGGCGCTGCTCGCGCACGCGCTCTCCGACGGTCGGATCGTCGGTGAGGAGGCCCACCAGCTCGCGACCCTCGCCGCGCGGGCCGGCCTAACCCAGACCACCGCACGGCAGGTGCACGAGGAGTTCCTCGCCGAGGCCCGCGCCCGCACCGAAGCGGACGGTGTGGTCACGTCGGCGGAGCTGCGGGAGCTGCAGCGCGCCGCGAGGGAGCTGGCGGCGTCCCACCTGATCAGCGACCTGGAGGAGGCCGCCGCGGCCAACCGCGCCAGGAGCAATGGTCCGCTCAAAGGCTGGCGCATCCTGCCGGTCGGCGAGTCGCCCAGCTTGAGTGAGCTCGTTGACTTCGCCGTCGAGCACGGAGCCAAGGTCGCCGTCAACGTGACCAAGACAGTCCGCATGGTCGTCAGCGACGGCGCGACCGAGGACGACCCGAGGATCCGGAAGGCCCGCGCGGACGGCATCGACGTCGTGTCGCCGGACAAGGCGCGGCGCATCCTCGAGGAGGAGATCGCCAGGCGGCGGCAGGGCGGGCTGTTCGCTGATCCAAAGGGTGAGGAGATCGCCCAGCGGCTCGCCGCCGAACGCGCCGATCCTCGGCCGACGCGTCCGGAGTGGCACGAGTTCTGGCGCCCCCGAGAGCTCAGCCCAGCCGAGTACCAGGACCTGTTCGTGCGGCGACGGCGCGACTGGGACGAGGACGACGACGTCCGCGAGATCACCGTCGTGGTCGGTGGGTCACGGCGGCAACAGCCACAAGGGAGCGGCTGCGCGGCCGCCGCCATGGTCCTCGGTGTCGTCCTCGTCGGTCTCGGCGAGCTCATCCGGCAGGTGGTCGGATGACCGACGTGGCGAGGAATCCGGAAGCGGTGGTGACGGCAACGATGTCGGCGGAATGGACGTCGGCGGAGAGCTCGGCCTCTCCGCCCACACAGCCCGGGAGGAGACGGTGGTGACGCCAGACGAGTCGGTGCTGCTAGCGCTGGACCAATCTCAGCCGTTCAAGGAGGCTACGTCCTACCAGGTGCGCGACGAGCTGGGGGACCTGATCCGCCGTGATCTGCTCGGACCCTGGGGTGGAGAGCAGGAAGAGCTCCCCGTAGGTCCGCGCGAGCGGTACCTGGTGGGCATGCTCGGGCCCCGGCCACGTGCGCGCTCCGGGGGGACCGAGGAGGCGCAGGACGTCGACGCGAGTGTCCAGGGCGACACCACCGAGGCGGACCTGCCGGAGGTCGTCACACCGCAGATTCTCGGCAGGATGTGGGCATCCTCCATGGGCCTGTCGTTCGCCGTGCCGGCCGACGTCGACGTCCTCGTCGTGACGGCGGAGTGGGGCCGCTACGACAAGCGCCAGACACAGGACGACGAGGGCCACAAGCGGAGCGTGTGGGTGCGAGAGCCCGTCTCCTACACCACGGAGGTCCGCCTCGACGGTGAGCCGTCGTACCGGGTTCCGCTCACGGTCTCGGATCCCGACGAGCCCGGCGTGCACCTCGCGGTCGACGTCCGACCTCGCGGGGACCGACGCGTTGTCCAGCTCGCTCTCGTCAACACCCAGCACGAGCCGAGCTCCAACGCCGACACCGCGTGGCTCTTCCAAAGCCGACTCGTGGTCACGGCTCTTGATGGGGCTAGCGCGATCTTCCTGCCCGTCGACGATCCCCTGGACGAGCGGGCGCAGGATCGGCTTGACGACCTCACCAGTGAGGACGTCGAGGAAGCCCAGCTCCGCCTTCTCTACCGAGCGCACCACCGCTACGCGTCTGGCCGCAACGTCGCCGTGCACGCGCACGTGCGGGACGGCGAGCAGCGCGCCCACAAGCTCGAGACGACGTGGATTCCCACCTACGACGTCCCGGCCACGGTCGCGCAGACCGATGGGGTGAGCGGGCCGAGCGGCGTCGAGCTGTCCATGGACGCGCTCGCCAAGGCCGACATCGATGAGCTGCGGGCTGGTCTGGCTCCGCTCGCCGACGGCTACGAGCGCTGGCTGGACGAGCAGGAGGCGCGGATCCCCGACCTGCCGGAGCACATGCGCAAGGTCGCCGAGTCCACCGTCTTCGACGCCCGGCACATCGCCGCTCGGATCCGCGCCGGCATCGACCTGCTCACCAACCCTGAGCTGCCCTACCACGCCGACGCGCTGGCGGCGTTCCGCTTCGCCAACGAGGCGATGGCCTTGCAGCGCCGCCACACCGAGATCGCGCGCCTGCGCGAGGCGCAGGGACTCTCCTACGCCGACGCCAAGGCCAAGGTCGACGAGCGAGGCGCCAGCGCCGCGTCCTGGCGGCCGTTCCAGCTCGCGTTCGTCCTGCTCAACCTGCCCGCCCTGACCGACCCGGCGCACCCGGAGCGGGCCGCCAACGCCGACGCGGTCGTCGACCTGCTGTTCTTCCCGACCGGTGGTGGCAAGACCGAGGCCTACCTGGGCCTGACCGCCTACACCTTCGCCATCCGTCGGCTCCAGGGCACCCTCGGCACGGGTGCGGACGCGCGCAGCGGCGCGGCCGGCGTCGCCGTCCTCATGCGCTACACGCTGCGACTGCTCACCGCCCAGCAGTTCCAGCGCGCCGCCGCCCTGGTCTGCGCCGCGGAGATGCTCCGCCGAAGGGACGAGGGCACCTGGGGGCTCGAGCCCTTCCGCATCGGCCTGTGGGTCGGCGGCGGGGTGTCGCCGAATTGGTACGACGAGGCCGCCCAGCAGGTCGCGGAGGCCAAGGAGGCCGGTGAAGGCCGACGCGCCAGCGTCCTGCAGATCCTGTCGTGTCCGTGGTGCGGGACGAAGCTCGAGGCACACGCGAATCTCGAGTTCGACGAGACCCAGCGTCGGGTCTTCCTCTACTGCTCGAATGACGAAGGTCCCGACGCCTGCCCGTTCTCGCGCATCCGGTCGTCCGAAGGGCTGCCGATCCTCACGGTGGACGAGGAGATCTACCGGTACGCGCCGAGCCTCGTCATCGCCACCGTCGACAAGCTCGCCCAGCTGCCATGGCGGGGCTACGCGGGCATCCTCTTCGGTCGCGTCCGGGAGCGATGCCCGAGGCACGGCTACCGGCACGACGACCTGGACCAGCGCACCGGCTGCCGCGACAAGCACATCGCCAAGGGGAACTTGCCAGCCACCCGCTCCCTGCCGGTCGTCCGGCTGCGTCCACCCGACCTCATCATCCAGGACGAGCTGCACCTCATCTCCGGCGCGCTCGGCACGACGGTCGGACTGTTCGAGGCGGCCGTCGACCAGCTCTGCACGTGGCGGACACCGGCGGGCACGGACGCCGGACCGAAGATCGTCGCGTCGACGGCGACCACGAAGCGGGCGCACCAGCAGGTGCACGGGATCTTCGGCCGCAAGCTCGCGATCTTCCCGCCGCCGGTCCTCGACGTGGCCGACACGTTCTTCAGCCGTCAAGTCCCAGTGACGCCCGACAACCCTGGCCGGCGCTACATGGGGATCTGCGCGCACGGGGTTCGCCTCAAGGCGGCCGAGATCCGCGTGGCCGAGATCCTGCTCCTCGCCGGGCAGCACCTCTTCGACCAGTACGGCGAGCCGGCCGACCCCTACATGACGCTCGTCGGCTACTTCAACGCCACCCGGGAGCTGGCGGGCATGCGTCGCTACCTCGACGACGACGTCGCGACCAGGGTGCGCACCCACGGCCGGCGCAAAGGTCTCTCGGATCGGCTCGTCGGCGCCACCCAGCTGCTCGCCGTGCAGGAGCTGACGTCGCGGATCTCCTCAGCGGACATCAGCGAGGTGCTCAAGCGGTTGGAGGTCCCCTTCGATCCCGAGCTCGACACGACGACACGGCGACGGTGGATCCTCGACGACATCGCGCGGGCGTTCCGGGCGAGAACCCGATCGAACCCGAGGTTGTCGACGCATCCCCTCTCCGACCGGTACCGGGAGCGCATCAACCAGGACCGGGTGCCCGTGGACGTGGTCCTGGCCACGTCGATGCTGCAAGTCGGCGTTGACGTGTCGCGCTTCGGCCTCATGATGGTGGTCGGCCAGCCGAAGAACACGGCCGAGTACATCCAGGCGTCGTCCCGGGTGGGTCGGGACCCGCGCCGGCCCGGCCTGGTCGTCACCCTCTACAACTGGACCAGGCCGAGAGACCTCGCGCACTTCGAGGACTTCGAGTACTACCACGCGACGTTCTACCGCCAGGTGGAGGCGCTCTCGGTCACGCCCTATACCAGGCGGGCGCTGGACCGGGGCACCGCCGCGACGTTCGTCGCCGCCGTCCGGCACGCCGCCGAGGAGTTCTCGCGCAACGTGGACGCCCACGACGTGCCCCTCGAGGGGGACGAGGTCGGACTCGTCAGCGACCGCCTGCTCGCCCGGGCGGAGACCATCGGCGGTGAGCGGGCGCGGGACTACCTGGCGGAGCGGCTCGACCGGATCAAGGACCGTTGGCGGGAGGCGAAGACCGGCTCGGCGCGCCTCGGCTACACCGACGGCACGTCACACAAGCAGAACTTGGTCGGCCTCCTACACCGGGCCGCCGGTCAACGCTGGGACGACGTGACCGTCGGCATGTCGATGCGAGAGACCGAGAACGAGATCAACCTGCTCGTGCCACCCGCCGGCGAGATCTTCAACCCGATTTATGGGGCGCCGGAGTGGTCGTTCGAGCCGCCGAGCGCGGAGCTCTCCGAGGAAGACGTGGCGGAGCCCACCGAGGAGGAGCTGCCCGACGGCGACGAGCTGGGCGAGTCGACACTGGGAGAGGTCCGCTGATGGTCGCCACCTATTTCCGCCGGGTCGGCAGCGTTCGACCCAGCCACCTGATGTTCACCACCGGCGTCGGCTCACTGGTCGACTTGCCGAGCTTCTCCGTCCTGGTCCGTGGGCTGGACGAGTGGAAGTACCACGGTGTTCCCGACTGGGAGCCCATCGTCGAGCCACGCCTGCTCGAGGCGGTGCGCAAGCTCCTCCATGAGCGGGACGTGAAGGAGCTGCGTCCGGCGCCGTGGCTCCCCGGTGACGACCCCTCGGGGCCGGCCGGGAAGGTCGGCGTCCCCGTGACACCCTTCCCCGCCTGGCTCCGGTGCACCGTCTGCAACGAGCTGGCGCCGCTCGAGTCGAAGATCTTCGAGTTCGAGAACTCCCGGCCACGCAAGCCGCACGAGGCCCGGTTCGTCCACAAGGACTGCCCGCGCAAGAAGTCCGGGCGCAAGCCACTCGCGGTGGCCGCTCGCTTCGTGCTCGCCTGTCCCGCGGGGCACCTGGACGAGTTCCCCTATCCGCAGTTCGTCCACCACGGCGCGGGCTGCCCCGACGCGACCCACCCTCGGCTGCGGATGGAGGACCGGGGCGGCAACCTCGCCGCGAACGTCGAGATCCGCTGCGTCAACTGTGGCGCGCGCCGCAACATGAAGGAGGCCTTCGGACAGCGGGGCAAGGAGAAGCTGCCACGCTGCCGAGGTCGCCGCGCCCACCTGGGGGACTTCGAGCCCAAGGGCTGCGCGGAGCAGCCGACGCTGCTCGTGGTCGGGGCCTCCAACCAGTGGTTCCCGCAGACGCTGTCCACCCTGGCCGTTCCACGCGCCGGCGCCAATGAGCTCCAGGCCAAGGTGGAGCAGCACTGGGCGGCGTTGGAGGCACTGCCCGCCGCCATGCTCCCGTACGCGCGGCAGAACGTCCCCGCCCTGCGGGAGTTCGAGAAATGGAGTGACGACGAGCTGTGGGCGGCCATCGAGCGCCACCGCGCGAAGTCCCACGACACCGAGCAGGGCAAGGGCGGCTACCCGGACCTCCACACGGCGGAGTGGCAGGTCTTCTCCGCGCCGGAGCTCCCCGAGCCGACCGACGACTTCGCCCTCCGTCGGGACCCGAACGGCGTCCCCGCCGAGCTCAAGGAGCTCTTCGCCGACATCGTCCAAGTCGAGCGGGTGCGGGAGGTGCGCGCGCTCGTCGGGTTCACCCGGCTGGACGCCCCGGACCCGGAGGATCCCGACCTGGTGAAACGTGCCCCGCTGACCCGTGGCAAACACGACTGGGTGCCCGCCAGCGAGGTACGAGGCGAGGGCATCTTCCTCCGGTTGCCGGAGGAGCTGCTGCGGGACTGGGAGCGACGGGTCGCGACCTCGGACGCCCTCCTGGCGCACCAGGAGGCCTACGCCCGCTTCCGCCAGAACCGCTACTCGGACCGGATCGCCGGGCCGTTCGATCCCATGCAGCACTGGCCGGGCGCCCGCTACTACGCGCTCCACACCCTGTCACACCTGCTGATCCGCGCCATCGCCCTGGAGTGCGGCTACAGCGCGGCCAGCCTCGCCGAGCGGATCTACGCCAAGGTCAGGGACGACGACCCCCAGGCCGGCATCCTCATCTACACGGCGGTCCCGGACGCCGACGGCACCCTCGGCGGGCTGGTGTCGCTGGCCGAACCGGACTCCCTGCTCCGGCTCACCCGCCGGGCGCTCGCCGACGCCCGGCACTGCTCGTCGGACCCGCTGTGCGCGGAGCGGCTGCCGTCCGACCCGGACGACTTCCTGCACGGCGCGGCCTGCCACGTCTGCCTGTTCCTCTCCGAGACGACCTGCGAGCGCGGCAACCGGTTCCTGGACCGCCGCTTCGTCGTCCCGATCGACGACCCGGACCTGGCGATCTACCCGACCCTGCCATGACGTCCCGACCATGACGTGGCGACCGGACTTCGAGGCGGCGGCCGAGGACGCGGTGGAGCGGCTCGGCGCGGTGCCGCTCCGCACGTTCGCCGACCGCCTCGAAGCCGGCTGGCCCGAGCACGCGCTCCTGCGAGCCGTCCCGGTCCCGGAGTTCCTGTCCGTAGCCCGCCGCTTGCTCTCCGCGCAGCGCGCCGCCGGCCTGTCCGACGTCCAGGCCGCCGCGTATCTGCGGGGTCTGGCGGCGGGCCACGCGAGCCAAGCCCGGGCGGTCCGGGTGGAGTCGGTCTGGAGCGGTCCGAACACCCACGAGGTCCCCGTACGGTCCACGGCGCGGGTGCTCGTCGACCTGGTCGCGGAGGCCATGGACGAGCTGGTCCTCATGACCTACTCGGCCAAGCCGTACCCTCCACTCCTCGACAGGCTCGCGGCGGCCGTGGCGCGCGGGGTCACGGTGGACGTCGTCGTGGAGACTCTGGGCGGGGCTCGAGGGGCTCTCGCCGGTCCCGAGCCGGCCGCCGCCTTCGCCAGCGTCCCCGGCGTTCGGCTCTGGCACTGGCCGGTTGGCCAGCGGGAGCAGCCGAGCGCCAAGATGCACGCCAAGGTGGCGGTCGTCGACCGGCGGGCCCTGCTCGTCTCCAGCGCCAACCTCACCCAGTCCGGCGTCGACACCAACATCGAGGCCGGTCTGCTGGTGCGGGGCGGCTCGGCGCCGATCCGCGCCGCGGAGCATGTCGCGGAGCTTCGGCGGAAGGGTGTCCTGACCCGTCTCACGGTGGGGAGCTGGGGTGTCGGACCCGACCTGGCGTCACCCCCGATTCCTCGACGTCATGGCGAGTGAAGGGATCATGACGATGAGCGATCAAAGGCCTGGTGACGGCACGCTGGCCGCGGGTGACATCGCGCGCCTGGCGGGCGTCGGCAAGGCGGCGGTCAGCAACTGGCGCCGCCGCTACCAGGACTTTCCGGATCCGGTCGGGGGCACTTCTCGCAATCCGGTCTTCTCGCTCGCCGAGGTCGAGGCCTGGCTGCGGCGGCACGGCAAGCGGGTCGAGATCGCGCCGGTCGACCGCGTCTGGCAGTGGGCGCGGACGCTCGTGGACGACCTCCGCCTGGGCGACCTCGTGGGGTACATGGGGGCGCTTCTGGTGCTCATCCAGCGAGAGCCTCAGGAGTGGAAGCGACTCGGCGGCCTCACCGACCGTCGCCTCTGTCGAGCGCTCGTATCCGCGCTCACCTCGGGTGTGCCGGAGCTTCCGGGAGAGCTCCCCGACCGCTTCGAGTCTGAATGGGTCGCTGTCTTGCGGGCAGTCGCCGATCTTGCCGTCAAGGAGGGGTGCGCCGAGACGTTCGGCGTTCTGTGCGAGCGTTACCAGGAAGCGAACTCGCGCCGGCTCTTGGTCATCCCAGGAGAGCTCGCCGACCTCATGGTCCGACTGGCGGAGGTGTCCGGAGGGACGGCGCTGGACCCCGCGTGCGGGATCGGCGAGCTGCTCCTGGCATCGCACGCGGCGGGCTCGACGCGGCTGTGTGGCCAAGACGCCAACGACACCGCGGCGAGGATCGCCGCGTGCCGCCTGCTGTTAGGGAAGGCGAACGCGACGGTCGCGACCGGTTCCGCATTGCGGGAGGACGCGTTCAGTAACGAGAGTGTCGACGCCGTCGTATGCAACACCCCGCACGGGGAGCGAGAGTTGGGATACGACGAGCTCGCCCAGGACACACGGTGGGACTTTGGTCTTCCTCCGCGCGGTGAACCCGAGCTGGCCTGGGTGCAACACTGCCTTGCGCGCGTGCGCCCCGGTGGTCTCGTCGTCATGACGATGCCTCCCGCGGTGGCGAGTCGTCGGTCGGGCAAGCGAGTCCGGGCGAACCTCCTGCGCGCGGGCGCCCTTCGAGCGGTGGTGAGCCTTCCCCAGGGCGCAACGGCGCCGGGGTCGGCCAAGGACTTGTGGATCCTGCGTCGACCAACGGACGACGACCCTGCACCCACCCACCTCCTCCTCATCGAAGCCCACGACCTCTGCCAGATTGAGCCGGCATGGCGGGCGTACCTCGCCGAACCCGAGACCGAGGAACTGCCAGGCCGCAGCCGTTCGGTCCGCCTCGTCGACCTGCTCGACGACGAAGTGGACGTGGCGCCGGCGCGATGGTTGGCCCTTGGCTCGTGGGGCGCGGCAGGGGCGGAGTTGCCCGCGATTAGAGACCGTTGGCACGAGGTCGCGGCGTCCTTGCCGACCCTGCTGCCATCCCTGTCGTCGCGTGCCCGCGAGGTGCCAATGACGACGGTCGGTGAGTTGATCAAGGCGGGAATGATCGTCGTCCACCAGGCTCCGGTGCGGATGAGGACGGATGTCGGGGATCAGCCCGTCCTGACCCTCGCGGACCTTCGTAAAGGTCGGGGCCCGACTGGCCGGTCCACCGCGGAACCCGGTCACGTCGTCCTGCAGCGAGACGACGTCGTCCTCTCGATGCTCATGCGGGAGCCCACTGCCCAGGTCGTGACCGAGGAAGGAGCGCTGCTGGGACCGCAGCTCCTGCTCTTCCGCGTTGACCCGGAGTGGCTCGATCCGCACTTCCTCGCCGGGTGTCTGCAGGTGGCGGCGTCGTCCGGCGCCGCGCTCGCTTCGTCGACCTCCTCGCGACTGGACCCGCGTCGCGCGATCCTTCCGCGGCTCCCCCTGCCGGAGCAATGTGAGTACGGCGAGGCCTTCCGGCGGCTCCTCGCGTTCCGCGCAACCTTGCGGGAGTTCGTCGAGCTCGGCGAGCAACTGGCCCGGTTGGCCGGTGCAGGACTCGCTGATGGAAGCCTGCAGCCTGACGGATGAGTCGATGGTGCATTTGAGCCGTGGAACGAACAAGGACTTGGTCGCACGACTTCCGTGCGCCATCGCTCTTCGTCGGATGGACGGGCTAACAGAGACCTTTTTGAATGGATGCAGGATCTGAGCCGGCTGCGGGGAGTGAGGACAGCTTGGGGGAACGGCGGTGGTACGGCGGAAAGTGATCGGCGGCCGGTATGAGCTGGAAGAGCCTCCTCTCGGCCGTGGGGGCATGGCGGAGGTCTACGTCGGTCGCGACATCAAGCTCGAGAGAGAAGTCGCGGTCAAGTTCGTCCGTTTTCCTGACGACCGGCCTGACCGCGAGCTGGTGCGGCGCTTCGTCCGAGAGTCCCGGATCACCGCTGGACTGGAGCACCCTGGTGTTCCGCCGGTCTACGACGTCGGGACCCACGAGGAGCGGCCCTACCTCGTCATGCAACGTGTCCGCGGCTTGAGCGTCTCCGATCTCGTCGCAGAGCACGGTCCGCTCCCCATTGGCTGGGCCGCGGCGATCGCGGCGCAGACGTGCTCGGTGCTGTCGGTTGCCCACCGGGAGTCGTTGGTCCACCGTGACCTCAAACCGTCCAACCTCATGCTCTGCCCGGACGGGACGATCAAGGTTCTCGATTTCGGACTCGCTGTCGCGCTCGATCGACCCGACTTCTCTCAGATCACCCACACCGGCGTCGCCCTCGGTACGCCGGCCTATATGGCGCCGGAACAGGTCGAGGCCAACATCAGCACGCCGCGGACGGACCTGTACGGGCTCGGCTGCACGCTCTACGAGATGCTGACCGGACACCAGGTCTTCTCCGGCTCTACGCCGTACGCCCTGATGAGAATGGCCGTGGAGCGTAAGCCGAGACCAGTGCGGGAACGTCGGCCCGAGGTTCCCCTTGAACTGGACCGGCTCGTTGCCAGGCTGCTGGAAAAGCGGCCAGACGACCGTCCAAGCAACGCAGACGAGGTGTTCGCCTGTCTGCTGCCGTTCGTGCGAGAGTTGACGCCGCTGCCCGGAGCGCTCGATCCGCCGTTGGCACCAAACGCGGTGCGCATGTATGCCGACGTCGTGAGCCGGATCCACGCCGACGGGCGTACCGGACATGCGGCGAGGTTGACAAACGTCGACGTGGCCGTACCTTCCCACGCCGTATGGACCGGCACCACGCCTTTTCGTGTGGTGTCGCAAGACAGGATCCGGTCGTCTGACTCGGTCGCGCGTCGGGCAACGGCCCACGCCACTGATCGGAAGGCCAACGAACCAAGCGAGACGTCGTTCAGCCGGAGTGAGCTCGAACGCGTCCGGGAAGAGGCGAACTCACTCGTCCGACAGTCCCGCTACAGTCAAGCCGCCGAAGTGCTCGCCTCGGTGGTCGGGCCTGCGAGCCGGCTCCTAGGGCCGACCGACCCAGCCGTTGTCAGCCTGCGGATGGAGCTGGCGACCGTGCTGTTCGAAGGTGCTGATTACCGGCGTGCCGCGCCGATCTACCACCAGCTCGCCAGGGACCTCGGTGAGGGTGTCGATACGGAGCTCGCCTTCCGCTGTCGCCTGCAGGAGGCCACCTGTCACGCCCTGACCGGCCGGACGAGCCTCGCGCTACGCCAGCTGCAGAGCCTGTTGCAAGACGAGATCGCCTTCTACGGTCCCGACGATCCCGCACCGCTGGAGATTCGATGGCAGATCGGCCTGCTGCAGCTCGGTGCGGGACTACGGGAAGAGGCCCACGCGACTTTGCGGGAGCTGCTTCACGACATGGTGCGGCTGCATGGTCCAGACCACCAACCCGTGATGCAGATTCGCGAGCTTCTCGACGGCCCTGGGACAGAGAGGACGTGAGCATGGCCCGACTCGCCATCGCCAAGGACTTCTTCCACGACCTGCGACGACTCGGACCAGGGCTGCTGACGAAGATCAGCGAGACGTTCGCGAAGTTCCAGAACGCCACTCACGCGGGCATCCACTTGGAGAAGATCCGCAACGCACGGGATGACCGACTTCGCTCGATCCGCATCGACCAGCTTTGGCGGGGCGTTGTGCTCGCGCCCGAGAAAGGCGACATCTACACGCTGCTGAAGGTGCTTCCGCATGACGAGGCGTATAGGTGGGCGGAGCGACACCAGGTCTCAGTGAACGCCGCGACCGGCGGCATCGAGATTCGTGACGTAGTGGCGATCGACGAGACCCTGCCCGGCTTGGTCACTCACGCGGAACAAGTCCCGACTCGGCTGTTCGACCACGTCAGCGACTCCGACATGCGAGGGCTCGGCATCGACGAGCAGGTGCTGGAATTCGCTCGAGCGCTCACCGACGACGTCCAGCTCGAGGCGGCGAAGAGCTTTCTGCCTCAGGCGCAATGGGAGGCGTTGTATGGGCTGGCCGCTGGCATGACGCCAGAGGAGGTCTGGAAAGAGGTGGGCGCGTCGGCGGTCGCGGAGCGGTACGACACCGACGACGTCGAGGCCGCTCTCGAGCGCAGCCCGGAGCGAGTCGTCCTCGTCGATGGTCCCGACGAGCTCATGGAGATCTTCCGGCGTCCGTTCGACTTGTGGCGGATCTACCTTCATCCGGTGCAGTACCAGGCAGTCCACGCGCGCTATCGGGGACCCGCCCGCGTCACCGGCGGGCCGGGAACTGGCAAGACCGTCGTCGCGGTGCATCGGGCCTGGCAGCTCGCCAGACGTGGGGATGGGCCCGTCCTGCTCACGACGTTCACGTCGAACCTTGCGACGTCTCTCGAGGCCTGCCTGAATCTCCTCGCCGACTCGGACGAGGTCCGTGACCGAATCACCGTCATACACGTGGACCAGCTCGCCCACAGGATCTTCCGCGAGCGGCATGGTTCTCCGACGCTCCTCGATGATGAGGATCAACGGCGTATCTGGCGGCGGGTCATCGCACGGTTGGAGCTGCCCTTCACGGAGGTCTTCCTCGCCGAGGAGTGGCGCCAGGTGGTGTTGGCGCAAGACATCCGGCACGCCGACGCGTACCTCGTCGCGAAACGACAGGGCCGTGGGCGTCGGCTCGGTCTTCGCCAGCGGGCCCAGGTCTGGCAGACGCTCCACGAGTTCCAGGAGGAGCTTCGACGGCGCAAGGCGTGGACGCACGAGACGATCTGCGTGGAGGCGACGCGCCTGCTCCAGAAGACGGACACGCCTCCCTATCGGCACATCGTCGTGGACGAGGCCCAGGACCTCAGCCCGATGCAGTGGCGGCTGCTGCGGGCCGCCGCGCCGCGGGCGGACGATGACCTGTTCATCGCCGGAGACCCGCACCAGCGCATCTACAACAACCGGGTGAGCCTTCGCGATGTCGGCGTCAGCGTCACCGGACGGTCCAGCCGGCTCACGATCAACTACCGAACCACCGCCGAGATCCTCGCCTGGAGCCTCGCCATGCTTCGGGGTGAGCGGATCGACGACATGAACGGTGGACTCGAGACCGTCGCGGGCTACCGGTCGGAGGTCCACGGCTCACCGCCGGTCTTGAAGGGTTTCCGGACCAAGAACGAGGAGCTTGGCGCGCTGGCCGAGCGGGTGCGCGAGTGGTTGGACGCCGGTGTGAGACCAGGCGAGGTCGGCGTCGCGGCACGATCGAACATGCTCGTTGACGACGTGGTCGCGGCGCTCACGAGGCGATCGATCCCCGCGCGCCCGATGAGAAGGACCGGGCATGAGGACGACGCCGTCGCGGTCGGGACGATGCATCGAATGAAGGGGCTCGAGTTCCGCTGCGTGGGCGTCGTCGGTGTCAACGCGTACCAGATTCCCGCACCCAACGCCGTCACGCCGGCAAAAGACGATCTTTCAGCGCACGAACAAGATATTCTGCGAGAGCGCTGTCTGCTCTTCGTGGCCTGCACGCGTGCACGGGAACGGCTTTACGTGTCGTGGCACGGTACGCCATCCCCGTTCCTCGAGGCGAGACGGGACTGACCGCGAGGACCAGGGCGCCCACCAATCACCTCACCACCGCCTGGGATGAGTTCCCACCCAGTGCGCCGGCCGCCAGAGGTCAGGCATGGCGAAGCTTTCGGTACTCCTTGACCAGATCGACTCGGGCACGCTCCTGCTCCCGGAGTTCCAGCGCGGCTATGTCTGGAACCGGGATCAGGTCCGAGGGCTGATGAGATCGCTCTACCAAGGCTTTCCGGTCGGCGGGCTGTTGCTCTGGGAGACCGACATTGATCCACGAAGTGTGCGGGGCGAGATGACCGGCGGTGTGCGTCTGCTGTTGCTGGACGGACAACAGCGGATCACCTCGCTCTACGGTGTCATCCGCGGACGTCCACCCGTCTTCTTCGAAGGCGACGCGGGAGCGTTCACCGGCCTGCACTTCAATGTCGAGCGGGAGGTTTTCGAGTTCTACGCCCCCACGCGGATGCGCGATGATCCCACCTGGATCGACGTCACGAAGCTCTTCACCGAAGGAATTCAGGCGTTCGTCCCGAGATTCAGCACCGATCCGAAGCTGGGCGTCTACGTCGAGCGGCTCTCCAAGCTCACCGGAATCCTCAACCGCAACTTCCACGAGGAGAAGATCATCGGTCGTGACATGACCGTCGACGTCGTAGTGGAGATCTTCAACCGGGTGAACTCCGGCGGGACCGAGCTGTCGAAGGGTGATCTGGCTCTCGCCAAACTGTGCGCGCAATGGCCTGAGGCCCGTCAGACCATGCGCGCCGAGCTGCGACGGTGGAAGGACGCCGGCTTCAACTTCTCCCTCGAGTGGCTGTTGCGTAACGCGACCGCTGTGGCGACCGGGCGCGCTCCCTTCGCGGCGCTCGATGGCGTCTCCGCCGAGACGTTCCAGAAAGCCCTTCGATCCTCGGTTGACTACATCGACCGGTTCCTCAACGCCGTCGCGGGCCGGCTCGGGCTCGACCACGACCGTGTGCTCATGGGGCGGTACGCCTTCCCGGTGGTATCCCGTTTCCTGCACTTGAGCGGCGGAACCTTCCGGGACGCGACGGAGCGCGACCTGGTGCTGTTCTGGTACGCGCACGCCGCGCTCCGCGGTCGGTACACAGGTTCGACGGAGACCATGCTTGCCCACGACTACGAAGTGCTCGAACGTGACGGAGTGGCGGGCCTTCTCACCTCCCTCGAGCGCTGGCGCGGCAGCGCCTTGGACGTGCAGCCGCACGACTTCGAGGGGGCGACCACGGGATCGCGTTTCTACCCGTTGCTCTACATGCTCACGCGGGTGAACGGCTCGCGTGACCTGGGCACTGGACTGGAGCTCAGGGCCGAGCTCCTCGGGCGGCTCGCGTCGCTCCAGCTGCACCACATCTTCCCGAAGGCCGTGCTCTACCGATACGGATACGAGCGCGGCCAAGTCAACGCGATCGCGAACTTCTGTTTCCTGACCCAGGAGACCAACCTGGCGATCGGGAAGCGGTTGCCGGCGGAGTACCTCGCCGAAGCCGAGGAGAAGCACCCCGGCGTCCTGGCCTCCCAGTGGATCCCCACCGACCCCGCGCTGTGGTCACCCGACCGGTACCTCGACTTCCTGGCAGCGCGGCGGGAGCTCCTGGCCGACGCCGCTCGGTCCTTTCTCGCCGAGCTGTCCAGCGGTGTTGGGTCCGCGACGGTGACGGAGCTCCGACCCGTCCACGTCATCGCCGACGACCCGTACGACGTCCGCACCGCACAGGTCAAGGCCCTGGTGGAGGAGCTGACCAGGATGGGATGTGTCGAGCCAGAGCTCGACAGCGGTCTCGCGGACCCCGTCACAGGGCGGGAGCTCGCGGTCGCCGAGGCCTTCTGGCCGCACGGCCTGCAACCGGGCCAGGGCAAGCCGGTCGTCCTCGAGCTGGATCCGGACGTCGCGGACCTCGCTCGGCTCGAGGAGCTGGGGTATGAGGTCTTCACCTCGGTCGACGCGCTCCGCGGCTACGTCACGAGGCGGAACGAGGAGATGGCGGGGGCGGCTTTCGAGGAGCAGGCGATGAACATTTCGTCCGAGGCTACGAACGCCGACGGTGGCTCGGCGGACGCCTCGCCGCGGGCGGCGTTCGAGCGGGCCATGCGGGCGGTGTACGAGCGAGCCCGCGACGAGGCCGGCTACAACCCGACGTACTTCCTCGGGATGCTGGCCGAGTATGGCGGGTTGGCGACAGCGCGGAAGCTGTTGCGCACACCGACGGTCTCCGATGGGTTCGCCGCCCTCTGGGAGCGAGGTCGACTCGACCTGACGGTCGAGGCGATCGTCATCCAACCTCAGTTCGCGGAGCTGTTCGACGACGACGAGATCGAGGTGGCGCGGCGCCGGCTGGAGCAGTTCGGCTACACGCTCTCGCCGAACGCCAAAGCCGGGTGACACGGCCTGGCACGGCTATTGGGCGAACGGGATCAGCATGGAGAGCTCGATCACTTTCTCTGGTCTCAGCGCGATGTCATGCCTCGCTGCTGTCGTAGCGGGACCTCCCGCCAGTCGACCGCAGTTTCGTCCTGGTGCAGTCCGAGTTCTACCTCGGTGCGCCCGGCGGCGAGGTGGATGTGGCCAAGGTGCAGGCAGAGCATCCTGACACGGTGGTGTGCAACGGCTACGTCGCTAGTACGACGCCCGACCGCGACGTGAGCGTTGTCCCGCTCGCCATCATCAAGGACTTTCTCCAGCACGTGAGACGGCTCGGGCCGGCAGCGCTGGACAGGCTCAGCTGTGGCAGGCGTCCACGAGTTCAATAAGGAGCTTTCGCAGCGAGGCATGGCGGCGCGACACGATGTTCGTCGAGGTGGTCTGGGCTGGGCCGCTCCTCGAGATCTTGTGCATTTCGCTTGTTCCCTCTACAGTACGCAGGCCATAAGAGGAAGAGATCACGTATCGCGGGAGCTGGATCCGGGGGTTTACGTGCCATGGCCGCATGACTCGAGCGCGAGCAGCGAGCTCTTTGTGGCCGGCGATTCGACCGGCTCAGTATCAGTCACGCTGAATGGGTCTTATCGTGTGGTGGATCTGCGTGTGTCCGCTCGATGGCGTGACAAGCTCGCACCCGACAAGCTTGCTAACGCAGTGCTCGAAGCGGCTACCAAGGCGGCTGAGCAGATGGAACGCGAACCCTCGGAAAGCGTGTATACGTCACTGTGGCGGCGAAATGTCGGTACGCTTATCGATGCCTTCGCTGGGCTGCCGCCGGAGTCGGTGGCTGGCGCATCCCGTCGGATGTCGGAGCTCCTCGACGCCGCTATGGCTGATACCTTCGAGCGGCTCGACCGGGTGCTTGAGACTCGAACGGCTCGCCATGTTGGCACAGACGACCGTGAGCATGTCAAGGTAACTGTCGTCGCTCCGGGGACCCTGACCGCGTTAGATGTGGACGAGGAGTGGATCGCATCGGTCTCTCGGGAGCGGTTGGTCACGACGATCCGAGAAGCAGTCGACCGGGCGTATGAGAAGCTCGATGCCGCGCTCGCTGCGGTACCGGAGCCGAGATCCACAGCGCTTGAGCAGTTAGAGCGGCTCTATGATCGAAATGAACTCCGTCGCTGGCTCGAAGGGGGCACGCCGTGGTAGGCGGACCAATAGGGGACCCGGCGCAGGAAATCCTGGAGGCGCTGGCCCACCGATTCCGGGAAGGAGTATCAAAGGCGACGGAAGCGATGGCTGAAGCACGTGCTCGTTCCCAGCCGCCACCGCTTCCTCCTCCGCACGTCGATCTGAGCGGGACGAGTCGCGACGTCCGTATCGAGTCCGCTGCCGCCATCCGAGCGGACACCGAAAGGTGGAAACAAGCTCGAGAGGCCCTTCAAAAGGCGAGGCGGGCTGTACTGGAGCGTGGTCACCTGTCGGCGCACGACTTCTCGTACTTTGGGGTCCAGACTGAGGCACTCAAGGTCTACACAGACTATCGCTCCAAGCTTCTTGATCTTCTCGAGGAAGGTGTCGAGGTCATGACTGACATCGAACACCGGCTCGTAGAGGTGAGTCGCCGCATCGAACTGACCGAGGAGGAGAATCGCGCGAGCCTTGAGGTCGTCCGGCACACCCTGGAAAACGAGAGAGGTGGAGCCTGACCGTGACGAGTCTTCTCGAAAGCCCCGGATACATCGCGGCTGATCAGGTTGTGCGTCACGAGGTCGAGGCGATCGACGCCGCGATGCAGAAGCTGGGCAAGCTCATGTCTTATGCCAGGACAGTCGCGCAGGAGATGCTGAAGAACCCTGTGACTTGGCTGTACGGCGGCGAGGTGTACGCAGGCTCGGCTATCCTGATCCTCGATCAATCTCAGGATAAGCTGCAGGAGGCCATAGACAAGATTGCGACGTACCTCGAATGGACAGGGCGTCCATCGCGGCTGCGAGCGGTCGCATCTGTCTGGCGCGATGACGTTCTGAGGCCGGTTAGCGAAACGGTGGCCCTGTTCAGCGTCAGTGGAATGGACATCGATGATTGGTGGAAAGGAAAGGCAGCCGAGGAGTACGCCAATCATCTTCCAATGCAGCAGGCCGCGTTGAGCTCGCTCTGCGAGAAGGCAAATGGTGTCAGCGGTGCGCTGAATATGTTCGCCCAAGCTGTGATCGGGTTCTGGTATGAATTGCGGTCACAGATTGTCAAGGCCGTTGCCGCTATGGTCGATATAATCGGGAATCTGGATCCGCAGAAGCCCTGGCAGTTCCTCGCCAACTTCTGGTCCGGACTGCTGAACATCGTCGATGACCTTTGGAATCATGTGCGGGCCAAAGCTGAGGAGTTCACAAAGCTCGTGCAAGATATACAGGTTTCGGATGCAGATAATCGGGCCTTCCCTAATGAGAGGTGGCCTGGACCGCACCGCACTTTTGAGCGTCCAGCCTGGATACCTGACGGAGAGGATGGCTAGCGCATGTCGTCTCCGCGTCCGGCTGGCCCATCGGCCTTCGTACCGCCCTCTCGACCGGTAAGGCGATCCCCTCGATTGCCGATGGTCATCGCTTTGGGCCTCGTGGCACTGTTTTGGGCCGGTGTAGGCCTACTAGCCTGGCCATATGTCAACCCGTTCCACGATGACTCCCCACCCCAGAATCCGTGTGAGGCGGTCGGGTCAGAAAGGCTCCAGGGGTTCTTTCCGGGTGCGAAGGTAAAGACTGGCGAACTAGGTGCTTCGTCTAGTGCTTTCGAGCAAAGCTGCGATCTGGAGTTGGTCGATAGTAGCCGGAAAGCTTTGATCTCAATTTACGTTCAGAGACCGCGAGCAACAAATGCGGAGGGTGTAGCGCGTGAATGGTTTGACAACCATGCTTGCGAGTTCAGCGCAACGAATGCCAGGATCCTTGGAAAAATTGATACCGAGGGCATCGGTGACGAAAGTTGCGGCGTCTTGGAGGGCGACAGCGACTTTTATGACTACCAGGTGCGCATCGCGGTCCTCGTAGGGCGCGACATCATCCGCATCAGCTATTCGGACGAGCCGATCGAGCGAGCGGAAGTGCGGATGAGGGGTCTTGAGCTGGCTCGTGTCGTTGCATCGGCAATGCAGGAGTGACTAGCACTCCGTGTGGCCAAGGTGATTGTCGAGGCCTTTTGGAGGTGCAACACGCGCCGACACGTGTCACAGGTCCGGCGGGCGTAGTGCACATGGTCATTTGGGTCAGGTCTGGAGCACGTCGTCGGCGTCGACGATGCGGTACGCGTAGCCCTGCTCGGCGAGGAACCGCTGCCGGTGCGCGGCGAAGTCCTGGTCGACGGTGTCGCGCGCAACGACCGCGTAGAACCGAGCCGCACGACCATCCCGCTTGGGCCGCAGCAGTCGGCCGAGCCGCTGCGCTTCCTCCTGTCGTGAGCCGAACGTCCCGGACACCTGGATCGCCACGGCGGCCTCTGGCAGGTCGACGGAGAAATTCGCCACCTTCGACACGACCAGCAACGAGATCTCGCCGGCGCGGAAGGCGTCGAAGAGCCGCTGCCTCTCCCGTACCGTCGTTTCGCCTTTGATGATGGGCGCCTCGAGCCGTGCGGCCAGGTCGTCGAGCTGCTCGAGGTACTGTCCGATCACCAGGGTCGGCTCGCCACGGTGCTGGGCGACCAGCCGCTCGACGACCCGCGACTTGGTGTCGGTCGTCGAGGCGAGGCGGTAGCGCTCGTCGTCCTCGGCCGTGGCGTAGCGCAGCCGCTCGGCGTCGGTCAGCGTCACGCGTACCTCGACGCAATCGGCCGGCGCGATCCACCCCTGAGCCTCGATGTCCTTCCACGGCGCGTCGTACCGCTTCGGCCCGATCAGGCTGAACACGTCGCCCTCACGGCCGTCCTCCCGCACGAGCGTCGCGGTCAGTCCGAGCCGGCGCCGGGCCTGCAGATCGGCGGTCATCCGGAAGATCGGGGCAGGCAGCAGATGCACCTCGTCGTACACGATCAGTCCCCAGTCGCGCGCCCCGAACAGCTCGAGGTGGGTGTAGGCGCCTTTGCGGCGCGCGGTCATCACCTGGTACGTCGCGATGGTGACCGGTCGGATCTCCTTGCGTGCGCCGGAGTACTCGCCGATCTCGTCCACGGTGAGCGAGGTACGACGGACGAGCTCGTCCTTCCACTGCCGGGCGGCCACGGTGTTGGTGACGAGGATGAGCGTGGTCGCCTTGGCACGTGCCATCGCGGCGGCGCCGACCAGCGTCTTCCCAGCGCCACAGGGGAGTACGACAACGCCGGATCCGCCGTGCCAGAACGACTCCGCGGCCTGTACTTGGTAGGGCCGCAACGCCCACCCGTCCTCGACGAGCTCGATCGGATGGGCCTCGCCGTCGACGTAGCCCGCGACATCCTCGGCAGGCCAGCCGAGCTTGAGCAGCGCCTGCTTGACGTGTCCGCGCTCGGAAGGGTGGACAGCGACCGTGTCCGGGTCGATCCGCTTGCCGAGCATGGGCTTGAGCTTGGCGCTGCGGAGCACCTCCTCGAGCACGGGACGATCGGTCGCGACGAGGACGAGTCCGTGGCTGGGATGGTTCTCCAACCGGAGTCTGCCGTATCGCGCCATCGTCTCGGCGATGTCGATGAGCAGCGCGTGGGGCACGGCGTACCGGCTGTACCGCAACAGCGTGTCGACGACCTGCTCGGCGTCGTGCCCGGCGGCGCGGGCGTTCCACAGACCCAGTGGAGTGAGACGGTACGTGTGCACGTGCTCCGGCGCCCGCTCCAGCTCGGCGAACGGCGCGATCGCCTTGCGGGCCTCATCGGCTGCCGGGTGACCGACCTCGAGCAGCAGCGTCTTGTCGGACTGGACGATGAGCGGACCGTCGTTCACACAAATCTCCGAATTGACCAGGTGTGGGGGGCTGTCGTGACCCGTGCGTGGCGTGGAGGCCGTTCCTCGGTCACGCAAGACCTTCCATGCTACGGCCCGCCGCACCCACTGCGGTCGTCGTTGGGTGAGCGAGGTCGGCACCGACCCGCCCACCGGGGTGGGCCGACAGGATGGCTGCCGCAATGAAGTGAGATTCCTGCCGTGGGTGTCAGGTGCCTGCTGCAGGACTGCCTGCCGCGGTGGGCCGGGTTGCCTGCCCGCATCGGCCAGGTCACCCGCCTCTGTCGGTCAGGTTGCGGCCGCGGTGGGTCAGGCGAGCAGCGGCAGCCGGTTCTCGGTCACGGCATACGCAAACGGCTCGCCGCGGACGTACCGCTCCAGCTCGTCGACGGCCAGCGCACCCATCCGCCGAATCTCGTTGCCCAACGAACCCGCGATGTGTGGGGTCAGCACCACGTTGGGAAGCGCCAGCAGGGGATGACCGGCAGGCAGCGGCTCGGGATCGGTGACGTCCAGGATCGCGAAGATCCGGCCCGTCGAGAGCTCAGCGACCAGGGCCTCGGTGTCGACCAGCTGGCCACGCGCGGTGTTGATCAGCGTCGCCCCGTCGCGCATGAGGCCAAGCCGCCGCGAGTCGAACATCCGGTGGGTCTTAGGAATGTTCGGTGCGTGGATGCTCACCACGTCGGAGCGACGCACCAGCTCGTCCAGGTCGACCAGAGTCGCCCCCAGGCCCTGGGCGTGCGCCTCGTCGATCGTGGGGTCGGCGAGCAGGATCGTCACGTCGTACGAACGAAGCAGGGAGATCACCCGCCGACCGACGTGGGAAGCGCCCACGACGCCCACCGTGATGCCGTAGTTGCCGAGGTCCGGATAGGTCGCTGCCCACGCACGACTGGTCGGATCGGCCCGGTAGGCGGACTGGATGGGAAATGCCCGTTTGCCAGCGAGGACGATCATCGCCACCGTGTACTCCGCGACCGGCACCGCGTTCGCTGCGGCGGCCGAGGAGACCCGCAGGCCCCGCCGCCAGCATGCGTCGGTGACAAAGCCTTTGACCGATCCTGCCGCGTGGATCACCGCGCGAAGCTCGGGGGCTGTGCGCAGGACGTCTTCGGTCAGCGGTGGGCAGCCCCAGCAGGTGAGCAGCACCTCAGCGGATGCCAGTGCCGTCGCTGCTTCGGGTGTGTGGAAGTCGTGGAGTACGAGACCAAGGTCGAGGTCGCACAGCTCGGTGAGTCGGCGTCGCAGGTGGTCGTCGAAGAGACGCTCGACATTTCCTGGCGCCATGGCAAGGACCACGGACGGACGGCGGTTCGACATGGGGTGAAGCCTATCCAGTGTGGTAAGCGCTTCCCGGTTGTGATCTTAGATGCCGGATCACACTGGCGACGCAGGCTCCCGAGGACAACTGCACAGGTATGGCGCCGTGGTTGGCCTCGTGGGTGGTTCGACGACCAGCACGGGCGTCGTGGTTGGCCGCGCGCCGGTGGCGCTGCCTGGTGTTCACCGGGTCAGCGGGCGTGTGCTCTCCCGGATCACGACCTCGCCGCGCACCCGGACCAGCCGGTCCCGCTCCGGTGGGTCGAGCTCGAGCGCCAGCTGCCCGGCGCGGACCCCCATCTCCTCCAGCGGAAGGCGTACGGTCGTGAGCGACGGCACCAGGTCGCGCAGCGTCGCGATGTCGTCGAAGCCGGCGATGGACAGCTCGTCTGGTACCGCCACGCCCGCATCTCGACACGCGGCCATGGCGCCGACCGCCATCACGTCGTTGACGGCGAAGAGACACGTGATGTCGAGTCGGCGAGACAGGAGAACTTGAGCCGCCTCGTAGCCTCCGTCCCGGGTGAACGCACCCTCGACCACCGCCTCTGGAGCGAGCTCGATACCCATCTCGGCGAGTCCGGCGCGGAAGCCGGCGAGCCGGTCGCGCGCGGTCACGAGGGCGCGGGATCCGGCCAGGACGCCGAAACGGCGGTGTCCGAGCTCGGCAAGGCGTACGGCGAGCTCCCGCGCCCCCGCCCGGTTCTCCGGCAGCACGGTGTCGGCCGGCAGCCGGTGCTGGCTCACGCAGGCGACTCGCCCGCCGGTACGGCGGAACGCCATGACCTCCCGCGCCAGCCGCTCTGTCTGCTCTTTGTCTGCCACCCGGGAGCCAGCGAGGATCACGGCTCGCGCGCGTTGGGCACGCAGCATCGCGACGTACTGCACCTCGCGGCCGGGATCCCGTGACGTCGTGCCGAGGGTGACGATGAGACCGCGTTCGTCGGCGACCCGCATGACTCCCGCCGCGATCGCGGAGAAGTACGGGTCGGCGATGTCGTGGACGACCAGTCCGACTGTCGAGCTGGTGCCCCGCGCCACGGCCTGGGCGTGGACGTTGGGTGTGTAGCCGAGCTCGGCGGCCGACTGGAGCACGATCGTGCGGAGCTCCTCGTTCACCCGCCGTGTGCTGCCGTTGAGCACCCGCGACGCCGTGGCCAGCGAGACGCCGGCATGGCGCGCCACATCGCCGAGCGTCACCACACCGCTGCGGCTCGCATCTCGGTCGTCACCTGGCCGGCTGTGACCCGGCCGTCCTCCACCAGGCACCTGACTCTCCGCTCGACCTCGGACGTCTTACTCGTGTCCGCCTCCAGCGTATGGCTACGAGCGGGAACCGCGGCGTACGGTCCGTGTTCGGTCTCCGTGCGGTGTCGCCGAACGGCGCCGCTGCGCTGCCGCTGGAACGAGGCCGCCACGACGAGGGGACGAATACCCTTCCGAAACGACGCTCGGTAACCGCCAGGTCCACCGCGCGCACCGTCTGGTCCCGACCGGCCGCTTGGGCGTGGGACCGTGGCCTCGGACTGGCAACGGAAACGCCTCGAGGCCTTGGGCGACCGGCTCCGCGAGGAACTGAGCCGCTGGAGCCTGCGGCTGCTCCTGATGCCGCTGAGACTGCGCCACGCGGTGGCGTCCCCGGTCGAGCAGGCCCGGTCGATGGGACGTGAGCGGGCTGCCTGGCGTAAGCTGCATAAAAGTTACATCTTTGCGAACGTGGACGGTAAGGCTTGTTGCGCTCCCGCGCAGCGGACTAGTCTGCTCGCACTCCACGAGACCGGCGGAAGCCGACAGGCATGCCCTACGACGTACCGCCGGGCCACCGGCGACGGTGTTCGGTGGTGATCGAATACTGTCTCATCGGTGCGAGACCAGTCGTAGACGCAGGAGGAGAGATGACCGAGTTGCATCCAGGCCGGGGACGGTTGCCGGCAGCTTTCGACCGCCGGGAGTTGTTGCGGCGCGCTGGCGTGCTCGCCGCGGCCGCCGGAAGCAGCTCGCTGTTGGGTGCCTGTGCTACGAGCGGTGGCAACACCGCTCCGGGCGGTGACGACGAGCAGGAGCCCAAGGGTGGCACGTCGTCGGACAACCCGTTCGGTCTGGAGGAAGGCTCCTCCATCGAGGCGGTCATCTTCAACGGCGGCTATGGCTACGACTACGTGACGTTCGCCGCCGACCTCGTGGACAAGAAGTTCTCGACCAAGACCACGGTCACTCCGGCCACGCAGATCGCGCAGACCTTGCAGCCGCGCTTCGTCGGTGGCAATCCGCCCGACCTCGTGGACAACTCCGGTGCGAACCAGATCGGCTTCAACACGATCTTGGACAGCCTCGAGACGCTGGACGACCTGTTCGAGGCGAACAACTACGAAGGCAAGAAGATCCTCGACACGCTCTACCCGGGCGTGAAGGCCCCCGGGACCTTCGACGGCAAGTTCGTCGCGATGAACTACGTGATGACCGTCTACGCCGTCTGGTACTCCAAGTCGCTCTTCGATGCCGAGGGCTGGACGCCGCCGAAGACCTGGGACGAGGCGATCGACCTCGGCGCCAAGGCGAAGCAGAAGGGCAAGTACCTCTTCGTCTGGGGCAAGGAGGCGGCGACCTACTACCAGACGCTCGCGATGAACTCGGCCATCAAGGAGGGCGGCCCCGAGGTCCGGATCGCCCTGGAGAACCTCGAGCCGAACTGCTGGTCGCACCCTGCGCTGCAGGACGTGTTCAAGGCCTTGCAGACGTGTGTCAAGCAGGGGTACTTCGTCCCCGGCGGCGCTGGTACGCAGTTCACCGCCGCGCAGGCGAAGTGGAGCAACGACCAGCTGGCCCTGCTCTACCCGTCCGGTGGCTGGATCGAGAACGAGATGAAGAAGGCCACCAAGGAGGGCTTCGAGATGACCGGCGTCCCGGAGCCGACGGTCACCGACAGCCCGGCCATGCCGTACGAGTCGCTGCGCAGTGCGGCGGGCGAGCCGTTCATCGTGCCGAGCAAGGGCAAGAACGTCGCGGGTGGCAAGGAGATCTTGCGCGCGATGCTCTCGGCCGAAGCGGCGACGAACTTCTCGAAGACCCGGCTCGCACCGACGATCGTCAAGGGCCTGGTTCCTGCGGACGGGTTCGGCTCCAGCGCGCTGGTCGCCCAGACCTCGATGCTCGACGCTGCCGGCGAGAACGTCTTCAACTACCAGTTCGTGAGCTACTACGGCATGAACACCGACATGCTGGTCGTGTGGAACTCGTTCCTGTCCGGTAAGGCGGACGTGGGTCAGCTGACCAGTCGCCTGCAGGAGATCACCGACAAGGTCGCCGCCGACGACTCGATCAAGAAGATCAAGGTCACCGAGTAGCGATGGGAGGTACGACCACCCCGGCCAGGAGGTCGGAGCGGTCCGCCACGCGAGGGCGCCGCCGGCCACTCACCTTCGACCGGGTGAGTTTCTTCGTCGTCTTCCTCGGCCTGCCGTTGGCGCTGTTCCTCGTCTTCGTGATCTCGCCATTCGCGCAGGCGCTGTACTACTCGCTGACCGACTGGAACGGCTTCAGCGAGACGATGCGGTTCGTCGGCTTCGACAACTTCGTCCGGCTCTTCCAGGACGACGTTTTCATGAAGTCGATGCGCAACAGCATCCTGCTCGGTCTGGTCGTGCCATTCGTCACCATCTTCCTGGCGCTCGTGCTGGCGGTGATGGTGACGGTGGGCGGCACTGGCACCGGTGCCGCGCGCGGGTTGAAGAACTCGAGCATCTACCGGGTGGTGTCGTTCTTCCCGTACACCATTCCCGGCATCGTGATCGGCATCATCTGGGCGCAGATCTACGACCCGAGCCGCGGCATCCTGAACGCGTTGCTCACGGCCGTAGGGCTCGACCAGTTCGCCAACTTCGCGTGGCTGGGCGACGAGCGAACCGCCATGGCGGCGTCGATCTTCGCCATCGTGTGGGGTTTCGTCGGCTTCTACATGGTGCTGTTCGTCGCCGCCATCCAAGGCATCGACCCTGACCTCTTCGCGGCGGCGCGGATCGACGGTGCAAGCCGTTTCCGTACGGCGGTGTCGATCATCATCCCGTTGATCAGGGACAACGTGCAGACCGGGTACATCTACATCGGCATCGGCGCCCTCGACTCGTTCGTCTACATGGCGGCGTTGAACCCGACGGGCGGACCGGACAACTCCACGCTGGTCATGGCCCAGCAGCTCTTCGTCACCGCGTTCACCAAGGGCCAGTTCGGCTACGCGACGGCGATGGGCGTGATGCTCGCGGTCATCACGTTGGTCTTCGCGGCGCTCGTGTTCACGGTCAACTTCCTCACCGGAGGTCGCGACCAGGAGGTGAGGCGATGAGCCCCAGCGCGACGACCACGAAGCGGGTCGAGCCGGCAGCTCGGCGGGCGGCCCATGCCGGTCGGGTCAGCGGCGACCGGTCGACCGCGTGGAACGTCCTCGCCCACGTGCTGTTGATCCTCTGGTCGCTGCTGGTCGTCCTCCCGCTGCTGTGGGTGCTGGTCTCGTCGTTCAAGACGACGGACGAGGTGCTCGGCAATCCGCTGACCTGGCCGCAGGGTTTGGAGTGGCGAAACTACGTCAACGCCTGGACGCAGTCGGGCATCGGGCGGTACTTCGGCAACACGGTCATCGTGGTCGGCAGCGCCCTGGTGATCGTGATGGTGCTGGGCGCGATGTGCTCGTACGTGCTCGCGAGGTTCAAGTTCCCCGGCAACCGGCTCATCTACTACCTCATGCTCGCCGGCCTGACCTTCCCGGTCTTCCTCGCGATCGTGCCGTTGTTCTTCATCCTGCAGAACTTCGGGCTGCTGAACACCCTGCCCGGGCTGATCATCACGTACGTCGCGTTCGCGCTGCCGTTCACGGTGTTCTTCCTGCACGCGTTCTTCAAGACGCTGCCGCAGGACGTCTACGAAGCGGCGCAGGTCGACGGCGCGGGCGAGTGGCGGACGTTCTTCTCGGTGATGCTCCCGATGGCCCGCCCCGGCATGGCATCGGTGGCGATCTTCAACTTCCTGGGCCTGTGGAACCAGTTCCTGCTGCCGATCGCCTTGAACACGCAGACCGACAACTACGTCCTCACCCAGGGGATGGCGTCGTTCCAGTCCCAGGCGGGCTACGCGGTGGACTTCGGTGCGCTGTTCGCCGCGGTGGTGATCACGGTGGCACCCGTGCTCGTCGTCTACATCATCTTCCAGCGGCAGCTGCGCAGCTCGGTGGTCGTCGGGGCCCTGAAGTAGCCCCGCCCTGCGGGGGTCGTGTCCGAGGACGGACCTTGCTGTGACCGGTTTGTGACCGCTAGGCTGGAAAGCGTTTTCCAGCCGATGTGGCATCGCGCGCAACGACGGGCAGCGGTACGCCGGCGCACGGAGCGAGCTCAAGAGATCGTGGAGGGGCGGATGACCGTTCGCAAGATTGGCGTCGTGATGAACGGCGTCACCGGCCGGATGGGATACAACCAGCATCTCGTACGGTCAATCCTCGCCATCCGGGAACAAGGCGGTGTCGAGCTGGCGGACGGCACACGTGTGATGCCCGAGCCGATACTCGTGGGCCGCTCTCCGCAGAAGCTTCGGGAGATCGCCCAGCGGCACGACCTCGACCGCTGGACCACCGAGCTGGACACTGCGCTGAGCGATCCGGCCGCGGTCATCTACTTCGACGCCCAGGCGACCCGCATGCGGGAGAAAGCGGTCTTGTCCGCCATAGCCGCCGGCAAGCAGATCTACTGCGAGAAGCCGCTGTCCGACACGCTGGCCGGTTCGCTCGAGCTGGCCCGCGCCGCCCGCGCTGCGGCATGCAAGAACGGCGTCGTGATGGACAAGATCTTCCTCCCCGGACTGCGCAAGCTCCGGCGGCTGGTCGAGGCGAACTGCTTCGGTCGGATCTTGTCCATCCGCGGCGAGTTCGGCTACTGGGTGTTCGAAGGTGACTGGCAGGCTGCCCAACGCCCGAGCTGGAACTATCGAGCCGAGGACGGTGGCGGCATCACGCTCGACATGTTCTGCCACTGGAACTACGTCCTCGAGGCCATCGCCGGCCCGGTCCGAGCGGTGACGGCTCGCGCGGTGACGCACATTCCGCATCGCTGGGACGAACGCGGAGAGCGCTACGAGGCGACGGCCGACGACGCGAGCTACGCCATCTTCGAGCTGGACAATGGCGTCATCGCGCAGATGAACTCGTCGTGGTGTGTCCGCGTCTACCGTGACGAGCTGGTCGAGTTCCAGGTCGACGGTACGCATGGCAGCGCCGTGGCCGGGCTGCGGAACTGCCGGTTCCAGCACCGCGCGATGACCCCGCGGGCTGTGTGGAACCCCGACCTGCCGGAGCCTGTGAAGTTCCGCGACCAGTGGCAGGAAGTCCCTGACAACGGAACGTTCGACAACGGTTTCAAGACCGAGTGGGAGCAGTTCATCCGCCACTGCTTCGACGACACACCGTTCGAGTACGACTTCCTCGCCGCGGCCCGAGGTGTGCAGCTCGCCGAGCTGGGTCTTAAGTCCTCGGCCGAGGGGTGCCGGATCGAGGTGCCGGAGGTCGTGCTGTGACCGGGAGCCCAGGCAGTGCCACGGTCCTCTCGTTGCCGCAGCCTGATGGCACGCTCGCGCCGTACCAGATGTGCGAGCCACGCGTCTGGCCGCGGCCTGAGCGGAAGTTCTCCAAGCGCCTGGCGTACGCCGCCACGCATGTCGTCGCCGATCCGCTGGCCGACAACGTCCCCGGCTCCGATGCCGTCCTCGACTGGGACGAGACGCTGGCGTATCGCCGTCACATCTGGGACTACGGGCTTGGGGTCGCCGACGCGATGGACACCGCCCAGCGTGGCATGGGCCTCACCTGGCCAACCGCAGCCGAACTCATCAGGCGGAGCGGGGCCGAGGCCAGAGCGTGTGGCGGGATGCTCGCCTGTGGTGCCGGCACCGACCAGCTCCCGTGGCCCACGTCGAGCGTGCCGGATCTCGACGTCGTCATCGGAGCGTACGAAGAACAGCTCGCGGTGGTGGAGGATGCCGGTGCGCGGCCCATCATCATGGCCAGCCGGCACCTTGCGGCAGCGGCGCGAAACGCCGACGACTATGCCAAGGTGTACGCGAGACTGCTCGAGCAGGTCCAAAGCCCTGCCATCATCCACTGGTTGGGCCCGATGTTCGATCCGGCGCTCGAGGGCTACTGGGGCTTCACCGACATCGCGGCGGCGACGGAGTCGTTTCTTGCCGTCGTACGGCACCACGTCAGCAAGGTCGATGGTGTCAAGGTCTCCTTGCTCGACGACGAACACGAGACCGCGTTGCGGGAGCAACTGCCCGAGGGCGTCCACCTGTACACCGGCGACGACTTCCACTATCCCGCGCTGATCAAGGCCGGCTCGGATGCCCTGCTGGGCATCTTCGACGCCATCGCCCCGGCAGCGTCGGCCGCCCTGCTCGCTTTGGACGCAGACGACGAGGCGGCATACGACGCGGCGTTCGGGCCGACGGTACCGCTGTCGCGGCACCTGTTCAGCGCGCCCACCTACCACTACAAGACCGGAATCTGTTTCCTGGCTTGGCTTCGTGGTCATCAGAGGGCATTTACGATGGTCGGCGGTATGCAGAGCGCGCGAAGTGTGCTCCACCTGGTCGAGGCGTTCCGGCTGGCTGACCAGGCGGGCCTGTTCAGCGATCCTGAGCTCGCGTGCTCGCGCATGCGTACGTTCCTGCGGATCAGCGGAGTGGAAGCATGACAGATCTTGCTCGGCTGTCGCTCAACCAGAAGACCACGAACCGGTGGAGCCTGGCCGAAGCCGTCGACGGATGTGCCCGGGCCGGAATCCCGGCGATCGGGCTCTGGCGGGAGCCGGTGCACGAGGCCGGACTCACCCGCGCTGCCAAGCTGGTCCGGGAAGCCGGCCTGCGGGTGTCGTCGCTCTGCCGCGGTGGTTTCCTCACCGCGATCGATCCTGGCGCACGAGCGCGTGCCCTCGACGACAACCGTCGGGCGATCGAGGAGGCGGCGACCCTGGAGGCCGCGTGCCTCGTCCTGGTCGTGGGCGGGTTGCCGGAAGGCTCCCGCGACCTGCCGGGTGCCCGGGCGCGGGTTGCCGAAGCCATCGCAGAGCTCGCGCCGTACGCCGCCGAGCACGGCGTCCGACTCGCCCTCGAACCGCTCCACCCGATGTACTGCGCCGACCGTGCAGTGCTGTCCACCCTGGCGCAGGCCCTCGACCTCGCTGAGCAGTTCCCGCTCGACCAGGTGGGTGTCGTGGTCGACACCTTCCATGTGTGGTGGGACCCGTCGATCTGGGCGGAGATCAATCGCGCGCGGCTGCGGATCGCGTCGTTCCAGGTGAGCGACTTCCTGGTGCCGATGCCACCGGGGGACCCGCTCCTCGCCCGCGGCATGATGGGCGACGGGGTGATCGACCTGCGGCCGTTCCGCGTGGCGGTGGACGAGGCGGGCTACGCCGGCGACATCGAGGTGGAGATCTTCAACGCGGACGTGTGGGCCGCAGACCCGAACGAGGTCGTCGCCACCATGATCCGCCGCTACACCGACCTCGTGCTCTGACCCGCCCAAATGACCATGTGCACTACGCCTGCCGGACCTGCAACACGTGCCGGCACGTGTCGTACCTCCGAAACGGCGTAGTACGAACGCCACGCGGCACACGGCGAAGGTTCCACGCGGCGAACAGAGACGTGTCGAGCAGAATCAGCTGGCCTTGAGGACGCCGAGCAGGCGGCACACCTCACGCGCCACCGCGTCGCGAGCCGGCCCGAGGTACTTCCGCGGGTCGACGACCTTCGGGTTGGCCTCCAGGTAGCCGCACATGGCGCTGGTGAACGCCTGGTTCAGCGCGGTCGCAATGTTGATCTTCGTCATCCCCGACTCGACCGCACGGGTGAGGTCCGGCTCGGGCACGCCCGACGAGCCGTGCAGCACCAGCGGCACCGGCACTTCCTTGCGGTGCTGGGCGATGAGGTCGAAGTCGAGGGACGCGGTCTTCTCCAGCATCGCGTGCGACGTGCCGACCGCGATGGCGAGGGCGTCGACGCCCGTCGCTTCCACGTAGGCGGCTGCCTGCTTGGGGTCGGTCCGTGCACCGGGTGCGTGGACGCCGTCCTTCCCGCCGACCTCGCCCAGCTCCGCCTCGACGAACACGTCGTGGGCGTGGCAGTACTCCACGATCTCCCGGGTCGCGGCGACGTTCTCCTCGTACGGAAGGGTCGAGGCGTCGTACATCACCGAGCTGATGCCGATGCGAACCGCCTCATGCACCAGCTCGGGCCGCGTCGCGTGGTCGAGGTGCACCGCGACCGGCACCGACGCGTTCCGGGCCACTGCAAGCGTCGCCAGCGCCACGGGCTCCAGAGCTCCGTGGTACTTCACGGCGTTCTCGCTGATCTGCAAGATCGCCGGAGCGTTGGCGGCCTCGGCGCCCGCCACGAGGGCCTCGGCGTGCTCGAGCAGGATGACGTTGAACGCACCGACTCCGCGTCCGGCCTCAGCGGCCGTACGCAGGATCTCGGCGGTTGGCGTCAAGGGCATCAGTTGGTCTCGCTTTCTCGATCGACGGTCGGTTCAGCTTCCCATGTGCCGCGGCGCATGACCGCAGCCACAGCCAGATCGGAGTCCAGCACCACCAGGTCGGCGAGATATCCGGGCCGAATGGCACCCACGTCGGTGAGTCCGAACGTGCGGGCCGGCGTGGTCGCCGCGATACGCGCAGCCTCGGGCAGGCTCAACCCCACCTCGCGGACGACGAACCGGAACGCCGCATCCATCGTCAACGTACTACCAGCGATCGAGTCCTTGCCGGCCAACCTCGCCACACCGGCGACGACCTCGACCTCCTGCCCACCCAGCTCGTAACGTCCATCGCCCACACCTGCTGCCGCCATCGCGTCGGTGACCAGCGACACCCGGTCGATTCCGGCGGCACGCACGGCGAGCTCCACGGCGCCGGGATGCAGATGCACGCCGTCTGCAATGAGCTCCACCGTGACCCGCGGGTCGTGCAGCAGTGCGCCGACCGGACCAGGCGCGCGGTGATGCAGCGGAGGCATGCCGTTGAAAAGATGCGTGCCGACCGTCGCGCCAGCCTCGACCGCGGCAAGGACGACGTCATACGTGGCGTCGCTGTGCCCCACGGCAGCAACGGCACCCGCGTCGACGACCTGACGGACGGCCTCCAGCCCACCGGGGAGCTCGGGTGCCAACGTCACCATCGTGATCGTCCCGGTGCCGAGGGAGAGCAGGCGCGACACCTCGTCTTGAGTCGGTGGACGGAGCACGTGCGGGTCGTGCGCACCGCGCCGAGCCTCGCTGATCCAGGGACCCTCGAGGTGGATGCCGGCGATCCACTCGTCGCCCACCAGGTCGACAAGCGCGGCCACCTGGCGTTCCAGCTCCTCGCGTGGGGCGGAGATCAGGCTGGCGAACGTGGTCGTCGTGCCGTGCGACCGGTGGAACCGTACGACTCTCGCCGTGTCGTCAGGTGTCGCGGAGAGGTACGACCCACCGCCGCCACCGTGGACGTGAGTGTCGACGAATCCCGGGACGACGACGTTTCCGGCCAGGTCCCACACGTCACCGGTCTCGGCGCGGGCCGGTTGCTCGGAGTCCTCCGCAGCCGCGGCCGTAGGCGCAGGCCCCGGTCCCAGTGCCCGGATCCGGTCGCCGGCCACCTCGATCCACCCGGGATCGAGCACCTCGTCGGTCGTCACGACGCGCGCATTTGTGAGGAGCACGGTCACATTCACCTCAGCCCTTCTTTGCGTGCCGACCAGCACGTCAGTGTGCTGACCACGGGGCGTGGTCAGGAAGGTCGGAGGGCGGCGATGCGCGTCCCGACCTCAAACGACCTGCCACGCCTGGTCATTGTGAAATGCGCTGCCATGCCAGCAACGCGGCGCCCAGACACCCGGCCTGGTCGCCGAGTGCTGCTCGCACGACCCGCGGCCGGCGTTGGAACGTGAGCCGTGCGGCAAGACCTGTCTCGAGCGGCGGGAGCACCAGGTCGTGAGCCTCGGCGAGGCCGCCGCCCACCACGACGACCTGCGGACCGAGCAGGGTGACGGACGTGTGGACGACGTCGAGCAGGGCGGCCATCGCCCGATCCCACACCGAGCGCGCGATCTCGTCTCCCCGGCGTACCGCCTCGGCGACCTCCGCCGCACCGCTCACGGCAGTCCCGCTCCGCTCGGCGTAGTGGCGGGCGATCGCCGCGGCCGAGGCCACCCGCTCCAGGCAGCCGCGACCTCCGCATCCGCAGAGCTCACCATCGGGCTCGACCACGATGTGGCCGATCTCCCCGGCGTATCCGCCGGCCGACAGCGGACGGCCGTCCACGACGCAACAGGCCGCGATGCCGGTGCCGAGCGCGACGAAAAGCACGTCGTCGGCGCCGCGCGCCGCGCCGATCCTGGTCTCGGCGAGCCCGCCGGCGCGTACGTCATGGCCCAGCGCCACCGGCATGCCCAGCCGCTCGTGGAGCAGCGCGACGAGCGGTACGTCGTTCCAGCCGATGTTGGCGGCTACGACCGCGACGCCTGCGGCTTCGTCCACGATGCCGGGCACGACCACGCCGGCCGCCGAGGGCGGGGCGAGACCGACTGCGGGAGCCTGGGCGGCCATGGTCTTGAGGGCGTGGCCGATCTGGTCGACGACGGCGTCGGTGCCGGCTTCGACCGGTGTGGGGTACGACTGGCGGCACCGCGCGACCATGTGCTCGTCCACGAGCGCGGCCTTCATCGACGTTCCGCCGACGTCGAGTGCGACCACACAGCGGCCCGCTGTCGAAGTGGAGCCCGGTGTCGAGGGGGAGACAGTCGAGCCAACCGGGCCGGATACGGCACCAGGACGGGTCTCGCTCACTGAGCATCGACTCCGTTGTCCTGCGACAAGATCACCGAACGGCTGAGGTTACGTGGCTGGTCCGGGTCGAGCGACTTCGCCTCTCCCAGTGCCACCGCGAGGCGCTGCACGCGGATCAGCTCAGCCAACGGGTCTCGCGCGGGCTCCGAGACCGCCAGCGCACCGAGCTGGCGTACCTCGTCGAGCAGGCCGGGCGGCGGCGGACCCAGGAACCACACGACGGACTTCTCGTCGGTGATGCTGATGGGGCCGTGGCGGTACTCCATCGCGGGGTACGACTCGGTCCACGAGAGCGACGCCTCCCGCATCTTCAACGCCGCCTCGTTGGCGAGCCCAACCGTCCAGCCCTGCCCGAGGAAGGTGAACTGCGTGCGTTCGGTGGCGCCTGGGGGCAACGGTTCGACGACCGCCGCCTCCGCATGACTGATGGCGGTCTCGATCGAGCCGCCGGCGTCTCCCCCCAGATGGGCCCGGAGCAGGATCAGCGCCGACGTCGCGAACCGGGTCTGCACCACGGCCCGCTCGTCGGCGAACTCGAGGATCACGCTCTCGTCGGCCAGCTCGACGGCCGGTGCCACGGGGTCGGCGGTCACGACGACGGTCGGAACCCGACCGCGCAATGCTGACAGCTGCGACAGGACCTCGGTCGTGGTACCGGATCGGCTCAGCGCGAGCACGCGATCGTAGGTCCGTTTGGAGGGGAACTCCGTGGCAGCGAACGCGTCCGTCTCGCCGTGACCGGAAGCCTCACGTAATGCGGCGTACGACTGGGCGACAAACCACGAGGTGCCGCATCCGAAGACCGCGACCCGCTCGCCTTGTTGCGGAAGAATCGGCCCTACCTTGTCGACGAGCGCCGCGGCTTGGCGCCAACATTCCGGCTGGCTTGCGATTTCGTCTGTCACAAATCGCATGAGCACCCCTGCACCCTTTCGAACCCGCAAATTGATTCGCCCGAGCATAAGGCATCGAAGCGTTCGATTGTGCGTGATCCGTCGGACTCACGAGCAGTGTTGCGCAACGTCGTCGCGGAGAGTGATCGTCTGATAACAATTTTGGGGTGTCGCTAACCTCGTGCGGGCCGAAGTTTGTCACACTCTTACAACCGGGGACGTCCGGGAATCGGCTTTCGCGAGAGTAGTTGACGAAACGAAAGGCCGACCGTTGGTTCGTTTGACGGTGCACGGCATCCAGGGAACTGGCCTGGGCGGACAGGGGAATGATGGGCGGTACGCATGAACCGTTACGAGCGGCTTAACGCGATTGTGGAGCTCGTTGCCGAGCGTGGCCAAATCGACGTCGAGACGCTGGCCGAGGAGCTGGCGGTATCCACGGCGACGATACGTCGCGACCTCGATCACCTTGCCCAGCAGCAGTTCCTGACCCGCACCCGGGGTGGCGCCGTCGCCCACAGCGTCGCGTACGACCTGCCGCTGCGGTACAAGACGGCCCGCCAGGCGAGCGAGAAGCAGCGCATCGCGAAGGCTGCCGCCGACCTCGTGACCGCCGGCATGGTCATCGGACTCAACGGCGGCACGACGGCGACCGAGGTGGCCCGTGCCGTTGCGATGCGGAGCGATCTTCGCTCGGCGTCGGGGCGTTCACGCGCGATCACGATCGTCACCAACGCCGTCAACATCGCCAACGAGCTGACCGTGCGACCGCACGTCAAGCTCGTCTTGACGGGTGGGGTGGCGCGGCCCCAGTCGTACGAGCTCATCGGTCCGCTCGCCACCCACATCCTGGAGAACGTGAGCCTCGACATGGCCATCCTCGGCGTCGACGGGCTGACGCCGGACCAGGGGGCGAGCGCGCATCACGAAGGCGAGGCCGTCATCAACCAGTTGATGGCGTCGCGGGCCCGACAGGTGGTCGTGGTCACCGACAGCTCCAAGATCGGGGTCCAGGCGTTCGCCCGGATCACACGGACGGAGGAGATCGACCTGCTGATCACCGATCTCGATGCGCCCGAGGATGCGATCCGCCGGTTCGAAGAGGCCGGTGTCAAGGTGATGCGGGTGTGAGCGGTGGCGGGTGTGCAGGGTCCTCGCGACGCCAGTCGTGTTCGCCCTCGGTGGAAACCACGTTGTCAACCGCCAACTTCTTGCGTACGGTCGGGCGTACACGGGAAAGGAGGTGGTCCAACAGTGCATAGCTTCGGGACTCGTGAGGTGGCTGTCCGTTAGCCGCCGTTCCTGAAACGAAGGACCGACTGCCGATCACCGGCTCGTCCCTACGTCTGTCTCGAGCTCTCTGGCGCGGAACGTACCCCTTTCTTGGTGTTGATCCGCCGCAGATGACGCTTGTGCGGCGTGCGAGCGGCGGCCGGCGAATACCAGGCAGCCACCCGACCCGTGGGCGCCAGGACTAGTCCCCCCGGCTTCACAAGCCCACGGGTCGCCTCATTTCCCCAAATGACCATGTACAGCGACGTTGCGGTCGCCACAGCGGGTGTCCGTACCTCCTGAGGGTGCTGCACAGCCAGCGAGGCAGACCCGCTTACGGCGCGAGCCGCTCGATGATCCACTCGGACGAGGCAGGGTCGGAACGGCGATACCGGATCCGATCATGGAGCCGCCCTTCCCGCCCCTGCCAGAACTCGTACACATCCGGACGTACGCGGTAGCCGCCCCAGAAATCGGGCAGCGGGACCTCCGAACCAGGCGGGAACCGTCGCTGCATCTCGGCGTAGGTACGGTCCAGCGTCGCTCGGTCGGGCACCACGTGCGACTGGCGGCTCGCCCACGCGCCGAGCTGGCTCTCTCGCGGACGGGTCGCGAAGTACGCAGCGGCTTCCGCGCGATCGACCGGGGTGACCGTACCGGTGACCCGCACCTGGCGCTGTATCGCATGCCACGGGAAGACCAAGGCGGCGCGCGGATTCTCAGCCAGGTCGCTCGACTTCGCCGACTCGAGGTTCGTGTAGAAGACGAAGCCACGCTCGTCCAGACCCTTGAGCAGAACGGTCCGCGCTGACGGTCGGCCGTCGCGGGTGCTGGTCGCGACGATCATCGCGTTGGGCTCGGCGAGGCCGGCCTCGATCGCGTCGGCCAACCAGCGCTGGAACTGTCCCAGCGGGTCGGGATACAGATCGGCTTCGTCCAGCGCTGCGTCACCGTAACGCCGTCGCATGTCGGCCAGAGCGGCGGTCGGCTCGAGGTCGTCGCTTCCCCCTGCGTGCGTCACGAACCTGACCCTATTGGCTCTGCCACGCCTGGCGGGCGCAAGCCTCGCTCGGCGAGGACCCCTGCTGCGGCTACTGCTCACCCCGCGGCGGGGAGCCTGGCAGAATCGAACGGTGCGCTGAAGGGCCAGCGCTCCGGGCAGAATCGCAAAGAAGGGGCCCTCCGTGTCGGGATCCGTTGATCAGACGAACGCCATCACCATCCCACCCGATCTCCGCCCAGCCGACGGTCGCTTCGGGTCGGGCCCGTCGAAGGTCCGCCCGGAGGCGGTTGCCGCTTTGGCATCGGTCGGTTCGACACTGCTGGGGACGTCGCACCGGCAGGCGCCGGTCAAGAGCCTGGTTCGCAGGGTGCGGGAAGGACTGGCTGCGCTCTTCGAGCTGCCTGATGGGTACGAAGTCGTGCTCGGCAACGGAGGGACGACGGCATTCTGGGACATCGCAGCGCACTGTCTGGTGCGGCGCCGGGCACAGCATCTGTCGTACGGCGAGTTCTCGGCGAAGTTCGCCACCGTCACCGCCAACGCGCCGTTCCTCGCCGACCCGACGATCGTGAGGAGTGAGCCCGGCACGCTGGCGACGCCGTACGCCGAAGCGGATGTCGATGCGTACGCCTGGCCGCACAACGAGACGTCGACCGGTGTCATGGCGCCGGTGCAGCGGGTCGCCGGTGCGAGCGACGACGCGCTGCTTCTCATCGATGCGACGTCAGGTGCCGGCGGCCTGCCAGTCGACATCTCGCAGGTCGACGCCTACTACTTCGCACCGCAGAAGTGCTTCGCCTCCGATGGCGGCCTCTGGATCGCCATCCTGTCGCCACGAGCCCTGGCCCGGGTCGACGAGATCGCGGCGTCCGGACGGTACCGGCCGACGTTCCTCGACCTGTCGGTGGCGATCGACAACTCGCGCAAGGACCAGACGCTCAACACACCGGCGCTCGCAACGCTCGTGCTTCTTGTCGAGCAACTGGACTGGCTGCTCGCCGGTGGTGGGTTGACCTTCGCTGTCGGTCGTACGAAAGAGTCGTCGGAAAGGCTCTACACCTGGGCCGAGAAGTCGGAGTTCGCGACGCCGTTCGTCTCGGATCCGGCCGCGCGCTCGTACGTCGTGGGCACCATCGACTTCGCCGAGACCGTCGACGCGGCGGCGGTGGCGAAAGTCCTGCGCCAGAACGGGATCGTCGACGTCGAGCCGTACCGCAAGTTGGGGCGGAACCAGCTGCGCGTCGGCATGTACCCAGCTGTCGATCCCGCGGACGTCGAGGCGTTGACGGCGTGCGTCGACTACGTGGTGGAACGCCTCAGCTGATCGTCAGATCGCGCCTGCTGCCGTACGACGACCTCACTCAAGGCCAGTCGGACCTGTGACACGTGCCGACACGTATCACAGGTCCGACGGACGTAGTGCACATGGTCATTTTGGGGGGACTAGTCGGCGGGGTCGTCGTCCCGGAAAAGTCGGCGGGGCATCGGCCTGCCGTGCGGCTCGGGACGCCAGGCTGACGGTCCGCCCGGACCGTCGCGCGACGGATCCGCCGCCCAGGGCGGGGGAGCATCGGTGGGTTGTGCAGCGCCGGGCTGATCAGCCCATGCCGGCCCCTGGTTGGGCGGAGCGGCACCACCAGGACCTCCGCCGGGCGGGTAGTCGGCGCCAGCACCCTGCGGGCCGGGCCGTGCTCCGGGCTGGTCCCAAGGAGGAGGCTCGTCCCAGCCGGGCGCACCGCCAGGCTGTCGCCACGGCAGACCCGGTTCGGGCGCAGGCTCCCATCCCGGTGGTCCCGCTGGTCCCTGGTCCCAGCCGGCCGGCTGGGTGGGCTGCTCCCATCCACCGTCCTCCCAGGCCGGCGGCGGCGCGGGGTACTCGGCGCGCTGGTGGGGCGCCGGCCCGTCCATGCCCGCCTCCTGGGCGTCCGGGTAGTCGAACATGTCCGGCGGGCTGTCGTATGGCGGCGCGCCACCACCCTCGTACTGCGGCGGCGGGCCGTCGAACCCCTCGATCTTGTCCACCGGGGCGGTGGGCTGATCGGCATACAGCGGTGGCGACTCCGCGTAGGCAGGCCGCTGGTCGGGGTACGTCGGGCCGTCGAAGTCCTCCTGCGCCGTCGGCGGAGGAGGCCACGGCGCGGCGTTCTCGTCGCCCTGCCAGCCGCGATCTGCTGGCTCGGGTTGCCACGGCCGGTCGCCGTCCTGCCATCCGTGCGGCGGCTCGGCGCCCTGCCACCCGGGCGGAGCGTCGCCCCCCTGCCAGGGCGGACCGTCGTCCTGCCACGGCGAGGGCTGGTCGGACCAGCCGTCCTGGTCGGCCTCGTCGGTCATCCAGGGCGCGTCGTGGGGATCGGCCGACGCATATCCGTACCGGTCGGAAACCTCCGCGTCGGGGTCGAGGCCGCCCCCAGCCGCACCGGCAGGTCCCCCGACCCTGGCTGGCACACGGTCCCGGCCGCCCGGGTCCTGCGACTGGGACCGCTTCCGCGCCCGTGGGAACGCGAGCAGACCGGCGAGCAGCGCACCGCCGATCACCAGGGCGGGTATCCACCACGGGATCCCGCTGAACCACCCACTCACTCCGGAGTCCTTACCCGCTTCCGCTCCGGATTCGGGCTCGCTGGTCTCGGCCGGCGGCGACGGCTTCTTGCTCGGCTTGGGAGTCGGGGGCGGCGGTGCGTTGGTCGACACGGCGTACACGACCGAGCCCGACCCTTCGCTTCCGGCGTACAAGAGCTTCCCGTCCGCGCTCACGGCGAGCGACTCGCCCTGCTTCTGCCGAGGGAGGCCGATCGTGCGGGACACCTCGCCGGTCGTGGGGTCGATGACGTACGCCCGGTCGTACGAACGGATCACAGCTGCCGAACCATCCGGCAGGAACGTGCCGTCAGTGATCATCGGTGGTGCGTCGGCGACCCTGGTGAGCGTGTTGAGGTTGTCGCCACCGGTGAGCGGCTCCTCGGGGGCGGCGTAGATCGCCCCGCCTTCTGGGTCCTTGGTCACGACGTAGATCTGTCCGGTCGACGGCTCGACCAGGAGCGCCTCGGCGTCGTGCGGCCCGTCCTCGTACTCGAACCGGAACCGGTTCCACCCCAGCCGGGTGTCGGTGAGCTCCGCCGGCTCCTCGATGTAGAAGACGGTGACGACATCGTGGGACTTCTCGTTGTCGCCGATGTCGCCGATGTAGATGCCGAGTGGACCGGTGGCGATGGCCTCGGTGTCCACGGCCGGGGCCTGGCCCGCGACGATCGTGGCGACCACCTCGCCGTTCTCGTCCAGGGCGAAGATCTCCGGCTCGCCTTCGCCATCGTTCAGCGTGTAGAAGATGCCCTCGTGCTGGCGGCTCAGGGCGAGCCCGCTCGACTCCGTGATGCGCTCGTCGTTGATCGTGAACGCTTCTTTCGGCTTGGGCTCGTCTGCATGTGCCGGGGCTGAGCCGATGACGGTCGAGGCCAGCAGGGCAGCGAGGAAGCAGATAAAGGTGGTGAGGCGTTCGAGGGACGGCTGCCCATCCCGCGGACGGTGGGCATGGAACGAACGCGTCGCCAGGTGGCTCAGTTGTGAGATCACGACCGCAGCACCTCCGCGGGGTCGGACTCAGGGGACCGCGCACGCGTGGGTATCACCCCCGAACCGACGCACTCCATCACATCGGCCCGGGCGACCACAAGGTGTCTTCCGGTGCGAGGTCCCTCATCCACGAACACATCGGTCAGCCTCTCACGAAGTGCTCATCTTGGCGCGGGGAGGGCGAACCGCAGATCGGCTTGGTGACCGCCATCTGTCGATAGAGAGGCCTGACGGCAGCGGTCGGACGCCGGGCTGACCGGAACCGGTCAGCCCGTCCTCGGCGTGTCACCGGGCGGGGCGACCTGGATCTCTCCCCACGAGACGCATCACCATGTCCAGGTCGTCGGGTGCCACGGTGTTCTGGGCAAGCTGATTCGATCGCTGCATGCCACAGACCACACAGCGATGGACGATCGCCAGCCCTTTGCCGCGCGGCTTGACCACCGCCACGGGCTCCATCGGCCCACCGCAGGTGCTGGCCCGGTCACCCGGCCGGTCGTCCACATGACACGACCAGAGGCAGTACGGGCAGTGGTTGCGGTAGCTGCCATTGGTGCAGGCGGGTACGTCGGCAGCGCAGAAAAGGCAGGTGAACGCAGAGTTCTCGAATGCGCGGCGACGGCCCGTGCGCTACCTCCCCGAGTCGGTCCCGCTCGAAGCGGAAGACGGCATTGACTCGAGGGCGCAGGGTTCCGTTCGCTCTCGCCCCATGGGCTCGCGCTACGGCGAAGCCGATCGAGGGCTCCCGGGCTTGACCGGGCAGGGACCTGTTCACCGCCGGGCATTCCTGTCGCGGCGATTACTTCCGGTTCCGACGTCACCACCGACCGGTCTGGTCGGCGGATCAGGACCACGACCGGGTTTGGCCGCCTGCCGTGGCGCGTGCCGACGTCCAGCCTGGTGCGCGGCTGCTGTCGCACGGCGTCAAGGAGTTGACGGCATTGTCCCGGCCACTGTCAGCCAGGCAGATCCGCTGGTGAGGCGGACTTCGAAGCACCCAGCTGCCACCGGTAGGTGTGGGTCCGGTCGCACCGGCGTCGGCGTCGTCCCCTGTCAGGCGGGCACGGCCGTCACGCCAAGCCGGGTCGGCAGGCCGATCACCTCCCTGCGTGCTCGTGGCGTACGTGATGTCGTACGACCTTCCAACCAAAGCGACGGTAGCTCACCCCCGTACCCTTGGTCGTACGGTTTTGGAGGCGACGCGATGGCCCTACTGACCCGGGTGATGGAGGCGATCCTCGCGGTTGCGTTCGCGGGTCTGCTCTGGGTGATGGCGAGCGTGCCGATTGTGACGTTGGGGCCGTCGACCGCCGCGCTTTTCGCGGTGATGAACGCGTGGGATGTCGACGGTCCGCCTCCCGTCTGGCGTACGTTCTGGGGAGGGTTCGCGCGGCACCTCCGACAATCTCTGTGGTTCGGACTGCTCGCCACGCTGGTCGGCCTGCTCTTGACCATCGACCTGCTGTACGGGCTGCGCGCGGAGGGCGCGCCGCTTCGCGTGGTCGTGCTCGGCGCCGCGATCCTCGGGTTCATCGCGCTCGGCGGCACCATGGTCTTCCTCTATCCGGTCATGGTGCGCTACCCGGCGGGCTGGCGGGTCGTGCTGCGCAACAGTGCCCTCTTCGCCGCCGCGTATCCGTTGTCGACCCTTGCCTGCCTGCTGCTGTTTGGTGCAGGTGTCCTGACCACGTGGGTGCTGCCCGTCTCACTTCCTGTGGTGGCGGGCGTCTGTGGTTGGGTGGTGTGTCGACTGACCCGGCGGGCGTTCGACCGCTTCCTCGCGCGGCAGGGTGTGCAGCAGTCCGGTGGACCAGAGGAGACCGACGACGACTCGGATCCGGACTCTGCATCGTGGGCTAGATGGCTCGACGAGACCCCGACCAGCCGGGACGCCGGAGGGTGATGCGTACCTCCAAGGCGACCGTAGTCGGGCTCGCCGCGGCGTTCGGACTGGGCGTAGTCCTCGCTGGCCAGTCGCGCATCAACGGAGAGCTCGGTCACCGGTGGGCAGACGGCATCCTCGCGGCCTTGTGGTCGTTCGGTTCCGGGCTCGGCATCCTGCTTGTGCTGTGTGCATTGCTGCCCGGGATGCGGACGGGCGCGCGGCGGGTCGCGGCTGCCATCACTCGCGGCGGCCGACCAGCAGGAGACCAGTCCGGCGAGCCAGCCAGCGTGCGTCGGCTGCGATGGTGGCAGTGTCTCGGCGGCAGCTGTGGCGCCTTCGTCGTGCTCATGCAGGCGACGACGGTTCCGGCACTCGGCGTTGCGGTGTTCACGGTTGCCGTGGTGGCCGGGCAGGCGGCGAGCAGTCTCGCCGTCGACCGAGCCGGTGTCGGCCCGGCCGGGAAACAGGCGATCACACGCAGGCGTGTGGTGGGAGCGGTCCTCGCCCTTGCCGCTGTCGTCCTCGCGGTGTCCGACGACCTCGCTGCACCGTCAGTCCTCGTGCTCGCCTTGTTGCCTGCGCTGGGCGGTGTGGGCACCGCCTGGCAGCAGGCGGTGAACGGCCGCGTCGGTCTGGCCGCGACGTTGCCACCTCCGCGGACCGATGACCCGGCTCGGTTCTCCGGCGCTGCAGGCGCAGGGCACGACTCAGGCACCCGTGTGGCGCTGGCGCCGCCGAGCTCACCACGCGAGGTCAGCGGGGCCATGGGTGCGCTCACGGCTGCTCTGGTCAACTTCTCGGTGGGGACGGTGGTCCTCGCGCTCGCCGCCCTCGTGGACGTTGCGCTGCGGGGACATCCGGACTTCTGGCCGGCCGAGCCGGTGCTCTACCTCGGTGGGTTGTGCGGCGTGGCGTTCATCAGCGCGGCGGCGCTCATCGTCCGGTTCACCGGTGTTCTCCTCCTCAGCCTCGGCAGCGTCGCCGGACAGCTGGGCGGTGCACTGCTCCTCGATGCGTTCGTTCCCGCGCCGGGTGCCGAGCTCAACGCCGTCACGATCCTCGGGACCGCGCTGACGTTGGTCGCCGTCCTGATCGCGGTTTCCCCGTCCGACCTCAGGGTCAAGCCGAAGCGAGCCATTCGAGCCGAGGTCTGAACCGGGCCGGGCCGTCCGAGCTGTGAGCCCGGACGAAGCGAAATCGACCGGCTCACGGACAACTAGTCGCCCGACACGCGGGAGCTCATGATCTTGTTTGGTACGACGAAGACGCGAATTGGGTGGCCGAGGTCGTACCTTTTTTGCATGGCTGGCCTTGGCTGAGGTGCTCGCACAGCGCGAGATGCGCAGTCACCCAGAGAGGACGTGTCATTTACCGGCGTCGGACTTGCTCTGGATGGCCGAGACCGGCAAGGCTGGCGGGATGGAGTACACCTACCTTGGCCGTTCCGGCCTGCTCGTCAGCAAGCTCTGTCTCGGGACCATGAACTTCGGTCCGGTCACCGACGAGGACGACTCCCACACGATCATGAGTGCCGCCCTCGACGCGGGCATCAACTTCTTCGACACCGCCAACGTCTACGGGTGGGATCAGCGTGGCCTCACCGAAGAGATCATCGGACGCTGGTTCGCGGCCGACCAGAGCCGACGCGATCGCGTCGTGCTCGCCACCAAGGTGTACGGCGCCATGAGCGACGCCCCGGACGCCAAGGGCGTCTCGGCTCGCAACATCATCCGGGAGTGTGAAGCGTCACTGCGTCGGCTCCAGACCGACCGGATCGACCTCTACCAGATGCACCACATCGACCGGAACACGCCGTGGGAGGAGATCTGGCAGGCGTACGAAACGCTCGTCGCCCAAGGCAAGGTGCTCTACGCCGGTAGCTCCAACTTCGCTGGGTGGCACATCGCGCAAGCCCAGGAGGCGGCTCGGCAGCGCAACTTCCTCGGCCTGGTCTCCGAACAGTCCCTGTACAACCTGGTCGAGCGCAGCATCGAGCTCGAGGTGCTGCCCGCATGCCAGGCGTACGGTCTTGGCGTCATCCCGTGGAGCCCGCTGCACGGTGGTGTGCTCGGCGGTGTGCTGTCGCGGCAGGACCGGAAGCGCTCCGACGAGGGGCGGTCGGCGAAGTTCATCTCCGAGCATCGCGAGCAGATCGAGGCGTACGAAGCCCTGGCCGGCGAGCTCGGTGTCGACCCTGCGAACCTCGCACTTGCGTGGCTGCTTCACCAGCCGGGCGTGACGGCACCCATCATCGGTCCGCGTACGCTGGACCAACTCAACGGTGCCCTCGCCGCCGTCGAGATCAGCCTCGAGGAGAAGACGCTCGCGAAGCTCGACGAGCTGTTCCCAGGGCCGGGTGGTCCGGCACCGGAAGCGTACGCCTGGTAGTCAGGAGACACCCGTGGACCGCGTGCTCGTCTGTGCGCTGAACGGAGGCCGGGCGGGCCACCCTGGCGTACCCGTGACGTCGGACGAGCTGGCGGCGGACGCGGTACGGGTTGTCGCGACCGGCGCGACCGAGGTTCACGTGCACCCGCGTCGCCGGGACGGTAGTGAGTCCCTGGATCCGGACGACGTCGCTCGGGTGGTCGAGGCGATCGGATCAGCGGCCCCGGGTGTGCCGGTGAGCGTGACGACGGCCCAGTGGATCGAGGCCGACCCGCGCCGCCGGGTGGCGTTGGTGTCACAGTGGCCGGTCCTCCCCGCGTACGCCTTGGTCAACGCGCACGAGGAAGGCGCCGTCGAGGTAGCGCACGTGCTGCGGGAACGAGGTGTCGCGGTGGAGGCCGGCCTCTTCACCGTGCTCGCGGCCGAGCTCTTCGTCCGTACTCCATTGCGCAAGCTCGCAAGCCGGGTCGTGATCGAGCCGGTGGACCGACCGTCGCTGCTCGCCATGGAGGACGCCAACCGGATCCTGGCCATGCTGGACCGGTACGACGTGGGTCTCCCGCGGATCCTGCATGGCGACGGGCCGAATGCGTGGCCGCTGCTACGACGTGCGTGCCAGCTCGGGCTGGGTATGCGCATCGGCTTCGAGGACACGCTCGTGCTTCCTGACGGCTCGTACGCTCCCCACAACGTGGCGCTCGTCCAAGCCGCGCTGGTGGTGGCGCAGTCCTCGCCAGGGGCCAGTCAACGGTAGGGAATCAACGGTAGGGAACGCTCTAGCTGGCGGCCTTGGTCGCGTCGGGACGCGTCGTCGCAGCAGCGATCGAACGGGACAGCTCGTCGAGCGAGAGTCCGACCGCATCTGCCAAAGCGGCGACCGTGAAGAACGCGGGTGTCGGCACCCGCCCCGCCTCGATCTTGCGCACGGTCTCGATGGAGACGCCCGCACGTGCGGCGATCTCGACCATGCTCCGTTGGCCACGAGCCGCGCGCAGTGCCGCACCGAGCGCCTCGCCGCGGCGGCGGTCGAGCGGTCCCAGCGGTGGTCGCACCATGCCGTGATACTAATACCGGATAGTTATTGGTCGCCCGAGCAATGACCAGGCGTGGCGAATGCTCGCCGCCCACGCCAGGGCTCGGCACCCTCGGACGCGACCGCACACCCAGCGTCGGGTCACCAGGCGGGGTAGGTAGCACAACGCGAGCACGAGGAGCGAGGACGAGTGGTCGAGATCAAAACCGCGACCGAGATCGCGACGATGCGGGAGGCCGGACGCGTAGTGGCGCGGGCCCTCGCAGCCTGCCGGGACGCGGCCACGGTCGGCACGTCGCTGAAGGAGCTGAACGAGGTCGCGCGCGGTGTGCTCGCCGACGCAGGGGCTCGCTCGTCCTTTCTGCACTATCTGCCGCAGTTCGCGTCGACCCCTTACCCCGCGGTGATCTGCGCGTCGGTCAACGAGGTCATCGTTCACGGCATCCCGGGTTCCTACCGGCTGCGCGACGGTGATCTTCTGAGCGTCGACTTCGGTGCCGAGGTGGATGGTCTGCACGCCGATGCCGCGATCAGCTTCATCGTGGGTACGCCCGACCCGGCCGACGAGGAGCTGATCGCCACGGCACGTCAGGCGCTGGATGCGGGGATCGCTGCGGCCCAGCCCGGGGGACGGCTGGGCGACATCGCCCATGCCATCGGCACGGTCGGCCGGAAGGCGGGGTACGGCATCCCGCGCGACTTCGGCGGCCACGGGATCGGCCGTCGGATGCACGAGGATCCTCAGGTGCCGAACGAGGGTCGGCCGGGACGAGGTCTTCGGCTGAAGCCCGGGCTCGTGCTGGCGCTGGAGCCGATGTTCATGGCAGGGGGCAGCGACGACTACTTCATCGACGCCGACGGATGGTCGGTCGTGACGACGGACGGCAGTCGCGCTGCTCACGTGGAGCACAGCGTCGCCATCACCGAGGACGGTCCGCAGATCCTCACCCTGCCGTAGTGGACCCGGGTGACCAGGGTGAGGTTCAGGAACGTCGTCGAGGTTCAGCGGGTCATGCAGGGTCGGCGACCGTGACCTCCACGGTGTGCCAGCCCGTCGCGCCGTCCGGCGCCGGTGGCGCGAAAGCGCCGGTCTGCGTCTCACCAGTCCCGTCGGTCGCACGTACTTGCAGTTGGTGCCGTCCCGGACGCGCCTGCCAGGTCCAGGTCCACATCCGCCACGAGTCCTTGGTCGGCTGGGCAGCGAGCCGCGCCGTGTGCCACGGACCCTCATCCACTCGTACCTCGACCCGCGAGATCCCTCGATGCTGCGCCCACGCGACCCCGGCGACCACGACCTCACCGGCCGGAACCGTCCCGCCAGGTCGGGGTACGTCGATGCGTGACGCAGTCTTGATCGGTCCCTGCTCGGCCCACCCGCGCGTCGTCCAGTACGCATCGAACTGGTCGAACCGGGTGATCTCGATGTCGACCACCCACTTCGTCGCCGACACATAGCCGTAGAGCCCTGGCACGACCATGCGGACCGGGAAGCCGTGCTCGAACGGCAGCGGCTGTCCGTTCATCGCGAACGCGAGCATCGCGGGACGACCGTCGGTCAGCGCACTGAGCGGCGTGCCACAGGTCCAGCCGTCCTGCGAGGTGGACTTCACCGCGTCCGCACCGGGCTTCACCTTGGCTTCGGCGAGGATCTCGGCGAGAGGGACGCCGGACCAGAGTGCGTTCCCGGCCAGGTTGCCACCCACGGGATTGCTCACGCAGGCCAAGGTGACGTACCGGTGGATGATCGGACGCCGGAGCAGGTCGGTGAAGCTCAACGTGAGCTCTCGTTCGACCATCCCGTGGACCCGCAGCTGCCAGTCCGCGACCTCGAGCAGCGGCACGCTGAGTGCGGTGTCGATCCGGTAGAACTCACCGTTCGGAGTAAGCCATGGCGTCGACCCCGACACGCTCACGTCGACCCCAGCCGGAGGCGTGGTCCGTGGGATCGGTGGCAGTCGCAGCTTCTCCCGGGCGTCCCTGACGGCTGTCCTGTGGCTCGTGACTCCGGCGATTCCTCGGCCGACTAGTCCGGCGGCCAGTGAGCCGGCGACGACGACACCGCCGGCTCGCAGCAGAGCACGCCGCTGCGCTCTGGCGACGGTGGAGTCCTCGGTCGCGGTGTCGCTGCCTTCTTCTCGTGATGGGACGGGCGCATGTCGTTCGTACGTACGAAGGAGCCATGCCAGCACGCCACATGCGACGACGCCGGCGGTGACCGATGGCAGGACCGTGACGACCGACGCACCCGGGCGGAACACCGCCGCGAGCACGCCGACCAGTGCGAGCACGCCGAGGATGCCGAGCCCGGTGCGCAGCGAACGGGCGCCGGCGATCCCGGACCAGGCGGCCAGTCCGCCCAGGATGGCGAGGATTCCCGCGATCAGGACCGGTTTGTCAGCGGTACCGAGCAGCTCGATCCCGAACTCGCGGACCGATGTCGGGATGACGTCGATGAAGGTGGCGCCGACGACGACAACGGGCGTGGCGGTCGTGCCGAAGAGACCGGCGGCGAGCTCGGCGGCCGCGAGGCCGCCCGCGGCGGAGAGAATCCCGGCGGCAGCAGGCACTGCCTTCGAGGCTGTCGCCGGTTTCGAGATCGATGGGGGCACATAGCCATGCTCGCTCGCCTGACGCACGAAGAGGTAGGCCTCGCCGCCCGATGTCATCGTTCCGTCATGGTCGGGGCTGCATGGCGCGGCGGGAAGGACGCTCCGATGGCGCGAAGACCGGCCAGCCTGATCAGGAGGATCCGACGTCCCGCGGCGGTTCGCCGGTGGCGAGGCCCATGCCTCGCGGTCGCCGACCAGTTCGCGCAGGTCGACTGGCAGCAGGCGGACGGGATGCGGTGCAGCGCGCGGCCTCGCTGGGTTCGTTGCCTTCCGGATGGCGGAACGCCCAGGTACTAGCACTCTCCATTGCGGCCGTGGGAGATGACGCCCCAGAGGAGGAACCCGAAGCGGGCGGTGAAGAAAGAAGCGCGGCGACTCACTCTGCCAGACCTGCGTCCGTTGTGCGTTACTGCTCGAGCAGGGCCGCGATGACGACGATCGCGAGCAGCAAGATCAACGCACCTGGGATGATCAGGCGGCGATACTTTGGGTGCAAGGCCGGCACAAGCCGGAGGTTACTCCGCCGCCCTCGCGTCGAGGTGGCCGACCGGCCCGATTGCCGTGCTCGACTGCTCCTGGTCTTCCGCCTGCCAGGAACATGCCTTGTATCCCAGCAAGATGACCAGCAGAAGCAGGGCGATCGAGGCGACGCGCAGGACTGTGTAGGCGGCGTCGCTGGGTTCGTTGGCATCGGGATTGCGGAACGCCCACCCGTTGAACGCCCACCACTGCGAACGTGGCGAGATGGCGCCCCACAGCAAGATGATCCCGGCTGCAACGAGTAAGACGTAGAACACGAAACGCAAGTGTCCCAGCTCGTGCTGGAAAGAGCTAGCCGGGTGACACCCGCTTCTCCGCACGTTGCGCGTCCCGGCCGAGCGACCAGGAGTCGAGTGACTCGTAGCGTGGGCGTGCCTGTCCGGCCTCGGGAAGGTACGAACGGACGAGCTCGAACTGCGTGACCTCCCACGCCGGACCGGTGTACGACGCCCACCAGGCAACCTGCGTCCGAAGGTCCGCCGGCTCGCGAAGTCTCGCCAACGTGAGGTGCGGTCGGAACCGGCCGCTTGCGACGTCGAGCCCGCAGCGTTGGGCCGCCGCGGTCACCGAGCCGGCGAGCCGGGACAGGCGTACGACGTCGCCCTGGATCCCGGCCCATAACACACGGGCACGACGAGCCGAGCTGAATCCACCACCCCCTTGGATGACCAGCCGCATCGGCTCGTGCCGGCGTGCCGCGCGCGCGAGCCGTCGACGAAGGTCAGGAAGCACGCCGGCGTCCACCTCGCCCAGGAAGGACAGGGTGAGATGCCATTGGGGCCGCTCCGTCCAGCGCAGCCGCAGCGCCGGATCGACCGTAGGACGCATGCGATCGATGGCCGCCGCTAGATCGTCGAGGACGGCCGGTGGTGGAACGACTGCGACGAACAGTCTCACGGTGAACCGGACCCCCCGAAGGTCACGTGGGCACTACTGGGTGGCGAGCGCCAGTCGTCGGCGCAACGCCTGCACGGCCCCATGGTCGCCCGTGACGGCGAGCCTTTCCACCGGAGCCCGCCCCCACGTCCAGAGCAGGACATCGTGAGGGTCTCCCTCGACGGTCGCATCGGCGCTTGGTGCCGCTGCACCGGCGGGTCTGGCCACGACCTCCACCTGCGTCCGGTCGAGTCCCACCCGCCACGAGCGACCTCCTGTGGTGAGGACGACGGACCGACCGGCGGCCTCGTCGACCGGCTCGTCCGACCAGTCGCCCGCCAACATGATCGTGAGGACCTCGTCGACGCCGTCGACGGCGAGCTCAGGATCGACCGGCGTCACACAGTCGTGGGCGAGCTCGACGTCGACCCGATGGATGACGGTCTCCTGCGCCATCCGGCGATACCAGAAGCCGACGGTCTGATCCGGCGGATACCAGGTGTACGACGGTGCGCTCGGCCCGCGACTGCGTAGCTCACCCACCAAGGTGCCAAGCGAGTCACGCACCAGGCCGATCGGCTCACGGTGAGACAGGTCGGGCGGCCAGGGCTCCGGAGAGCGCTGCTGTCGCATGCACTCCACCTTGTGGAGGTAGACCCGCGCCAGGTGTGTCAGGACGTCCTCGACCGTCCAGGGTGGGCACGAGGGGACAGGTGCGGCAAGCCCTTTGCTCGCCGCCTCGAGGAGTCGGCTGGAATCGGCTTCGAGCAGCGTGAGGTAGCGTTCAGCTTCCACGCTGGCAGTTTGTCACCGGGTGCCGACATGTTGGTAGCCGGAACGGCCGGGACGTCAGCTTCCCGCGCCGCCGGGACCTGCGCCTGAGGCTCGCTGGCCGCCTTGTCTGATGGCGCCAGTGCCGCGTCCTTCTGTGGTGGCCCTTGTGTCGCGTCGTTCCCTGGTGTCGTCTGGGATGCGCCGTTCGGCCGTGGTGTCGCGCTCGAGTGAGATGCGACGACCGTGCCCGGCGTTGCATCTGGCTCTGGTGTCGTCGCCGCGTGTGGCGTCGACACCGGATCCGGAGTTCCGGCCGGGTCCCGCGTTGCAGGTGCGGCAGGCACCGTTTCGTGGGGTGGTGCGGGGTGGTCCGCCATCTCACGATGCCGGAGGACGTGGATCCGCGGCCGCGGCCGCAGGCTGACCCGGACACGCATCCGGCGCCACCGCAGGACCAGGTACCCCGCCAGCAGCGTGCCGAAGAGACTCACGAGACCTCCGCCGATGACCGTCCATCGGGCACCGAACGCCTCACCGACCCAACCCAGCAAGGGCGCACCGAGTGGCTTGCTCCCGATGAACACCATGCTGTAGAGGGCGAGCACGCGACCACGCATCTCCGGTGCCACGGTGAGCTGCATCATCGCGTTCGCCGCTGTGATGAACGTCAGTTGGATGAAGCCCAGCACAGGTAGCGAGAGTGCGTAGCTTGTGTAGCTGGGCAGCATTCCCGCGCCGATCTCGAGCACACCGAACGCGATTGCCGGCACCATGACGAGGCGCAGCCCGGTCGTCCCGCGTTTCGCAGCAGCAAGCGAGCCCACCACGGCACCGACCGCGAGAAGGGTCCCGAGCACGCCGTACTCTCCCGCGCCCTTGCCGAAGACCTCGGTGGCCATGAGGGCGCTCGTCATCTGGAAGTTCAGCCCGAAGCTGCCCACGAAGAAGACGACCGCGAGGATCAGGACGAGGTCTGGTCGGTTGCGTACGTACGTCAGGCCATCGACCAACATGCCGGGCTTGCGCGGCGCCGGATCGGGCGAGTGAAGCTCGGCCGGGCGCATCTTGTGCAGGGCCCAGATGGTCGCGCCGTAGCTCACCGCATTGAGCATGATCACCCATCCGGTGCCGACCAGGACGATGAGGAACCCCGCGATCGCCGGTCCCAGCACCCGTGCGGTGTTGAAGGATGCGGAGTTGAGTCCGACGGCGTTGGGCAGGTCCTCTCGGCCGACCATCTCCACGACGAACGACTGCCGGGCCGGGTTGTCGATAGCGCTGGCGACGCCGAAGAGGAAGGTCAAGGCATAGACGTGCCAGACCTCGACGACGTTGGTCAGGTCGAGAACGGCGAGGCCGGCCGCCGTGACCCCCATGCTGAACTGGGTGAGCTGAAGCACCCTGCGCTTTGGGAACCGGTCGGCGATCAGTCCACCGAACGGTGCGATGAGCAGGAACGGTAGGAACTGCAACCCGGTCGTGATGCCCAGGGCGACGGCGCTTCCGGCCGTGAGCTGGAGCACCAACCAGTCCTGGGCCACACGTTGCAGCCAGGTGCCGACGTTGGCGATGAGAGATCCGGCTGCGTAGTAGCGATAGTTGCGGTTCCGAAGTGAACGGAACATCGCTTTCAAGACGCAGCCAACCTTTCCAAGATCGGCGCCGCAGCGCGCAGGATCTCTTTCTCTTCAGGGGACAGTTCAGCAAGTCGGCGGGCGAGCCATTCGTCACGGCGCTTCCGGTCCTCTGCGAGGATGCGGCGTCCCTCGTCGGCTAGGCGTACCAATACCTGACGGCGATCAGTCGGATGTGGCACGCGGACCACCAGGCCCAAATCTTCCAGCGAGTTGACCGTGCGCGTGGTGGAAGGCGGCCGAACCTTCTCGATCGCAGCGATCTCGCCAATCGTCAACACCCCATGACGATTGAGCGTCGCCATCACGCCGAGCTGGTTGGCCGAAAGCTGGTGATCGACGGCTCGCTCGCTCCGGAGCCGACGGGACAACCGCATCACCGACATGCGCAGAGCGCTTGCAAGGCCCGCCCGGGATCGGACGGTAGTTGATGATGACGGCATGGCCTTTAGTTTAACTCATTAGCCTGGCTAAACAAATCCGCTTCCGGTCAAAATGATCACGTAGACCCAGGCTATTTGCTTCTGAAAGGCGCCTGCATACCGGCGACGGGTATGAATTTCCCAGTCAGGGTTGGGCTTTCGCGGGCACATACCTCATGGCGGTCGTTCCGGCGTACTCGCATACTCACCAGGCAACTGGCCGCCGGAAGACCAGCCAACCTGTCCGGTTTGGCGCGGGCATTCGAAGGTCGGCCAACCATGCGAGGTGAGCGGGTGAATGCCGGGAGGGTCAGGTTGTCGCAGAAGATCAGCGCTTTGGCGCACGTGTGCGGCCTCTCGCCGTCGGAGGCGATCAACCATCCCGGGCGGGGATGTATCGCCGGCGGACGTCGGTCGTCGACCACCGGCAGGTCGGCCACCCCGGCGGAAACGCAGCGCTCGCTGTCTGCCCTGGCAAGGGACGACCCCGAGACGGCGAACAGCTAAGCAGCGGGTCACTGTCTCCGTCGGAGGCGGAGCGAAGGCAGTCGCCGAGCTCGACCGTACGATCCACGGCGGAAACGGTCGTCGCCTCGCTGGCGGCCGCCAGCCGGTCCCCGGCCCGCCCCGGTCGTTAGCCGACGCCACCGTCGCTGACACGGCCCTGTCGCCTAGCCGACACACCGCTAGCGCGCACGGTGCCCCCATCACCTTCCGAGGCGATTGGACCCATCACGGGTCATACCGGCCACTTCGACCGGTGAATCGCCCACCTAACGTGGTCACTCGAGGCCGAGCAGCTTCTTGATCGGATCGATGGCGAAGTAGCACAGGAAAAGCACGCCGGTGATCCACAGCAGGGGGTGGACGGTACGAGCCCGGCCGCGCACCACCTGCAAGATCACGTACGTCACGAAGCCCGCGCCGATTCCGACCGTGATCGAGTAGGTGAACGGCATCAGCACGATCGTGAGGAATGACGGAACTGCGATCTCCAGGCGATCCCACCGAATCGACGTGACCTGCATCATCATCAAAAAGCCCACGACGACCAAGGCGGGAGTGGCTGCTTCGTACGGAATGATCTCGACGAGCGGCGCCAGCACGGTCGCGGCCAGGAAGCACAGGCCGGTCACCACGCTTGCCAGGCCGGTGCGTGCGCCCTCACCGACACCGGCGGCGGACTCGATGTACGACGTGTTGGACGAGACGCTCGCGGCGCCACCAGCGGCGGCGGCCAGCGAGTCGACGACGAGGATTCGCTGGGTATTGGGCGGAGTGCCCGTCTTGTCGAGCAGTCCGGCCTCGGCGCCGATCGCCGTCATCGTGCCCATCGTGTCGAAGAAGTCGGCGAGCATCAGCGTGAAGATGAACAGCAGCGCCGCGACGATGCCGACCCGCTCGAAGGATCCCAGCAGGCTGAACGATCCGAGCAGGGAGAAGTTCGGGGTTTGCACCCAGTCGTCCGGAATCCGCGGGACGTTGAGGCCCCACCCTGTCGGGTTGTCCTGATATCCCGGCCCGGCCGGACCGATCTTGAACACGGCCTCGACGATGATCGCGAGGATTGTCGTCCCGACGATGCCCCAGAGGATCGCGCCCCTGACCTGCTTCACGACGAGCACGATCGTCGCGATGAGGCCCAGGCAGAAGACGAGGATCGGCCATCCGTCGAGGAACCCGTCGACACCGAACTGGACCGGGACGGGCGGACTGGCAGTACGCCGGACCACGCCGGCGTCCACGAAGCCGATCAGGGCGATGAACAATCCGATGCCCACGCTGATCGCGGTCTTGAGCTCGGGTGGGACGGCGTTGAAGACCGCGCGGCGAAAGCCCGTGAGCACCAGGACCAGGATCACCAGTCCCTCGATCACCACGAGGCCCATGGCGTCGGCCCAGGTCATCTGGCTCGCGATGCCGAAGGCGACGAACGCGTTGAGTCCCAGGCCGGTGGCGAGGGCCAGCGGGAAGTTCGCGACCACGCCCATGAGGATGGTCATGACACCGGCGACGAGCGCCGTCGCGGCCGCCACCAACGCGAGGTTTGGCTCGTTCCCTCCACCGAGGTACTGACCGTCGGCGTCCTGCACCGTCCCGATGATCAAGGGGTTCAGCGCAATGATGTACGCCATTGCGAAGAACGTCACCAGCCCACCGCGGATCTCCCGGCCTAGCGTCGATCCGCGTGCGCTGATCTGGAAGAACCTGTCCAGTGCCTGCGGCGTTCGCCGGTTCGACGCCGCGCCAGTCGGGGACGACTGTCCTGTGGGCTTGGCTTTGGACTTGGCCATCGGGACCCCTTTCGGTGCATCCGTCGAGACGGTTCGGGCGTCGGCCGCCACGTCCGCGGGTCGGATCATCCCATGACCGATCGTTCACGGTCATCATGGGCGGCGTAATGTCGAGAACGTGAGCCGAAAACGCACGGGCCGCAACGCAGCGTCCGACCGCGCCATGATCCAGGCCGTCCCGACGCCTGCCCCAAGGGAGCCGGTGGACGAGGGATCGGCCCAGGAGGGAGCGGCTCGGGATCGCAAGACGCCCCTGCCAACGGTCCGGAAACTGCGGCACCGCCTTGTGCTCCGGCAGGCGCCGGTCGAGCCACTCGACGTGGATGGGGTGCGCACGATCACCGTGGGCACTGTCTTGTGGGCGATTGCGTTCGTCGGGCTGCTGCCGTTCGCGGATCGGCTTGGCGAGGCCGACGCCCGCTGGTGGCTGTGGACCTGCGCGACGGGAGTCGTGCTCGGCTTGCTCGGCATCGCCTACTGCGTCCACCGCAGATCGCGGCTTCGCCGGTCGAACCCGCAGCCCGCAGGTAATCGATGACAGAGGGAAACACGAAGGCACTCGTCGACATGAGCCTGCGGGTCACGGCCACCGGGCCGGGCCGAGGATGCGCAGGACGGGCAGGTGCCGAGAAGCGTCAGCCGACGAAAAAGCAGTCGGCTATTTCTGTGAGGGCCGGCGGATCAGGCGTTCGGTTCGGGCTGGCCGGTGTTGGAGGAGTCACTGGTTGAGGAGTCACTTGACGATGACTCATTGGCCGAGGGCTCACTGGCCGAATCGGTGCTGTCGAAGATGAGATCGTCCTCGTACCCCAAGGTGTCGATCACGTGCTCCGGCGGCTCAGCCGTGGGATGTGGTGCCGGACGGGGCACCGCCTCGGAGTGAGCGCCGCACCCGTGATCGAACGAGACGACCTTGCCGTCGCTCGGTGAGAACTCGTTCGCACACACGCCGAACACGTTGCCGAGCGGTCCGGCGAGGCGGACCAGGAATCCGCACGTCGCGCACTGGGCCGGCGCGGCTCGTGCCACCGGATCGTTTGGTCCGTGCGGCCCGTTGTACCAGCGCTCGGCCGCCGCGTCCCGGCCTTCCTGCGAGAGGACTCGTGCCCGGCCGAGGCCGAGCTCCTCGCTGAGAGAGCGGAGTACCGGAGCCATCGCCTCGTCGCCGGCGCCACCTGCACGATCACCGTCGGTCGTGTCGGCATAGCCCGGCACCAGCCTCGGGTCGTCGGGCGCGGTCGGGAGCAGGTCGCCCGGCCCGAGATCGTCTGCTCGTACGCGATCCGACCACGGCACCCACGGTGGTGCGAGGAGGGCGTCTGGCCCCGGAAGGAGGGCGACTTCGTTGATCGTGACCTTACGACTGTGTGGCGCACGGGCGACCGTGACGGCCCAACGCCAGCCGATGTACCCGGGGTTGCCGGACGCGAAGTAGTGCGTGACCACACGTTCGTCGTCGGCGTCGCACCCGAGGTACGCGCCGAGCTGCTCGTCCCCGGCGACTTCTTCTGCAGCCGCTCGGGCAGTCTCGACCGCCGCGGCGCAGATGGCGTCGACGTGGATCTCGGGTGCGGGCTGGGTAGTTGCCGTCACGTTGGTGATTCTCCCACGCACTGCTGACGCTGAGGCAAACGCCCATGCAGGATAGGTGATGTGGAGCGAGGCGGTCGGGAGCGGTACCACGGCGCAGGTCCGCTTGGCCCGCCCGGTCGCCGAGCAGCCGAACGGCGGCGGGGGGTCGCAAGCGAGACGCGGGTGAGATCGACGCGTACGAATTCCCCTGGATTACAACGTACGAGTAGCTATCTCACGACCCGACGTTACGATCTCCCACCCACGCCACAACCACCGCGTCGACCCGATCATGTGTCGAGCGGGTCGCGCATTCGTCGCGCAGCTGGCGCAGCCATTCGTGGCATTCGGCGGGTCACCCACGCCCAGGGCATGGGGGAGTCCGGCCTGTCCAAGCTGATCGAGCTGAATGGCGTGCATGCCGGCGGCGACATGGCCATGGCGATCGGGTTGGCGGGCACGCTGTTCTTCGCCGTCCCCACCGGTGAGGCCCGCGACCGAGTTGCGCTCTACCTGCTCATCACCATGGCGCCCTTCGTTCTCGTCGCGCCGCTCATCGGACCGTTGCTCGACCGTGTCCGGCATGGTCGCCGATGGGCCCTCGGGTCGACGATGGCGATTCGCGCCTTCTTCTGCTGGGTGATGGCAGGCGGGGTGGCTACGGGCGAACTGTGGCTTTATCCGCTGGTTTTCGGTTGCCTGGTGGCGTCCAAGGCGCACAACGTGTGTCGTGCTGCCGCGGTGCCGCGGCTTCTGCCGCAGAACATCGCGCTGGTGACGGCGAACTCGCGGATCTCCTTGGCCGGCACGATCGTGGCTGGCCTGGTCGCGGTGGTCGCCGGTGGACTTTCGTACTTCGGTCCGGCCTGGCCGCTGCGTCTCGCCTTCGTGATCTTCACGATCGGCACCGTGATGGCGATCACCTTGCCGCCGCGGGTGGACTCCGCCGAGGGCGAGGATCAGCTCCCGTTCGTCGAGATCGCGCGCGCCCCGCGGCGAGTGCCGGCCGCCGTGGTGTTGGCCATGCGGGCGAATGCCGCGTTACGCGCCTTCAGCGGATTCCTGCTGATCTTCGTGGCGTTCCTCCTGCGTGAGCATCCGTTGGAGGGCTATCCCGTGACGATCCAGGTCGGCGCCGTGGTCGCTGCGGCCGGTGCCGGCAACTTCATGGGTACCGCCCTCGGTGCCTTGGCGCGGGCGAGACGTGCTGAGGTCGTCATCCGGGTGCTGCTCGGGGTCGCTGCGCTCACGGCGGCGGTCACTGCTGCCATGTACGGGTTCGTGACTTTGGTCGCTCTGGGCGTCGTGGCCGGTCTTGCGCAGCAGCTCGGCAAGCTGTCGCTCGACGCGCTGATCCAGGCCGAGGTGGTGGAAGACGTACGCACGAGCGTGTTCGCCCGTTCGGAGACCCTGCTGCAGCTTTCCTGGGTGATCGGCGGTGGCGTGGGCATCGCCTTGCCACTCATCCCGGAGCTCGGCCTTGCCCTGGGTGCGGCAGGCCTTGCCCTCGGCCTCGCCCTCACGTTCCACCGCTCCCTGCTCCCCAAATGACCATGTGCACTACGCCTGTAGGCCCCAAATGACCATGTGCACTACGCCTGCCGGAGGTGTGACACGTGTCGGCACGTATCACACCTCCAAAACCACGACAGCGACGTGCCCGCAGTCCGCTCGAGCATGACAACCTGGCGCCGAGCGTGGAGGCCGGATGAGAACGACGGTGCTAAGTCCACGGACTGAATGAATCGAAGGTGTTGAACCAGCAGGCCGGGTGAACTGATGGCGCCGTACCGCAGACCGGTCGGGCTGATGGCGTCAATTCAGCAGTGCGGTTGTGACGCGCCGTACCGTAGGCCCGGCTGCACCGGCGCTGCCGAGCCTGCACCTTGGGTTGGAACGACCGCGCCGTGCCCTCGGTTCGAGGTGACACTACGCGGCGCGCCGAAGCCTCTCGCCACGGCGGAAGGCGGCGCGTATGCGCTTCGCCAACGCTGGACGACGGTCGGGTTGCAGGTCCTGCCAGTCCATGCGTACGAACTCGACGGCGAACATCTCCCGCAGCAGGTCTTCGCGTTGCTTTTCGCGCCAGAGAACGTCACCGGTATCCGTACCGGCCGTCCCGACATACTTGACCTTCCCGTCGAACTCCACGACCGTGCGCTGGTCGGGGAAGTAGAAGTCGGTACGAGCGAGGAGCTTTCCGTTCGAGTCGTGAAACTCGGCCTGCAACTCCGGTGGTGGTAGCTGGAGTTCGAAGAAGGCGACCCGTGCCCGGGACTCTGCGACGCTTTCTGCCCGGCCGTCAGCGAACGCCACAACTCTCGAGGCGTCCCGCGAGCCAACCCACGTACGACAGGACTCCAACTCGGCCAGGAGCTCCTCCCGGCTTGCTCCTCGGCGCAGCGCGCTGTCCGCCACGACGACCGCGGCCTCGAAGGGCGCGTGGAGAGCGATGTCCACAACCGTACGCGGAAGCGGCGTCACGGGTATCCCGCCGACCGTCGGAACATTCCCGAAGTCGAAGGTGCCGACGTGGTGATGGATACCTGCCTCGACCCGGGGTGCATGCCGTCCGGGCCGGGTCAGGTGGACGACGGAGAGGTCGGGGTCGTACATCTCCAAGCCGTGGACGACCGCTGCCGACCAATGGCTTGCCACCGCAGGTGGAGCGACCTTCCGCAGAGCCGCCTCGACCTCGAGCTTGTGCGCACCTGCCTCGTCGAGTGAGTCGTAGAGCTTGCCGTCGACGTAGATGCCTCGGCGAACTCGCCGCCATACGCCCGTGCGCACCCGGTTTCGTATCTCGTCGTCGTTGTAGCCCGCGGCCAGCGCCTGCTGCCGGTCGAAGATGCGAGTGAGGTCAAGGGGTACGAGTTCGGACATGGCCATCAGCGTGGCCTGCCGTCATCCCTGGGAACGGGCGAGCCGAAGATCTGTGGACGATGCAGCCGCAGCGTCAGACTGTGGACAACAATGACCCCTCCGGCGAGTTGGGGGTGTGACACGTGCCGACGCGTGTCACACCCCCAACTCGCGTAGTGCACATGGTCATTTAGGAGGCAAAGCCGAACGGCATGTAGTCGTCGACGTTCTCCTTGGTCACGGTCTCCGAGGCGAGAGTTATCGACTTCGGGATCTCCCTCTCCACCAGGTCGGCCATTCCCCGCCCCTGGGCAACCAACCGGGCGAGCGACACGGCAGACGACGCCATGGACGGGTTGTAGGTCACCGTGCACTTGATGACCGAGTCGTCGGCCTTGATGCGCTCCATCATGTCGCGCGAGCCCGCGCCGCCGACCATGAAGAACTCGTCGCGCCCCGCCTGCTCGATCGCGGCCAGCACGCCGATGCCCTGGTCGTCGTCGTGGTTCCACACGGCGTCGAGTCGTGGTGCCGCCTGCAGCAGGTTCGACGCCGCCCGCTGACCACCCGGCACGGTGAAGTCCGCCGCCACCCGGTGGCGAACCGAGAGGCCGGCCTTGGCGAGCGCGTCCTTGAACCCCTGCGAGCGTTCCTGTGTGAGGGCCAGCTCGTCCAACCCGGCGATCTCCGCGATCACGGGATCCGACTTACCTTCCGCCTTCAGCCGCTCGATGATGAAGTTGGCGGCCGCCACTCCCATGCCGTAGTTGTCACCGCCGATCCAGCAGCGGTACGCAAGCGGCGTGTCGAAGATCCGGTCGAGGTTGATGACCGGGATCCCCGCGTCGGTGGCCTTCTGTGCGACCGCGGTGAGCTGCTTGCCGTCGTACGGAAGGATGACCAGCGAGTCGACCTTCTTGTTGATCAGGGTCTCGATCGAGGCGATCTGCTTGGCGACGTCGTTGGTCGCCTCGACCATCTCCAATGTCACGTCGGAGTAGCGCTTCGCCTGGTTCTGGGCGTTGCGAGTGATCGCGCCGATCCAGCCGTGGTCAGCCGCAGGCGCCGAGAAGCCGATCGTCACATGGGGGCCGGGCTTTTGCGGGTTCTGCTCCGGCGCGGCCTGCTGGCGGTTGGAGTCGTCGTCGCTCACTTCGGTCGGGTCGTTCGACGTGCATCCAGCGGCCACGATTCCGCCTGCGACCAGCGCAGTCCCGAAGAGCATCTGCCGCCGGCGTAATCCCTCGTGTCCACGGGTCATCCGAGCCTCCTTGGTCAGGTGATGATCGCGATCAGGTGAATGATCGACGATTTCGTACGACCTGGGTCAATGCCGCGCCGACGATGATCGCGCCCTTGGCGATGTTCTGGATCTCGGTCGGCAGATTGTTGTGAATGAACAGGTTCGTGATCACCGTGAACACCAGCACGCCGAGCAGCGAGCCGATGATGGTGCCTCGACCGCCGGTGAGCAGCGTCCCGCCGATGATCGCGGCGGCGATCGCGTCGAGCTCGTACAGAGTGCCGTGCGTGCTGGAGCCGGCGGTGGTCTGCGAGACGATCATGATGGCCGCAATGCCACAGCACAGGCCTGACAACGCATAGAGCAGAACGGTGTGCAGTCGTATGTTGATGCCGGCGAGCCGCGCAGCCTCCGCGTTGCCGCCGATCGCGACCGTACGCCGGCCGAACGTCGTGCGTTCCAGTAACAGCCAGCCGCCCGCCACGACGGCGGCAAGCATCAACACGAGAACGGGAACGCCCAGCACGTCGGTGCGCGCGATCGCATTGATGAACTCCACCCGGCTCACCTGGGTCTGCTTGCCTGAGATCTGCTCGGCGAGACCGCGTGCGCTCGCCATCATCGCGAGCGTCGTGATGAAGGGGACGACCCGTCCGTACGCGATGAGGATCCCGTTGACCAGCCCGGTGCCGGTACCGACCAGCAGGGCACACATGATCATCACGCCGGGCCCGTACGACTGGGTGGCCAAGGTCGTACACCACACCGAGGCCAGCGCCATGATCGCTCCGACCGAGAGGTCGATGCCGCCACCGATGATGACGAACGTCATGCCGACCGTGACGACACCGATCACCGACGCGTTGGTGAGGATCGTGTTGAGGTTGGAGGTGGTCGCGAAGGTTTCAGGCGAGGTCACGATGCCGACGATCGTGAGCACCGCCAAGACGATGAGCAGCCCGGCGTGCCGGCGCAGGAATGCGCCGAGGCTCATGCGCAAGGCGCTTCTGGGGACCTCCACCAGCGTCGTCCTGCCGGTCTGGTCTGCAAGTTCCGAGCCGTTGCGGGAATCCCAGGCGCTGTCCTCGCCTGGTTGCTGGCTCACGATGTTGCTCATGTCCCCTCCATCAGGCGGTCGAGCACGTCGTGCACGTCGAGCTCGTCGGCCCGAGCCTCGCCGACCAGCCGGCCACGGCTGAGGAGGAGTACGCGGTCGGCGAGCCCCAGGACCTCCGGCAGCTCGCTCGAGACGAGCAGCACTCCGGCACCTTCGGCGGCGAGGCGGCGGATCACGGCGTACAACTCCGCGCGAGCGCCGACGTCGACGCCCCGGGTCGGCTCGTCCAGCAACAGCAACCGGCTGCCGCCGAGCAGCCATCGGCTGAGCACGACCTTCTGCTGGTTGCCGCCCGAGAGCGTGCTGACGACCCGCCGCACATCTTTCGGTCGCACGTCCAGCGACGCGGTGACGCGGGCCGCCGCGGTGTGTTCGTGCGCGCGTTGCAAGAGCCCGTACGAAGAAAAGCGTGGCAGCGTGGCGAGCGTGACGTTGTGGACGACGGGTTGGTCGAGCACCAGCGCCTGGCTCTTGCGTTCTTCTGGTGCGAATCCCATGCCGGCCTTGACCGCTGCGAGCACCGAGCCGCGACGCACGGGTCTGCCGTCGACCAATACTCGACCCGCGTCGGCGCGGCGCCGACCGTAGATGGTCTCCAGCAGCTCCGAACGGCCCGCACCGACCAAACCCGCGATCCCGACGATCTCACCCTCGTGAACCGAGAACGAGACGTCGGTGAACTCGCCGAACCGGGTGAGGTTCTCGACGCGCAGGATCTCCTTGCCGAGCTGGCGATGCCGAGCCGATTGGTCGGCGGACTGCTGGTCGACCGCAGCGAACTCAGCCTCGCTCGCGGTGGCAGGTTCGGCCTCAGACGCCTCTGCCGCATCGCCAGTTGCTGCGGTCGGCACGCTGCGACCGGTCATCAGCTGGATGAGTTCAGTCGTGGGCGTGCTGCGTGCCGGGAGGTTCTGCGCGGCCGTGCGCCCGTCCTTCAGCACGGTGATCCGGTCACCGATCTCGCGGATCTCCTCGAGCCGGTGCGAGATGTAGATGATGGCGACGCCACTGCGTACGAGGTCGCGGATGAGCCGGAACAGGTTGCGCACCTCGTTCCCGGCGAGGACGGCGGACGGCTCGTCCATGATGAGAAGCTGCGCATCGTGGGAGAGCGCCCGCGCGATCGACACGATCTGCTTGCCCGCAGCGGAGAGCTCGCCGACCTCACGGCTCGGGGGAATCTCCGGATGGCCGAGTCGCTTGAGCAGCGCGCTGGTCCAGTCGTGCATGGTGCCGCGTCGTGGGAAACCCAGCCGGCGCGGCTCGTGGCCGAGGTAGATGTTCTCGGCGACCGACAGGCCATCCACCAGATCGAGCTCCTGGTAGATCGCCGCGATGCCGCGCCGCATGGCCGCTTGCGGTGTCGGCATCGTGACGTGCTCGCCCCGCCAGACGATCTCTCCGGAATCTGGCTGATGTGCGCCTGACAGCACCTTGATCAGCGTGGACTTACCGGCACCGTTCTGGCCGAGCAGGCAGTGCACTTCTCCGGCCTGGACCTCGAGGTCGACGCCGTCGAGGGCGCGTACACCAGGGAAGACCTTGACGATCTTGTTGAGCCGCAGCAACGGGGTGTCCGAACCGGATGGGTTCACCATCTCCGTCCTCCCGCCACGGCGCTGTTCTGACTGACGGGTGTTCGTCGGTCAGGGCACGACATCGTGACCCATGACGGTACCGGGCAGGGGCATGCACATGCGTCCTCGGATCACTGAGTAGCCGATTCCGGACGCATACCGTCGCGACGCGACGCGCGACGCGCGGGCGCTGCACACCCGAGCACGGTGCGGTGAGCGTTCGGATGACCAGCCGATCGCATGTCCGCACACGAGCTTCGGCGCCTACCGACCTGGTGGGGAGAACCAACCGCCTTCGGTCGGGAAGAGGTACCTGTCGGCCATGAAGTTCAGCACCCGCCGAGCCTGCCGGAAACGTTCGGCCACCTCCGCTACGAGGTCGAGGCGTGCCGTCCGCAGCGGTGCCAGCTCGCAGGCGTGCCGGTACCACCGTGCGCCGAGATGCTCGAACAGGTCGATTGCCGGCGCGGTCGCCCAGGTGTCGTGCTCTTCTCGGCTGAGACCGGCGGCGCGCAGCAGCCGGGCCGCATCGATCGGCCCCAGCGCGTACGTGCGCGTGTAGTCGGGGAACACCCCGGCCAGGAAGAGGGCGACGTCGCCCAGGCGGCGCAGCGCCCCAGGTCGTTCGGCCGGTGGCAGCGACTCCAGGACACCGGCGAGGCGCACCAGGTCGAGCTCGCTGTAGCGACGAAACCGCAGACCTCGCCTCGTGCGTACGACGTAGCGACCGCTCGCCACCTTGGCGAACGACGCCAACAGCTCGGCCAGGAACAGCCGACGCGGCGGCGGCTCGAGGAACTCCGCGAGCTCCGGACCGTCGAAGACCGGGACCTTCCCCTGGTCGGCGCGTTCGGTGAGATAGCTCGTGTGGCCGAGCTCGGCAGCGGTCCGGTGCACGGCGGTGGCGAACGCGAGGAACGGTGACACCCCGACCAGCCATCGATCCCGGCCCTGCGGCTGCCCGACGTGCAGCTGCCGGCTCGAGCCGAGAGTCGTGGCTCCGATCTCCGCCGGCCCTCGTCCGAAGATCGCGTCGAACACCTCGGGACGATCGAACAGCGCGGGGACGCTCGCCGGATTGCGGCGCAACTCGGCGGGCGTCATCGTGGTGCCCGATGCCTCTACGAGCAGTGCGAGATCAGCATCGGTGAGATTGTCGACGTACATGGCGCCGACGTCTGCGTACCGTCTGCTGTCCACGCTCATTACCGTACGTCTGATCTTCGGTGTTTGCCGATGATCAGTGAGGCGGCCGCCGTGCCGGCGCGGAGCGAGCCATAGCCTCCGCGGGCGCCAGTACGTGCCGTGGCGGGTGCAGCCCCGCCACGCCTGGTCATTGCTACAGCTCGAGCTCGTCAGCTAACGCCCGGAGCACCGCTGAGACCTTCTTGGCCGTGCGGTTGTCAGGGTGCCGCCCCCGCCGGTAGGTGGACTCGAGACCGTCGAGGAGCTTGATCAGGTCCTCGACGATGATCACCATCTGTTCCGGGGACTTGCGCATCGCCTTGGAGACGCTGGGGGGCGGATCGAGCAGACGTACGGACAACGCCTGATCGCCCTTGCGTCCGGCGACGATGCCGAACTCCACCCGCTGGCCGGCCTTGAGTGTGGCCAGCCCGGCCGGTAGTGCGGACGCCCGGACGTAGACATCGCCTCCGTCATCCTTGGTGAGGAAGCCAAAGCCCTTTTCCGCGTCGTACCACTTCACCTTGCCTACCGGCACATCGACCTCACTCGCAACGATCTCCAGACGAACGGGGTGACACGTAGTCACCCCGGAAGCTCATGACGAGAGCCCCCGGTGGGTCGGGGGCTCGGCGTACAGCGTAGACGCCCCACTCCCCGAGCTCTACTGCATACTCGGCATCCTCGGCGCCATCCTCCTGGCTGCGACGTTCCGCCTCAACTAGCGGAAACGGGATGGATCGGGCAGGAGCTCGTTCATCGAGCCTGACCGGAACCCACGTGGATCAATTTCCACCGTACCGAAGCCTGCACGAAGCACCGCCTCCTTGACCTCCGGCAGCCCGGACACGGTGGCGACGTGCTCGGCGTCCACCTCGACCCGGGCCGTGTCGCCGAGATCGCGAACCCGCAGGTTGCGCACCGGGACGCCGGCTTCGGCGAGCACGCCGCGCAAGGCCACCTCTGCGCGGTTGACGCGGGCCAGCCGGGAGGGGGTGATGCTGATGCCGTACGCGATGCGGCTGGAGAGGCAGGCCGCCGCCGGCTTGTTCCAGGTCGGCAACCCCCACCGTCTCGAGGCCTCGCGGACCTGCTGCTTGGTGAAACCGGCGTCCTTCAGCGGGGTCACGGCACCCCGCTCGGCGGCCGCCCGGATGCCGGGGCGAAAGCCCGCCCGTGCGTCGTCGGCGTTCGTGCCGGTCGCGATGCGGGCGATGCCGAGCTCGCGGGCGAGAGGTGTCAAGACGTCGAGCAGCTCAGCCTTGCAGAAGTAGCAGCGGTCGCCGTTGTTGGCGCGGTAGCCGTCGCGTGCCATCTCGTTGGTACGCGGGGTGAGGTGCCGGACGCCGAGCGACGCGGCGAACTCACGTGCCGGCGCCAGCTCGGCATCGGGAAGCGACGGCGAGACAGCGGTCGCGGCGACCACCTTGCTCGCGCCGAGGGCGCGGACGGCAGCGGCCAGCAGGAACGCCGAGTCGGCACCGCCGGAGAAGGCGACGAGAAGCGAGCCGAAGCTTTGCAGCTGCGCCTCGAGCGCGTTGAGCCGACTGGTCAGGACGTGCTCGTCCAGCCAGGACGGGAACTCGGTGAGGTCGTTCAGGACGACGTCGGCACCGGCCGCGGTGAGCTGCTCAGCCGAGATCGGCCCGGTGGCGACACCCACCGACGTGATACCCGCCGAGCGCGCGGCGACGATGTCCCCCAGGTGGTCGCCGACGTACACCGTCGCGGCGTGCTCGCGAAGCACAGCCCCCTTCGCCTCGGCCCATGCGTCACCGATGACCGCGTCAACGTCCAGGCCAAGGTGGTCGACGTGCATCTGGGCGAGGGAGCTTTCCTTGGCCGTGACGACCAGCGAACGTCCGTTGTGTCGGCGAACGGACGCCAACGCGTCCACCGCTCCCGCTGTCGGTTTCGTCTTGTCGATCGCGATGTCGGGGTAGAGGCTGCGGTAGAGCTCGACCGCCGCCGGCACCTGCTCGGGCGGGAACCAGCGGGCGGCCTCGGTGACAAGTGGCGGCCCGAGTCGGGTCACCGCTTCCGCGCTGTCCACTCGTACGCCCGTACGCTGTGACACCTCGTCCCACGTCGCGGCGATGCCGGGACGCGCGTCGATCAAGGTCATGTCGAGGTCGAAGCCCACGGTCAGGTCGGGTGGTCCGGTAAGTGCAGGTGACATCACGGCATCGACCTTACGTTGGGTTGGCTGCTGGTGCGCCGACCTGCCAGGAGTTGGCCCGCTCTTGGCAGTGGCGCGCTGGCACCGACGCTCACGACGCGGTCCCTCTCCACGAGGGCTGACGAGGCCTGGCCAGCACGTGGGAGGGCGGGAAGACCCACCAGCGATCCGGGTCACCTGACGCTGAGAAGGTCAACCGGCGATCTGGGTCACCCGACGCTGAGAAGGTCTCGAGTTGGCGGTTGCCGAGGTGCGCAAGTCCTTGACGGCCTTACTAACGACCGGATCGGTACTAACGACCTGATCGGTTCGGTTGGGCGGTGAAGACCAGACCGCGACCACTCGGATGCTCGAGCGTGAGGCGTCTGCCCTCGATGCGGTACGACACCTCCCCGTCGAGCACACCCATCACACTGCGCTCGACGTCGGCTGCGGGCTGTTCACAGGCGATCTGGGTCGAGATGATCGAGCCGAACCGGATCGTGTCGTTCGTCACACGTGCCTTGCCGCCGAACTGGTTGCACCCGTTGAAGCCGCCCACCTCACCGTCGGTGAACCTGACCTCAGGGGTCCGCACACCCGCCGGCACGGATGAGGCCACGTCGCCCTCGATGATCGTGTCGAGCGTCCAGCGAGTCTTGGTGAGCTCCCGGTCCGGCTCGGCAGCCTTGCGGTCCAGCAGGGTGATCGTCGTCTCGTCGGAGGCGATGACGAGCTGCTGCCCTCGCAGCTGCCACGTCGGCTCGGCCTGGAGCAGGTCGGCTATCCACTGATCTTGCTCGTGACGAGGGGGATCGCAGCCCATCTCGGTGACGGCGAGCGCACCGTCGAGGCGGATCACCCCGTCCGACGTGTCGACCGGGCCCTGCATCGTGTTGCAGCCCGCGTTCACCAGCAGCCTGCCGTCGTCGGTGAACTGCAACGAGATTCGCGTGCCGGGGACCAGCTTGTGGGGCTCGCCCGATCGGGTGACGGCGGTGGAGAGGTAGGTCGAGCCCCGCAGGTCAGGGTTGCTCGGTTGGTCGCCTGGGGAGATGGTCGTCGCATCCTGGCCACACCCCGTCACCAGCGCCGCTCCTCCCAGGAGCACCCCCGCGAGGCGTCCCGCGAGTCCGGCCCTGGCAGCCGACCCGTGCCGTAACGTGCTCATGCTGCTGGGACGGCTGAGCGTCCTGGGAGGTTGCCCATCGGAGTCGTCGACTGGGGGACTGCCCGAGGAGTGCTCAGCCCTCAGTCACCGAGCTGCTCGAGCAGTGTCCGGCAGAACGCTGGCAGGTCGTCCGGCTTGCGCGAGGTGATCAGGTTGCCGTCCGCGACGACCTCCTGGTCCACCCAGTTCGCACCCGCGTTGACCAGGTCGGTCTTGATGGAGTGGTACGACGTGACGGTCTTCCCGCGCACGATGTCGGCCTCCGCGAGCACCCACCCCGCGTGGCAGATGGCCGCGACCGGTTTGCCGGCTTCGTACGTCTTCCGTACGAGCGCCACCAGATCGGGATCCGTCCGCACTTTGTCGGGCGAGTAGCCGCCCGGCACGACGACGGCATCGAGCTCTTCCGCACGCACGTCACGGGAGCCCTTCTCGATGGTGACCTTGTTGCCCTTCTTGCCGGAGACGACCTTGCCGGCCTCCATGCCGACGACCACCGCCTCGTGGCCGGCCTTCCGTACCTCGTCATACGGGACCTGGAACTCAGAGTCCTCGAAGATGTCGTCTACGAGAAATGCGACCTTGGCCATGGGTCCCCCTTCGTGAACGCGTGCTCCTTGCTACCTCCCTACCAGTGAGGCGACGTTCATGCCAGTTCCGTTGGTCGGTGGTGATGAGGGGTGACGACGTGTCGTGACCGCTCGGAGGGAGCCAGCTCGGCTGCGTGCGACGTGCCCGAGCTGACTCGCTAGAGCCGGCCGCTGCGACGAAGCAGGCCGAGACTCACCACACCAACGGGAATGAGCAGCCACAGCGTGACAAGGCGGTAAAGCCCGACGGCTGGAACCGCGACCTGAAGCGGCGTGCCCGTTGCGGTGAGCCCAGCCACCAGCGCGGCTTCGACCGATCCGACACCGCCCGGCACGGGAACCACGTTCCCGGCCGTTGCGGCGACGAGCAGCACACCGGTCGCCGTCAACAGCGCGACCGATCCGCCGAACGCGTGAATCGACGACCACAAGGCCAGCACCATTCCCACGGTCACGAGCAGTGCGCCGGCGATGCTGACCACTGCGCGGGTCCGGTCGGCTGCGATGACCCGCAGAGAGTGGGTGAGCTCCCGAAGCAGCCGGGTGAGCCGTGCCCGGGCGGCGCGGCCTCGTCGTACGTACCACAGAAGAACTGTGACCACCACAGCAAGGACAGCGCCCAGGGCACCCGCGACCCACACACCGTTGACGCCTGGCAGCTCGACGTCCATGCCGGCAGCTACCAGCGCGAACGGCAACAAGCACAGGGTGAGCAGGACCTGCACCGCCTGCGCCACCGAGACCGTTCCCACGGACGCCACCCCGCCGACGCCTGCCCGCCGCAGGAACTGCACGTTCAGCGCGGCCGCCCCGACTCCTTGCGGTGACACCATGCGAAGCGGTGTGCCCGCGATCTGCGCGACGAGTGTGGGCCAGAATCGCAGCCGAACCGGACTTGCGCCACAGAGGTTCCAGGCATTACCGGCAAGCGTGACGACCACTCCGGCGACCGCAAGCAGCGCCCACCCCTCGTGCAACCGTGCGGTCCACTGGTGGACGTCGAGCACGTCACGCGTGGTGGAGCCGCCCGAGGTGACGTCGTATCCCAGCCATCCTGCGATTCCGGCGACCACGAGGAGCGCGAGGACGAGTCGCCGGCGGCGCCGCCACCACGTCTCTCGGCCGGACCGAACCGCCTGCCTGGCCCACACCGGAGTGGTCACCTGGGGTGTCACCCGGGTCGACCGAGACTGCTGCCGAGGTGGTCGCGTCGCCGCACCCGGCAGCCCGGTGCGGGCCGGGACCATGCCGTCGGCCGGCGCCGGCTCACCGGTGCGGTTCATCACGTGAGGTACTGCGCCCACTGGACGTTTATTGCCCAACGGGAGCGGGACAATGCGCCGTCGCCGGAATTACGCGTCGTGCTGGACGGATACGACCCGGTCTGCGCGTGTGGTGGACTGGCGGCGTGTTGCCGTATGCAGGTAGCACTCATAGGACCCAGGCTGCGATCGCTGGCCCCTTCGCCACATCCGGGAGCGACCCCAGGCGGTCCCGCACGGTCCCCGGAGAATCGTCAGGGTCGGCTGGCGACGAAAGTCGTACGCGACCTCAAGCAATGAGCGCCGTGATGGGGAGCTTTCGCGGAGCGCCTGCGTAGAGAGCCGTGGTGGGGACGAGTCCACTTGCGCGCAGCCTCTACCGTGGAGGAATGTCTGAGAAGACGCCGCGGGGTGCGCAGCGCCACACTCTGACTGAGACGTTACGCGGGTTCTCCGACGATCAGCTGGCTCGACTCTTCGCCGCACGACCCGACCTCGTGACACCCTTGCCGTCCGACATGGCACAGGTGGCGACCCGCGCCGCCGCGCCGAGCTCGCTGGCGCGGGTCCTTGATCGGCTCGACCGGCTTCAGCTCGCAATCGTGGAGGCCTTGGTCGTCTCGGCGACCATGCGCCATGCCGGTGCGGGAACGCAGCTCGCAGGGACCTGCTCGGTCGAAGGGCTGGGCCGGATGCTCGGGCTCACCCACGATCGGCAGCGGGAGCTTGCCGAGGCAGTCGAGCGGTTGCGTGATCTCGCGGTGGTCTGGGGGCCACCCGACGACCTGATCACACCTGCCGCTCTGCCGGAGCTGCTGGGTCCGCACCCGGCAGGTCTGGGCCCGGTCTCCGACGATGCCGCCCTCGCCGAGCCTGCGAGCATCGAGCGTCTGCTCGAGGAGGCAGGGCCGGATGCGCGGGAGGCCGCCAAGCGCTTGGCGGGGGACTCACCGATCGGGCTGGTCGCCCAGGTCCGCCGCGACGTCACGGTCGCCACGGCCCGGAGCCCGATCGAGCGTCTGCTGGCTCGCGGCCTGCTGATCCCGCGTGACGACCGCACTGTCGTGCTCCCGCGACAGGTTGGCCTGCATCTTCGCGGCGGTCGGCTCTACGACGTCGGCGTGCTCACTGCGCCTTCGCTCACCGGCCCGAGCCGGGACCGTACGCTCGTCGACCGCACCGCGGCCGGCACGACGCTCGAGGTGATCCGTCGCGTCGAGCAACTCCTCGAGCGGTGGGCATCCGAGCCACCGGCCGTGTTGCGTGCCGGCGGGCTCGGCGTACGCGACCTACGCCGTACGGCAGTGGCACTCGACATCGACGAGGCGGGCGCAGCCCTGCACATCGAAGTGGCCTACGCGGCCGGCCTGCTCGCGCCGAGTGACGGGGAGTGGCTCCCGACGTCGGCGTACGACACGTGGCTCGTCCGGGAGCCGGCCGAGCGTTGGGCGCAGCTCGCGGTCGCGTGGCTCACCTCCCCGCGCGTGGCCCAGCTGGTGGGAACTCGCGACGAGCGGGACCGGCCGCGCACCGCCTTGTCCGCGGAGATCGTCCGCGTATCGGCACCGGAGATCCGTCGCCTCGTGCTGGACATTCTCGATGTCGCCGGTGACCACGAGCAGCAGGTGCTGGCGCCCGACCGCGCGTGTGTGGTCGAGATGATGCGGTGGCGGCGCCCGCGGCGCATGACCCGGTTCGTCCGGGAGCTCATCGATGCGACGCTGGACGAGGCGGCGGCCCTGGGTGTCACAGGCCTCGGCGCCCTGGCGTCCCACGGTGCTGCGCTCTCACGTGAGGGCCTGACGCCGGGTGAGCATCAGGATGCGGATGCCGACGACGGCACCGAGAAGGCCATCGAATCGGCCGTCGTCAGCGCTCTGCGGCCGTCACTACCCGAGCCCGTCCACCACGTACTCCTGCAAGGAGACCTCACGGCGATCGCACCTGGGCCGCTGCCGGTCGAGCTCGCTCGGGAGCTTGCGAGCATGGCCGATCCGGAGTCACAAGGTGCCGCCACGGTCTACCGGTTCAGTGCCGCGTCGATTCGTCGTGCGCTCGACGCAGGACGTACGGCTGCGGAGCTTCATGACACGTTGGCCAAGTACGCAGCGACATCGGTGCCGCAACCACTGACCTATCTCATCGACGACGTGGCACGAAAACACGGCCAGCTTCGCGCGGGTGCCGCGACGGCGTACTTGCGTTGCGATGATCCCACCTTGTTGGACGCCGTTCTCGCCGACCGCAGGGCGGCCGGTCTGGGGCTGCGGCGGCTCGCGCCGACCGTCGCCATTGCCAAACAGCCGGTACGGACGATCGTGGACACGTTGCGCGAGCTCGGCTATCCACCGGTGCCGGAAACGGCTGACGGCGCGCTCCTCGTGGCGCCGAGTCGAGGCCGTCGCGCCACGGACTCCACGGAGTCGCAAATGGGCAGATGGCGCGGTGTCGTCGCCGACATCGACCCGGGCCTCGTGGCCGCGGCCGTCCGTGCAGTGCGCGCAGGCGATCGAGCCCGCGCCAATCGTCCGCCAGGTGTCGAAATCGCCCGCCTCAGGAACAGCCAATCTGCGCAGGCGATTGACGTTTTGCGTGCCGCGCTTGCTGATAGCTCGTCGGTGTGGGTGGGGTATGTAGACCTGCAAGGGGGTGCCCGCGAGCGCATCGTCGATCCAGTACGGATCGACGGAGGGTGGCTCACGGCGTACGACCACGCGGCAGGAGAAGTGCGAACCTTCGCCCTACACCGCATCACCGGTGCCGCTCCGGTCAAGCAGTGAGCTGCGGGGATTGCACGCTCCACGTTGCTGGCAATGTCGTGCAGGCGCAGCTTGTGTGCGCGGGGTCCCCGTCCATGGGACCGTCCAGGGGAGGGACTGGCCGACGATGACCGCCGGAAAGCCGAAGCCGTCGCGGCAACGCTTTGGGTCCGGGACTACCAAAGTGCTTGCCCGGAAGACGTCCAGCATTCGCGTTCCAAAATTCCTACCGCAGATCCGCCCGCCCGACTTGCGGAAGCGCAAGTTCTGGATCGCCGCGGCGGCGCTGTTCTCCGGCATCACACTGAGCGTCGTGCTGATCGACTGGTTCGGTCTTGCAATGCCTGGCGAGGTGTTCATTGGCACGCCGACCACCGAGGAACGTGAGGTGGCGGGGTCGCCGCAGGACGCGGCACCGGAGCAGACGTCCGCGCATCGAGGCTCGGACGGCGCCGGCCAGAAGTCGAAACTGCGCGCCAAGGACCGGAGCGAGTTTCCGGTCGCGGTACCGCCGGCGAGCCAACCCGGCGGCACCGCAGAGAGTCCCGCCCCTAGTCCCAGCCAGGCCAGTGCTACCCCGAGTCCCAGCCAGGGCAGTCCCACACCGACCCCCAGTCAGGCCGCGCCCGAGGATCTTGCCGCGTTCGTCACGGCTGTGGGAAGCCCGCGGCGGGTTGGCAAGGGCCCGCTGATTCGCTACCAGGTGGAGGTCGAGAAGAGTCTTCCGTACGGAGCGAACGACGTCGGCAAGATCGTGCATACGTTGATCGGTAACAAGCGGGGCTGGGCGTCGGCTGGATGGGGGACCTTCGAGCGAGTCGATCGTGGACCGGTGGACCTACGCATCCTGTTCGCCACTGCGGAGACCACCGAGGAACTCTGCAAGTCGTTGGACTCCGACGGGGACTCGTCGTGCCGTGGCGACAACATGCTTGTCCTCAATGCCGAGCAATGGGACAAAGGCGGGGACGAGACGTTCGGGAAGAGCGTCAGCGCCTATCGCGCGTACCAGCTCAATCATGAGCTCGGCCACTACTTCGGCAAGAAGCACGCGTCGTGCACGGGACTTGCCAACCCGGCGCCGGTGATGATGGAGCAGCTCGAGGGCGTGGGCAAGTGCAGTCCCAATCCGTGGCCGGTTGTGTCGGAGCTCGCGCGAGACTAGGAGGGCAGGGGCGACCCAGTCGGCTTGCCGATACGGCGTCGTGGTGCGGGGATGCAGGGCCAGCGACCGATCGGTCCGTCAGGTCAGCAGAGCCGGGAGGTCGGCTATCGAGTCCAGAACGTACGTGGGACGCGGCTCGACGTGTGCTGCCGCATCCCTGCTCGTCACGCCGGTGAGCACGAGCACGGTCGTGACACCTGCTCGTGCGCCTAGCTCGATGTCGGTCTCGACTCGATCGCCCACCACGACGACCTGCTCGGGTGGCAGGCCGAGCCGGTCGAGCGCGGCCGTGAGCATCTCGCCGGAGGGCTTTCCCATCACGGCCTCCACCTTCCGGCCGCTGCTCACCTCCAGTGCGGCGATCACACCGCCGGCGTCCGGAATCTCGCCGCCATCGACTGGGCAGGTGCGGTCGGGATTCGTGGCGATGAATCGCGCTCCGGCGCGCAGTGCCTGAAACGCCTCCAGCCACGCGGCGTAGGCGAAGGTCCGGTCGAACGACGCGATGACCAGCTCGGCGTCGAGACCTTTCTCGACGAGCTTCGCTCCTGCCGTGCGCAGCTCGGCGCGCAGACTCTCCTCACCGAGCAGGAGGGTGCGGGCTCCCGGCATGTGCCGACGGACCCACGAGGCGGTCACCGCACCTGAGGTCACCACATCCCGGGGCGTGGTGGGAATTCCCAGTCCGGTCAGGCGTTTCGCGTACGACGTCGCGTCACGTAAGGGATTGTTCGACACGAACACCACACGAACGCCGGCACGCCGCAGTGCGGCGACGGCGTCGACGGCGCCCGGCAACGGTTTGCCGGACAGGTACACCGTGCCGTCGAGGTCGCAGATGACCCCTGCTGTTCCTTCGTTCACCACACGTACCTCAGCAGAAGGTAGGGCACCGAGAGCACGATCGTGATCGCCGCGACGACCGCGCCGTACTTCGTGAACTCCCAGAAGCTGATCGGAAACCCGCTGCGCCGGGCGATCCCGATGGTCACGACGTTGGCGCTGGCTCCGACGGCGGTCGCGTTGCCGCCGAGGTCTGCGCCGAGCGCGAGCGCCCACCACAACACGGTCTCGCCGGCGAGCGCACCGTCGGGCCCCACGAGCTGGGCGACGACAGGACTCATGGTCGCGACGAACGGGATGTTGTCGACGAACGCCGACAGCACTGCCGAGCCGAAGAGCAGGAGCACGATGGCGAGCTCGACGTTACCGCGTACGGCACCGGCGAGCCACTCCGCGATCTGGTCGATCACGCCCACCTTCACGAGGGAACCGACCAGGATGAACAACCCCATGAAGAAGACCAGGGTCTCCCATTCGACTTCCTGCAGGAAGGAATCCGGGCCGAGCCGGCTCACGAGGACGAGCAATCCGGCGCCGAGCAGGGCGACGATCGACGGCTCGACGTGGATCACTGTGTGGAGGACGAAACCGGCCAGCACGCCGCCGGCCACGATCAAGCATCGCCGCAAGAGGCGCATGTCGGTGATCGCCTCTCGCTCCGAGAGCGTCATCACGTCGGCTGCCTTCGCCGGATCGGCGACGAATGCCCGACGGAACAGCACCCGACACAACCCGACGAACACGATGAGCACGACGACGATGAAGGGCGCCAGGTGGATCAAGAAGTCGTTGAACGAAAGGCCGGCGCGACTCGCGATGATGATGTTGGGCGGGTCGCCGACGAGGGTCGACGTGCCCCCGATGTTGGACGCGAGGACCTCGGCGATGAGGTACGGCTCGGGGCGAACGCCGATCCGCTGACACACGAGCAACGTCACCGGCGCGACGAGGAGCACGGTCGTGACGTTGTCGAGCAGTGCCGACGCGCCAGCGGTCAGAAGACAGAGCAGGGCCATGACCCGGAACGGCTTTCCGCGCGCCCGTTTGGCTGCCCAGATCGCGAGGAACTCGAAGATGCCCGTCTGCCGCAGCACGCTGACGATCACCATCATGCCGAAGAGCAGGAAGATGACGTTCCAGTCGATACCGCGCTCTTCGGAGTAGAAGATGTCGTGCGCGCCCACGATGCCGAGCGCGAGCACGATCCCCGCGCCGGACAGCGCGGCGACGACCCGTGGGATGCGTTCGGTGGCGATGAGAGCGTATGCCGCGATGAAGACGGCGAGTGCGATCCAGACGCTCATGACCTGTGGAGGGCGAGGGACAGCAGGCGCGAGGCGGTGACGACTCCCAGCAGGCGGTCGTCGTCGACGATCGCGACCAGCGGACAGCGCAGCCGGGCCATCAGCGCGGCGAGCTCCAGGACCGTGTCGTTGCCGTGCAGGACCGGAAGCTCCCGAGGCCGTTCCGGTAGGAGGTCGCCCACCGTGAGCGGGCTGAGCTGGTTGACGATCTGCTCCGCTGCCTTCTCGTCGATCACCCGTGCCAGCGACGGATCGTCCTGGACGTAGCCCGGCACGACGAATCGCACCACCTGTGATGCCGGGAGGATGGCGATCGGCTTGCCGTTCGGGTCGGTGACGACCAGCCCGGGGAGACGGTGACGACCTAGGAGCTGGGCCGCCTCCAACGCGTTGGCGTCGACGGGGACTGCGGGATACTCCTCAACCAGGTCACGGGCGAGCACGCCTTCACGCTACCGGACCGACGCCCCGGTCGTACCGATCGCCACCATTGGTCGCTCGGGTCGACACCGGGCGTACGTCGAGAGGAGGGTGGCGGGCCGGGGTGGCGCCGCGAGGTACATGCTGGCCCCACCCGAGGCGGCTCGCACCCACCAGAGGCGTGCATGCCGTTCTCAGGTCCTGCAGCCCCCCCGAAGCGTGGTCATCTCGCGGGAACTGGCCATGGTTCGCCGTCAGGTCGGCGAGATCAGCTCGTGGCGCCGGTGTAGCGGCGCACGCCTAGCGTCCAGGCGCCGATCGCGAGCAGGATGATCGCCACGCCTGCGATCGCGGTCGCGGCGACGACACCGAGGTTCGGCTCGTGCATGAGCGCGGCGGTCGGCACCGTCGTGATCACCGCCATCGGGAAGAGGTACGTCAGGAACAGCCGCAGTGGTCGGCGGTAGACGTCGACGGGGTACCGGGCAAGCTCCCACGCCGCTCCGTACAAGACCTGCAGCTGCAGGCGGGGCGCCCAGAACGCCAAGCAGGCAAGGAAGACGCCAAGTGCCCACGTGACACCGACCCCGACGGCGAGCAACACGAGCCACGAGAGGAAGCCCACGGCAGACGGCATCGTGCCGCGCTCGAACAGGCCGAGCCCCACGACACCGAGCCCGAGACCGACCTGGATCAGTCCGAGCGGCGCATGCGTTCCCAGGCTTGCAAGGAACAAGCTGGGCGCCGGCTGCAACAGGTAGAGGTCCATCCGGCCGTCCCGGATCCGGTCGGGGAACCAGCTCAAGTTGGGATCGATGAAGGTCGCCCGCAACCCGGTCATCAGCTGGAAGGTCCCCACGAGGACGAACATCGCCGACTTGGACCAGCCGGCGAGGCTCTCGGTCTGGGTGTAGACCAGCTGGATCGCGGCGACGGCTCCGGCGAGCGAGAAGGTCGCCAGCAGGATGTCGAAGACGAGGTTCGTGCGATGCGCCACGACCCGCCGGATCGACATCGAGAACGTCAACCCGAACAGGCGAAGCATCCGGACGAGCATGCCGCACTCCTTTCGCATCCTCCCGTCCTCGTCCCACTGCGCAGACGCGCGACGCAGCTCATGCGCCGACCGCCGTGTACCTGCGTACTCCCGCCTGCCAGACCACCACGGCCGCCACTGCGAACACCGCGATCCATCCGAGCTGCCATGCGTAGCCCTCGACTGCCTGGGTCGCGGTGAGGCTGCCGGTCGCGATCTCGGCCGGCAGTCCGAGCATCGCCCGGAAGGGCGAAGCCTCGGCGAAGGTACGAATCGGCTCCGGCAGGAACACGACGGGTGCAGCGGATCCGCCGAGGAGGAAGACGAGAACGTTGCCGAGACCCACGACCGCATGGACCCGTTCGGTCCAGAACGCCGCCAGGGCGAGCACCCAGGTGAAGAGGAAGCGCAGGATGGCCGCACCGACCAGTGCGGGGAGCGCCGCCACCACCGCACCCCCCGCGTACGTCGTGCGCATCGCGAAACCGACGACCAGCAGTAAGGGGAGCCCGATCAGCATCATCCAGGCACGGATCGCGAGGTTCTCCCCGATCGGCCCGATCACCACAGGCTTCGGCTTCACGAAGTCGTGGGTCACGTTCCCGTCGTAGATCGCCTCTGAGAACGTGTGGTTCTCATACGACGCGGTCATGATCTGCACACCGAGCAGGGCGACGTAGTAGCTCGCGACCCGCGGGTCGCCGGGGAAGACCTCCGACCAGACGAAGAGGCCGATGAGCGGCGCGATCGCCTGGCCGGCGACGAGTGTCAGCAGGAACCACCAGCTGCCCGACCAGGCGAGGACCTGGCGCCACACGTGCAGGACGACGAGTCGTGCGAGCCGCCTCACGATCGGCTCCCGGCGGGAGTCGCGAGCCCGCGGTACGCCTGGTCGATGACGTTCTCCAGCGGCGGCTCCTCGACAGCCAGGTCGGTGACGTCGAGTGTGCCGAGCAACCGCGCGGTGGCCTGCGCGGCGTCGTCCCGGTGGACTCGCAACACCCAGGTGTCGTCGGCCCGCTCGACGATCTCGCCGACTCCGGCGAAGTCGTCCGTGCTGGCCTGCGGTGCCGTGACGCGGATGAGCTTGTACGGCGAGATGTCGGCGGCGAGCTTTTCCAGCGGTCCGTCGTAGGCCACCTGGCCCTTGTCGATCAGGATGAGCCGTGGGCAGAGGGACTGCACGTCGGCCATGTAGTGGCTTGTGAGAAGCACGGTCGCGCCGGTGCGTTCGGCGTACCCCGCGATGAACCGACGGGTGAGCGTCGCGGCCGTCACGTCGAGCCCGATCGTGGGTTCGTCGAGGAACAGCACGTCAGGTCGGTAGAGCAGTGCCAGAGCGAGTCCGGCACGCATGCGCTCGCCGAGACTCAACGCACGGACCTGACGTTGCAGGATCGGCCCGAGCTCGAGCAGTTCGGTGAGCTCGGCCAGGTTGGCCCGAAAGTCGCGCTCCGGCACTTCGTAGAGCAGCTGCTGGTACCGGAAGGAATCCAGCACGGTGAGCTCGAGCGGGCCGCCGACGGGTTGGCTGCCTCGGATCAAGGCGATCCGCTTCAGGAACGCGGTGCGTCGTTGCCACGGCGTGAAGCTCAGGACCCGGACGCGGCCACCGGTCGGGTGCAGGATGCCGGCGAGGACCTTCAGCGTCGTCGTCTTGCCGGCACCGTTCGGACCGATGAACCCGACCACTTCGCCGGCCTCGAGCTGGAACGACACGTCGGAAACCGCGTGCACGTCCTTGTACCGCCGGCGTACGACAGAGGCGAGCGCGGCCTTCAAGCCGGCGTCGCGCAACGGGGCCCGATAGGTCATGGACAGCCCGTCGACCTCGATGGCAGCCACGGTGACTCCTTCTGTGCGGCGCGACAGCGTGTGAGCTGGGCAGATCGGCACCGGTGTGCAGGGCCGGCCCGGCGGGCTCGTGTCGGTTCTGGGCGCCGTACGTTACGGCCGACCTCCGACACCATCGCCCGAACCTTAGTGTCTCATTGAGTATCAGCTGGAGACTTTCTTCGAGATCTCCGTGTGCACACAGTCGACTGACCTGAGAAGTCTCAACTCGTCGGTGAAACTCGGTCGAGCGAGCCGACGGGTCGGGCGCCATTCGTTCCGTGACGTGCTCGGGACACGAGCGCCCTGCCTGGCCGGACTTCTCGGGCATGGTCGTCCCGGATAGGCTTTCGGCTCATGGGACGAGGTGATCGACCAAAGGTTCGTTGGGTGAAGGACCGGATCCGTCGCAAGCGCGAGCGTGAGCGGCGGAAGGCACAAGCGAAGGCCGAGGCCCGCAAGGGGGCGTCGGCCTCGTGACGGCCACCGAGACGTGGGGCGCGACGGCGACGGCGCGCTGCCACTTCCCCGGTGGCACGGCGGTGTCACGGGTGCGAATCTACGATTGGCCGACGCGTGACGGGCTCCGCGGTGGCTCACCCCATGTGCACCTGTTGTGCACCGAGGGCTACGTCGTCACCGCGGGGACCGGACGGCTGCAGACTCTGGGTCCGGACGGCTTCGTCGAGGTGCCGCTGCAGGTCGGCGACGTCGTGTGGTTCACTCCCGGCGTCATTCATCGCGCGGTCAACGACGGCGGGCTCGAAGTCGTGATCGTGATGCAGAACGCCGGGCTCCCCGAGGCCGGGGACGCCGTTCTCACCTTTCCACGTGAGGTGCTTGCCGATCCCGAGCGCTACGCCGCGGCCGCGGCGCTCACGTCGCCGGAGCGGGTGGAGGCTGCCGACGAGCAAGCCGCGCGGCGCCGACGGGATCTCGCGGTGGAGGGCTTCCTCCAGCTCCGGGAGCGCGTCGAGGCCGAGGGGCCGGAAGGTCTCGCGGAGTTTCACGCGTTGGCGTACGAACTGATCAAGTCCCGCCTCGACGGTTGGGAGCGACGCTGGCGTGAGGGGCCGCTGGCGGTGGCCGAACAGACCGGACACCAGTTCGCCGCCCTGCGCCAGGGTGATGTCTCCGAGCTGCGTCGAGGTGGGGTTTTCGTACGGAACGCACCGTCTGAGCGGTACGGCATGTGCGGACGACTCTCCGCGTACAACCCGCGCCCGGGGTCGGAGTAGCTCACGCAGGACCCCACGGGTCCGAAGGTCACCGCCCGATCGGGTCGTGGCGTCTCGCGTCGTGCGTACGACCCATGGGAGCGCCGCGCCAGAGGGCTGCCTGTTTCGGTCGTGACCGGCTCCGGTCGTCGCCGCGTATTCTAGGTGACACAAGGGTGACCAGGGTGTTCGTGCTGGTCAGGCACAAGAGGGGATGTTGCCGTGAGCCACAGCGAGCTCATCGACACCACGGAGATGTACCTCAAGACGATCTTCGAGCTCGAGGAGGAGGGCATCGTTCCCCTGCGTGCCCGGATCGCTGAGCGACTGCACCAGTCCGGTCCCACGGTGAGCCAGACCGTCGCGCGGATGGAGCGGGACGGCCTCGTGACCGTGGAAGGAGATCGGCACCTGGAGTTCACCTCGACCGGGCGCAAGCTCGCCACCCGCGTGATGCGCAAGCACCGGCTGGCCGAACGCCTGCTGGTGGACGTGATCGGACTCGACTGGGAGCTCGCGCACGTCGAGGCCTGCCGCTGGGAGCACGTCATCTCCGAGGAGGTCGAGCGACGGCTCCTCGACATCCTCGGCCAGCCCATGGTTTCTCCCTACGGCAACCCGATCCCAGGGCTGGACGAGCTCGGCGGGAAACCGTCAGACGAAGAGTTCCTGGATGGCGTCGAGGCCTTGCACGATGTCGTGGCGGACCTGCGCTCCCGAGGAGCGGACGGGGAGCCCAGCGAGGCCAAGGTCCTGGTCCGCCGCATCGGTGAGCTGGTCCAGACAGAGCCGGGTCTTCTGGAGGTGCTTCGTCGCGCCTCGGTGCGGCCAGGCAACACCCTCACGGTGACGCCAGCACCTGACGGCGTGCGGATCACGGGAGGAGACGGCGGCGAAACCGCCGAGCTGCCCCTGAAGGCGGCAAGCCACATCTTCGTGAAGCGGCAGTAGCACGAGCCTGCTACCGGCCATGTGCCATGGGCCTCGGGCTGACGGCGTGCCCACTGCCGCCGTCTAGAGCGGGCGGCGGTGTGGCCCGCTCGACTCGCGCACCACGAGCTCCGGCTCGAACCAGATCTGCTTGTGGACATGCCCTGCTGACGACGCCTCGTCGAGCAACAGGTCTGCAGCGGCACGTCCGATCTGGTACCGAGGTTGCCGTACGGAGGTCAGCGGTGTGGTGAGGACCGAGGCGAACTCGACGTCGTCGTAGCCCACGACGGCCATCTGGTCCGGGACCTCGATGTTGTTCCTGCGCAGACCACGAAGCACTCCGAGGGCCGTGAGGTCGTTCGCGCACAGGATGGCCGTGACGGGATCGGCCAACGAGAGGAGGCGTTCCAGCGCTTCCTCACCGCCGCTCGCGTTGAGTGCGTTGACGGTGACCTCGACCAGGGACGTCGTGATCGGAAGCTTGGCCTTCTTCAGTGCGTTGCGTACTCCCTTGCGGCGATCGGCACACTGACGAATCTTCGTCGACCCGTTGACGAAGCCGATCCGCTTGTGACCGAGCTCGATCAGGTGGGTGGCGGCGAGCTCGCCACCGGTGACGTCGTTGACGGCGACCGAGCACAAGGTGTCGTCTGGGGCCGGACGGTCGAGGAGCACGATCGACGTGCCCCGCTCGCGGGTCGGCTCCAGCCAGCTGAGGTCAGCGTCCGCAGGGCTCAGCAGGACGCCCTGCACGCCCTGCTCCTCCAACAGGTGCAGGTAACGGCGCTCCTTGTCCACCCGCTCGTCCGAGCTTGCGAGCACGAGGATGTAGTCGTCCTCGGCCAGCCGATCCTCGATACCTCGCGCCACGTCTGTGAAGAAGGGGTTCGAGATGTCGAGGACGATCGCGCCGACAGCTCGACTGGTTCCCGCGCGCAACTGGCGAGCGGCGCCGTGCCGCACGAATCCCAGCTCGGTGATGGCGGCCTCGACCCGGGCTCGGGTACCGGCTGCGACCAACGACGGGCGGTTGAGGACGTTCGACACCGTTCCGACCGAGACCCCGGCTCGCTGCGCGACGTCCTTGATGCTCCACCGACGGTGCGACTTGCCGGAAACCTGTTTCGACGCCAAGCGCTTGGATGTCAGCCCGCTCGGGACGACCTGACCGGACGTCGGTGTACCCGACGCGCGGGCCGCTGGGGACACGGTGCACCTCCGGCAAATCGTGATGGGCACATGCTGTAAAGGTTGGCGCTTCGGGCGTGGGCGTCAACGACGTGGCGAGTCGAGGACTCGTCTCTTGACATGGTCGTTGAGCCGACAATAGCGTCAAAGCGAGCCTGTTGAAAGGTTTCAGATCCTCGACTGTTCACCTGTTTTCGCAGCCAACGTGCCAGGGCGGGGTGGCGTTCGTGCAGCCAGCACCTGTAACCAGTCCAACTCATGTGCCGCTTCAGCCTCACGACCTTCGTACTGAACGAGCTCACAATCCCTTGGGTATAGACGAATCGGCGCCGCTCTTGGCCTGGAAGCTGACCGGTTCTGGTCGGGCGCGTCGCCAGACCGGCTACCAGATCAGGCTGATCGAGGTCACCGACCACGCAGCACTCGAGGCGTGGGACCCCGCCGACGACGACCACGACGTGGCGTGGGATTCGGGTCTTGTCCATTCCGGTGAGACCCACGACATCCGCTATGCCGGTCCCCCGTTGCGATCCCGCACCCGTTACGCATGGTCGGTTCGCGTCGTCGACGAATCTGGACGGGAATCCGCGTGGAGCCCACCGGCGGAATTCGAGATGGGCCTCACGTCCGAAAAGGACTGGTCCGATGGCATTCGAGCCGATTGGATCGGTTCGGCCGAGGACGCGACGTTGGCCGATGCCGTCTCGTTGGACTACGTGAGCCCACACCGTCACGTGGAGCGCATCTGGCTGCCGTCCACCCGGCAGCACGATGGGGCCGCGCCGGCACGACTCGCCTACTTCCGTTCTCGGATCGACGTTCCGGGCGACCAAGTGCCTGTCGCGGTACGACTTGCCGCCGACGCGGGAAATGCCGAGCTTCAGGCGTACTTCGACGACGAACCGATTCCGACCGACGGGTCACGACGGTCGGTCGACGGCGGAGCGGGTCGGCATGTCGTGGCCATCCGGGTCAGCTATCCGGACGGTTCGGAGCCACCAGGACTCGCTGCCGGGCTTCGGCTGGAATTCGCCGACCACCCCGCGCTGATGGTCGGAACAGACGGCACCTGGCGATGTGCGGCGGCCGAGGAAGAGTCGTGGACTCGGGTCGACCATGACGACGGGCACTGGGCGCTCGCCGAAAAGATTTCGTTGCATGGTACGGCTCCTCACGGGCGAAGCCCGCTCACCTATCGGCCGAGTCCGTACCTCCGCAAGGAGTTCGTCGTCTCCACGCCGGTCGTCAAGGCCCGCCTCTACGCGACCGCACTGGGCCTCTACGAGGCGCGCCTCAACGGCGCCCGGATCGGGAACGAGCGCCTCTCGCCGGGGTGGACCGACTACGACCATCGTGTTCCCTACCAGACCTACGACGTCACCGAGCACGTCGTCGAAGGCCGGAACGTGCTCGGTGCTGTCCTCGCCGACGGGTGGTACGCCGGGAACGTCGGCTGGTTGGGCCAGTTCCAGTGGGGCAAGCAGCGGTTGTTCTTGGCACGGCTGGAGCTCGAGCACGCCGACGGCACGCGCACCATCGTGGCGACGGATCACTCGTGGCGGGTGGGGTCTGGCGCCATTCGGTACGCCGACCTGCAAAACGGCGAAGTGGTGGACGCCCGTGCCGAGCCGCAGGGATGGGATGCCTCGGGATTCGACGACTCCTCCTGGCCCGAGGTGGTCGTCGCGACACCGACACATGGCCGGTTGGAGGCACGAGTCGCTCCGCCCATCACGGTTCAGCACGAGCTCTCCCCGGTGAGCATCGAGAACCGCGGCTCTGGTCGGTGGATCGTCGATTTCGGTCAGAACCTCGTCGGGTGGGTCCGGCTGCGCGTGGCCGGAGAGGCCGGGTCGCGAGTGCTGGTGCGGCACGCCGAAGTGCTCGACCACAAGCGCGAGCTCTACGTCGAGGCGCTGCGTGGCGCCCGGGCCACCGACGAGTTCATCCTGAGCGGTGCCGAAGCGGGCGAGGTGTTCGAACCGCGATTCACCGTGCACGGGTTCCGCTACGTCGAGGTCAGCGGTTATCCAGGGGAGTTGCGCCCGGACGACATCACGGCATGCGTGGCGTACGCCGCGATGGAGCAGATCGGCGAACTCGAGTGCTCCGATCCGCGGATCAACAAGCTCCAGCAGAACATCGTGTGGGGCCAGCGTGGCAACTTCCTCGCGGTGCCCACGGACTGCCCGCAACGTGACGAGCGCCTGGGGTGGACGGGCGATGCGCAGGTGTTCGCGGCCACCGCGGCGTTCAACTACGACGTGCGTTCGTTCCTTCGGAAGTGGTTGCGCGACCTCCGCGATGGTCAGCAGCCCGACGGCGGTGTGCCGCACGTGGCACCGGACATCATGACGAGGTACTCCAAGCGCCATGGCGACGGACGGCAGGAGACGGGTGCCGCCGGGTGGGGCGACGCGATCGTGATCGTGCCATGGGAGCTGCTGCGTGCCTACGACGACAAACGTGCAGCACGGGAGTCGTTCGACGCGATCCGGCTCTGGCTGGACTACTTGCGGCACAACAGCAGTGACTTCGTCCGGCCGAACGCCGGATTCGCCGACTGGCTGGCGCCGATCGAGACACCGAAAGATCTCGTCTCGACGGCGTTCTTCGCCTACGTCGCCAAGCTCGCCGCCCAGTTGGCCGACGTGCTCGGTGAGACATCCGACGCCACTGCGTACCGGGACCTCTTCGCCCGGGTGCGTCAAGCTTTTCGGGATCGGTTCGTCCGAGGTGGCGGACAGCTCGTCTCGGGTACGCAGACCGCTTACGTCCTCGCCTTGCACATCGGCTTGCTGGAACCGGACGAGGAGCCACTGGCGGCGCGCCGGTTGGTGGACGAGATCGAAAGTCGCAACTGGCATCTCGCCACCGGGTTCCTCGGGACGCCCTACCTGCTGCCGGTTCTGTCCCGTTTCGGATATGACGACGTGGCGTTCCGGCTGCTGACCCAGGAGACCTACCCGTCGTGGCTCTATCCCGTGGTGGCCGGAGACGCGACGACGATGTGGGAGCGCTGGGACTCCTGGAGCGACTCGCGAGGCTTTCAGGACGCGCGCATGACGTCGTTCAACCACTACGCCTACGGTGCGGTCGGCGAGTGGATGTACCAGAACATCGGTGGGATCGCGCCGGCGGAGTTCGGCTATTCCACGGTGAGGATCCGGCCCCGCGTGGGTGGTGGAATCACGTCCGCTCGGTGCGTGCTCGAGACCGTGCACGGGACCGTGTCGACCCACTGGCGAACCGAGGACGACGGGTTCGAACTCGACGTGGTGGTTCCTCCCAACGTCACGGCCGACGTCTGGCTACCCACCGTGGGCGTCGAGACGGTCACCGAAGGCGGGAGGAAGCTCGGTGACGTCGAGCACGTCGACGTCGTGACGGGTGCAGGCGACGAGGTGGTCGTGCGTACCGGCTCGGGCTCCTACAGCTTCCGCGCCGCCTTTTCGCGACAACCTTCCGACGGTCAGCGGCGACCTGCCGGTGCGGCGCGCAGTGTGTAGCCGACTCCACGGATGGTGTGGATCAGTGGCGGATCGTGGACGTCGATCTTGCGCCGTAGGTAGCTGATGTAGGACTCGACGATCCGGCCATCGCCACCCGCCTGGTAATCCCACACCCGGTCGAGGATCTGCGACTTGCTGACCACGCGCTCGGCGTTGAGCAGGAGGTAGTGCAGCAGGTCGAACTCGGTCGGCGAGAGGCGTACCGGCTCACCGTTACGGCGTACGACGTGAGCGTGTTCGTCAAGTTCGAGATCCGCGTACCTCAGCATGGCATCCGAATTCTCCGTGTGTCGCGCGTCCGGTGATGCAGGGCAGCCTGCCGGCCGATCCTGAGAGCAAGCTGTGAGTTCGCCAAGGAGTGCGAAAGTTTCGACCCACGACGAGCCTCGGGCTGGCGAAAGTTCAGCGCTGGAACCTCATCTCGGCGAGGCGATGTGCCATTTGTCGGTAACGCACCCCACCGACGAGGTGGACCCCGTCGAAGGCCTCCGTCTCCCGCAGCTCGCGTACAAGCTCACAAGCGACCTCGACGCCAGCGGTCCGGTCGGAAGCCAGCCGGGAGAGCACGTCATCGGGGACGGTGATGTCGGGGACGGCGGCCCGCAGGCGCCGCGCCATGTCGACGCTCGCGAGCACGATCACGCCCGCGTAGACCTTTCCGTCGAACGCGAGCTGCTCCCGCCAGCGCACGAGATCGGGGACGGAGAACGAGACCTGCGCCAGAAGGAACTCGGCATCGGCCTTCCAGGCAGGAAGGGGGGCGAGCGAGCTCGTCACACCGACGCGGAACGCCGGAACGTCGGCGAACGCCTCGTCGCGTGCAAGCCGCCGGGTCTCCTCGAGCATGGAGCGCACGGTGAGATTCCGGCTGGAGCGAGCACCGTGTCGTGGGGTCGCGCCTGCTGCGACGTCACTCACGCGGTCGCCGACCGTCGGCTTGTCGCCGTAGACGAACACGAGATCCCGTACGCCGTATGCGGCCGCGGTGAGCAGGTCGCGTCGAAAGCCGAGCAGGTTGCGGTCGCGGGCGTTGAGACAGGCGATCGCCTGGCCGCCGGACTGCTGCACCTCATGTGCGACTGCGATGCTCGAGACCGTCGCCCGCCCGAGGTGGTTGTCCGGTACGAGAAACTTGTCCGAACAGCGACGAAGCACCTCGATCTGACGGCGTACCCGGTCGAGATCCGGTCGGGTGGACGGCTCGACCTCGCACAGCAGCTCGAACGGGCGCGACATGCGCGTCAGCCTAGCTACTGGACCGTACCGCCATGGTGGGAGCCGACATCATCGTCACCGAGACGGAGGCTGCCGGATGCCCACACCATTTCCTCGTCACGGCGTCGACCGCCTGACCGAAGCGCTCCACGACGCGGTCGACAAGGCCGTCACGCCTGGCGGAGTCATCGTGTCCGGCACCATCGGTGGCGAACGGCATGTCGTCACCGCCGGCACCGTCGCCGTCGAACTCGGTGACACGCCCCCGAGCGAGGGGACCTTGTTCGACGTCGCCTCGCTGACCAAGGTCGTGGCCACCTGGCCGCTCGTTGGCCGAGCACTCCGTGACCGCCTGCTCGAGCTCGACGCTCCCGTTCGCGATTTCCTGCCGCCCATCAGCGGTGAGGCGCCAAGCGGGCAGGCCACCATCGAAGAACTGCTCACCCACACCTCAGGGCTGCGTGCGGCCACGAGACTCGATCAGTACCGCGGCGCGGACGCTCCCTTGCACGAGCTGTTGTGTCGGGAGCCTCGTGACGACACCTCCGGAGCACACCGCTACATCAACCGGGGCTACATCCTGCTTGGCCTTGCGCTTTCGTACGTGACCGGCAGAGCTTTGGACGAACTCGCCAACGACCTGTGGGGCGAGATCGGCATGAGGTCCACTCGCTATGGGCCGGTGGACCGCGGGCCCGGCGTCGCCCCCACCGAGCAACGCATCGTCGGCGCGCCCCGCATCTGGGGCAGCGCGCCTGACGACAACGCCGCACTGCTCGGCGGTGTCGCAGGTCACGCGGGCGTGTTCGCCACGCCGTACGATCTCGCGCGCTACGCCGAGCACCTGCTGACCGTCCACAGCGACGACCGCTCCGTGCTCGGTCACTGGCTGCGCACCAGCATGGTCCCGCACACCGCGATCGAACCTGGTCTGGACCGCGGCCTGTCGTGGATCCTCGCCGACGCCGGCCGTGTCGCCTACCATCACGGCTGGACCGGCACCAGCCTCTACCTCGCCCCGCACACCGGCCGCTACATCGCGATCTGCACCAACGCCGTCTACTACGGACCGTCCCGCGGCCGGCTCACACCACTGCGCACGCTGGCGTTGCAGACCATCGCAACGTGACAACGCAGCCTGACAACACCCGACGTCAGACTGCGGGTGAGCCAGTGTCGGCCAGCTGGGAGAAGCCGGAGCATTGACAGTGTTCACACTGGCGATCTAGCGTTTCAGCGCCCCGAATGTCCGAAACGCATCTACGTTGCTAGTCGACCGTCCGGGGGCGGACGAACGGGCTCTCTCGACGGCCAGCGGAATGGCGGAGGGTCGTAGGCCTCCGTCGCTGCTCCTCAGGCTCCGTGGCACCACAAGCCCGCCGTCTGCTTCGTTCCGGCATGCCGTACGGGAAAGGCAAGGGAGCCCAGCCGATGAGAAGGAAGCAGATCGATCCCAGGGTCGAGGAAGCGCTCGACACGCTTGACCTCCCCGAGACCACACGCCGCCGGCTGCTGAGCGGTGCAGGCCTCGCCAGCGCCTCGCTGGCCGCATCCGCTCTGCTGACCGCGTGTGCACCGCAACAGCAGAACCAGCCTTCGGCCGGTGGGCCGGGCGACTTCCCGAAGACGCCGGAGTGGCGGTTCGTCTTCGTCAACCACGTCACCACGAACCCGTTCTTCGTGCCCACGCAGTACGGCGCGGCCGATGCGTGCGCACTTCTGGGATGCCGCTACCAGTGGACCGGTTCGAAGACCTCGGTCGTGGGAGAAATGGTCAACGCCATGAACGCCGCGATCTCGGCGAAGGCCGACGGAATCGCGGTCTCGGTGGTTGACGTCAATGCGTTCTCCGCCCCGGTCGACCGAGCGCTCGATGCCGGGATTCCCGTGGTTTCCTACAACGCGGACGGATCGGCAGACGATCCGGGCACGAACCGACTGGCGTACATCGGCCAGGACCTGTTCACGTCCGGCGTCGAGCTGGGCAAGCGCATCGTGTCGCTCGTGGACGAAGGCGACGTGGTCGGCTTCATCGCCACACCTGGCCAGCTCAACATCCAACCGCGGATCGATGGGGCCAAGCAGGCGATCGAAGAGTCCGGCAAACCGATCCGGTTCCATCAGGTGGCGAGCGGTGCGGAGCTGCCGCAGGAGCTCAGCACGATCGACGCCTACGTGCAGGGCCATCCGGACCTGACCGGCATGTTCGCGGTGGACGCCGGCTCGACCGAGGCGGTCGGCAAGGTCATGGCGAAGTACAAGCTCAAGGACAAGGGCGTGGCAGCCGGTGGGTTCGACCTCGTGCCGGGCACGCTCGAGGCCATCAAGAACGGCGACCTGGACTTCACCATCGACCAGCAGCCTTACCTGCAAGGGTTCCTGCCGGTACTGGGCCTCTACCTCTACAAGCTGTCCGGTGGGCTGGTCGCACCGCCGGAGACCAACACAGGTTTGCTTTTCGTGACCAAGGACAACGTCGATCCGTACCTCACGACGAAGACCAGGTACGAAGGATCGGACAAGAAGCAGCAGTACATCGAACGCTCGGGGCCGATTCCGCATGACTAGCCTGGATTCGCAGCAAGCTGGCAGTGTCGAGGCGGCACCGCGACGAGTCGGTCTCGTCGCGCGTCGTGTGGCGGACGTCTTCCTGCGCTGGCGGGAGGCGAGCATCGTCGCGGTCGCCGTCTTGCTCATGCTCTACTTTCAGGCGACGACCGGGATCTTTTTCACCGAAGGCAACCTGATCACCGTTTCGCAGTATGTCGCGGCGACGGCGATCATCGCCGTTGGTCAGGTACTCCTGTTGGTGAGCGGTGAGATCGACCTCTCGGTCGGCAACGTCTATACGCTCGCGCCGTTCCTCATGCACTTCGCGATCGACCTCTACGGCGTGCCGGTCCTTCCCGCGATCGCGATCGCACTGGTGCTGTGCGCTTGCATCGGACTGGCCAACGGTCTTATCACCGTGGTGCTTCGGGTGCCGTCGTTCGTGACCACGCTCGGCATGCTGTTCGTGGTCAGCGGAATCACGCTGACGACGTCCGGTGCCTACCCCGTGCCGATCCCGGAGCCGGCTACGGGTGTTCAGCCCTGGCTGGGTGCGGCAGGGTGGTCGGAGATCACGTGGGCGCTGCTCATCGTCGCGTTCTTCCACGTCGTCCTGACCCAGACCCGGTGGGGAGTGCACACGATCGCCGTCGGCGGAAACCTGCTCGGCGCGCGGGAGGCCGGCATCCGGGTCGGCCGGATCAAGATCGGGAACTTCATGATCTGCAGCACGCTCGGCGGGTTCGCGGGCATCATCGAGGCGTTCCGGATCGACTCGATCGACCCGAGCGCCGGCGGCACGACCATCATGTTTGCTGCGGTCGCCGCCGCCGTGATCGGTGGGACGGCGCTCGCCGGTGGGTCGGGCACGATCATCGGCGCCCTCCTCGGTGCGATCGTGCTCGGCGTCCTGCGCGACGGGTTCAACCTGATCGGTGTCAGCGCCTACACGTTCGACCTGATCATCGGGGTGGCCATCCTGATCGCGATGGTGTCGAACGTTCGCCTCGCCACGCTACGAAGGGCTGGTCGTACCTGATGCCAGACGAGATCCTGCGTGTAGAGCACGTGTCCAAGCGGTTCGGCGCGATCACCGCGTTGCGAGACGTCAACCTCCGCTTGGAGAAGGGCGAGGTCCTCGGCCTGATCGGCGACAACGGGGCAGGAAAGTCGACCCTGATCAAGATCCTGTGTGGGTTCCATCAACCGGACTCCGGTGCGATCTACCTGGATGGGAAGCCGGTCACGCTCCGGTCCGTCGAACACGCGCGATCCTTGGGGATCGACACGGTGTACCAGGACCTCGCCCTCGTAGGCGAGCTCACCGTTTACCACAACATGTTCCTGGGGCGTGAGCTGGTACGCGGCAGGTTGCTGCGCAAGCGGGAGATGCGAAGGCTCGCCCGGCAGCACCTGGACGACATGGGGGTGGGGATCGAGTCGGTCGACGTCGAGGTGGCGAAGCTCTCCGGCGGTCAGCGCCAGGCGATCGCGGTGGCTCGCTCGGTCTACTCCGACGCGCGGATCCTGCTGCTCGACGAGCCGCTCGCCGCCATGGGCGCCAAGGAGGGCAGCCTGATCCTCGGGCTCATCCGCCGGCTGAGAGCTCGCGGCGACATGGCGATCATCATCATCGCGCACAACTACGCCCAGATCCTCGACGTGTGCGATCGGGTCAACCTCCTGGCGCACGGCGAGATCTCGCATGACCTGGTGGCTTCCGAAACTTCCGTCCAGGAGCTCACCGATCTCGTCGTCGCCGACTACCGCGCCCAGGAGACGCGCGAGCCAACGCCTCATCACAGAATGTGACGACGCTGCGTGTCCGCATCCTGGACCGCTGCAGACCAGGTTGGTGCGCTCGCTAGCACCCGCGTGACAGCACTGTTACCGTCATTCGCGGCGCTGGCACGATCGGTTCTGCTGACGTGCGCGCTGGTGGCACCACAACGACGTGGCCTCAACCACATGACCCGCAGAAACTGCCGCGACGGCGTGTAGTCGTCGAAAGTTTCGAAGGTCGTGGCGGTCCGCATCTGGGCAGCGAGACCGTTCGATCGGTCACGCCTCGTGCGAGACTGATCGGTGGTTGATCACAGATCTGTTGCCTGCTTCGAGAAAGGCGTGAGGCCTGTGAGCGCAGACCAAGGAAATCCCAAGCGGGCGTTGGTGGTCCGTGGGGGCTGGGAAGGCCACGTCCCGGTGGAGGCCACCGACCGGTTCATTCCGTACCTTGAGAAGAACAACTTCGAGGTGACGGTCTCCGACACGCTCGATGCGTACCTCGACGCCGACAACCTCGCCGCAACCGATCTCATCTTGCAGATCTGGACCATGGGTGAGATCACCAAGGAGCAGCGCGAGGGACTGGACAACGCGGTTCGGGCGGGCACCGGGTTCGCCGGCTGGCATGGCGGCATCTGCGACGCGTTCCGGGCCGACCTGGAATACAACTTCATGGTGGGCGGGCAGTTCATCTCGCACCCGCACGGATTCGTTGACTACGATGTCGAGGTCGTGCCCGAGATGGCCGACCACCCCATTGTCAAGGGGATCGAGCGCTTCTCGGTCCATACCGAGCAGTACTACATCCACGCCGACCCCAGCAACACCGTGCTGGCGACAACGACGTTCCCGGCACACGAGAACTACCCCTGGATCGAAGGCGTCACGATGCCGGCTGTCTGGACTCGCCAGTGGGGGAAGGGCCGGGTATTCGTGTGCACCGTCGGTCACAAGCTGGACGACCTCGACACCCCCGAGGTCCGCACGATCATCGAGAGAGGACTCCTATGGGCGAGCCGCTAAAGGTTGGCGTCGTTGGTACCGGCACGATCAGCAGGGCATATCTCGAGGTCCTCACGAAGTTGCCGAACACCGATGTCGTTGCTGCCGCCGATCTCGATCTCGCACGCGCCAAGGCCGTCGCGGAGAAGTACGACGGCATCCGCGCGATGACCCCCGACGAGCTGTACGACGACGCCGAGGTCGAGGCCGTCCTCAACCTCACGATCCCGGCCGCCCACGCCTCGGTGGCGCTGGCGGCACTCGGCGCGGGTAAGCACGTGTACGGAGAGAAGCCGCTCGCGGTGACGCGCCAGGAGGCCCGCCCGATCCTCGAGGCCGCAGCCCAGGCCGGGCTGCGGGTGGGCTGTGCGCCAGACACGGTGCTGGGCACGGGGACGCAGACGGCACGCGTGCTGCTGGACCGCGGCGACATCGGCGCTCCCGTGGCCGCGGCGGCGTTCTTCACAAGCCCCGGACCGGAGCCGTGGCACCCGGATCCGGAGTTCTACTACAAGCCCGGCGGCGGTCCCCTGCTCGACATGGGCCCGTACTACCTGTCTGCTCTGGTCACGTTGATCGGCCCGATCAAGCGCGTGACCGGCCGGGTGAGCCGGGCGCGGCAGGAGCGTACGGTCGGGAGCGGTCCGAAGCAGGGCACGACGTTCTCGGTCGAGGTCGACACCCACGTCACCGGTGTGCTCGAGCACGAGTCCGGTGTCCTGACCACGCTCGTGACGAGCTTCGACGTGTGGGGCGCCAAGCTGCCGCGGATCGAGATCTACGGCAGCGAGGGGACACTGTCCGTGCCCGATCCGAACACGTTCGGTGGCGATGTCGAGGTGTGGCGCGCCGGCGAGCGTGAGTGGACGGTCGCGCCGGTCTCCGGCGGCTACGCGAACTCCGGGCGAGGGTACGGCGTGGCCGACATGGCGCGGGCCATTCGGGAAGGCGGCGCCCACCGGGCCAGCGGCGAGCTTGCATACCACGTGCTCGACGTCATGGAGTCGCTGCTCGAGTCCGGAGCGCAGGGCGGCGTACCGGTCGAGGTCGAGAGCTCGGTGGAGCGGCCGGAAGCCGTGCCGCTCGACGCGACACCCGACGTCGCCTAGCTGCAGTGATGACCACGCGTAACGAGCCCATCCGGTCCTCGGGCGGTTGTGCGCTGCGATCACGAACCGCGGAGTCCGCGGAAGGCGGTGTTACTGCGGTATATCCGCCATGTTTCAGAGTACGAACCTGTGCACTCCGGACCGTTGACTTGTTGGTGTTGATCCACGTACGGTAGGTGCATATTGAAACGACTCAGGCCGCATCTTTTACACGGGGTTAACGCGAAGGGTACGGGGTCAACGCGAAGGCGGATGGGCATGTCAGATCTCAGCCATGGCGTAGTAAGGGCACTCCGACCGGCCGGCGTAGCAAACAACGACTCGTACAACAGCACGCCAGCCCCCAACATGACAAGTCACACAGCGGCGAATGGTTCCGCTCACGTCACAACGACCAGTGACCTGCGGCGCCGCGTGACTGATGACGAGATTCGGCTCCTGGCCCTGCTGGCCGACGGGCTTCCCGTGGAAGCTATTGCGCGTCGGTTAGCGCTTTCCGACCGCACGGTCCGTCGGCGTTCGCGGGCGTTGTGCGACCGTCTGGGTGCACGGGCACCTATCCAGGTCGTCGCCTGGGCGGCCAGGAACGGATTGATTTGATCCGCTGCTGAAAATCGTCGCCGCCGGCGCCCAAAGGAGCGCGCCGGCACACCATTTCCCGTCGTTTCGACAGACGACCACAGTTTTTCCGCAGCACGTGGTCCTGTGCAGTACAACACCGAAAGGGTGTACTGCGCGGGGCCACGTGCTATTTCTTTCGGCCTGAGCCGTCGGCCACCCGCCGACCTTGGAATACATGGCGGGTGGCCGACGACCAAGGAATCAAGGCCTTTGTGCGGCCGCTCAGCCTTTCATCCCGGTGAGCGTGATGCCCTGGATGAACGTCCGCTGCGCGAGGAAGAACACCACGATCACGGGGAGCACGACGATCGTGCTCGCGGCCATCAACGGACCGAACTGTGAGGAGTACTCACCGCGGAAGAACGTGAGTCCGAGCGAGAGCGTGTACTTGTCGGCGTCGCTCAGGTAGATCAGCGGGCCCAGCAAGTCGTTCCACGAGGTGAGGAACTGGAACAGCGCGACGGCGGCGAGCGCCGGCTTAGCCAATGGCAGGATGATCTGCCAGTAGATGCGGAGCTCGTTGGCGCCGTCGATGCGGGCGGACTCGGACAGCTCCTTCGGAATCCCCATGAAGAACTGCCGCAGCAGGAAGATGAAGAACGGGACGCCGAAGAAGTGCGGCACGATGAGCGGCAGGTAGGTGTCGATCCAGCCCATGCCACGGAAGAGCGTGAAGAGCGGCAACATCGTGACGTAGAACGGCACCATCATCGTGGACAGGATGATGACGAAGAGTGGAGTACGCCATCGCCACTCGATCCGGGAGAGGCCGTAGGCAACGAAGGAGCTGGACAGCACCGCCCCGATCATCGAGAAGACACAGATCACAAGGGTGTTGAACAGGTAGCGCAGGAACGGGAAGACCTGCACGCCGGCGATGTAGTTCTCCAAGGTCAAGACGTCGGGGAACCACACGACTGGCACCGCGTTGAGGTCGGCTGCCGTCTTGAGTGATCCGGACAGCATCCAGAAGAACGGCACCAGGAAGACGATGCTGAGCACGATCAAGACGGCGTGGGTAGCGATGGTTTCAGCAAGCCTCGTCCACGGCGTCGCCGCCGTTCTCGACGTCGTAGAGGTAGTCCTCCCGACTCGCGCCACTTCAGCCATTCTCTGAAACCTCCTACGCTCCGCCGTAGTACACGCGACGCCCGACCAACCGGAAGATGAGCGCCGTCGCCAAGGCGACGATGACGAAAAGCACCCACGCGATCGCGCTTGCGTAGCCCAGCTTGAAGAACTGGAACGCGTTCTGGTACAGGTACAGGCTCGACAACAGCGTGCTGGTTCCCGGCCCACCGACGCCGTTGGTCAGGACGTACACCGGAGTGAAGAACTGGAAGCCGGCGATCAGTCCCGTGACCAGCGCGAACAAAAGGTGCGGGCTGAGGAAGGGGATCGTCACGTGCCGGAACCGACGGAAGACGTCAGCGCCGTCGACCATCGCCTGGTCCTGCAGGTCTTTCGGTACCTCTTGCAGACCAGCCAGCATGATGATCATCAGGTTGCCTGATCCCCAGATCGTGAACAGGATGATGGCGATCATCGCCCACCGAGCATCCTGTAGCCATCCCGGTCCGGTGATGCCGAACCAGCTCAGGATGTTGTTGATCGCGCCGTACTGCGGGTTGAAGACGTACAACCACACGACCGCCGAGGCGACCAGCGGCACGATCGCCGGAAGGTAGAAGATCACCCGATAGATGGACTGCCCGCGCACCTTGAGGTTCAGCAGCAGCGCGAGCGCAAGCGCGACGACGATGCCGAACGGCACGCTCAACACGATGTAGTAGAACGTGTTCCACAACGAGGTCCACCACGCCTCGTCGGTCGCCAGCGCCTGGTAGTTGGCCAGTCCGGTGAACTCCGCCTCGGCCACGCCCTCCATTCCCGACATCATGGTGGACGAGGTGAAGCTGTAGTAGAGCGACATGACCACCGGGTAGGCGGTGAACCACAGCAGGCCGATGATGGCAGGTGAGGTGAAAACCAAGCCCCAGAAGAGGTTTCGTCGCTCTTGCGTCGTGACGCGGGTTCGTCTCCCGGTACGTTGCGCGGTGGAGGCGTTCGTCGTAGCCGTGGTCGTCATGCCTGGACCGCCTTCCGGAACCGATTCCATTCCTCCATGGTGACCCGCTTGACGGTGCGCAGTGCCTCGATCGGACTGACCTGCCCGAGGATCGCGCGGTCGACGTTCTGCTCGAGCTGTGTCGTGAAGTAGTCAGCGACCGGAATGGGAGGTCGGATGTTCGTCGCCGTGACCAGCACGTCGTAGTACGGCGCCATGATCGGGTCGTTCTTGATTTCCTCCAACACAGCGGCCTTTCGGTACGCAGGAGGAAATCCGATGTGCTCCCACTGCGCCTTCGTCCCTTCGTCCGTGGCGCTCACCCAGCGGATGAACTCGAACGCCTCGTCCTTGTGCCGCGCCCCGGACGGGACGAACATGCCCCAGCCGCCGATCCACGCCCCGGCGCCGGGCCGGTCGGCGCCGGGCGGCTGGTACGGCAACTGGGTGGCGCCGATCGGCATGTCTTTGACGTTCGTCTTGATGTCGCGGAAGTTCGGTGCGACGAGTGGTGCCATGCCGACGTTCCCGGAGCCGAAGAAGTGAAGCTGCAGTCCGGGAGGTACCACCGTGACCCGTTCGAACCCGCCGACGGACTTGGCGTACCTCACCATCCACTCGAGGGCCTTGACGACCAGCTCGTGGTCTGGTGTGACCTCCTCGCGCTCCGGGTCGTAGAAGCTCCCGCCGAACGCCCAGCCCCAGGTGAACATCGAGTTGGATCGGCCGTACGCGTCCCAGGGGATCATGCCGATCTTCACGACGTTGGCCCCGTGCTTGCGCAGGATCTTGGCGGAGTACTCGTCGACCTCCTCGATCGTGGCCGGCGGTCGCTCCGGATCCAGGCCGGACTCTTCGAAGAGCTGCTTGTTCCAGAAGAACGGGAAGTTGGGGTCGGCGTCCCACTGCATCTGCCAGACCCGGTCCTTGTAGACCATGCTCTCCCAGATCGGCGGGAAGAAGTCGTCCTGGGTGAGGCCGGCCGCCTTGAACCGGTCGGTCAGGTCGGTCATGATCCCGAGCTCTGACCACTGGGGCGCCTGGGACGGGACCAACTGCGCGACGTCGGGCGCGTTGTCGCCGGCGAGTGCGGCGAAGAGCTTGGTCTGGACGCTGCCGCCGCCGATGCCGATCGGCGCGTAGACCACACGGACGCCGATGTCTTCTTGAACCTTCTCGAACTCCTCGGCGAGCTTCACCATCCCTTGGCCGACCGTCGATCCCCAGACGCTGTAGACCTCGATGTTCACCTTGCGGCCGGGTGCCGGCTTCTTGTCGAGGCCGACGGTGGAGATCGGTGGCGTCCCCTTGGTGATCGTGCAGCTGGCAGGGAGCAGGCCCATCGCCGCGATGCCCAAGCCCGCGGCGCCCCGTAGCGCCTGGCGTCGCGAGATCTTGGCGGCCATGCCGGGCGCGATGCCCCGACCGGCGCTTTCCGCTGATGTCGGCAAGGCCATCGACCTCCTCCGTGCGTTTCTGGTCGCAGGTTGCGGGTCCCGCAGGTGGTCCCGGGACTCGTGGGATCACCGGTCACGTCGTAGGCATTGCAGGTCCGCCGGATGAGATGACCGGGGTATCGGCACTGCCTGGAGGACCTGAGAAGATGGCACTCTTGGCCCCTTCTGGCAAGCTCTGATCACAGTGTTGAACTGCCGGATCGGGCAGTGCGAGCGCTCCTGTGCTCTCACCGTGTCCGAAGTCGGCCAAGCCTACGGCCGATCTCGGCTGGTCAGTTGGGAAACGACGAGGCGGCGGCTGTCCTTGAGGCATGGAAGAAGAGTCGACTCTCCTCCGCTGGGGGATCTTGGGCCCGGGCAACATCGCGCACCGATTCGCTGGCGATCTGCCGGCCTCTCGCACGGGAAGGCTGGTGGCGGTCGCAGGCCGGAGTCTGGAGCGGGCGCGGGCGTTCGCTGACGCGCACGGCGCTCCACGCGCGTACGGACGTCACGAAGAGCTTCTGGCAGATGACGAGGTGGATGCGGTCTACATCGCCACACCGCATCCGATGCACGCCGAATGGGCGATCAAGGCGGCCGAGGCCGGCAAGCACGTGCTCTGCGAGAAGCCACTGACGATCAACCACGCCGAGGCGATGGCGGTGATCGAGGCGGCACGTGAGCACGACGTCTTCTTGATGGAGGCATACATGTACCGCTGCGTGCCGCAGACGCAGCGGCTTGTCGAGCTCGTCCGCGATGGCGCGATCGGCAAGGTCCACCAGATCCAGGCGTCCTTCGCGTTCCGGTCCTCCCCGACGCCCGGAAGCCGGCTCTGGGAAGCCGAGTACGCCGGCGGCGGCATTCTCGACGTCGGGGGGTACCCGGTCTCGATGACGCGGCTGCTTGCTGGCTGCGCGCTGGGAAAGCCGTTCGTGGAACCGACCTCGTTGACCGCCGTCGGCACGGTCGGCGAGACGGGTGTCGACGAGTGGACGACAGCCACCTTGCACTTCCCTGAGGGGATCACTGCACACGTGACCACCGGCGTCCGCCTGACCGCCGAGAACGTCGTCCGGGTCATCGGCAGCGAGGGGTACCTCGAGGTCTCGAACCCGTGGCTGCCAGGACGGGATGGAAGCGAATGCGGCATCACGCTGCGACGGATCGGCCGTGATCCGGAGACCATCGACGTCGAGCCGACTCCTCTGTACGCGGCCGAAGCCGACATGGTGGCCCGGCACCTGGCGGACCGGCAGGCGCCAGCCATGAGCTGGGACGACACGCTCGGCACGATGCGCACGTTGGACCAGTGGCGTCGCGCCATTGGCCTCGAGTACCCGATGGAGCGCCTCGACGCCGCGATCCCGACCGTACATCGGCGGCCCTTGGCGCGTCGGTCGGATCACACGATGCGGTACGGCGAGATCCCCGGGGTCGGCAAGCCGGTGTCGCGCTTGGTGATGGGCGTCGACAACCAGATCACGTTGCCGCATGCGACGGTGATGTTCGACGACTTCTTCGAGCGCGGTGGCACGACGTTCGACACGGCCTACATCTACGGCCGTGGGCTGTGCGAGCGGGTCCTTGGTCAGTGGATCCGCAACCGTGGGATCCGATCCGAGGTCGTCATCATCGGCAAGGGAGCACACACACCGCACTGCGATCCGGAGTCGATAACCCGGCAGCTGTACGAAAGCCTCGAGCGCTTGCAGACCGACTACGTCGACATCTACTTCATGCACCGGGACAACCTCGAGATCCCGGTGTCGGAGTTCGTCGACGTGCTCGACGAGCACCTGCGGGCTGGTCGGATCAAGGCCTACGGTGGATCGAACTGGACTCCCGCACGCATCGACGAGGCGAACGCCTACGCCGAGGCGGCGGGTCGCGCGCCGTTCGTCGCGGTCAGCAACAACTTCAGCTTGGCGCGTTGTCTCGAGGTCCCGTGGGCCGGATGTGTCTCGTCATCGGACGACGAGTCCCGGAAGTGGTTGGAGACGAACCAGCTGGCGCTCATGCCGTGGTCCAGTCAGGCACAAGGCTTCTTCGCCGGCCGCGCGGCGCCGGACGACCGGTCGAACCCCGACATGGTGCGGTGCTGGTACAGCGACGACAACTTCGAACGGCTTGCTCGAGCTACCCAGCTGGCGCAGGAGCGGGGAGTCGCGACCACGGCGATCGCCCTGGCCTACGTGCTGCATCAGGACTTCCCGACGTTCCCGCTGATCGGTCCGCGGGCCTTGGCGGAGACGAGGAGCTCCTTCGAGGCGCTGAGTGTCGAGCTCACGCCTGAAGAGGTGCGCTGGCTCGACCTGCGCGAGTAGCCGCCGTCGCACGGGTTCGGCACGTCGTGCGGGAGGTCGACGAGGCGGCCTCCCGCACGGCATGGGCGTCTGCGACCACCGATCCTCGAGGACCCTCGCGTGGGGGCAGCGGTCTTGTGACGCGATGCCCCCGTGACGCGTCGTCGATCCCGGGCGAAGCCTGGTCAGCCGGTGGTGACGCGATACCTGATGCGGTCGGTGGTCTCGGCGAAGTCGAGCCGTACCAGCCCACAGAGCCCACGGCGATTCTCGTAGCCGTACGGCAGGTCCGTGAGCGACTCGATGGTCTGGTCCGCGGTGATGACGACCTTCTCCTCGCCGTGGACCAGTCGAATGCCGTGCGGCAGACGCTCCACTCTCGTCTCGGTGCCGGTGCCGGGATCACGCACGTACGGCACGAGGAGCGTCCGGTAGTCCGCGGTGCCAGGCGTGGACTCCTCGACCGTGACACCGTCGCGATCCACGGTCACGTCCATCCAGTAGGCAAGGGCCTCGCCGTCGGTGGAGACGGCACGGAGCCGAACCTCCGCCCGGCGGGATACCGATCCCTCCAAGGGTGACTCGAGGGTGAGCTTTCGCTGGGCCATGACGTCGAGTTCGGTTCGCCCCGGCGCCGTGCGCCGCGCCATGCCGAGGTTGAAGAAGGTGCCGGCTTGCAGGTGGCGAACGCTCGAGGCGAACTGCAGCACGCGGTTCGGCCCGACGGTGAGGTCGGTGATGCCGAACCCGTCGTACTGCGGCGCCGGATCCGCATTGACCGCAACGCTGTATCGGCCGGCATGGGCAACGGCACGAAAGATCGGGTCGTGTTCGGCACGTACGGATGGCGGGCGTTCGGCCTGGAAGCCGTCCTCGGCACGAGCGTCGAAACCGGCCGAGAGCGCCACGGACAAAAAGCCCAGCGCGAGGCTGGAGTAGTGGGCGTCTGCGGTGTAGCCCTCATAGCCCACGCGGTAGGGCGGCGGGAGCACGTTCTCGACCGGGCTGAACGGGCCGCGCTCGCGTTGCCATCGCCGCAGCGAGAGGAACGCTCGCCATGCGGCGCCGACTGCCTGCTTCGACCGACCAGCGAGCTCGCCGTCATGGTCGGCGAGGAGGTTGGACGCGTGAGTGAAGAACGCGACCTGGGCGCCGAGCGTCCAGGTCTGGCCTGTGCTGCGATGGGCCGATGCCAGGGAGCCATCGGAAAGCTGTACCGCCAGGCTACGCTCCAGACCCGTACTCAGGAGGCGTTCGAGCGCGTCGCGGTGTCGTCCGTCGTAGCCCTCGGCGAGCAGGTCAGCCATGTGGAACCTCGTGAAGAGGTCGTAGGAGTTGGGCTTTCCTGGCTCGAAGTAGAAGCCGTCGTCTGGTCGAAGCAGGTCCTCGAGGAAGACGTCCAGCCATGCGTCGACGTCGTCGACGGTCTTCGGTGACAGCCCTTCACGGATTCGGATCCACTCACCGGAAAGCCACACCGCGGCCCAGTTCGACGGAGGCCTCGACCGGAAGGAGGCCTCGATGTCGACGTCGCGAATCCGCGACGCGAACTGGCGGCCGACGGCCGGGTCGTCCTTGGCGACGAGCCGATAGGTCTTGAGAATCGGCGGCCAGGTGAAGTCGCGGTGGTTGATCCGGCTCACCGCTCCGGTCACGCGATCAAAACCCGATGCGGTCGGCGGTAGCGAGGGGTCGGCCGTGTGTGTGAGCGCTGCATCGAGCCCACGGAGTGCGCAGTCACGATGGAAGCTGCGCCGCTTCGGCGGTCCCAGGGTCGCGAGGACGGCATTGCACAGGGCGAAGTACGCCGTGCCGTACTGCGTGGGTTGTTCGAAGACCGGGTCGTGAAGCTCGCCGGACTCCTGAAGGTAGGGCAGCAAGCTCTCGACGGCAGTAGCCAGGACGGCAAGTGGATCATCGGTCATGATCCCAGGCTACGTCGTCGGAAGGGAATGTCGTCCAGGCTGCCGGTGCAGGCCACAACCGGCAGCCTGGTGGGTCAGCTCTCGGTCTTCTCGATCGCAGCAGGCCGACACTGCGCCGCACGAATGCGTTCCATGTCGAACTTCTCGCTGCGGTCGAACCGGTAGATGCCGTTCTGCTCCTGGTAGACGTCCGTGAGCTGGGTGTAGCAGTAGCCGAACATGTTGGGATCGTCGAGCAACGCAGCAACCAGGCCCTCGAAGCGGCTGTAGAACTCCTCGACAGAACGCGGTCGTTCGCCGTAACCCCAGGAGTACTCGTCCGGACCGGCATCGGGATTCCACCATATGCCGCCGAACTCACTGCAGAAGTAGGGCTGTCCGCCATACGGCAGGGAGATCTCGGCATCACCCGAGCCGCGGTTGACGAACGGCTTGCCGTGTGCCAATCCGGCCATGGCCTCGGCGAACTTCTGCGGGTCCTGCTCGTAGTTGTGGGAGTCGTAGACGTCCGACTCGCGAACCCGGTGGGAGTAGCCCGACGCGTCGAGTACCGGACGAGTCTGGTCGGCCGCCTTGGTGGCAAGGAACATGCCGCGCGTCACGTCGTCGAGAACAGTGATCCGATCGTGGAGTCGCTGGGTCGTCTCGTTGAGCGGGCACCACCCCACGATGCAAGGGTGCGAGTAGTCGCGTTCCACTGCCTCGAGCCATTGCGTGATGTACGTAGCGCCGGGCTGCTGGTTGTCACCGTCCTTGCCGACGTTGCAGCCCCAGTCGCCGAACTCGCCCCAGCACAGATAGCCCATCCGGTCAGCGTGATACAGGAACCGCTCCTCGAACACCTTCTGGTGCAGCCGTGCGCCGTTGAACCCCGCGGCCTTGGCGAGCTCGATGTCGCGGACGAGCGCCTCGTCGCTCGGCGCGGTGAGGATGCCGTCGGGGTAGTAGCCCTGGTCGAGCACCAGCCGCTGGAAGACCGGGCGACCGTTGAGCAGGATCGCCTTTCCGTCGATCGTCACCGACCGCAGGCCGGCGTAGCTCGTGGCAGCGTCGACGACGTTCCCGCTCTCGTCGACGAGCTCGAGCGCGATGTCGTACAAGAAGGGGTCGTCAGGGGACCAGAGCCGGCGTCGGTCCTCGGGCACCGTAAGCGTCAGGCGTACGGAGAAGTCCAGGTCGGCCCGTGCCACTGCGTGTGCGACCTCGCCGGCGTCGTCTGTCAAGCGTGCCTTGACAGAAAGCCCACGCCGCGGGCCGGTGAGTGGAACCTCGATCACGAAGGACCCGTCGGCGACTTGCGGGGTGATGCGAGGCCGCTCCAGGCGCGACTCGGGCACCGGCTCCAGCCAGACCGTCTGCCAGATTCCCGTCGTACGCGTGTACAGGCATCCGTAGTTCTCGTAGCGGTCGGACTGCTTTCCGCGCGCCTGCGCACCGTCACGCGGATCGCGTGCCCGTACGACGAGCGTGATCTCCTGGCCGGCGACCTCACCGAGGTCGGCAGTGAACGGCGTCCAGCCGCCCCGGTGCCGAGCCACCTCGACGCCGTCGCACCAGACCGTCGCGTCATGGTCGACGGCCTGGAAGTGGGCGAGCACCCGTCGACCCTCCCAGGCGGAGGGGACCTGAACCCGTCGTCGATACCAGACCGCGTTGAGGAAGTCGACCTCACCGATGCCGGAGAGCGGCGACTCCGGACAGAAGGGCACGAGGATCTCGCCGGACAACGGTCGCTCCAGGAGGCCCCGCTCCAGGCCGGTGTCGGCGTGGTCGATCTCGAACTCCCAATGTCCGTTGAGGTTCAGCCACTCGGATCGGACGAACTGCGGGCGCGGGTACTCGGGCCGGGGAGGCTGGGTGGCTTCGGACATGATCGGCTGCTCCTATGGGTTCCGGGCTCGCCCCGCGCCACAGGCGGCGGGTCCAGGGTTTTCGATGAACGGCGAAGCAGTCATTGGCTGACGAGCTCGACCGTGTTGTTGTGTCGGGCCTTCTCCGCGGCGAAGACGGCGACGTGGGTCTCGAGCGACTCGAGGGCACCGGAGCTGATGCGGGACGCATCACCGCTCGAGACCGCCGCAGTGAAGGCGTCCATCAGGCCGGCATCGCCACCGCCGTGTCCGGAGTCGGCGTCGGCGCCGCCGGCGTAGACGGTGATCTCCTCGGTGCGGTCGGTGAGGTAGTCGTACACCTTGATCCGTTCGCCGTCTCCGTCCACGCTCCCCTTGGTACCAAAAATCTGGGTACGGCGGTGGCCGAGCTGGCTGAATCCGGTCATCGTGAACGTCGCCGTCACACCGCCGGCGAACTCCATCGCGACGACCTGATGGTCGACGACGTCGTTGTCGCAGGCGTAGACGCAGCGGCCGTACGGCCCTTCGCGCAGTGCGCGGGTCACGCCCTCCTCGGTGAGGTCGTTGGTGACGACGTGCAGTGGCCAGCCCCTGTGCCCGCGTCGGATCATGCCGAGGTAGATCTTCTTGGCGGAGTACGCACACTCGGGCTCGACGGCGCAGTCGAGGCAGCGGTCGGCGGCACCGGCCGGACGGTTCTCCGGGGTGAAGTGTCGCAGCGAGCCGAAGCTCGACACCCGCTCGATGGGTGCGCCGACGATGTAGCGGAGCCAGTCGATGTCGTGGCAGGACTTCGCGAGCAGCATCGGTGAGGACTGGTCCGCGCGGCGCCAGTTCCCTCGTACGTACGAATGCGCGTGGTGCCAGTAGCCGACCGGCTCGAGGTGCTGCACGCTCATGATGTCGCCGATCCGGCCGGAGTCGATGATCTGTTTCAGCTGCCGCGTGTAGGGCGTGTAGCGGAGCACGTGGCAGACGGCGAACAGGACGCCCGCCCGCTGGACGGCGTCGACCAGCTTCCGGCATCCCTCCTCGTCTGGCGCCATGGGCTTCTCGACCAGGAGGTGGTATCCCTGCCGGGCCAGCTCGACCGCCGGCTCGACGTGGTCGTGGTCCTGGGTTGCGACGATGGCAGCGTCAGCCAGCCGCCCGTCGGGATGTGCGTCGCCCGCCGCCACGAAGTCCTGCCACGAGAGGAACGTCTGATCGGGTGACACGTCGTGCTGCTCGGCGAGTGTCTTCCGCTGGTAGTCGCGAGGCTCCGCGACGGCGACGATGCGGGCCCGTTCGGGGTGCCGGGCGACCCAGCCCGCATAGGTCGAGCCGCGGCTGCCCGCGCCGAGAAGCGCGATGGTCACCGGTCGTTGGGACGGGCGATTTGGCGTCGAGTCCACGCGAAGATTCTCGCACGGGTGAGCGCTTGCCCCGGCCCTTCATATCGAAGAACGGCATGCAGGCATCTCTGGGGTGTCGATCGCCCACCGAACGTGGTCATTGCTCGAGGCTGCCGGATCTGGTCTGGCCTCTCCGGGACCGTGCGGTTGACCGTGGTAGGGCTGCTCCCTACGATCCTGTGAAACGATTCAGACGAGCCGAGGTTGCGCATGCAGCGGGTGTGCTTTCTCCTGCGGGTCAAACGTGATCGTCTTGCTGAATACCGCGAGCGGCACCGTCACGTCTGGCCGGAGATGCTTGCGGCGCTGCGCGAAACCGGTTGGCGCAACTATTCGCTCTTCTGCACCGACGACGGGCTGCTGGTCGGGTATCTCGAGACCGACGACTTCGAGGCCGCGCGGGCTGGCATGGCCGAGCGGGAGGTGAACCGCCGCTGGCAGGCCGAGATGGCGGAGTTCTTCGAGGGCCTGGAGTCGGGGAGCGCCGACAGTGACATGAAACCGCTCGAGGAGGTCTTTCACCTCGACTGAGCCGTACCGGACGGGAGATGACCATGACTGCCGATCGCCTCGCGAGCGTCAAGGCAGCACTACGCGCGCAGCACATCGAGACCCCATCCTGGGCGTACGGCAACTCGGGTACGCGATTCAAGGTCTTCGCTCAGCCTGGCGTACCGCGAAATGCGTACGAGAAGATCGACGACGCGGCACTGGTCCATCGGCTGACCGGTGTGGCGCCGAGCATCGCACTCCACATCCCCTGGGACCGGGTGGACGACTACGCCGATCTCGCGCGGCACGCCAAGGACGCCGGCATCGCCATTGGCGCGATCAATCCCAACGTCTTCCAGGAAGACGACTACAAGCTGGGAAGCGTCTGCAATCCTGATCCGGCCGTGCGCAGGAAGGCGTTGGATCACCTGCTCGAGTGCGTCGACATCATGGATGTGACGGGCTCCACCATCTTGAGCCTGTGGTTCGCCGACGGCCTCAACTATCCCGGCCAGGACTCGCTGCGGGCCCGGCAGGACCGGCTCGCCGAGGCACTCGCCACGGTCTACGACCGGCTGGGCGACGGTCAGCGGATGCTGCTGGAGTACAAGTTCTTCGAGCCGGCCTTCTATGCCACGGACATTCCCGACTGGGGGACGTCGTACGCCCACTGCGTGACGCTCGGGGAGAAGGCCCAGGTGCTGGTCGACACCGGGCACCACGCGCCGGGGACGAACATCGAGTTCATCGTGGCGTTCCTGCTGCGTCAGGGGAAGCTCGGCGGCTTCCACTTCAACAGCAGGTTCTACGCCGATGACGACCTCATGGTGGGTGCGGCAGATCCGTTCCAGCTCTTCCGGATCATGCATGAGATCGTGCAGGCCGGGGCATTGGGTCCGGGGAGCCCTGCCAACACCCCGTGGCCGGTCGCGTTCATGCTCGACCAGTGCCACAACATCGAGCCGAAGGTCCCCGCGATGATCCGTTCGGTGATGAACGTCCAGGAGGCCACCGCCAAGGCTCTGTTGGTCGACCAGGACGCGTTGGCCAAGGCCCAGGCCGAGGGGGACGTCCTCACCGCCAACGGCATCCTGATGGACGCCTACAACACCGACGTACGCCCCTTGCTCGCCGAGGTGCGCGAGGAGATGGGGATCGACCCCGACCCGCTGGAGGCCTACCGGCGCTCCGGTCATGCCGAGCGGGTGCGCGCCGAGCGGCAGGGCGGCAAGGCAGCAGGCTGGGATGCGTAGCGACATGGGAGAGAAGACGACCCATCCCGAGGTCGCCAAGCTGCTCGATCGGAGCCACCGACTGGGCTCGGACCCGAAAAACACCAACTATGCAGGAGGAAACGCCTCCTGCAAGGCGGTGACGACCGATCCGGTGACGAACCGCGACGTGGAGCTGCTGTGGGTCAAGGGCTCCGGTGGCGACCTCGGCACGCTTACCGAAGACGGGCTCGCCGTCTTGCGGCTGGACCGGCTTCGCGCCCTCGTCGACGTCTATCCCGGTGTGGAACGCGAGGACGAGATGGTGGCGGCGTTCGACTACTGCCTGCACGGCAGGGGCGGAGCCGCGCCATCCATCGACACCGCCATGCACGGACTGGTCGAGGCTGCGCACGTCGACCACCTGCATCCGGACGCGGGAATCGCGTTCGCCACCGCGGTCGACGGCGAGGAGCTCACGAGGCGGTGCTTCGGCTCGCGGGTGGCCTGGGTGCCGTGGCGGCGCCCAGGATTCCAACTGGGCTTGGACATCGCGGCTATCCAGAAGGAGAACCCAGACGCGATCGGGGTGATCCTGGGCGGGCACGGCATCACCGCATGGGGTGCCACGTCGGAGGAGTGCGAGGCGAACTCGCTCGAGATCATCCGGACCTGCCAGCGCTACATCGACGAGCACGGCAAGCCGGAACCGTTCGGCCCCGTGCTCGACGGCTACGAGCCGCTCCCGGAACCCGAACGCCTCAAGCGCGCCGCGGAGCTGTTCCCGGTGATTCGTGGCCTCGCATCGACCGACCGGCGGCAGGTCGGTCACTACACAGGCTCGGACGTCGTGCTGGACTTCCTCTCCCGCGAGAAGCATCCGAGCCTTGCCGCGCTCGGGACGTCCTGTCCGGACCATTTCCTGCGGACGAAGGTACGCCCCCTGGTGCTGGACCTGCCGGGGACCGCATCGCTTGAGGAGATGGTCGCGCGGCTGCGTGAGCTGCACGCGGAGTACCGCGAGGACTATCGCGCGTACTACGAGCGCTACGCCGACGCCGACAGCCCGCCGATGCGTGGGGCGGATCCCGCGATCGTGCTCGTGCCGGGCGTCGGGATGTTCAGCTTCGGCAAGGACAAGCAGACCGCGCGGGTGGCGGGTGAGTTCTACGTCAACGCCATCAACGTGATGCGCGGTGCCGAAGCCCTGTCGACCTACCAGCCGATCGAGGAGCGGGAGAAGTTCCGGATCGAGTACTGGGCGCTCGAAGAGGCCAAGCTTCGACGCATGCCGCCGCCGAAGCCCCTGGCGACCCGGGTGGCGTTCGTGACGGGGGCTGGTTCGGGAATCGGCAAGGCGACCGCCGAACGTCTTGCCGCTGAGGGCGCCTGCGTGGTCGTGGCCGACATCAACGGCGAGAACGCCGCCAAGGTCGCCGAAGGCATCGGAAGCACCGACGTGGCAGTGCCTGTGACGGTCGACGTCACGGACGAGGACCAGATCCAGGGCGCGCTGGAGACCGCGATCCGGGCCTTCGGCGGCGTCGACCTGGTCGTGAACAACGCAGGACTGTCGATCTCGAAGCCGCTCATCGAGACGACCGCCGACGACTGGGACCTGCAGCACAAGGTCATGTCGCGTGGGTCGTTCCTCGTGGCCAAAGCCGCCGCGAAGGTGATGATCGAGCAGGACATGGGCGGCGACATCGTCTACATCTGCAGCAAGAACGCCGTCTTCGCCGGGCCGCACAACATCGCCTACGGCGCAGCCAAGGCCGACCAGGCACATCAGGTGCGGCTGCTCGCCGCCGAGCTCGGTGAGCACGGGATCCGGGTCAACGGCGTGAATCCCGATGCGGTCGTCCGTGGTTCCGGGATCTTCGCGTCAGGATGGGGCGCCAAGCGGGCCGCGGTCTATGGCGTACCGGAAGAGAAGCTGGGCGAGTACTACGCGCAGCGCACGCTGCTGAAGCTGGAGGTCCTGCCCGAACACGTGGCGGCGGCGGTCTTCGTGCTGACGTCCGGGGAGCTTTCCCGTACGACCGGACTGATCGTGCCCGTCGACGGTGGTGTGGCGGCGGCGTTCCTGCGATGAGCCGGATGAGCCTCACGGCAGGCCGGAAGGACAGCGGGTGAGGGGGTAGCGATGTCGGGTCAGCGGCTCGTCGCCGCGGCGGTCGACCTGGGGGCCTCGAGTGGTCGCGTGCTGCTGGGCAGGATCGGTGCCTCAGAGCTCACGGCCGAGGAGGTCCACAGGTTCCCCAACGAGCCGGTCACGGTCGACGGGCGACTGGTGTGGAACTTCGACGCGTTGTGGGACGGGATCCTGACCGGCATCCGGCGGGCGGCCGAGCAGGCGAGCGCGGAGGCGACGCCGTTGCAGTCGATCGGCATCGACTCCTGGGGGGTCGACTACGGCCTGCTGGACTCGGCGGGCAGGCTGCTCGGTCCGCCGGTGCACTACCGGGACAGCCGGACCGACGGTCTGGTGGAGCGGGTGCGGTCCCAGCTGGGTGACGCGGCGCTCTACGAGGCGACGGGCGTGCAGTTCCTGCAGATCAACACGCTGTACCAGCTGCTCGCCGAGCCGGCCGAGGTCCTCGAGCGTGCGGCGACCATGCTGATGGTGCCGGATCTCGTGTGCTACAAGCTCACCGGCAGCGTCGGAGCCGAACGCACCAACGCCTCCACTACGCAGCTCTACGACCCGACGGCGAGAGCGTGGTCCCGCGACCTCATCACCAAGCTCGGGCTGCCTGCCCGGATCTTCGCGCCACTGCGCGATCCTGGTACTCCACTCGGTCCGGTCGTGTCCGATCTGCGTGCCCGCTGCGGTGTCGATGCTTCCACCACCGTGGTGACCGTCGCCTCGCACGACACCGCGTCAGCGGTGGCTGCGGTGCCAGCCGAGACCGAGAACTTCGCCTACATCTCCTGTGGGACCTGGTCGTTGGTGGGTGTGGAGCTGGACCATCCGGTGCTGTCGGAGGAGAGCCGGATGGCCAACTTCACCAACGAGGTCGGTGTCGACGGCACGATCCGCTACCTGCGCAACGTCATGGGGCTGTGGCTGCTGCAGGAATGCCAGCGCCATTGGCGGGAGACGGGGGTGGCGGTGACGCTCGAGGAGCTGCTGGAGGGTGCCGCCCGAGAGCCGGGCCAGCGGTGTCTCATCGACCCCGAGTCGGAGGAGTTCCTGGCACCCGGGGACATGCCCGCGCGCATTCGTACGGCATGCGTACGTACCGGACAACCTGAGCCCACGACGCCGGCTGCGATCACGCGATGCATCCTCGACAGCCTGGCCCAGGCGCACGCCCGCAACATCGAGGCGGCCGAGCGGCTCTCCGGACGGCGGGTCGACGTCGTGCATCTGGTGGGCGGCGGTGTCCGGAACCGGCTACTGTGCCAGCTCACGGCGGACGCGTGTGGCCGGCCGGTGGTGGCGGGTCCGGTGGAGGCGACCTCGCTGGGGAACCTCGTCGTGCAGGCGCGTGCGGCGGGCGTCCTGGCCGACCGCGAGGCCGGGCGCGCCCTGGTCCGCCGTACGCAGGAGCTCACGCGCTACGAGCCCCGCACCTAAATGACCACGCACGGCGGGCGTACGCCACCCCTGCCCCGAGCTGAATGACCACGCGCGGCGGGTCCGCACCACCCATGGCGGGAGCCGGCACCTGGCGGGGCTGCCAGACAGCGTCTGCCGACTCGATGGGGCGGCCACCCCCAGGCGTGGGTACGGAGAGCGTCCGCCAACTCGATAAGTGAGCGCCTGCCCCAGGAGTTCAGCTGGCTGAAGCATTTCTGGCCAACCGCGACTCCGTGGGTATGGTGCGAATCGTGCGTGCACTCGTCTTTCACGGTCCGTGGCAGATCGCGGTCGAAGAGCGGCCGGATCCCGAGCCCGGCCCTGGCGAGGTGCTGATACGCATCGTGTCCACGGGCATCTGCGGCTCGGACATCCATGGCTTCACGGGTGAGAACGGTCGCCGGTTCCCCGGACAGGTGATGGGCCACGAGACCGTGGGCCGGGTCGCAAGGCACGGCGCCGGCGTCGATCCCGAGAGCCTGCCGGTCGGTGCGTTGGTCACCGTCCACCCGGTGCTCGCGTGCGGTACGTGCGAGACCTGCCGCGCCGGTCTGGACTACCGCTGCCCGGACAAGCGGATCATCGGCGTGGACCCCCAGATCAGCTCCGCTTTCGCCGATCTGATGGTGGCGCCGGCCGGCAATCTCGTCCGCCTGCCCGAAGGCATGCCGGCCGAGTATGGCGCGCTGGTGGAGCCGCTCGCGGTCGGCCACCACGCGATGAAGCGCGGCGGCTGCTCGCCGGACGATCGCGTGCTGGTCGTGGGAGGGGGACCGATCGGGCAGGCGTGTGCCCTCGCCGCCCGGCGCGCTGGTGTCACCCAGCTCGTCGTGTCGGAGCCGCATCCCGGTCGACGAGAGTTGCTCACCGACGTCGGCATCGCGGTGGTCGATCCGGGCAGCGGATCCCTTGCCGAGAAGGTTGCGGCGGCGCTCGGTGGCGAGCCGCCCAACCTGGTGGTCGACGCGGTCGGCTCGTCGAGCTCTCTCACCGATGCGCTCACGGTGTGCGCGGCCAGCGAGCGGGTGGTCCTGGTGGGGATGCACGAGCCGGAGGTACGCATACCGGCGTACGCCGTGAGCATCGAGGAGCGCACCCTGATCGGGAGCTACTGCTACACCGCCGCCCATTTCCGCGAGACCGCTGCCTGGGTGGCAACCGCTCCGTCGGAGCTGGCTCGCCTGATCGAAGGGCGGGTGGAGCTCGCCGCGGCTCCGGCCGCTTTCGAGGCGTTGGCGAACGGCACGGACGGCTCGAGCAAGGTCCTGGTCTTCCCCGAGTGAGAAGCGGCAGCACGGGGCTGCGCTTCACTGGATGGTGCGTGACCCACACCTCGCGATGCGCCGCCTCGCTGGGTGACACCTCGCCTCGCTGGGTGCCAAGCCCTGCTGTGGCGAGTGCGCAGTCGCCTTACGTGGTCATTGTCGGGGCGAAATCAGTGTGGGGCGGGGAGGATGCAGGCGGGGCTGGGGATGACGAGGACGTCACCGGCCTGCGTCGGTACGCCGGTCGCCGGGTCGAGGACGAAGTGCGTGACCTCGTGCGACCGCTCGTTCGCGACGTAGAGGTGACCGCCGAAGACCGCGAGGTGCCGCGGCCAAGCGCCGCCGGTCGGGGTGTCGGCGACCGGACGCACCCGCGCACCGGAGACCTCCAGCGTCCCGATCACGTCGAGGCCGCGGTTGGCGACGTAGAGATGTCGTCCGTCCTCGCTGATCGCGATCTCCGATGGGTAGTTGTCACTGGGTGCCGGCTGCACGGTGGACGGCGCCACACCCTGCTGCTGCAGCTCGCCGGTCTGCGGGTCGAGGGAGTACGTCGTGACGGTGGAGTCGAGCTCACCGGCCACGTGGACGAACCCGTCCGGAGCGAACGCGAGATGCCGCGGGCCAGCGCCGGGTGCGGTCTTCGCGACCGGTCCCGGATTCAGCCGACCGGTCTGCAGGTCCAAGGTGTACGAGAGGATCGCGTCGATCCCGAGGTCGACCGCGTACACGTACCGTCCGGACGGGTCGACGCGTACTTGATGCGCATGGGGGCCTTCCTGTCGGTCCGGGTTGGGGCCGGAGCCTTGATGCCGGATCAGGTCGGTCCGCTCGCCGATCGAGCCGTCAGGTTGGAGCCGGTGCACCGAGATGTGCCCGCTGCCGTAGTTGGCGGTGAGGAGGTACTGCCCCGACGGATGCACGGTGAGGTGGCAGGCACCGCCGCCACCGGTGGGTTGCGGTGACCCGAGCTGTCGCAGGTCACCCGTGTCACCGACGGCGTACGCGACAACGGAGGCCTCCGCGGTCTCGTTGATGCTGTACAGGTAGCGCCCACTCGGATGCCAGGCGAGGAAAGCCGGTGACGTGGTCTCGGCGACCAGCCCGACGAGCTCGAGTGCTCCCGATCGGGGATCCTGCCTCGCCAGGCTGATCCCAGCTCCTTCGCCTCCGGCGCCGACCGTGAACGATCCGATGTAGACCATGCGCATGGCTTCATGCTGCCATGCTTCATGGGTGTGGCGCCCTCGAAGCTGCCCACTGTGTCCGATTGACCCCTACCGGCTCACCACTCATCCGGCGTGAGTGAGGACGTGCCACCTGGATGCGTACGACGTGAGGCCACGCGCTCGTACGACGTGATGTCACGGAGGCCCGCAAGGGCTGATGTCACGCGGGTTCGTACGAAGTCGTGTCGTGCAGGCTTGCACCGGATGCCGCGAAGTCAAGCTGCATCCGGGTCCGGGCCTCGAGCTCGAGCAAGAACCGCTTGCGGTCCATGCCACCGCCGTATCCCACCAGCTTGCCGTTGCTCCCGATGACACGGTGGCAGGGGAGCACGATCGGCAACGGGTTCTGCCCGTTCGCAGCACCGACCGCGCGTACAGCGGTGGGGGACCCGATCCGCCGGGCGAGCTCGGCGTACGTCCAGGTTTCACCGTACGGGATCTCGGCGAGCGCCTCCCACACCTTCCGCTGGAAAGGTGTGCCACCGGTGCGCAGCGGGAGGTCGAACGTCGTGCGCTCTCCGGCGAAGTACTCGCGGAGCTGCTCGATGGTCTTGGCGAGGACCGGGTTCACGTCAAGCTCTACTTGACGGTTGGCTGCTACGCCATCCGCATCGGGCTGTGCGGTGGTGAACGCGATGGTCACCAAAGCGTCGTCGTCGGCACGAAGTTCGAGCGCACCCACCGGACTGTCGATGGTCACGGCGTGGGTCGACATGGTTCCTCCCGTCGTCATGGTGGCGGTCGGCCGGGCCTTCATGGGGTTCCTCCGCTGGTCGTCGATGTCGGGACCTGCTCCCGCGTACCGTTTCCGGTTGCCGACCAGAGGTACTGAGCCGCATAGCTTCGCAGCGGTCGCCAGCGTTGCGACACGGCTGTGATCGTGGCTGGGTTGTCGGGTACGCCAAGCGCGACGAGGGCCCGTCGGATCCCGAGATCCGTTCCGGGAAACGCGTCCGGGTCGCCGAGACCACGCAGCGCGATGTACGACGCCGTCCAGTCACCGATCCCAGGTATGGCGCGCAGCTGTCGTTGCGTCTCCTGGCGATCGCTCCCGGGCTCGAGCACGAGCTCACCGGCCGCAACCGCAGCGGCCAGCGCCTTGAGCGTTCGGACCCGCGCCTTCGGCATCGGGAGCGCGCCCGCACCGGCGAGCGCGTCGGCGGTGGGGAATGTGTGGGTGATGCTGCCCATGGGTTTGGCGAGGGGTTCTCCGAGGTCACGGACGAGCCGGCCGGCGACCGTACGGGCGGCAGCGACCGACACCTGCTGCCCGATGATGGCACGGACCGCGGTCTCGAACGGGTCGACACTGCCGGGCACGCGCAGGCCGGGGCGGGCATGCACCAGCGGACCGATGAGCTCGTCCTGGCCGAGCACGTCGTTCATCCCGCTCGGATCGGCGTCGAGGTGCAGGAGGCGGCGAGCCCGCGCCGCCGCGACGCCGAGGTCGCGCAGGTCGTCCAGGTGCAAGGCGCACCGGATGAATCCATCCGCCGGGCTGAACTCGAGCACACCGGCGCCATGGTGCAGCCGCACCGCCCGGCGGTAGCAGCCGGTGACGGCCTGGGATTCGACGTCCGCCCGACCGTTGGATGCGGCGCTGGATGTGATGCCGGACTTGCCGGTGCGTTCGCCATGGGACTCGGCGACCGGTTCGATCGACTCCAGCCCTGGCACCGTGCGCTTGGCGAGGAAGCTCCACACCGACTTCGCGTCGTACGGAGCGCGGTACGGCAGCCGGAGCACGATCGTGCCGTTGCTGCGTGCCGGTTCGGCTGCACGCCCCGAACGAGACCGGCGAGCCGCCGCGCGCAGGTCGCTGGGCGTCACTCCGAACACCGAGCGAACCGTGTCGTTGAACTGGCGGACGCTTCCGAAGCCCGCGGCGAACGCGACGTCGGTGATCGGCAGGGTCGTGGTCTCGAGCAGCAGACGGGCGATGTGCGCCCGCCGAGCGCGCGCGAGCGCGAGCGGTCCGGCGCCCAGCTCGGCGACCATGATCCGGTTGAGGTGGCGCGTCGTGTACCCGAGGCGGGCGGCGAGACCCGCGACTCCTTCACGTTCCACCACCCCGTCCTCGACGAGGCGTACGGCACGAGCGGTGACGTCGGCGCGCAGGTCCCATTCGGGCGATCCGGGCACCGCGTCGGGTCGGCAGCGCCGACAGGCACGAAACCCGGCCTGCTGCGCGGCCGCGGCGGTGGGGAAGAACGTCGTGTTGCTCGGCTTGGGAGTCGTCGCAGGGCAACTCGGCCGGCAGTAGATCCCGGTCGAGGTCACGCCGACGTAGATCCACCCGTCGAACCGGGGATCACGTGACTCGACGGCTCGGTAGCACTGGTCGAACGGTGGTAGCACACCACCGAGCCTGCCAGCCGGGTGGGACGTACTCCAGCGGGAATCGGACGTGGTCGTGCGGGAGTCGATGCGGCGCCCGGGGTCTAGGAGGCGACCAACCGCTCGATGCGTTCGGCGTCCCAGGAGCCTGCGGCGATCACCACGGAGTAGGTGAGCGTGAGGGTCGCCTCGGCAGCAAGCTCGTAGACCTCGTCGAAGAACGGCGCCGGGCACACGCAGGCGTACGGATCGTCTCGTACGAACCACTTCGTCGGATAGCGGATGTTGTCGGGCTTGTCGACGAACACGATGGTGGACGTGCCGTCGATCTCGTCGTGCTTGCCCACGTAGGCGAGCCAGCGGGCGCGGCGTCCCATCATCTCCGGACCGCCCTGCGCATCGGAGGCGAGAATCGTTCCCTTGTTGAACGATCGTGGTCCGCGCCAGAAGAGCCCGGCATATCCCGCGTTGTGGCGTCCTTCGGTGGTGGGACTGCCGAACTCGATGGGCTCACCGCGGATGTTCGTGAGCGACGTCCGGAACCCCAGCATCCAGGCGTCGTCCTCGGGGAGGACCGACATCTGCAGCGTGCGCTGCTCGTCGAGCCAGGCGGCTCCATCCTGCGTGACCCAGGTGAGCCGCTCCTCGACCTGGCCGACGCCGTCGCGGACCTCGACCGCAGCGAACTCCTTGTGCTGTTGGGTTCCGTTGTTCGGCAGGCTGACGTAGCCCTTGCCGCGGACGAACGTCGGCCCACCCCAGAAGTTCTCCGGCCCCACGTTCGGCAACGCCAGCGAGATTCCCTTGTGCCACACGTGGTCGTGCGGGCGGTAGAGGGAGACGAGCGCCCCGTCGAGCCGGCGTACGGGGTGAAGGTACGGCCGCGGCGACTCGACCTGCGCGACGGCGGAGTCGTACACATATCTGCAGATCTCCACGTCGCCAACCGTGACCTGCAAAGCCTGACCGGTGTCGGAGATGTCGAGTGCGCGGCTCGCTGTCATGAACGTGGCTCTCCGTTCAAGCGGTGGTAGAACGGGTTGTCGGGTGTGAGGTCGGACCGCCGTACCCGCTTACCGGTGAAAGCGGACGCGTAGATGCCGGTGACGATTTCCAGGGTTCGCCGCAGACTGGCACCGGTCGACGCCGGTCGCCGTTCGTGCCGCAGGCTGTCGAGGACGTTGCGCAGTTGCGCTTGGTGCGAGCTGCGGACGTCCGGACCCGAGGGGGGCCACGGCGGTGGATCCTCGTGGACGCCGGGCGCGGGCGTGTAGGTCCAGGAGTCGATGCCGTGCCCGTAGAGGTGTCGCACCTCGAGCGTGCCGCGGACGAAGTCGAGGCGGATGTAGCTTTCCTCTCGCGGCGACAGGATGCTGTTCACCATGGTCGCGACGGCGCCGTTGGCGAACGTCAGGTAGCCGACCGAGATGTCCTCGGTCTCCACCTTCCGTGCCAGTCGGGGAGCGTGGGCCGAGATCTCCTCCCAGTCGCCCATCAAGTGGCCGAGCAGGTCGAGCTGGTGGATCCCGTGTCCCATGGTGGGTCCGCCGCCTTCGGTGTCCCAGCGTCCCCGCCATTCGACCTCGTAGTAGGCGTCGTCGCGATACCACAACGTGTTGCAGACTGCGACCAGCGGCCGGCCGAGCCGACCGGTGCGGATGATCTCGTACGCCTTCTCGGCCGCGGTGCCGAAACGGTGTTGGAAGATGCCCACGAAGTGACCGGAACTCCGTCGCTCCGCTTCGGCGATCTGGTCGAACTCTGCGAGCGAGAGACAGGGTGGCTTTTCACAGACGACGGTGGCGCCGGCATCGAGTGCGGCGATGGCGTCACGGGCGTGTGCGCCGGGCGGTGTGCAGATGTGCACGAGGTCGAGCTTCTCGCCTTCGAGCATGTCCGAGAGGCTCGGATAGCCACGAGACACCGACCATTCCTCGGCGAAGGTCTTCAACCGTCGGGCATCGATGTCGGTCGCGGCGACGAGCTCCACCTCGTCGGCGAAGGCCTTGAGAGCCCTGGCGTGCGCCCGGGCGATTCCACCGGTCCCGACGATCCCGGCACGTAGCCGCTGCATGCAACCCTCTTCCTCGGGTTGGGAATACGCTTTCCGACAAGCTACCGCACGGCCTGGCCAGTTGGCATCGGGTGGAACCTCACATGGCCGCGGCCGGCATGCAGCTCAGGCTGCCGTCTCGCATCGCGGCTCGGCGAATGCCGGCCTGCCTGCGAGAGGGTGCTCGCGCGAGCGGTTGCCCCGTCACTGCTGCGGGAGCACGACAGGCACCGTGGCGAGGAGTCCACCGTCGACGAGGTGCTCACCACCGGTGATGAAGGATGCGCGGTCGCTGGCGAGGAACGCCACGAGCTCCGCGACCTCCGACGGGCGCGCGACCCGGCCGAGCGGGTGCGAGCGACCCCATTCGGCCACCAGGTCGTCGGCGGTGCGGTCGCCTTTGTAGAGGTCGGCCGCCCACCGCAGCATCGGGGTGTCCACCGAGCCCGGGCAGACGGTGTTGACCCGGATGTTGTCCTTGGCGTGGTCCACCGCCATCGCCTTGGTGAGCCCGACGATCCCGGCCTTCGACGCCGCGTACGCCGCGACCCGGTCCTGGGCGACGAACGCCTGGACGGACGCGATGTTCACGATCGCGCCGCCGCCCCGGGCGCGCATGTGAGGCACGGTGAAGTGGGCGGTGAGGTACATCGACTTGAGGTTGACCGCGAGCACCTCGTCCCAGAGCTCCTCGCTGGTCTCGTCCACGGTGCCGTACCGCTGGATTCCCGCGCAGTTCACGAGGACGTCGACTCCACCGTGCGCGGCCACCGCGTCCTCGACGAAGCGGCTGACGTCCTGCGAGCGCGACACGTCCGCGACGACACCGATCACCTCACCGGTCACGCCCTCCTTCTCGGCGAGCGCTGCCTTGATCTCTGCTTCGGTGGTACGGATCTGGTCAGGGACGTTTCCACAGAACCTCACCGTCGCGCCGCCGGACGCGAGCCGTTCCACCACGGCTCGGCCGATTCCGGAGCCGCCACCGGTCACCAGCGCGACCTTGCCTCGAAAGTCAGCATCCATGGCGCCATTGCACCAGTGCCAGGTCGCCTGATGCGCGCTGCTGGCGCTACATAGGCCGAAGTCGGTCGCCGGAAGCTCTCGGGTGGTCCAGGTTCGAGCGTCGGTGAGCGAACCGTTCCGCACGTCAGCAGGGATGTGGGTGGCCTCTGGCAGGCTGAGGTCGTGGTGGTCTCGCAGGGAGAGTTTCTCGACCAGCTTGCTCGGGCGGGGGACGGGTTGAAGGCGGCAGCAGTGCGGTCGGGACTTGATGCCACGGTGCCAACCTGTCCAGAGTGGTCCGTGCGGGATCTTCTCCGGCACGTTGGTGGTGTCCACCGCTGGGCGCGGGTCGTGGTCGCCGAACGCAGGGCGCAGCGCCCCGATCGGGAGGAGGCGCGCCGGATTCGCGGCAGCTGGCCGGCAGATGACGATGGTCTGCTGGCGTGGTACGAGGACGGCCTGGAGGCTCTGCTGCGTACCCTCGAATCCGCCGAGCCAGACCTCGCGTGCTGGACCTTCCTGCCGGCGCCTTCTGGCCTTGCGTTCTGGTGCCGCCGACAAGCGCACGAGACGGCGATCCACTGGGTGGATGCCGAGCTCGCGGCCGGATCGGCGCCGCTCGATCAGGTCGAGTGGGCGGCTGACTTCGCAGTCGACGGGATCGACGAGGTCCTCGCGATCGTACGAACCCGCTTCGTCGAGCTGCGCGCTGAGCCGTCGTGGTCGCTCGGGATCCGGTGCACGGACGTCGATGCAGGGTGGCGGGTACGCATCGGCGCCGACCCACCGTACGTGGATGAGGTCCCGGACGTCGCCGACTGCATCGTGAGCGGACCGGCGTCAGCGGTCTATCTGATGCTGTGGAATCGGCTCCGGCCGGAAGATCTCGAAATTCGCGGTGACGCGAGCGTGCTGCAGAAGTGGCGTGAAACCGTCGCCATCTAGCTGTGACCCGACGGCCAGTCGGAGGTGCAACACGTGCCGGCACGTGTCACACCCCCGGGGGGCGTAGTGCACATGGTCATTTGGGGCTGGAAATTGGGGCTGTCTTTCTCACCGCTCAATGGTCGTCGTCATCCCACGGCCGAAAGTTCCGGTCGGTGGTGTGATCCCAGTCCAGGCCGCCGCGGGTGCTGCGCACCGACCCCACGATCATCGAGACGATCATGATACCGATGGATCCAGCGGCGATGATCGCCACAATGAGCTTCCAGTCCATGGCATCTCCGTACGAGTCGCTGGCCATCGCACCGGTGATGCTTCCCGGTCGGGTCCGTGGCACGTCGTGAGTGGATCGATGTGGTGGATCGGGCGGGAAGCAGCGAGCTCAATGGCTGCGACCCTCGAGCGGTTGTTTCGGGCTGTCGAGCCGTCGGCAACGCAGCGATCCGTACTTTTCAAACAGAATGCCAGCGGCGACTCGATTCCGCAGGGAATCGTGCAAAAAGCAGCGAATTCGACTCGATTGCAGGCAGGCGGTCGACGACGTTACTACGTATTGCGTCTATCTCATTACGAGGCGCAGTTTTTGTGGCACGGAAACCGCCGGGCCCCCTTGCCGCAAATCCGTCACGAAACCGGAACGAGCCGACTCGTCAGCTCGGTTATCGGTCGATTGCGTGTCTGCGATGCGGCACAAGCAGACGGCAGCATGTTCGTCACCCAGCAGATGGTCGAGAACACTCGTCATCCTGCAGATAGTCGAGATGCGGAAAGCCCGGGGTTCCGCAGAGCGTCCTCTCGCGGGAAGCAAGGTCAGCCGGCGCTTCAGCGGGCAAGCTCGGCGGCGGTGGGCGGATCCGCGCCTGCTCGCTGACAGGTGATCGCCGCCGCGGCACATGCGCGACCCAGCAGGTCAGGCAACGCGTCGTCCAGCAGCTCGGCTGCATCCTCGGTCATGGCACCCTGCCCGGCCTCGGACGAACCCGGCACGCCGCGTACTGTCACGAGCAGATCGCGTTCTGCCAGCCCCGAGAGCAGTGCTGCCGTGAACGCGTCGCCCGCCCCCACGGTGTCGACGACGGCGACCCGTGGTGCGGCGACCGTCATGGGAGCGTTTCGCGGGCCGACCGCCAGCGCGCCGTCGGCGCCGAGTGTCACGACCACGACCGACGGCCCGAGCTCCCGCCACTTCCGTGCCACCCGTTCGGGCTCCTCGCCCGGGTAGAGCCACGCGAGGTCCTCTGCGCTCGCCTTGACCAGGTGGGCGTAGCGAATCTGACGTTCCACGCGGTGGCGAGCGGACCTGGCGTCCCGCTCCAGCAACGGACGCAGGTTGGGATCGATGCTGATCGTCACGGCACCGCGGGCATGTTCTCGGCGCAGCAGGTGCTCCAGGAGCGATGCTCCTGGCTCGACGAGGAGAGCAAGGGATCCCGTGTGGAGGGCCGCCACGTCGTCCGGCAGTCGTTCCGGAATCTCTGCGTGACGCCACTGCCAGTCGGCGGTGCCCGTGACGTAGAACTCGTAGCTCGCCGCACCGTGCTCGTCGAGCGTGGCGATGGCGAGCGTGGTCGGCTCGTCCGCCTCCACGGCCGCGCGCAACGAGACGCCGTGCTGCTTGAGGTGTCGCCGCAGCCGGACGCCGAACGAGTCTCGCGACAGCCGGCCGAGGAACTCGCAGGAGGCGCCGAGCCGGGCGAGTCCGACGGCGACGTTGAACGGACTGCCGCCTAGCTTGGCGTCGAACGTGACGCCATCCCCGACGAGATCGATCAGTGCCTCTCCGGCCACCGTGATCATGGCCCCTCCTCCTACGCTGTCGGCCCCGGGCCCAGCTTGGCCTATGGTCGTGGATGATGGACCGAGCCGGCAGATCCGCGACCAGGTCGTCCCCGCCAGCCTCGGCTCCGCCGGCCGCCACCAGGGCGGCCGGGGCGCGGTCGGGGCGGCCAGGGGGCAGCGCCCTGCTGCTCGCCACCGTGCTCGCGATCCTCGTCGCGATCGTGGCTCTGGCCTTGATGTCCGGGCCACAGGCGACCCGCCTTCCGACGCCTGGATTCGCCCCGGACCCGCCACAGGCGCCCGCGACCCCGCCAGCGCCGGAGTTCTCGCCGCCCACGCTTCCGCCGGAGTTGACCGAGCGCGGTGAGCCTCCCGGCTGGCTGGGAGACGTCGCGTTGGTCGTCGGGTTGCTGCTCGGCATCGCCGCGCTCGCCGGCCTCGCGTTGCTCGTCCGAAAGCTGGTACGACGGCTCCCTCACCTGCCGACGCGATCCCGTGAGCGTCCCGAGGTCGCGGTCGACGAGCGGCCACCTGACGCGGACCACCACGAGGCGGCGCTCGAGGCGGTCGCGGCGGGCATGGACGAGCTCGCCGACGAGTCGGCCGATCCGCGGCACGCGGTCATCGTGTGCTGGCTGCGGCTCGAGGCGGCCGCCGCGGCCGCGGGCACGCCGCGGCATCCGGACGACACTCCCGCAGACTTCATCGCGAGGATGCTCGGTGTGCATCGTCTCGCGGAGCGTCCGTTGCAGGAGCTGGGCGACATCTACCGCCAGGCACGCTACTCGCCGGAGGTGCCGGACGAGTCGATGCGGTCAACAGCGTACGAGATCCTGGCCCGGCTGCGCGCGGAGCTGGCAACAGCTGCTTCCGCTCGCTCGGCCGCGGATGGAGACACATGAGGCGCGCGACAGGACTGGCTCTCGAGCTCGTCGTCCCGTCCCTGCTCCTGGCGGGCGGCCTGTACCTGCTCGGGCGCGCGCTCGGAGGCTGGCGGATTCCGTTCGCGCTCTACGTCGTCCTCGCCCTGGCCGTCGTGGCTGGACGCCGGATCGTCATGAGCACGGCACCGCCGCGGAAGCTGCAGACGCCGATCCGCGAGGACGTCGACGTGCGGGCGTTCGGGATTCCCGACCGGCCCTTCGTCGACGTCCGCAAGTGGGAGGACCGGCTGGAGCTGGCTCACGGTGATCTCGAGCACTTCCGTCGCCACGTGCTTCCGGCGATCGCGGCGATGGTCGACGAACGGCTGCGCCTGAGGTATGGGATCAACCGGACGACTCATCCGGAACGCGCCCGCGAGCTGCTCGGCACCCGCTTGTGGGAATTCCTCGAGACCGGCAGTGTGGATGCGCGGACGGGCAGGACCGCGACGAGGCAGGTTCCAGAGGTGCGCGGAGGCAAAGCTCCCGCAAGGGCGCCGACGCCGGCGGAGCTCACCCTCGTCATCGACCGTTTGGAGGATCTGTGGGAGCCACGAGCCTGACTGTCGCCGAAGCGTCCGAGCGCTGCCGGCAGGTCCTGGATGCCGTCGGTGAGGTCATCGTCGGGAAGCGGGACGCCTTGGAACTCGTGCTGGCAGGAATCCTGGCCGGCGGGCACATCCTGCTCGAGGACCTCCCCGGGCTCGGCAAGACGTTGACGGCGCGGTCGATGGCCGCGGCACTCGGTCTCGGGTTCCGACGGATCCAGTTCACGCCCGACCTGCTCCCGGCCGACGTCACCGGGTCGCTGCTCTACGACCAACGCACGCACGACTTCACGTTCCGGCGTGGCCCGGTCTTTACGAACCTGCTGCTCGCGGACGAGATCAACCGCACGCCACCGAAGACTCAGGCGGCGCTGCTGGAAGCGATGCAGGAACGGCAGGTCTCGGTGGAGGGGGAGGCGCATGCGTTGCCGCACCCCTTCCACGTGCTCGCGACCGCCAACCCGATCGAGTACGAAGGCACGTACCCCTTGCCCGAGGCCCAGCTCGACCGGTTCCTCGTCCGGGTGTCGTTCGGGTACCCGGACGCCGACGAGGAGTTCGACGTCCTCCGGCGGCGGATGAGCCGACGGCGCGAGGAAGCGGTCGTGGAACCGGTCGTCGACGCCGAGACGCTGATCGCGATGCAGGCGACGCTCGAGGACGTCGTGGTCGAGGACTCGGTGAGCCGCTACCTCATCGAGATCGTCCGCGCGACCCGGGCAGACGAACGGGTGCTGGTCGGTGCCTCGCCCCGCGGGTCCCTCGCGCTGCTCCTGCTGGCGCGCGCGAAGGCGGTGCTCGCCGGGCGGAACTTCGTCGTCCCCGAGGACGTGAAGGAGCTCGCCGTCCCGACACTTGCGCACCGCCTCACGCTAAGGCCGGAGATGTGGCTGCAGCGCATCGAGCCGGAGCGGATCGTCCGTGAGGTGCTGGCCGGTGTGCCGGCACCGGCGAGCGGAGCACTGCCGAGCTACGCGGCGGAGTCCTCCGAGGTCTTGCAGAAATGACCACGCAAGGTGGGCCTGCGCGGCTGACCAGGCCGGGAACCCAACCTGGGCGCGAGCCGGAGTCCCCCAACCCGCCCGGTCCGGGATCCCAGCCCGGGCGCGAGCCGGAGATCCCCAGCGCGGCCGACAACGCGGAGTGGATCGCGACACCTGCCTTGACCCGGGCGATCGCGATGACACTCCTGCTTCTGGTGCTGGCGGTCGTGCTCGGGCGGGCCGACCTCGCCGTGGTGGCGGTGCCGTTCGTCGTGGGTACGGCGTTCGCGCTTCACACGCGCCCGCAGCGGCGCTACCGGGTCGAGCTCGCCACGCGGCAGCCGTACCGCGTCGAGCACGACGAACTGCCGATCGACCTGATGATCGACAACCCGGACGGTCATGCGTACGACATGATCGTCGTCCGGCGGGCGGAGACGGAATGGTTCGCCGACAGCGACCGAGACCGGCCTCTCGCCGTCAGCGTGCCGGGCGCCGGAGCCGGCACCGCGCCGCGCACGACCGTCGCGCTGCACGGCACGACCCGGCGCTGGGGTCGCCATACCTTTCCGCCCGTCGTCGCCATGGCGTGGACTGCCGACGGGCTCCTGCGCGGACGTGAGGTGAGGTCGGAACCGCTTGCGGTCAAGGTGTTCCCGCGCACCGATGCGTTCGAGGCGGACGACGCGATGCCCAAGGCCGCCGGGCTCGTGGGCGTCCACCGTTCGCGCCGCCCGGGCGACGGCGGTGAGCTCGCCGGCATTCGGCGGTTCACCCCGGGCGACCGGCTGCGCCGAATCGACTGGCGAGCGTCGCTTCGCGCTCGGGAGCTCCACGTCGCGCAGACGCTGTCGGACCGCGACGCCGAGCTCGTCATCGTCCTCGACGTCCTCCACGACGCCGCGACTCGCCCACCGGACGTCACGACCGTCACCGACATCACGGTGCGCGCAGCCGCCGGCATCGTCGAGCACTACACGAGCCGTGGTGACCGGGTGCGCCTTTTGGAGTACGGCGGACGGAACCGGGCGCTTCGCGCCGGAACCAGCCGACGGCACCACCTCGTCGCACTCGAGTGGCTGCTCGGCGTGGAGGCGGGCGAAGGTCCGTACCACCTGATACCGGGCGGGCTCACCGGGTCGACTGGTTGGCCGTTCCGGCGCCACGTCATCCCGACGGCGGCCCTGCTGATCGTGCTCACTCCGTTCCTCGACCGGCGCAGTGTGGCGATGCTGGCGCAGCTCGCCCGCAGCGGCCGCTCGGTCGTGGCGGTCGACACCCTGCCCGAGGCGGCCCGGCCGGCGACGCTGCGCCCCAGCCCGTGGTCGGACGTGGCGTTTCGACTGTGGCGGCTGGAGCGCCAGAACACGATCGCCCAGCTGCTCGAGCACGGTGTTCCGACGGTGCGGTGGGCCGGTGCGGGAAGCCTCGACCAAGTGCTACGCGACATCTCACGGATTGCGGCGGCGACCGGATGAGCGCACTGCACCAGTCCCGCGAGACGCTCGGCAGCGGTGCCGCGGCGGTGCGGCGGATCAGCCTGGACGCCCTGCTGGTGCGGGTGCTCGTCTGGGCGCTCGGCGTCGGTTCGATCGCGGTGATGCTTCCCAGCCAGATGTACGACGGCACCTACCACCAGGCGTACGGTCTGTCACCTGTCCTCGTGGCCGTCGTGGTCGGCGTACTGTCCCTGCTGCCCGCGGTGCTCCCGGGCTCGAAGGTGGTGCTCGGCTTCCAGGTGCTGGTGGTCGTGGGCTGGATCATTCGTACGACATTTCTCGGGTTCCCGCCCGGTTTCCTGGCCGTGGCCGGTGTCCTCGTCCTCGCGCTCCTGCTCTACCTGCACCACAGCGTCAGCGGGCTGGCCGCCGCCATGCCGCTCGATGCCCGGCTCGTGCCCGGGGTCGTGCGGCGCTGGCTGATGCGACTCGCTGTGCCGGCGTTGGCGACCGTCGTGGTCGGTGTTCCCGCGCTGCTCGCGAGGAGCCGGGTCGGGCCCTTGCCGACGGTGGTGGTGCCGGTGGCCGGGGTCGTGCTGGCACTGGTCACGGCGGCGCTGCTGGTGTACGCCGCGCGTACGGTACGCCGATGACGTGCCTGGCCGGGGCGTCCAGGCGGTTGCGAAAGCTTGACCACACCCTCCCCGGCTGCGACTTTCGCCAACCGGTGAAGGCGCTTCGGCCGTGGTCATCTTCGCCGTACGGGGTATGGGAGAGCTGTCCCCTAACGAAAGGGCGATCCCATGGCGGAGCGGACCGAATTCCCCGATGGCGCACCCTGTTGGGTTGATCTGCGCGTGCCGGACCTCGACGAGGCTCGCCGCTTCTACAGCGGAGTGTTCGGATGGAGTTTCGTCGAGCCGGGTCGCGAAGCCGGGCGATACGTCATGTGCCTCACCAACGGCGTGCCAGTCGCGGCCCTCACGGCGGGCCGGCAGGTCCTCGAGACCGGCCCCCCGCTGTGGACGACGTACCTTGCCACGCGTGACGTCGACCTGGCCGCACGGATCGCCGGCCAGCACGGCGGAAAGGTCGTCACCAATCCGACCGACCTCGGCAGCCTGGCCCGCACGGCGTCGATCGTCGACCCGACGGGTGCGGCGGTCGGTTTCTGGCAGGGGCGCCGGCACCTGGGTTTCGGGTTGTGGGACGAGCCGGGCGCGGTCGGGTGGAGTGAGCTCGTGACGCCCGACGGTGGGACGGCCGACGGGTTCTATCAGGTTGTCTTCGGGTACGACGAGCAGCGCCAGATCGGCGGCGGGGACTACGACTACTCGGTCTGGAAGACCGGAGGGCAACGGGTGTGCGGGCGCTGGCAGACCACGGAGCTCGCACCGCAGTGGGTGACGTTCTTCACCGTGGAGGACACCGCCGCCGCACTCAAACGAGTGTCCCAGCTGGGTGGGCGGATCGAGCGTGAGCCCTGGGACACGCCCTATGGCCGGATGGCAAGCCTTGCCGACCCGTTCGGGGTGCCGTTCTCCGTGATCGGTCCGATCGACGATCGTTCGCCAAGCGCATGACGAATTGGCCAGAGTCTCGTCGGCGATCCCGTACGGACGACAGGTGCGAGCGACGGCAGGTAGCTCCCTGACGATCAGCTTGGCAGGCTGGAACGCGTTGGCCCCACCCACGCCCGGCACGACGGAATGTCAGCTGAGCAGGCCGCGACGATAGGCCTCACCGACTGCGGCCGCACGATCGCGGACGCCGAGCTTGTCGAAGATGTGCTGCAGGTGGGTCTTGATGCTCGCCTCGCTGATGAACAGCCGCTTGGCCGCCTCACGGTTGGACGCGCCGTCGGCCACCAGCCGGAGCACCTGGAGCTCCCGGTCGCTCAGGACCTGACCAGCCGGCCGGCGTACCTGACCCATCAGGTGGCTCGCGACCGATGGGGAGAGCACCGCCTCACCACGGTAGGCGGAGCGCACGGCCCGGAGCAGCTCCTCGGTAGGAGCGTCCTTGAGCAGGTAGCCCGTCGCACCGGCCTCGATCGCCGCCAGCACGTCACTTTCGTTGTCGAACGTGGTCAGGACGAGCACGCGGACATCGGGCGTCCGTTCCCGAAGCGCGGAGATGGCCTGCACGCCGTCCATCTCGGGCATGCGCAGATCCATGAGCACCACGTCCACATCGCCACGTGCGGCCCGCTCCACCGCCTCTCGGCCGGTCGCGGCTTCGCCGGCCACTTCGACGTCGGCCTCGGCGGCGAACGCTCCGCGCAGACCGTTGCGCACGATCGGGTGGTCGTCGGCGATCAGCACCCGGATCATGCGGCACCCACTGTGATCGCGGGGACGCTCACGCTGATCGCCGTGCCGTCCCCAGGCGTACTTTCGATCTCCAGCGTTCCGCCCACGCTCCGCACCCGCTGGCGCATGCTGCGCAGGCCGAATCCCGCGCTCTGCGACCCGTCGGGCATGCCCTTCCCGTCGTCGCGGACGTCGAGCAGCACCACGTCGCCCAGGTACGACAGCGTGAGACCGACCGTCGAGGCGTCGGCATGCTTGCCCACGTTGGTCAAGGCCTCTTGGGTGACCCGGAACAGCGCGACCTCCAACGCAGGGCTCAGCGGAACCGGGTCCCCGGTGACCTCGACCCGCAGCTCGACGTCCGAGCCCTCCGCCCACTTGCGCGCCAGGCTCTCGAGCGCTTCGGGCAGGTGGGCGTCCTCCAGCTCACGCGGGCGCAGGGCCTGCACCGAGCGGCGTGCCTCGGTCAGGCTGTCGCGAGCCAGCGCGAGCGCCCGATCCAGATGGGACCGCGCGTCCTCCGGTGTGTGCCAGGCCCGTTGTGCCGCCTGGATCTGGGTGATGATGCCGGCCAGGCCCTGCGCGAGGGTGTCATGGATCTCGCGGGTCATCCGCTGCCGCTCGTCGAGGACTCCGGCCTCCCGGGCCTGGGTCAGCAGCTGAGCGTGCAACCCGGCGTTCTCCTCGAGGGCGGCCTCCAGCCTGGACAGCATCTCCTCGCGTTGCCGGTGCTGCTCCATGCCCTTCTCGCCGAAGACGACCCCGGCGCCGATCGAGACCGTCTGGATCGCGATGACACCGGCGTAGACGGCGATCGACGTCGGTGTGAGGTCGGGAAGCCCCATGGTCATGGTGTTGAGCACGACCGACGTGCCGAACACTCCCACCACGCTGAGCGGTAGCGGTTTCAGGTAGTAGGCGTGGAAGAACCCGGTGATCGCGAAGAGGACGAAGATCCCGTCGCGGCCCATCAGCAACCCGAAGAGCACCAACAGGCCGGCGAAGTACACGAGCGTGGGCACGGTCCGCCTGCGCTGCTCTGGCGGCACCCGGGTGTGGCAGGCGTAGATCCACGCCGCCGCGACACCGACCAGGCCGAGCGTGATCGCGCGGTCGCGGCCACTCTGGGCCTGGATCTGGCTGACTACCGTGGGTACGGCGAGGAGCACCCACGGTACGAGAACCATGAGCTGGTCGTACCGCTCTCCCCAGTCGGGATTGCACCGCCGGCCGTCGGTCGGCCGCTCGACCGAGCCGGGCTGGTCGCCTGTGGCTGGTCGGTTGGCCGTCGTCGCCTGCTGGCCGCTCACGTCGATCTCACTTCCAACGGAAGAGGCGGGCAGCCACCAGGCCGGCTGTCACCGCGATCAGGGCCATTATCCCCAGGCGGACGAGCATGGGCGGGCCGGCCGGGTCGATGGCGGCCGCAGGGCTGTCGCTGCCGAGCCAGGCGTCCAGCAGCGCCTGCACGCCTGGCGGCGCGTAGTTGCCGAGGCTCACCAGGAAGTCCGGCAGCAGGAACCGTGGCACGTACACCCCGCCCACCAGCATCACCAGCATGAACGCCACGACCGCGAGGCCGCCCGCGGCGCGGGGATTGGGCGCGGTCGCAGCGACGAGCAGCCCGATCGCCAGGAGGGCGGTGAAGCCGACGACGAAGGCGAGGGCGAACCACAGGCCGTCGCGGGGCAGCGGCACGTCCAACAGCAGCCAGGAAGAGACCATGAGCAGCCCGGCCGAGACGACGGACGCCGCCAGGACCACGAGGAGCTGGGCGGCGAGCAAGGTCGCCGGGTGTACCGGGGTCGTGGCCATCCTGCGCAGCACGCCGTTCTCCCGATAGGTCGACACGACGGTCGGGATGTGTTGCAGGCCGAGCACGGCGAGGCTCATCACCAGGGCGGTGGGGGTCCAGAAGTCGACGAAACGTGCGCCGCCGAACGCCGCGGACGGCTCCCGCAACGCCGGGATCGCGCCCATCCCGAGCAGCAGGACCGTGGGGAACAAGATCCCGAACCACAGCGCGATGGGCTCCCGCAGGAGCAGCTTGGCTTCGACGACGGTGGTCTTGACAAGTGCGGACATGTCCGGAGTCTCCTCGAAGGTCGTGGTTGTCGGGTGAGCGTCAGTGCTCGAGGCTGCGGCCGGTGAGCGTGACGAAGGCGTCGTCGAGGGTGGTCTGCTCGACTCGCAGGTCGTGCGCGATGACGTGGTGGCGCGCGAGCACGGACGTCAGGGCGTGCAGCAAGTTGCCGGTACCGGTGACGACCACCCGGTCGCCCGTCCGACGAACGTCGGTGACCTCGGGCAATGCGGCGAGGAGCTCGTCGTCGAGGGGAGCGGAGGGCCGGAACCGCACCCGCTGCTCCTGGGCGGCGCGGGCGACCAGGCCGGCTGGCGTGTCCAGCGCGACGATCCGACCGGAGTCGATCAGCGCCAGGCGGTCGCAGAGTCGCTCCGCCTCGTCCATGAAGTGGGTGACCAGCAGGATCGTGACGCCAGAGTCGCGCACCTGCTCGATCAAGTCCCACGTGTCGCGCCGGGCCTGCGGGTCCAGGCCGGTCGTGAGCTCGTCGAGCACGGCGACGGTCGGACTGCCGACCAGTGCCAGCGCGATCGACAGCCGCTGCTTCTGGCCGCCGGACAGCTTGCGGTAGGGCGTGTCGCGCTTGTCCGCAAGCCCGAGGGTCTCGAGCAGCTGCTGCCAGTTCGCCGGGCGGCGGTAGTACGACGCGTAGAGATCGAGCGCCTCGCCGACCCGGAGTTTGTCGGGCAGCCTCGACTCCTGCAGCTGGACGCCGACCCGCTGCGCGAGCTCGGCCCGGTCGCGTTTCGGGTCGAGTCCGAGCACGCTGATCGAGCCGCGGTCGGGCGTGCGCAGTCCCTCGATGCACTCGACAGTGGTGGTCTTTCCTGCCCCGTTGGGACCCAGGATTCCGAAGATCTCGCCCTCGTCGACGGTGAACGAGATGTCGTCGACCGCCACGGTGGTGCCGTACCGCTTGTGCAGATGGGTGACCTCGATGATTGGCATGGCTCGAGCATCCCGAGCCACGCGCGTTCGCGGATCGCCCGTCCGGTCAGCACGCCGGTGGATTCTGACATCGACCGATTGGTGGATAGGCAACCGTCATCCGTACGACGCTGGCCATCCGCACCTCGCTGGCCATTCGTCGTGGGGAGATGACGGCTTCGGCAGGCGCGTACGCCACGCACGGCGCGATGACTCACCCAGCGATGCGGGCTCGTGGGCACTCGACCGTCGGTCGGGACTCGAGATCGCCCCGCAGCCGGATCAGGGCGAACGTTGCCGGAGCAGCTCTTCACGCAGCTTCGGGCCGAGCAGGTTCACGATGTCGGCGCCGGGTTCGCCCGGATAGGGCAGGTTCTCCAGGAACGAGGTCGCGATCGCGGTGTCGACGCCGTCGTCGGAGCCGAACTCGGCCTCCAAGGCAGCCAGGACTGCCCTGACTTCCGACTGGGCCGCTTCGTTGCCGGAGAGGTGGTTCTCCACCTGCCGGAACGCCACGTCGGCAAGAAACCGGTTGGGGAGTACGTCGTCGTGGTCGCCGGCGCGGTTCTCGTCTGCCACGGACGCAAGCGCCGGAACGGCTTGGACAAGCCGGTCGACGAACGCTGCCTCCTCCGGCCGGGTGCGCCATTGTCGTTGCCGGTCCAGGCGTTCCTTGAGCTTCCCGCCGAGCATCTGGACGAGGTCATGGCCAGGCTCGCCGGGAGACGGGAACGGCGTGAGGAAGCCGTCGATCGCGGCGTCGATCTCCTCCGCCTTCCCGCACTCGCCTTCGAGGAAGCTCGCGAGCGCCTGCAGCTGGGAGGTCGCAGCCTGCTCGCCGGACATCGCTCGGCTCACCAGCCCGCGCGTCGCTTCGTCCAGGAACACGGCTTCCCACATCTCGCCGAGCTGCTCGGCCCGAAACTCCTCCAGGAGCGGCCGGAAGTCGGGAACGATATCGACGATGCGCTCGACGAGAGCCTCGGTCGCCGCCGTCATCGGCCCTCCAGTGCTCTCTGCAGTTCCTGGCGCAGCTGACGCGCCCACAGCCGGTCTGTCCGGGTCGCTTCCGGCCCGTATCGCCGGAGCCAGTTGTCCAGTGCGTTGATCGCCTCACGAGCCTTGTTGCTGTGGAACCGGCCATGCGTCGGCACGTTCGTGCGGATCTCGTTTCGTACCGCGTCCATCGTAGTGCCGTCGCCCACGCGGTTCGGGTTCGTCGTGCCCTTCCACAGATCGTCCACGATCCGGCGCAGCCGCCAGTGCCGCACCTGGGGCTTCGGCCTGGGCGGTGCCTGCGGGATGCCCTGGCTGGATTGGCCACCGCCGCCACCACCGCCTCTGCCACCAGACGAGGGCGTGGGGACCGATCCGGCCGCCTGCGAGAGCAGGATGCTGGCCACCCCCAGCGTCCCCATCGTGACGAAGCCCGTGGTGATCGTCGGAACGATGACCACGCCACCGGTGGCGAGCGCGACCGCGCCGAACGGCGGGAAGAAGATGAACGCACCGAGCAGGAGCGCGATGCCGACCGCGAGCAGCGCGTCCGACAACGCGTCGAGCACGTGGAAGTTGGAGATCAGCTGGTCGTCCGGTCTGGTGCCGCCCACCCACGAGACGAGGCAGACGGCTCCGAGCGCGGCGGCGCCTGCGGCCATGCCCAGCTGCATCTGGACTCTGGCGAAGACGGAGCCTTCCGGTGACTTGAGCGCCGCGGGGACCGCCCGGATGGCGACCAGCAGGTTCCAGCCGACCCAGAGCAGCCCGGCGACGGAGAGGACCGCGACCAACGGGAAGATCACGGTCGAGCCGATGAGGTCCTGCATCACCGTGAGGCCGGGTGTCGAGCCGAGGCCGAAGTACACGAGCGCCGGCAGCATGAGCACACCCCACGCGAGCAGCGGCCAGTAGCGCTTGAGCCAGCCGGGCTTCCCGGGTGGATGCGCGAGCCGCACGAGCTCACGGATCCCGCGTCCCTTCCACGCGGCCGCCGAGCTCGTGACGTCGAGCTTGGCTCGTACGTCTGCCACCAGGCGGATCATGGGATCGCTCGGGTCACTGCGTCCTGCCGCGTCATAGAGCGCCGCTCGACGCATCCGGACGAAACGAACTGCCACCAACCCGGTCCACGGAAGTCCGTACGCGGCGTACCGCGGGATCGCCACCAGCCGACCCAGCCAGTCTCGACCCCGCTCGGCTGCGAGCAGCAGCTCCGGACGGGCGGTCAAGCCCGGTTGGAGGGTGCGCAGGTCGATCCACAGGGCGATCCCGAGTGCGACGAGCGGCCAGAGCCACCGCAGCGGCTGTGCCGCGACGAAGGGAGCGGCGACGATCGTGCCGAACAGGTTCTTGCCGGTGAGCGTGAGGTCGTAGTTGTGTGCTGCATGGTCGACGCTCACCAGCAGGAACGGAAGGAGGCCGAGCAGACGGATCGACCCGCGCATCCGGAAGAGGATTCCGACGCCGAACCCTGCCAGGGCGCTCCACACCAGGTGGACGGATGTCTCGGGCTCGGGAAAGGCGGTGAGGAACTCCGCAGTGACTGGCGCCGGTAGCCAGGACGTCAGCGTGGTGCCGAACCCCGGGATGTACGGCGGTGCGATGCTGGTCGGCAGGATCCATCCGGAGCCGGTCGCGAGCGCGTTCTCCACCCGATGGCTGAACCGCAGCACGGCTTCGAGCAGTCCGAACCCCGCACCGATGCCAGCACCGACCACCAGGTAGTCGGTGAGACACCACTGCAGTCGCGAGCGGGCGTACATGCCGAGCACCAGCAACGGCACGATCTTGATGAGTTCCTCGATGAACGGGTCGACCGTGTAGCTGGCGGTCCGCACCACGTCGGAGAGCGGCTCGCCGGAGATCGCGGCCACGCTGCGCGTGTAGGCGAGCTGGAGCAGTACGCCGACCACACCCGCGCCGTACACGCCGACACCCACCGACAGCAGCAGCGTCCCAAGACCGACGGATCTCGTGGGCCAGGCCAACGCCGCCAACTGAACCGCGCCGTACACCGCCGCAAACGCCATCGCGACCGTCAGCACGGGGTCCTCCTCGACTCGATCGACCTCCCCACCCTAGGGGTAGGGCCGGCTCGAGTCGATCAGGTGACGTGGATCAGGTGGGGTGGGCCAGGTGGTACTGCCGTGCGCGACGGACCCGTGCGTGGCCCGCGCGGATCACAGCGATCTCGGCCGGTGACCCTGGCCACGGCCGGAGTCGTCGGTCTCAGGTCACAATGGTGCGATGAGCGATGCCACGGCCTCGACCGCCCCGAACGCCGAGCATGATCCCTACCTCTGGCTCGAGGAGGTGACCGGCGAGTCCGCGCTGCAGTGGGTGCGCCAGCGTAACGCGGAGACCGAGGCGCGACTGGCGGTCGGTGAGCGGTTCGAGCACATCCGCGCGCAGGCGCGGGAGGTGCTCGACTCCGACGAGAAGATCCCGTACGTCCGCAGGCGTGGCGACTACCTCTACAACTTCTGGCAGGACGCCGAGCACCCGCGCGGACTGTGGCGGCGTACGACTCTCGAGAGCTACCGCACCGCGGATCCGGACTGGGAGATCCTGCTCGACGTCGACGCACTGGGTGCGGCCGAGTCCGAGAACTGGGTGTGGAAGGGCGCCGCGGTGCTACGCCCGGACTACCGGCTCTGCCTGGTGCAGCTGTCCCGCGGTGGTGCCGATGCGACGGTGGTCCGCGAGTTCGACCTTAAGACGAAGACGTTCGTCACGGACGGTTTCGTGCTGCCGGAGGCGAAGACCAGCGTCGCCTGGATCGACGCCGACCACATCTACGTCGGTACGGACTTCGGCCCGGGCTCGCTCACGTCGTCGGGCTATCCGCGCATCGTGAAGAAGTGGCGGCGTGGGACGCCACTCGCGGAGGCGGTGACGGTCTTCGAGGGCAAGCCGGACGACGTTGCGGTCAGTGCGTTCCGGGATCACACGGAAGGGTTCGAACGGGACTTCGTGCGGCGTGCCATCGACTTCTACACGAGCGAGCGGTACCTCTACCGCGACGGCCAGCTGGAGCTCGTCGACGTACCCCGCGACGCCACCATCGGCGTCCACCGGGAATGGCTGCTCATTCGTCCGCGGACACCGTGGACGGTGAACGGCGTCACGTACCCCGATGGAGCCCTGCTGGCGACACCGTTCGACGCCTACCTTGCCGGGGAGCGGTCGTTCGAGCTGCTCTTCGCTCCAGACGACCACACGTCGCTGACCTACTACGCGTGGACCCGCAACCACCTGATCCTCAACACGTTGCGGGATGTCACGAGTCGCCTCGTGGTCTGGACGCCACCGTCGAGTGACACTGATTCAACCGGCGGGTGGACGCAGTCGACGCTCGAAGGCGTACCCGAGCTCGGGCACACCGACATCGTGGACACCGACCCCGACGCAAGCGACGAGTACTTCCTGGCGTCCAGCGGTTTCACCCAGCCGGCGACGTTGTGGTACGGCCACGTCGGCGGCTCGATCGAGGTCGTGAAGCAGGCGCCGCACTTCTTCGACGCGTCGAACCTCTCGGTACGGCAGCGCTTTGCAACATCGCGCGACGGCACCAAGATTCCGTACTTCATCGTCGGGCCGGAGAACCCGAGCGAGGACGCCCCGACGTTGCTGACCGGCTACGGCGGGTTCGAGGTCTCGCTCACGCCGAGCTACAACGGCGTCATCGGTCGCGGGTGGCTCGCGCGCGGCGGCACGTACGTCGTGGCCAACCTACGTGGCGGAGGAGAGTACGGGCCGCGCTGGCATCGCTCGGCGCTTCGCGAGAACCGCATCAAGGCGTACGAGGACTTCGCGGCCGTGGCACGAGACCTCATCGACCAAGGCATCACCACGCGGCGGCGACTCGGCATCCAGGGCGGGAGCAACGGCGGCCTGTTGATGGGCGTCATGCTGACCCGGTATCCCGAGCTCTTCGGCGCGATCGTCTGCCAGGTGCCCTTGCTCGACATGCGTCGGTACCACCTGATGCTCGCGGGCGCATCGTGGATGGCGGAGTACGGCAACCCGGACGACGAGGCCGACTGGGCCTTCATTCGGACGTACTCGCCCTACCACAACGTGCGCCGAATGCGGACTACCCGCCGGTGCTCTTCATCACGTCGACCCGCGACGACCGGGTGCATCCCGGTCACGCGCGCAAGATGGCGGCGCGTCTGCTCGAGTACGGCTACGACGTGACGTACTACGAGAACATCGAGGGCGGACACGGGGCCGCGGCCGACAACGCGCAGCTTGCGTACAAGAACGCTCTGGCCCTGGAGTTCCTGTGGCGTCGGCTCACCGGGTGAGCGGGCTGGGTGTGCTCGCCGATCGAGCTACCCGTACGCACGCTGCAGGCCAGTCGGACCTGTGATACGCGCCGGCACGCCGTGCACCTCCGGCCGGCGTCGTGCACGTGGTCATGTGATCAAACCGGCGCGGCGCAGGGCGTCTGCCATCGCACTGTCGGGAGCGGCTTGCGGGCGAGGACGACGGTCCCGCGTTCCCCGGCGCTCGCCACCGGACCCGCTGGTCCGGCCACGCTTCGCCCCGCGTTCCTGAGCCCCGTTGCCGTGCGCGTTGGTCTCGTCGTCCAGCCGAAGACTCAACGAGATCCGCTTGCGTGCGACGTCGACGTCCAACACCTTCACGCGTACGATCTCGCCGGGCTTCACGACGTCGCGAGGATCGCGTACGTAGGAATGCGACATCGCCGAGACGTGGACGAGACCGTCCTGGTGCACACCGATGTCGACGAACGCCCCGAACGCCGCGACGTTCGTCACCACTCCCTCGAGCACCATGCCAGGCCGCAGGTCCTCGAGCTCCTCCACGCCTTCGGCGAACTTCGCGGTGGTGAAGGCAGGACGCGGGTCGCGGCCCGGTTTCTCGAGCTCTTTCAGGATGTCGGTGACCGTGGGCAGACCGAACGTCTCGTCGACGAACTTCTCCGGTTGGAGCGTGCGCAACACCTTCGTGTTGCCGATGAGCTCGCGGATGTCGCAACCAGTCTCGGTGAGGATGCGACGGACGACGGGGTAGGCCTCCGGATGCACGCTGGAGGCGTCCAGTGGGTCGTCCCCGTCGCGGATGCGCAGGAATCCTGCGCATTGCTCGAAGGCCTTCGCGCCAAGGCGCGGCACCTTGGTGAGCTCCTGGCGTGACCGGAAGGGACCGTTGGCATCGCGATAGGCCACGAGGTTCGTAGCCAGCGTGGAGGTGATTCCCGAGACCCGACTGAGCAGCGGTGCCGACGCGGTGTTGACGTCGACGCCCACGGCGTTGACGCAGTCCTCGACCACGGCGTCGAGAGAGCGCGACAGCTTGGTCTCCGACACGTCGTGCTGGTACTGCCCGACGCCGATCGACTTGGGGTCGATCTTCACGAGCTCGGCCAACGGATCCTGCAACCGGCGGGCGATCGAAACCGCGCCGCGCAGCGACACGTCGAGATCTGGCAGCTCCTGCGAGGCGTAGGCCGAGGCTGAGTAGACCGACGCTCCCGCCTCGGACACCACGACCTTGGTGAGCTTGAGTTGTGGGAACTTCGCGATCAGCTCGCCCACGAGCTTGTCGGTCTCCCGCGAGGCCGTGCCGTTGCCGATCGCGACGAGCTCGACCTTGTGCTGGGCGGCGAGCCGGGCGAGCGTGGCGAGTGCGGCATCCCATTGCCGTTGCGGTGGATGCGGGTAGATCGCGTCCGTCGCCACCACCTTGCCGGTCCCGTCGACCACGGCGACCTTGACGCCCGTGCGATATCCAGGGTCGAGGCCCATCGTGGGACGGGCGCCCGCGGGCGCGGCAAGCAGGAGGTCACGCAGGTTGGCAGCGAAGATGCGGACGGCCTCGTCCTCTGCGTTCTGTCGCAACCGCATGCGAAGATCGATCGTGAGGTGGACGAAGATCCTCGTCCGCCATGCCCACTGCACGGTCTCGGCAAGCCAGCGGTCTCGTTCGGTCGCCGTTGCGGGCGAATCCTGCGCGGCGGCCAGCGAGCCCGCGATGCCGAACCGCCGGGCGATGCGAGCCTCGGCCTCGGACGTCTCGTCCAGGTCGACGGCGAGGTCGAGGACCTCCTCCTTCTCACCGCGGAACATCGCGAGGATTCGGTGGGACGGCAGTGAGCTCAGGGGCTCGGTGGCATCGAAGTAGTCGGAGAACTTCGCCCCGGCCTCCTCGCGTCCTTCGCGTACCTTGGACGTCAGCCTGCCGCGTTCCCACACGAACTCGCGGAGCTCTCCCACGAGGTCGGCATCTTCGGCGAAGCGTTCGACGAGAATCGCCCGGGCTCCGTCGAGTGCGGCGGCGACGTCGGCGACTCCCTTGTCGGGATCGACGTAGGCGCGGGCAGCGCGGTGCGGCTCGCACGTCGGGTCGGTGAGCAGCGCGTCAGCCAGCGGCTCCAGTCCTGCTTCCCGGGCGATCTGTGCCTTCGTTCGCCGTTTCGGCTTGTACGGAAGGTAGATGTCCTCCAGGCGCGCCTTTGTGTCCGCTGCCATGATCCGCGCTTCCAGCTCGGCGTCAAGCTTGCCTTGCGCGCGGATCGAGTCCAGGATCGTGGCCCGGCGCTCCTCGAGCTCGCGCAGGTAGCGCAGGCGTTCCTCGAGCGTGCGCAGTTGCGCATCGTCCAGTGCGCCAGTGAGCTCCTTGCGGTAGCGGGCGATGAACGGGACGGTCGCCCCGCCGTCGAGCAGGTCGATCGCAGCGCGCACCTGACGTTCGGTCACGCCAAGCTCGGCGGCGATGCGGGCCTCGATGCTGGGCAGTGCAGAAGCTGTCGGACTGGCAGGAGTTGCTGTCGCTGTCACGGCGACCATGGTCCCATGCCGAAGTCGTACTCGGCTGGCAGGGGTCGATCCGGATAGACCTGTTTCCACAGCTCCGCCAGGGCGTTCTCGCCCTCACGGATGTCGGCGACCTCGATGCCGTCGGCGAGCAGGCGAGCCGCCCGGTCCCGATCGCCAGCGGCCACCGCGGTCTGCGCCTCGCTCAGTCGTACCCGTCCGTGCTGTCGCTGCGGCTGAGGTAGGGCATCCAGGATGGCGAGGGCTTCGGCGGCGCGGTCCGCGCGCCGCAGCGCCGTCACGGTCTCCACTGTGAGCTGCCAGACGTGCGGTGCCAGGCTGTGGGCGTCGCGCAGTCGGTCGGCGGCCGCCTCCCTGTCGCCTGCCTCGGCCTCGAGCAATGCCAGCCCGCGCAGGGCCCAGGCCGACCGCGTGCGCTCCAGCGACGTCTCGTAGTGCTGCCTGGCAATGGGCAAATCGCCGCGGGCGTGCGCCATGGTGGCGAGGTGGTACGCCGTGAGCCAGTTGGGGGTGGCCGACGCAAGGCGGCGTTCCCAAGCAGACCCGGTTACGTAGGACGGTGGAGCGACGGCGGGATCCGATGCGGGCAACTCGCCGGAGTCGAGGAGGTCCAGCCAAGGCCGACACTCCGCCGAATCCACAACGGGGAAAGCCGTTCCGGGCATGTCGGGGAGTGGTTCGCCGTCGTCGGCGGCGCGGAGCCGCTCGAGCGCACCCCACCCGGAACCGGTGTGCAGGAACCTCCGCGGCGGTGCGTCGATGGCCTGCGTGGCTTTCTGCAGGACGTCCTCGATTCGGGCTCGAGGTACCAGATCGTCAAGCCTGCGTTGGACATGGGCTGCCGCCTCGTGGTAGCCGGCCGTGTGCGTCACCCCTGGGTCCACGTCGATCGGGGCGTACGCCTCGACCCATCGCCACTGGGTGTTCGCCGGCATGCGCTGGTGCTCGTACTGCGTCGCGGCCAGCCCGGCCTGGATCTCCACGTACGCCCCCGGGTGCTCTGTCGGTGCGCCGACCGCTGACGATGGGCTGAGCCAGTCGATCCAGCGCCGGCCGCCGCGGTGCTGGCCCCAGACGAAGAGCTTCCGTCCGCACAACCGGTTCGTGGACGTCTGAACGAGCCCGTGCCCGTCGCCTGTCACTGCCGCGATCCACGGTCTGCCACCGGCCGGGAGATCCGCAAGGTCGAAGAAGTAGTCGGCGGCCTGCGGGCAGGTCGCGGGGTAGGACCATGGCGCGGTTGCCGTGGGGATGACCCGGACCGTGCCGTCGTACCCGATGTCGTACGCCTGGCTCGCCGGCGTGAGGACTCGCAGGTCCGGGCGCTCGGGCACCGCGGTGTTGGACCACCAGTACATCGGCACGTCGCAGGTCTGCGGATTGGTGATCCGGACGTGGACGAAGAGCGCGGGCTCCTGCGCGCTCAACCAGGCGTCGATCTGGAAGACCACGCCACGCAGCCGCTCCCATTCCCACATGCGCAGTGCCTCGCCGCCGTCCGGGCTCTCCACCACGGCGGCATGCAGTGGCGCACACGTGGTGGGCGAGTGGCCTCTCGTGCCGATGTTCCATTCCGTGCCACCGGAGAACCACGCGTTGCGTAGGGCGAGGTTCGCTGGTTGGAAGACCGGGTTGCGCAAGAGCAGCTCGCGACCGCTTCGTACGTCGCGCAACGACCACAGCCGGCCGCCGAGGTCGAGGGCGAACTCGGCGCGGAGCATGGCGTTCTGGAGGACGGCCGTACGCAACGTGCCGGGCGTGCGACGCCTGGTGTAACCGTCTTGCACGAGGTACGGATAGATGCTGCGCGGCAGGCCGTAGCGCATCCCGGCCGCCATGTGCTCGGGGAACGTCTCGAGCGGCAGGTCGACCGGAAACGTCCGGGTGTCGGCGAAGGGTGGGAGCGGGTTCAGCGGGCCGAGCTCGGCGACCGGCAGATGACGGACGGAACGAAGGACCCGGGCCATGGCCGCAGAACGTTACCAGGACCGACGGGACCACGTGACCAGCTTGGCCAGACCAGGTAGACCTCTAGTGCGTGAATGGTCTAACTGGTAGCTTGCCGGTTCGGTTGGCCGTCGTGCACGACCGTGCCTTGGGAGGCTTTGAGATGGCCGTCGAACCCACACCTGATGCACCACACGATCCCCGCGTACGCAGGACAACCCGTCGTGACGTCCTGGTCGCAGGCAGCGGCCTGCTGCTGGCCGGAGCCCTGTCCGGATGCGAGTTCCTCTCGACCGATCCGAGCGGCACGAGCCAGAGGTCGCAGAGCGCCACCGGGCCGATGCCGAAGGAGGCGCCGGCGTTCGCCGAGCTGGTCGGCAAGGGTGAGCTGCCACCGCTGGCCGAGCGGCTTCCGGACCGGTCGATGGTCGTCCAGCCGGTCGCACAGCGCGGTCGGTACGGCGGCGAGTGGCGGAACGTGCTGACCGGCAGCGGCGAGGCGGCCTACATCTACACGATCACGGCGTACGAACACCTCGTCCGGTGGAAGCCCGACTTTCGTGGCGCTGCCGGCATCGTCGAGGTGGAGCCGAACGTCGCCGAGCGGTTCGAGGTGAGCGACGACGGTGCGCGCTACACCTTCTGGCTGCGCAAAGGCATGAAGTGGTCCGACGGCAGGCCGTTCACCGCCGACGACATCGTCTTCGCCGTGGAAGACGTCCTGCTCGACAAGGACATCTCGCCCCAAGGGACGACGTTGCTCAAGGCGCCTGACGGCAGGCCGGCGAGAGTGGAGGAGCACGACGACTACACCGTCTCCATCGTCTTCCCTGCGCCGAGCGGGCTCTTCCTGCAGCGGCTGGCCGGTCCCGACGGCTTCGTGCTCACGAAATACCCACGCCACTATCTCGAGCAGTTCCACGCGAAGTACAACCCGGACGTCGACACGCTGGTCGAGGAAGCCGGAATGGACGACTGGGTGGCGTTGTTCGGCTCCAAGGCCGCGCCGTGGAGCTTCGGTGACAACCCGGACCTGCCCACCCTCACGCCGTGGAAGCTCGTGACACCGTTCGGCAAAGGCTCACGCGTGGTGTTGGAGCGGAACCCGTACTACTGGAAGGTCGATCCGGGCGGCAGCCAGCTGCCGTACCTCGACCGCGTGGTCTTCGACATCGTGAGCGACACCGAGACCATGCTGCTGCGGGCCATCAACGGCGAGCTCGACCTCGAGGTCGGACCTGACACCCGCTTCACCAGCCTCCGCAACAAGCCGGTGCTCGCGCGCAACCGAAAGAAGGGCGACTACCGCTTCCTCGACGTCACGGACTCGCGGATGAACGTGATGATCATCTATCTCAACCTGACGCACCGCGATCCGGTCAAGCGCGAGATCTTCCGAAACCGTGACTTTCGGATCGGACTGTCGTACGCCATCAACCGCCAAGAGCTCATCGACGCGACGCTGCAGCGACAAGGCGAGCCGTACCAGGTGGCGCCGTTGCCCCAATCACCCTTCTACGACGAGAAGTTCGCTACACAGTACACCGAGTACGACGTCGCGAAGGCGAACGAGCATCTCGACCGGGCAGGCTTTGCCCGAAAGGACTCGTCGGGTCGTCGTCTCGGGCCCGACGGCAAGCCGATCGAGATCATCCTGGAGTACGTTCCTGGCTTTCGGGCCGAATGGGCCGACATGCTCCAGCTCATTCGCGGCTACTGGAAGGCGGTCGGCATCGAGCTCGTGCTGGAGCCCGAGGACCGCACGCTCTTCCAGGAGCGCCTGGATGCCAACCGGCACGACGCGACGGTGTGGCACGGTGACGGCGGGTTGGAGATTCCGCTGTTCCCCGGGTCGTACTTCCCCATGAGCACGGGCAGCATCTTCGCCAACGCCTGGGGCGAGTGGTACACCTCGAAAGGCGCCTCCGGAGAGGAGCCACCTCCTGCGACACGGCGGCAGATGGAGCTCTACGACCTGGTCTCCGGAACGACGGACGCCGACAAGCAGGCGCAGTACCTGAAGGAGATCATCGACATCGCGCGCGAGCAGTTCTACGTCATCGGCACGGTGCGGGAAACCCAGAAGTACTTCCTCGTCCGCAACAACGTACGCAACGTCCCCGAGCCGATGTGCCAGAGCTGGCTGTACCCCACGCCCGGACCTACCGAGCCCTGCCAGTACTTCTTCGAGGAGGCGTGAGCTCATGACGTCGGACCAGACCTCCCTCGCAGACAGCTCGGGTCCGCTGATTCCATGGCCACGGTCGTTCTCGGTTGGCCCGGGTCGGTTTCAGGTCACCGACGCACTGGTGGTCGAGGCTCCCGACGTGCTCTTCGACCTCACAGCACGTGAGATCTGGGGCTGGGGAGTGCGCGTGCTGCCAGCTGGTGGCGCGGTCGAGGGAAGCCGGATGCGCGTCGAGACCGACGACACGGTCGCGGCCGAAGGGTACGAGCTGCGTGTCGCGGAGGACGGCATACGGATTCGTGGCGGCGACGCCGCCGGTGTCTTCTACGCCCTCCAGACACTGAAGCAGCTGCTCCCGCCCGACGTCTATCGCCGGGCGCATCCTGGCGGCGTCACGTGGTCGCTTCCCGTGTGCGAGATCAGCGACTCGCCGCGGCATCGCTGGCGTGGCTGCCTGCTCGACGTCTCGCGCCACTTCATGCCGAAGGACTTCGTCTGCAAGCTCATCGACCTGCTGGCGATGCACAAGCTCAACGTGCTGCAGCTCCACCTGACCGACAACGACGGGTGGCGCGTCGAGTCGAAGCGGTACCCGCGGCTCACCGAGGTCGGTTCATGGCGCGAGGAGACCCGGTGGCCCTGGGAAGAGCGCGGGGACGGGACACCACACGGCGGTTACTACACGCAGGAGGACCTACGCGAGATCGTGGCGTACGCGGGTAGGCGGTTCGTCACCGTCGTCCCCGAGATCGAGATGCCGGCACACAGCTTTGCCGCCATCGCGGCGTATCCGGAGCTCGGACATCATCCGGACGTTACGCCGCGCACGTCGATTCCGCTGGGCGAGGGCGACGTGCTCAACGTGGAGGACTCGACGCTGGAGTTCTTCCAGAACGTGCTGGCCGAGGTGCTCGACATCTTCCCCAGCACGTACATCCACATCGGTGGTGACGAGTGCCCGAAGGAGCCGTGGCGGAACAGTCCGCGCGCGCAGGAGCGGATGCGCGAGCTCGGGCTGCCCGACGAGGACGCCTTGCAGGGTTGGTTCATCACGCAGATGGATCGGTGGCTCGCCGAACACGGCCGGCGGCTGGTCGGGTGGGACGAGATCCTGGAAGGTGGCTTGGCGCCCGGTGCGACGGTCATGTCGTGGCGTGGTGAGAGCGGCGGCATAGCGGCCGCCCGGGCCGGGCACGACGTCGTGATGGCGCCGACCTCGCCGACGTACTTCGACTACTACCAGTCGATGAGCGGCGAGGAGCCGTTGGCGATCGGTGGGTTGAACCCGCTGGAGGCGGTGTTCCGCTACGACCCGGTGCCGGCGGAGCTCACGCAGGCCGAGGCGGCCCACGTGCTCGGTGCGCAGTTCCAGGTGTGGACCGAGTTCCTCCCGACGCCGCAGCACGTGGAGTACATGGCATTTCCGCGCACGTGTGCGTTCGCCGAAGCGGTGTGGCGGGCGCGCCCTGACCGCTCGTACGACGACTTCCTGCAGCGGCTCGACATCCACCTGCGCCGGCTGGATGCGTTCGGCGTCAACTACCGCCCGCTCGACGGGCCGCGACCATGGCAGCGCGGCGGGACCGGCCGGTTCGACAGACGCACCCAGCCGCAACTGGTCCCGGCGGAGTAGGCGTCCGCTACCTGTCAGCTGCGCAGGCCGTACGCCCGGATCACGGTCTGCTCGACCCGGTTGCCGGACGTGTCGCGAGCGCTCGCCCGCAGCGACACGAACTCCGCGTCGGCCGGGTGCGACACCTCGGCCTGCCACCGGTCGGTTCCGGAGCTGTGCAGCGTGAGCGGGTGCCACGTCGCGCCGTCGTCGAACGACACGTCCAGCGTGATCTCGCTGATCGCGGCGTCCGGATCGGCCCGCGTCGCTGAGACGTCGAGCTGGAACGTCTCGCCGGCGGGCGCCCGGTCGAGCAGGTCGAAGCTGCCGCCGACGTGCAGGCCGAGCGTGGTCACCTGGTTGAAGTCGCTGTCGAACGGCCCAGCGTCGAACGTCCACGTCGCGCTCACCCGCGTCGCGAGCCTCGACCAGTCGACCTCTCGTGTGGCCTCCGTGGTGACCTCGAACCGGGCACGGTCGGTCGGCACCTCGAAGGACCCGCCGTCGGGTTCGTCACTCGTCCCGACGACTTCACCATCTCGGCGCAACGTCGTCGTGGCGGTGGTCCCCAGCCAACCGGGGAAGGCGGTGTGGTCCTCGGTTGCTGGCGAGAAGTGGTTCACACCGAGGAAGAGCCGCTGCTGGGGGCGGTAGTAGAACGGGTGCGCGATCGGGCCGATCGCCGCTGCGTTCCAGTGCTCGACGTAGCGTGCGCCGGCGGTGAAGCTCCGCGGCTGCGCGGTCTCGCCGCCGATGTCGGTCTCGAGCGACCGCTCCCACATCAGGTCGGGCCCGGCCGAGAAGTACGCGATCCGCCGGCTGGGCTGGATGACGTCGTAGCGGTTCGGGTTCGTGTTCGACCAGAAGTCGTCGTACGCCGACGTGACGAAGCTCCCGGTCTGGGGTTGGGTCACGCCTTGGCTGTGCAGCCGCAGGTCCACCCTGGCGAGATCGGCATCGTGCACGGTGAAGGTCGGCGGGTCCGGCACCCGTCCCTGCGTGGTGAGGTAGAGGTGGTACGCCCGGGCGGGCTCGTCGGTCGTCATCGGCTCGGGCTCGCTCAGCGTGGTGTAGTGCCCGAACAGGTAGGCACGGTCGCGCACCTCGACGGTCGGAGTGGCATACAGCGGGGTGTTCCCGACGTTGGGGTCGTTGCCGCCCCAGAGTCGGTGTCCGAAGACCGCGCTCTGCACCCACGCCGCCTGGTAGCCATGGGGCTCGGCCGTCGGGCTGTCGACGATCGCCTGCACCCGCTTGGCCTTGCGGGCGTCGAGCCGGACCGTCAGGTCCCGGTCGAGCACCAAGTCGGGGCGCGCTGCCAGCGTTGCCGGCGTGACCGGTGTGTCACCGCCGTCGCCGACCGTGGAAGCCTCGAAGATGGCCGCGGACAGGTCGTAACGCCCCTTGGGCAGGCGGAGCGTCACGGGTTCGCCGGCGAGGGGCACGGTGCGGTACTCGGTGTCGGCGTCGGTGACGTCCACCACCTCGACCAGCGTCTCGACCCGGTTGCCGGAGCGGTCCCGGGCGTCGAGGGTGAGGTCGTACGACTCGACCTCTCGCACCAGGCCGATCGGCGTGCTGCTCAGGATCCGACCACCGGCGCGTGCGACCAGCCAGGCGGAGTACGTCCCGTCGAGGCGACCGCGCTTCGGGTCCGCCCGCACGGTGACCTTCGCGGTCGTGCCAGGAGCGACGCGGATGCTGTCCCGGGAGAGCGTGAACATTCCGCGTGGTGCCGGTCGGCCGGTCGGGCCCAGCGTCCTCAGGGTCAGGTGGAGGGTGACGGCCTTCCTGCCGATGGTTTCGTACGACACGACCTTCGCGATCGGCTTGTCGTCGTCGTGCGGCCAGCGGGCGATGCCCAGGCTGACCGAGCTCGGTGTCACGAGGATCCGCTGTCGTACGGCACGGGCCACGTCGACCCGTCCGGCACCCTGGGCGAAGACGCCGAGTGTGGAGTTCGGCGTGGCACTTGCCAGGAGTGCGGCGCGTAGCCGTTTGGCCCGCCAGGCCGGATGCTTCTGGGCCAGGATGGCCGCTGCGCCGGCGACATGCGGTGCAGCCATGGAGGTGCCCGAAAGCCTCGTGTAGTGGTCGCCCACCGGCTCTCCGAGCGAGGTCTGGTCTGCGCGCGCGGCCACGATGTCCTGACCGGGTGCGGTGAGCTCCGGCTTGACCGCGCCGTCGCCCGCCCGCGGACCCACGTTGGAGAACTCGCTCAGTGCACCCTGCTTCGTCACGCTGCCCACCGCCAGCGCCTGGTTGGCTGACGCCGGGGACGCCACCAGGTGGTCGGGCTCACGGCATTCGACGGGAATGGGATGGTTTCCGGCGGCGATGGTGAACAGCGCTCCGGTTTCGCGGGTCAGCCGATTGACCGCCTGTGCGAGCGGATCCGTCCCATCCGTCGGGCACCCCCCGAGGCTCATGTTCACGACACGGGCCTTCCGGGTGGTGGTCGCCCATTCCATGCCGGCGATGATCCACGACTCGTAGCCGCTACCGGAGTCGTCGAGCACCTTGCCCACGAGGAGTCGGGCGTCTGGTGCGACACCGGCGTACCGTCCGTCCGACGCCGCGCCGCTGCCGGTGATGATCGATGCCACGTGCGTGCCATGACCGTTGCCATCGACGGTGGAACCGGACTCGGTGAAGTCCCGTGCCGCGACCACCGCGTCCGCGAGGTCGGGGTGGCTCGCGTCGATGCCGGTGTCGAGGACGGCGACCCGGACGTTCTTGCCGGTGAGGCCAGCCTTCCAGGCGGTCGGCGCGCCGATCTGCGGCACGCTCTCGTCCAGCGAGGCGTGCACACGCCCGTCGAGCCAGATCGTGTCGAGACCGGGCCGAAGCTCGCGAGCCGACACCGGCCCTGAGGTGATGTCCTCCCACAACGCCGCGACGGTCGCTTTCGGGGCGGCCACGCTCATCGCGTCGATGCTCGGCAGCTCCTTCTCCACGTGGACACCTGCCGCGCTCATCTGCGCCCTGAGATCACTGGCTGCGTCGGAGAGCCCCTGGTGGGCCACGATGAGCGGCAGGTCGCTGCGTTCGTCGTCGGCGTAGCCCTGCTCGATGAGTGCCGTGACGTCGAAGAGCCGACCGTCCAGCCGGCCGGAGGCGATCAGTGGCTGCGCGTCCGCAGGGACGACACGGATGTGGCCGTCGGGCGTGCGGCTCTCGACGAACGGCACATGCCGTCGACCCGGCCCGGGCTCGAAGCGCACGCGGGGTCTGCCCGACCGGTCCTGGGAGACCACCACGCGGTCGCCGGTGATGAGCGTGAGAGTCCGCTCGGCTGCGGCTGGGGCCGACCGGCCAGGTGGTGCTCCGGTCGATGCAGGTCCGGCCCCGGCGGCCATCCCCACCGGCCCCGCTGTGGTGGCCGCGGCGACCGGCACAGCGGTAGCCACGCCGGCCGTCCAGATCGCCAAGGACGCAAGAACTCGGAGCCAGATCGTCCGCATGCCCTCCCCTTCCGTGCCCATACGAGCGGATCGCGCGCGAGGTGACATCTGCCCATCAAGAGCCGTTACGTACCGATGTGGTTGTCACATGTGATGGGCGCCACTTTCGGAAGATCCCGCCTCGCCGGGTGCGTCGTTGCCTCGCCTGGCGCCAGCGCCCGCTATGGCGGCTGTGCCGCAGCGACGCGTGGTCATCGGAGGGCTGTCCACAATTTCCGGCCCGTCCAGGCCGCGGACTGTGGAGACTGGTGCTAAGAGCCTGCCCGGGGGAGGCTCCGTCGGCGTCGTGAGCGTCGCCAAAGGGGGGTTGGATCGTGGCCAGTCAACGGCACGACGATGACGCGAGAATGCCGGTTTTCCGAGCCATGCGGAGCTGGGTACGCACGCTGGCGACGGCAGGCGTGATCCTCGTCGCGCTGTCCGCCGTGGTCGAAACCCTGACGCGGGGTTCCATGCGACCCATCGTCGGAGTTCTGGGTGGTCTCGGACTTATCGCCCTGATCGTCGCGGCACTCGGCTGGGTGCTCGGAGTCGGTGAATCCGAGACCGAGAGTGCTGAGGAAGACGATGACGTCCTCGGTCGGCCGGTACGGCGCCGGGCACGGGCCGACGGGGACGAGGCGGTCGAGGAGGCCGAAGAGCCGGTCGACGAAGCCGAGCCGGACGTCGAGGTCGAGCCGGACATCGTGGACGAGGAGGCCGAAGAGGTACGACCGAGAGCGGTCGCGCGTCGGCACCGCGGACGCATGCGACGTCAGGAGGAGCCGGCCGACGAAGAGGACGTGGGGCCGCAGCGCCGGCTGTCCGAAGGCACGCTCAACGGTGACGTGCGAAGGCTCTCCCAGATCAAGGACGCCGAGCTAGGACCGACCGCGACCCGGTACATGTTGCGTGGTCGCGCGCCGTACGTTCGCCGGCCGGCGGCTGACGGTCGACTCGCCTCTCTGCTCAAGCCAGATCGGGCACCACACCCGTTCGTCGTGGTCGTCGGTGAGGCGAAGGCCGGGAAGTCGCGCACGGTCGTCGAAGCCGTGCGGTCGGTCTACGGCCAGCGGGATCCGATGGTGGTGATCCCCGAGGACGGTCAGGACCTGGCGAACCTGCTCACGCCCGAGCCGCCCGCCGCCCCGGATCGGCATCCCTGGGTGCTCTGGCTCGACGACCTCACCGCCGCGGACCTCGCCCATCTCTCACCGGAGATCGTGGACCGCACGACCCAGCACGCCGTGCTGATCGGGACGATGACGCGGGAACGCTGGGACGAGATCCACAGCGGAAGTGAGATTGCGGAGAACGCGCGGGCGGTGCTGCACCGAGCGACCAAGGTTCCGTTGGAGTTCCACCTCACGGCGTCGGAACGAGCCGAGGCGGCGCAGCTGTACCCGCAGGAGCGGGTGACCGGCAGCATCGGCGAGGCGCTGGTCGGTGGCGAGCAGCTGACGGAGCGGCTCCGTATGGGGCGCGAGGCCGAGCCGGCCGGATATGCGATCGTGCAGGCGGCGATCGACGCGCGCCGGGCGGGGCTGAAACGTCCGATCACCGAGTCGGAGCTGCGCCGGCTGTATCCCCTGTATCTGCGACGGATTCGGATCGACCTCGACCCGACGACTGCCCTCTTCGCCCAGGGCATGGCATGGGCCACCGAGCCCGTGGCGTCCGAGGTCGCGTTGCTCACCCGGGTGTCGGATCGGGTTGGTGACCGCGCTCAGGGTGATGGAGCCGGTGGTGACGGGTCAGGCGGCGGCGGGCCGGCCGGGTTCGAGGTGCTTGACTACCTGGTCGCGGCCGAGGAAGGCCGGACGGTCGATGGGGAGGAAGCCAGCGAAGGCCGTCCCATCTTCGACCCGATGTGGCAGGAGCTATTGTCCGCCGTGCCGATCGACGACGCCTTCGACATCGGCGTGACCGCCTGTCTGCGTGCCGTCGTGCATGCGGCGGATGCGGCACTGCGCAAGGTGCTGGAGTCCGGACATCCCGACCTCGCACCGCGGGCGGCCAACCACCTCGGTCTGTTGCTGCGGGAGCAAGGTGACCTGTCGGGTGCGCGTTCTGCCTTTCAGCGGGCCGTGGACTCGGGTCATCCCGACGTGGTGCCGCGCGCGGCGAACAACCTCGGTCTCCTGCTCCGCCAGCAGCGGGACGTGGCCGGTGCGCGTTCGGCCTTCCAGCGTGCCGTGGACGCCGGGAACTCCGACGTGGCGCCACGTGCGGCGAACAACCTCGGTTTGCTGCTGCGGGAGCAGGGCGACGTCTCGGGTGCCCGCATGGCGTTCCAACGCGCCGCCGAATCGGGTCACTCCGACGTCGCTGCGCTTGCCGCTGTGAACCTCGGGTCGTTGCTGCGTGACCAGGGTGACATCGCGGGCGCACGCTCGGCCTTCCAACGTGCGGTCGACTCCGGTCTACCCGAGGCGGTCCCGGTGGCGGCGGTGAACCTGGGCTCCCTCCTTCGTGAGCAGGGCGACATCATGGGGGCACGCGGAGCCTTCCAACGTGCGGTCGACTCGGGCGACCCAGCAGTGGTTCCGGTCGCTGCCACCAATCTCGGCGTGCTGTTGCGAGACCAGGGAGACATGGTCGGGGCACGGTCGGCGTTCCAACGGGCCGTGGACTCCGGGCACCCGTCGGTCGTTCCAGTGGCGGCGCTCAACCTCGGTGCCCTGCTCGCCGAGCAGGAGGACATCCGGGCGGCCGAGGCTGCGTACCAGCTGGCGATCGACTCCGGTCGGGCAGATGTCGTCCCCATGGCCGCGTTCTGTCGGGCCTCGCTGCTGAAGCAGCACGGTGACATCGAAGGCGCCAAGCAGGCGTACGAACTGGCTGCCGACTCACGACATCCAGAGATCGCGCCGATGGCCCTCAACAACCTGGGAGCGCTGTTGGCGGACCAGGACGACCTGGACGGCGCTCGTGCGGCCTACCAACGAGCGATCGAGAGCGGGCACCAGGAAGTGGCGGCCATGGCGGCGAACAACCTGGGTGCTCTCTTGGCCGAGCACGACGACCTCCCGGGCGCACAAGCTGCGTACCAGGCCGCAGCCGAGTCCGGTCATCCCAATGCGGCGCCGGTGGCCTCGGTCAACTTGGGAATGCTGTTGGAGAAGCAAGGTGACGTGGTTGGTGCCCGCGAGGCGTACCGACGTGCCGTGGACTCCGGACACCCGGACGTGGTGCAGGCCGCCGCGGTCAACCTCGGTGTCTTGCTGCGCGAGCAGGGGGACCTCGCCGGAGCCCGTACTGCGTTCCACATGGCCATCGACTCGGGCTTCTTCGACATCCCGCCCGTGAAGCCGAGCAGCCGTCGGGTGCTGCTGACCGAGCAGAGCGGGGCGGTCGGCGCTCAGGCAGCCCATCAGCTCGCCGCGGACATTCCTCCGCCTTCTGCCCGAACCTAGCCGATCGGGAGGCAATGTCAGGGAATTCCCCCGATCGGGTACCGCTTCCCGGACGATGAACTCAAAAGTTGCATTTCGGCCGGACGACATACCCCATCGGCCTGGTCCCTAGGCCCAGTGCATCGCACGACGAAACGCTCAACACTAGAAGCGGATCTCAGGTTCGCGGCTGGGGAGGCGAACACGGTGATAATTCTCGGCATCATTCTGCTCATTGTGGGCTTCGTGCTCAAAATCTCGATTCTGTGGACCATCGGCATCATCCTGGCGATCATCGGGGTGATCCTCTGGATCCTCGGGGCCGTTGGAAGGCCAATCGCTGGTCGGCGGCATTGGTACTAGGAGGCATTGGTACTGATCGGCGCCGTACGCCATCGCGGACGGTCGAGAGGCTGACCTGCGATCTGACCGAAACAACGGGGGAGGGGTGAAGTCTCATGGCGCGAACGCAGGAGCGCGACGTCATCGACCTGCTGCTGGAGCAGCATGAGGAGATCCGTGCGTTGTTCGTGCGCGTTGCCAACGCTCAGGGCAGGGAGAAGCAAGAGGCGTTCGAAGAGCTGGTGCGGCTCCTGGCGGTGCACGAGACTGCCGAGGAAGAAGTCGTGCACCCGGTGGCACGTCGGGAGATCGACCAAGGCAACCAGATCGTCGAGGAGCGCCTGGAGGAGGAAAGCGACGCCAAACAAGCGCTGTCTGAGCTCTACGACCTCGGCGTCGACCACCCGGAGTTCGGCCCCAGGCTGCAGGAGCTGGCAGAAGAGGTCAACCGCCACGCGACGAACGAGGAGACCGAAGAGTTCGAAGCCCTCCGGCAGCACGTCGCTCCCGAGCAACTGCAGCGGATGGCCGGTGCGGTCAGGACGGCAGAGTCGATAGCTCCGACCCGACCGCACCCCGCCGCCGGCGAATCGGCCATGGCCAACCTTCTGGCCGGTCCGCCGTTGGCGATGTTCGACCGGGTGCAAGACGCGATTCGTGACTGGCAGAAACGTAACGAATAGCAGATATCGCGTGCAGAAGGTCCTCACCCGTAGCTCCTGGTCGGCCGACGAGAGCTCGAGGTGCGTGTGTTCGCTGAGGTCCGTGTGTCCTCGCCGGTCAGATCGGGGCACTGCTGGGGTGCAGCCGATCGAGTAGTGCGTCGCGATGAAGCCGCGCCACCGGCCCGATCAGGTCCGGATGCCGCAGCAACATAGCCGCTCGAAGCTCGGAGGGGTTGGGCTGGGCGAGGATCCGGAAACTTCGGGACATGTGTCGAAAATGCTCCGATGTCGTGAGCATTGCGATGGCACGCGCGGTGAGGCGGCTGTCCATGAGGAGGCAGGCGGCCCAGCTTGCGACGTCCTCATCCACCCAGCTGCGCCATTCCTGATCGGCCGGTCTTTCGGAGATGTCACCAAATCCTGCGGTTTCGTTGAGTTCGTCCAGAACGGCCGATCCTGACGGGCCGACGAGCTCGAGCAAAGCGACGTCGGCTGCTGTCGGATACCGCAACCAGGCGGCAACTGTCGCTGCCTGCCTCGCCTGCGCCTCCGCGTACACCCGAGCCAGCGAGCCTCCTGCCGGCGGATAGGCGGAGACCAGCCAGTGTGCGGTGGCGGCGATGACCGTTGCGAAATCCACAGCCACGCGGGAGATAGTAGGCGTGGTGACGTCCGACCGCATCTGTCGGGTCCCCCCAAATGACCATGTGCACTACGCCCGTCGGAGGTGCAGGACGTGTCGGCACGTGTCACACCCCCAAATTGGCGTCATGAGAGACGAACCTTCGCTACCAGCCGGTACTCGTGTCGCGAGGTCGGTCTTCGAGGCAACAGGCGTGATGGGCATGGTGAGACAGTCCTCTTTGGGATACTCCGGCGAATTGTCTTTGATCGCCTGGCAAATGTGCGGTGAGCACACCCGCGCGAAGTCGTCGGGAGCCTCGCAGGCGCTTGCGTCGAGGGAGCGGTGCTCGCGATCGCGCAGCAGGTCGTCGCGACCGGGCAGCCGATGCTGGAGACCTACGGCATCGCGGACGACGATGCATTCACGGCCGGGCTCACGTGTGGTGGCACGATGCAGGTCTTCGTCCAGGCCGCCAACCGGCAGTCGTTCCCTGGACTTCCCGTCATCGCGAGATCCGTGGCCCATCGCAAGTCAGTCGCCCTCGCGACGGTCGTCAGCGGAACGCGGGAGCTGGGTGCGCGACTCGTGATATCTCCCGACCATGTGTCCGGCTCGCTCGGAGATCCGCAGCTCGAGGTCGCGGTGGTCGGCGATGTCCGCAATCTCTTGGCCCAGGCAGCACATGCCTTCGTCGGTACGGTCACCGGGGCGAGGCTCACCTCGCCGAGGCCGCCATCTTCGTACAATCCTTCGTTCCATCTCTCGACTGACTGTCTTCGGTGCGACCGATTTCGCCGCCGCGATCACGCGTGTCGGACGTTTCCTCGGGTATCACGTCACGTTGTGCGACGCCAGAGCCGTCTTCGCGACGAGGAAGCATTCCCGGATGCCGACGAAATCGTCGTCGACTGGCCGCACCGCTGTCTCAGCCAGACCGACGTCGACCGACGCACGGCCATCTGCGTACTCACGCATGACGTGAGGTTCGACATCCCTGTGCTGGTGGCCGCGTTGCGCACGCCGGCCCACTACATCGGGAATAGTCCCCGTCGTCCGGGTGCTGGCACCGGACGAGGACAGCCCGCCGTGATACCGGCCCGTGGCCTGACCGGTGCGGCCGATCCACGGCCAGGAGGATTGAGAGGTGGCCCATGGAGGTCAAGGAGCTCGGGCACCTGGTGCTCTACGTACGCAACGTGGCACGCTCGGCGGCGTTCTACCGTGACGTTCTCGGCTGGCGCCAGGTTCTTCCTACGCCGGACACGCAAGCCGCCTTCCCGTTCCCGATCGCGATGTTCAACGCGCCGTCGAAGCGCACCCATCACGAGCTTCTGCTCATCGAGGTCGGCGAGGACGCTGCGGCCTTGCCCGAAGGCCGCCGGGTCGGCCTCTACCACTTCGGACTGAAGATCGGCGACAGCGACGACGAGCTGCGGGAAGCGCTGCAAGGGCTTCGTGAGTCGGGCACGCCGATCCTCGGAGCCAGCGACCACGGCGTCTCCCACAGCCTCTACATCGCTGACCCTGACGGCAACGAGGTCGAGCTCTACGTCGACGTGCCTGGAGTGGACTGGGACGACCCCACCCTGCTAGCCGCGCCGGTCAAACCGCTGCACCTCTAGCGCGTCGCGCCCACAGCACGTGGCGGCCGATTCGGCTGCGCAGGACGGCCGTGGCCACCCTGGCGGGACGCGGGCGGCCGGATGCGGGCATAAATCGGCACTTACGCAGAACGGCGTTTACCGCGTCGGCTCGGACACAGCATCGTCTCGGATGGCGATCCGGCAGGCCGACGCCTTGCGCACGTCGACGCCCGAAGACAGATGCGCGAGGCGTGGGCGGCGAACCAGCCGGGGCCGTCGTACCTTTCCCGTCAAGGCGAAGGAGGCACGATGCAGACTCCGAGACGGCGCCCGCTCGGACTCTCCCGACGCAGGCTGCTCGGAACCGCAGCCGCGGCAGCTGGCGCAGGGCTCGCAGGAGGCGTGCATCCGGCGCACGCGGCGGACCAGGAGGAGCCGAGCACGATGGACGACGCCGCCGTCGAGGAGTTCGCGCGGATGCGCGCGCAGTGGCGGGCGCTCTGGGTGGCCGAGGACTACGATCCGGCCGACCCCGCGATCGCACCCGTGATCACCCGCATCACGAACGACGCGCAGACGTGGTGGTCGAGCCTGGACACGTCGCCGAACCGCAGCTTCCTGTGGAGCGACGCGCGGCTCGACGTCGATGTCTCGTTCGCCATCTCGCGGTCGTTCGACCGGTTGCGCTGGATGGCGCTGGCGTGGGCGACACCCGGAAGCTCCTTGTACGGCAACGCCGAGCTGCTCGCCGACGTGATCTCCGGTCTCGACTGGATGGTCGCCAACTACTACCGCGAGGACGGCGAGATCATCGGCAACTGGTACGAGTGGCAGATCTCCGGGCCTCAGGCGTTCAACGATGCCGTCGTCTTGACCTACGACGAGCTGACCCCGGAACAGGTAGGCAGTTACACCCGTGCCGTCGCTCACTACACGCCCGCACCGTCGGGCACCGCCGCCAACCGAGTTCTGCTGTCAGGCGTGGTCGTGGGATGGGCGACGCTGTCGAACAATCCCGATGCGGTCGCCCTCGGCGTCAGTGGTCTGGAGCCGGTGTTCCAGTACGTCACGTCAGGGGACGGCTTCTACCGTGACGGTTCGTTCATCCAGCACACCTACTACCCGTACGTCGGGGCGTATGGCGCGTCGATCCTGGACGCGCTGGTTCCCATCATGGCCACGGTGGCCGGCACACCCTGGCAGGTCGATGCGCCGATCGTCTACGACTGGATCCGCGACACGTTCGACCCCGTGATCTGGCGGGGCGCGCTCGCCGACATGGTGAGTGGTCGGACGATCGCCCGCTGGAACGAGCACGAGCACTACCACGGCCACTACGTCTTCGAGGCGGCGACGGGTCTCGCCGCCAGCGTGCCCGAATCACATCGGGCGTGGTTCTTGTCGGTGCTCAAGGAATGGCTACTGAGCGACAACTTCGACGACCCCACACCCCAGCGTGGTGTCCCCAGTGTGCTGGCCGCCAAGAAGCTTCTGAACGACGATTCGATCGAACGCCGTGGTGAGCTGCTGCTGAGCAAGGTGTTCCACCACCAGGATCGGATCGTGCACCGCCGGCCGGGTTGGATGCTCGGGATCTCGATGAACTCGACGCGGATCGCCCGCTTCGAGTCCATCAACGACGAGAACTTCAAGGCCTGGCTCACTGCAGATGGTGCGACCTATCTCTACGTCGGAAGCTCGGGTACGTACGTCGACAAGTTCTGGCCGACGATCGATCCGTACCGCATCCCCGGGACGACCGTCGACGTCCGCGAGCGCGGGCTCGGCGAGGGACGCAACACGCTCGGACTCCACCCCTGGGCTGGAGGCGCGTGCCTCGACGGACGGTTCACGGCGGGCGGCTGGCATGCCACGGTGCACGGGGGATCGCTCACGGGACGCAAGTCGTGGATGTGCTTCGACCACGAGGTGGTCGCGCTCGGCGCCGGCATCACCTCGACGGACGGGCTGCGTGTCGAGACCATCGTCGAGAACCGCCGGCTCGGTGACAGCGGAACCGAGGCGGTCCACGTCGACGGTGCCGAACCGGTGCCCTCGCTGGGCTCGTCGGCCACGGTCGAGCGCGCCCACTGGCTGCACGTGGACGGAATCGGCGGCTACGTCTTCCCGGAGCCGGTGACCCTCCAGCTGCTTCGAGAGGCACGCACCGGGAAGTGGTCGGACATCACGCACCATCCGAACTGGCAGCGCGACGATCCGATCACTGCCAACTACCTCACGGCGTGGCTGGATCACGGTGTGGACCCGACCGACCAACGCTACGCGTACGTCATGCTTCCGGCCGCCGACCTGCAGCGGACGCGGGGTTACAGTGCCCAGCCGGGCACAGCGGTCGTGGCGAACACGCCCGAGGCGCAGGCCGCTCGGGCGCTCGAGGCCGGCGTCTTGTGCGCCAACCTGTGGCAGCCAGGCTCGGTCTCGATCCTCGAGTCGAGTGGGCCCGCGTCGCTCGTCGTGTCCGAGGGCGACCGCGAGCTGGCGGTCGCGGTCGCCGACCCAACCCACCTCGCCACGACCTTCACCGTGACGGTGGCGGTCACCGCGACCGAGGTGCTGTCGGCCGACCCAGGTCTCACCGTGACGTCCTTTGATCCGTTGACGGTTGCGGTCGATCTCACCGGGTCAGCGGGAGCCACACGGACGCTTCGCGTGGCCTACCAGGCGCTCACCGTCGCCGACGTGCGTGACCGGTTGCGTGCCCTGACGGATGCGGGCGAGGTGAGTGGCCAGGTCTTCGTGGCGCTGGACCATCAGCTCGCGGCGATCCAGCGCGCGAAGCGTGGCCCCGCAGCGCGCAAGCTCGTCCGGGCTTTCCGACGCAGCATCGAGGCACGTCGCGGCCACGGTCTCACCGACACGGCCGCGACCACCCTCGACGACCTGGCCCAGCGCCTCCTCGCCCGTGTCTGACAATGACCACGTTTGGCGCCTGACAATGACCACGTTTCGTTGGCCACTCACCTCTCACAGAGGCATGAAGGCATGGCGTGGGTACGAATCGGCGCGGAGTGCGCTCGCGGACAGTACGACCGGCACGGCGTCGGTGACCAGGACCCCTCTCACCTACTCGTGGTCGGCGTCGAGTGGCACCTGCCCGGGTCTTACCAAACCGAGCTTGACGATCTGGTGTGGCGCGACAGTGTCGACGAGCCACTCGGCCGCGATCCGGCCGCGGTTGGCGGGAACTGCAAACCAGTGGTACGCGCGGGTCACGAGCTTGGCGACTGGGCCCGAGAGGCGAATCCCCAGCGGGTTCGCGGCGGACTGCCAGCCGCCGAGGTCGACGACGAAGCCCAGGTTGCGATGCCGGTAAGGCTTGCGTTCTCCGTGACCGACTGATGCAGCGACGTTCTCGGCCACCCGCTTGCCCTGCCGCATGGCGTGCTGGGCGGTCATGGGCGCGAGGGCCGGGGTGTCACCCGTGCGGGGTCGGGTGAGATCGGGTACGGCGGCCGCGTCACCGCAAGCGAAAGCGTCCGGCCGGCCTGGGATGTTCAGGTATTCGTCCACCACAATGCGGCCTTTGATCGTGGGCACTCCCAGACCGTCGACGAGCGGGTCGGGGCGAACGCCGACACACCAGATCAGGGACCGGGTGGGCACGAACTCGCCACTGGAGAGCTGCACCCCTTCGGCGGTGGCCTTCTCGACCGACGTCCCGGTGTGGATCTCGATGCCGCGCTTCTGCAGGGTACGCGTGGCGCTCTCGGACAGCTTCTCGTCGAGCTCGGGCAGGATGCGGTCGGCGATGTCGACCAGGAGCCAGCGCAGGGGTTGAGCGGCAAGACCGGGCCGATGTCTGGCCGCGTGTCGGGTCAGCAGCTCGCACTGCGCCGCCACCTCCGTCCCCGTGTAGCCCGCGCCGACCACGACGAAGGTGCACCGTGCGGTCCGCTCGGCCGGATCGGTGCTCGCGTCGGCGAGCTCGATCTGCCCGATCAGGTGGTCACGCAGGTAGAGGGCCTCGGCGATGGTACGAAAACCGTGCGCGTGCTCGGTGACGCCGGGAATCGGCAGCAGTTTGTGGACGGATCCAGGTGCGAGGACGAGTCGGTCGTACTCGATCGTGTGGTGCCGCCGCTCCGGGTCGACGTACGAAACGGATCGCGCCTCGAGATCCACCGACGTGACCTCGCCGAGCAGCAGCCGCATGCCACGCAGCGTGGTCGCCAAGGGAACGGCGACCTCGCGGGGATCGAGGATGCCGCTCGCCACTTCGGGCAGCAGCGGAAGGTAGGCGAAGTAGTCGGTCGGGTTGATCACGACGATCTGCGTTCGCTGCCGTAGGAAGCGACGGAGTCGCCGGGCAGCGTGAAAGCCCGCGAAGCCGGCACCGACGATCACGATACGCACGCGTCTCAGGTGCCCGGTTTGCTCCGAGCTAAACCGCTCACCCGCCCGAGGCGCGATCGTGAGGAGCCGAAAGACCCAGCTCCTGTGCGAGGATCGCGGCCTGCACGCGGGATCTCAACGACAGCTTGGCGAGCACACGTGAGACGTGCGTCTTGACGGTGGTCTCACCGATGTGCAGCCGGCGGCCGATCTGGTAGTTGGAAAGACCTTCGCCGAGGCAGGCCAGCACCTCGGTCTCGCGTTCGGTCAGCTGGTCCAGCCCCGCGGGCCGCTGCGGTGGCCCAGTCGGACTGGTCTGCGCGAAGGCCGTCAGCAGCCTCCGGAGTATCCCCGGTTCGAGCACGGCATCCCCGGCACCGACCTGGCGTACCGCCTCGATCAGCTTGGGGGCCTCCACGGACTTCAGCAGGAATCCCGCAGCGCCCGCACGCAACGCGCCGTAGACGTACTCGTCGACGTCGAACGTCGTCAAGACGAGGACCTCGCACACCTGGTCGCGGACCAGCTCACGGGTGGCCTCGATCCCGTCGGTGCCGGGCATCCGGATGTCCATGAGAACGACGTCGGGGCGCAACCCGCGGGCCATGCGCACGGCCGTGGCGCCATCGGCCGCCTCACCCACGACCTCGATGTCGTCGGCGCCGCCGAGGATCATCGCGAGGCCGGCACGGATCGCCGAGTGGTCGTCGGCGACCAGGACCCGGACCTTGCGCTGTGTCGCCGCCACCTCAGTCACCTCGGTCATGGTCACAAGACCTCACTCTCACGTTCGGCGACCGGAAGCACGGCACGGACCCGCCACTCACCCTCGACTTCTCCCGCGGACAGCTCGCCGCCGACGGCTTCGGCCCGGGTCCGCATGCTGGCAAGACCGGTGCCGTCCGCCTCGCCGTTCGCGCGGGGTCGGGTGAGGGAGTTCCGTACGTCGACGACAAGGCTGTCGCCTTCCCGCTCGAGCCGTATGGTGGCCCGACTGCCGGGCGCGTGCTTGGTGACATTGGTCAACGCCTCCTGGATGATCCGGTACGCCGCAAGGTCGACGGTCACCGGCAGCTGACCGTTGGTCGAGATCGTCGCCTCCACCTGCAGGCCGCTCGCCCGGGCGGATTCCATGAGCCGGTCGAGGTCGTGCAGCCGGGCTGGCGCCGTACGGTCGCCGTCCGCCCGGAGCAGGTCGATCATCTCGCGCATCTCCCGCAGCGCACGGATGCTGTTCTCCCGCACGGCTTGCAGCACCGTGGGCACCATCGACGGGTCCTTGCTGGCCAGCGAGAGCGCCGCCTCCGACTGGATGGCGATGGCCGAGAGGTGCCCTGCGATCACGTCGTGTAGATCGGCGGCGAGCCGGGAACGCTCCGCGCTCACCGCCGCTTCCCGGTCACGTGCGGCGAGCTCGGCCAGCTGCTCGGTGCGCAGGCGCTCGGCCTTCGCCGCCTCGCGGTACAGCCGCACGGTCTCGGCCCACCACACCGGCAGGAAGCCCAGCCACAGGATCACGACGAGGGCGAGGATCCCCTGCCGCCACGTCGGCATCAGGAAGGCGAGCACCCCGCCTTCCAGCGCCGCGCCGCCTACCACCACGGCTCCGACGATGCGGGAGACGCGGCGCGGTGCGTACAGCACGGCGTTGTAGATGAAGTCGCCGAGGATCAGCAGCATCGGGATGGTCAGGCCCATCACGCCGTCGACCGCCGTGAGCACGGCCCCGATCCCCAACGCGACCAGCGGCCGGGTCCGGCGCAGCAGCACGAGGGTCACGCTGGCGAGCGTGAAGCCGACCAGGTGAGCCCACAGGGGGAAGCTGCTCGGCCAGATCGCGTACTGACCGGCGAGGTAGATCACCAAGCCGAGCGTGATCACGAACAGCGGGTGACCGCCGTCGCGCCAGGTGAGGCTCGCCCGGACGCCCGACTTCACGCCTGACTTCACACGCTGCAGGACCGGCACGAAACCATGAGACCACGTGCCGGTCGCAGGTGCCGTCCTCGGAAAGTCCGACTGGGCTGGTTTGTGGTGTCCTACGAAGGTAGGACCCGGTTTCGGGCGCACGGTGGATGGTGGCGGGGCCCTCGTCCGGTGAGGCTCGGGACCATGAGCAGCTTCCTCGAGCTGATCGGCGAGAACCCGCTGCTGGCGGTGATCGCGGCCTGCGAGGTCGGTTTCTGGGTGATCCTCGCCGCCGGTCTGCTGGCGCGGTACCTGCTGCGGCTGCGCCGGACCAGCACGGTTCTCCTCATCTGCGTACCCCTGGTGGACGTCGTGCTGCTCGTGGCGACCGGGATCGACCTGCGGGGTGGTGGCGAGGCGAGTCAGGTCCACGGGCTCGCCGCTGCGTACCTCGGGTTCAGCGTCGCCTTCGGACACAGCATGGTCCGATGGGCTGATCAACGCTTCGCCCACCGCTTCGCCGGTGGTCCGCCGCCGTGGCGGCCGCCGAAGTACGGCGCGGAGCGGGTCCGCTACGAGTGGCGGGAGTGGGGCAAGTGCCTGCTGGCGTGGGCGATCGGGTGCGGGCTGATCCTGCTGTTGATGTTCGTCGTGGGTTCGCCCGAGCAGACGAAAGCCCTCGCGCGCTGGCTCGTCGGGCTGACGCAGGTGCTCGTGATCTGGCTGATCGCCTGGCCGGTCCGCGTCACGATCTTTCGTCCTATGCCGCCTGACCACGACACCGACGCGAGGCGTGACGTCCCCGCGAGCGCCGAGGAGAAGCAGTGAAGGAGGAGAAGTAGTGAAGGAACGGATCGCCGTCCTCGATGTCCTGCGTGGTCTGGCGATCATCGGGACGCTGGGTACGAACATCTGGATCTTCACCGATCCGTTGGGTCCGAGCGGCTTCCTCACCCACATGCCGGACCCGTCGACCTTCGCCGGACAGGTCGAGGCGCTGCTGCGGTCGGCGGCCAACGGCAAGTTCCTTGCCCTGTTGACGTTGCTGTTCGGCATCGGGCTGGAGCTGCAGTACCGGTCAGCGCTACGACGTGGCGCCCGGTGGCCAGGGTGGTACCTGTGGCGGGCGGCGCTGCTGTTCGTCGAGGGCCTGGTGCACTTCGTCCTGGTGTTCGAGTACGACGTGCTGATGAGCTATGCCGTGACCGCGATGGTGGTCGCGTACCTCATCGGGCGCAGCGATCGCGCGATCCGGATCTGGATGGTCGCCGCTGGGAGTCTCCACGTCGCGGTGGTCGGACTGGTGACGCTCGCCTGGGTTTCCGCACCACCGGAAGCGGCTGCTCCTGCACCGATCGGACGGCCCGACGTCTTCGCAACGGGAACGTACGCCGAACAGGTCAGCGAGCGGTTGGCGCACTGGCTCGACTACCGCATCGAGGCGATCTTCATCATTCCGTCGAGCATCGTGCTGTTCCTGTTGGGCGCGAAGCTGTTTCGAGCCGGCGTCTTCGAGCCAAACCCCGCCGGAGTCCGGCTTCGCAGAATCGTGATGGTCGCCGGTTTCGGCGTCGCGGCGCCGCTCAGCGCACTGACGTCACTGGGTGGTCCGGAGTGGTTCCTGCTCGAGCGTTACGTCCTGGCGCCGTTCGTGGCACTCGGCATCGTCGGCCTCGTGACGACGATCGTGCTGCGGATGCGACGCCCCGCTGGCCCACTGCGCACCGGGTTCACCACTGTCGGACGGACCGCCTTGAGCTGCTACGTCTTCCAGAACCTCGTCGGCAGCCTTCTCTGCTATGGTTGGGGTTTCGGACTTGCCGTGCGCTTGGAGCACCTGCGTCCATGGTGGGTCGTCGGCGGACTGGCCGGTATCACGGCGCTGTTCACACTGGGCTCGTGGTTGTGGCTGCGCACGTTCCCGCGCGGCCCGCTGGAGTGGGTCTGGCACTGGGCGTACACGAGGCCGCAGCGCCACCATGCGCCCGCAACCGCACCCGACCCCGCACTTCGGCAATGACCACGTGAAGTCGGTTACTGCCTGCTCTGAGATGCCTCCATGGCTTTCGTCGGTACGAATCGACTCGGCAGGTTACGCGTGGGCCTTGCGGGCACCACCGGGCGAAAGGCGGTGCGTCGTGGCCGTCTCCTGGGTAGCTATCCAGCGAACCGGATCTCTTCTTCACGCGAAGTGGGTCGGATGAGCGATTCGCCTGATCAACCGACCACGCCGAGCCCCGACGCGGGTCTCGACCTGGGCGGTTACGTCCTGATCGGCCTCTTCTTCGTGCTTGGTGTCGTCGGGTGCATCTTGTGGGTGGTGGTCACCGCACCACGGCCCAGTGACCATCCAGTGACCGCGAAGCCTTTCGAGGTCGCCTGCGGTTGGCCGCGCAGGTACTTCCCGGACGCAGCGGCCTACTCAGGGCCCGGGCCGCATCCGCTCCAAGTGGTCATCGAGGAGCACGCGGGTCGGCAGACGTACTACACCGAGTACACGCTCGAGCCCAGTGGTGCCTGGCGGCAAGTCCCGTCGTACCTCAACCACCCGGACGAGACCCGCCACGAGCTCGTCGCCTGTCTGCACCACACCGGCGTCGGTCCTCTGGTGAAGACCTGCCAGCTTCGCGGGTACGCCGGCGATGTCCCAGTGCACCGCGCAACGTACGACATCACGGTGTACGAAGCGAAGACCGGGCGCGAGGTCGGCAGGTCGATGATCGAGGGGGCGCGGCTCGCGCGCTGCCCGAGGACAACGGATCGCACGGCCCTCAAGGGCGAGCTCAGGGTCTACACCAAACCTGACCTCACGCAGATCCACAACGCGCTGTCGCATTTCATCCTGAGACACGCGCAGTAGCGGCGCCTACCGGCAGACGATGGTCTCCCCGGTGAGGCGGGCAGATCCAGGTCCGGCAAGGAAGAGCACGAGGGCCGCCATCTCGTCCGGCCTCGCGATGCGCTCGAGCTCGGATCTGTCGCTCTGGTCCGCCACCTCGCGCGTGGCGAGAAACCGGCCAGTATACGTCGCGCAGGGAGCGAGACAGTTGACGTTCACGTCGTAGGGCCGCAGCTGTTCGGCAAGGCACCTGGTGTAATGCGCGACCGCCGCCTTGGCAGCTGCGTAGATGATCCCGTTCCGCGTCGCCTGGTGCCCTGCGACCGAACCGATGTTGATGATCCGTCCGGCACGCCTGGCGCGCATGTGCTGCCCTGCGTACTTGGACACGTACATCGTCGTGAGCACGTTGCGTTCCACGACGGAACGGATGTCGGCAGGGTCGATCTCGAGCGCGTCGTTCGGATCCGGGCGAGGTGTGGCGGCGCCGATGTCTCCGCCGGCGTTGTTGACGAGGATGTCGATCCGACCGAAGTACCTGACTACCTCGGACACAAGGCGTTCCGCCTGCGCCGGATCACTGAGCTCAGCTGCGAAGAAACCCGACCGCCGGCCGAGCGCGCGGATCTCGTCGGCCACCGCGTCGCCGGACTCTGCCTCTCCGAAGGCGGCTGCGGCCTTGGCGTCGATGTCGTGGATCGCCACGTCCGCGCCTGCTTCGGCGAGAGTCAGGGCGTAATGCCGGCCGAGCCCACGGCTCGAGCCGGTGACCAGAGCCACCTTCCCACTCAAGTCTCCGGCCGTCATGAACGGCTCGCCTGCGCTTCCTGTACGCGAGCCTGCTGCAATGCGCGGACGTACGCGATGCTCTGCAGGAGCTGGCGTTCCTCGTACGACACGATGGCGTCGACGGGTTCGCCACGCTCGGCGGGTGTGCGCCAGTCACCACCGGCTTTGGCGTACGCATGGATCAGCCGCAGTGTCGCCGCCAGTTGCGCGGGTGTGCGTGAGGCTGGGTAGTCCGACCAGAAGTCGTCGGCGAACACGCGGATCTCTCGTGCCTGCAAGGCACCCAGCTCGATCGCCATCGTGACGCCCGGCACCGACGCTGCGAGAATGTCAAACAATGCTGGGAAGTCGATGATCCCCTGACCGAGCGGGCAGCGGACCAGGCGATAGCCGTCCTCGCTCCACCAGGTCCAGTAGTCCTTCAAATGCACGTTCTTGACGTGCGGCGCGACCCGCCTGAAGTAGTCGATCGGTTCCTCCGCCGTGCCGAGCGGGTTACCGGTGTCGAGCGTGATGCCGAAGCGCGGCGAGTCGATGGTCTCGCACAACCACAGCAGCTCTTCCGACGCGAGGTCCTGATGATTCTCGACGGCCAGGTTGACGCCGATCGACTCGGCGGATCTCGCAGCTTCATGCAGCTTGGCCGCGACGTCGTCGAGGAAGGGCTGCCAGCGTCCCGCCAAGGGCCTGCGGTCACCCCCGATCTTCGCCCCACCGACGACGGTACGAACCGTTTCAGCGCCGACGTCTCGCGCCAGGAGCATGACCGTGGTCAACGACTCCGGGTCGTACCCGCTGGTGTCGAGCGTGACGAAGAGGCCGTGATCCATCGCGTACGAACGAACCGTCGAGACGTCCTCACCCTCGAGCAGGGTCGCCGGAATCTCAACGCCTGCAAGCCCGTGCGCACGTGCGAGATCCATGAGGGCACGCGGGGTGGTTCGTGACCGATTCGACGCAGGATGCAATCCCAAACTGTAGGTGGTGCCGTATGCCGACAGTCCGATCCGCATCGGCACCGCTCTCGTGGACGCGGTCATGGCCTACTGTGCCGTCCATCCTCCGTCGATCACGAGCATCGAGCCGGTCATGAAGCTTGAGGCGTCGGAGGCCAAGAAGACCGCCGCCGCACCGAGCTCCTCCGGATTTCCCCAACGGCCCAAGGGGATTCGATCGGTGAAGTACTTGTTGGTCTCGGGGTTCTCGATGACCGGGATGTTGAGGTCGGTGGCGAACGGTCCGGGGCACAAGGCGTTCACCGTGATACCGTCGCGTGCCCACTCCAGCGCGAGCACGCGAGTGAGCTGCATGACCGCGGCCTTGCTCGTGGCGTACGCGGCGCGCTCGGGGAGCCCGGTGAGTCCCAGCATCGACCCGACGTTGATGACGCGGCCATAGCGCCGCGCCTTCATGTGGGGAGAGACGGCCTTGGCGAAGAGGTACGGCCCTTTGAGGTTCGTCGCCTGCACCAGATCCCAGCTCTTCTCGTCGAACTCCTCGATCGGCTTGCGGATGTTGATGCCGGCGTTGTTGATCAGGATGTCGATCCGGCCGAAGGCCTCGACCACGGCGGCGACCGTGCGTTCGACATCGTCGGCCTGCGTGACGTCGGCGCCGATGCCGAGTGTCCTCGCGCCAGTCGTCATGGCGATCTCGGTCGCCGCCTGCTCGGCCCGAGCGATGTCGCGACTGGTCACCGAGACCGCAGCGCCGGCTTCAGCCAGTGCCTTCGCCATCACAAATCCCAGCCCTCGGTTGCCGCCGGTCACGAGCGCCACCCGGCCGTCGAGCGAGAATGCCTCGAGTCCCATGGCCCCAACGTATCCAGTCCGTTGGACGCGCGGCTCCTTCCACGACGAGGCTGGCCCATCATGGCCGCTCAGGGCCCTGGCCCGACCCGGGCATCTAACTGATCGTCAGGATTTCCCTAACGGAGGTTTAAGGATCGTCTCGGCTCCTGGTGACACCCGTCTCACCGCTGCAGGCTCGAGATCGAGCCCGTGCAAGGCGGGGAACAGCAAACCTGCTGAGAAAGAGGCGATCGACATGCGTCTTTTCACCGATCTCGCTGCTGCGCTCGGCAGTAGCGGCAGCCGGACGCGGACCAGGACCCGCACCGGCCGGTCCAAGCAGTCCGCACCGTCCCGCACCACCCGCACGACCCGCTCGAGCGGCTGAATGCGAGGTGCGACCAAGGTCCGGCGGGAGACGTCCCGCCGGACCTGGCGTGGCTCGACGCTCTCGGCAAGACCGGTCTCCCGGGGATCCGAAGGCCCGGGGGACAGGGCGGGAACCGATGGCGTCGTGGCCGCAGCGCCGGTGGTACCGATCCGCGAGACCTTCCGGCGGTTCTGGCCTTACGCACGACCTGACCGGCTCGTCCTCCTTGCCAGCCTGGGCTTCGTCGCTGTCGGACCGCTCACCACGGCCGCGACGGTCGGGATCTTCGCCGAGATCGTGGACACCGTGCTCGTGGGCCGTCGCCTTGCAGCGTTGTGGGAACTGGGTGGCGCGTTGCTCGGGATCACGATCGTGGGCGGCCTGTTGTCGTTCGCATCCAGCTCGATCTCTGCCTGGCTGTCCGAACGCTTCCTGCTGCGGCTACGGGATGGTGTGTTCGCCCACGTGCTCACGCTCTCGCCGCGGTTCTTCGAGACCCATCGGGTGGGCGACGTGATCGCCCGACTCACGAGTGACGTCAACGGTATCGAGCGCCTGGTCGTCAGCGGACCGACCCGCGCGATCTCGTACGCCATCCGCATCGTCGTCTTCTCAGGACTCGCGCTTGCCCTGCGGTGGGAGCTTGCTCTGCTGTCGTTCGTCATGGTGCCCGCGTTCTGGTGGATCGCGCGCTACTTCTCCCGCCGGATCAAGCAGGCGTCCCGGGAGAAGCGCAGGCGATCTGGAGGCGTCGGCGCGATCGCCGAGGAGACCCTGGCCAACATCGCGATCGTCCAGGCGTACGGCCAGCAGCGCGCCGAGGCAGGCCGCCTGCACGCCGAGGCCCGCGCCAAGATGGCGGCGAGCCTCGACGCCACCCGGATGTCGTCCCTCTACGCGCCGGCCATCGCACTCGTGGAAGCCCTCGGCGGGCTGCTCGTGCTCGCCGTAGGCGCCTGGCAGCACGCTCACGGGCGGCTCACGATCGGTGGACTGCTCGCGTTCGTCGCCTACCTCGCTCAGCTCTACCAGCCGATCCGGAGTGCTTCGCGCCTCGCGACCACGGTCTACGGAGCGACCGCGAGCGCGGAACGGCTGATCGAGCTGCTGGACCGAAAGCCTGACGTCGTGTCGGCCCCTGCGGCGCGGCGACTCCCGCACGGACCGCACGTCGTCCACCTGGACCAGGTCACCTACCGCTACCCGGGCACCGACCGACCGGCGGTCGCCCGGCTCGACCTCACGATCGAGCCGGGCGAGATCGTCGCTGTCATGGGGCCGAACGGCGCCGGCAAGTCCACGCTGACCAAGCTGCTGTTGCGGTGGGTGGATCCAGACGCGGGGGCGGTACGGATCGACGGGATCGACGTACGCGAGCTCGAGCTGGAGTCGCTTCGGGCCCAGGTGGCGTTCGTACCCCAGGAGACCACGCTGTTCGACCGGACGGTCGCCGAGAACGTCGCGTACGGATATCCGCAGGCCGCCCAGCAGGTGATTCGGGCCGCGGCGCAGATCGCTCAAGCGGACCGCTTCGTCCGGGAGCTCCCCACGGGCTACGAGACCCGGGTCGGTCAGCGCGGCCGGCGGCTGTCGGGTGGCCAGCGGCAGCGCCTCGCCATCGCCCGGGCGCTGATCCGCCCCGCCCCGATCCTCGTCGTGGACGAGCCCACGGCGAGCCTCGACGCGCACGCTGCCCGCGACCTCGTCGAGCCGCTGCGCCGCCTCATGGCGGGGCGGACGACGCTGCTCATCACCCACGACGAGGAGCTCGCCCGCCTCGCGCACCGGATCGTGGTCCTCGACCGTGGCCGCATCGTGGCCGAGCATCGTCCGGCGAGAGCGCTGGAGCGTCTGTCATGAGCAGGTCACCGCTGCCGTCCGGCTACCAGAGCCTGCGGCTGTTGAGCCGGAACCATGACTACGACGTCCGACTCGTGCACAGTGTCGAGCGGGACTGCCTGTGCGTCGCGAAGTCCGTTCGCCTGTGCCGGTTGGGGGAGCGCAAGGTCGTGGAGCGGCTCGGCTTCGAGGGCCGTCTGCTGTGCCGGTTGGGTCACCCGCATCTGGTCCGTGCGTACGACATGATCGAAACGCCCAGGCCGACCATCATCCTCGAGACCCTGCCCGGCCACACGCTGAGCCGGCTGATCCTCGATGCGGATCGCGGGCTGGCCGTGCCCGACCTGGCCCGGCTCGGCAGCCAGCTCTGCTCGGCGGTGGGCTACCTGCATCGCAGCGGAGTGCTCCACCTCGACCTCAAGCCCTCCAACCTGATCGTCGCGGCTGGTCTGCTCAAGGTGCTGGATCTGGGCCTCGCACAGCCGCCGGGTCCGGCGCCCGCGGGTCAGGGGACGCCCGAATACCTCGCGCCGGAGCAGGCGCGAGGTGACGAGGTGACCGCCGCGACCGACGTGTGGGGCATCGGAGGTGTGCTCTACCGGGCGGCGACCAGGAGGCGTCCCTTCGCCGACGCTTCCGGGGACCGGCTTCCCCAGCTTCAGCGGCGAGTCGAGCCGATCCGGCGGCGCCTTCCGCGGCGCCTTTCTGCCGTGATCCTGGCGTGTCTCGACCCCGTGGCCACGGCCCGTCCGACCGTCGCGGAGGTCGCCGCCGAGCTGCGCTCGCTCATCCTCGAGGTCCCAGCTCGACCGTGACCTGGGCTCCGCTGGAGCGCGACCGCCCGATGCTCACCCGGCCTCCGCTCGCCTCGGCCGTGCGCCGCACGATGTCGAGCCCCAGCCCGGTCGATCCCGCGCCGCTCGTACCACGGTCCAGCACCTTGGCACCGTCCAGAATGCCTGGACCGTCGTCGGCGACCACCAGCACGGCACCTCCGCTCGAGCCGGGCCGTAACGACACCTGGAAGGCCGTGCCCTCCGGTGTGTGCGCGAAGACGTTCCCCAGCACGGCGTCGACCATCGCCGCGAGCTCCTCGGCCGGTACGCACACCGGGAGGGGAGTCGTGGGCACGTCCGCAACGACGTGGCGGTGCTCCTCCTCAGCCAGGACCCGCCAGAACTCGACGCGGTTCCGGACGACCGAGGCGGCATCCGTCAGGGAAGCGGACCGGCTCGGCGACGCCACGACCTTCCCGGCGGCGCGCACACCCTGGCGGGCGTCGACGATCGCCTGGTTCACCGCGCGCTCCACCGCGTCCACCGCCTGTGTGATGCGTTCGGCCTCGGCGGGGTCGCTGAGCGCCTCGCTCTCGATCCGCAGGACGGTGAGGGGCGTGCGCACCCGATGCGACAGGTCGGCGACCGACTCGCGCTCGTGCGCCAGGAGCTCGCGGATCCTGTGGGCGAGGCTGTTGAGCGTGGTGGCCACCTCGTCCAGCTCCGGGAGCCCAGACCGCCGGGCACGTGCGTCGAGGTCGCCCTCGCCGAGCCGGCGGGCCACCGCGTCGAGGTCTCGCAGCGAGCGGATGGTGGACATCGCGAGTCGGTCGGCGACCACGAGGGCCAGGGCGAGCAAGGCGGCGCCGAGCAGGCCGAGGACCATCCAGGCCTGGCCGACACCGTGTCGCATCTGCTCGTCGGTGACGTAGGTGCGAACGACTGCTGTGCCCTCGGGAAGTCCCAGTGCGGCAATCAGCACCTCGCGCCCTCCCGGTGCCTCCGCGGTGATGCTGCGGCCCTGCACGGTGAGCGCGACGGCGCGGGAGCGGGGCGCGTCCGCTCCCAGGACCTCCCCGTCCGGAAGGAAGATCGTGAGCGGAAACGTGTCGTCACCGTTCATCAGCTCGAGCGTGGCCGCCAGCTCGGAGCGGTCCAGGGTGGCGACGAGCGGGACGACCGCCTCGGCCTCGCGTGTCGCGGCCGAGACGGCACGGTCGGCGGCCACCTGCTGCAGCAGCAGTCCGAGCGGGACGAGGAACGCGGTGAGGACCAGGCTCGTGGTGGCACCCACGAGAAGGGCGAGCCGACGTCTCATGGCGGCACCCGGGCCGGTTGCTCGGGCGGCGGTGCGGCCTCCTCTGGTGGCGCGAGCTTGACCCCGACGCCGCGGACGGTGTGCAGGTAACGCGGCTCGGCGGCCGTCTCGCCGAGCTTGCGACGAAGCCACGACAGGTGCACGTCCACGGTCTTGTCCGCGCCGCCGTACGGCTGGTGCCACACCTCGATCAACAGGTCACGTTTCGAGACGACGGTGCCCTGGTTCTCGGCGAGGAAGAGCAGCAGATCGAACTCCTTCGGCTTGAGGTCGAGCAACCGTCCGGCGAGACGGGCCTCGCGGGTGCGCGCGTCGATGCTGAGCTCACCGACGACGAGGGGTGCCGGTGGGCCGGCCTCCGAGGTTCGCCGGAGCACGGCCCGGATCCTCGCGTCGAGCTGGCTCGCACCGAAGGGCTTCACCACGTAGTCGTCGGCGCCGGCGTCGAGGAGGCGGATGATCTCCTGCTCGTCGTCGCGTGCGGTGGCGACGATCACGGGTACGTCGGAGACCCCGCGCAGCATGGTGAGAACGTCCCGACCGTCCATGTCGGGAAGCCCGAGATCGAGGACGACGAGATCGGGCTGCTTCCGCAGGACCGTCGACAGGGCGCCACCACCGTGGGGAACGGAGGCGATCGTGTGACCCTTGGCGCCGAGTGCGCGGGTCAGCGAGATCCGGATCGCCGGATCGTCCTCGACCAGGAGCACGAACGCCACGTCCACACGGTACTGAGTGGCGGTTTAACGCGCCGTTAAGCGCGGGTGCCCCAGACTGGTCGCATGGCTCGGCGACGTGTGATCCTCGGCGTGGTGGGCTGGGTGCTCGTGGCCGCGGGTGCCGTGGCGATCGGCATGCTCGCGGTGTCGTTGCTCGGTCGCGGGCTCACCGACGGGACGAGTCAGCCGTTGAGCTCGGACGCCGTGGCACGGGCATTGCAACAGGCGCAGGCGAGCGCGACGCCGACCGCCTCGCGGCGACCCCCCAACGAGCCGACGCCGGATCTCCAGCCGACCGAGGAGCGCACCCCGAAGGCGACGCCAGATGTCCCGCGGTCGGCATCCCGAGCGGCAGCGGCGAACCGACGCTTCGACTCGCCGGGCGGCACGGTGCTCGCCCGGTGCCGTGGGGATCAGGCGTATCTCACGTCGTGGAGCCCGCACCCGGGGTTCGAGGTCGACGAGGTCGAGCGAGGGTGGGATTCGACCACTTCGGTGCAGTTCGAGTCCGATGACGTGAAAGTGAAGCTCGTCGTGCGGTGTCGTGGCGGCCAGCCGGTCGTCAGCCAGGAGACCGACGCCGACTAGGCCTGCCTACTCGTCCTCGTCCAGGCGGGCGAGCCAGGTCGCCAGGCGGTCGACGGCCGCCTCGAACTCAGGGTTCAGGTCGACGAACTCCTGCAGTCGCTCGGCGAGCCACGCGAGGCTCACGTCCTCGTCGCCACGTCGTTCGATGAGCTCTTCGATTCCACGGTCGGTGAAGTACATCGCAGAGAGATCCTAGACCGGCCTCGAGGTCAGCCATCTGACAGATGGCCACCCGTGGCTTCACCCACAGCGTGGCGTGCTCAGGCGAAGGCCTGCTGGAGGAGCGTCGCCTGCTCGATGCCGTGCATCTGGGTCGAGCCGACGGCGGGTGCCGCCGACGCCGGCCGGGAGACGAGCTGGACCGGACGCCCGTCCAGACGCGGCACGAGCTCCAGCGCGATGTGCGGCCACGGGCCCTGGTTGGCGGGCTCGTCCTGCACCCAGCGCAGCTCCGCGTTGGGGTACTTCGCCAGCTCGGCACGTACCTCCTCGACCGGGAGCGGCGCGAGCTGCTCAAGTCGTACCACCGCCGACCGCGGCTTGCTGCCCTGCCGACGCTTGCGCTCGGCGAGCAGCTCCCACGCGATCTTGCCCGAGCACATCAGCACGTGGGTGACGTCGGCCGGATCGACGCTGTCGTCGCCGATCACCGGCCGCCACCGACCGCTGGTGAACTCCGACGGCTGGCTCACCGCCGCCTTGCTCCGCAGCATCGACTTCGGGGTGAAGACGATGAGCGGACGGTGCACAGGTCCCAGCGTGTGCCAGCGCAACAGGTGGAAGTAGTTGGACGGGACGGACGGCTGCGCCACCGTCACCGCGTCACCCGCGCACATCTGCAGGAACCGCTCGATCCTGGCCGACGAGTGGTCCGGGCCCTGGCCTTCGTACCCGTGCGGCAGCAGCAGCACGACACCGGACAGCTGGCCCCACTTCGCCTCGCCCGACATCACGAACTCGTCGATGATGGTCTGCGCGCCGTTGGCGAAGTCGCCGAACTGCGCCTCCCAGCAGACCAGTGCCTCCGGCCGCGCGACGGAGTAGCCGTACTCGAAGCCCATCGCGGCGAACTCGGAGAGCAGCGAGTCGTAGACGTAGAACGGCGCTTGGTTCTCGTCGAGGTGCGCGAGTGGCGTCCACTCGTTGCCGTTCTTGCGGTCGATGATCGTGGCGAAGCGCTGGACGAACGTGCCGCGCCGCGAGTCCTGACCGGCAAGGCGCACCGGCCTGCCGGCGAGCAGGATCGAGCCGAACGCCACGATCTCCGCGGTGGCCCAGTCGATCGGTCCCTCGGTGATCGCCGCCGCCCGACGCTGCAGCTGCGGCAGCACCTTGGGATGGACGGTGAAGCCCTCGGGCACGGACACGTGGGCGTCGGCGATCCGCTTCAGGACCTCCATGGGTACGGCAGTCTCGGTCTCCGCCGGCGGCTTGGCCGGGTAGTCGGGGACCATCACGTAGTCCTCCGGCGGCGCCGACTTGGCTGCGCGTACCTCGGCGAACACGCGCTCCAGGCGCTCCTGGTAGTCGCGCAGCGCTTGTTCGGCCTCCTCGACCGAGATGTCGCCACGGCCGATCAGTGCTTCGGTGTAGAGCTTGCGGACCGACCGCTTCTGCGCGATCAGGTCGTACATCCGTGGGTTCGTGAACGACGGATCGTCGCTTTCGTTGTGCCCGCGCCGGCGGTAGCAGATCATGTCGATCACGACGTCCTTGTGGAACGTCTGGCGGTATTCGAACGCCAGGCGAGCCACGCGGATGCACGCCTCCGGATCGTCGCCGTTGACGTGGAAGATCGGCGCCTGGATCATCCGCGCCACGTCGGTGCAGTAGGTGGACGACCGGTATGCGGCCGGTGCGGTGGTGAAGCCCACCTGGTTGTTGACGATGACGTGGATCGTGCCGCCGGTGCGGTAGCCACGCAGCTGGGAGAGGTTGAGGGTCTCCGCCACGACACCCTGTCCGGCGAACGCCGCATCGCCATGGATGAGCACGGGCAGCACCGGGAACTCCAGGCCGCGGTTCAGGATGTCCTGCTTGGCTCGCACGATGCCTTCGAGTACCGGGTCGACGGCCTCGAGGTGGGAGGGGTTCGCGGCGACCGACACCTTGATCTTCGCGCCGTTCTCGGCGGTGAACTCGCCTTCCGCGCCCAGGTGGTACTTCACGTCACCGGAGCCCTGGATCGTGCGCGGGTCGATGTTGCCTTCGAACTCCCGGAAGATGTGCGCCGGCTTCTTGCCGACGATGTTCGCGAGCACGTTGAGCCGACCCCGGTGGGCCATCCCGATGGTGACCTCGTCGAGCTCGGCCATCGCCGCCTGCTCGCAGATCTCGTCGAGCAGCGGGATCATCGACTCGGCGCCCTCGAGGCTGAACCGTCGCTGACCGACGTACTTCGTCTGCAGGAACGTCTCGAACGCCTCGGCCTGGTTGAGCTTGGCGAGAATGCGCAGCTGCTCCTGACGCGGCAGCTTGTCCTGCGGACGTTCGACCCGCTCCTGGATCCAGCGCCGTTCCTCCGGCTCCTGGATGTGCATGTACTCGATGCCGACGGTGCGGGAGTACGCGTCGCGCAGCACACCGAGGATGTGCCGCAGCTTCATGAAACGCTTGCCGCCACCGAAGCTGCCGGTCGCGAACTCGCGGTCCAGGTCCCACAAGGTGAGGCCGTGCGTCACCACGTCGAGGTCGGCGTGCTTGCGCACCTTGTAGTCCAACGGATCGGTGTCGGCGATCAGGTGGCCGCGCACGCGGTACGCATGGATCAGCTCGAGGACCCGCGCCTGTTTGCCGATCTCGTCGTCGTGGTTGGTCGGGATGTCCTGCACCCAGCGGACCGGCTCGTACGGAATCCGCAAGGCGTGGAAGATGTCGTCGTAGAACCCGTCCTCGCCGAGCAGCAGCTGGTGGACCCGACGCAGGAACTCACCGGACTGCGCTCCCTGGATCACCCGGTGGTCGTACGTGGACGTCAGGGTCATCACCTTGCTTACTGCAAGGCGGTTCAGGGTCTCCTCGGCCGCGCCCTGGTATTCCGCGGGGTACTCCATGGCGCCGACGCCGATGATCGCGCTCTGGCCCGCCATCAGCCGGGGCACCGGATGCGTCGTCCCGACCGTCCCGACGTTGGTCAGGCTGATCGTCGTGCCTTGGAAGTCGTCGACCGTGAGCTGTCCGCTCCGCGCCCGGCGCACGATGTCTTCGTACGCCGCCCAGAACGCGGCGAAGTCGAGGGTGTCGGCCTTCTTGATGTTGGGAACGAGAAGCTGCCGGCTGCCGTCCGGCTTCGTGATGTCGATCGCCAGACCGAGGGCCAGGTGCGGCGGCTTCACAAGCGTCGGCTTGCCGTCCACTTCCGCGTAGCCGTAGTTCATCTCCGGCATGGAGCGCACGGCCTTCGCGATCGCGTACCCGATGATGTGGGTGAAGCTCACCTTGCCACCGCGCGAACGGGCGAGGTGGTTGTTGATGACGATGCGGTTGTCGATCAAGAGCTTCACCGGCACCTGACGCACGCTGGTCGCGGTGGGGACGGTGAGGCTCGCCTCCATGTTCTTGGCCGTGCGAGCCGCGGCACCTCGGAGCGGGACCAGCTCCGGCTCCGCCGGTGCCTCCGGCTCGGGCTCTGCCTCGGTCTGCGCCGGCTTCACCGTGGGCCGAGCCGGTTTCGCCGTTGCAGGCTGGCTCGGTTTGGTGACCGTCCGACCGGCCTGCGCAGTCTGCGCTTGCTTCGCTGCAGGCTGTGTCGGCCTGGTGGCAGGCTGCGCTTGCTTGGCTACCGGCTGGCTTGGCTTGGTGGCAGGCTGCGGTTTCGCCGTCGGCCCGGGTGCGGCTGTGCCCGGACGCGTCGTGTCACCGGATCTTGTCGCGCTGGCCGGACCGCTCGTGGGCTTGGTGCTGGTTCGGGGCGTGGTGTCGACGGTCAGGCCTTCGCGACCCGCTTGCCCGTTGGCATCGGGGCGGTAGTCGCGGAAGAATGCCCGCCACGCCTGGTCGAGCGAATCCGGATCTGAGAGGTAGCGCTGGTACATCTCGTCGACGAGCCACTCATTCGTCCCGAACTGGGACAGAGGGTCGTTGTGCGAGGACTGGGACGCCACGGCGTTAATCGCCTCTTCCGCTCACCGTCGTCAAATTGTTATCCAGGGCTTCGATGGTCACCCCGAAGCCCAGCGTAGTCCGCAAATCCAGTCGCGTAGGCGCTGGAGGTACGAATCGCTCAGCTGCCGGCATGATCTTACCCACGGCACGCCGGAGCGTATCGGGTGGGCAGTTCACCAGACGAGCGGCGGGCACGCCCTACAGATCGGGCAGTTGTGACGCAGACAGGACGTACTGGAAAAGGTTCCGATACCTGCGCATGACGGCACGAAGCTCGTCGGTCGTCAAGTTCTCGTTGTTCTTCCACTCCCGTTCGATGCGGTCGCGGTGCTCGGAGAACGTCGACGTCACGAACTGCATGGCGTCGCCGATCAGGAGCCCAGCCTCACGGACGGCATCGCGGGGGTCGTCCAAGATCTGCGCCTGGGTCACAAGCCAGCGGTGCTGAAGCTCCTCGACGTGGCGCTTGCGGGCGGCCTCGAGCTCCTCGGCCTCCGTGCGCCTTGCGAGCTCGGCGTCCTCGGGAGAAAGACCGGACGTGTCCTCAGGGGAGAGTGCCGTCGGTGTGTCCGAGATCGAGTACGGACGCGAGGAGTCCTTGCCGTCGGTGTCAGGCGTCCGGTCTGTGGTCGTCGTGGTCATGGAACTTGCCTTGGCTGCCTTCGATGTCGTCGTGGGGCCGTTCGCTGCGCTCTGGCTCGGTGTGTCGACCGGGGTGTCCACGGGAGTGTCGACCGGGCCGGCGTCACGAATTGGAGTGGCGTCCCGGACCGGGCTCGCGTCCCGGACCGGACTGGATGTCGCCGCCCGCAGCTCGCTGAGCGTGTCCTCCCGATCACGAGGCGCTGACGGCGCGGACTCCGGCTGCCAGATCTGCCCACCAGAGGCTTGTGGGACAGGTGGGGCGGACTGGCCCGCTGGGACCGGCTGCAGCGGTGGTGGTGTGGACGGGCCGGTGGTCGCTGGTTGTGCAGGCTCGGTCGAGAAGTCGGAGGGTACGCGGTCCCGATCAGGTTTGAAGCCGTCCCGATCCGACTGGTGTCCGCCGCCGACGGCCGGCTCCTTGCGCTCGCCGTCCTTGTCGTTCAGCGATGTCGATTCGCGCCACTCGGAAAGACTGCGGGGTGTGGGTGTCTCCCGCTCGAGCTTGCGGACCTTCGGCGGGACACCGGCGAGCCGGTCAGACGGTGGGTTCTTCCCGTCGTCTGGTTGCGCCGACCGCAACGCCGGGGGTGCGAAGGCCTCGAAGCCCTCGGGGATCCGCGACTCCCGCTTCCTCGGATCCCGAGGGGGAGGAGGCGCAGGATCGAGGGCACGTTCGAACCGACGGGGGGCCATCGACGCGTTCTCGTCGGGTTGGCCGGCTCCGCGTGGGCTACGGGGGTCGTCCCCCTGGGCACCATCATCCGTCTCCGGGGGCGAGGTGAGCCGTTCCAGCCACGACTTCCGGCCCTTCTGGACGTCTCGCATGGACGTTCCTCCCGTTGGCCCAGCCGATGCTCGAGCAAGGTGATTCTCGGTGAGCCTGTAGCAGATGATGAGTCGTGTCAACTCGTCTCAAATCGGTAGCTCACCGCACCACGTCGCGTCACGCCGCCGCTGCACAACGTTGCGAGCGTCGGCAGCATGCGAAGTTTGGACGGTGGTCGACAATTATGCCCGTCCGGGCCGGAGGCTCTTGGTGGTGGTCATGAACAGCACGGACGGCGAGCGGCGCGCCGGCAACGACGACACCCGGGTCGCCTGGCACTTCCACGAACGGACAAAGTACGTCCCGGACGACACGTACAGCCGGATCCTCATGGACACCGGATCCGGTCTGGTCGACGCCATCTGGGAGGAAGATCCGGCACTCGAGCCGTTCCCGTACAAGATCTACCCGACACTCGACCCGATTCCGCTTCCTCGCCCTGACGAGGGCCGGGCGGGCGACCACCAGGAGCCGGTGCCGGGTGGTGTGACCCTCGCCGACATCGGCCGGATCACGCTGCTCTCCAACGGCGTCCTCGGGCGGCGCACGACCACCCGGTCCGGACGCGTCATCGAGTACCGCGCGGCGGGAGGGACCGGCGCGCGGTACCACCTCGAGGAGTACCTGATCTGCGGTGACCTGCCGGGACTGCCGGCCGGCATCTACCACTACGGAGCGCACGACCACGCGCTGCGGTGTCTGCGCCGCGGCGACTACCGAGGTGTTGTCGTCGCGGCGACCGGAGGCGAGCCGGCCACGGCCGCGGCACCGGTCGTGCTCGCGGTGACGAGCACGTTCTGGCGTAATGCCTGGCGCTACCGCGAGCGGGCCTACCGACACGCGTACTGGGATGCCGGCACGACGCTTTCCCAGGTCATGGCGGTCGCCGCGGCGGCAGGTCTGCCTGCCACCCTGGTGCTCGGGTACGTCGACGCCACCCTCAACCGGCTCCTCGGAGTCGACGGTGTGCGCGAGGCCGTCGTCGCGCTGTGCGCCATCGGCCGGACGTCCGAGCCACCTCGCAGCCCGACCGCCGGCGCGGCGGACATCCCTCCGCTCGCCCTTCCCACGCGTCCCATCTCGGCAGGTGAGATCCCACTTCCGGACCTGCACGGCATGCATGCGGCGTCTCGCCTGGACTCGCCCGACGACGCGCGGCGGTGGCGGGAGGCGGCGCTGACCCGGACTCGGCCCGAACCACGCGGACCCGTGGTGCCGCTCACGCCGGTGGAGGTCACCGCCTCCGTCGAGGACGCGATCGTACGCAGGCGTTCCACCCGGCACTACGACACGGCGGCGAAGCTGCCGTTCGACGCCCTCTCAACCGTGCTCGATCTCGCCTCACGGGAGCTGCCAGCCGACTGCCTTGCGCCGGGAGCGCCCCCGCTGCACGACTGCTACCTCATCGTCCACGACGTCGACGAACTGGCGGCCGGTACCTACGTGCAGCACGACGGATTTCTCGAGCTGCTTTATGGAGGTGACCACCGCGAGGCGGCGAGACGGATCGCCTGCAACCAGTGGTACGTCGCCGATGCGCACGTGAACGCCTACTACCTGACCGACCTGCGTCCGGTCCTCGATGCCTATGGGAATCGGGGCTACCGGCTGGCCCAACTGGAAGCTGCCCTTCATGCCGGATGGCTTCACCTCGCCACCCACGGGTGGACCCTGTCGCGGGACGTCCGCCTTGGTGCAGTCGGGTCGACGTCGTACGACGACGAGGTCGTGGAATTCTTCGGGCCGCATGCCGCCGGAAAGAGCTACATGTTCGTGACCGTTTTCGGCCGACGTCGGCCAGCTCCCAGCGCGAGGGCCGGAAAATGACGGGGTGCAGGCAATACGTCTCGGTGTGATCGGTCTCGGTGAGGTCGCTCAGATCATTCATCTCCCGATCCTTGCGAGCCGGCCGGACCTTTTTGAGATCTCGGCCGTCTGCGATGTCTCGCCTCATCTGATCGAGCACGTGGGGGAGCGGTACCGAGTACCGCTGCGCACGGTGGACGTCGCGGACGTCCTCGCCGCCGATGTCGACGCCGTCATGATCCTCGCGAGTGACGAGTACCACGCCGAGTACGCCGTCGCCGCATGCCGATCCGGCAAGCACGTCTTCGTCGAGAAGCCGGTGTGCCTGACGTTGCGCGATGCCGAGGCGATCGTCCAGGCGCGAGACAGCGCGGGTGTCCAGGTCATGGTGGGATACATGCGCCGCTATGCGCCGGCGTTCGTCGAGGCCGTGCACGAGGTGCAGGACTGGGACGCGATCGGCTATGCGGTGTTGCGCGACATCATCGGGGTCAACCGGTTGCTGATCGACCAGACCAGTGTGGTGGAGCGTCCGAACGACATCCCGCCCGAGCAGGTCGCGGATCGCGCTGCGCGCGCGGAAGCCATGGAGGTCGAGGCGATCGGCGAGAAGCCGCCCGAGCTTCGTCGTGCGTACCGGCTGCTGTGCGGGCTGGCCTGCCACGACATCTCGGCGATGCGGGAGATCCTGGGCCAGCCGGACCAGATCGCCGCTGCGAAATCCTGGCAAGGCGGCAACCGGATGCACATCGTCTTCGACTACGGCAGCTACGTCGCATCACTCGACGTCGGGGTGGATCAGCAGAAGAGGTTCGACTGCTTCATCGAGGTCGGGGCCGAATACCGCAATCTCAAGGTGGTCTACAACACGCCGTACATCCGGCACCTGCCGACGACGCTGGTGACGGCAAAGACCGTCGGGGAGGCCTACCAGGTGTCCGAGCGCCGGCCGACCTTCACCGATCCCTACACGTACGAGCTCCTCGAGTTCCATCGCGTGGTCACCCAAGGTGTGCAACCGAAGACGGATGTCGAGGACTCGATCCGCGACCTCGAGCTCTTCCGCGAGATCGTGAAGGCGTTCGAGAGCTGATCCGGATGGAACGAGGCGTCTACTTCGATGCCTGGTTTCCCAGGCAGCATTGCTATCACCCCAGCCTGCCCGCCAGACGGCTGCGGATGATCGACGATCTCACCGACTACCGTGCGACCGTGCTCGTGTGGGCGGCGCTGGGCGGCGGATCGTTGTCGTTGCCGTACTTGGAGAACGAGGCCTTCGGGGACGTCGACCCGCGGATGCGGTTCTACGGTTTCGTCAACGACAGCGAGTTCATCGCCGAGTGCCACAAGCGCGGCATCAAGGTGTTCGGTGTCGTCTTCGAGGCGCAGGGCTGGGAGTTCCCGGTCGAGCTCAACGACGCCGAGGACCAGGTCCTCGCGTTGAACGAGCTTCGAGGCGTCGGTCATCGGGACTGGCTCGGGTTGCGGGAGTTCTCCCAGAACCGCTACCCGCGGCTGTGGTCCCCGATCGAGAAGTACTTCCCGGACGGCCTGGTCAACAGCGCCGGCGAGCCGGTCACGGACCTCATCGCCGAGTGCTGCGTCCGGGACATCCATCAGCAGCCCTGCCATGCGCACTGGGTCGAATGCCCAGACCGAGAGCATCAATGCTTCTACATGGACCGGAACAACCCGGTCTGGCGGGAGTACCTCAAGGCCGTGATCCGGATCCAGATCGATGCCGGGGTCGACGGCATCCAGCTGGACGAGGCCGAGCTTCCCATGGGTGCGTTGCAGTACGGCGCCTGCTTCTGCCGTGACTGCATGCAAGGCTTCCGGGACTACCTGCTCGAGCAGCCGGAGAGCCAGCGTGATCCTCAGCTTGCGAACGAGGACCTCGAACGCTTCCACTACGGGGAGTGGCTGCTGGCGCGTGGATACGACTTCAAGACCGGTCGTGAGACGACGCCGCTCTACGCCGACTACCACAGGTTCCAGCGCCGGGCGGTGAAGACGTACTTCGCCGAGCTTGCCGACTACGCGCGAAGCTACGCGAGATCCCGCGGTCGTGAGGTGCTGGTCTCGGGGAACTTCTTCAACCTCTACCCGACCTACTACCCGTTGCGGGAGAAGGTCGACCTCATCATCACCGAGATGCGCAACACCGGTTACCGGCAGCCGGCGTGGTATCGCTACGTGGCGGGATTCGCGGGCGAGAAGGATGTGCTCGTCGTCGAAAACCCCTACGGCGGTGTGGTTCCCGAGCTGGTCGAGCGACTCGATGCGGGGAAGGGATACGACCTGTTCCGCCTGTCGTTGTACGAAGGTGCGGCGATGGGTGCGTCGACCACCGTGCCGTACGGCGCCTGGATGGGCAGCCGGATCGAGCACGCCTTCTACCCTCCGCACGCCCTCGCCACCGAGGTGCAGCAGTTCCTCGCCGAGCACGACCGGCTCTATGCCAAGCGGAGCTACCACGAGATCGGCGTCGTCTTCAGCACCGAGAGCATGGCGGGACCGATCGCGCAGCAGGATGTGAGCGACAACGTCGCCAGCCGCAGTGATGCGACGGTGCACGTGCCGTTCCGGGCGGTGACCGAGGCGCTGTCGGATGCGGCAGTGCCGTACGACGTCCTCATCTTCGCCGACGGGGTGCTCGCGCCCGACGACGTTGCGGTGTCGAACCTGCTCGAGTACCCCCTCCTCGTGCTGCCGGGATGCACGTACCTCACACGAAGGCAAGCGGAGGCGGTCGCTGCGTACCTCGACCGAGGTGGCACGGTCGTGTTGACCGACGGCTTCGGCGACAACCTCGAACCCGCGCTGCGTGAGCGGATCGTGCGTCACACCGGCACGACTCGGGCCGAGGCGAGTGACATCGTGGCGTGTGTGGGGTCGGATCGCCGACTCGTGTCCGTGGAGGGGGTCGCCGGCAACGTCCACCGCCTGCCGGACGGATCGGCCGCGGTCCATCTCGTCAACTATCGCTACGAACCGGAAACCGATCACGTGCAGCCGTTGCGGGACCTCACGGTGACTGTGTCGCTGCCAGGCCGGTTCGAGCAGGCGACCGTGCACCGACCAGGACGGGATGCGGTCGTGTCAGCGGCTGAATGCGAGGCCGGCAAGCATCGGGTGGTCCTCGATGAGCTCGGTGTCTACGCGATCGTCGAGATGCATCATGCGAAGTCACGCTAGCTGGATGGCCGACGCGATCGTCTATGGCGTGATCCCCGGTCGCTTCGGTGAGCCCGGGCTTCGTGCCACGACGGCACGACTCCCCGCGCTGGCCGACCTCGGCGTCAACACCCTCTGGTTGTCACCGGTCATGGCCACGCTTCCGGGCAACTTCGGCTACGAGGTCGTCGACTACACGACGCTGCGCGACGACATCGGAACCGAGGACGACCTGCGCGAGCTCGTCGACACCGCGCACGCCCTCGGGATACGGGTTCTGTTGGACTTCGTACCCAACCACACCTCGGCGCAGCACCCGTACTATCGCGACGCCGCTCAGCATGGCGTCGCATCCGCCTATTACGACTTCTACGACAGGGACGCCACCGGTCGCGTAACCCATTACTTCGACTGGGAGTGGCTGCCGAACCTCAACCTCGCCAACCCGAAGGTCCGCAGCATGCTCCTGGAAGCCATGGCGTACTGGATTCGAGAGTTCGACGTCGACGGCTACCGGGTCGACGTGGCCTGGGGCGTGCGCGAACGCGCGCCGGACTTCTGGCCAGTGGTACGGCGTGAGCTCGCTGCGATCAAGCCAGATGTGGGTCTCGTCGCCGAGGCCAGCGCGCGTGACCCCTACTATCCAGAGCACGGCTTCGACGCGGCGTACGACTGGACCGACAACCTGGGCCAGTGGGCCTGGCACGACGTCTGGGATGTGCCGCACGAAATCCCGCGCCGACTGCATGCTGCGCTGACCGGCGATGGTCGTTATCCGGCTGGCGCGCTGCCATTGCGGTTCCTCAACAACAACGACACGGGCGAACGCTTCCTCACCCGACATGGTGTAGGTCTCACCCGGGTCGCCTTGACGCTGCTGTTGACAGTGCACGGCGTTCCGGCGCTCTACACCGGCGACGAGATCGGGGCGGAGTTCCATCCGTACGACACGGTGGCGCCCATCGACTGGGATCGTGATCCGCACGAGTTCCGGCCGTTGGTCGCGAACCTGTGCCGCTTGCGGCACCGGCTGCCCAGTCTGCGCAGCCGCAACTTCGCGCGGGTCCCTGCCCAGTTTCGCGGTCCGGACTCGCCTGGATATGCGTACCTGCGATGGGGATCGGATGCGCCGGTGCTCGTCGTTCTGAACTTCGGCAGGACACCTGCCGTCGGTCAGGTCGCGCTTCCCGAACAGTTCGGTGCGACTCGCGGGCTCGTGGATCAGCTGTCCGGTCGGTACGTCACGGTGAGCGATCGGCAGGTGAACCTCGAGCTGGAGGCCTTCACGTCGCTCGTTCTCACCCCGGTAGGCGAACCGTGATGCCGGTCGAGCGTTACCAGCTGGACGACTTCCTGTCCCCACCCCATCCGGTGCGGGTGCTCCGGCAGAGCCTGCGGTCTGCACACGTCCACTGGCACGACTTCTACGAGCTCGTCTACGTGCTCGACGGTCGTGCCCGCCACGTGGTGAACGGGGTCGAGCACTCGTTGGCGCCGGGTGATGCGTTCTTGATGACGCCTGCGGACTTCCACGAGATCACGGCGAGTGGGTCGTTGGAGTGCTACAACGTGTTGATCGACCCGTCGCTTCTGTCAGGTGAGCTCGGAGAAGTGCTCGCCTGGGCAGGTGAGCCGACGGCGTGGATCGTGCCCGGGTTCTCCGAAGGTGAGGCGGACTTTCGCAGGCTGTGGAGCGAGTCCGAGGCGAACCGGCCTGGTGCGTCACGCCTCATGCTCGCCTTGCTGGTGTGCATTGTCGTGGGCCTCGCTCGGCGTGTGGGCGAAGGGCAGGGCGTGCGGCCCAGGCCGAGCACCGATCCCGGTATGCGTCGGGCAATCCTGTTCGTCGACCACAACTTCCGTGAGCCCATCACGCTCGCCGACGTGGCTCGCCAGGCGCATCTGTCACCCAATTACGTGAGCGAGCGGTTCCACGAGATCACCGGGCAGTCGTTCCAGTCGTACGTCCAGCAACGTCGACTGCGTTTCGCGCATTCGCTGTTGCGTGCGACCGACCTCGGCGTGAGCGAGGTGTGTCGTGCCGCAGGCTTCAACAGCCTTTCGCATTTTGGTCGCGCGTACCGCCGGCGCTACGGATGCCCTCCGTCGGCTCACAAGGGCTCGTAGGTATTGCCTGCCCGGTCCTTTCCGCGAGCAAGCCAGATCTTCCACCCGGCGTTCTGCGGCACAGGGAGAACCTTCACCGAGGCCGGGAAATAGCGCATGGTGTAGCCGGTACGCCGGATCGGGCTCGTGTTCGCCGTCGCCCCGTGGATGATCCGTGCGTCGTGCAACGAGGCCTGGCCGCGTTCCAGCTCGAAGTAGACCGCCTTCGACTCGTCGACGTTCGGGATCTCCGCGTGGAAGGTGTACACCGACTTGTCGGTCGGTTCGTACTGGGAGAACCCATTGTGATGACTGCCGGGAATCACCCGCATGCACCCGTTCTCCCGAGTGCTCGGTCCGAGTGCGAGCCAGACGGTGACGATCCTGTCGTACTCGCTCAGCCGCCCGCTCCAGTAGGCCGAGTCCTCATGCCACGGCGTGGCACGACCGGTGTAAGGGTCCTTGGAGATGAAGTGACTGGTCCACAGGGCGATGTCTGGTCCTACCAAGGGCTCCACGAGATCCAGGACCTCGTCGGCGAGGAGAAACTCCAGCAGCCGGCGATCGTGGAAGTGTGGCGTGTCGAGCTCGTCAGCCAGCTTGTCTCCGCGGTTCTCCAAGTGCTCGTTGAAGATCTCCTCCAGACGATCGAGCTTGTCTGGAGGGAAGAGCTGCTCGCGGTAAAGGTAGTAACCGTGGGTGCGAAAGAAGTCGACAGCAGCCGAGTCCAGCATGGTGGGTCCTCCGGATTGTCTGGTACGTCGAGGTTAAGGCGAAACCAGACAGAAAAGAACGCCTCGTCTTCGGATCGGGTCGACACAAGTTCGGTTCGTGAACGTGGGGTCGCCCCGGCCTCTTTGTGAAAACCGCACGGGAAGCCGTACTCAGGGCGCATAGTCAAAGGGGATTGGCTCGAGCGGGAGAGGAGTCCATGGCCCGTAGCGTGCGAGCGAGCAGCCCAGTGAGCTCGGTCGGTCGGTTGATACCGCGGGCGCGACGTCCGTTGGAGGAGGTCGTACCGCTCGCGGTCGGCAAGATCTCGCCGCCCACACCGGCGTTCCCGGTCTTGGAACGGCCCAGGCTGTTTCGGATCCTCGGTTCGGCCACCCACAACCGGATCACCGTCGTCGATGCTCCCGCGGGCACGGGCAAGACGCTCGCGCTCTCGTCGTGGGTGCCGCACTCGCCCCAGGTGGCCTGGGTGACGGTGGACCGCAACGACAACGAACCGCGGGCGTTCTGGCGTTACGTCGTGGAAGCCATCCGCCGGGTGGCACCGACGCCTGCCGCCGCGCTGGCCGGAGCCGACGTCGCCGAGGAGAGGTTCGCCGAACACTTCTGCGAGGCCATCGACCACGCAGACCAACGGATCATCCTGGTCCTCGATCAGGCGCACGAGATCCTGGACCCGCGGGTGCTCGGTCAGCTCCAGCTCGTCATGGAGCGGGCACCACGCAAGCTGGGACTGGTGCTCTCCGGACGCGGCATGCCGGGGGTGGGACTTGCCCGGCTGCGGGTCGCCGGTGAGGTCTCGGAGATCGGGTCGAGTGATCTGGCCGCCACCCGCGGCGAAGCCCGGGAGTTCCTTGCGCTGTGTGGGATCGAGCTGGCCGAGGCGGAGCTCGATCTCCTGCTGCGACGTACCGGTGGCTGGATGGCGGGCCTACGCCTGGCGGCGTTGTGGTGGCATGCACAACCGTCGCACCTGCGGGATTTGTCGCGGTTCACGGGGGACGACCCACTCGTCGCCGACTACCTGGGAAGCGAGGTCGTGGGTGAGGCAGAACGCGGCCTGCTCCTGCGTACGTCGATCGTCGATCGGGTCAGCGTGGACCTCGCCCGCACGCTGACCGGGGACTCGGCATCGACGCGGATGCTCGAGCACCTGGAGCGGGTGAACCCGTTGGTCGCGCCGGTCGACCGGCCACACAACTGGTACGAATACCGTCCGATCCTGCGCGAATACCTCCTCCATCGGTTGCAGAGGGAGCTGCCGGACGAGGTCCGGGAGCTGCGCCGCCGCGCCTCGCGCTGGCTTGCGGAGGCGGGCCAGTTCGTGGCGGCAGCCCGCAGTGCTGGGCGAGCCGGTGACTGGCACTGGGCCGGTGAGCTGCTGGCTGGACATGGGGAGCGGATCCTGGCGGGTTCCACCGCCGAGGGTCGGGACGAGCTGGCCTCGCTGCTCGCCGAGTTCCCCGTGGAGGAGATCCGGGCAAACCCCGATCTCGCCGCGGTGTGTGCGGCCTGGCATCTGGACGCCGCTGACGTCGACACCGCTGAGACCTTTGTCCGCATGATGGAGGCGCACGCTCCTGCGTCGTCACTGGAGTTCGCGAAGATCGTCGAGTTGCGGCTGCGGATCGCCTGCCATCACGGCCGGATTCCGTCGGAGCTCGTCGAGCAGGCCCAGAAGCTACTCGACTCTGGCGTGCAACACGGCGCCCAGCTGGCTGGTCTGTCGTACTGGCTGGGGATCGGCCTGCTGTGGTGCGGCAGGCCGATGTCGGCGAAACGCGCCTTGGAGCAGGCGCTTCCGCTCGTGACGGAGACCGGATGTGGCGGTTGGGCCCGGTCTGCCCGGGGATGGCTCGCTGTGCTCCATGCCGTGGCAGGTGAGCTCGGCAGGTCCGAGCGGCACATGGCGGCCAAGCAGGACGAGAAGGCCGACATGTCCACCACGTTGCTGTACGACGTGGCGCGCGTGGTGGCCGACATCGAGCGAGACCGGCTCGATCACGCAGTGGCACGTCTGGACCGGATGCGCCGGGATCTCGAGGGCCGGCCGGTCGCGTTCCATCCGGCCGAGCCTCCGATCCAGGAGCTGCTCGGTGTGCTCGGGGCGCGGATCCGCAAGTACCGCGGTGATCTCGCGGGCGCTCGGGCCGAGCTCAAGGCGACGCGGGACCGGGCGGGACGGATCCGACAGCACGTGATCGACCAGTGTGCGCTCCTCGATGCCGAGATCTGCCTGGCCGAAGGAAATCCCAGCCAGGGTCGGGTGGTCCTGGCCCAGCGCTCCGACGCTGCGCGAACCTTCGCCGAGCACCAGGTCGTCGAGGCGCGGCTCCGTCTCGCGGAGGGAGATCCGGCTGCTGCACTCGAAGCGGTCACACCATGCCTTTCCGGAGCGGCGGCGGAGACGAGGATGCTGGACAAGATCGCGGCATCGCTCGTCGCAGCCACAGCGCAACGCAGGTTGGGTTCCCAGGCCGCTGTCACGAAGCTTCTCGAGCAGGCTCTCGCGACGGCCCGCGGCGAGGGGTTGGTGCGGGTCTTCCTCGACGCGGGGCGGAGCACCCGGGCCATGCTCACCGTCGGGATCTCCCCGGATGGACCGCATGCGGAGTTTCGTAGCTCGCTGCTCCATCGCTTCGACGTGCAACCCACGATGGCCTGGAAATCGTCGGATCCGGCGGTTCGGTTGACAGCGAGCGAACGGGCCGTCCTGCGCTATCTTCCGTCGCACCTCACCAATGAGGAGATCGCCCGGGATCTGTGTCTCTCGGTCAACACCGTCAAGTCCCACCTACGGACGCTCTACCGGAAGCTCGGTGTGAACTCCCGACGCGAGGCGATCGCCCGAGCCATGCAGCACGACCTGCTGCGGTAAAGGGCATACGACCCACGGGCGGCGTACGTCACTGCGATTGCAGGGTCTCCAACTCGCGACCGTGCACAGCGAGTGCGTAGATCACGGCGATGTCGACGGCGATCATGACGATCGACCAGACCGGAAACGCTGCCATGGCAAGGAAGTTGCCGAGTGCCGCCAGCGCCGCTAGCACGATGCCGGCGTAGCGGCCCCACGGTCTGCCCATGAGGATGGCGACACCGGTGCAAATCAGCAAGATGGCGATGGCGATGTGGATCCAGGCCCATGCCGTGTAGTTGAAGGCGATGGCAAGACCGCTGCTGGCCACGATGAAGTAGTTGGTGTTGAAGAGGCTGGTGAATCCCCAGATCGCTTGGAAGCCTCCGAGCACGATCATCACGGCGCCCGCGTAGACCATCCATCCGATCCCGGCAAGGCCTCTGCGCTCGACAGTCCTCGGTTCGGCCGGCTGCCGAGCGTGGGGCATCTCGGGCGCGGGCGTGTCGGTCTCAGGCTGTTGGGCTGCCGGCGTGGCCTGCTGGGTCGCATGCTCCGGCGCCGGCTCGTCGGCACGCTGGGCCGGCATGCTGGATTCGCGGTGTTCCATCTCCGCCATGTCTCGTTCCCCCTGCTGCTGGTCGCGCGGCGCGGACGGCGTCCTCACACCACGCTCCGTGTGGCGCGCGTCTGCTGCCTCACCCGTCCTGGGTGGACTCTTGGCTGGAAAACGGGCTCAAGGGTCCAAGTCATGTCTCCTCAACCACTGGGCAGGATCGACGGCGGTGTCGAGACCGCCGCCATTCGGGCGTACTACCAGATGCATGTGCGGCCCTGTGGCGTTTCCCGTCGCACCGACCCGGCCGATCAGGTCACCCGCCTGGACTGAGCCACGCCAGCGGACGATCTCGGAGAGGTGTGCATAAAGCGTCACGCTCCCGTCCGGGTGTCGAATCTTGATTCGGTTGCCGTAGGCGCTCCCACTCCAGCCGGCCGCGATGATGTGTCCCTGGCCGACGGTGTGCACCGGGGTCCCGGCAGGCGCCGCGAAGTCGAGGCCATGGTGGAACGCCGACCAATAGGCTCCGGTCTGACCGAAGCGGCCAGTGATGCGGTACTTCTTCAGTGGTAGGACCCAGTCGAACGTGTCAGGCCGGCTGCGTGCGGCACCGACTGGCAGTCTGTTCCGAGACGTCGCCTGCGGAGTCGAGACGGCAGGCGACGGCACCGCTCGCGGCCCGCGGAGGAGCGTGAACTGCCCGACCAACGGCAGATTGATGGTGGTCGGCCGCGGAGTGACGGCGCCGGTGTGCATCATCGGTGACGAGATGGCGCCGACCACGACTGCCGTGCCGACCATCGCGATTCCGCCGAGTGTGGCACAGGCGACGGCCTTTCCGGCGACCGCCCGAACTCGCGTCGAGAGCGACAGGCGATGCCGCGGATCCGAGTCCTGCGCCATGATCTGGCCTCGAATTGCTTGCCGTCACCATCAGAATGTCGGATGACATCCACTCGCTGAATTGCCGGATTCGAAGCGACGTAACGGATGCGGCGATGAGGCTTTTCTTTGGCAGGGAATTTGCAGTACGACGTTATTCGCCTCTTCCTGCGGCCTTCATGCCACAGGAAGAGGCGAATAGCCGGCCGTGCGTGGTCTTTGTCGAAGATGAGTTAGCGGCCGAGATTGCGGAATCTTCGCACCGCGAGCGGCAGGAAAATCGCGGTGATGACGATCGGCCAGACGACGGCAGCCAGAAGTGCGTGCTGCTCGATCCAGCTACCGCCGGTCGGCACCGGGTTCCCGAACAACTCCCGAATGGCGTTGGCCGTCGACGAGACCGGATTCCACATGGCGATCGTTCCCAACCAGTCCGGCATCAGATGCGGTGGCGTGAAGACGCTCGAGATCATCCCGAATGGAAAGGCGATGGCGAAGAGGTTGCCGGCCGCTTCCTGCGTCTTGACCAGCAATCCCAAGAACACGCCAACCCAGATCAGCGCGAACCGCAGCAGGAGCAGGAGGCCGAACGCCGCAAGCGTCGCCGGCAGGCCGCCCTCGGAGCGCCAGCCGACTACGAGCGCGATGGCCGCGAGTACGAGCAGGTCGAGCGTCGCCTGTGCGAGATCTGCAAGGCCCCGTCCCGTCACGACAGCCGAGTCGGCCATCGGCATGGAACGGAATCGGTCCGTCACACCCCGCTCCTTGTCGACCACCATGGCGTACGCGGTGTTCATGAAGCCGAAGGCCATGGTCATCGCGAACATTCCGGGCATGGCGAAGGTCGTGTAGTCGGCGCCGCCGCCGACGTCCATGGCGCTGCCGAAGACGTAGACGAAGAGCAGCACCGACACGATCGGGAAGCCGAGCTGCCAGGCGATGAGCGACGGCTGCATCACCAGGTGGGTGAGGTCACGTCGCACGATGGTGAGGCAGTCTGCCACCGCCCAGTAGGCACGGCGGAGGTCAAGAGCTGTGGTCATGGTTGTCGCGCCTCGCTGTCACGTGAGTAGTCATCTAGGTCATTGAGAAGTCGTCTGGCCGGTCAGTTGAAGGAATACGTCGTCCAAGGTCGGCCGACGCAGACCGATGTCGTGCACCTCGATCTTTTCGTCCTGCAGTCGTCGCGCCACCTCGGCGAGAGCGAAGACCCGATCGGAGACCGGCGCGTGGACCCGGAGCTCGTTGGGGTCCGTCTGCGGCTCGGCGCCGTCGGAGACAGCCGCGACCATTCGGACGACTTCGGGGAGGTCGGCGGCTTCCTGCACCACGACCTCGATCCGGTCGCCACCGATCCGACGCTTGAGCCCGGCCGGTGTGTCCTCGACGATCGTGCGACCGTGGTCGATGACCGCGATCCTGTTGGAGAGCTTGTCGGCCTCGTCCAGGTAGTGCGTCGTGAGCAGGACCGTCGTTCCAGCCGCAGCCAGCTGGCGGATCGCGTCCCACACCTCGTGACGCCCTCGTGGGTCCAGACCCGTCGTGGGTTCGTCGAGGAACAGGACGTCAGGTGCCAGGATCATGCTGGCGGCAAGGTCGAGGCGACGTCGCATACCACCGGAGAACGTCTTGACCGGCTTGTCGGCGGCGTCTGTGAGGTCGAACTGCTCCAGCAGCTCGGCGGTTCGCTTGCATGCGCTCGCGCGGTCGAGGTGGAACAGTCGGGCGAACATCATGAGGTTCTGCCGGGCGTTGAGGATCTCGTCGACCGCGGGATTCTGCCCGGTGAGACCGATCCGTCGGCGCACGTCGCGTGGATTCTTGCTGACGTCGTAGCCTGCGACCATGGCGCGGCCGCCGGTCATCCGGATCAGCGTGGCGAGGATCCGGACGGTCGTGGTCTTGCCCGCACCGTTGGGGCCGAGCAGCCCGTACACGGTGCCGGGTGGAACGGCGAGGTCAAGGCCGTCGAGGGCCTGCTTGTCGCCGTACCGCTTCTGGAGACCTTCGGCCAGCACCGAGAACTCAGCTGACATAGGGTAGTGCCTTTCGCCGACTGAACTGGGTACAGTGTACGCAGACTGTAGCGTACGCCGTACTCAGTTCCAAATCGGTTTTCCACTAAGATGAGCGCCGATCATGACGACACAGGCGTACAGCGGCAGCGGTGACCCGCGGCGGAGCTTGGAGCTGCTTTGGCACGGCCAGGAGCCAGGCAGTCGCGGACCGAGACGTGGCCTCAGCCTGCGACGCATCGTGACCGCAGCCGTACGCCTGGCTGATCGTGAAGGACTTGCTGCCTTGTCGATGCGCAACGTCGCGGCTGAGCTCGGCGTCGGCACGATGTCGCTCTACCGGTACGTGCCAGGCAAGGGTGAGCTCCTCGATCTCATGCTGGACTACGTGATGCACCCGGTCGACGAGCTCGCCGAGCATCGCAAGAAGGGCTGGCGTGCGATCCTGGAGGTCTGGGCGCGAAACCTGTGGCGGCTGTATGTCGAGCATCCCTGGTTGCTGCAGGTGAACCAAGAGCGTCCGATCATCGGGCCGAATGCGTTGGGTGCGTTCGAGTTCTCGCTCGCCGGCTTGGACGACTTCGGACTCGACGGGAAAGAGAAGATCGCGATCATCGGGGCGATCGGCAACTACGTGACAGGGGCGGCGCGTACGCACGTCCTGCAGCAGGAGGCTTGTCGCAGCTCCGGGGTGTCCGACGAGGAGTTCTGGTCCATCCAGGAACCTTTCCTGTGCCGGGCCATGGAGACTGGCGCCTATCCCCAGTTGGCAAAGCTGCCTGAGGACTCGTTCGCGATCGATGGCGAGGAGGCTTTCCAGTTCGGGCTTGAGCTTCTTTTGGATGGACTCGAGAAGTTCCTCAAAGGGCGGCGACGTCGTGTGCGTCAGTCTGCCGTCGTTCGCCGCTAGTTGCAGGTCTACTCCGGTGACGAAGTGGCTAGTCGCCTCGTGAGCCACGATGTCTTGCTGCGTCGCTTGGTGATTGTGCTGTGTTGGTTTGGGTTGGTCTGCTGAACCCCGGGGCATCGTTCGGCTTTCGCTCGTTGTCGCTGCTGCCTGAGGGCTGTGGGCGTGGTTTGTGTGGTGTCTTGTGTTGCTGGGGTTGTCTCGTTGTGTGTGGTGTCTGGTGTCGCCGGGTGTCGTGTTGTGTCGTGCTCTGGTGGTGCTGGGGTCCTCGGTTTGTGGCGTGCACCGGTGGTGCTGGGTCGTCCTTGTTGCTTGTCACCCGTACTGGCAGCGGCGCGCCACCTGTACGCTTGGCGCGTCACATCGATGCCGTAGACCCGTCGTGGCGAACGGGCTTTGTGATGGCTAGTCGAGAACTCCCCAGCTGCGCAGAATCTCGGTCACCTTGGCACGCTTCTCGGGTGTGAGGACGCTGATCGGTGGGCGAACGTCGCGTCGGCAGAGGCCGAGCTGGGCCATCGCCTCCTTGACCACGCTCACGTTGTCGGCCGAGGAGTCGGCGGCCCGTAGCTCCTCGAAGGGTTTGACGTGCGCGAACAAGCGGTTGGCTGTGGCGTAGTCGGAAGCGCGGAGCGCTGCGAGCATCTCCAACGACAGACGAGGTGCGACGTTGACCAGACCCGAAGTGAAGCCGCGGGCGCCCGCCTGCCAGTACGCGGGCGCATACGGTTCTGCCAGGCCGGCGATCCAGACCATGTGCTCGCTTCCAGCGTCATGCTTGACTGTCGCGAATCGCGTTGCGTCTGGGACCGAGTACTTCACAGCCATCACGTTGGGGCATCGTTGCGCCAGGCGACCGAGCATCGACCCTGACACGGCAGGGTTGCGGATGTACGGAATCACTCCGACGTCGGGCACCGCCTTGGCGATCGCAGCGTGGTACTCGATCCACCCTTCGGACGATACGTACGGGTGCGGAGGCTGGTGCACCATGATCAGGCGTACGTCGTGTTGCAACGCGTGCTCGGCGTCAGCGACGGCACTCGCGAGGTCGAGACCGACACCGCAGACAAGGAGTGCGTCGTCGCCGACCGCCTCGGACGTTGCAGTGAGGACGGCGCGTCGCTCCTGCGGACTGAGCGAGTAGAACTCGCCGGTGTTGCCGTTCACGGTCAGGACGCGCACCTGCGCATCGACCAGGCGACGAGCGAGCCGTCGTACCGCCTCGAGGTCGACGGCGCCGTCCTCGCCGTACGGCGTGACTGGGATCGCGACGACGTCCGCCAGCCGGGCCGCGAGATTCGCAAGCTCTGTCATGGCCTTTTATCCGACCCTCGCGCCCCGTCTGTGACAAGCCTCGACGAGTGTGGTGCGGCGCAGGTGTCCGCATCCTGCCAGCGGGCTGGTCAGCGCGACGCCCGGGGCGGTGAACGCCCCAATCACTCGCGATGGGGCCGGAGAAACCTGTGCCGAGGCGAAGACACTCTCCTCCAAGCGTCGCCACGCTGCACCGCTCGGGCACCGGCCGTTGGACGATACGTGCACCTCTTCGAGCGGCCGAAAGTTCAGCCGAACTTCCGATGCCTGTGGTTCCTCTGTCCTTGTTGGACTAGGTGCGTATGAGGAGGACGACTGTTGCGATGAGGACGGCGAGACAGGCAAGAATGATGACCCTTGAGGAGCCACCCCCGGGGAAGCCGCCATCAGGTTCTTCAGGCACCCGACCAAGGCTACATGAGCTGCACATTCACCGCAAGGAATGCGCCATGACATCCAATCGACGGCTGTCCAGGGCAAGGGCTCTCCGCCTAGCTAGAGGTCACCGTCGCTGTACTGGCGCGATGGATCAGATCGTCGGCCAGGAGGTGCCGCGCCTCGTGAGGTCGAGCGTTGCCCGAGAGCCTCTCGGGGTCGGCCTCGTCGCGTCGGGTCGACGTCGTAGCATCCACCCCGATCTGTCGTCTGTCCTCGTGGGTACCTAGTGGGTAGCTGACATGCAGGTACGACCCTTTCGCGACGGAGATCTCGAGCGGCTGCAGGAGACGGTCGCGGCCTGGATCGCACAGGCGGGTCGGTGTGCGTACGACCACATCGGTGAGTTGGCCCATCGCATCTACGACAATCTGCGTGGCCGCCCCATCGGTGATCTCGTCTCCATCTGGGAGGAGGCCACCGGCGTCGTCGGCGTGGCCATCGTCGGCCGATTCGGCAATGCCTTCGATGTGTTCACAGCACCGACACATCGGGGGAGCGACGTCGAACTCGAGATGGTTCGCCACGCCGCCGAGCTCACCGAGCGCATGACTCGGGAGGAATGGGTACTCACCGACGTCTTCGACTGCGAGACAACCCGCATGCGCCTGCTCGAGCAGCTCGGCTTCGCCCGGTTTCGCGTCTGGGACCGCGTCACCGAACGATCGCTCGGGCAGGAGGAACCTCCCCCTGACCCTGCAGTGCCCGAAGGGTTTCTCGTTCGCAGCGCTACCTATGACGACGCCGAGCACCTCGCCATCGCACGCAACCTGTGCTTCGGACAGGACTGGACCGGCTCCCAGTACCGCACAGGCTTCATGGAGAAGACCCCCGGTCGAGAGATCGTCGCCCAGGCACCCGATGGGCGGATCGCCGCCTTCACTGTCTACTGGACGGACCCACTCAATCGCATTGGGCATTTCGAACCGGTCGGAACTCACCCCGAGTTCCGACGCCGCGGACTGGCCCGTGCGGTGATGCTGCAGGCGATGCGTGAGATGGCCGAAGCGGGAATGCGTCGGGTTACGGTGAACCACGCCGCCGACAACACCTCGGCCGGCAGACTCTACAGCTCGCTGGGGTTCACCGTGGCCCACGAGACCTACGGTTACCGCCGACTCGGCGATGACTACGCGTCTCCGGAGGCGTTGTCCACGAGGAGGGCGCCGAGCTACCGGCGTCTCGTGACCGGATGGGAAGCCGAGCCAGCGCACGCCTCCTCGACGGCTCGGCGACTTGCGCAGCGGTAGCGAGAGTGGCGTCAGCGACCTTTGCCGGCGGCTGCGTGGCATCGATGATCGTCGCGCCCAGGCGTCGGTAGGTGGCTTCAGCGTCGGCGTTCTGCGCGAGCGCAGCCGCCATCTCCTCGGGGTGCTTGCCGAACGTGTTGCTCGTGCGGGTCTCGAGCCTGTGCTTGATGGTCGCATCGTCGGCCACGAGACAGATCACGAGGTCGAACAGGTCCCACACGTCTGTCTCATTCTCGGCGCTTCCGCAGAGGAACGCGGTCTTGTCATGCGCCCTCGCCGCAAGCGCCGCGACTTCTCCCCGGCTGATCATCCAGGCGAAGCGCTCCAGCCAACCGGCTGGCACTGGATAGGGAGGGTCTGTGACGCTCTGTCCGCTCGTCCGGTCCACCCAGCGGCTGAAGCCATCCCAGTCGGCGTCGACCGCGAGCTCGCCTCGGTTCTTCAGCAGGTCACAGACCGTCGACTTGCCAACCCCTGAGTTGCCGGTCACCCACACCAACGTCACCGAGGTAGCGTCGCACACTGGCTCCGACCGGAGCGACTGTCCGAGGCCCGGCTGCGGCCGGCGCACATGCGTGCTGAGCGCACGGCGTGGCGCCGCGCAGTGCATCCTTCTCGGGTCGAGTCGTGAGATCCGCCTGGCGTGGTCCGTGCTCACCCTTCGGCGTTCACCAACCCGACCGGGCAGGAGACGCCGGTGCCGCCGATTCCGCAGTAGCCGTTGGGGTTCTTGTAGAGGTACTGCTGGTGGTAGTCCTCGGCGTAGTAGAACTCACCAAGCGGCGCGATCTCCGTGGTGATCGCACCAAAGCCGGCACGTGAAAGACGGCTTTCGTACGCCTTCTTGGACGCCTCCGCCTCGGCCTTCTGGGCATCGGTCGTGTAGTAGATCACCGAGCGGTACTGCGTGCCGATGTCGTTGCCTTGCCGGTATCCCTGCGTCGGGTCGTGGTTCTCCCAGAAGAGCTTGAGGAGTTCGGCGTACGAGACCTTTGCGGGGTCGAACACGACGCGTACGACCTCGGCGTGACCGGTGCGGCCGGTGCACACCTCCTCGTACGTCGGATTCGGGGTCAATCCGCCGGAATAACCCACGGACGTCGACCAAACCCCCGGCGTCTGCCAGAAGAGGCGTTCAGCACCCCAGAAGCAGCCGAGCCCGAAGACGGCAACCTCGTAACCCTCCGGGACCGGACCTTCCAGTGGCGTGCCCAGAGTCTCGTGCCGGGCCGGTACGGAGAACGGACGCTCTGCCCGTCCAGGCAGAGCTTCCTCAGGCGTGGGCATCTGCTGCTTGTGTCGGAACAGCGCCATTGTGTGGCCTCGCTTTCGCCTCGACGGGTGCGGCACTCTCCATACTGCCGCACCCGTCGGACAGCGACCCGGACCCGTCGCTCAGTTCGGCCAGTTCGGTGATCGTCCGAGGAACGCCAGGAGCTGATCCAGTCGCGAGCCGCCGGACCACGGCACCACAGGTCCGAACGGTGCGCCCGGCACCACTCGAGCCTCACCAGGCGGAGCGATCGCGATGACCTCGTGGGAGATCTCGACGAGCTCCGGTTCGAACTCCACAGGGATCCCCAGCGTCCTGGCGACATCCCAGGAGTGGACGACGTAGTCGACGATGTGGAAGCTCACCGCCTGGTGGCCCGGGACCTCGGCCTCGAACTCCACCATCGGAAACGTCCGGTCGAGTACGCCATCGGCGGCGAAGGCCTTCAACACGTGCTCGGCAGCCTCCCGGTAGGCGCCGACGGGGTCGTCGCCCAGCCAGCGCAGCCTCCACGCAGCGTGGTCCGCCTCGCCTCGGGACGCTGCTGCGAATCCGTAGTGTTGCGTGGCCATGTGCGCCAGCAGGCCGTACAGCGTCCATGCTCTGCACGGCGTCGGCTTGGTCATGTCCTCAGGGGTCGCTCGTGACACGATCTCGATGCTCTTGTGCACCGCCTGGGCGTCGAGCGCCAGCAGGTCGGCTGTCGCCAACGTGATCTTCGCACCCGATGGCGCACTCTCGGAATTAGTAGGCATGCGCATATCGTATGCGTCTGCATATGAATATGCAATTGCTATCTTCGCGTCGTGGCCGACCGCGTGCCCGAACGCCGTGACCTTGCGGCGATGTTGCATCCGGTGTTCCAGCTGCTCGTCGCCGCTGAGCTGCCGGTGCTCGAGTCGCACGGTGTCTCGATGTGGGGCTACACCGTGCTCACCGCACTGGACGAGAGCCCGGTGCGGACGCAGGCCGCCCTTGCGTCGTCGATCGGTGCCGACAAGTCGCGGATCATCGGAACGCTCGACGAGCTGCAGGAGGCCGGGTTGATCACTCGTACGCCCGACCCCGACGACCGCCGGGTCAGGTTGCTGTCCATCACGGAGAAAGGTCGCAAGATTCGGCGGGCCGTGAAGGCCGACATCGCGGCCAAGGAGGAGCAGATCCTCGCCAGGCTGGACCCGGCCGACCGGGAGGGTTTCGTTCGTGCGCTCGAAACGCTGTCAACCTTGACCGCCGACGACGTGTTCGGTCCGACGAAGCGGTCGAAGGATGCGGATTCCGAGTCGGGCAAGCGCAAGCCGAGGGGCCGCGCCCGGGGCTGATCGCAGGTCGATCTCTCAGAGCACCGAGCGCAGCGGGCGCGTCAGGTCACGACCGGAGTGAGATCGGCGGCGGGTCGACGGACCCCTCGCCCGGTGGGCAACGCCCGTTCGGTCGTACGGGAGGCGAGAGCAGCCGAGACGTCGGCCAACCGTTCGACCGCTTCCACGAGCTCGGCCTCCGGGAGGGTGAACGGCAGGCGTACGAAGCGCTCGAACGCACCATCGGTGCCGAACCGTGGCCCCTCCGCCAGCCGTACCCCTTGCTGCGCAGCCATCACCGCGAGCGTGCTCGACACCGGCGCGTCCAGCTCGCACCACAGGCTGAGCCCGCCCGGTGGTCGCACGAACCGCCACGACGGCAGGTGGGATTGCAGCGCATCGATCAAGGCTGCCCGGCGCGACCGCAGCATCGCACAACGCGTCTCGAGGATCGTCTCGTGGCGCGCCACGAGCTCCGCGGCGGTGAGCTGACCGAGCACCGAGGTCCCGAGGTCTGTCACCGCCCGAGCGGCGAGCAGCGTCGGCACGAGGGAGGCCGGGGCGCGCACCCATCCGACGCCGAGCCCGCCCCAGTAGCACTTGCTGGTGCTGCCCACGGACAGGACGTGATCGCTCTGGTCGTACGCCGCGAGTGGCGGGGGCATCTCGCTTGCCGGAAGGTCGAGAGCGAGGTCGACCAGCGTCTCGTCGACCACGGTCAGCGTGCGGGTCTTGGCTGTGATGGCGGCGATGCGCTCGCGAGTCCTCGCCGGCATCAAGGCGCCCGTGGGGTTGTGGAAGTCGGGGACGAGGTACGCAAGGCGCGGTGCCGACTGGCGCAGCGTCGCTTCGTACATCGTCACGTCCCAGCCGTCCGGCCCGAGCGGCACCGGCACGGTGCGGGCAGGCACCTGGCGGATCGCCTCCAGGACGTTGGGATACGTGGGATGGTCGACGACCACCCGCTCACCAGGGCTCACGAATGCACGCAAGATCAAGGCGAACGCCTGCAGCGATCCACCCATCACCATGATCTGGTCGGGTGTCGTCGGCAGGCCGCGTTGCGTGTAGCGGTGGGCGAGAAGCTCGCGCAGGCTCGGCACGCCGAGCGGTGTGTAGCCGTGGCCACTGAGGTACGCCGGGAGTGCGCAGGTCGCCGCCTCGACCGCCTCGGCCATGCCCGGGGGCGCCGGAAGCGCCGCGGCGGCGAGGTCGAGCGTGTGACCGACGGGGCCTGCCGCGCCGTCAGCCGGGACGATGGCCCCGCTGTGTCCGCCGCCGAAGCTGTGCGGTGCGCGGGCGCCTGGTGGAATCCGGATCCGGCTGGGTGCCCCTCGTCGGCTGACCAGGAACCCGGCCTCGCGCAAGACGGAGTAGGCCGCGGCGACGGTCGTGCGGCTCGAGCCGAGCGCGCGAGCGAGCTCACGCTCGCTGGGCATCCGTGTGCCGGACGGCAGCCGGCCATCGAGAACCAGGAGGCGGATCCGATCCGCCAGCGCGCGGTATGTCGGCCCACCGTGGTGCCAGGCGCCGAGTAGCTCCACCAGCTGGGCCGCGGAACGCTCCCACATACGGCCACTGTTCCACAACTGGCTATGGAATTCCAGGCCAGTTATGCGTGATGCTGGGAGGTCATGAGCGTCAATGTGAAAGACGTCGATTTTGCCGGGTCGCCGCTGCAAACGCTGCGCGAAGGCCGCCTATTCCGTCGCTTCGTCCAGCTCTTCTTCGGGCTCGTGCTCTACGGCGTCTCGCTCGGTGTCATGATCCGCGCCAACCTCGGCCTCGACCCGTGGGACGTCTTTCACCAGGGCCTCGCGCACTACCTGCCGTTGACGTTCGGCCAGGTCGTGATCCTGGTGAGCTTCGTCGTACTGCTCGCCTGGATCCCGCTGCGCCAGTGGCCGGGGATCGGCACCGTATGCAACGCGATCCTCATCGGCCTCGCCGTCGACGCGACGCTCGCGGTGTTGACCGCGCCGGATTCTCTTGTCGTACGGATCGGCTACATGATCGCGGCGGTTCTGCTGAACGCGATCGCCACCGCCGCTTACGTCGGCGCTCGTTTGGGTCCCGGCCCGCGCGACGGTTTGATGACCGGCTTGGTACGAGTGACCGGTCGGTCCGTGCGACTCGTGCGAACCAGCATCGAGGTGTGCGTGCTCGCGCTCGGCTGGCTGCTCGGCGGAACTGTGGGGGTGGCGACCGTGCTGTATGCGCTGGGGATCGGTCCGCTGGTGCACATTCTTCTGCCGCGGTTCACCGTGCCACCGGCCGCGCAGCTCGGCCCGGCGGAGCAAGCAAGCTCCGGGAGTGGTGGGTCCGACGTCGCGGAGCAACCAAGCTGAAGGGCTGGTCTGCGGTCGTGGAGCAACCAAGCTGAGGAGCTGCGCCGAGATAGTGAAGGGCCGCGCTGACCCCGAGGCTGTGAAGTCTTCTCGTACTCATAGGTACAACAAAACCCCACGCTTCTCGGTGAAGACAGCGCATGAGCTCCCGCATGGCTTGGGTGTCCCGCTCCACCCCTTGCGGCGCAAGACGAGACTCACCTCCAAGGCGACCTCGCAGCTTCGCCGTACGACGTCGTCCCAGCCGTAGCGCAGCGTGTCGTATCCGTTGACAGTTGACGCGTTGTCCCGCAGGCGATCTCGGAACGGCCCACTGATGTAGCCGTCGGTCACGCCCGCCTCGAGAAGCTGAGCACGTGAGACGACGCCGTCTTGTGTTGCGATCAGGTGACGCGCCGAAGCTGGTAGTTCTCGAGCCACAAATCGAGCGTGATCGCGGATGCACCCCTCGAGCGGGTGTCGGACGAATTTGTGGACAACTGCACCAGTCCTGCGCAGCTGTGGACAGCCCAGGGTGTGGAGCATCGTCGTACGTAGAGGGACAAAAGCCTTCCACAGCCGCCTGGACGGCAGATCGCGTGCCCGAATGGGTTGCGGTAGCGCTCGGCAACCGGACCCTGCGCTCGGATAGCCTCGGCACATGAGTGAGCAGCACCCTGGATTGAATGAGCGGCACCACGGTTTCGAGACGCTCGCGATCCACGCCGGGCAGGAGGCCGACCCGACGACGGGCGCGGTGATCACGCCGATCTTCGCCACCAGCACGTATCGACAGGACGGCGTCGGGCAGCCGCGGCAGGGGTACGAATACTCGCGGACGCAAAATCCCACCCGCGCGGCACTCGAGGAATGTCTTGCGGCACTCGAAGGTGGCACCCGGGCGTTCGCGTTCGCCAGTGGTATGGCGGCCGAGGACACGCTGCTCCGCACAGTGTGCAAGCCGGGAGATCACGTCGTGATCCCTGACGATGCGTACGGCGGGACGTACCGACTCTTCGCCAAGGTCGCCGAACCCTGGGGCCTGTCGTACACCCCGGCCCATGTCGCCGACGTCGATGCGGTGCGCGTGGCGGTACGCTCACGTCCGACCTCCGTCGTGTGGGTCGAGACGCCCACGAACCCCTTGCTCGCAATCGCCGACATCGCTGCCCTGGCGGACGTCGCGCACGAGGCAGGTGCACTGCTCGTGGTCGACAACACGTTCGCCTCTCCGTATCTGCAGCAGCCGTTGACACGTGGCGCCGACGTGGTGGTGCACTCGACGACGAAGTACGCCGGCGGCCACTCGGACGTCGTCGGTGGCGCACTCGTCGTGAACGACGCCGCGTTGGCGGAGCGGTTGGCGTTCCATCAGAACGCGATGGGCGGGATCGCCGGTCCGTTCGACGCCTGGCTGGTGTTGCGTGGCTTGAAGACGTTGGCGGTACGGATGGAGCGGCACTGCGACAACGCCGAACGCATTGCTGCGTTCCTGGTCGGACACCCCAAGGTTTCCCAGGTGCTCTATCCGGGACTGCCGGAGCACCCGGGTCACGAGGTCGCAGCCAAGCAGATGCGGCGGTTCGGTGGCATCGTGTCGTTCCGGCTGCGAGGCGGTGCGGCGGCGGCCGTCGAGGTGTGCGAGCGCACTCGGCTCTTCACACTCGCCGAGTCGTTGGGCGGAATCGAGTCGTTGATCGAGCATCCGGGTCGGATGACCCATGCAAGCGCTGCCGGATCGCCACTCGAGGTGCCCGACGATCTCGTACGCCTGTCGGTCGGTATCGAGACCATCGACGACCTTCTGGAGGATCTCGCCTACGCCCTCGCCTAGAACCTCGGGAGTCGAGCGGTCCAGCCGAGGGCTCGGATCGCGGGGCGGGGCGCCAGACTGCGCGCAGGTACGTCGCAGTCGCCTGATCATGCGGTCATGGCGATCGAGCAGCACGTGATGTACCTATTTCCCGATTCGAGTGGTAGCACTTACGCATGCGTATCGGGATCAAACTTGCGCCCCAGCACACCACCATCGACGAGCTTCGTGGAGTCTGGCAGGTCGCCGACCAAGCGGGCTTCGATTCGGTCTGGAACTTCGACCACTTCGCCCCCATCGGCAGCGACGATCTCAGCGGCGACGTCTTCGAGGGATGGACGCTCCTTGCCGCGATGGCCGAAGGCACCGAGCGAGTGCGCGTCGGCTGCATGGTGACCGGCAACACCTACCGGCATCCCGGCGTGTTGGCCAAGATGGCGGTCACGGTCGACCACCTGTCCAACGGGCGCCTGGACTTCGGGCTCGGCGCCGCCTGGGCAGAGGCCGAGCACACCATGCTCGGTTTGCAGTTCGGCACGGTCGGTGAGCGGATGGACCGCTTCGAGGAGGCGTGCGAGATCATCACCTCGCTGTGGACACAGCCGAAGACGACCTTCGCCGGCAAGCACTACCAGCTCACCGAGGCGTACTCGAATCCCAAGCCGGTCCAAAAGCCTTACCCGCCGTTCTGGATCGGCGGCAGCGGCCGCAAGCGGACGCTCCGCATCACCGCAAAGTACGCCGACGCCTGGAACGCCGCCGGAGGCTCGCCTGAGGAGGTCGCCGAGCTGAGCAGGGTTCTCGACGAGCACTGCGCTGCGGTCGGTCGCGATCCGAAAGCCATCCGGCGCACTGTGCAGATCCGGATCCCCGAGGAGGGTCCTTCCGGCTTGGTTCGGCAGGTCGAGGAGTACGCGAAGGTCGGGGTCGGTGAGGTGATCGTGATCCTGCGCGGCGGGGATGCGGTGGCGAAAGCCGAGCAGGTCGCCGAAATGCTTCCGCACCTGCGGTCCGTCGGCTGAGCACGAGCACGCCGTACGGAACCAGCGCGAGGACGAGCGCGAAGGCGCGGACGGGCAGGTCCAAGCCCGCGGGGTAGACGACGCCGGTGAAGTAGTGGTCGATGAAACCGCCCTGCAGCAAAGCGATGCCCGCTCGTCCTCGCGCCCAGTTCTCCAGCGAGGTCAGGGGGCACGCTAGCGGCAGGATCGTGCCGGCCACACCCCATGCCGTCGCGGCCAGATGGACTGCGGCCATCACTGGTCGGCGGATCGCGAAGTAGCCGCCGACGATGACGTAGCCGACGAATGCGACATGCGCCGCCGCGACGATGACGACCAGAGCGTGGAAGGCCATGGCGCACGTCCTCGGCGTGACGTGGTGCCTCGGGTAGGCATCAGCCCTTCAGGACAAACGTATCGGTCGCCAGGGAACGCACGAGGTCCTCGTCCACCCGGTGTCCCAGGCCAGGCTTGTCGAGCGGCACCGGTACCTCGCCGTCGTGGGCACGAATCGGCGGGTCGACGATGTCGCGTTCGTAATATTTGTCGGAGCCGGACACGTCGCTGGGCAAGGTGAAACCCGGCAGGCTCGCGAGCGCGACGTTCGCCGCCCGGCCGATCCCGAATTCATGCATCCCGCCGCACCAGACCTGCCAGCCGGCGTCCAGCGCGCGGTCGTGCGCACGACGTGCGTTGGTCAACCCGCCCATGCGGGAGACCTTGATGTTGAGGATCCGTGCGGCATTCAACGCGATCGCGCTGTCGAGGTCGTCGAGGTCGTCGATGGACTCGTCCAGGCACAGCGGCGTGTCAAGCCGAGCTTGCAGTCGGGCATGGGCCGCGAGCGCGCCTGGTGGGAAGGGCTGCTCGATCAGCACCAGGTCGTACGAATTGAGCGACGTCAACGCCTGGACATGGGAGGGAATCTCGGTATAGGCGCCGTTCGCGTCGACCTGCAACGCGAGGTTCGGAAAGGCTTTCCGTACCTCCCGGACCGGTTCGACATCCCACCCGGGTGCGATCTTCAGCTTGACTCGTCGATATCCGTCGCCCACGTGACGGCTGACCTGGGCGAGCAGGTCGTCGATCGTGGGCTCGATCCCCAGGCTCACCCCGGCGGGTGCGGTGGTGCGGGTGCCGCCCAGGGCTCGGGACAACGAGATGCCGGCCCGGTTACAGGCGAGGTCCCAGCACGCCATGTCGAATCCTGCTTTGGCGAATCGGTGACCCCGGATGCGTGCCCACGCGAGGTCGGCGCGCTCCGGGTTCGACCACTGGTGGGCGAGAAGGGCCGGTGCCAGGTAGCGCTGGAGCACGTGCCAGCACGTGTCGACCGTTTCCGACGAGTAGAAGGGATCGCTCGGGGAGGCGATCTCGCCCCAGCCCACGACGCCGTCGGCTGCCTCGATGCGTACGACGATGTGCTCGAGATAGGACTTGCGATGCGAGCTGGTCTCGAACTCGTGCACGAGCGGCAGACGGATCCGAAACGCCTCAACCGTGGCGAGCGGCACGTCGTTCTCAGCGCCGGACAGGTCTTCTGCGCTCACTGCTTCCCCCTCGTCGTAGGTGTGGACACGAGGCTTGCGGACGCTGGCCGGAGTCGGTACCAGGCGGACTGCTCGTCGGCCACCCGACACGAGACAGCGACGTACCCCTGGGCAAGGGACCGCTCGAATGCCTCGCTCACCTGCGCGCGCAACTTCGTGGCGCGTTCGTGGTCCTTGGCAACGTTGTCCCACACACGTGGAACTCCGATCAGCAGGTCCGTACCCTCGCGGATGAGCTCACCCCAGCCCGGCACCTGGGCGGGCTGTCCGGGAACGGCCGGTGGCAGGGGAGGTCCGGTGAGATCCCACTCCACGATCAGGCGATCGCTGGGATGGCCGAGGTCGCGGCCCATGTCCTCCACGCCGTAGAGGTTACGAACGAACCAGCGGGCCCGAGCGCCGAGAACGTCGAGGTTGAAGTGGCCGTTGCTGGCCCGGACCGGGTCGTACGACCAGCGCATCGTCGTGACCCCCGTGTCGAGGACGTACGCCCGCTGGCCGAGCTTCAACGCCCGTCCGACCCCCTTGCCTTGATAGGCGGTGTCCACGACGGCGGCCTGCGAGTAGTGGTAGACGTCGCCGGTCACTGCGTCCTTGCCGACGAAGCCGTACGCAAACCCGACCAGTCGGTCGCCGTCGAAGGCGCCGATGACCGATCCACCGTTGCGACGCAACGCGGAGAGTAGCCGAGGGCTCACTGCCGGATCAGTAGGAAGCAGTCCAAGGACTTTTCGGTAAAGCTCGACGGCGCGCCTCATCTCGGCCGCGTGGTCGAGCGGCCGGACCACGACGGCCGGCTCGGGTGGCGCTTCCGGGACTGCTGAGCTGCTGTGATGCACGATTCCAAGACTCCCACGAGTCGAGCGCTGTGATCGAGCCCTGACCCGGTCCGGGGGGCGGTGTCATAGTTGTGCATCTCCGCTAGGCTTCGCGACATCTGTCCTATTCGCGGTTCCGACTCCGGCCGGGGTCGCCGGCGGCAATCCTGTGGACGGGTCGCCGGTGAGCTGGAGCCGGCGCTTGCAGGCACGCGAACGGGTGAGCAGGAGGACACAGTCACGGAGGACCCTGTGGTCACGAGTGAGTCCCGGCTTCGCGGCGCTTTCGACCTGCTGTTCACCGACGCGCCCGTGCTGGATGTGTACGCATACGGACCATGGCCCGTTCCCAACGGCCTGCTGGATGAGCTTGCGACCCGGGTCGGCGCGCTGGTGGCCGACCCGCGGTCGGCCTCGCTTCTACTCGGCGGTGCCGGGAGCCGAAGGTCCCCAGCCGACCCACACGGGTCGCGCATGCCCACGCCCGCGTTCGTGGTGGACCTGCGCGGGATCGTGGCGTTCCTGTGTGGCGACGCAGCAATTCGTACCGGTTCCGAGCGTGGAATCGAAGACCGACTCATCGACCGTCTGCGACCTGGCGACCACGCAACGGATTCCACGAGCAGTGGCCTGTGGCTTGCCAGGGGATCCGGTTGGCGACCTCCGGGCAGAGCGCTGTTCGCGGCCGCCGGGCAGGACAAGGAGCGGCGGCAGGCTGCTCTCGCTCTCACGGTGGACGCGTTGCATGCGCTCGAGGGCATCGCTCCGCTGGAAGACCGGCGCAAGGCGCTGCTCAAGTTGTACGAACAGGCGCGGTCGAACCCGACGTTGACCGCGGTCACCCTGGCCACTCCGTACCTGCCGACCGAGTGGGCCCGCCTCGAGGATCGTTGGGCCGAGATCGCCGACGACGAGATCGTCTCCGCCGTTCCCGAGCTGACCGGACCGGTCGGGTACCTGAGCTGGGTCGTCGACGGCTGGGTCGCGGCACACGAGCGCCTGGTCGCGCTGGTGCCAGGCAGCGTCGACCCGGTTCGTGCGCTGGCGTCGCTCATGATCCAGGCAGGCCTCACCGAGGCTCCCGCCGAGCTTGCCGTCGGCGTACGAGGAGACCTGTACACCCACGTACGGCAGCAGATGCGGGCGACGCTGAGCTCGTGGGACGCCGACGCCTGGCGTCGAGACGTGCGTGACTGGTTGGCCCGGGCCATGGTCGCCGGTGAGCTCGATCTCGGTCGGGCCTGGCTGGACCTTGCCGTACGGCTGACGGGTGCCGTGCAAGGGCTTCCCGGACTACCCGTGACACCCCGCCAGTGCTCGGTCCCCGTCGAGTGCTTCCAGGAGGACATGCGGCGCTTCTTCCGGGTCCGCAAGGTGCGGCATCCGCTCACTGCCGTGCCCAGTCCTGCCCCGGGTGAGGCGGCGCCAGCACGTGACGCGGAGCCACACGGTTCCAAGCCGGTCGTCCGCGATGCTCAGGCTCCTCACGAGAAGTCGCAGGCACAGCAGTCCGATGCTCCCGTCGCAGCATCAGGCGAGGCTCCGGTGGACGCATCGGCTTCGCGCGACGTCAAGGCCGTTCCCGATGCCAAGGCAGTGTCCGCAGATGGCGAGGCGGCTTCGCCAGAAGTTTCGCCAGAAGTCAAGGCTTCCGCTGGCGAGGCCGAGGCCGCCGAGGCACAGGTGCCGGTCACGCCGACGCCGGTCGAGCCTGTTCGCGACCGCACCGAACCCGACCGCGAAGGCGCCGAGTCCGCACGTCAAAGCGGCGAAGAATCGGCACGTCAAAGCGTTGAGTCAGTTGGCGCCAGCACAGAACCTGCGCGCGAACCGGCGGCTGAGCGCGAACCGACTCCTCAGAGCGTCGAGCCGGCTCGCGAAAGCGTCGAACCGGCGGGGCAGAGTGCGCAACCTGCCCGTGAGGGTGCCGAACCCGTCCGGCAAACTGCGGAGCCTGCCCGCGAGAGCGTCGAGCCAGCGCGCCAAACCGTTGAACCGGAGCGCGAGAGTGTCGCGCCCGTGCGCGAACCGGAGAGCGTCGAACACGTACGACAGAGCGCTGAGCCAGCTCGCGAGGTGCCCGAACCGGTACGGCAGAGTGCTGAGCCGGCTAAGCGCGCCCAACCTGCGCAGGAACCTGCCGGTGAGGGCGTCGCACGGCAAAACGCCGAGCCGGTGCGTGAGCCATCTCGTGAACGAGTCGAACCGGTCAGCGCTGAGGCATCCCGGCCGAGCAGCGAGCCGACCGGTGCGGACGCCGTGAGTCCTCAGGTCGGCGCGGAGACCGTCCAGCAGGCGACCGGACCCGCTCAGGTTCCCGGACCCACCGTGGATCCGCTGGAACTCGCTGCCCAGAGGCCTCGTCCCGAGGCCGAGCTCGGGCATCAGCGATCGACGGACTCGGCCACTGTCCGGGACATGTCGCCTCCTGCTCAGGACCTGTCGGCTCCTGCCCAGGACGTACCGACTCCTGCCCAGGACCTGCCCACGCAACCCGCCGTTGCGCCACCCATGGCGTTCGACGACTCGGACATGCCCACTGCGCAGCAGGAGCGCGTCGAGACCGAGCAGACCGCCCAGCGGGCCCGCATGGCGCCGGACGGTCCTTCAGTCGCTGAGGATCTCGCCCTGGCGAACGGAATGTCGCCAGCGCCCCCGGCCACGCCGCCTGAGCGGCAGGCTCCCGACGCGACGCCCTACGAAGGCCGCCGCGCGAGGGCCGGGGACCGCGGGCCGCACGCGGTACCCGACACGACGACGATCTCGACCCCGAGCTTGGCGTTCGACATGGCGCTGCCGGGCGGGAGCCCGATCGGACCCGGAGATGGGCCGGGCCGCTCGGAGCGTCCAGGTGCAGGCGAGGACGCCGCGGGTGCGGGGCGACGGTACGCCGGCTTCGCGGGCGGGCCACCAGCCGAGCCGCCTGAGCTGCACCGCCAGCGGAACGGCGGTCCGGCGCCGAGCAGTCCGCTGGCATCGGTGACGAACGACTTCGCCTGGTTCCCTGCAAGCGGACCGCCACGGCAAGCTGAGGAGCCACCGTACGGTCACGTCGATCCGGGTCGCCAAGACGTAGGCAGTCCGCCCGACCACGCATGGCAGGTCGACTACGGACGTGGCGCTCCGGATCCCATGCGACCCAGCGGGATCAAGGCCCAGGTGCTCGCCATGATCGACACGATCGTCGGCCAGCCAGCACTCGTGACCGCACTCCGCGAGGCCGTGGCCGCACCCGAGTACGACCTACGGCTGCTCGTGGCTGGACCACCCGGCACCGGCAAGGGCCTCACGATCGAGGTCCTGTCGCGCCTCATGATGCTGCGAGGTTTCGACGGTGGCGCGGTCACGATCCGCCACGAGCACCTGGCACAGCTCGATCCCCGGACGGCCGTCCTGCAGTTCCGCGAGTGGGTCGAGAGCTGTCTCGGCCACCGTCTCCTGGCGATCCATGGGCTCGACCGCATGGTGAGCGACGGTCCCCGCGGGGCGGCGCTGGCCGAGGACCTGCACCGCATGATCAGTGCCTGCGGCTCGGACCTGCAGGTCGTGGCGTTCACGGCCGCGGACGGGTACCGACGGATCGTCGACGTCAACCCGGCCCTCGCGGCCTGGTGGCGGGTCGTACGCACCCGAGACTTCGATGCCGGCGACTACGCGACCGTCTTCGGTCGGGTCATCGAGCAGCGCGGGGCCACCACGACCGAGGACGCCGTACGTCACGCCGGAGACCTGTTGGCGGCGACGCCGGGCGAAGGACGCCTGCGGAACGCACGGCTTGCGACCTACCTCGCGGAGATGGCGATCGACTCCGCGCGCCGACGTACCGATGGGTCGAGCCAGATCCGGGTCGAGGTCGCCGACCTGCCGCGGGTGAGCGGCGATCCGATGCCGCCACCGGACAGCCCACCGCCTGGCGCGTACCACCGCCCGCCACCGATGCGTTGAGCAGGTCCGTCACCGGGCTTCGGAACAGACGCCGAGCAGGTTCGCCCACGAGTTCGCGAGCTCGGCGGTCAGGACCACGTCCTTTCGTGTTCCGTCGAAACGGAGCCGGACCCGCGCCGGGCCATCGGTCGGCGCGGCGCAGTCGCCGGTGCGGAACTCCAGGAGAATCGAGCGCTCGCTCCCAGGTGCCAGCGTGAGCGGCTGCGCCGGGACCGGAGCCGGATCGCGGGTCCATCCCTCAGGCAACTCCACGCCGCGGAAGGTCAGGTCGCGGCCGCCGGCGTTGGCGACGGTCAGGCGTACCGCGACGATGCTGCGGCCGGGGATGATCTCTCGATCGACGAGCCGGGGTACGCCGTCGACGTGAACGTCGCAGATCGCGGGCGTGAGGTCGGCCACCGTCCCGAGGTCGACGGTGACGAGCTCAGCTCCCCGACCCGGCCGGGACGCCCGAACTCGGGCCTGCGCCGGACTGTCGGCTGCGGCCCGTGCCGCCCGGCAGTCGGCGACGCGCCAGGTCAAGGTCACCGTCGCATACCCGTTACCGGGCAACACCATGGGGTGATCGGACGTCAGAGCGCCGTGGTCGGTCTTGGCGCCACGAAAGTCCAACCCGGGGATGCGATCAGCCAGCACCGTGACCCAGAGAGGGCGGTCGGTTCGGCTCGAGATCGCAAGAGGGAGCTCGACCGTGTGATTGTCGAGGTCGGACGGCTCCTGGCGCTCGGCTCTCACGTCAGGTGCGGTTGCCCGGGCGAACAGCAGCCACGCCACGACGGTGACCAAGACGGCGACGCCCGCCACGCGCAGCCAACGTGGCACGCGCCGGGTGGGTCGGCTGAGCTCGGCAACGTCAACCGTGTCCATGGCACAAGGGTCCGTGCGACGTGATCGACATGCGCCCTAGTCTGGCCATTCGTTCGGCCGATGGCGAGCACCAGGCAAGATTCCTCCCATGACCGTCCTTGCGATTGACATTGGCGGTACGAAGATCGCCGCAGGGATCGTGACCTCGGCCGGCGACGTCGTGACCAGCCAGCGAGTGCCGACAACGGTAGGACCAGAAGACGACGCCGAGTCGATCTGGGAACGATTGCACGCCGTGTGCGAGAAGGTCCTCGACGCGGCCGATCGCCCCCGGATCCAAGGCGTCGGTGTGGGCTGTGGTGGACCGATGCGCTGGCCAGACGGCGTCGTCTCGCCGGTCAACCTCCCGGCATGGCGGGAGTTCCCGCTTCGGGCCAGGCTTCAAGACGCCTATCCGGACGTTCCCGTTCGGGTGCACAACGATGCGGTCGCGGTCGTCGTGGCGGAGCACTGGCGCGGGGCCGGTCGGGGAGTCGCCGACATGCTCGGCATGGTGGTCTCCACCGGTGTCGGCGGTGGGTTGGTCCTCGGCGGCCGGCTGATCGACGGTCGGAGCGGTAACGCTGGTCATGTCGGACACGTCATCGCCGACCCGAACGGACCGATCTGCGGCTGCGGCGCGCAAGGATGTGTCGAAGCGATCGCGCGCGGGCCAGCACTCGTCTCCTGGGCGCGCGAGCAGGGCTGGCAGCCTGGGGCGGCCTCCGGATCCACGGCGAACGACGTGGCAGGCGACTCGGCGACCGCGAAGCAGCTCGCCGACGACGCCATGCGGGGAGACTCGATCGCGCGCCGGGCATTCGAGCGGGCAGGACATGCGCTCGGTGTCGGCATCGCTTCAGCCGTGGCGCTCTGCGACCTCGAACGTGTCGTCGTGGGCGGAGGTGTCTCACAGGTGGGACCGCTGCTCTTCGAACCGCTCGAGCGCAGCCTCCGGACGTACGCGCGCATCGAGTTCGCCCGGAAGGTCGTCGTCGGTCGCGCAGCGCTCGACCAGAACGCCGGCATCGTCGGTGCCGCCGCGTTCATCCTTGCCGGCGACCGATACTGGTCTCCGCAGCGCACAGATGACCTGTGACCAGGTGGGGTAAGAGGGCGTCGTGATCAAGCGATGGCCACGGGGGTTCTGGAGGCGAGCGAAGCGTCGCCAACCTGAGCGATCCGAGCCGGCGCCGGCGGCTCCGCCGTCCCACGCGCCGGAGCCGGTGTCCGAGGTGCCGGGCCCGCATGCGCCTCGCCGGCCGGTCGACATACCCCACGGGATGCTGGTTGCGAGCGAGTGGTCGTGGCGGCTGCTGCTCATCCTCACCGCGTTCGGCCTGCTGGGTTGGCTGCTGCTGCAGCTCAGCGTGATCGTCGTCCCGCTCCTCATCGCAGCCCTGCTCGCCGCGTTGCTCATGCCGGTGACGGAGCGGCTCCAGCGAGTCGGCGTGCCGCGCGGGCTGGCCGCCTTCCTCACGCTGTTCGGCATGATCTTCGTGATCCTGGGCCTGCTGGCGCTCGTGGGCCAGCAGGTGGCGGTCGGATACCAGGGCCTCTACCGCCAGCTGGTCCGCGGGATCAACGAGGTACGCAGGTGGCTGATCCGCGGTCCGCTCGGAATCTCCCAGGCCGACATCGACAACGCGTTCGAGTCGCTGGGTCAGCTCTTCACCACGGACGAGCTGACCCAGGGCGCGCTTCGGGTCAGCACGACCGTGGGTCACGTCGTGGGTGGGCTGTTCCTCGCGCTGTTCGCGACGTACTTCATGCTGTACGAGGGCAAGCGGATCTGGTACTTCCTCGTCCGGCTCTTCCCTCGGACCGCCCGCGCTCGGGTCGACTCCGCCGGACGCGAGGGGTGGAGATCGCTCACGTCGTTCGTCCGAGCGACCGTGCTCGTGGCATTCGTCGACGCGCTCGGCATCATGATCGCGGCGTTCGTGCTCGGCCTGCCGTTCGCATTCGCGATCGGTGTCCTGGTCTTCCTGGTGTCGTTCATCCCCATCGTCGGCGCGCTCGTGTCCGGTGCAGTCGCCGTCATCGTCGCACTGGTCGCGCGCGGACCGATCATCGCCGCGATCATGCTGGGCGCGGTGATCCTCGTACAGCAGATCGAGGCGCACGTGCTACAGCCCTTCCTGATGGGCCGGTTCGTGCGCCTCCATCCGCTGGCCGTCCTGCTCGGTATCGGTGCGGGCGCCTACCTCGCCGGGATCGCCGGCGCGCTCTTCGCCGTGCCTCTGGTCGCGGTTCTGAACGGCGTGATCCGCCACCTGGCTCGCGAGGCCGGGGGCGCAGCGCCGCCCGGCCCGGAGGAGTCAGGGCAGGGCGCTCACTTGCGCGAAGGCGCGAACTCCGGTGTCCCGCCGCCTCCCGAGGGATCGGATGCATGACCGGTCCGCAGCGGGAGCTCCTTGAGGAAGAGGATCACCACGAACGCCACCACGGCGACCGGGACGCCGGCGAGGAAAGCGTCGTGCAGTGAGCGGACGAACGCCTCCACCACGGGTTGCTGGATCTCCGGCGGCAAGCTCTGGATCACGGTCACGTTGTCCGTCGCGCCTTCTGGGATCCGGGCGGCAACTCGAGGTGACAACAGCTCGGCGAGGTGCGCGCTCAGCCGCTCGGTGAGGATCGCACCGTATGCGGCCGTGCCGACCGCGCCGCCCATCGACCGGAAGAAGGTCAGCGCGCTCGTCGCCGTTCCCATGTCGCTGCGGTCCACGGAGTTCTGCACCGCGGTCATCACCGTGGCCATGGTGAAGCCGAGCCCGAAGCCCATGACGTACGCGTAGCCGCTGATCGTCCACATCGACGAGTCGACGTGCAGGTTGGAGAACAGCCAGATGCCGAGGCCGATGATCGCCGCGCCGATCACCGGGAAGATCTTGTAGCGGCCCGTGCTCGTGATGGCCCTCCCCGAAGGCACCGACGAGGAGAAGATCCCGATGACCATCGGCAGCATGGAGAGTCCGGACTGCGTGGGTGACTGGCCCTTGACCACCTGCAGGTAGAACGGCAGGTAGATCATCGCCCCGAACATCACGGCACCCACGAGCAGGCCGAAGACGTTGCTCACCGTGAACACCGAGTTTCGGAACAGGCGGAGCGGGATGATCGGCTCGGCGCTCTGCGACTCGATCAAGACGAACATGAGGGTCAAGACGACACCGGCACCGAGCAGGGCGAGCGACCACGGCTCAGCCCATCCGACCGACGGGCCGCGCCACGACAGGTAGAGCAGGTAGCAGCTGGCGGCTGCCACGATGGTCGCTGCGCCGAGGTAGTCGATCGAGTGGTTGCGGCGGATCCTCGGCAGTCGGAGGGCGACCGACGTCACGACCAGCGCGGCGGCACCGATCGGGACGTTGATCCAGAAGATCCAGCGCCAGCCCGGCCCGTCGGTGAACCACCCGCCCAGCAGCGGTCCGGCCACGCTCGAGATGCCGAAGACGGCTCCGAAGTAGCCCTGGTATCGCCCACGCTGCCGGGGCGGGATGATGTCGCCCACGATGGCGAAGGCGAGGGACATCAGGCCACCGCCACCCAGGCCTTGGATCGCGCGGAACGCGATGAGCTCGATCATGTTCTGGGCGAGCGCGGAACAGATGGAGCCTGCGATGAACGTGCCGATCGCGACCTGGAAGAGCAGGCGCCGGCCGTAGAGGTCGGAGATCTTCCCCCACAACGGTGTGGAGGTGGTGGAGGTCAGCAGGTACGCCGTGACGACCCAGGACAGCTTGTCGAGCCCGCCGAGCTCGCTCACGATGCGTGGAAGCGCGGTGCCGACGATGCTCTGGTCGAGTGCTGCGAGCAGCATGCCGGTCATCAGGCCGCCGAGCACCACGAGGATCTGCTGGTGCGAAAGGTAGGTGTGGCCCTCGACCGATCCGTCGGTCGGTCGTACGGATGGTCCGGTCGTACGACCCGACGTGGTCGAGGGCCCCGGTTGTTCGTCTGCGGACCTCACGTGTCCCCTCCTGTTGTGACGTGTCGCGGCTCCGTGGCACCGAGCGCCTGGCGCTCCAGTCCAGAAGCCAGCCGGTCGAGCAGCTGCCTCAGGGTGCCGACGTCATCGGCCGACCAGTCCTGCAAGGCCGCGTCGAGGATCGCTCTGCGTCGAGCGAAGGTGTCGTCGAGTACCTTGCGCCCGGCGTCCGTGAGAGAAAGGACAACCGACCGACGATCGGCGGGATCGGCCGTGCGTTCCAGGTAGCCGGCGGCCTCGAGGGCGCGGGCGTGCCGGCTCACGGTGGAAAGATCGAGCTGCACCTGCGCGGCGAGCTCGGACAGCCGAACCCGACCAGCGGAGCACACCATGTGGAGCAGGTAGTGCTGGGCAGGTTCGATCGTCGCGGGCAGGCTGCGCTTGATGAGCCGGAGCATCCGCATCAATGCCACGAGAAGCGCCTCGGACGTGTCGCGAGGCGCTTCGCCGGGTCCCCCCGCGGTGGGCCCGCAAGATCCTGAGGCGGAAGTCGAGCCGGCACCCATTGCTTGCACCCTGCAAGTGTACGAGGATGCTTGCGCTGTGCAAGTAATTTCCGAGTTGCCCGGTATGGGGCCTGAGCCTAGGTTCGTGGCGGACGCTTTCTGTTGCGTCGGGCCCTCGTGTCACGAACCGTCCCGACCGGTGCGCGGCACCAGCTCCATCCGCATGCCGTGCCTGGGGCGCAAGGTCACGGCCGGCAGCAACGCCACCTCCTGATCCGCCGCGAGCCGCGGCGCCCATCGGCGGGCGAGCGTCGCGAGGACCAGTGTGCCCTCGGTCCAGGCGAACGCGCGGCCCACGCAGATCCGGGAGCCGATCCCGAACGGCAGGTACGCCCCGCGCGGCTGGCCCGGCGTCGTTTCGTCGTACGAGCCGTCTGGGCCATCGGTGTGAGGTCGTGGCTGGTTCTGCGAGTGACGCAGCCAGCGGTCTGGCCGGAACTCCAGCGGCGCCGACCAGAACCGCGGGTCGCGGTGCAGCACCCACTGGCTCGCGACACACAGTGAGCCGGACGGCAGGGTCCAGCCGTCGAGCTCGAGGTCGGTGAGTGTGCGCCGGCCGAGGACCCACGACGGGGGATAGAGCCGCATCGCCTCCGCGAGCACAGCGCGCGTGCGGTGCAGGCGTTCGACGTCGGCGTACGACGGAGCCGCGTCAGCCGACCACGCGTCCAGCTCTTCGTGGAGCCAGTCGGCCACGTCGGGGTGGCTCGAGAGCAGCCACCAGGTCCAGGTCAGCGCGGTTGCCGTGGTCTCGTGGCCGGCCAGCAGCAACGTCATGGTCTCGTCCCGAACGAGCTTCGCGCCCTCGGGATCGTCGCCGAGCGTCTGCGAAAGCACGGACAGGAGGTCCGCGCCGGGCGGCCGCCCACGGCGTTCCTCGATCAGGTCCCAGACCAGCCGGTCCAACCGTGCCACCGCATCGAAGAGGCGGGCGCGGCGCGGGGTCGGTATCTGGAGCAACAGGTCCGCGCCCGGAAGGAGGTGCCGCTGGAACCCGCCGAGGAGCTCACCGAGCGCCTCGGCGACCGCCGTCGCGACTCGCCGCAGGTCCGAGCCGAAGAGTGCCTCGCCCACGACCGTGAGGGTGAGCTCGGACATCTCCCGCGCCATGTCGACGACCGGTCGCTCGGTTCGGCTGGTGAGCTCACGCCAGCGTTCGTCGTACGAAAGCGCGGTCCGGACCATCTGCTCGGCGTAACCGGCGATCCGTTCTCCATGCAGGGCCGGCTGGATCAGCCGACGCTGTCGCCTGTGCAGGTCACCCTCGCTGGTGAGCAGACCGTCGCCGAGCAGGAGCCGGATCCGCTCGAGCGCCCGCCCCTTTCGCACCTTGCGGCCGTACACCACGAAGAGCTCGTGCACCAGGTCGGGGTGGTTGAGGATGTAGACGTGCTCCCGGCCGAGCCGGACGTAGGCGATCCGGGGATGGTGTTCGGCGATGCGCGTGAAGTAGGCGGTCGGGTCGCGACGCGCCACCATGCCGGCGAACAGGCGGATGCCAGGCGGCCCGGGTGGCCGCGCGATGCGTGTGGTCATGATGCCGTTGTACGTCTCCGGGCCGTGGGCGCTCCAGTCCACAGGCGTCGATGCCACACTCGGCGGCATGGTCAGGTCCATGCAGCCCGGTCCAGACGGTGGGGTCGACGGTGGTCTCGAAGCCGGTCCCGGTTCGAGGTGGCCCGATCTCGCCTCTCTCCTGCACGACATCGAGGACGCGGCCAGGAACCTTCGGGGAGTCGCGCGGGTCACGCCCGTCGAGGGTTCGCGGTGGCTGTCCGCCCGGATCGCCGGACAGGTCTGGCTCAAGTGCGAGAACCTGCAGCGCGCCGGATCGTTCAAGATCCGCGGAGCCTACACGCGAATCGCCCGACTCACGCCACAGGAACGGGCCCGTGGTGTCGTCGCGGCCAGTGCGGGCAACCACGCCCAGGGCGTGGCGCTCGCGGCCAGCCTGCTCGAGACGGCGGCCACGGTCTTCATGCCGGTCGGGGCGCCGATCCCGAAGGTCGAGGCCACGCGCTCCTACGGCGCTGAGATCCGTTTCGCCGGCGCGACCATCGACGAGACGTTGCTGGCAGCGCGTGAGCACACCGAGAAGACCGGTGCCGTGCTGATCCATCCGTACGACCACCCGGACGTCGTGGCAGGGCAGGGCACGCTCGGTCTGGAGATCCTCGAGCAGTGTCCGGATGCCCGGACCGTCGTGATCCCCGTCGGCGGTGGCGGACTGGCCGCGGGCGTCGCCGGCGCCCTGGCGGCCCGCGGTTCGACAGCCCAGGTGGTTGGCGTGCAGGCAGCGGGAGCCGCGGCCTACCCCGGCTCGCTCGCGGCCGGGCACCCGGTGCCGGCCGAGCAGATGTCGACCATGGCGGACGGCATCGCCGTGGGTCGTCCGGGTGCCACACCGTTCGGGTTGATCCAACGCCACGTGGCAGAGGTCGTGACGGTCTCGGAGGAGTCGCTGTCGCGCGCCCTCCTGCTGCTCCTCGAGCGGGCGAAGCTCCTCGTCGAACCGGCGGGCGCGGCCGCCGTCGCTGCGCTGCTGGAGCATCCGGAACGGTTCGAGCCTCCGGTGGTCGCCGTGCTGTCCGGAGGGAACGTCGACCCGCTGCTGCTCCTGCAGGTCGTGCGGCACGGCATGGCGGCGGCCGGTCGCTACCTGTCGTTTCGTGCCCGGGTGCCCGACCGTCCGGGTGGGCTGGTCGGGCTGCTCGAGGAGCTTGCCGACGCCGGCGCCAACGTCATGGATGTCGTTCATCTGCGAACCTCGGCCGATTTGCACCTGGGTGAGGTGGAGGTGGCGGTTGTCGCCGAGACGCGCGGGAAGGCTCATCGGGCGGACATCCTCTCCCGCCTCCGCGGTGCCGGGTACCCGCTGACGATTTCATAAGTTGATCTTTCACTTCTATAAATCTGACTTGACACTTACAGATAAGCCGAGGTCCAATCGAGGCATGACAGAGCAGAAGTCCAGTGAAACCAGCCACGTGCAGAACGATCAGTCGTCGGATGACAAGCCGCGCAGCGACGACGTGTGGGCCGAGGCCACCGACCAGGTGCGGCCCCCGAGTGGTGACGCAGAAAGCAGCGCCGACAGCGGCGCCAGCGCAGGCGCCGACCACGAGCAGGGTGACCCGATGCGCAAGATCCTCGCCGATGTAGCGGCCGGACGGATCAGTCCGGAGGAGGCCGCCACCATGATCGACGCGTTGCGCGCCGAAGAGGCGACGAAATCGGAGCGCGTTCAGGCCAGCGAGGCAGGGCCCGCGACCGACCAGGAAAGGGATGAGGAGCGGGTCCCGGTCTCGGCGGCCACGACCCGGTTGCAGGTGCGCGCCGTAGGCCGGCGGGTCCGCATCGTGGGTGAGCCGTTCGTCTCGACGGTCGCCGTGGACGGTCCGCATGTCGTACGCCAGGAGGGCGACACGCTGGTCGTCACGAGCGAGGGCGAGTTCGGCGCGTCGATCGACGGGTTCACGCTGATGCGCAGCAGGAGCCTGCGTGACGTGCAGGAGCGGGTGTTCGACTTCGGCCGCGAGCTCTCGGTCCGGGTCAATCCCGACCTGATGGTGGAGGTCGAGGTCACGGCTGGAAGCGTCAACGCCGAGCGGCTCCCCAAGCTGGAGCAGGTGCGGGTCACCGCGGGCTCGGCGCGGGTTCGAGACGCCGAGGGACCACTCGACCTGCTCGTGCAAGCCGGCTCGGCGCAGGTCGAAGGCAAGATCACCAAGGGTCGGTCCAGGCTGCGGGCGGAGTCCGGATCGCTGCAGCTGCGGTTGCTGCCGGGTTCGAGCGTGCGCATCCGGCCCGACGTGCAGCTCGGCCGCGTGCAGTGGGATCCACCCGGTCGTGACCGCGAGGAACACGTCGTCGGCCTCGGGGACGCGACGCTCGACCTCGAGGTGGTCATGGGGACGGCGACCGTCAAGGAGGCCCCGTGACCGCGGGTGATTCGTACGGCGCCCGCTACGCTCCCCGCCAGACCGAATACCGCCCGCCGCGTGACTGCCCGGTCTGTGGTGCCGAGCTGCACGTCACCCGGCTCGGCTGCGGCTCGTGCGGCAGCGAGCTCTCCGGCATCTTCGAGTCGTGCCGGTTCTGCGGTCTCTCCGATGCCGACCGCGCGCTGCTGCGGGTGTTCCTGGTGTCCCGCGGGAACATGCGTGAGGTCGAGCGTCACCTCGGGGTGAGCTACCCGACCGCACGCCAACGCTACGCGGAGCTTCTGGCCAAGCTCGGCCTCGAGCCCACGGCACCCGAGAGCCCAGCGCCGAGCCGGACCGAGGTGCTCGCTCAGCTCGCACGGGGTGAGATCGACGTGGACACGGCAGCCCAGCGGCTACGCCAGGCCACGTCGTGATCTCCCCCGGTCAGGCGCCGAACGGCACGGTGTCGATGATCTCGACCGAGACCTCACGTCCGTTGGGCGCGGTGTACGTCGTGGTCTCGCCCTTCCGCTTGCCGTTGATGGCGCGGCCGAGGGGCGACTCGGGGGAGTAGACCTCCATGTCGACCGACTCGTCGAGGGTGAGGAGCTCTCGCGAGCCGAGCAGGAACGTCTCGGTGTCGTCGTCACCGGCGAACCGTACGGTGACCGTCATGCCAGGCTCCACGATGCCGTCGTCCGGTGGGGCATCGCCGACCTTGGCGCGGCGCAGCAGGTCCTGCAGCTTGCGGATCCGCGCCTCGGTCTTGCCCTGCTCCTCCCGGGCCGCGTGGTAGCCACCATTCTCGGAGAGATCCCCTTCGTCGCGGGCCTCGCCGATCCGCCGAGAGAGTTCAGTGCGCACAGGACCCGTGAGATGCTCGAGCTCGGCCTTGAGGCGGTCGTACGCCTGCTTGGTGAGCCAGATGACGTTCTCCTCGGTCGACTGTGTCACGGTACTCGAGCTCCTTGGTCGTGGATGGGGGTTCGTGTTTTGCGGAATGCCGGGATCGTACGCCAGCGTTCTCCCGTACGTGTCGGTGCGCGTGGTGACCCGGGCAGTGGTGCAGACCTATGAGGCTAACAACCGCCGACCTATCCGGCCATTCTGGGCGGGTGCGGATGACCCAGCCGAAAGCCAGGGGATGACCTCAGTGTCCGGAAAGGCGGACCGGTGTCGCGGGCGTTGGCCCGCATCGGACACCATAGTTCAGCGCCGACGCGCCGGTCACATGACGTGAGGAGACGATCAGGTGCCATCGATATCACCCGAAGGAGCCCGTCAAGGGCTCCGGCTCATGCACGTACACGCTCATCCAGACGATGAGTCGAGCAAGGGCGCGGCCAGTACCGCCCGTTATGTGGCTGAAGGGGTCGATGTCCTGGTCGTGACATGTACCGGAGGGGAGCGCGGTTCGATCTTGAATCCGCGCATGGATCGGCCGGAAGTGCGGGCCAACCTGGCCGAGATCCGCCGCCAGGAGATGGAGCGTGCCCGGGAGATCCTCGGCGTGCGTCAGGCGTGGCTGGGCTTCGTCGACTCCGGCTTTCCGGACCGCGAGAACCCGGAGCCGCTGCCCGAGGACTGCTTCGCGGCCAAGCCGGTCGAGGTCGCGGCGGAGCCGTTGGTGCGGTTGATGCGCGAGTTCCGCCCGCATGTCGTCACGACGTACGACGAGAACGGCGGCTACCCGCACCCGGACCACATCATGTGCCACAAGATCACCGTGCGGGCGTGGGAGACCGCCGGCGACCCGGACGCCTACCCGGACGCGGGGGAGCCCTGGCAGCCGCTCAAGCTCTACTACCACCACTCGTTCCACCGCGAGCGCTTCCAGGCGCTCCACGACGAGATGGTGCGGCGTGGGCTGGAGTCCCCGTACGCCGAGCGTCTCGCGGACTGGAAGCCGGATCCTGCCCATGCGGCGCGGGTGACGACCCGAGTGCCGTGTGCGGAGTACTTCGCGGTGCGCGACAAGGCGTTGCTCGCCCACGAGACCCAGATCGATCCGGAAGGTCCATGGTTCGCCTGCCCGCTCGAGGTCCACATGGCCGCCTGGCCGACGGAGGACTACGAGCTCGCGCGGAGCCTGGTCGAGTCGTCGCTGCCCGAGGACGACCTCTTCGCGGGGATTCGTGAGCCGAGTGGCGCGGCAGTCGCGGGGCACCGGGTCGGCAGTCCGGAGCCTGCCGGGTGCACGATGGTCTCAGAGACCTCCGACGACTGAAACGGGGTTTTCGTGGTCAACCAGACGCTTGCGGCTCCACCGGCGCTCGTCGCGTGGCTCGGTGCGCTGTCAGCCCAGCCTCGGCAGTCCGACGAGTGGGTGGGTCCGGGTCTGCTGGGATTCGTCGTGATCGTGGGGCTCTGTGTCGCGACCTTCTTCTTGTGGCGCAACATGAACAAGCAGCTCCGCAAGATCCGCTTCGACCAGAAGAAGAGCGACTCCGAGCAGACCGACGAGACGTCTGCAGACCAGCCTGACCGCACCGAACGCTGAGCTCGGGATCCCTCAGCATCGCTAGGTGAGCAGTGCCGTCGCGAGATGTCGGCGCCTGCTGCGACCACCGCTCACCTAGCGAGCGTGGATGAGCCGAGGCAGCGAGGGGTTTAGTCGAGCACCTCGGCGAGGGCCCGGAATGCCGGCAGCGGATCGTCGGGTCCGAGTACCTGGATGCCCACCTGGTCTGCGCCAGCTTCCAGGTGCGCGTTCAGCCCGCGGACGATCGTGGCCGGGTCGCCGTGGAGCGCGAGGGCGTCGACCAACCGGTCGCTGCCGTCGTTCGCCAGGTCGGCATCTGACCAGCCGAGCCGACGCAGGTTGCGGATGTAGTTCGAGAGGTTGAGGTACATCCTGATCCCCGAGCGGCCGATCTCGCGCGCCCGCACGGGGTCGGTCTCGACGACCACCTTGTGCTCGGCGACCAGCAGCCGGTCGGGGCCGAGGATCTCGCGCGCTCGTTTCGTGTGGTCCGGCGTGGTGAGGTAGGGCAGGGCACCGGCGGACCGCTCGCCGGCCAGCCGCATCACCTTGGGGCCGAGCGCGGCAACCATCCTCCGGTCGACCGGGACACCCTCCCGGTCGAGCTCGTCGAGGTACGACACGAGCTTGTCGTACGGTCGTTCCCACTCCTTGATCGCCTCCGGGTGGCCGGCGCCGATACCGAGCACGAACCGGCCGGGATGCTTCGCCTCGAGCCGGTGGTACGACCGTGCGACCGTGGCGGCGTCGTCTGTCCAGACGTTGACGATGCTGGTGCCCACGATCATGGTGTTCGTGGCGTCGAGCACCGCTTCCACGTTGGCGAGGTCACCAGGTGGTGAGCCGCCGATCCAGAACGTGTCGTACCCAAGTCGTTCCACCTCGGCCGCGAGGGCTGGGTCGATCGGCCCCGGTCGCCAGGCGGCGTACTTACCCAGTTTCACGGGCATGCTCTGCGATCCTTCGTGTCGACGTAGGGATACGTTCCATCGATTCTGCCGGTCGGGATGGCCGACGCTCTGCACCTTCGCACGACAGCACGCAAGATAGGGACCTCCTGACCCGCACCGGACAGGCCGTTCGGTCTCCCCGAAAAGTCCTCGGCACGGGTTGGAACCGACCGGACGAGGTGCCCGGAGGATCAGGTCCGACCCGCTAGCATGGCGAACCCAACGGATCTTCCAGGAGTGAGGCGTGACGACCCCGGCAGCAGCGACAGCACACGCAACCAGCTCTCAGGCGCCCGCGAAGGATGCGGGCGCTGCAACCGCCGAGACCTCCGCCACCGAATCTCCGCGGCGGCCGTTAGAAGAGATCGTCGAGGCCGGCTGGGCCAAGGCACTGCAGCCGGTCGCCAAACGCATCGCTGCGATGGGTGACTTCCTGCGAGCCGAGATCGCTGCGGGCAGGCCCTACCTCCCGGCAGGCCCGAACGTGCTCCGTGCCTTCCAGCAGCCCTTCGACGACGTCCGGGTCCTCATTGTGGGTCAGGATCCGTACCCGACGCCCGGTCATCCGGTGGGTCTCAGCTTCTCGGTCGCACCCGACGTACGCCCGATCCCGCGCAGCCTGCAGAACATCTTCAAGGAGTACTCCGAAGACCTCGGCCTTCCGATCCCGCCCAACGGCGACCTGTCGCCCTGGGCGAAGCGAGGCATCCTCCTGCTGAACCGAGCGCTCACCGTGCAGCCCGGACGTCCGGCCTCGCACCGCGGCAAGGGATGGGAGGACGTCACCGACCAGGCGATCCGAGCGCTGGTCGCGCGCGGTAAGCCTCTGGTCGCGATCCTCTGGGGCCGGGACGCGCAAAGCCTGCGACCGCTGCTCGGTGCCACGCCGTGCATCGAGTCGCCACACCCGAGCCCGATGTCGGCAGACCGCGGGTTCTTCGGCTCTCGACCGTTCAGCCGGGCGAACGAGTTGCTGGTCCAGCAGGGTGGCGAGCCGGTCGACTGGTCGCTTCCGTAGCGGAGCTGCCTCCGGCCGCCGGCAGCGACGAGTCGGCAGCCCGCCGTGACCGTCTCAATTCCGTTGCACGACTCGCCGAAGCGGAGTGCCGCATGCTCTACTCGACGGTGAGCTGGCGGCCTCGAGGTCGCCAGCGGGTAACTGAACCGTCGAGGGGGGAGCGTGAAGCACAACCTGGCGCAAGCCCCGAGAGACATGGCACCGCGGCATTCTCGTCCGCTTCGACGGCTGGGTTTGCCGGTCGTGGCCGCGCAGCTTGCGGTGCTGTCGCTCGTCGCAGGGGCCTGTGGTGAACCGGAAGGGCCGCCGCGGCAGGCGTACGACGCCGTCGCGAGGTTCGCAGACGCCTGGTCGTCCGGTCGCGCCGCGAGCGCAGTGGACCGGCGTACCCGCCCGGCTGCCAGCAAGGCGCTGCGCGAGCTCGCGGACACGTTGCTCATCGAGAGCACGAAAGCGGCCCCCGACGGTCGGCTCACCTGCCTCGACGACGAGCAGGCCGAGGCCCGAAACGACGGTCGCAAGGTCTGTCGGCAACGACTCGACGTGACGCACAGGCTCACCGGCCTCGGCACGTGGCGCTACACGACGACGGTCGAGGTCCGTGAAGATCCGCAGGGTAAGTGGGCGGTCTGGTGGACGCCGGAGACCTTCCATCCGAAGCTCACCGAGACCACGCGGTTCGAGCGGCACCGCACGATGCCCCCGCGCGCGTCCATCACCGACAACGCCGGTGACCCGCTGACCCAGGACGGTCCGGTGGTGCGGGTGGGGGTCGTGCCGGCAAAGGCCGATCCCGACATGACCTACTACGAGCTGGGCCGCACCCTCGGTGTCGACGCGGTGGAGCTCAGGAAGCGAGCCGAGGAGGCGGACCCGAACTCGTTCGTCGACGTGCTCACGTTGCGGGAGGAGGCGTACGACGAAGTTGACTGGTTGCTCGACCAGCTGCCCGGCGTGGCGACACGCAAGGCAGTCATGTCGCTCGCCCCGACGTCGTCGTACGCCCGTGGCGTGCTCGGAGTGGTGGCGCCTGCGACGGCAGAGACGCTCAAGGACGCCGGTCCCCTGGCCATGCCAGGTGACCAGGTCGGGGTGAGCGGTCTGCAGAAGGAGTTCCAGACTCGGCTCGCCGGCAGGCCTGGTGGGTCGATCGACGTGATCGACGTACGAAACGACGAGAAGGTCGGCGAGGTCTTCACGGTCGAGCCGCAACCGGGCCAGGATCTGCGCACCACACTCGACCCCTTCATCCAGGAGGCGGCAGAGCAGGTCGTCGGGGTCCAGGAGAAGCCGACGACCATCGTGGCGGTGCGGGCCAGCACCGGGGAGATCCTGGCGGCGGCCAACGGGCCCGGCGTGACGTCGTACAACCGAGCCTTCGTCGGGGAGTATCCGCCCGGCTCGACGTTCAAGGTCATCACGGCAGCAGCGCTGCTCGCGGACGGGCTCCAGCTGAACAGCCGCGTGGAGTGTCCTCCGGAGACGACCGTCGGCGGGAAGCGGTTCAAGAACGCCAACCGGTTCGGGCTGCGCAGGGGACCGTTCGTGACCGCGTTCGCGCACTCGTGCAACACCACGATGGTCAACCGGGCGAAGGACCTCGACCCGGACGCGTTGAACCGGATGGCGCGCCGCTTCGGGGTGGGTGCCGAGTGGAAGCTACGGCTTCCGGCGTACTCCGGCTCGATTCCCAAGCCCAAGGACGTCGTGGAGCACGCGGCGAGCATGATCGGTCAGGGCCGGGTGCTGATGAGCCCGCTGGGGATGGCGATGGTTGCGGCCGCGGTCGCCTCCGGTCAGCCGCGTACACCCACCCTGCTGCCTGACGTCGCGCCCGGTGAGCCGATCGGTGGCCCACTGCCGGCGCAGCTGCAGACCGACCTGCGTGCGCTCATGCGGGCGGTGGTGGAGTCGGGGTCGGCCAAGATGCTCGACCTTCCGGGTCCGCCGATCCATGCCAAGACCGGCACGGCGGAGTACGGTACCGAGAACCCTCCACGCACGCACGCGTGGATGATCGGTTTCCGCGGTGACATGGCGATCGCCGTGGTGATCGACGACGGTGGGTCGGGCGGCCGGGATGCAGGTCCCGTGGCCCGCGAGTTCCTGCGCCAGACCCGCTTCGTCGACTGACCCCCGCTGCGGTCTGAAATGACCACGTAACGTCGGTTACTGACCTCTGGAAGAGGCCTGCATGCCGCGGAAAGGTACGAATGCGCTGGGCAGGATATGGCCGTCGTGAGCTTGTCTCGTCGGTGCCGGGAGCTCGACCCTAAGTGGTGCGTGCGGTGGTCGTCCGGTCGGCGGCCTCTCCGTGCTGGGCAGGTGGGATGGGCTGCGTGGCTGTACGGGACCGGCCTTGTGGTTCTCCACTGCGCGTGCGATCCATCTCGACGGATCACGTACGCCCGGTCACGTACGGCAGATCACGTACGACTGATTACGTACGGACAGACAGGGGACGACCGGTCACGTACGGCTGGTCACGTACGACTGCCTGGGCACCAGCCGTGGCCGTGCGTACTCGACCGGCAGCACCCACGGCCGGGAAACCGAAGCGTCGGGTGACGACAACGTGCGCGATCTGGCGACGGCAGGCGCTGGAGAACTTCGACAACCAGGTGAACGGCGCGCAGCGCGAGCGATCCTTCGTGGTATTCGCCAGCTCTTTGCAAGCGAATTCGTACCCTCACCAAGCAGGCATGCCACTCTCAGAGGTGAGTAACCGGCTGAACGTGGTCATTTCACCAGGGAGGGCGGCTTTAGACTGAAGAGATGGCCCGACCTAACGACGAGGTCGGTGCGCTACTCGCCGAGTACTCCGACCTCATAGCGATCACAGGCGGCGAGCCGTATCGTGCCCGGGTCTACGAGAAGGCGGCCCGATCGATCGCAGGTCACCACGAGGACATCTCGAAGCTCGACGCGGCCGGTCTGCAGAAGATTCCAAACGTCGGCAAGTCGATCGCGGAGAAGGTCCTCGAGTACTTTCGAACCGGCAAGATCTCGGCGGTCGAAGAGCTGCGAGCGAAGATCCCGGCCGGAGTACGCCAGCTGACGGCGATCCCCACGCTCGGTCCCCGCAAGGCCATGATCCTCTACGAACAGCTCGGCATCTCCTCGGTGCCGGAGCTGCTCGAGGCCTTGGACGCCAACAAGCTCGACAAACTCAAAGGATTCGGTCCCAAGACGGCGGAGAACCTCCGCCAGGGCATCATGCTGCTGCAGCAGGCCAGCGGTCGGGTGCACCTGGATGCCGGCCTCGACGTGGCCGAGCGGGTGGTCTCGGAGCTGAGACAGGTGACCGGCTGCGTGCGCTGCACGTACGCCGGCTCCTTACGCCGGATGCGCGAGACAGTCGGCGACATCGACATCCTCGTCGCCGCGAGCAAGTCCAAGCCCGTCATGGATGCCTTCACCAGCCTGGACATCGTGGCCCAGGTGATCGCGCGTGGTGAGACGAAGAGCTCGATTCGTACGAAGGACGGGTTGCAGGTCGACGTGCGAGTCGTACGCCCGGAGGCGTGGGGTGCGGCGTTGCAGTACTTCACGGGGTCGAAACAGCACAACGTACGGACTCGTGAGATCGCCGTGCGTGCCGGGCTGAAGCTCTCCGAGTACGGGCTTTTCCGCGCCGACACCGACGAGCTGATCGTCTCCAAGACCGAGGAAGAGGTCTATGCCAAGCTCGGCCTGCCATGGATCCCGCCGACCTTACGGGAGGACCGCGGTGAGATCGAAGCCGCCCGCAAGGGCAGGTTGCCCGAGCTGGTGACCGAGCAGGACATCCGGGGAGACCTGCACTCCCACACCAATCTGACCGACGGTGTGGCGACGCTCGAGGAGATGGTGGCGGCGGCCGCAGCCCGCGGCTACGAGTACTTCGCCATCACCGATCATGCGCCCAACCTCTACATGCAACGCATGACCGACGAGAAGATGTTGGCGCAGCGGAAGGAACTTCGGCGGCTCGGCCGCAAGTACGACACGCTCGTCTTGCTGCACGGCACCGAGCTCAACATCGATCCCGACGGCGAGGTCGACTGGCCCGAGGACTTCCTTGCTGGCTTCGACATCTGCGTGGCTTCTGTGCATTCGCACTTCAACCAACCTCGCGCGGAGATGACCAAACGCCTGATCCGTGCCTGCGAGAACCCGTATGTCACGATCATCGGTCATCCCACCGGACGCCAGATCGGGCGACGGGCACCGGTCGACGCCGACCTCGACGCGGTCTTCGAGGCGGCAGCCTCGACTGGGACGGCGCTCGAGGTGAACGCCGCGCCGGACCGACTCGACCTGAACGACGAGAACCTCCTGCGAGCCAAACGGTTCGGCGTGAAGTTCGCCATCAACTGCGATGCGCATGCGGTCGGCCACCTGGACTTCCTGCGCTATGGCATCGGCACGGCGCAGCGTGGCTGGTTGACCCCGGACGACGTCATCAACACCTGGTCGCTGCGCCGCCTGAGAGCGTTCATCGACAAGAAGCGGCGCTAGGTACGGGTTGGCGTGCAATGGCCGTGACGATCGCGTTGGCAGGTGACACCATGCTGGGCCGGGGTGTCGCCGAACGTCTGGAACGAGACGGCCTGTACGCGCCCTTCGCTCCGCAGGTTCGCGAACTCGCGCGGAGTGCCGACCTGTTCGTGCTCAACCTCGAGTGCTGCATATCCCACCGTGGCGAGCCGTGGCCGGATCCCAGGAAGCCGTTCTTCTTCCGTGCCCCACCGATGGCCGTCGAGACCCTGACCTGGCTGGGTGTCGACGTGGTCACGTTGGCGAACAACCACGCCCTGGACTTCGGCACGGTGGCGCTACACGACACGCTGGAGCTGCTTCAAGGCGCCGGCATCGACGTCGTGGGCGCAGCGTCGACCGTGGCCGAAGCGCGAAGGCCCGCCATCGTCAAGGTTTCCGAGGTTCGGGTTGCGATCGTCGGGGTCGCCGACCATCCGGTCGACTTCGCCGCAGGTCCGCACCGAGCGGGCATCGCCTTCGCAGATCTCCATCAAGGTGTGCCGTCGTGGCTTACCGACCTGGTATGCCGGCTCTGTGACGAGGCGGACATCGTCGTGGTGACACCGCACTGGGGACCGAACATGGTGCCGACACCGCGGCCTCACGTGCGAGCCGCGGCTGGGAAGTTGGTCGACGCGGGCGCCACGCTGATCGCGGGTCATTCGGCCCATGTCTTTCACGGGCTCCTGGGTCAGGTGCTGTACGACCTCGGGGACTTCGTCGACGACTACCGGGTTGATCCGCTGCTGCGCAACGACTTGGGGATCTTGACGTTCGTGACCCTGGATGCCGAGGGCCCCCGCGAGATCCGTGTCGTGCCGATCGCGCTCGACTTCTGCTACACGCGGCTCGCGACAGGCGGGGAGTACGACTGGGTTGCGCGTCGGTTCCAGACAGCCTGTCGGGCACTCGGCGAGAAGGCCGAGCTGCACGACGCAGGCGATCACCTCTCGCTGACCTGGCACGAGCACTGAGCCAGCCGGTCAGCGCGCTGGCACCGACCCACGACGAGCAGTAAGGCTCGTGCGCGTGCCGCTTGCGGATTTCTCGGCACTTAACGATTTCTCGGCGGCGAGACCGCTCGGTTATGTTGGCGATGCCCGTTCGTAGGGCGCGTGCTGCCCGTTCGTGGGGCGTTGCTGGGTGTGGAGGAGGCTCGCCGGCATGACCGTCCAGACGCTCGAAACCCGGATCGACGTGTCCGGCATCGGTCAGCCGATCGAGATCCTCATCGATACCTGGGGGATTCCCCACATCTTCGCAGCGACGATCGAGGACGTCTTCTTCGCCCAAGGGTTCAACGCGGCCCGCGACCGGCTGTTCCAGATCGACTTGTGGCGGCGGCGCGGGCTCGGACTGGCCGCGGAGGTGCTCGGCCCGGACTACGTCGAGCGGGATCGTGCCGCTCGGCTCTTCCTCTACCGCGGCGACATGGAACGCGAGTGGGAGGCGTACGGGCCGGACGCCAGACGTATCGTCACGCGGTTCACCGACGGCATCAACGCGTACCTCGACTGGCTCGGCGACCATCCCGAGGCCATGCCGCCCGAGTTCGAGATGCTGGGATACGCGCCGGCCCGCTGGTCGCCCGAGGACGTGGTACGAATCCGCAGCCATGGCCTCGTGCACAACGTCATGAGCGAGGTGGCACGCGCCCGCACGACGTACCGTGCCGGGTGGCGTGCCGACCTCATTCGCCAGCGTCTGGAGCCCGCCTGCCAACCGCACCAAGCCGACGGGATCGACCTGGACCTGCCCGACGACGTGTTGGCGGTCTATCTCCTTGCCACCCAACCCCTCGTGCTGGTGGAAGACCCTCGCAAGCCACTGGGTCAGGGACGGCTCCGCGACGAGGGCAGCAACAACTGGGCTGTTGCGGGCCGGCGCACGGCGACCGGACGGCCGATCCTCGCCAACGATCCGCACCGCGCGTACGCGACCCCCTCGCTTCGGTACATCGCCCATCTATCGGCTCCTGGTCTGGACGTGATCGGCGCCGGCGAGCCGGCGCTTCCCGGCATCACGGCGGGGCACAACGGGTCGGTGGCGTTCGGGTTCACGATCGCTCCGGTGGACACCGAAGACCTCTACGTCTACGAGCTTCACCCGGATGACCCGACGCGTTACCGGTACCGCGACACGTGGGAACGCATGCGAATCGTCCGCGAGCTGGTCCCGGTGAAGGGGGAAACGCCGCAGGAGGTCGAGCTCGCGTTCACCCGGCATGGTCCGGTGGTCTGCGTCGAGGGGAAACGTCAGCGTGCGTTCGCGATTCGCACGACCTGGCTGGAACCCGGCACGGCTCCGTACCTTGCGAGCCTGCGCTACCTGCGAGCGAGGAACGGTCGGGAGTTCCGCGCCGCCCTGGACGGTTGGAGGTCTCCCGGCGAGAACCACGTCTATGCCGACACCTACGGCGAGATCGGCTGCCAGACCGCAGCTCTCGTGCCACGACGCGTGGGCTGGAACGGCTTGCTCCCCGTCCCCGGCGATGGACGGTACGAATGGGACGGGTTCTATGCGCCGACCGACTTCCCGGCCCGGATCGATCCGGTCGAGGGTTTCGTCGCCACCGCGAACGACTTCAACCTCCCTGCGGACTTCGTGGCCCGCCGGAACATCGGCTACGAATGGTCGGACCCGGCGCGGATCGAACGCATCGTGCAGGTGCTGTCGACCGACTCCCCGCACACCCTCGCCGATTCCATGCGACTGCAGGTCGACGTGGCGTCGCCGTCGGCGCAGGAGCTGATCGGGCTGTTGCGTGAGTTGCGAGCAGACGGCGATTCCCGCCTGGCGTCTGCGATCTCGATGCTCACGAGCTGGGACACGGTCGAGTCGGCGGACTCACCGGCTGCGGCGCTTTACGAGGTGTGGGTGTCGCGGCACCTCGCGCCGATGTTCGTCCGGTCGGCGCTTCCTGCCGGTGCTGGTGACACCATCGTCGAGGTGGACAAGAAGGCCTTGCGTGAGGCGATGCGCCACCCGGAGGCGTGGTGGTCGCGTGATCCATACGCGCGTCGCGACGAGCTGCTGGTCACGAGCCTGGCTCGGGCGTACGAGGAACTGGAAAGCCTGTTGGGCAGCGATCCGGCCGGCTGGCGGTGGGGCGCCCTGCACCCGAACCGGCAGCGCCATCCGCTCGGGTTTCTCGATCCGAGCCTCGACGTGGGACCACTGCCGGTGGGTGGATCGAGCACGACCGTTGCGGCCGCGCCCTATTTCGCAACGGATCTGGTGCAACGACTGGGTGCGTCGTACCGCATGGTCGTCGACGTCGGCGAGTGGGACAACTCGGTCGCCATCACCACACCCGGCCAGTCGGGCGACCCGCGCAGCCCGCACTATCGCGACCTCGTGGAGCGGTGGCAGGCCGACGAGTACGTCCCCTTGCTCTACAGCCGTACGGCGATCGAGCGTCACACGGAGCGCCGGATCACGCTCGTCCCGGCCGAAAAGTAGCGACGGCAGACGGCTCGTTCACCACGAAGTCAGCGCATTCAACGCGTCCGCACGACGTGCGTGCGCTCTTACTGCAGGTTGACGAACATCCCGCCGTCGACCAGGATCTCGGCTCCGTTCATGTAGGCCGTTTCCGGTTGCGAGAGCAGCCAGATCACGCCCGCGATGTCGTCGGGCTGGCCGATCCGCCCGACCGGGATCCGCGACTTGAAGTAGTCGAGCTTGGCGGTGTTGGTCCAGTCGGCGCGGTTGATGTCGGTGGCGATGGCACCGGGCAAGACCGCGTTGCACGTGATGCCGTGCGGACCGAGCACGATGGCGAGGCTCTTCATGAGCGAGCTGATCCCGGCCTTGGTCGTGCAGTAGTGCACCTGCTGCGAGCCACCGACCCACGCCGAGATCGAGGACACGGAGATCACCCGGCCGCCGCGACCGGCTTGGACCATCTGGCGAGTGAAGGCCTGCGTCACGAGGAACACGCCACGCAGGTTGACGTGCTGGACCCGGTCCCACAGCTCGACGTCGATGTCGAAGAAGTCGGCGAACGGGCAGATCCCTGCGTTGTTGACCACGACATCGAGCGGTCCCCACTCGGCGTGGACCGTCTCGGCCATGGCGCGCACGGCTTCCGGGTCGGCGACGTCGGCCTCGACCAGCAGGGGAGTGCCGCCGGCGTCCTGGACGAGCTGGCCGGTCTCCTCGGCGAAGTGTCGCTCGCCGGGTGGGTAGTTGACGACGACGTGGGCGCCCTCGCGGCCGAACCGTGCCGCGGTCGCGCGACCGATGCCGCGGGCCGAGCCGGTCACCAGGACCTTGCGTGGACCGTTCGCGGAGTCTGCACTCATGCCACCCTCCCGCCGGGGAATCGCTCGAGATTGCCTTCGTCGTACAGCGGAATCACGATGTCGGCCGTCTCGCGAACTCGTGCGTACGTCGAGATCGCCTCGTACATGTTCTCGTTGATGCCGATCGGGATGTTCTTCTCGACGTTGTCGAGGACGAAGTACGAGTCGGAGATCGCGGCGACTCCGCGTTCGGTGTCGACCTCGACGACGACGGACGCCCGATGGTGCACGCCACTCCACCACGTACGCAGGCCCGGTGCGAGCTGGTCCTCGTCCTCGAGCAGGCGTACGCGTGGCCACGCGTCGGTGACGAGATGCACCAGGATGTCGTCCGGGATCGACGTCGCGCGGTTGTCGTGCGGATGCGAATGCGTGGTGTGGAAGTGCACCCAGCCGCGCTTGGCGATGCAGATCTGCGCCTTGTCGAAGAGCGCCACGTTGCTCACCGTGTAGAGCTGGAGCGGGGTGAGGATCACGTGGGTCACGTCATCGGGCGAGACGCCGTGCGCGGCCAGCTGGTCGGTGATGAACTCGTTCGGCTCCCGTCGCATCCGGGCCCGCTCGCCCAGGACCTTCGCCCAGTGGGCGTTCATCGGTTCGAGGTCGCGTGCCGGGCCCGTGTTGACCAACGCCGTGACGCCGTTGCCGCGGATCAACACCGCCTGGAAGAGCAGCGTGTACCACTGGTCCCACCCGCTCATCCAGAAGAGCTCGGGACCCGGGATGTCACCACGTCCCACCGGAAGTAGCTGAACGCTGTACGTCGTCATCTGTCACCCTTCCCGACTGGTCATCATTGGGCGCTGCGGTAACCCAGGGCCGCCGACAGGTGGCGTGCCGCCTCGGCGAGCAACATGTGCGCACGCTGCCGGTGTCCCGGCGTGAACCGGATCGCCGGGACCGACACGCTCATCGCGGCAACGACGTGGCGACTGAAGTCGAAGATCGGCACGGCGACGCATCGGATGCCGACCGTGTACTCCTCGTTGTCGACGGCGAACCCACGCTGTCGCACGTGCTTGAGGTGCTCGCGCAGGAGGTTCTTGTCGGTGATGGTGCGTGAGGTCACCGCCTCGAGCGTGACGCCGGCGAGCCGTTTCTCCAACTCCTCTTGGCTCAGTCCGGCGAGGAGCACCTTCCCGACGCCGGTGGCGTGGGCGGGCAGCCGGCGGCCAACCTCGGACGCGAGGGTCAGGGTCTGCCGTCCGTCGACCTTGGCGACGTACACGTTCTGGAGTCCGTCGAGCACGGCGAGCTGCACGGTCTCGTCGATCGTGTCGCGGATGCGCTCCATCAGCGGCAGCGCGCGTTCGACGAGGCCCAGGGCGCGGGTATAGACGTTGCCGGCTTCGAGGGTGCGAATGCCCAGCGAGTACGCCCGTTGGTCCGGATCGAACTCGGCCCACCCGCGTTCGACGAGCGTGCGGAGCAGGCCGTGCAGGCTGGACCGCGGATACTGCAGCGCCTGGCCGATCTCGGTGAAGGTCATCGGCCGCTCGTGTCGAGTGAGCAGCTCCAGGATCGCCAACGCGCGCTCAGCGGACTTGACGGGGGTATGGGGATCGCCGCCCCCCCGAGCGGACCTTGACGGCGGTCACGTTGCTCACACCTGTGCTCCCTCCGCCGGTTCAGCGTCATCGCGGGTGTTCACATACATGAACGGCGATTCAGAAAGCTGAAGTTGGGCATAACGTACGCCTGCAGAGCCGCGAGTTCCAGAGGAACCCGCATCCCAGACCTGATGGGCGGTGACCGAATCGGACACGTCGACCCGAAGCCGGTTCGGTTTCCTCGGCGCGTCAGGTAGGGGTGACAGGGTGGGATCGTCGGCCCGAGGAGGCCAAGGTGTCGTACGAGTCAGCCCATCCCGAGCTCTTCGCCGGTTTCACGAGTCCCCAACCGGCCTACTCACCTGCCCCCATCTGGTGGTGGAGCGGCGAGCGCGTGGAGCTGGATCGCTTGTGCTGGCAGCTCGACCAGCTCGTCGACCAAGGCGTCCACAACATGGTGGTGCTGAACCTCGCGCCGACCGGGCCGATCTACGGCTCGCGCGCCGACGACCCGCCGCTCCTGTCGGACGAGTGGTGGGCGTTGTGGCAGGGGCTCTGCGCCCACGCGAGGAAGCGCGACGCGCGGCTGTGGTTCTACGACCAGATCGGGTTCTCCGGGGCGAACCTGCAGGGCCGGTTGGTCACGGAGCATCCGGAGTTCGCCGGCGCCTCGCTGGAGCGCGTGGTCTGCGACGGCACCGAGCCCTGCACGCTGGTCTGCCCGGCCGCCGGTGAGCCGATCGCCGGCTGTGCGTTGCCGCTCGGTGCGGACGGCTCGCCTGCCGGTCGTCCGGTCCCGCTTCCGGTCGTCGACCGGAAGGTCTGCTGGGACGGCGGGGGACAACCCCACCGCGTGATGCTGATCTACAGCCTGCGCCAGGGGTTCGACTACCTGAGCCCGCCGGCCTGCGCTGCCTTGCTCGATGTGGTCCACGGTGAGTTCGAACGCCGGCTGGGCGACTACCTGGGATCGGTCATCGTCGGGTCGTTCCAGGACGAGCTGCCCAACCTGCCGATGTGGAGCTCGCACTTCGCGAGCGAGTTCGCCCAGCGTCGCGGCTACCGCATCGAGGACGTCCTCGCAGCGTTGTGGGAGGACTGGGGTCCGGAGTCGTCGCGGGTACGGGCGGACTACCAACGGGTGCGTGCGAGCCTTGCCGAGGAGGCGTTCTTCCGGCCGCTGCACGAGTGGCACGAACGCTTCGGGCTCACGTTCGGAGTCGACCAGCAGAGCCCGTCCCGTGCGGGCGAACCGCTCGGGTGCACCCGGCAGTACGCCGACTACATGCGGACGCATCGCTGGTTCTCCGCGCCGGGCAGCGACCATCACGGCGAGGCGAAGATCCACAGCTCTTTGGCCCAGCACTACGGCCGGCCGCGCACCTGGATCGAGTCGTTCCACTCGTCAGGCTGGGGCGGGACGCTGGAGGAAACCTTCGACTGGCTCGTCCCCTGGCTGCTCGCCGGAGCCAACCTCTACAACCCCCATGCGGTCTACTACTCGACCCGCGGGGGTTGGTGGGAGTGGGCGCCGCCCAGCACGTGTTGGCGGCAGCCGTACTGGACGCACTACAAGGTCTTCGCCGACACCGTGAGCCGGTTGTGCTGGGCGCTGACCCGAGGCGACCACGTCTGCGACGTCGGCGTGCTGTTCCCCTCGGCGACGGTTCAGGCGTCGACGTTGGTGAAGGGCGCGTTGCCCGCCGCTCGGGCGGCGCATCAGGCGTACCTCGAGATCGTCGGTCGCATGGTGTGGTACGACCCGCACCGCGGCGTCCTGCATCGTGACGACCGCGACTTCGTCGTCCTGGACGACGACACGGTGGCGAACGCGCGGGTCGCGGATGGTGCGCTGCACACCCGTGCCGCGTCGTACCGGGCGGTCGTGTTGCCCGCGTGCAGCTTCCTGGAGACCCCGACCGCGCGCAAGCTGCTCGAGTTCGTCTCGAACGGCGGGCTGCTCGTGGTGGTGGGCGATCCGCCCGAGCTGGCCGACAGCGACGACGGTGCGGATGTCGTACGACGGCTGCGGGCGTTGATCGACCAAAGCGCCCAGGGCTCTGTGGAATCCCAGGACTGCAAGGGAACGGTCGTCCGGGTCGACCGACCGAAGGACCTGCCGTCGGCGCTGGAACCGCTCGGCCGCCCGATCGAGGTGCCCGGTCCGACGCTTCGCCGCAGGGTCGGCGACCGGGAGCTCTTGCTGGTCCCGGCGGCGCCGGAGGGCTGGGCGACCCGCATGCCCGGCGGGCGCGACTGGGTCCGTGGGTTGCACGCGACCGGGTACGACTTCGATCCGAGACGCTGGCGGGAACGCGTCGTGGTGGGCCTGCCTGACACGGCGACCGACGTAGAGCTGTGGGATCCGGTGTCGGGGACGAGCCAACCAGCGGACGTGCGCCCGAATGGTCGGGGCGGCCTGGACGTCGAGGTGCGCTTCGATGCGGCGCCGGTCGCCCTGCTGGTGTGGCGGAGCTCGGCCGAACCGGACGACATCGCAGATGAAGCCGAACCGCCTGCCACGCAAGGGGAAAGCTCGCACGCCTCCAGCGGCGCCGCCTCGGACCACGACAGCCCGCCGAAGGTCGTCGAGCTGGACGGCCCGTGGATGGCGTCCGTCGTCTCGACGATGGACAACCGCTACGGCGACTTCGCGTTGCCGGCGTCCGACGCGCCGATCCCGGTGCAGCAGTGGCGGCTGCGGCACCGGGTCGAGGCCCCGTACCCGCACCCCGACAGGTCCGAGTGGGACGAGGTGCTCGTCGGTCAGGGAGTCTTCGCCTGGCGGACCGAACCACTGGACGCCGCAAGTGTTCCAGAGCCCTTGCCAGCAGGACATGCCGGACCTCTCGAGGCTCCGGGCTGGCTGCCGGTCCGGTACTCGCTCACCCGCGGGATCGAGAAGGACCCGTTCCAGGCCAGCATGCTCGGCCCGAAGGCGCGGGTGCCGGACGACTTCTGGCACGTCGACAGTGTGAAAGCGGGCCAGGTCGTGGTGTTGCGCACCACGCTTCCGGTCGAAGCGGACGCCCAGCTGACGTTGGCCGTGCACGCCAACGGCGCCAAGGACGTGTGGTGGAACGGCGAGCAGCTCGGCCCCGACCCCGGCGGCACCTTGCGGCTCGATGACGTGCATGCCCGCGTCGGGCACAACCTGCTGGAGGTACGCGTGACCGCCGAGGCAGACGGCGCGTTGCGCGGCTACTGGGCACTCACGACCGATCGCGACGCGTTCGTTCGGCCGGTCTGGCTGTCGCCCGCTGACGGCAGTGTGCGCGGCACCGAGCTCGTGGCCCGCGGCACGATCTCCCTTCCGCAGAAGCCGGTTCGGGCGACGCTGCAGCTCGGCACGGACGGTCCGGCCCGGCTCGTGCTGGGCGGCAAGGAGATCGCCACCCAGGGCGCGTTCGAGCCGTACGGCATGCAGAACCGCGTCCTGCCGTACGACGTGACCGACTACCTCACGGCCGGCGACAACCCGGTCGAGGTGCGGTTCACCGACGTCGGTGGCCCGCTCGCGGTCTTCGTCGATGGTGTCGCGGAGCTCGCCGACGGCTCGACGGCGACGTTCGTCACCGATGAGTCGTGGACCTTCGTCCGGGATGGCGTCGACGTCCCGGCGGCATTGCGGCGCTCGCAGCCGTACGACCCGCAGTTCGCGTTGCTGCGTCCGCGACCTCACCCGTTGCCTGGCGCGAGCTGGCTCGAGCCCGGCGTAGGCGACGGCGGTGTGCTGCCGATCGTGCCCGACGCCCGGCCGGGCCAGCCGAAGCCGGCCGAGTGGTTCGAGCTGGTCGTGCCCCCGGGTGCGATGTGGGCGACCTTGCCGGTGAGCGCGGGCCGGGTGCGGGTGTTCCTCGACGGTCAGGAGCTTGCCATCGCGCACGGGCGGGTGGCGCTTCCCCTCGCCGCAGGGGAGCGTCGCGTCCTGTCCGTCCGCATCGAGCCGGTCGACGGGCGCTCCGGCGGTGCGCTGTGGGCCGGGCCGGTGGAGTTCGACTGCGCCGAAGGTCCGCTGTCGGCGGGGCCGTGGGCCGATGCGGGCCTGGGCTCGTTCTCCGGCGGCGTCCGGTATCGGCGCGAGTTCCGACTCGACGACCCGGCGGAATCGGTGGTGCTCGACCTCGGTCGGGTGCGCGGCACGGCCGAGGTCGCCGTCAACGGGCAGGGCGTCGGCGTACGCGTCTGGTCGCCGTACCGCTTCGACCTGACCGACGCGGTACGGCCGGGCGTCAACCACCTGGAGGTCACGGTGTTCAACACGCTGGCGCCGTACCTGGACGACTGCTCGCCCACCATGGGGGTCTTCTCCGGGCAGCGACTGTCCGGTCTGCTCGGCCCGGTCAGGTTACACACACGATGACCACGTGTGGCGGGCTTTCGCGACCCACACATGGCGTGGGCACCAGGCGCGGCCAGCACAAAGGGTGAGGAGCTCGAGGTCATGGGAATGCCGAGGATCCGGGAGGTCAGGGCGTACGTCGTGCGTGGCGGTGGCGCCGACTACCACGACCAGGAGGCGACGCACTGGATCGACGACCACATCGCGACGCCGATGGCGCGGTATCCGGAATACCGTCAGAGCCGGCAGTCCTTCGGACTCAACGTGCTGGGCACGCTCGTCGTCGAGGTCGAGGCGGACGACGGGACGGTGGGCTTCGCGACGACCACCGCCGGTGAGCCTGGTGCGTACATCGTCGAAAAGCACCTGGCGCGTTTCGTCGAAGGCGCACCGGTCACGTCGATCGAGAAGATCTGGGACCAGATGTTCTCCTCCACCCTCTTCTACGGGCGCAAAGGAATCGTGGTCAACAGCATCAGCGCGGTCGACCTCGCGTTGTACGACCTCCTCGGCAAGATCCGGGGCGAGCCGGTCTATGCCTTGCTCGGTGGACCGGTGCGCGACGAGCTCGTCTTCTATGCGACGACGGCGCGGCCTGACCTCGCCGAGAAGATGGGCTTCATCGGCGGCAAGCTGCCCTTGCAGCACGGCCCAGCGGAGGGGCCCGACGGCATGCGGGCCAACCTCGAGAAGTTGCGGACGATGCGTGAGCGGGTGAGCGACGACTTCTTCCTGGCCTGGGATTGCTGGATGTCGCTCGACGTCGACTATGCGACGCGGCTTGCGGCGGAATCCGCCGAGCTCGGCCTGAAGTGGATCGAGGAGGCCCTGCCGCCCGACGACTACTGGGGTTATGCCGAGCTGCGTCGCCGGGTGCCGCGCGGCATGTGGGTGACCACGGGCGAGCACGAGTGGACGCGGTACGGATTCCGGCTGCTCCTCGAGATGGGGTGTGCCGACGTCATCCAGCCGGACGTCAACTGGTGCGGCGGGATCACCGAGCTCCTCAAGATCAGTGCGCTCGCCGACGTCCGTGGCGTGCCGGTGATTCCCCACGGATCGAGCGTGTACTCCTACCACTTCGTGATCACACGACACAACTCGCCGTTTGCGGAGTTCTTGATGATGCACCCGCAGGCGAGCGAGATCGTGCCGATGTTCTCTCCGCTCTTGCTGGACGAGCCGGTGCCGGTGAACGGGCGACTGCGGCTGCCCGAGACGCCGGGTTTCGGCGTGCGGCTCAATCCCGACTGCGAACTCCACCGCCCCTACACGCACTGAGGTGGGTTCGTCGCGCGGCCCGTCGTTCGCCAGGCCGTTTCAGTCGTGCGCGGTGCTACGGTGTGCGGCCGTGGGAGCGTCGATGGAGCTGCTGGCGATGCCGGCGGCGCAAGGGATCGCGACGGTGGGGATCTGGCGGGTACGTGACCGCGGACGTTCAACGATTCTGAAGCTGATTCGCGACAATGGTGCCGCAGAAACGCAGTGGGGGCCGCATTCCGATCCGAGTCACCCGTTCTTCTGGCGGCGGGAAGTCGACTTCTACAAGAGTGACATTCCGGCGCAATTCGAGCAGGTTGCCTCCATGGCGGCGGGTTGCGGGCGCCTCGGTGTCACGGCACATCCGATCATGCCGATGGGAGCGTCGCTTTCCTGCTGGAAGATGTCGGAGGATCATCGGCGGTCGCCTGGCCGTTCTCTCGATACAGGCGTGCGGCGTTCGATCTGGGCTATCTGCAGGGGCGGCTCGTCGGTTCGCCGGTGTTGTCGCAGGCCTGGCTCAGTCGCGACTGGTTGCGCGTCTACCTTGACCGCCGGGTCGACATGTGCGCCGTCGTGGAGGACGACGACCTCTGGGCCGACGCGGGCGTGAGGTCCGTGTTGCAGACGGCACCTGCCATCGGTCCGGCCGAGGTTCGCGGCCTGTGGAATGCGCGCCACGACTTGATGGGTGTGCTCGCCGAATACCCCACGACCCTGTGCCATTTGGACTTCCACCCGCAGAATCTCTTCGACGTCGCCGGACAGACGGTCGTCATCGACTGGGCGTACGCAGGCGTGGGGCGAGTGGGTGAGGACCCCGGCACGCTTTTCGTCGACGCCATTGCCGACTTCCACGTGGGGCCGGAACACATGGCCGAGTTCTTCAACGTGGTCGTCGACGGCTATGCCGGAGGCCTTCGGCAGGCTGGGCTTTCGTACTCGACGGATGACGTACGCCGTGCCGTCGCTGCGGGTGCCACGGCGAAGTACGGCTGGCTCATGCCGGCGATGCTCTCGTCGATCCGGGCAGGAAGGACCACGCTGAACGGCCGGCCGATGGCGGAGGCCGCGCCGGTCTGGACGGCGCTTGGCGCGTTCCTGCTCGAGCTCGCCGACATCGCGCGAACGGGCGCTGGAGGTCTTCCGTCACCACGACAAGTTCCGGGCTCACCATGCGGTACCTGACCTACTTCGACGGACCGATCGACTCCGACGCGCTGCGCCGAACGCTGGAGCGCAGGTTCGGCATCCCGCCCTCGGCGGTGTACGTCGGTCGGCTGGAGGACCGGCCGGTGACCGCGGACCGGCCCGTGGTCGTCGTGACGCTGCCAGAGGGTCCCGGCGGGTTCCGCTGGACGCTGATGGGTGACCGTGAGCTCGCCGAAGCCACCGGCCTCAGCGAGCTCGACCTGGCTCGGGTCCTCGCCCATGAGCTCAACCTGCGGGCGCTGGTCGACGACGGCACGAACCATCCCGACCGCTGGATCCTGGTGGCTCGCGACGGCAGCCACGGCCCGGTGATCGTGGACGAGGACGCCGCAAACGAGGGCGATCTGCGGATCGTCTATGCGGAGGTTCCGATCCCCGGCGAGCCCGACATCCGACTACGGCTGAACGGTTACCACGGCAAGGAAGCCCCCGGCGCTATACGATGAGCCACCTGACAGCTGGGGATGGCATGTCGAGCGACGACTCTCGGCAGGACGCACTCGATGACGTTCTCGCCGATCTGGTACGAAACGGCACGCTCTCGACCGAACAGGCGAGGGCGGTGAGCGATGCGCTTCGTCGGAAGGGATTCGCACAGGTCGTCGCGCGCGAGGTGGAACAACCTCCGCGACCGGCCAGGCGCCTGGCCGCCGAGATCGTCTCCTACGTCGGCGGAGCGCTGGTCCTCGGTGCGCTGATCCTGATCCTGGGCCTGTCCTGGGACTTGCTCAGCAGGCCGGCCAAGGTTGCGATCTGTGGCGGCGCAACCGTGGTGCTCCTGCTCGCCGGAGTCGCGATCGCCGGACTGCGACCTACCGCGCCGGGCCGCCGGCAGGCACACGCCAGCGTGCTTGGTGCCCTGGCATCTGCTGCGGCCGCGTTCACGATCGGGGTGGCGACCGGCGTCCGCGGCTTCCACGACCTGATCCTTCCCGGGGTCGTCATGGCGGGTGTCGCGGCGGCGAGTTACGTGGTGTGGCGTAAGGCGCCTGCCCTGTGCGCGGTGGCCTTGGCCGGATTCCTCGTCATCATCGGGCTTCTGGACCTGATGCCGCAGGCGTGGCCAGCCCAGCTGGTGGCAGGACTCGCGTTCGTGGCGTACGGCGTGGTGTGGGTCGTCGCCGGTTCGAGGCTTGCCGGAACCGACCGCCACGTCGTGACCGTCCTCGGCGGCATCAGCGGGGTCGTCGGCACCGAAGTCGTCAGCGCGGACGAGGACTACGCGCTCGTCGGCCTGCTCGTGGGTGTCGCGCTGATCGCAGGACTGTTCGCCCTCTTCTGGGCGAACGAGATGTGGTGGTACGCCGTCCTCGCGGTGCTCGGCGCCCTCGTCGTTCCCACGACTGCGTTCGGCGTGATGTTCGGTGACGCCCTGGTGGCAGGCGTCGTACTCCTCATCGTGGGGGTGGGACTGATCTTCGCGGGGATCGCCACGGTGCGACGGCAGCGCACGCCCAGGACTCGCGGTGCCGCGGTCGGCGGTGACGCGGACTAGGTGAGCTCACCGTCGTCGCAGCTCTTGGGCCAGTGGCTCGGGACGGCGTCGACGCGACGTCGAACGCCCTTTGGTCAGGACTGACCCAGCAGGTCGGCAAGCTCCCGCACGGCCGCGGCAGCACGTGTCGCGAGGTGAACCGACTTCTGGTCGACATGCCGTCGAAGGTCGCGTTCCAAGCGCATGGAGACGGCGTCGGGGTCGGTCTGGTCGCTGTGCATCCTGAGGAACCGGTACCAGTCCTGCATGCGGATCCCCAGGACTTCGAGCTGCAGGGACGCGGCGATGAAGTCGTCCATCAGTCCGCGTACGCGAGCGAGACGACCGAAGTTCTTCCCGCCGTCATACGCCGGCTGGTCGGCGATCTGGGCGTCCTTGCTGGGATAGGGCCGCGCGTCGGCTGGCGCGCGAATGCTGCGATCGGTCCCTTTTGCCGCGTCGCGCGCGTGTTGCCAGTAGTAGTTGCGATACTCGGCGGCCCACTTCGCCGACACCACGTAGGGCTCGGCAGCGACCGGAGTGCCCGACACGACGTTGTCCAGGTACCACGGCACGACCACGAGCAGGTCGTGATCCGCGCAGGCCGCAGGCGTCGTCGTGAAGCGAAACGATGGTTCGCCCTCCTTGGCCAGCAGGAACCAGCCCTTGAGCTCGATGCCGAGCGCGATCTCCGGTCCCGACGCAAGGCCCTTCCGCACCAGACGGACGTCGGGGAACCGCTGCGACTGACGCTCGAACGCGTAGCCAAGCCACTCGTTGTCGGGATCCCAGAGCGCACGCTGCTGATTGAGGGCGACGACCACCTGACTCTCGATGGATGCACCGAGCAGGGTGTTGAGGCTGTGCAGGTCGGTGGCGTTGACCCCGGAGATGTGGTTGTGGAACTCGAAGTAGGCGGGAAGCCCGAGCAGGACAGTGCGAAGCCGGTGCTGCAGCCGAGTTCGAGGGTCGTCCGGATCGAGCTCCGGCTCGGCAGGAGGTGGTGGGCCGAGAGGCTCGGTCTCGGTCGCGTCGAAGAGCCCGTCGGCCGCCACTGCGGTGTCGTTGGTCCGCATCACTGGATCGCCACCTCCTCCGCCGCCGGGTTGGCAGCCGCCCGTGCGTTGCGGAGCCGCTCCCGGGCGAGCTTGGCGAATCCCTTGTCGATCTCGGCGACGTACGCCCGCCGCCCCAGGGCGACGGCAGCGACCGACGCCGACGCGAGGCCACCGAAGGGCTCCCACACGACATCGCCGGGTTCTGTCACGGCCTTGACGAGGCGCTCCATGAACTCCAGCGGCTTCTGGTTGAGGTGTGCCGAGCTGCTGGCAGTCGGCTTGTAGACCCGGGGAGCCGCACGCCGGAGGGTGCCCTTGAGCCGCTCGTGGTCGTGCAGCGGTCCGCGTCGCCAGACGTTGGTGATGCCGTGCTGATGGTTCCAGCGGTAACGCAGCGAGTCCCATTCCTTGGCGGTGACGACGTTGCGCCCGTCGAGACTGAAGTAGGGCCAGCCCGTCTTCTTGCCGTGCTCGTTGGCGTACGTCGCGAGGCGCTCCAGCATCTCGCCGGGCGGCCAGTACCACAACCAGTCCTGCGTGAGGTACTTGCGGGTCGCGGCGTTTCGTACGCCACATGCTTCGTTCGCGCGGTAGAGGGGCAACCCGCTGCGCAACCACTCGTGACGCAACCACTGCTTCACAGGCAGTGGCCCGTCCGGAGTGTCGATCACGAACCGCCGTTGGTAGAAGACGCAGACCTCCGAGACGACCGGGAACTGCCGGATCGTCCTGCCGTTGACGTTGCCGGCGATGTGCGCGATCCCCTTGTCCCAGGTGATCGTCTGGACGTACTCCCAACCATGCTCGGTGAGCAGGGGATGCACGGTTGCCCACCCGACCTCGGTGTTCCAGAACCACAGCGTCGTGGACGGATGGGCGGCGGCGGACCAGGCCTCGACATGGGGGCGGTACCACTCGACGAGCCCGTCGGTGCCAACCGTGTCGCCGTGGAAGCCGCGGACGCCGTAGGCGCCGTCGCTGATGATCGTCACGGGTGTGGGCCAGCGGTGATAGACGTCGAGGACGTCACCGGCATGAAGTTCGTACGACGGCGCATCCGGTCGTGCGCTCGGCGCACGTCGCGTCACGCGAGTCGAACGGCGTCGCGGCTTCTGCTGCTCACCCACGCCCTGCAGGCTAGCCCTTCCCACCGACAGATCCGTGGATGCCATGGGCGTTCGACGGCTGGCTGTGCGCCGACACCGACCACAGGATGTCGCGCGTGACATCGTCGGCGGGAAAGAACGACTCGACCGCGATCTCGTCGACGGTCACGTCACGGGGCGCGCCGAAGACCGACAGCACGTACGACAAGGTCAGGGTGCCGAAATCGGTGTCCAGCACCATCGGGACCACGAGGTCGCCGTCACGGGTCGTCGCCGGAGCTACCTCGCTGGGCGCTGAGTACGCCTCGACCTCGGCGAGCAGCTCGGCCAACCCGGGAGCGGCGGTGCGCTCGAGCTGGCGCCGAATCCGGCGTACGACGTGCGCCCGCCACTGCTCGTAGTTGCGCAGTCGGGAAGCCAGCCCCTCCGGGTGCAGCGTCGCTCGCAGCATGTTGAGTCGAGGCGTCCGGAACTCGTCGGGCACCTGGGCGAGGAACGTCGCCATCGCCCGGTTGCTCGCGAGGACGTCCCAGCGAACGTCGACGGCGACGGCGGGGTACGGCTCGTGGCCGGCCAGCACCGCGTCGACCGCGGCCCGGACGGCACCTAGGTCGGCGAGCGGTCGCTCCCTGTGCCGAGGTGCGTAACCTGCGGCGAGGTAGATCGCGTTGCGCTCGCGCAGCGGAACGTCCAGCTCGTCGCACAGCCGCTCGATCATCTGTCGGCTGGGCGTCGCCCGACCAGTTTCGACGAAGCTGAGGTGCCGCGCGGAGAGCCGCGCCGCGAGCGCCACGTCGAGCTGTGATCGACGACGGCGTTCCCGCCACTGGCGGATCAGCCGGCCCACGGGTTCCTCGACGAGCGTCATGTCCCCCACCGTCACGGACGCGGCCGGGGTGCCGCAACTACCTGCGAGGTAATCGACAGGGCGCGTGCGTCGACGGATCGTTGCTGGCAGGCGGTCGCCTGCGAGAGGCCGACGGCCCCACGGGAACGACATTCGACACGAAGGAGCCACCCATGACCGGGACCACAGCCCAGCCCGTCGCGACGGCAGAGGCATATGTCCGCTTCTGGAACCTCGACGCCGACGCGCAACGCGCTCTCGGCCGGACGCTCTTCGCCGACGACGTGGCGCAGTACGCGCCGGTCGGTGTGCTCGCAGGCCTGGACGCGCTGATCGACTTCACCACCCAGTTCGCCGAGCACATGGGGAGCTACGAGTTCCGCGCCCGTCGCGAGCCCGAGGAGCACCACGGCCGGATCCGCGTGCAGTGGGAGCTCGTCTGCCGCGGCGCGTCGTTCGCCGAGGGCACGGACGTGCTCACTCTCGACGGGCAGGGACGCATCGCCACGATCACGACGTTCCTGGACCGGGCACCGGAAGGCTTCGATCCGCACGCCCATCCGTCCGAGTGACCGGCATGTCCTGAGTGCCGGTGCACGTCCCGGTGCTGGGCAGATCCCTAGTGACTGGGCATTCAGGTCTGGTGCCGTCGGGCGGGTTCGTCCGCGGCACGGGATCTTCTCCGGTCTTACGTGGCGATGGGCGGATCGCCGCATAGGGTCGAAGCATGGCTAACCGGCTCGCCGACGCGACCAGTCCGTACCTGCGCCAGCACGCCGACAACCCGGTCGACTGGTGGCCGTGGTGTGACGAGGCGTTCGCCGAGGCCCGGGAACGCGACGTCCCGGTGCTGCTCTCGGTCGGCTACTCCGCATGCCACTGGTGCCACGTGATGGCGCACGAGTCGTTCGAGGACGAGCAGACGGCCGCCTACATGAACGACCACTTCGTCAACATCAAGGTCGACCGTGAGGAGCGTCCGGACGTCGACGCGATCTACATGGAGGCCACCCAGGCGATGACCGGTCAGGGCGGCTGGCCGATGACCTGCTTCCTCACCCCCGACGGCAAGCCGTTCTACTGCGGGACGTACTTCCCACCTCGGCCCCACCACAACATGCCGGCGTTCGGTCAAGTCCTCGAAGCGGTCGCGCGCACCTGGCGGGAGCGCCGGGACGACGTGGTCGAAGCCGCGGGCAAGATCGTGGAGCAGCTCGACCGGCCGCTCGTCCCTGGTGGCGGGCCGCCGGACGCCGCGAGTCTCGACCGGGCTGTCGCACTGCTCGGTGCCGACTTCGACCACCAGCACGCAGGCTTCGGGAGAGCCCCGAAGTTCCCGCCCTCCATGGTGTTGGAGTTCCTGTTGCGGTACGCGTTCCGCACCGGATCGTCGGACGCACTCGAGATGGTCGACAAGACCTGCGAGCGGATGGCGCGCGGTGGGATGTACGACCAGCTCGGCGGCGGCTTCGCCCGTTACAGCGTCGACCGCGAGTGGGTCGTGCCGCACTTCGAGAAGATGCTGTACGACAACGCTCTGCTGCTTCGGGTCTATGCGCACTGGTGGCGGCAGATCGGTGCCCCGTTGGCCGAGCGTGTGGTGCGGGAGACCGCGGAGTTCCTGCTACGCGACCTGCGTACGCCCGAGTCCGGTTTCGCCTCGGCGCTCGACGCCGACTCCGAGGGAGTCGAGGGCAGGTTCTACGTGTGGACGCCTGCCCAGCTGCGCGAGGTGCTGGGCGAGAGCGACGGCAGGTGGGCGGCGGAGGTCTTCGGGGTCACGGACGGCGGGACGTTCGAGCGCGGCGCGTCGACGCTGCAGTTGCGGGAGGATCCCGACGACTCCGCGCGGCTGGCCGACGTGCGTGCGAGGTTGTTGCACGCGCGAACGCAGCGGGTGCCGCCTGCCCGAGACGACAAGGTCGTCGCTGCGTGGAACGGCCTTGCGATCGCGGCGCTCGCCGAGGCTGGTGCGCTGCTGGACGAACCGTCCTACGTCGAGGCCGCCGTCGCGGCCGCCGAGCTTCTCGTACGCGTACACACATCGCCGGACAATCGGGTGGTTCGTGCGTCACGAGACGGGGTCGCAGGCACGAGCCCTGGCGTACTCGAGGACTATGCCGACGTCGCCGAGGGCTATCTCGCCCTGCTGGCGGTGACCGGCGATGCGGTCTGGCTGGAGCGTGCGGGCCGGTTGCTCGAGGTGGTCCTTGCTCGTTTCGCCGACGGTGAGGGTGGCTTCTTCGACACGGCCGATGACGCCGAGCGGTTGGTGAGGCGTCCGCGTGACCCGACCGACGGCGCGACGCCTTCGGGACAGTCCGCGGCGGCCGGTGCGCTGCTGAGCTATGCGGCCCTCACCGGGTCGGCAGAACACCGCGAGGCTGCGGCGCGCGCCCTCGGCATGGCTGGTCGGCTTGCCGACCGGGCACCGCGGGCGGCCGGATGGGGGCTGGCCGTCGCCGAGGCCTTGCTGGCCGGTCCGCTCGAGATCGCGGTGGTGGGAGCGCTGGACGACCCTGCTCGCGCGCGCTTGCATCGCACGGCTTTGCGGTCGCCCAGTCCGGGCGCTGTCGTCGCGGTCGGCACACCGAACGGCATGAGCGACGTGCCGCTGCTTGCTGGTCGCCCGCTGGTCGACGGGCGAGCCGCGGCGTACATCTGTCGGGGATTCGTGTGTGAACGGCCGGTCACCGGCGTGGCCGAGCTTGCGGGCCGGATCGGAGTACGTAACATTGCGTCAGCAGACGTGGACGGACTGGAGTGAGGGATATGGCGCGGAGAAAGAAGCGGAGGTTCGGTCGGCTCGACGCGCTGCTCGTCGGTGGCGTGGGCGCGCTCGTGGCGGCGTCGGTGATCAAGGAGCTTCGCCAACCGCCCAGCGAGCGCAGCTGGCGTGGGCGGGTGGCTGGCGTCCCGTACGACTACCGGCCGCCGACGCTCGACCGACTCCGCTCGACCTGGTGGGCGCCCGAAGACGAACGGCTCCTCCAGCCGACCGCGTACGGGCTCGGCTGGGACGTCAACGTCGGCCGGGTCGTCAAGCTCGCGTCCGACGTCATGGCGCAGCGTTCGGCGTCGAACGGCCATCCCCTGCGTCGCTTCGCCGACCATTCGAGCCGCGGCTGATCACCCTGCCGGGCTTGCGGATCCGCGACCGACACGCGACCTCGGTGTGCACGCCCCGGCAAGGCGTGACATGCGAGGCTCGTGTGCTCCGGCGTCGCCTCAGTCAGGCTCCTCGCCTTTGAGGATGGCCAAGGCCTCGTCGTGGAGCAGACCGTTGGTGGCGAGGGCGTTCTCGCCGTACGGTCCAGGATTGCCGTCGAGGTCGGTGAACCGCCCACCGGCCTCCTCGACGATGACCGACACCGCCGCCATGTCGTGAAGGTTGAGCTCGGGCTCGGTCGCGATGTCCACCGCACCTTCGGCGAGCAGCATGTAGGACCAGAAGTCACCGAATCCACGCGTACGCCCGCTCGCCCGCAACAGTCGGGCGAAACCTGCGCCACGGCCTACCTTCTCCCAGCCGTCCAGACTCGAGTACGAGATGAACGCCTCTTCGAGCGTCGCGACCTTCGACACCTGGCAGTCCTGGGCCATCCGGAGGCTGCGTCCGGCGTACGCACCGTCGCCTTTCGACGCCCACCAGCGGCGGCCGAGAGCCGGCGCCGACACCACACCGACCACGATCTGCTCGTCCACGGCCAGGGCGATGAGGGTCGCCCACACCGGGACACCGCGGGCGTAGTTGGCCGTGCCATCGATCGGATCGATGATCCACCGCCGCGGGCTCCAGCCGGTGCGGCCCAGCTCCTCGCCCTGCACGCTGTCCCTCGGGCGGGCTCGGCTGAGGGTACGGCGGAGCGACTCTTCCACGGACGTGTCGGCGTCCGTGACCGGTGACAGGTCATCCTTGGCTCTCACCCGCAGATCCTGGGCCCGGAACCGGCTCATGGTGAGCGAGTCGGCGTCATCGGCCAACAGGTGGGCGAGCCGCAGATCATCGGTGTAGGTGGACATGGGTCAACGCTAGACGACTCGGCATGGTTTACGGTTTCTCGACCCGCTGAGTCGAACCGGCGAGTCACGATCGAACCGGCCGGCGCCAGGGCTCGTGTGAGGAGAGAGCTATCGGGAGGACAGGATCGTCTCGAGCTCGACGATGGATCAGCGGCCCAGACGAGGTGAGGAGTGAGCCTGATGTTCGACGAGATTGCTGGCCTGCCCATGCACGCCCTCGTCATCCATGCCGTGGTGGCCTTCGTCCCGCTGGTCGTCCTGATCGCCCTTGGGTACGCGATCGTGCCGCGGTGGCGGTGGCTGCTGCGGTGGCCGCTCCTGGTCGGATCGGCGTTCTGCCTGGTCACCGGGTTCGTCGCGAAGCTCTCTGGTGAGGCGCTGTTCGAGCGGCTGGGTGAGCCGGAGTTCGTGGCGGAGCACGCTGACCGGGGCACGCTCCTGGTCTGGGTGCTGCTGGCCTTCTTCGTGGTGTCCCTTCTGGCTGCTCTCTTCCTCTCCGGGCCGAACCCCATCCGCTCACACCAGCGCAGTAACGGCCCGGCTCTGCTGCGCCTCGCGGTGACGGTGCTGCTCATCGCGGCGGCGCTGAGCGCTGGTGTGCAGGTCGTCCTCACCGGTGACGCCGGCGCGCGGGCGGTCTGGGGCTAGCGGCGCGGCGGGGGCAGGGGATGTGCGCGGTGCCCGTATTGGGTACGAGCACCCGCCGCGGGTACCACACACCACCCACGCCTGGTCATTGCGGGAGGTCGGGTTCGTCAGTCGCCGGCGCGGCGTTCGCGTGAGTCGAGGAGTCGGCGGTACGAGTCGACCCGGGCCGGATCGACCCGCCCCTCGCTGATCGCGACGTCCAGGGCGCACTCGGGCTCGGTCCGGCCATGCGTACACCCACGCGGGCATTCCTCGGTCTCGGCTTCGAGGTCGGGGAAGGCCGCGATCAGCCCGTCCGCGTCGACGTGCGCCAGGCCGAACGAGCGGATCCCCGGCGTGTCGATGATCGATCCGCCGAAGGGCAGCGGCAGCATCACCACCTGCGTCGAGGTGTGCCGTCCTCTTCCGGTCGCCTCGCTCACCTCGGCCGTCGCGCGCTGCGCACCCGGGACCAGGGCGTTGACCAGAGTCGACTTCCCGACCCCGGAGTGGCCCACGAGTACGCTCACCCGATTGACGAGCCGGTCACGCAGCTGCGCCGCGAGGTCCTGGTCGTATCGGGTGACGACCGACGGGACGCCGAGCGGCCGGTAGGTGGCGAGCAGCTCGTCCGGCGCGGCCAGGTCGGCCTTGGTGAGGCAGAGCAGCGGGTCCAGGCCAGCGTCGTAGGCCGCGACGAGACAGCGGTCGATCAGCCGCGGCCGCGGCGGTGGGTCGGCGAGTGAGGCGACGATCACGAGCTGGTCGGCGTTGGCCACGATGACCCGCTCGACCGGGTCGGTGTCGTCGGCGGTGCGTCGGAGCACCGTCTCGCGTTCCTCGATCTCCACGATCCGGGCCAGCGTGCCCGGTTTCCCGGAAACGTCGCCAACCAGGCGTACCCGGTCACCGACCACCACGCTCTTGCGGCCGAGCGGGCGGGCCCGCACCGCGACCACGAGGGTTCCCTCGTCACCGGGACCGGACGCGCCGCCGTCTCCACAGGACGGCGCGGCGCGCTGGTAGCCGTGGGATGTGTCGGCGCCCTCGTCGGCTGCCGCACCGTCGCCACGCCTGGTCATGGGGGAGATCAGGCGGCAGGTGTAGCGGCCTCGGTCGATCGTCACGACGACGCCACGCGACGCGTCGTCGTAGCGTGGACGCAGCTTGGTGCGCGGTCGGCTCCGGCGCTTCGGCCGGCCGTAGCTCTCGTAGTCGTCGAGCTCGAACCGGCGCCCCGGGCTCACGCAGCCGCCTCCCGGCTCAGCATCGTGGTCCACATGCCCACGAAGTCGGGCAGGGTCTTGCGGGTCGTGGCGACGTTCTCGACCTGCACGCCTGGGACGACGAGGCCGAGGACGGCCGCAGCCTGGGCCATCCGGTGGTCGTCGTAGGTGTGGAACAGGCCGCCGGACAACGGCCGCGGCCGGATCGCGAGGCCATCGTCGAGCTCGTCGACCTGCGCGCCGAGCCGCCCGAGCTCGGTGGCCAGCGCGGCGATCCGATCCGTCTCGTGGCCGCGAATGTGGGAGATACCGCGCAGATACGACGGTCCGGACGCCAACGCCGCCACCGCCGCCACGACCGGCACCAGCTCGCCGGCATCGTGCAGGTCGACGTCGATGCCCTCGATCGTCTCGGGGCCACGCAGCGTCAGCCCTTCGCTGTCGAGCCGCACGTGTGCGCCCATCTGACCGAAGATGTCCCGAAGCAGGGCGCCGGGCTGGGTGGTCGTGTCGGGCCAGCCGAGGATGCGCACCCGCCCGCCGGTCACCAGGGCGGCGGCGAGGAACGGCGCGGCGTTGGAGAGGTCAGGCTCCACCTCGACGTCGATCGCGTGGATCGGGCCGGGCGCGACCCGCCAGGTGTTGGGTTCGGTGTCGTCGACCTCGACTCCCCGCTCACGCAACATGGCGACGGTCATGGCGATGTGCGGCACTGACGGCAGCGGCTTGCCGACGTGGCGAACCGTCACGCCGTTGTCGTAGCGCGCCCCTGACAGCAGCAGCGCCGAGACGAACTGGCTGGAAGCTGACGCGTCGATCTCGACCGTCCCTCCGGGAATCCCACCGTGCCCGTGGACGACGAACGGCAAGGAGTCGCCCGCGATCTCGCCGCCCAGGTCGCGCAGCGCCGCGAGAAGCGTCGTCATGGGGCGCTCCCTGGCCCGCGGGTCGCCATCGAAGCTCGCGGTGCCGTCGGCGAGGACGGCGACCGGGGGGACGAAGCGCATCACGTTGCCGGCGAGACCGCAGTCGATCGTCGCCGGTCCCTGGAGCTTGCCCGGGGCCACGTACCAGTCGTCCTGGGAGTCGTCGATCGTCGTGCCGAGCGCGCGCAAGGCTGCGACCATCAGGATGCTGTCGCGAGCCCGGAGTGGCCTGTAGATCGTCGAGGGGCCGTCGGCCAACGCGGCGAGGACCAACGCCCGGTTGGTGATCGACTTGGATCCGGGGATGCGCACGTCGGCATCGACGGCCGTGGTGGCCGTCGGCGCGCTCCAGGGGTCGCTGATCTGGATTCCCATCGTGCGATGAGCGTAGCCGACCGGGACCGCGCCCTCCGCCCTGCCGGCCTGCCGCCAGCGGGTGGACCGTGTGCGGCCGCGGAGCCGGCAGCTGGCGCGATACGTACGACCGAAGCGGCGCCGGCGACTCACCTGTCGCGTCTGGTCGCGACCCCACCGGCTGTGTCTTAGGGTCCGTCCGGTGGGTGCCGCCATGTCGTAGGGGTTGCGCCGTGGCGGTGGACGCAGGACGATGCGGCGCTGACGCACGAGCTGACCTCCACGATGTGCGGGTACGAAGACGTCCAGGCTGTGCTGCCTGGACAGCTCCAGCTCATGTGCCGGCGGGGGCGAGTCACCACGGCCATACGGCCCCGAGGAAACCGACGGAAGGCCCACGCGAGTCGCAATGAAGCAAGCAGTGGGCGTCAGGCCTGTCCGGCCTCGTGAAGCTCCGAGAGCGGGCGCATGTGCCGGATCGCCTTGCTGGCGCTTGCGATGACAGCCGCCACGGCGAGCACTCCGGCGAAGGTCAGCATCGCCCATCCGCCGCCGACGTACTCGACGAGGAGCCCGCCTGCGAGCGGTGCGAGCGGGCTGAGGCCGGTGGACACGGTGTTGAGCGCACTGTCCACCCGACCTTGCATGCTGTCGGGCGTGATGGCGATGACGTAGCCGAAGACTGCCGCGTTGATGGTGGGCGCCAGCAGGATCGCCAGGGCGAGTGGGACGGCGACGGCGTAGGCCGCATCGAGCGTGGTGAGCGCTGCCGCAGCAGCCGCCAGCCCGACGATGAGCCAGCAGAAGAAGACGATCAGCTTCGGCGGCTGGACCCGAGGGAGCAGGGCCGGTGCGAGCAAGGCACCCAGGAGTCCGCCGACGAGGACCGCCGACTGGACACCACCGATCCCAGCCGCCGATGTTCCCTGCTGCTGCAGGACGACGACCAGGACGAACATGACGCCGGTGAACGTGGCGTTCAGCAGGGGAGCGACGCACATCGTCGCGCGCAGGAAGGGCTCGGCGAGCACGAAACGCAGTCCACTCCCGATCGAGCGCAGCAGCGGCTCGGGTCGCGGGTTGCGGTGGTCCTGCAGCGGCCGACGGATCGCCGCGATGCACGCGAACGACATGACGTACGACATCACGTCGGCGAGGAACGGTGCGAAGCGCGCGACGCCGAAGAGTGCCCCGCCGAGGGGTGGGCCGACGAGCTCGGCGGCGTACCCTCGGGCCTCGATGCGTGCCGAAGCTCGCGGCAGCTGGACGGTCGGCACGATGTTGCGCAGGGCGCCCGTGTGCGCGGGACCGAAGCTGGCGTTGGCGACCCCGGCGACCGCGGCGATCGCCACGATGAGCGGCACCGAGGCCCACCCGCCGAGGATCGCGGTCACCAGGATCGTCATGGCCAGAGCGCGGATCAGGTCGCACGCGATCATGAGGCGCTTGCGGTTCCACCGGTCGGCGAGGGCGCCCGCCGGGACTCCCGCGCAGGCGTACGCCAGCAGGCTCGCCGTCCCGACCAGGCCGGCCTGGGTCGGTGAGTCGGTGAGGAAGAGCACCAGCAGCGGGAACGCGAGATCGGTCATCCGGGAGCCGAGGTCGGAGCAGGCCTGGCCGATCCAGAGCAGTCGGAAGTCACGGTTGCGGTGCAGGTGGACGACAGCGTCCTGTGTCTGCTCGCCGGTCGACTGTACGGTCATGCGGTCCTCACGAAGGCCTGGCCGCTTCCGTCACAGGGGACGCCGCGGCAGATGTGAAAGAAACACTGCGAAGTTAATGCTTCATATCTTGCCGGCGCAAGGGCCAGCCCACGAACAACTGGCATGACAGCGCCGCCCCGGCGAGCTGCCGCTACTCCACGATCGGAACGACGAGGAACGTGACCCTCACCCGCCGGCTCTTCTGTCCGGCCCTCTTGCCGCGCCCGCTGCGTCGCTTCGCCTTCTGCCGGAACGGTTCTGCCGCAGCGTAGAGAGCGTCGATGAGCTGCTGCGTCTCCTCGGCGGTGAGGTATTCGGAGCTGGTGTTGAGGACGCCCTTGCCCTGCCACGGCTGTGGCAGGTCGGGCTCGGCCTCGACGTAGGCCTGCAGCTCCTGCTGGTGTGCCTGCAGGATCGCGTCGGTGAGGACGTTGGCTGCGGCGTGTTGCGCCCTGGTCGTCAACGGGGCGAACGTGAGACCTTTCCCGGCTGCGCGCCAGGGTCGCTCACGACCGTCCGTGGCGGACTCGTCGCGTTCGACGATGCCGAGCTTCTCCAAGGCCCGCATGTGGTAGCTCATCGCGCTGGGCGTGAGGCCGGTGAGTGCCGCGAGCTCGGTCGACGTCGCGACGCGGCCGCTGTAGAGCTCGTCGATGACAGTGAGCCGGGCCGGGTGGCTCAGGGCACGGATCGCCCGCGGATCGTCGAGGGTGATCTGCTTGCGCGGACGCCGTGCCATGGCGGAACGATAACGCCACCGCCGGGCTGGCCGGTCTGGACGTCCTGCTGTGTCTGTCCGACCTGTCGGACCAAAGCCTGCGGACTCACCGATGCGTACGAATGCCCAACGGACGACGTCGCTGGTGTCGGCGACGTGACCGCCCGGGTAGCTCAGGAAGCTTCAGTGCCTTCCGGGCCTCGGCGGCCGACGGACGCGAGGGCTGTGCCTTCCGGCGGGCGTGGCGGACTCCATGCCGGGTGCGCCACCACAGACCCGGCTTGCCCTCGGTGTCCACGGCGGCGAGAAGCAAGCCGCCGAGCAGACCGAGGTTTTTGAGGAAATGGACCTGTTGACCCATCCGTTGCGTGGGGTCGTCTTCTTCCCAGTACGCATGGCCGGCCAGGGTCGTCGGGACCATCGAGGCAGCCAGGATGGTGGCACCGGCCCTGCGCCACTTGCCGGTGGCAAGGGCGAGCCCACCGGCAAGATGCAGGACCCCGTTGAGGCGTACCAAGGTACGCGGGTTCTCGGGGATCCGTTGCGCGACCTGGTCGGGGACCATGCGTTTCACCGTCGGGACGAGCTGATCGGTGAACGGTTTGGCGCGCGGCACCAGAGGGTCCGGATTCCGGACCGCACGGAACCCTTGCACGATGAAGGTGGCGGCGAGCATCGGTCGGGCCAGCATCCTGACGAGCGTCATGTGCTTGGGCATACCCGGAACCCGAGCGGACTAAATGAACCGGGCCCCATGCGGCGGGACGAGGGCGACGCGGGTCCGGCCGGGCCGCGCCACAAGGTCATCCAGCGGCGGCAGGACGAGTGCCCGACCTTTTCAAACGGGGTCGCTCCGCCTGGATGACCCTGTGGTGCACGGCACGACGGCGGCCGACCCGCCTACGGCGTGAGGCGGTGCAGGTCACGGGGGAACAGCGTGACCTCGCGGATGTTGCTCGCCCCCACGAGCTGGGCCACGAACCGCTCCAAGCCGAACGCGAACCCGCCGTGCGGCGGCATGCCGTACCGGAAGACCTCGAGGAACGTCGCGTACGACTCCACCGGCAGCCCGCGCTCACGCAACGCCGTGACGTAGTCGTCGTAGCGGTGAAGCCGCTGGCTTCCGCTCACGAGCTCGACGCCGCGGAATATCAGGTCGAACGAGTTCGAATAGCGCGGGTCGTCCGGTTGCGGATGCGTGTAGAACGCCCGCTTCCTGGTCGGGTACCCCACGACGAAGCAGAACTCGCTGCCGTGCTCACGCATCGCCCAGTCGCCGATCGCGCGCTCGTGTGCCGGAGCGAGGTCCGGCTCGTCCGGTGGAGCCCCGACCAGGCGGAGCGCCTCGGTGAAGTGCAGCACCGGGATCTCGGTGGGCGCGGGCGGTACCTCGATGCCGAGCCGAGAGACCGCCTCCGCTGCGTGCGTGCGTACCGCATCGAGCATCCCGGCGGCGACCGCGGTGACCACCTCCATGACGTCGCAGTGGTCGTCGATGAAGCCAAGCTCGGCGTCCAGCGACACGATCTCGGCGAGATGCCGCACCGTGTCGTGCGGCTCGGCCCGAAACACCGGGCCGACCTCGAAGACGCGCTCGAACACCCCGACCAGCATTTGCTTGTACAGCTGCGGTGACTGGGCGAGGAACGCCGGTCGACCGAAGTAGTCGATGGCGAAGACGTTGGCTCCGCTTTCGGTGGCCGATCCCACGAGCTTCGGAGTCTGCACCTCGACGAACTCCCTCGCCGACAACGTCGCACGAAAGCCCGCGAGCGCAGCGGCCGCGATCTCGAACGGCGCGCGCAGCTTGGGGTGTCGCAGGGCGATGGGCGCATGGTCGAGCAGGGTCGGCAAGGCAGCATTGACACTGGGCCGCCAGAGCTCGATCGGCGGTGTGAGCGCAGGGTCGGTCAGCGGCCGGAAGTCCGGGTCGACGACTTCGACCCCGCTCGGCGCCTGAGGGTTGGCCACGGCCTGGCCAGTCACCTCGACGACGCTCTCCTCGCCGTACTCCTCCACCCGGTCGATCACGGCCGGATCGCGTACGACGATCTGGGCAAGTCCGCTACGGTCACGAAGGATCACGAACGTGACGGACGCAAGGCGCCGGCGGCGGTGGATCCACCCGGCCAGACGTACCTCCTCGCCGGCCTTGCCGGGAAGCTCTGCGGCGAGGGTACGGGTTGGCAGTCGCGGATCGGTCGGCTTCCGGTGGCCCGAGCTCACGGTCTGCGCGGTGGATTGCATGGTGGTCACCTCCCACAAGCTGCGAGAAAGCCCGACTGGGCTTCGGCGGTTTGCGTCCCCTGGCCGGTGCTCGGTCCGGTGCGGACGCAAGAACCCGGCCGGCGTGGGCGAGGGGGTCTCGCGGTGCCACCACACCTTCGCCGTCGCACGCGGTCGCGGTACCGCTCGTCGTGGTGCCGCTCGTGCGACGGCCTCATTGGGGCCCGATGACGGGGGCCAACCGGCGAGGCCTACTGAGCTGCCGCCTGCCGCCGCTCGCTGCGGCGAGCGAGGGAACACCAGGGCAGACCGTTCTTCCTCGCGGCTCGGGAGGGTCTTCGCATCGGGGCCGAAGGCCGCCTTCTCAGCTACCGGTCGACTCTCTGTGCTTCGGTGATCCCGTGCTACTCGGCTCCGTCAACGCCGTTGCGCCCCAGCGTACGCGCATACGATGTCGATCTGGCAAGGCGATTTGCGACCGAGGGCGTCGGGTCCGGGTACGGAAGGCGCACCACGCCTGGTCGTGTGGAAGGAGGCCGCAGCATGTGCGGGCGATACTCACTGAGCCGGGATCCTGAGGACCTCGCGCGGGAGTTCGAGGTCACCAGGGTCGACGTGGACGAAAAGCTCCAACCCGACTACAACGTCGCGCCGACCAAGAACGTCCCGGCCGTGATCGACCGGCTGGAGCGCGACCAGCCCGAGGACGTGCCGCCCGAACGCCGGCTCCGGCTGGTCAAGTGGGGCCTCGTGCCGTCCTGGGCGAAGGACCCGAAGATCGGGAACCGGTTGATCAACGCTCGAGTGGAGACAGCGCACGAGAAGCCGGCGTTCCGGCGGGCGTTCGCCTCGCGCCGCTGCCTGTTGCCGGCCGACGGCTACTACGAGTGGTACGGCGAGAAGAAGGGCAAGAAGCAGCCGTTCTTCATCCATCGCGGGGACGGGGGCATCCTCGCCATGGCCGGGCTGTACGAGATCTGGCGTGACCCGGAGAAGGCCGACGACGACCCGGACCGCTTCGTCTGGACCTGCACCGTGCTGACCACGACCGCTGAGGACGAGCTGGGTCGGATACACGACCGGATGCCGCTGCTGGTCGAGCGCGACCAGTACGCGACCTGGCTCGATCCGCGGATTCGCGACCCGGAGCGGCTGCGGTCGGTGCTGATCCCGGCGGCGCCCGGGCGGCTCCAGGCCTATCCGGTCTCCACCGCGGTCAACAACGTCCGGAACAACGGCCCCCACCTCATCGAGCCGATCCCGGCCGAGAACGCGCCGTAGACCTGGGCCGAGACCGGCCACCGGCCGATGCGGGCTGCCGGGTGACACCCGCGCACCAGGTCGGTGCCAGACTGAGCACCATGCCCGAACTGCGGTCGAGGACATCCACGCACGGTCGTACGATGGCCGGTGCTCGCGCGCTCTGGCGTGCGACCGGTATGACGGACGACGACTTCGGAAAGCCGATCGTCGCGATTGCCAACAGCTACACCCAGTTCGTACCGGGCCACGTCCACCTCAAGGACGTGGGCGAGCTGGTGGCCAACGCGATCGCCGAGGCGGGCGGCGTAGGCCGCGAGTTCAACACGATCGCGGTCGACGACGGTATCGCCATGGGACACGGCGGCATGCTCTACTCGCTGCCCAGCCGTGAGCTCATCGCCGACGCGGTCGAGTACATGGTCAACGCCCACTGTGCGGACGCTCTGGTCTGCATCTCCAACTGCGACAAGATCACGCCGGGCATGTTGCTCGCTGCGTTGCGCCTCAACATCCCGACCGTGTTCGTCTCCGGCGGACCGATGGAGGCCGGCAAGACCGTCGCGGTCGACGGCGTCGTCCGCCAGAAGCTCGACCTGATCGACGCCATGATCGCGTCGTCGGACGAGGCGGTCTCCGACGACCGGCTCGCCGAGATCGAGCGGGCGGCCTGCCCGACGTGCGGCTCGTGCTCGGGCATGTTCACGGCCAACTCGATGAACTGCCTCACCGAGGCGATCGGCCTGGCCCTGCCGGGCAACGGCTCCACGCTGGCCACACACGTGGCGCGCAAGGCGCTGTTCGAGAAGGCAGGTCGCACGGTCGTGGAGATCGCCAAGCGGTGGTACGAGAACGACGACGCCTCCGTGCTGCCGCGCACCATCGCGAGCCGCGAGGCGTTCGAGAACGCGGTCGCGCTCGACGTGGCGATGGGTGGCTCGACCAACACTGTGCTGCACCTGCTCGCCGCCGCTCGGGAGGCCGAGATCGACTTCGGCGTGGGCGACATCGACGCGATCTCCCGCCGGGTGCCGTGCCTTGTGAAGGTCGCGCCGAACACGCAGAAGTACCACATGGAGGACGTGCACCGAGCCGGTGGCATCCCGGCGATCCTCGGCGAGCTCGACCGGGCGGGCCTGCTCAACCGCGGCGTCCACGCGGTGCACGCGCCAGACCTCGACAGCTGGCTGTCCACATGGGACGTGCGCGGGGGCAGCCCGTCGCCGGAAGCGGTCGAGCTGTTCCACGCGGCGCCGGGTGGTGTGCGTACGACCGAACCGTTCTCGACCGCGAACCGCTGGTCCACCCTCGACACCGACCCGGTGAACGGCTGCATCCGCGACGTGGCCCACGCCTACACGAGCGACGGCGGACTCGCGATCCTGTACGGCAACCTCGCTCCGGACGGCTGCGTGGTCAAGACGGCCGGCGTCGACCCTGAGCTGTGGCGCTTCGCCGGACCGGCCAAGGTCTTCGAGTCGCAGGAGGCCGCGGTCGACGCGATCCTCTCCAACCAGATCGTCCCGGGCGACGTCGTGGTGATCCGGTACGAGGGCCCGAAGGGCGGCCCGGGCATGCAGGAGATGCTGTATCCGACGTCCTTCCTCAAAGGCCGCGGGTTGGGCAAGGTGTGCGCGCTGATCACCGACGGCAGGTTCTCCGGCGGCACGTCCGGCCTCTCGATCGGGCACATCTCGCCCGAGGCCGCGTCGGGTGGGCCGATCGCGTTGGTCGAACCGGGCGACCGGATCGTCATCGACATCCCGGCCCGCACGATCACCCTCGACGTGCCGGCCGAGGAGCTCGACGCGCGCCGGATCGCGCAGGAGAAGCGTGACCGGCCGTACACCCCGGTCGGACGCGACCGTCCGGTCTCGGCTGCGCTTCGGGCGTACGCGTCGATGGCGACCTCGGCGAGCGACGGCGGGTACCGACGGGTGCCCGAATAGCGCGACACACGTCGCGCGGGTCGGCCCGGTCGATCTGAGACGATCTTCACATGATCTGGACGGAACGCCTCGTCGAGACCAGCGAAGGGCCGGCACGGCTCATCTACAACCGGTCAGGTCGGACGGCCGCCACGCTCGTGCTGGGCCACGGTGCCGGAGGTGGGCCCGACGCCTGGGACCTCGAGACGCTTGCGTTGGCCCTTCCCGCGTACGACATCACGGTGATCCGCGTCGAGCAGCCGTGGAGGCTGGCCGGCAGGAAGGTCGCGCCCCGTCCGGAGGCTCTGGATCGGGGGTGGCTCGGCGCACTGGACCATCTCCGCACCCGCCACCCGCTCGTCGTGGGTGGGCGCAGCGCGGGTGCCCGCAGCGCCTGTCGGACCGCTCGGAAGGCCGGGGCCGTCGCCTGTGTCGCGCTCGCGTTCCCGCTGCACCCTCCGGGCCGACCGGAGAAGTCACGGGCAGACGAGCTCCTCGGTGCGGGAGTCCCGACGCTCGTCGTGCAGGGCGAGCGTGATCCCTTCGGGAGGCCGGAGGAGCTGCCCGCTGGCGTGGAGGTGTCGGTCATCCCCGGTGCCGACCACGAGTTCACGGTGAGGCGCGATGCGCCCGTGAGCCAGACCGACGCCTTGGCGATGGTGGCGGAGTCGGTCGCGGAGTGGATCGTTCGCACCGTCCGTAGGTGATCAGCCGATGATGACTACGCGTGGGCGGCGGCTGTGCCCGATGCGCGGGTTTTCGTCGTGCGTGGGCCGAATCCTGCTCGCGCGAGATGAGCGGCAACGCGGAGCTTTGTCGCGACGAGAGCTCCGGTTTGCCCGGAACCGGGAATGTCGCGCGCCGTCCAGACGTTGTGCTGGCGGGTAGGGCTACCCAGCCCGGCTGGAGATCGAGCGAACGATCGCGAAGGAGATCTGCGTGACCACTGCCTGCCCCACCCGGCCGCCCTCGAATGGCGCGCGGAGGGACAAGGCCGCAACCTGGGTCGACTGGAAACCGTCCGATTCAAGCCCCGAGTCCGACGTGTATGCCACAGGGGAGCTATCCTCGCCGGCGATGAAGGTCGTGGCCAAGACCGAGACGCCGGAGGAGCGGAGCGCCCGTTTCGAGCGAGATGCGCTGCCGTACCTCGATCAGTTGTACAACGCCGCGCTCCGGATGACTCGCAACCCCGCCGACGCTGACGATCTCGTCCAGGAGACGTTCGCCAAGGCGTTCTCGTCGTTCCACCAGTTCACGGAGGGAACGAACCTCAAGGCTTGGCTGTACCGCATCCTCACCAACACCTTCATCAACACCTACCGCAAGCGGCAGCGGGAGCCGCAGCGCGCGGCTACCGAGGAGATCGAGGACTGGCAGCTCGCGCGTGCCGAGTCGCACACGTCGGGCGGGCTGAAGTCCGCCGAGGCCGAGGCGCTGGAGCACCTGCCGGACTCCGACATCAAGGAGGCTCTCCAGCAGGTGCCGGAGGACTTCCGGATGGCGGTCTATCTCGCAGATGTCGAGGGCTTTTCGTACAAGGAAATAGCCGACATCATGGCTACACCGATCGGAACGGTGATGTCACGCCTTCACCGCGGTCGGCGACAACTACGTGTCCTGCTCGATGACTATGCACGTGAGCGAGGGCTCGTTCCGGCGGTCGACGGCAACGACGGCGCGGTCGACGGGAAGGGTGGCAAAGGGACATGAGCTGCGGCAAGCCGCACGAGGTGGATTGTGCGGAGGTTTTGGACCGCGTATTCCTGTTCATTGATCGCGAGCTGGATGATGCCGACTGTGCCAAGATCCGGCAGCATCTGGACGAGTGTGCCCCGTGCCTTGCGGAGTATGACCTCGAGGAGCTCGTGAAGTCGCTGGTGGCGCGTTCGTGTGGCTGTGACAAGCCGCCGGAGGAATTGCGCCACAAGGTCATGAAACGCATTCGCGAGGTCCGAGAGGAAATGGCGCGCTCGGAAAGCCGGACCTGATCTCACCCAAGCTCTTCTGTCAATCGCGGCGAGGTGATGTGGGGGCGCCTTGACCCCCGTACGGCAGCCCGATCACCCATCCCCTCGCTCTCGCCCGTCGGCTTGCTCTCAGGAGGCGTTCGGCCGCTTGCCGTGGTTCGCGCGCTTCTTGCGTCGGGCCTTCTTCTTTCGAGTCCGCTTTGCCATCGCCTAGGCCTTTCGCTCGTGACTCGCGACTGTCCGTCTTCGAGGCCGGCCACGGATCTCGTGCCAAGCCCAAGACCATGGCCGGCACCAGACCAAGCTTGGCACATCGTCCGCATCTGTCGCGCGGACCACGACCGGTCCGCGAGCGTCGTCGAAGCGCCCGCCTCGGCGTCCGGGACCCTTGAACAGAGCCGCGGGTCGCCGCGGAAACGATTGTCGTGCTGAGGTGCAGCTAAAAAGTGGTTACTCTGCGTATAGATTTTTTGACCGAACTTTGCCACTTACCCGGTCCTTTCGGCGAGTCTCGTTACTCAGAGTGATCGTTCTCGCGCATGTGTTCTACGGGATTGCCGGTGTCCTCGGGGTGGATCAGGACGAGGGTCGGCAGTCCGGTGCCGTGACGATCGCCAGCACCCGTCTCCCTGCCTACACGCTCTGTAAGAAGCGTTGTGGTGATCCGTCGAGCTTCGGAACTCGAAGGCTTGCGCGTCCATTACGCAGCGTGTGATACATCGAGGTGCAACTTGCGATTCACGCGTGAAATACGCAGCAGTCCCTGCTTACGGAAAGTGATCGTCACCCTCTGAAGTCGCCCCTTTCGTCGGGGCTTGACCTTTCCTGGCGTTAGTCGTTGACTCTTCACCACAACGTTTTCGCGTAACGGGGGAGAGCGAAAACGAGCACCCTCGATCCCGGTGTGTTGTTGGCGGTACGTGTTCACTAATCAATTTTGATGTTGGCTTCGTGTGCGTATTTCGGCGTGCGGAGTTCGCATCCTGCGATATATCCGTGGGAGGAGGTTAGAAGATGCGCGCTTGCGACAAGGTCCGCGGTGGCATTGAGTGGGGCTGAGCGGTGACCTGTCTCGCGAGCTGAGGCGCCCGCAGGGCATGGTCTAGCCTAGCTCGAGACTGCGCCCGCGGCTCTCCGCATCGCTCGCGAAACGAACGATGACCTGAGGTGTAAGGCAGGTGTTCATCCGATGCCGAAGCGTGCGACCCTGATTTACGTCGTCACGCTCGGCGCGATGGCTGCGGCCATCTCGGTCCTGTCGCTGGTCAGGATCGAGCGACTGACGGACGTCTTGCTGTTCGCCCTTCTCACGTACGCCGTTGAGATGCTCAAGCGGCGGATCGGCAGTGGGATGCTGGCGTCGATGTCGTCCGTCGTGGCGGTCGCGACCTACCCCGTGGTGGGTCCATGGGGTGGTCCCATACTCCTGACGGGACTCCTGCCCAACCGCTCGAAGATGCGGATTGTCAACCGCATATTCAACGTCTCGCAAGGAATCATCTGTACGTTCGTCGGCGGCTTGGTGTACGTCGCTCTCGGCGGGCCAGTCGGGAGTATTTCCGCCGACGAATTCCCGGAAATTCTGATACCGGTAACGGCGGCAAACTTCGTCTGGCATCTTGGCAATTTCATATTGGTGACCGGGGTACTCAGAATCGAGATAGGAATGCGCCTCGTCGGTGCCCTCCGGTCGGTGTTACCGGAAGTGATGGGTGCATTCCTCGGGTATTCGTACCTCGGTTTTCTCCTGGCGATCCTGTGGCTCGGGGACGTGGGAGTATTCTCGGTGATCTTGCTCCTGCCTCCGTTGCTCGCGGCCAACTGGGCCTTCGCACAGTACGGCGAGGAGCAGAAGGCGCATCAGGCGACGCTGCAGGCGTTGGCGCAGGCCATCGAGACCAAGGACCTCTACACACGAGGCCATGGCGAGCGGGTCAGCCGCGCGGCACGGATCCTCGGTGCCCAGATGGGCTGGGACGGAGATCGTCTGGAGGCGGTCGCACAGGCCGGGTTGCTGCACGACGTCGGCAAGATCGGCGTGCCCACGCGGGTCCTGCAAAAGGACGGCAAGCTGACCGAGGAGGAGTACGACGCGATCAAGCTGCATCCGCTGCACGGTGTCGAGCTGGTGGGCGACATCGCGTTCCTCGAGGACGCCCGCGCAGGGATCATGCACCATCACGAACGCTATGACGGGGGTGGCTATCCGTCCGGTCTGGCTGGTGAGGACATCCCGATCTTCGCCCGGGTGCTCGCGATCGCGGACGCGTTCGACTGCATGACGAGCGTCCGGTCGTACCGTCCTGCCCGGTCGGTCTCGGAGGCTCTCAACGAGCTGATCCGATGCAAGGGCAAACACTTCGACCCCAAGCTGGTCGACCTGTTCGTCGCGGCAATCCGCCGGGAAGGCTGGGCACCGGCTCCGGCGGCGCCTGCGGTCCCACCCGACGCCGTGGCTGCGGCGTACGACCACGACGACCCGACCCAACCACCGCCGGTCGAGCCTGCAGAGCCCCGCGGTGGATCGGAGGCGACCTGATGCAGTCGCCGTCTCGCTCGCTCACCGGTCAGACGCCCACGTCCTTGGTGGACGGCTCGGCGGTCCTCATCATCTGCGGTGCCCTCGTGGCGGTGGTGGCGGTGGCCGGCACCGCTGTGACCGGCGTGTCGGCGCCCATGGTCGCGGTGGCGTTCGGTGTGCTGATCGCGATCGGAGAGGTCGTACGACTGAGGCTGCCGGGCGATCGGGTGCAGGCGCCGATCGGGATGGCCGCAGCGCTGGGCTACGCCCTGCTGAGCTACGTGCCAGGGGAGGGGCGGCCCGACCAGTCGATCGTGCAGACGATCGCGGTGACCTCGGGCGGGATGCTCGTCGGCACGCTCCCGTACATGCTGGCCGGCCGGCCGCCTGAGCTCGAGAGCATCGCCCGACGGGTCCTCGTCATCGCAGGTGTCTCGGCCGGGTTCCGGCCACTCGTCGGCGACGACCGCATCTACGCCTGGCTGGACTCGTACCCACCGTTCCTCGTCACGGCCACGGTTCTCGCCGGCGCTGCGGCCTGGGTGCTGGAAGCCCTGCTCGCCGCAGGAGTACCGGCCAGCCGGCAGGTCGGCCCCTTCTGGGCCCTGGTGCGCAACGAGTTCGCGGCGTACCTCGGGATCGGCGCGGCGGTCGCCTCGACCGGCATCCTGATCCCGCTCGCCATCTGGCAGGTCGGGCTCTGGGCCTTGCCGTTGGTGATCATCCCGCTGTTGCTCGCCCAGCTGGCGTACCGGCGGTACGCGGGGATCAGGCGCACCCAGGACCAGACCATCCGCGCGTTGTCGCGGGCCACCGAGGTGGGCGGTTACACCGAGACCGGTCATGCCCGCCGGGTCACCGAGCTCGCGCTCGCCATCGGACGCGAGCTGGGTCTCACCGATGAGCGGCTCCGCCTGCTACAGTACGCCGCACTCATGCACGACGTGGGGCAGCTGTCGTTGGCCGATCCGATCCCGGGCGGCGCGACCGTGCTGACCAGCCCCGAACGTAGGCGACGGATCGCCTCGCTCGGCGCTGCTGTGGTGCGTCGAGCCGGCCTGCGCGCCGAGGTGGCCGAGATCGTCGAGGCGCAGGTCGAGCCCTATCGGCGGCCGCATCAACCCGACGACGCGAGCGTGCCGCTGGAGAGCCGGATCATCAAGGTGGTCAACGCGTACGACGACCTCGTGGGCACGGCGACCAGTGAGGACGCGCGGTTGGAGGCGCTGGAGCGGCTGCGCCTCGGCATGGCGTACGAGTACGACCCGCGGGTGGTCGCGGCGCTCGCCCGGGTGCTCGCCCGCGCCGGGCTCATCACCCACTGATCGGGCAGGTGCTAGACGCCGAATGTCGCCCGCGGGTAGGCGACCTCGGGATCGGTGAGCACGTTGACGAGGTACGGTACGCCGGCGTCGAAGGCGCGGCGGAGCGCCGGGCCGATCTCGTCGGGTTTGCGTACCGTCTCGCCAGCGCCGCCCAGCGCGCACGCGATGGTGTCGTACGCCGTGTCGTGCCGGAGGTCGGCCCCGACGTCGTACCCGTAGAGCATCCGCATCGGATGCTTCTCCAACCCCCAGCAGCCGTTGTTGCCCACCACGATCACCACGGGCAGGTTGTGGCGCACCAGGGTCTCGACGTCGAAGAGCGACATCCCCGCAGCGCCGTCACCCAGGAGCAGCACCACCGGCGACGACGGTCGCACGAGCCGCGCCGCCAACGCCGCGCCGAGGCCGGCGCCCAGGCAGCCGAAGGGGCCGGGGTCGAGCCAGCAGCCGGGCCGCGCGGGCTCGATGTACTTCCCTGCGTACGACACGAAGTCGCCGCCGTCACCGACGACGACGGTGTCCTCGGTGAGGAGCGGGAGCAGCTCACCGTAGATCCGGGCCGGATGGATGGGCTCGCTCGCCGCTTCCAGCGCCTCTGCGTCCTTCTGCTCGCGAGCCCGAGCGGTGCTGGCCAACTCCGACCGCCAGCTGGACCAGTCGGGCCGGCGCAGCACCTGACCCCAGGCGTCGGCGAGTCGGGTGAAGACCAGTCGGAGGTCGCCGCAGGCCGCACCCGCGAGGTCGACGTGTTGTGCGATCTGCTGAGGCGAGTCCACCAAGTGGACGACCTTCGCAGGCGGTGCTCCGTCTCGACCACCGAACGTGCCGTACCCGAGCCGGAAGTCCAGTGGCGCGCCCGCGACGATCGCGAGGTCACACCGTCCGAACGCCGCAGAACGCGCCCGGGTCATGAGCAGCGGATGGCCCTTCGGCAGGATCCCGCGGCCCATCCCGTTGCTCACGACCGGGATCTGCAGCTCCTCGACGAATGTCCGCGCCTCCTCCTCGGCGCCGCCCAGCCAGACATCGGAGCCGAGGACGAGGACCGGGCGCGAGGCCTCGGCGAGCAGGTCGGCGATGTCGGCGAGCAGGTCGGGATCCGGCTCCTCGGAGGCTCGCTCGGCAACGGCAGGTATCTCGGCCGTGGCCCGGCTGTAGAGGTGGTCCATGGCGATGTCGAGGAACACCGGGCCGCGGTGCGGTGTCGCGGCCGTCGTGAACGCCTCGTGCACCGCGGCGGGCAGCTCCTCGGTGGTCGGGACGGTGCGGGCGAGCTTGGTGATGGTCGCGACGAGCGGCGGGTGGTCGAGCTCCTGCAGGCTGCCCGAACCCCAGCGATGAGCCGGCGCCCGCCCGCCGATCACGACGAGCGGCGATCCGGACTGGTGGGCCTGGGCGATGGCGCTCACCGAGTTGGTGACCCCGGGCCCTGCGGTGACCACGGCCAACCCGGGAGTTCGCGTGAGCTTGCCGACTGCCTCCGCGGCGAAGACCGCGGTCGCTTCGTGGCGGACGTCGATGAGCCGCATCGGCCCGGCAGGCGCGTGAGCCTCGCCCGGCTGGCGAGCGCGCGCCGAACCTGCGGCGACGCCTTCCTTTCCCCCGACAGCCGCGTCGTACAGGGGGAACACGTGGGCACCCGAGAGCGTGAACATGGTGTCCACGCTGTGCGAACGGGCGACGGCGACGGCCAACTCGCCACCGTGGCCCTCGATCACCTCGCTGCTCATCCGGACACTCTAGGAGATTCCCGGTCGCTCATCCGAGCCGATCGGGCAACGAAATGGTGGGAGAGTTCGGGGTGCACGACCCTGGAACTCTCCCACTCTGGCATCGAGCCTGCCTGGTTACGACCTGGTCCCAGCGGCCTCGGTGCTGGTCGCTGGCAGCGGGCGCACACCTGGCTCGCCGGCGTCGGCGTGGTAGTCGTCCGCGGTGGTCTCGTCGCCGCCCTCCGCGACCTTCAAGGCTCGGAAGACGACGGTCAGCACCACGGTGACGAGAACGTTGAGAACCCACGCCGTCAGCGCGATGTAGCCGTTCTTGCCAAGCAGCGGGATCTCCGCGGTCGAGCCGGCGAAGTGTGCCCCGGTCACCGGGTTGACCACGTTGTACGCGGTCCAGGTGCCGTACACCATGCCGACCGCCCAGCCGGCGAAGAGCGCCCACCGGTGGAACCACCGGGTGTAGAGGCCGAACACGATGGCCGGGAACGTCTGCAGGATCCAGATCCCGCCGAGCAGCTGCAGGTTGATTGCGAAGCTCTTGTCCAGGCTGAGCACGAAGATCAGAGCACCGAACTTCACGATCAGCGACACGACCTTGCTCTGCCGGGCCTCGTCTGCCGCGTCAGCGTTGGGCCGCAGGAACGCCTTGTAGACGTTGCGGGTCCACAGGTTCGCCGCCGCGATCGACATGATGGCGGCGGGTACGAGTGCACCGATCGCGACCGCCGCGAACGCCACACCCGCGAACCAGCTCGGGAACATCGCCTCGAAGAGCAGCGGTACGGAGAGCTGGGCGTTGGGCTCGCCGTTGAGACCGATCGGCTCGATTCCGGCCGCGATCGCACAGAAGCCGAGCAGGGCGATCAGGGCGAGCAGGAACGAGTACGCCGGCAGGATGGCGGCGTTGCGCCGAGGCACTGTGCGGTTCTTCGCCGACAGCACAGCGGTCACGGCGTGGGGGTACATGAAGAGCGCCATCGCCGAGCCCAGCGCCAACGTGGCGTACGGCCAGGCCTGGCCGACGCCGGTGAACGAGAAACCTTCGGGTCGGCCCGCTTCGGCGTCCGCCGCGGCGAACTTCTTGCTGGCGGCGTCGAAGATCGTGTCCCAGCCTCCGAGCTTGAGCGGGATGTAGATGATGGCGACCACGATCACGAGGTAGACCAGCGTGTCCTTGACGAACGCGATCAGTGCTGGTGCACGCAGGCCCGACGAGTACGTGTATGCCGCGAGCACGGCGAAGGCGAGGAACAAGGGCGCGTCGGCGGCAATGACGTTGCCCGAGCCACCAAGCCCCATCACCTCGAACACCGCCTGGATCCCCACGAGCTGCAGCGCGATGTAGGGCATGGTCGCGAGGATCCCGGTCAGCGCGACCGCGAGCGCGAGCGCACGGGAGTCGAACCGCCCGCGTACGAAGTCGGCTGGTGTGACGTAGCCGCGCCGGTGCGAGACCGACCAGAGCCTCGGAAGGAAGATGAACACCAACGGATAGACGATGATGGTGTACGGCACGGCGAAGAACCCGATGGCACCCGAGGCGAACATCAGCGCAGGCACCGCGACGAACGTGTACGCCGTGTAGAGGTCACCGCCGAGGAGGAACCACGTCACCCACGTGCCGAACTTCCGGCCGCCGAGTCCCCACTCGTCCAGGCTGGCAAGGGATGTCGCGCGCCGCCAACGCGCCGCGAGGAATCCCATGACCGTCACCGCGAGGAAGAGCGCGACGACGACGGCGAGGGCAATCGCGTCGATACCGTCCTTCATGAGTTGCCGCCCTCCTGTCTGCTCGGGTCGGCTGACTCGCCGGCCTGTCGCTGGTCGGTCGGCGCGCTGGTTCCCGACGTGGAGCCATCCGTGGACGCGACGGGACGCGCGGTCGTCCCGCCGATTCGGTCGTTCTGCTGAGCCCGCTCCCGCTGGAGCAGGATGTAGGCGCAGAGCGTGAAGAGCGCCGAGAGGAAGATCCACAGCAGCTGATACCAGTAGAAGAACGGGAACCCTCCGAGCCGCGGTGTGTCGTAGGTATACGACGACACCCACAACATCCCGACGAAGGGCAGCACGAGCAGGACGCCGACCAGCACACGGGTGCGCGTGATGGCAGGCGTACCGCCTCGGGAAAGTGCCTTCATGAGACCTCCTCCAGAGTTGTGCTGACCCAGGATGGCGTACGAAACCAGATCAAATGGGTGCAAAGACGGCCGAATCCGGAAGTTACGCATGCCGAACTATCGGAAACGAGGCAGATCAAGTCCCTGATCACGCAGGTCGTCGCTCGGTCGCCAGGTCGTGCGACGAAGCCTGCGACGCAGCGTGAGGGCTGGGGCAGCCGAGGTACTCAGCAGGTTGCGAGCAGCCTCATCGGGCGTGGGGAAGCGTGCGCCGCAGCACCCGCAGGAGCACGAGGAGCAGGTCGGCGCGTACCTCAGGGGGCTTGGCGAACAACTCGACGTCCGGTGGTGAGTCCCTGCCCTGCACCCCGAGCGCGAGCTGCAAGTGCAGCGCGCGCAGGAAAGCCGCCGTGTTGCCGGCCGAGGGGGTCGGCCACTCCGGTGGGTACTCCTGCTCCGGCTCGTTCGCTGGTGGCACCACGCCCGCGGCCAGCCGCTCGACCCACGGCTCGAGCACGTCGATCCCGACCCGGTTGCGGTGCAAGACCGCCATCACGGCGAACGCGAGCCGGTCGTCCTCGCCGTGGACGAAGCGGTACGGCGTCGGGGTAAGCAGGCGGTCGGCCACGACGTCGAGCAGGACCGTGAGCTCGAGCTTGCCGAAGAACCGGGAGCGGGCGAGTGCCGCGATGAGATCGGCTCCGTGCCCGGCGGCGTACGCCCAGCCCTTGCCGGGGATGTAGCCGCGCAGGTCACGTTCCCGTACGAACCAGGACGCGGCCCGGTCTCCCCACCGGAAGATCGCATCGGAGTGCACGACTCGTGCGACGTGGTCCCGCTGGATCGCCTCGGCGAGCAACAAGGCGGAGAAGGAGCGCCGCAGGACCGTGTCGGTCTGATCTTCCCCGAGACCGGTGAACAACCCTTCGGCGATGCCGTCGGTGAACCCGGTCAGGAGGTCGTCGTACACGCCCTCGCTGAGCCAGGCCGAGAGGACGGGGTAGGCAAGGCCCTGCCGGATCCTGGGGTCGGAGTCCCCGAGCATCTGGACCAGCTCGGCGGTGAGGACATCGAGCGGTCGATCAGCCGGCAGCTTGAACCCGCTCGCGCGGACATGCTCCCAGTACGTCGCCCGTGCCGCCACGGCGACATCCTTCCAGACTAGGGGCCCACCTCTGTAGGGGGCGGCCTGACTTGTGACCTTCGCGTACCTTTCGAGCCGCCCGCCCTGCGCCTGCGACCTCGTGGTTCGAATACCCTCTCGACGTGCCCTCCCTTGATGACGTCGTGCGTCAGTACACCGACCTGGACGACGCCGATCGCGAGTGGTTGCACAAGCTGGTGGCCGAATGGCAGATGCTTGCCGACCTCTCGTTCGCCGATCTCGTGCTCTGGGTGCCGGACCGAGAAGGTCTGGGCTTCTGGGCGTGCGCGCAGATGCGGCCCACCACGGGGCCGACGGCGCACCTCGACGACCTGGTCGGCTCGTTCGTGCCGCGCGGCCGTCGCGCGTTGCTCGACGCGGCGTACGACGAGGGCCGCATCTGTCGTGAGGGCGACCCGGAGTGGCGTGACGAGGTGCCGGTGCGCATCGAGAGCATCCCGGTCCGGCGCGTCGGCAAGGTGCTCGGTGTGATCACGCGTAACACCAATCTGCTGTCCGTCCGCACCCCCAGCCGGCTCGAGCTCACCTACCTCAAGACCGCGACCGACCTGGCCCAGATGATCAGTGAGGGAGGGTTCCCGCTGCCAGGGGAGCGGGTCGATCTCGGTTCCGCACCGCGGGTGGGCGACGGTCTGGTACGCCTGGACGCCGACGGCATCGTGACCTTCGCCAGCCCGAACGCCCAGTCCGCCTACCGCCGGCTCGGGCTCACCGGTGACCTGCTCGGCTGCCACCTCGGCACGACCACGGCGGAGCTCGTCCCGCCGTCGCGACGCCCGGTGGACGAGACGCTCGGCCGGGTGCTGTCTGGCCGTTGGCCGCGCGAGACCGAGATCGACAACGGCGAGGCCATCGTGAGCGTGCGGGTGATTCCCCTTGTACCAAAGGGAAATCCGGCGGGCGCGCTGGTGTTGCTTCGCGACGTCACCGACCTGCGTCGCCGGGAGCGCGAGCTCCTCACCAAGGAGGCGACGATCCGGGAGATCCACCACCGCGTCAAGAACAACCTGCAGACGGTCGCCGCTCTGCTCAGGTTGCAGGCGCGGCGGCTGGGTGCGGCCGGTGGTCGTGAGGCTCTCGAGGAGGCCGTGCGACGGGTGGGAACGATCGCGATCGTCCACGAGACGCTCTCGACGGCGTTCGACGAGCGAGTGGACTTCGACGAGGTCGTCGACCGGGTGCTCGCCATGGTGGGTGAGATGTCGATCCCGGAGACCCGTGTGGTCCCGCGCCGGGTGGGCGGGTTCGGCATGCTCGACGCGGACCGGGCTGCGCCGCTCGCGATGGTGATCACGGAGGTGGCACAGAACGCCGTGCAGCACGGCGTCGGCCGGACCGGTGGGAAAGTGGAGGTTCGCGCCGAGCGAGGCGGCGGCCGGCTGCGGGTCGTGGTCGAGGACGACGGTGCTGGGCTGCCGTCCGACTTCGACCCGGAGGTGTCAGGACGCCTGGGGCTGCAGATCGTTCGAACACTGGTTCAGGGCGAACTCGGTGGGACCCTGCAGATGGGAGCCGGTGCAGAAGGTCGCGGGACCCGTGTCGTGCTGGACATCCCGGACGACGTGCGCTGAAGACATAGTGGCCAGAAAAGGCCAAAGCCCCCGCGTTGTGGCGAGGGCTTCTTCGACCTTTTCGTTCTCGTCGTTCGAACACTGCGGGCGTTGAACCTCCCGTATGCCCAGCAATGAGGCCCTGATCGTGGGGGAGGCGATCAGATGATGCGAGCGCGAGAACGTGCGGCGCGACGCTTGAGCGCCCGTCGCTCCTCCTCGCTCATGCCGCCCCAAACGCCGGCGTCCTGTCCTGTCTCCAGGGCCCACTGCAGGCAGAGATCGACGACTTCGCAGCGACGGCAGACCGCCTTGGCCTCCTCGATCTGCAGGAGCGCAGGACCAGTGTTCCCGATCGGGAAGAACAGCTCAGGGTCCTCGTCCCGGCAGGCGGCCCGGTGGCGCCAGTCCATCAAGGTTTCACTCCTTGTATCGTGCGTGTCGGCCTCCGCCGACCACGCAGGTTTCTGCTCCTTTTTGCTATGTGAACACTTTCACGATCACCAGCACGAAGACAGACCGTCAGCCTGGTCCCGTGAGGTCTACATGACGTGTGATCGCTTAGGTATAGCCCCCAGCGCCGGCACGCATGAGTGCAGCGCCTCTCTGCAGGCTCGATGTTTCCAAGTCCTTCCGCAATACACAAGACCCTTTCTGTGGTATGGCGCGAAAAAATCGATGTCAGGTACGTCACAACGTCGTGCGACGGGCGTGCCGCCGGGATGGTCGACACCTGGGGGATTACCCGATTGGACCGGTTTACACCGACGGGGCGGGGGTCACCCACACGTCTCGGGCGGCGCCGGCGGCGCATTGATCAACTGATGTCGGTCACGTCGGTTACGGCCCGATCACGACGCATTTCTCGCGGGCCGGCCTCGCGCGATCCGACCTCGCATGGTCGGTAACCTGCCGGCATGGCCACGTCACGAGCGCCGAGTCGTACTCCTGCGACATTGCTGGCGGCAGCGGCGGTCGTGGCCGTGGAAGCGGTGGTCGGCGTCGGAGCGGGTGCCTGGCTCGTGATCGCTGCGCTCGTCGAGCAGCCGCGAGGTCTCGGCATCGCCGTGAGCAGCGGGGTCTTCGTCGTGGCGGTGGGTCTGTGCTTGGGCTTCGCGGCGTACGGCCTCGTCAACGTCCGGCACTGGAGTCGCGGCATCGTCGCCGTGATCCAGCTCCTGATGCTGCCCATCGGATACGAGTTCCTCGACGCACCGACCACGGCGGTCGGGGCCGGCATGCTGGTCGCCGCGGTCGCCACGCTGGTCCTTCTCTTCATGCCAGCATCGACCGCGGTCTTCCGCGACCGCGAGCACTCCGGCTGACGCGCGACACTCGACCCGGCGACCCCCGCGATCCGCCGGCCCCTGCGAGTAGGCGTTCAGTCCTGAAGCAGGCGCTCGCGAAGCTGCGCAAGCGTGCGCGAGAGCAACCGCGACACGTGCATCTGCGAGATGCCGACCTCGGCGGCGATCTGCGACTGGGTCATGCCGCGGAAGAATCGCAGCAGGAGAATGCGTTTCTCCCGATCCGGCAGCTGGCTCAGCAGGGGGCGCAGCGCCTCGCGGTATTCCACACCCTCCAAGGCCTCGTCCTCGGTCCCGAGCGAGTCGACCACCGCGGGCGCGTCGTCCTGCCCCTGGTCAGGTGCGTCGAGCGAGAGCGTGCTGTACGCGTTCGCCGACTCGAGACCTTCGAGCACCTCCTCCTCGCGCACACCCAACTTGCCCGACAGCTCGCCGATGGTCGGGGCGCGTCCGAGCTCCTGGGTGAGGTCGCCGGTGACCGTGGCGAGCGAGAGCCGCAGCTCCTGGAGGCGCCGTGGGACCCGGATCGCCCAGCCGCGATCGCGGAAGTGCCGTTTGAGCTCGCCCACGATCGTGGGTGTTGCGTACGTGGAGAACTCCACCCCGCGTTTCGCGTCGAACCGGTCGACAGACTTGATCAACCCGATGGTTCCCACCTGCACCAGGTCGTCGAGTGGCTCACCACGGTTGCGGAACCTGCGCGCGAGATGCTCGACCAGAGGGAGATGCATCTCCACGAGCCGGTCGCGAATCTTCGCACGGCGAGGATGGTCGAGCGGCAGCTCGTTCAGTCGCTCGAACAGCTCGCGGGTGAGGGTTCTCGTGTCGCCGAGGCGATCGGGCAGATGGCTGCGGAGACCCGACGAAGTGTCGTCGACGCTCAAGTCCCCCGCAGTTGGTTGTTGCATCACAGGATCTACCGCGTCCATCACTGGATCCATCACTGATCTACCGCGCCTGATTCGAAGGGTGGGAGCTTGCTCGTCCGGTCACGCCCCCGGGCGCGCCGGGCGTCACTGAGGTTGCGGACGTGCCCCGTGGTCAGGGCATTGCTGGTCCGCACGGCTTCACCACGCTTGGTCAGGGTGATGGCGGCTCGCTGCTCCTCCGGGTCGACATGGGTCTCGACCCGGCCAGCCAGGGCGGTGAGGACCGTCCAGGCGAAGGAGCTGCGGCTCGGCACGCGCGGGTCACGCGAGTGCACGGATACGGAAACGATGAGCTCGTCGCCCACGAGCTCGAAGCGACAAGACAGCTGCGAGTCGGGCACCGCCTGCATGAGCAGCAGCGCGCTGGCCTCGTCGACGGCGATCCTCAGGTCTTCGATCTCGTCGAGCGTGAAGTCGAGCCGGGCGGCGAGGGCGGCCGCTGTCGTACGAAGTACCGACACGTAGGCGGTCCGGGCCGGGACGTCGAGCCGGACGACGTCGCGCTTGTCGTCCGTTGCCGCGCTGTCGTCCCTCGCGGCTGGGTCGGGTACGTCGGTCACTGAAGGTGGTCCTCCACGTTCTCGGGACGGCTTTCCACCGTTTGGTCCGGCACGATGCCCCCACCGTACGCCGGATCGGGAGGCTTCGGTGGGCGATTGTGAACGCAGCGTACTGGCAAAATCGCGCACCGTGCCGGAATGCCGGAAAACATCTGGGCTCGGAACACAAGACGGGCCGCGCTCGGAGCGGGTCCGAGCGCGGCCCGTCGGGGGATCGGGAGTGTGTCGCGTGCGACTAGGACTTGGTCTCCCAGAAGATCTTGGCGATCTCGTCGATCTTGGCCAGCAGCTCGTCAGCAACTGCCACGTCGGTGCTCGACTTGGCGCCACCGGGTCCACCACCGGCCAGCTTGGTCGCCTGGTTGAACAGCTCGTGCAGCTGTGGGTACTTCTCGAAGTGCGGCGGCTTGAAGTAGTCGGTCCACAACACCCACAGGTGGTGCTTGACCAGGTCAGCGCGCTGTTCCTTGATGATCAGGGCTCGCGTCCTGAAGTCCGGATCGTCGCTGGCGTGGTACTTCTCCATGATCGCCTTGATCGACTGGGCTTCGATGCGAGCCTGAGCTGGGTCGTACACTCCACACGGCAGGTCGCAGTGCGCCGACACCTCGACCGTTGGCGCGAACAGACGCGAAAGCATTCGCCGTCCCTTCCGTAGTAGAACCGGGTTCGTCTTGCGACATTACTCCTTACCCGGGAACGGGATGGAAAGGGTGGTTTATGCCCCGGCTTGGCATCGCGATCGTGCGGGGTCGCTCGATGCTGCCGACATTGCAGGATGGCGACCGGGTGATCGTGAAGTACGGGCGAAAGGCCCGGCCCGGTTCCCTCGTCCTGGTCAAGCTCCCCGACCGACCGTTGTCGATCAAGCGGTTGGTCCGCCACGATGCCGACGGCTGGTGGGTCGAACGAGACAACCCACGGGAGGGCGTCGACTCCTGGCACGTGGGGCCGGTACCCGAGGACGACCTGGTGGCGGTCGTGGTGACCAGGCTGCGCCTCGTCAACGCGATACGTCGTGCGTGGCGCCGTCGTACACCTTCCGGCTCGGCGACCTGACGAGCCACGAGTCGTGAGCGTTCCCGGTGTGCGGGGAGGTTTGCTCCCCTACGTGACGCGCTGCAGGAAGGTCCGGGTCCGCTCGTGCCGCGGGTTGGACAGCACCGCGCTCGGCGGGCCGGACTCGAGCACGGCGCCGTCGTCCATGAAGACGACCGCGTCCGCGACCTCGCGGGCGAACCCCATCTCGTGCGTGACGACGATCATCGTCATGCCGTCAAGCGCGAGTTGCCGCATGACGTCCAACACCTCGCCGACGAGCTCGGGGTCGAGCGCGGAGGTCGGCTCGTCGAACAGCATGAGCTTGGGGCGCATCGCGAGCGCCCGTGCGATGGCCACGCGCTGTTGCTGTCCGCCGGACAGTTGGGCGGGGTACTTGTGCATGTGGGGGCGCAAGCCTACGCGGTCGAGCAGCTTGCCGGCCGCTTCCGCGACCGCCGCCCGGGGCTCCTTACGGACCCGAAGCGGCGCCTCCATGACGTTCTCCAATGCCGTCATGTGAGGAAACAGGTTGAACTGCTGGAAGACCATGCCGATGTCGCGCCGCTGCTCGGCGACCTCGCGGGCGCGGAGCTCGTACAGCTTCCCGCCTTTTTGTCGGTAACCCACGAGCTGGCCGTCGACCCAGAGCCTTCCGGCGTCGATCTTCTCCAGGTGGTTGATGCAGCGCAGAAACGTCGACTTGCCCGAGCCCGACGGACCGATGATGCAGCACACCTGGCCGGGCGCGACCTCGAGATCGATGCCCTTGAGCACCTCGTGCCGGCCGAACCGCTTCCGCACGCGCTCGGCGCGCACCATGGGTCTCGTGCTCGATGCGCCACCGGACGACGGGTCGCGGGGCCGCTCCACGCTGGGTGCATCGCCTGCTTGGCCAACCCGCTGGGACTCCCGGACCGGTTCACTCATGCGTCACGCACCTCCTGCCCCGCTCCGAGCCAGCCGCAGCCGTGCCGACGTCGTACGCGACCCGCGGGAGAAGTAGCGTTCCACGAAATACTGCGCGACCATCAGGATGCTGGTCAGAGCGAGGTACCACAGGCAGGCGGCCACCAGCATGGGGAACACCTGGAAGGTACGCGTCCCGATGCCCTGCAGCTGGAACCACAGCTCGTACGCCGGAACGTAGGCGACCAGCGCGGTGTCCTTCAGCATGGCGATGGTCTCGTTGCCGGTCGGTGGGATGATGACGCGCATCGCCTGCGGCAGGATGATCCGACGCAGCATGAGCGGTCGGCGCATGCCCAGCGATTCGGCTGCGTCGATCTGCCCTTGGGGTATCGACTGCATGCCTGCGCGCACGATCTCGGCCATGTAGGCGGCTTCGGAGAGCGCGAGTCCCATGACCGCTGCGACGAACCCGGTGACGGCCGTGCGCGCGTCGAGACCGAAGAAGCGCAACGACATGTCGATCCCGAGCAGGTCGGCGATCCACCAGTCGAAGGGAACTCCGAACTCGAACCTCGTGTAGAGGATTCCGAGGTTCCCGAAGAGCACGAGCAGCACGACCCGCGGCACCGCACGGAAGAACCAGATGTAGACCCACGACACCCAGGACAGGATCGGGTTGGCCGACAGTCGCATGATGGCGAGGACCACGCCGATCACGATGCCGATCAGCATCGCGACGACGGTCAGCACGATCGTGTTGCGGGCACCGTCCAGGACAGGTGGCGCGAAGATGTTCGCGGCCATGAAGTCCCACGCGAACGCGTCGTTCGTGAGGAGCATGTGCACGAACATCGCGGCGAGCACCACGATGACGGCCGTGGCAACCCAACGTCCCGGGTGCCGTACCGGAATGGCTTTGATCGCGTCGGCGGCTTCCTGGGAGTCCGTGCTGGTGCCGCCGCCCGCGCCTTCCGGTCTGGTCGCGTCGGCGGAAGCGGTGGTCATGGGACCGTCGGGTTGATCTGCACCTCGTCGGGGCTGATCGCACCTTTGTCGTTGCCCCACTTGGCGAGGATGTCCGCGTAGGTGCCGTCGTCCATGATGGCCTGGACCGCCTTTTGGATCGCCTCGGCGAATTGGCGCTGCTCGGTGTTGACCACGAAGCCGTACGGCGCGTTCCCGTACGGTTCACCGAGCAACTCGAGCTTCACACCGTTCTGCTGCACGGCGTAGGAGGCGATCGGCAGGTCGGCCGTCATCGCATCGGCCTTGCCCGTCACGACGTCCGTCGTCACGGTGTCCTGACCCGGGTACTGGTTGATGGTGATCGGGGGCTTACCAGCCGCCTCGCACTTCTTCGAGCGCTCCTGCAGATCAGGCACCTCGATGGTGTCCGCCTGGACGCTCACGACCTTGCCACACGCGTTGTCGGGGTCGACGTTCTGCGGATTGCCCTTCTGCGTGACCCATTGGATCGGCGAGTTGAAGTACGCGATCATGAGCGCCTGCTCCATGCGCTCGGGGTTGATCGTGAACGACGAGACGCCCACTTCGTACTTCCCGCTCTGGACGCCGGGGATGATGTCACCGAACTTCGACGGCACCCACTCGACCTCGAGGCCGAGCTTGCCGGCGATCGCGTCGAAGAGCTCGACGTCCATGCCGATGACGGTCTTGCCGTCGGTGTCGAGGAACTCGTTCGGCGCGTAGGTCGGGTCGGTCCCGACCTGGATCTTGCCGTCGGAAGCGATCTCCTCAGGCACCAGGGCCGCCAGGTCGGCGTCCGCCGAGGTCGTCGGCTTCGGGGTCTTTTGGCCGGTCGAGTCTGCGTTGTCTCCGCAGGCCGTGAGGAAGGCGGCGAGGACGACCAATCCGCCGCATGTGCCGAGAATGCGCCTGATCAGTTGCGTCGTCATGATCCCATCCCGATCGTGCAGTCCCCCCAGTCAACGCATGAGGTCAACGGATGAGTAGATCGTCCCTGGTTACTCGCGGTCAAGCCTGCAAGGGCGTTCGTACGGATTTGTTACGACCGCAAAGGCCGTGCCAGGCGGGGATGTAAGCCCCGGTAACACCGGCTCTGGCTGGCCCGGGAGACCGATCGACACCGCTTCACAGCCGGCGGCATGTGGCGTTCGGTACTGTTGATCATCTCCTGTGTGACAGACTTTCTCGTGAGACGGGAGACCCCCGTTCCGCGGCACTCCGACCTGGACCTGGTCGTCGCCGGCCGCGTCTTTCCCATCCTTTCGAGGTGCCTGGCCGGACACGCACACCCGATGCCATGCGCCCGGTTTCGTTTCGAGCACAGGGTCCCCGCATGTCGACTGATGCCTATACAGAGTTCGATCTGCAGACCGATCCGGCCTTCCCGTTCCATGCCGGCGGCAAGCTGGAGACCACGTCCGCGGTTCCGCTACGCGGCCGTGACGACCTGGCACTTGCGTACACCCCGGGTGTCGCACGCGTCTGCCGCGCCATAGCCGAGCAGCCGGATCTGGTCCACGACTACACCTGGAAGTCCCGGACCGTGGCCGTCGTGACCGACGGCACCGCCGTCCTCGGTCTCGGTGACATCGGCCCGGAGGCTGCGCTTCCGGTCATGGAGGGCAAGGCGCTGCTGTTCAAGAAGTTCGGCGGTGTGGACGCCGTACCGATCTGCTTGGCCTGCACCGATGTCGGCGAGATCGTGGAGACGGTGGTGCGGCTTGCCCCGGCCTTCGGTGGGATCAACCTCGAGGACATCAGCGCACCGCGCTGCTTCGAGGTGGAGCGGCGGTTGCGTGACCGGCTCGACATCCCGGTCTTCCACGACGACCAGCACGGCACGGCCATCGTGGTGCTCGCCGCCCTGAGCAACGCGCTCGAGCTCACAGGACGCAAGCCGGTCGACACCCGGGTGGTGATCTCCGGTGCCGGAGCCGCGGGTGTCGCGGTGTCGTCGATCCTCCTGGCGTCCGGGTACGAAGACATCATCGTCACCGACCGGGGTGGTGCGCTGCATCCGGACCGCACCGACCTCAACCCGGTCAAGCGCACTCTGGCCGCGACCACCAACCCGCACCGCAGGCAGGGGTCCGTCGCTGAGGTGTTGCGCAAGGCCGACGTCTTCATCGGGCTCTCCGGAGGTACGATCGCCGAGGAGGCGGTGGCCTCGATGGCCGACGACGCCATCGTGCTGGCGCTCGCCAACCCGAATCCCGAGGTGCACCCGGACGTCGCAGCACGGTATGCGGCCGTGGTGGCGACCGGACGCTCCGACTTTCCCAACCAGATCAACAACGTGTTGGCCTTCCCGGGCGTGTTCCGTGGTGCACTGGACGTGCGGGCGCGGCAGATCAGCGAGGAGATGAAGCTCTCCGCCGCCACGGCGTTGGCGGAGCTCGTCGGCGAGGACCTGTCGGCTTCCCGGATCATCCCGTCGCCGTTCGATCCCCGGGTCGTACCAGCGGTTGCCAATGCCGTCGCCGATGCCGCACGCCGCGAAGGCCTCGCAGGCCGCTGACACAAGGCCTCGCACGCCGGTCGGCGAAATGACCACGCATCGACGGCTTCTGCAAGCCGTCCATGGCGTCGGCACCATGTGCGGATAGCGAAGTCCGTGGGAAGTCCGTGCGCCATTGAGTAGGGTCGTGGAGTGTTTGCCGCCTACGCAGTACGCCTGAACGCAGAGGACCCGCTTGCCGGCTTGGAGCTCGGCGAACGCCCCGAGCCCGCGCCAGCTGCCGGATGGACGACGGTCTCCGTACGTGCGGCTGCGCTCAACCACCACGACCTGTGGTCGCTGCGGGGCGTGGGCCTACGGGAGGACCAGCTCCCGATGATCCTCGGATGTGATGCGTCGGGGGTCGACGCCGAGGGCAACGAGGTTGTCGTCCACGCGGTCGTGAGCGACCCCGACTGGCGGGGTGACGAAACCCTCGACCCGCGACGATCGCTGCTGTCAGAGCGCTTCCAGGGAACGTTCGCCGAACGGGTGGCCGTGCCCAAGGCGAACCTGTTGCCCAAGCCGGCCTCGCTGAGCTTCGAGCAGGCAGCGTGCCTGCCGACGTCCTGGCTCACGGCCTACCGCATGCTCTTCGTCCAGTCCGGGACGCGTCCGGGCGACACCATCCTCGTCCAGGGCGCGGGCGGGGGAGTCTCCACGGCGTTGATCACCCTTGCCAAGGCAACCGGGCGGCGGGTGTGGGTGACCAGCAGGGACGAGCGCAAGCGCACCCGTGCGGTGGAGGAGCTGGGAGCCGACGCCGCCTTCGAGCCGGGCGCCCGGTTGCCCGAACGGGTGGACGCGGTGATGGAGACGGTCGGCGCGGCCACCTGGGCTCACTCGCTGAAGGCCTTGCGTCCGGGCGGGACCGTCGTGGTGTCCGGTGCCACGAGCGGGCCGAACCCACCGGCCGAGCTCAACCGCGTCTTCTTCCTCCAGCTGCGCGTCGTCGGATCCACGATGGGAACCCGCGACGAGTTGGCCGCCCTGCTCCGACTGTGTGACCAGGCCGGGATCCGCCCGGTCATCGACCAGGTGATGCCCCTGTCGGACGCCCGCAAGGCTTTCGCGGCGATGGACGCCGGCGAGGTCTTCGGAAAGATCGTGCTGACCATCTGAGGCAGACCCGGATGCACGTCAGCTCGGTGGTGGCTGGTGCGTCAGCTCGGTGCGTCGATGGCTTTCTGGAGGTTCATGCCGTGACGTGGGTAGCTCGACGGCAGTGCGCTGCCGGTCCCGGCGGCTAGCGTGATGCCATGGGCAAGCCGCGGGTCCTCGAGGTCGCCGGGCGCGACGTGACCATCACCAATCCCGACAAGGTGCTCTTTCCGGACCTCGGCCTCACCAAGCTGGATCTCGTCGAGTACTACCTCTCCGTCGCCGACGGTGCCCTGCGAGGTGTGTGCGGCCGACCCATGATCCTCAAGCGGTTCGTCAAGGGGATCGACGAGGAGGCCTTCTTCCAGAAGCGAGCACCCGCGAAACGGCCCGAGTGGATCGAGACGGCCACCTTGCGTTACCGCTCGGGAACCGAGGCCGACGAGGTTGTCGTACGGGATGCTGCCGGCCTCGCCTGGGTGGTCAACCTCGGGTGCATCGATCTCAACCCCCATCCGGTACAGGCGGATGACCTCGACCGACCCGACGAGCTGCGGATCGACCTGGATCCGGTGCCAGGAGTCGACTGGCGGCAGATCCTGGACGTCGCCGCGGTCGTACGGGAGGTGCTGCACGACCATGGCCTGGTCGGCTGGCCCAAGACCTCGGGATCTCGCGGGTTTCACATCTACGCCCGGATCGAGCCTCGCTGGCTCTTCCGGGAGGTGCGGCTGGCCGCGCAGGCGGTGGCCCGCGAGGTCGAGCGCCGGGCGCCGGACATCGCGACCGCCAAGTGGTGGAAGGAAGAACGCCACGGCGTCTTCGTCGACTTCAACCAGAACGCCAAGGACCGCACCACCGCCTCGGCCTATTCCGTACGACCGACCCGCGACGCGCGAGTCTCCACGCCGCTGACGTGGGACGAGGTGTCCCGCTGCCGGCCGGAGGACTTCACCCTGCCGGCGGTGCTCGAACGCTACGCCGCGATCGGCGATCCCTGGGCCCAGATCGACGACCCGGCGTCGGTCGGCTCGCTCGACTCGCTCCTGCAACTGGCCGAAGAGCTGGGTCCGGCCGAAAGGCCCCGTCGGTCCGGCACCAAGACGGGCAGACGGCAGCCCACGATGCCACTCATCGAGATCGCCCGTGCCAAGACCAAGGCCGAGGCCTTGGAGGGGTTGGAGCGTTGGAAGTCCCGGCATGCCGCCGTCGTACCGCACCTGAAGCCGGCCGACGTCCTCATCGACGGGATGCGGGGCCGAAGTTCGGTGTGGTACCGGATTCGGGTCAACCTCCAGCACGTGCCCGAGGACGAGCGACCGCCGCAGGAGCCGCTCGAGGTGGACTACGACCCGTGGGCCGAATACCGCAGGCTCCCGTCGTCTTGAGGACTCCTCAGCTGGGCTCGGAGATGTGGGCCCGAGTGAAGTGACGGCGGAACCATCGAGTGGCCTCGGCTGCGACGACCTCGAGGGTGCCGGGCTCCTCGAAGAGATGTCCCGCCCCCGGAACGACGCGCAGCTCGTTCTCGCACCCGAGGAGCTCCCTGGCGTACTGGTTGAGCTCGAGCACCAACTCGTCACGACCCCCGACGATCAGAAGCGTCGGCGCGGTGACGGCTGGGAGGCGCTCCGCTGCGAGATCCGGCCGACCGCCACGAGAGACCACCGCCGAGATCATCGAGCCCAGCTCGGCTGCCGCCGAGAGCGCGGCCGCGGCGCCCGTGCTGGCCCCGAAGTAGCCGATCCGAACGGCTGGTCCGGCCTCTGGTGGTGTCCGCCCCGGGTGGACCTCGGCCGTCCTCACCTCGGGCTGGAGCCTGGCGCGCAGCCAGTGCGTGATCTCGATCAGTCGGTCCGAGAGCAGGGAGATGTCGAAGACGTTGCCCCGGTCGAGTTCCTCCTCGGTGGTGAGCAGGTCGACGAGGAGGCTGCCGAGCCCGGCGGCGTTCAGCTCGGCGGCGACGAAGCGGTTCCGTCGGCTGTGCCTGCTGCTGCCGCTGCCGTGGGCGAAGATCACCACTCCCGGGGCATCAGGAGGGATGGTCAGATGCCCTTCGAGGTGTGCTGGGCCGGCCTCGACGATCACCTCCTCGTCGATCCGCTCGCTGGCCCCCTGCGGGCGGGGCCGCTGCCGCGGCACGGATGCGCGGGCCAGCAGCTCGCTGACCTCCTCGTCTGAGGTCTGGGTGAAGTCGGCGTAAAACTGCCCGATCGCGTAGAACGACGACGGTGTGCTCAAGCACACAACGCGGGAGGCGACGCCCTCCAGGTCCCGCGCGACCGAGGGTGCCGCGACCGGTGTCGCGAGGATGATCCGTCGTGCGCCGCGGCTCCGCACGACGGCACACGCGGCGCGAGCCGTGGCCCCTGTGGCGATGCCGTCGTCGACGATCACGACCGTCTTTCCCGCGATGTCGACGGGACGTCGCCCGCCCCGGAATCGTGTGATCCTGCGTTCCAGCTCCTGCCGTTCCCGCTGTTCGACCTCGGCGAGCTCGGCGTCGCTCACCTGGGCCGCGCGCACGATGTTCTGGTCGACGACCCGAGCGCCGTTCTCCCCGATGGCTCCCATCGCGAGCTCGGGTTGGGTGGGTACGCCGAGTTTGCGTACGACCAGAACATCGAGCGGGGCCTCGAGGGCAGTCGCGACCTGGAAACCGACCGGGACGCCGCCGCGCGGCAGCGCCAGCACCACGACGTCGCGGCTGGGGCGCTCTGTCTCGGCACGGCCGGTTTCTTGGGCCAGCACGTCCCGCAGGCGTTCGGCGAGAAGGCGACCTGCTTCGACGCGATTTCGGAACATCCATCCTCACCCACGAGGCGTCCTTGCGGTCATTCAATGCCATTGTTGCGGCGACCGCATGGAGTACCCGCCTGTCGAAGCCGGCCCAGACGCCACTTCGAGGACGGGACCTTCGTCCCTGTACCGCGTTGTGCGGCGCGAGAAGCATGACCAATGAGGCCTGTGGAACATGCGAGGGAGCCCGCGAAGGGCTGAGAGGCCGAAGAATCGAAAGATTCGACGGCGACCTCCAGTACCTGATCCGGGTAATGCCGGCGAAGGGAAAGTGTTCCGCAGGTCGTTCCTGTTTCCGGCTCGGGACGATCCAGTGCCCCGCACGCAAGGGAGGACGATCATGTCGCTGGTCAGGCGGGAACCGACGAGATGGGGACAGCTCGTCGACTGGATGGAGGAAGAGCTGCTCCCGATGCCATTCCTTCGGTCGTTCGGCACGCGACATGTGATCCGTCTCGAGGACTACATCGACGACAAGGACTATGTCGTGCGTGCGGAGCTTCCCGGGATCGACCCAGATCGCGACCTCGACATCACGGTGGGCGATGGCACCCTCACGCTCAACGTGGAACGTCGTGAGGAGCGGCGGGACACCCACCGGTCGGAGTTCCGGTACGGAAGGTTCCACCGCAGCGTGTCGCTGCCGCCCGGGGCTGACGAGGACGACGTTCGCGCGACCTACCACAACGGCATCCTCGAGGTCCGAGTCGGTCTGAAGGAGCCGGAAAAGGGCGAGGTGAAGCACATTCCCATCGCCAAAGGCTGAGCGCATCGGGCGGCTTGCGATCCGTCCGGAGGTTTGCCGGCACCGCATCAGGCCCTCGGGTCATCAGGTTTCGTACGCGTGTATGGCCGCATGTCGGTCCGCTACGCTGTTGGAATGCCGCGAGACCTGGTCCTGAAGGCTCCAAGGGTCTTGGAGTTCGTCGACATCGAGTCCCGTCCCTTGCGTGACGGCGAGATCCGGTTGAGAAGTCTGGTCAGTGGGATCAGTCATGGTACGGAGCTGAACCTCTACCGTGGCACGGCGCCGTTCGCTACGCGTACGTTCGACACCGACCTGCGGGTGTTCGTACCGCGGACGCAACCGGGTTCGCCGGCTCGACTGGGATACGACCTGGTGGGCGAGGTGGTGGAGGTCGGACCAGGTGTGGAGGGCGTGGAGATCGGCGACATCTTCCATGCTGGCCAGCCGCATCAGGAAGAGGCGATCGTACGACTCGACGAATCCGGCGACGCCTATCCGCCGTGCAAGCTCCCACGCCAGGACGTACATCGTGGGATCTTTGCCAGCCTGGCCAGCGTGGCGCTGTACGCGGTCCATGACGCGCAGATCAAGGTCGGGGACACCGTTGTGGTCTTCGGCGGTGGGGTGATCGGACAGCTGGTGTGCCAGCTTGCCCGCCTCGCCGGCGCGACCGTCGTGATGCTCGTGGAACCGCGCGCCGAGCGGCGACATGTCGCTGCAGACCTCGGCGTGACCGAGACGCTGGACCCAGGCGCCACGAGCATGCCGGTCGGCTACGAGGTCAAGCGGGCCTTGGGCGATCGTGGTGCCGACATCGCGATCGAGACGTCCGGCACGTATCCCGGACTGCACGGCGCCATCGCCTCGGTCGGCGTGGGTGGCACGGTCGTGGCCGCAGGGTACTACCAAGGAGGCGGCACAGAGCTGCGGCTGGGCGAGGAGTGGCACCACAACAGACCCAATCTCGTGTCCAGCATGGGAGTCTGGGGTTGTCCGCACCGCAGCTATCCGTTGTGGGATCGGAAGCGGGTCATGCGGACGGTCGTCGATCTCATCTACTCGGATCGGCTGATCGTGGAGCCGCTGCTCAGCGAGTCGATTCCATTCGACGATGCTCCGGAGGCCTACAAGCGTCTGGACGAGGATCCAGGTAGCGCGCTCAGGATCGCCCTGACGTATACATCTGCAACCTGACCGTGGTGCCGTCAGCGTCGGAGTAGAGGTCGGAGACGTCACACAGCTGGTGCGCGATCAGCAGGCCCCGACCCGTCGGACTGGTCGGGTCTGCGAGCCGGCGTCCAGCAAGCGGGTCGCGGAGTTGGCCGCGGTCACGAATCTCGCAGGTGAACGTCGGTTCGGTGTGCCACCAGCGGATGTACCCAGGCTGACCGGTATGCACGGCCGTGTTGGTCACGACCTCGCTCACCGCGAGCTCGAGGTCGTCGACCTTCTGCCGGTCGAGACCGCTTGCCTCGGCGGCCCGCCTGATCTCGTGGCGGACGTGCCGCAGGCCGCCTGGCCCGTAGGGCATCCCGTGCGCCTCGCGCGGAACAGGTTCCAAGTGCTGGGCGCAGGCCCTCGCCACCTCGAGCGGGTCCCGATAACGGGGGTTCACCTCACCGCCGTGCGGCCAGGTCAGGATGGGGTGGGTGTGCGTGGCAGCCTCGAGCACGTCGCGCTGATGGCGGCCCGCGTCGTACGGACACAGGATGTGCATCGACTGCTCGGCGAAGGCCAGGTTGACGAGAGCTTCGTGGTGGATGCCGGCGATCTTCTCGCTTCGGGTGCGTTCCGGCCACATGGATTCACAGATGACGGCGACCGGCAGCGCGTGGTCGTGATCGCAGAAGTCCGCCAGGATGCAGGGAATGATGCACGAGGGATTCCGTCCGGTCTCGGCCAGGTCGGCGAAGTGGGCGAGCTTCGTGGAGTCGCCGAGGGCGCCTCGGATCGCGTCGAGTCGTGGCTGCGGCACTGCCACCAGCGTGGCACGTCCCCTGGTGAGCGCGGACCGGACGAAGGTCGTGGTCGCCGCAAGGTATTCGTCGAGACTGGTGTAGAAGAACGCCTCGTGACGGAGCGGTGGCAGCGGTGGCGAGGACTCGAGATCGTTGTCGAGATCGTTCATGCCTGGTCCATGGCGAGTCACGACCGGAGGGGACGGTCATGCGTACGGTATTCCATGCCCGGCCCACCGCCGACGAAAACCTTGCCCTCCCTCACGAAATGACCACGTTAGGTGGGCGTTCACACGCTGTCGGCGGCTTACATCCGGGGGGTGGGTACGAATTCCCGCGCAGGGTTGATCCCGGACCTGCAGGTCAGGGCAGGGGTGGCGCCGCTGGGTGCCGATCGCTACGCCCCGTCGCAGCGCGGCACTACCGCGGACGGGGTGCCTCGAAAGTACCGGAAGTGCCGTGTCACGCGTCACATGGTCCGGGCTGCCAGCCGATGCTGTGCGCCCAGTCGTCGGCCTGGCGGTGATCTGCCACATGACGACGCCTTTGGCGTCGGTGCAGGCGCGCGTTCATCGTGCGGATGCGAGGCGGCGCACCGGCGCTTGACCACAGCGTGCTCGGCAGCACCTGCGGCATGCTCACTTCACGAAAGAGCGAGGGAAACTGCTCGCAGAAGCCTCCGGCACGCCGTGCGTGGACGTGCGTCCCGCGCCGCCCGGCCTCCCATTGTGCGCACGTCCCATCCGATGGCCGCATTTATGGCGGCGTTCGGCATGAGCTGGAGCCTCGTTGCCGGAAAGCCTCGAAGCCTTGGACGGATCGAGGCTTTCCGGAACGCGCTGCAATCAGGACCGTCGCATCAGGACCTGTCCGGACCCGTGGAGACGGGAAACGGCGGCATGGTGAGCGGTAAGGCGGCGAGCCGCAACAGCACAAGCGGATTGTCGTCTCCTGCCGTCTTGTTGAGGCGGAGCCGTCCGCAGTCGACGCATCGGTGGATGAGCACCCAGCGACCCTTTCCGCGTACCGTCACCGCGATGGGCTCCATGCCGCCAGAGCAATGCGCCTGACGGTCACCGGGTACGTTGCGGTCGAGGTGCTTCGACCAGAGGCAGTTGGGGCAATGGTTGCGATGCGACGTGCCAGGCGCGTCAAGCGATACCGCTACGCCGCAATGTGTGCATCGAAACGATCGTGTGAAAGCCAAGGCAGACCTTTCAAGGCGAGAACGGTAAACGACACAGACATCACTCGCCTCCTTTCGGTCTGTCGTACGGAAGGGCCACCAGCACACAGACCCGCTGTTGACGCGTCAAGCGCCTTGACGTGGTCTTCGGCGTGAGGTAGCCCGAACGGGACTCGCCTATTCTACGCGCTGCCGTGCGAACCCCGGGTCACGGTGGAGCCCATCGCTGCGGCCTGCATCTTCATCGCGGCGCCGTGGCGCACACGCCGTGTCCGGAAGCAGAAGCCTCGCCGAATGGTCCAGGCCGCAGCGCCATGTGCCAGAGGTGCGCCGATCCGGAGGTGGCACGATTCATGTCCCGCCGAGCAGTCTTTCGACACGCCTGAGCTGGCGGCGAAACTCTGCGGGACGTGTGTCTCGCCGGCTCCACAACACTGCGAGCCAACGGAGGGCGCAAGTTCGTTGCGCAGCCAGGAATCGTCGCCTCATCTCTGGGCGCAACCCCAGGGTGGGGAGCAGGTCGGACCACGTCGAGTCCGGGACGACCCGTGCACTGATGTGCTCGACGAGATCGGCAACGTCGAAGGCGACGTCGCTGTGGCCGGCGAACTCGAAGTCGACGCAGAACACCGTGCCGTCCTGCCAATGCCAGTTCACGAGATTGGAGTCGCCTCGCGGGTTGACTCCTCCAGATCGCCCGAGTCGCGCCACCGACAAAGCAGCGACCACATCGTGCGGGTGAGATCGTCTGACGGGCTGCTCTGGAGCTGGGCAGGCCAGACGTCGGTCAGGCGTTTGACGTAGTGCGCCCAGCTGTGGACCCGCGGCGTCGTCGCGAGCATCCCGGTCACAGGCAACCGCTGCAGCGTCGCTTGGTGTTTCGCGATCGCGATGAGCGCACGCTTCCCAGGCGGACGACCCACGGCCAAAGGCTTGCCCGGAACCATCGTCATTCCGATGACGGGCAGCTCGTCGTCGGCGTCGAACCAGAGTGGGCGTGGAACGCCGGCGATGCCCAGCTCGTGCAGCCTGGTCAAGGCCGACCATTCCCGTTCGGCCCGCTGCCACTCATCCACGCGGTAGACCTTCACGCAGATCTCGACTCCTGAGTCCTGCCGCCAGGCGTACACCCGGTTGTTGCGGCCACCAGCCAGTGCCCGGAGGTTCGGTGGGCAGGGCTTGCTCGGCGACCCGACCTCGTGCCGACGGAGCCACGCGACGAGCGCCGCGACCTCTCCAGCGCTCAAGACCACCCCCAGGTGTCCCAGCCGACTTCCAGCTCTCCCATCTGCCACCTACGCGTGAAGGCTCGGCCATGCCGGGCGCCGGGACAGGTAGGAGCCGTGCTAGGTCCTACCCCGAGTGGCGGAAGAAGGGCGTGAGTCATGACCGAAGGCATCGAAGCGGTCTGGAAGGCGCACACAGACAGCGAGTTCGTCCATCGGGACGTCGCCGCCACTATGAACACGATGACCGAAGATCCCGATGTCATCCATGTGCCCACAGCGATGGGCGGTCGCGGCAGCGAAGCCGTGCGATCTTTCTACACGACATACTTCGTGGGACGGAACCCCGATGACTTTCAGATCGAACTCATCTCACGAACGATCGGAGCAAACGAGATCGTCGACGAGATGGTGGTGTCGTTCACGCATGACATCGAGGTGCCGTGGATCCTGCCGGGTGTCGCGCCTACCGGCCGGCCTGTCGAAGTCCCCGTCGTCGCCATCGTCCGTGTCCGTGACGGGCTGATCCGAAGCGAGCACATCTACTGGGACCAGGCCTGCGTCCTCGCGCAGGTAGGTCTGCTCGATACCAGCGGCCTACCCGTCCTGAACGCAGAACAATGCCGGGTGCTGCGTGACCCGGGAGCGCCGCTCAACCCGCTCGCGGGATAACTGTCACAGGGACGGCTCGCGGTGGCCGTCCGATGGCAGAAGCCCGCTCGATGATCGCGCGTCCAGGAAGTGATCGGTCGCGTCCTTGCTGCTGTTCGGGCATTGAGAAGGCCCTGCCGGGAGTCTCCGACAGGGCCTCTGACCTGCTGGTGGAGCTGAGGGGATTTGAACCCCTGACCCCCTCGATGCGAACGAGGTGCGCTACCGGACTGCGCTACAGCCCCTCTCATGCCGCGGAGCCGCAAACAGGCTGGCGGCCGACAGGCCACCGAGCAAAACCCGGAGAGCCTCTGCGCGGCGGCCGACGACGACGATAGCACTTCAGTGACCGACTGCGCGCGGTGGTTCGGTGTCGGCATCGTCCGACTGATCCGGGATGTCCAGTCCGTACGCCGACCGCTCCGCCGAGTCGGTCTCGTCGAGCAGCACGGCAGGTGCGTCGTCCGGACGGTGAAGGAGATCCCATTCGGGCAGCTCACCTGCGGACGATCCAAGATCGACTGTTCGGACGGTACGGCTCGCCTTGGCCTTGGTGAGGTACGTCGGCAGAGGCACCTCGATCGGATCCCACAGCCCACTGTCCTCGGGGCGACGTCGGCGCGGCCGTGGCGTGGCGGCCGGATGCGGGGTGGATCCGGCCCCCGCTGCAGCCGGGGGAGTGACCCGCTCAGCCCTCACTCGCGCGGCAGGCGGCCCGGCGGACGAGCGTGCCGGCTGCGGAGGAACAGACGAACGCCGCGTGGAGGAGCGGTGTGGGGCTGCCGGTCGAGAGCTGGCAGCGGCTCGGCTCACGCGCCGCCGGGCATCGGTCCGGTGCCGTTGCGCGACCGCGGCCGAGATGGTGAGGAACAGCGCGACCACGCTCACCGGCACGGCGAGCGCCCACCACGGCACAAGGTCGAGCGCACCGAGGACCCCGACGACCGTGGAGAGAGCGATCAGACAGGCGAGCACCCTGCGCCGACGTATGACGGCTGGAGCCGTCGGCATCCGGGGTGCCGGGTCCCTTCCCAGGGAGGGCCCGGCCGTGGCCGCTCGAGGCGAGCCTGGCTTCGTACGTCGTGGCAACACCCGCACCAAGTGGTCAGAACTGTTGTCAGGCACTTCCGGTTGATCGTCGAAAACCTCCCCGTGGCGGCGCAGCCACGCGGGCACCAGGTAGGCAGCCCACGCGGCCACGATCGCCGCATAGATCAGCCCAGTACCCACGAGTAAGAAACGTACGCAAGACGCCGGAAAATACGTGGCAGCAACACCGGTGTGTCGCCGACCTTGCGCCAGAAACCGGCCGGGACCGGGCCCGCCTGCTCGTGCGGCGACCGCGGATGCCTGGAGACGTTGGTCGGGGCCCCCGGCCCTACGGCAGTGCGTGCCGGGGTTGCAGCTCGCGGCTCGAACGCACCGAGCTCATGCTCGAACGTCCCAGCGCGAGGCTCAGGTCCTTTTGTGCTCGAGGGCGAGTCGCTGGCGCAACCTGACCAGCACTCCCTCCGGCGCCTCTTCGGCATGCAACGCGAAGGCGAGGTGGTCTCGCCAGTCACCGTCGATGTGGAGGTAGCGAGGTCGCAGTCCTTCGCTTCGGAACCCCAGCTTCTCGACCACGCGCAGGCTCGCGGTGTTCTCCGGACGGATGTTGATCTCGAGGCGGTGCAACCCGAGGACGAAGAAGCAGTGGTCGGCGGCCAGGGCGACGGCGGTCGGCATGATCCCGCGTCCCGCGTACGCCTGGTCGATCCAGTAGCCGATCTGCGCCCAGCGAGCGGATCCCATCGTGATGCCCGAGACGGTCAGCTGCCCGACCAGGCGGTCGGTCCGGCCTCGAGGATCGTCTGGATCGGCGTACGTCACCACGAACGGCAGGCATGTGCCCTCGCGTGCCTGAGCCAGCAGCGAGCGCGCCATGGAGCGGAAGCTGCGAGGTCGCGAGTCGGAGCCCGGAGGTGGTGTCGCCTCCCACGGCCGAAGCCACGCCGCGTTACGCGAGCGAACCTCGGCCCACTCGCGTGCGTCCCGGACCCGAATCGGGCGCAACCCCACCGGCCCCTCGGACAGCCGGACCGGCCACACACGAGTAGCGGTCGGTCGCGCCCTCGACGGACCCGCGGCCGAGATCGCAGACGACACTGCGGACGTAAACGGTCTTCTCAGGCTGAACCTCCGGCTGACGTGTTCGAAGCGGCGGGAACCGAGTGGTCGCCACCGCGGATCTGATCGACGGCGTGCCGCAGCACAGGGGCCAGCACGGTCATGCCGTCCCGAGCACCCCCGGTCGACCCGGGGAGGTTGACGATCAGGGTCGAACCGGCGACCCCGGCGATGCCGCGCGAGAGGGCCGCGGTCGGAATGCCGCGGTTGACGCCGTACGCACGGATCGCCTCGGCCAGGCCGGGGACCTCGACATCGATCACACGACGGGTCATCTCGGGCGTCTTGTCGTTGGGGTGCAGACCCGTTCCGCCGGTGGTGAGCACGACGTCGTACGCCTCAGCGACCGCTGAGCGCAACGCCTCCAGCACCGGCGCACCGTCTGGTACCACGATCGGATCCGCCACCTCGAAGCCAAGATCTCGAAGCCCGGCCACGAGCACCGGCCCCGCGCGGTCGGCGTAGACGCCGGCAGCCGCGCGGTTCGAGACCGTCACCACACAGCCTCTCACCGCTTACGAGGTCCTCTCACCTTCGAGTCACCTCCCTGGGAATCACCCAGTGCCGCCGGGGCGCGGGGTGGTTCCCGGCTCGACACTGCCAACGATCTCACGCCGAGCGGCGCCAGTCACCGGACCTACCGCCCGTCTTCTCCTCCACACGGACGTCTGTGATCACCCCTTGGGGATCGAGGGCCTTCACCATGTCGATCAAGGCGAGCCCGGCCACGGAGACGGCGGTCAGCGCCTCCATCTCCACGCCGGTGCGGTCGGTGGTGCGTACCCGTGCCGTGATCCGGACTCCTTCATCCACGACGTCGAGGTCGACGTCGACGCCAGTGATCCGGATCGGGTGGCAGAGCGGTACGAGATCGGGGGTGCGCTTGGCCGCCATGATTCCCGCGACCCGGGCGACCGCGAGCGCATCCCCCTTGGGTACGCCCGAGCCCCTGAGCAGCTCCACGACGTGAGGGGAGAGGAGCACCCGACCGGTGGCCGTCGCCGTCCGCATGCTCTCCGCCTTGGCGGAGACGTCGACCATCCGTGCGGCACCGCGTTCGTCGAGGTGGGTGAGGCCCCGGCCGGTTTGTCTGGGGCCGGTCGGGCTGGGCTCCCATGACGACTCGGCGGGGTCGACCTGCCGCGGATCTGGCGGGGGTTCCCCCGGTTGTCGGGGCTCAACGATGTCGGGCATGGCGCCCGCCTCCTCGGGCTACCGGGGTGTGTGACCCCGCGACCAACGTCCTTCCCGGCTGACGTTGGCCGTCGTGTGTCGGCACGGTGGCTACGGAAGAGCTCGTGTGTCGAGCACCATGACGTCGAGCGTCGTACCGGGCGCGACGTCGGTCACGTGCTCGGGGACGATCGCGAGTGCGTTCGCCCGGGCAAGTCCGGCGACGAGGTGCGAGCCAGGTCCTCCGGCCGGGCTGATCTCGCCGCGCCCGTCCTCGCCCAGCGCGTACTCCACTCGTGAATACTGCCGCCGACCGGCCGGCGATCGCCAGCCGGACCGCACGGTCGCCGGCACGCTCGGCACGGTGTACGGCTCAGCTCCGATCATCTTCCGGAGGGCAGGTCGTACGAAGACGAGGAACGAGACGTAGGCGCTCACCGGGTTGCCCGGCAGGGTGAAGATCGGGGTGTCGTCGGCGCCGATCGTTCCGAACCCTTGTGGCATCCCCGGCTGCATCGCGACCCGGCTGAACTCGACCTGGCCGAGTCGCTGGAGGGCGTGCTTCACGATGTCGTACGCACCGACGCTCACGCCGCCGCTGGTCACGACCAGGTCGGCGCGGACGAGCTGTTCCTCCAGCACGGCGAGGAAGGTGCTCTCGTCGTCGGGCACGACGCCGACCCGGTAGGGGATGGCGCCGGCCTCCTTGGCCGCAGCCGCCAGGGCGAAGCTGTTGGCGTCGTAGATCGTGCCGTACGGGAGTGGCTCACCCGGGTCGCGGAGCTCTGAGCCGGTCGACAGCACCACGACACGCGGGCGCGGTCGTACGCGTACCCGGGAGCGCCCAGCGGCGGCGAGCATGGCGATCTGCCGGGCGTCGAGCGGCGTGCCTGCGGTGAGGAGCGGTTGACCTGCGGTGACGTCCTCGCCACGTCGGCGGATGTAGCGGTTGTCGGCCGGTGCGCGGCGGATCGTCACCTTGGCGACACCGCCGTCGGTCCACTCGACCGGAATCACCGCGTCAGCTCCGGTCGGGACAGGGGCGCCCGTCATGATCCGGAGGGCGTGGCCCGGTGCGAGCGCATGCGCCCTGGTGTCACCGGCTGCGATGTCTCCCACGACCGGCAGGACGACCGGCGAGTCCTCCGATGCGCTCGCGACGTCCTGCGCACGGACGGCGTAGCCGTCCATCGCCGAGTTGTCGAAGGAGGGCAGGTCGATGGTCGAGGCCACGTCCTCGGCCAGGGTGCAGCCGTGCGCGTCGAGCAGGTTCTGCTCGAACGGCGGCAACTCCTGGACGCCCGCGAGCACGGTCGCGAGGTGCTCGTCAACGCTTCTCATGGCTCCTCACCGCCCTGACGATGACCAGGCGTGGCGGGTGTCTGGTAGCTACCGATGGTCTCCACACACCTTGTGGGTACGACTGACCGGCGGACGTGAAACGTACGACTCAACGCTCGGCGCCGTTCACGAACCGCTTCAGCCAGTCGAAGAACTCCGGTCCGAGGTCCTCGCGATCGCAGGCGAGGCGGACGATCGCGCGGAGGTAGTCGGCCTTGTCTCCGGTGTCGTAACGCCGCCCGTGGAAGAGGACGCCATGCACCGGCCCGCCGAGGTCTGCAGGCCGATGGGCGAGGGTGCGGAGCGCATCGGTGAGCTGGATCTCACCGCCGCGTCCGGGTGGCGTCTCCCGGAGTACGTCGAACACCTCCGGCGACAGGACGTAGCGGCCGATGATGGCGAGGTTGCTCGGTGCGTCCGCGGCATCGGGCTTCTCGACCAGGTCGGTCACCCGCACCACGTCGGGTTCGTCGGTCGGCTCCACCGCCGCACAGCCGTACAAGTGCACCTGGGCGGGATCGACCTCGATCAACGCGACGACGCTGCCGCCCTTCTCCCGTTGCACGTCGATCATGCGAGGAAGCAGCGGATCGCGGTGGTCGATCAGGTCGTCGCCGAGCAGAACGGCGAACGGCGCGTTGCCCACGTGTTGGGCTGCGCAGAGCACGGCGTGACCGAGACCCTTGGGCGCACCCTGACGGACGTAATGGACGTCGGCCAGTTCACTGGAGACGGTCACCTCGGCGAGCTTCTCCAGGTCGCCTTTCTCGCGGAGGGCCTCCTCCAGCTCGTACGCACGATCGAAGTGGTCTTCCAGCGGTCGTTTCCCACGACCGGTGACCATGAGGACGTCACGAAGTCCGGCGGCGACGGCCTCTTCGACGACGTACTGGATCGCCGGTTTGTCGACGACCGGCAGCATCTCCTTCGGCGTCGCCTTGGTCGCGGGAAGGAAGCGGGTACCCAGACCTGCGGCGGGTATGACCGCCTTCCGGACGCCGGTATCGGTTCTGCCACCCCGGGCGTCAGCGCTCTGGGCGATTGTGTTGGGCGAGGCACTGTCAGCCATGCCCTTGACCCTAATCGACCAAGGGTGCGCCCGCTGGCGGTGGCCGCCGGTGGCCCCGGCTCGAACACGGCGGGTGACAGGCGTCTGCCACCCGTCCGGGATCGCCGGCTCGCAGGGACGACGGTGCGGTGTGGGCTTTCCGGAACTGGCAACTTTTGAACGCAATCTGAATACCCCTCGTTTTAATCTTTCAAAGTGCCCACACGGAGGCCGATTATTGAGGAAAGATAACGACGTATGCGGGGTGGGCGGTTCAAGGTGCACAGCGCCGCGGAGGACAAGGAGCGGCTGCGCAAGCGGATCATGCTAAGGCGTGGGCGACTACGGCCTGCTGAGTTGCGCGAGGCGGCCGTGGCCCTGCGCGACGTTCTCCTCGCCACACCTGAGGTCGGTCGAGCTGCGGTCGTCGCGGCTTACGTCAGCGTGGGCACCGAGCCGGGCACTGGGCCGCTTCTCGAGGCGCTCAGCCGGCGCGGGATCCGGGTTCTGCTCCCGGTGGTGGAGCGGGACCTCGACCTGAACTGGGCCGCGTACACCGGACCAAGTGCCCTGGCGCCGGCTCGGTTCGGTCTGCTCGAACCCACCGGGCCGCGGCTCGGCAAGGAGGTCATCGCTACGGCCGATGCCGTGCTGCTGCCGGGGCTTGCCGTCGACCGGACGGGCATGCGGTTGGGTCGCGGTGGCGGCAGCTACGACATGGCGCTGCCACGGGTGGCACGAGAGGCGTTCAGCTGCGTCCTGCTGCACGAGGGGGAGCTGTTCGACGAGCCGGTCCCCAGTGACCGGCACGACTGGCGGGTGCGAAGTGCAGCGCTGCCGTCCGGGCTGATTCGCTTCGATCCGGTATGAAGCCGGCGGGCTCAAAGACAAGCCAGCGCCTTTGAGCTCCCACAAGCCCACTTCACGTGGTCATTGAGCGGGCGGACGTGGGTCGCGGGCTGACGTGGGTCATGGAAAGCCGGTGCGTCACGGACGCAGCGTCAGGCGATGCTCGGTCAGTCGGTCCACCGCCCCTTGGCTGAAGGGCCACGACACGCTCTCCCCGGCAATCCACGGCTCCACCTGGTCGGTGTAGTGCCGCGACCACGGATGGCCGGACACCCCGGTGAGGTTGATCCAACGCGAACGGTCGAAGTCGGCGAGGTCGACCACCATCCGCATCGAGGGCAGTGCGGTCACGCGGTAAGCCTCGCCGAGGGAGCCGGACCGGGCCGCGTTCCATCCGGTCGCGAGGACGACATCCGAACCTCCCCCGACGGAGTACGGCCCGCGGTTGAACAGCGCCTCGAGGAGACCCACACCGCTTGACCCCAGCGGCATGTTCACGAGGTGCAGCCGGTGCAGGTTGCCCCACTCCCAGCGCTGCGGGTCCTTGGCGAGCACGCGGGTCAGCTCGAGCCGGGCCCGGGTGAGCGCCTTGACGAGGATCGCGTCCCGGTCTTCGCGCACCTTCTTGGTGCGCACGTCGTCCCACCAGGGGTTGTCCGGCTGCCGCACCAACCGACGGACGACCTCGTACCATCGGTCGCCGCCGTCGGGCCAGGCGTCGCGTGGCAGCTCGTCGCGGAACGTCAGCGCCAGGATGTGCCACCAGACCGCGTTGAAGTACGCGGCCGGCGCGGAGTCGGCGGGTTGGGTGTAGTCCCAGTCGTCGAAGAGTCGCTGGGCCTGCGCGGTGAACCGGTTGACCTTCACCTGGCGCAGGTACGGCACGAGGAACGCGGCATGAGCGTTGTAGGTGTCGGTCTGGATCCGCTGCATCGTGGCGGCGTCGACCTTGCCGCGCTGGATCGCCTCCTGCAGCAGGTCGCTGATCCGATCGCTGCGGTATCCGTAGGCCGGTCGGTCGGTGAGGCGGTACGGGTAGTTCCGCGGAGCGATGGCTTGGTTCGCCGTGACGATGACTCCGCTCGGCGGATCCCACACCGACGGGAGCTGGTCGAACGGTATCCGGTGGGACCAGTCGTACTCCCGTGTCCATCCCGGTACCGGCCACTGTCCGGTGCCGTGGCGTCGGATCGGGATCCGGCCTGGTGCCTGGTAGCCGATGTGTCCGTCGACGTCGGCGTAGACCATGTTCTGCGCCGGCACGTCGAGCAGCTTGGCGGCTGCCCGGAAGTCCGCCCAGTCGTGGGCGGCGTTCAGTCGGAAGATCGCCTCGGCCGTCGTGCCGGGGTCGAGCGCCGTCCAGCGCAGTGCCACGGCGGTACGCCAGCCGCCCTCGGCCGCCCGACGGCCGACGTCGGAGCGGTTGACGGCACGTCGTACTTCCTCATGGACGTCGGAGATCAGCGGGCCGTGCCGGGTGGCTCGGACCGTGATGCCGATCGGTTCCTGGTCGGCGATCCCGATGGTCTCTCGCCGGATCGCCAGGGGACGCAGGGAGTCCTCGTCGAGATAGCGGTCTCCCGACAGGCGCTCCACGTAGAGGTCCATCACGTCGGCACCGAGATTGGTGAAACCCCACGCGATGCGGTCGTTGTGGCCGATGATGATCCCGGGCACGCCAGCGAACGAGAACCCGGACACGTCGAAGCGGCATGCAGGAGACGGGTCCGGGCAGTGCAGACCCATCTGGTACCAGATCGACGGGAGGCTGGCCGCGAGGTGGGGATCGTTGGCCAGCAAGGGTTTGCCGGTCGTCGTGTGTCTGCCGGAGACCACCCAGGAGTTCGAGCCCAGACCGGTGGTGGGGCCGCCGAGGTCGCTCGGAACGATTGCGCTCTCGAGCAACGCCTTGACCTGCCGCAGCGCCTGGACCGTCTCGTCCGGCAGCGTCGCCCTACCCGGGCTGCGCGGATTCGCCTGTCCGGTCGATGGCTCGGTGACGATCGGAGCGTGGCGGTTGTACGGATAGGCGGGGTAGAGCTCGTCGACCCGGGATCGTGGAACCCGTGTCGAGATCAGCGCCCGGTCGATCTCGTCGTCGAGGTTGGACCGCAGATCCCATGCCATCGCCTTGAGCCAGGCGAGTGAGTCGACGGGCGTCCACGGTTCCGGGCGCTCCGACGGGCCGAACATTCCCATCGTGTACTCGACGGAGAGCCGAGATCCACTGTGGCTGGAGAGGAACGCGTTCACGCCGTCGGCGTACGCCTCGAGATACCCCCTCGTGCGCGCCGACAGCAGGGGGAACTCCTTCTCGGCCACGCGCCGCCAGCCGAGGGTCCGGATCAGCGCGTCGGTCGGCACGAGGTCCTCGCCGAACCACTCCGCGAGCCGGCCAGCTGTGAGCCGGCGTTTGAAGTCCATCTCGAAGAAGCGGTCCTGGGCGTGGACGTAACCCTGGGCGCGGAAGAGATCCTCCGACGTGGCGGCGTAGATCTGCGGGATGCCGTACGCGTCCCTGCGTACCTCAGCGGTCGCAGACAAGCCGGGAAGTGCGGCGCGACCGTCGTAGGTCGGCAGTGACTGGCGGACGGTCATGACCACGATTCCCGTAGCGAAGATCATGCAGAAGACCAGCGGGATCACTACAGCCAGCGCGAGCCGCGTCACCAGTCGTCGTCGCACGCTCCGCAGCCTAACGGTCAAGTCCTGCACGGCTGCCTCGATCCTCGCTGTCCGGCTTTGGTCGGCACGCCAAGATCATCTCGCCGCGAGGATATCCGGCCGGTTCCGGCAGCGAGCGGGCTTGATTTTCTCGTCCGGCTCCCTTGTTCTGGGATCGATGCCAGGAGAAGAGTGCGCCGTGCCGTAAGGGCGCCTCGTCGGCCCCCGGTTGCCAGCGCCTATGGCTTCATGGCATTAACTCTGCTGTAATCGTCAGAGGGTCAAGGGGCACGCAAAGCTACGGGTTATTGACGGGGGGTAATCCCATTGGGGAAGTCGGTATCAACTTGATGCAGGCCCTTGGATACCCGACCCGAGCGGCATTAACATGCCCGAAAATTGCGCGAGGGCCCTGGCGGTGTTCGCTCGGTCGGCACCTGCCGCCCCACGGCAACTCCGACGGGGGTTCGAGAGGGTGCTGCGGGAACCTCGAGGGTTTTGCCGACGGAGCAGACTCCCGGGGGCCCCGCATCAGAATGTCCGGACGAGGTAACGAGACGGTCGCGAGACGATGGCGATAAGCAGGCAAGACGAACAACGCATCGGCATGGCACACCCGCTCTCGTGCCTCGGCGCCGCCTGCCGGTCATCGGTGGCGGCTCGCAAGACCTCACACAGCTTCGTCGGATGTCCCGGGGTCACTCCCCGGGCTGGCAGCTACGTGAGCCGGACATGATGCAGGTCACGACATCACGCGCCTATCCACTGCGAGTGGCGAGCCGCACGAAGTGTCGTGACCATTCTCGTTCTTCCGGTGCTGTTCACAGGCACCGGACATGCACGACGAGCTTGCCTGCCGGTACCCCGGTACGTCGAGGCAAGCCGATCCCCCATGAATAAGAAGGGGCACACGTAGAGATGAGTGACTCTGTTAGCCAGCAGACGGCGCTCGACCGTCGCACGTTTCTCTTCGCGTCGGCGGCCGCGGCCGGCGCAGTCATGCTCGGCGCCTGTTCGAGTGGGACCACGGAGGGCGGCGGAGGCGACTCTGATTCGGGCTCCTCTGATGGCGCCACGACAGGTAAGGGGTCCGCGACCGAGCCGCTGCCCAAGCCCACGAAGTTCAACGAGGCGCCCATGCTCAAGCAGATGGTGGAAGCGGGAGAGCTTCCACCGGTCGAGCAGCGCCTCCCCGATAATCCGTACGTCATTCCCCACAAGTGGGCGAAGCCCGGCAAGTACGGCGGCCAGCTGTTGATGGTCACCAAGCCGGGTACGGGTGGTCCGGTCGATCCCTCCGTCAAGGAGTACATGTACGGCCACTCGCCCCTGCGGTGGCTCAACGACGGTCTCGACATCGGACCCGGCCTGGTCGAAAGCTGGGAGTCGAACGAAGACGCGTCGGAATGGACGCTGCACTTCCGCAAGGGTCTGAAGTGGTCCGACGGTCACCCCTGGTCCACCGAGGACATCATGTTCTGGTGGGAGGACATGGTCCTCAACGAAGACCACCCGGACGTGCCGCCGGACGAGGCGCGTTCCGGAAAGGGGACGCTGGCGAAGTTCAGCGCGCCAGACGAGACCACCTTGGTGATGACCTTCGACGCGCCGGCTCCGCTCACCGCCGACCGTCTGGCGATGTGGGTGAACGGCACCGTCGGCAACGGCCCGAAGTGGATGGCGCCGAAGCACTACGCGAAGCAGTTCCACCCGAAGTACAACCCGAGCGTGGGCAAGGACTGGGCCGCGCAGGGCAAGGTCTTCGAGCTCAAGGTCGATTGGTCGCGTAACCCTGAGTGCCCCACGATGACCGGGTGGAAGCTCAAGTCGTTGCAGGAAGGTCGCCAGGCGATCTATGAGCGCAACCCGTACTACTACGCCGTCATGCCGAACGGTGACCAGCTGCCCTACGTGGACCAGCTGAACTTCACCATGACCCAGGACGACGAGGTCGGCAAGCTTCAGGCCCAGCAGGGCAAGCTCGACTACGTCCAGGGTCAGTTCGGCCCGCCGGTTGGTCTGCGCGACATCTCGGCGATGAAGGCCGCCGAGTCCACGTCCGGCATGGAGGTGATCCTCTGGGACGGCGGGTCCGGCACCAGCTCGATGTTCTTCATGAACTACGACATGAAGGACGAGAAGATGCGCGCGCTGGTCCGCGAGCCCAAGTTCCGCCAGGCCCTGTCGCTCGCAGTCAACCGCGAGGAAATCCAGAAGGCGCTCTACTTCAACACCGGTGAGCTCACCACCGGCACGCTGAGCCCGAAGGCCAAGGAGTACCTCGTCAACGACGAAGGTAAGAAGGTCTACCGGGACTGGCGGGATTCGTACGTCAAGCACGACCCGGAGGCGGCGAAGCGCCTGCTCGACGAGATCGGCGTGGTCGACAAGGACGGCGACGGGTTCCGCGAGATGCCCGACGGGTCGCCGCTGCGGATCCGGCTCGACTACCCGGCCGACACCGACCAGGAGCACATCTCCAAGAACGAATACCTGGTGCGCGACTGGGAGCAGATCGGCATCAAGGCGGTCCAGAACCCTGTCGCGCCGGAGGCCTTCTCCGACCAGTGGAAGGCCGGTGAGCTCTTCGCCCACTCGGCGTGGGAGGTCGGCGACGGCCCCAACCACCTGGTGTACCCGCAGTGGTTGGTGCCGATCGAGCCGGAGCGTTGGGCGCCGCTCGAGGGTCAGATGTACAACGTCCGTGGTACGCCGGCTGAGAAGCAGCAACTCAACCTCGACCCGTACAAGCGGACACCGCCGCGGATGGAGCCGGAGCCGGGCGGCCCGATCGAGAGACTCTGGAAGTTCTACGACCAGACCAAGGTCGAGCCGGACGAGATGGAACGGACTCGACTCGTGTGGGAGATGATCAAGATCCACATCGAGGAAGGCCCGTTCTTCATGGGTGTCGTGGCTAACACCCCACGGGTGATCCTTGCGAAGAAGGAGCTGAGAAACGTTCCACGCAAGGAGAACCTCGCGCTCGGTGGGTTCGCGAACCCGTGGATCCACCCGACACCGGCCGTCTACGACCCTGAGTGTTACTACTGGGAGAACCCTGACGCTCACCAGGCCTGACGAGGGACCGTGCATGCTGTGGGGCTCGCGACCACACTGCGTGCCCCACAGCATGCCGGTGTCTAAAGCCGCCTTACTCCACGAGGTGACCGCCAGTCGCTTCGCTGCGGAAGCCGCGCTTGCATCGCCGGGCGCGAGGATTCCGTGTGGAGCCGGGCACCAAGCAGCCGCAGTCCGGACGGGAGACCATCGCCATGCTTGCGTTCATCGTGCGCCGCAGTCTCTACATGGTCGTCACCCTTTTCATCATCTCGATCGTGAGTTTCATCCTGATCGAGGCTCCTCCGGGTGACGCACTCACCGCCGAGATCCAACGTCTGCGGGCGATCGGGAACAACGTCTCCCAGGACCAGATCACCGCGCTCGAGATCCGCTATGGCGTGAAGGACCCGGTGATCAAGAAGTACGGCAAGTGGATGTTCGGTATCGGCACCGAGGGCTGCGGTTTCGTCTGCGGTGACTTCGGCCAGTCGTTCTCGCACCGGACGCCAGTCGGCGACCTCGTGTGGGGCCGAATGGGTTACTCGGTTCTCCTAGCCGGTAGTGCCGTGGCGATCGCGTGGCTGATCGCGATACCTGTCGGGGTGTATTCGGCTACCCATCGATATTCGATACCCGACTACATCATCACCACGATTCAGTTCATCGGCGTCGCGATTCCGGAGTTCCTGCTCGCGTTGATCGTGCTGGTCTTCGCCGCCCGGTTCCTCGGTGCCGACGTCGGCGGGCTGTTCTCGAACGAGTTCCAGGACGCGCCCTGGAGCTTCGCCAAGTTCATCGACTTCCTGAAACACATATGGGTCCCGCTCGTCGTCATCTCAGCGGGTAGCACCGCCTGGCTCACCCGAGTGATGCGAGCAAATCTGCTCGACGTGTTGAACCAGCAGTACGTCCAGACGGCGCGAGCCAAGGGTGTGCTGGAGCGTCGGGTGGTCTGGAAGCACGCGGTGCGTAACGCGATCCACCCCTTGATCATGGCGCTCGGCACGACGTTGCCGGTCGTCATCTCCGGTGAGGCGATCGTGGGCATCGTGTTGAACCTGCCGACGATCGGGCCGCTGTTCCTCGAGGCGTTGATCAACCAGGACATGTATCTCGCGGTCGGCATCTTGATGTTGACGTCCATGCTCTTGATCATCGGAAACCTCTTCGCCGATATCGCCTTGGCCTGGGTCGATCCGCGGGCGCGTTCTGCGGAGTGAGGGGAGACGTGAGATGGCGATCCTTTCCGAGCCCACCCACGATGTGACCGCAGCGCCGGAACGCGGCAGCGACGTCGGCGAGATCTCGCAGTGGCGGTTGATGGCGAGGCGGTTCAAGCAGAGCAAGCTCGCGGTCGGCGGCGGGATCATCTTGTTGATCATGTACGTCGTCGCGCTCTTCGCGCCGTTCCTGTCGCCCAACGACCCGGTTGCGGTCGACACGGACTACAAGAACGCCGCACCGTCGAAGTTCACCTGGGACGGCGGACTCGCGATCTGTGGTCAGACCCAGGCGCTCAACGAGGAGACGTTCACCTTCGAGTACCAGACGGACTGCAGCAAGGCGGTCAAGGTTCAGTGGTTCGGCAAGGGGTTCGAGTACAAGCTGTTCGGCCTCATCCCGACCGACCGCCACCTCATGACCACTCCAGAGGGAGCCAAGCTCCTGCTGTGGGGTGCGGACCTTGACGGCCGCGACGTCTTCGCCCGCACGCTCGAGGGAGCTCAGATCTCGATGACGATCGGCCTTCTGGGTGTGGGCATCGCCACCGTGCTGGCGGCGATCATCGGCACCATCTCGGGCTACTTCGGTGGAATCGTCGACAACCTGCTGCAGCGAGCCATCGAGGTCATCCTCTCGATACCGACCTTGCCCTTGTGGGCGACGATGGCGGCGGTCCTGCCACGGGACATGTCGGTGACGAGACGGTTCTTTCTGATGACGCTCATCCTGTCGCTCGTCACCTGGGCCGGGCTGGCGCGCCAGGTGCGAGGGAAGGTGATGGCGTACGCGAGTGCGGACTACGTCGCGGCGGCACGCGCGGCGGGGAGCGGCCACCTTCGGATCATCCTCACCCACATGGTGCCGAACTCGGTGAGCCACCTGGTGGTCGTCACCATGCTCGCCATCCCGGCATCGATCCTTTTCGAGACCTCGCTTTCGTTCCTGGGCATCGGCATGTTGCCGCCGGCCGTGAGCTGGGGCGTGCTGCTACAGGACGCGCAGAAGGTTCAGGTCGTCACGCAATATCCATGGATGCTGATTCCGGCGGCCGCAGTCATCCTTGCGGTGACGTGCTACCAGTTGCTCGGCGACGGTGTGCGTGATGCGGTGGATCCCTATGGCTGATGGGGCGACACCGACGCAGAGACGTTCATCGGCGCGGGGCAGAGAGGTAGGGATCGAGGAAATGACTGAACCGACACTCGCAGGCACCAGCCCTTCGCAGTCCCTTCGGGATCAAAGCGAGATGCCCGCCGAGTCCGTGGTGAGTGTCCGCGACCTCCATGTGGAGTTCCCCACCCCGGTCGGTCTGGTGCGCGCCCTGAACGGTGTGAGCTTCGACGTGCCGCGCGGGAAGGTCCTGGGCATCGTCGGCGAGAGCGGGTGCGGCAAGAGCGTGACGGCGCGTGCGATCCTGCGGATCATCGAGAAGCCGGGTCGCATCGTGGGCGGCGAGATCCTCTTCCGGCCCATGCGCCGTCGCGGCCGGGGTCGAGCCGGACGCACAGGTGACGACGCGTCACGGGTTCCTGCGACTGGCTCGGGCGTCGACGGCAACTCCGGCGCAGGCGGCAGTGCTTCTGAGACCAATGGCGTGGTCGAGCTCACCGGTCTCGACCCGGGCGGCCCGGAGATCCGGCGGATCCGTGGCCAGGAGATCTCGATGATCTTCCAGGAGCCGATGACCTCGCTGAACCCCGTCTACACGGTGGGGAACCAGATCGAGGAAGCGATTCTGCTGCACCAGACCTCCGACCGCGCCGAGGCCCACCGCCGCGCCGTCGAGATCCTCCGCCGAGTGGGAATGCCGAACCCGGAGCGCATCGCACGCAGCTATCCGCACCAACTGAGCGGTGGGATGCGGCAGCGTGCGATGATCGCGATGGCCCTGTCGTGCACACCGACGCTGCTCATCGCCGACGAGCCGACGACAGCGCTGGACGTCACCACCGAGGCGCAGATTCTCGAGCTGATGCGAGAGCTGCAGGCCGACTTCGGGATGTCCATCATGTTCATCACCCACAGCATGGGCGTGGTGGCGCAGTTGTGTGACGAGGTCATCGTCATGTACCTCGGTCGAGTGGTCGAACGCGCGCCGGTCGAGGAGCTGTTCCACGATCCCAAGCACCCGTACACCGTGTCCTTGTTGCGGTCGATTCCACGCATTGGCGTGAACCGCGGCGAGCGGTTGGAAGTCATCAAGGGAACGGTTCCGGACCCGTACTCCACGGTTCCTGGCTGTCCGTTCCACCCGCGGTGCCCGAGCGCCATCCAGGGGTTGTGCGACACCGTGTTGCCCCTGGAGACCCAGATTGCCGACAAGCCCAGCCACGGCGTTCGGTGCCACCTCTACCCCGGCAGCACGCCGACTGAGGTGGCAGATCAGAACCCGGTCGCCGCCGCAGGCAGCACCGGCACGGCCACGACCCCTCGGGGTGGGGCTGAGACGACCTGAGGGCGTGACAGGAGGAGAAATCGTGGGCGAACTCTTGCTCGAGGTCAAAGGACTCAAGAAGCACTTCCCCATCAAGCAAGGCTTCTTCAGGCGCACTGTCGGTCACGTCCGTGCGGTCGACGGTCTCGATCTTTCGGTGAATCGCGGCGAGACGTTCGCGATCGTCGGTGAGAGCGGATGCGGGAAGAGCACATCCGGCCGTACCATCCTTCGCCTCGAGGAGCCGACGGCGGGCGAGATCATCTACCACCACGAGACTCTCGGGAAGATCAATGTCGAGAAGGCGGACTCGAAGCTGTTGAAGCGGATCCGCCCGGAGATGCAGATCATCTTCCAGGACCCGTTCTCGTCCCTGGACTCCCGGATGACCGTGGGCCGGATCATCGCCGAGCCGATGGTCATCAACGACACCTTGCGTGGGCGGGAACTGAAGGACCGGGTGGCCGAGCTCCTCACGGTCGTGGGCCTGCGACCCGAGCACGCGAGTCGTTATCCCCATGCGTTCTCCGGCGGTCAGCGGCAACGTATCGGGATCGCGCGGGCGCTTGCGCTGAACCCCAAGCTCATCATCTGTGACGAGCCGGTCTCCGCACTCGACGTCTCCGTGCAGGCGCAGGTGCTCAACCTGCTCGAGGATCTGCAGGAGCGCTTCAACCTCACGTACATCTTCATCTCGCACGACCTGAGTGTGGTCGAGCACATCGCAGACCGCGTGGCGGTGATGTACGTCGGCAAGGTGGTCGAGGTCGGCACGACCGATCAGCTCTTCTACAACCCGAAGATGCCGTACACCGAGGCGTTGCTGTCGGCCCTGCCGAAGCCGGATCCGCGCAACCGGAGCAAGCCGACGCTGCTCGCCGGTGAGGTGCCGAGCCCGGCCAACCCGCCGAGTGGCTGCTACTTCCATCCCCGTTGTCCATACGCGCAAGAGATCTGCAAGAAGGAGGCCCCACCGCTTCAGGACACCGGTGACGGCCACCTGGCGGCGTGCCACTTCGCGAACGAGCTCACGCTGAAGGGTGCGACGCCACTGACCGAGATCAAGGCGCCGGACATCATCACGGCGACGGCGAGGCACCAGGCGTCCGTCGCCGCAAGCAGCGCCGCCCAGCCAACAGAAGCGTCGGAGCAGGCGGGATCAGGAGCCACATCGTGAGTGCCGAGAGCCAAACCGGAGCGGACACCAAGCCGGACGAGCAGGCACAGCCTGCGTCCGGCAAGCGGAAGGTTCGCCAGGGCCGTCCGAGGTTCGTCGGCGTCACGACCTACCAGGACCCGCTGGGACGGTTCTGGTTCCGCTATCCCTCGGACTGGAGGGTCTACGACCTCACAGATGATCGCGAGGGCGTGATGTTCGCCCCTAACGAGGCGGACAACGTGCCCAACGAGGAGAACCCGTCTCCGAAGACCTACTTCGCTGCCTGGGTGAGCAAGCTGGGCGAGCACGTGGTCGCTGAGGACCTTCCGGTGTTGCAGGAAGGTCTGGAGGCCGGGCTGAAGCAGCTCCCCGGGGTCGAGGTCGAGAAGGCCAAGGACGACGTCTTCGGCAATCTCGTCAAGCTGGAGCGCATCTACGAGTTCGACGACGGCGGGGAGCGGCGCAAGCGGCGCACCTGGACCCTGTACGTCGACTACTGGCAGATCGTTCTGGTGTTCCAGGGCGAGACGCCGGAGGAGTACAAGTACTGGTTGCCGATGGGCAACTACTCGTTCGCGACGTTCAACATCCCCGAGGAGCTGTGGTTCGCGACCGACCGCGACCTGCGCCCGTACGACTGAGACGCCACGGCCTCGCCTGTCCGCAAAATGATCACGTTAAGGGGCTCTTCGGGGTCTGAGCACGGCCGGCTTGCCCTGCGTGGGTGTTGCCCGGAATGTGACGTACGTCCAGAGCGGCCAGCCAGGATGGTCTGCCAAGGCCGGCGCTTCCGTCTGCTGAGGACCTCTTAGCAGTCAGCCCGGGAGAGTGCTAACCTTTGCTCAGCCATCCGCTGTCGCGCCCAGCGACCGCGAGGCGGGAGGGCCCGGCGGCCTCGGTACGTGCCGCGGCCCGGTAGTGCGATGAGTGGAGGAGCGGTGCCGACGTATCAGTACGCGTGTGTCGACTGTGACGAGAAGCTCGAGGTGGTCCAGAAGTTCACCGACGAGCCACTTTCTGAGTGCCCGAGCTGCTCTGGGCGGCTTCGGAAGGTCTTCAGTGCCGTCGGCGTGGTCTTCAAGGGCTCTGGCTTCTACCGGACCGACAGCCGCGCCGAGAACGGCAAGGGGAAGAGTTCCAGCTCGGGTGAGAGCTCGTCGACGTCGAGCAGCTCGGACTCGAAGGGCTCGAGTGACGGCGGATCGGGCGGCAAGTCCTCGGGCGACAAGTCGGTAGGCGCTGCCGCATAGCGTCGGACGCCCTGGCCTGCGCGGCCAGCAACGAACTTCACGACAGCAGTTGTCCACAGATCGCGCGGTGGCTCCATCTGTGGACAACTTCGGACCAGGCGTGGGCGATCGCCTCTAGGCTCGATCGGCATGGACCAGCCTGAACGTTCGCCAACACGTACTCAGCCCGCGCCAGCCGCCACCGGGGCCGCCGCGGACCGGCGGGCACAGATCGGGGTGATCGGCGGCTCCGGCTTCTACGCCTTCCTGGAGGACGCGACCGAGGTCAAGGTCTCCACGCCGTACGGCGAGCCGTCGGATCCGCTCGTGGTCGGTGACGTCGATGGCCGCACGGTTGCGTTCGTGCCCCGTCACGGCCGAGACCACCGGTATCCGCCGCATCGGATCAACTACCGAGCCAACCTGTGGGCCCTCCGTTCGCTGGGCGTCCGGCAAGTCCTCGCACCGTGTGCGGTCGGGTCGCTTCGACCCGAGCTAGGTCCGGGCAGCCTCGTGGTCCCCGACCAGTTGGTCGATCGCACGACCAGCCGGGTGCAGACGTTCTACGACACAGCTGCGGTGCACGTGACGTTCGCCGATCCGTACTGCCCGGACGGACGCGCGGCGGTGGTGGCGACGGCGCGAGATGCCGGGTGGGATGTCACCGACGGCGGCACGATGGTGGTGATCGAGGGCCCGCGGTTCTCCACCCGAGCCGAGTCGCGATGGTACGCGGCGCAGGGTTGGTCGCTTGTGAACATGACCGGGCATCCGGAGGCCGTGCTCGCGCGGGAGCTCGAGATGTGCTACACCGCGATCGCCCTGGTGACCGACCTCGACGCCGGCCTGCACGTCGGCGAGGGCGTGAGCCAGGCCGAGGTGTTCGCGATCTTCGCCGAGCATGTCACACGACTGCGTGACCTGCTCTTCGCGGTGGTTCCACAGCTGCCGGAGAGCCGGACCTGTCCCTGCGCATCGGCACTCGGCGGGCTCCCTGTGCCCTTCGAGCTCCCCGGATGATCGGCGCGCACCACGGGGGATGATCTGAATGCCCTTGTCTTCACCGGCGCGACGGTTCGTACGTGAGCTCACACGTGGCATCGCGTGGCACCGGCGACTGCTCTCGGGTGCGTTGGCCGCGGGTGCGGTGGCAGCAGGGCTTCATGCGATGAGCCCGGCAGCGCCGCCGACGACCACAGTGCTCACGGCAGCACGCGACCTGCCGGGCGGTCATCGTCTCACGGCCGACGACGTGCGCGAGGTCGCCATGCCGCGGGATCTGGTCCCTTCAGGCGCCTTGAAGCCCGGTAGCGACTGGTCCCGGCGCATGCTCAGGGCGCCAGTGCGCGCTGGGGCCCCGCTCACCGACGCCAACCTGCTGGGTTCGGACCTGCTGGACGGCCGGGACCAGCACCTGGTGGCGGCGCCGGTTCGGCTCGCCGACCCCGGTGTCTTGGCGCTGGTCGACGTGGGAGATCGGGTCGACGTCCTCGCTGCGCCGGCCGACGTCGAGCACGCCGGCGAGCCGGCGCACTTCGTGGTACGCGGGGCCCGCGTGGTCGCATTACCCCGACGCGCTGTCGACGACGGGCTGGACGGCCTTGGACTAGGCGGGGCCGGCGGGCCCGAGGTGGTAGGAGAGGGCCTCGTCGTTCTGGCCGTGGCCCCTCACGTGGCGGCCGAGCTCGCCCGGTCCGCCGTGACGTCCCGCCTGTCCCTCGTCCTTCGCGACGTCGCCTAGCATCGGGACGTGCGTGCCGTGACTCCGCGTCGCGGGGGCCCAGCCGACCGCCCGCCGGCCCTAGATGAGGGATGGACCGGTGGCGCCGGCACGCGCCGCCGACACCGCTGGAGGGCTGTCTGGCAGGCCGGGGGCGTCCCGATGGTCCTCGCGATACCTGCGGCCGTTGCTCTCGGATTCCTGGTTCTCCCGCTCGTCGGACTGGTCGTCCGCACTCCGTGGTCCCGGCTCGGTACCGAGCTGTTCGCAGCCGGTGTCTGGGAGGCGCTTCGGCTTTCCCTGCTCTGCGCGACCCTCGCGACGATCGCCGCCACGGTGGCCGGCGTCCCGTTGGCGTGGCTGCTTGCCCGCTCGAACGTGCCTGGTCGCCCCCTGCTTCGTGCCCTGGTGACCGTTCCGTTGGTGCTGCCTCCCGTGGTCGGAGGCGTCGCGCTCCTCGCGGTCTTCGGACGTCGCGGTCTCGCCGGCCAGTGGCTGGACCAGTGGTTCGGCATCTCGCTGCCGTTCACGACAGCTGCCGTGGTGCTGGCCGAGGCGTTCGTGGCGATGCCGTTCCTCGTCCTCAGCGTCGAGGGCGCGCTGCGTGGGGCGGATCCGCGGTACGAGGAGGCAGCGGCGACGCTCGGTGCCACGAAGTGGCTGGCCTTCCGTCGAGTCACCCTGCCGCTCGTGGCGCCAGGGATCGCGGCCGGGGCCGTGCTGGCGTGGGCGCGGGCGCTTGGTGAGTTCGGCGCGACGATCACGTTCGCGGGCAACTTCCCGGGTACGACGCAGACCATGCCGCTCGCGGTCTACGTCGCACTCGAGACCGATCCCGATGTGGCGATCGTGCTGAGCTTGCTCCTGCTTGCCGTGTCGGTCGCGGTCCTCGCGGCGCTGAGGAACCGATGGGCGCCGACGACATGACAGCCGCACACCCGCTTGCCGGATCAGGCCTCGACGCGCGCCTCGTGGTGACCCGTGCGTCGTTCACCCTCGATCTCCGGCTGGAGATCGCTCCTGGCGAGGTGGTGGCGCTCCTCGGACCGAACGGCGCCGGCAAGACCACGACGCTGCGCGCACTCGCTGGCCTGGTGCCGCTCACGGCCGGTTTCGTACGCCTCGACGGTGAGGTGCTCGAGGAGCCTGCGACGGGACTGCGCCTCCCGCCAGAGCGGCGCGAGCTCGGGGTGGTCTTTCAGGACTACCTGCTGTTTCCTCACCTGTCGGCGGTCGAGAACGTCGCGTTCGGTCTGCGCGCACGTCGGGTGCCGCGTCGCGAGGCACATGCCCGGGCACGCGTCTTCCTGGATCGGTTCGGGCTCGCCGAGCTGACCGAGGCGAAACCACGGCAGCTCTCGGGCGGCCAGGCACAACGGGTCGCACTGGCCCGAGCGCTTGCCGCCGAACCCCGATGCCTGCTGCTCGACGAACCGCTCGCCGCCCTTGATGCCGCGACCCGTGCGGACGTGCGGGCAGACCTCCGCCACCGGCTCGAGGCGTACGACGGGAGCTGTCTGCTGGTCACACACGATCCGCTGGATGCGATGGTGTTGGCCGACCGGCTGGTGGTGCTGGAAGGCGGCAGGGCCACGCAGGAGGGTGAGCCGGCAGAGGTCGCCTACAACCCGCGCACCGACTACGTGGCCACACTGGTCGGGCTGAACCTCTACCGAGGGCGGGCCGAGAGGGGTGTCGTCCAGCTCACCGGCGGCGGTGAGCTAGTCGCCGCCCAGCCTTTGTCGGGTCAGGTGCTCGTGGCCTTTCCGCCGGCCGCCGTCGCCTTGCACCGCACGCAGCCCGATGGATCTCCGCGTAACTGTTGGCCGGTGACGGTCACCGGGTTGGAGCGCCACGGTGACCTGGTGCGCGTACGGCTGGACGGCAAGCCCTCGGTGCTGGCCGACGTCACCCCTGGTGCCGTCGCCGAGCTCGGGATCGCGCCGAACGCCGCACTCTGGGCGGCGGTCAAGGCCACCGAGACCCGGATCTATCCCGCGTGACAGGACGCGGGGTGATCGTGAAGAGCGAGCCCCGACAGACCGATCCTCGCTGAGCCGGTGCTCTCCTGGCGGCCAGGCGTCGCCGGGCGCAGCCCGCGGCCGTCGGCGGTCGCGGGTGATAGGTGATCGACGGTCGGCGACACGGCCGGTTTCGCCGTGTCGCAGCCAAGACCCGGGCGGGTCCCCTTGGCAGATCGCCGTCGACCCGGTAGGACGGCACGCATGACGAAAATTGGACTCACATCTGATCTCACCGCCGAGCTGCCAGGCGGCGGGCGGATCCCACTCCTCGGGTTCGGCACCTGGCAGCTGCGTGACGAGGAGGCACGCCAGGCCGTCATCTGGGCGCTGGAGGCCGGATACCGGCACATCGACACGGCGACGGGGTACGGCAACGAAAGCCAGGTCGGCGCCGCCCTGCGCGCGAGTGGTGTGCCGCGGGAAGAGGTCTTCATCACGACGAAGCTGCCGCCCGACCACGTGGGTCGGGAGCGCCAGACGCTCGAGGAGAGCCTGCAGAACCTCGGCGTTTCGTACCTCGACCTCTGGCTCGTCCACTGGCCACCCGGCGGCACCGCGGGTGTCAGCTCCTGGCGCGTCTTCATCGAGGCCCAGAAGGAGGGTCTCGTCCGCCACATCGGAGTCAGCAACTACTCCCTCGAGCAGATCGACGAGCTGGTCACCGAGACCGGGAAGGCGCCGGCGGTCAACCAGATCAAGTGGAGTCCGTTCCAGTTCGATCGGGCGCTGCTCGACGGTCACCGCTCCCGTTCCGTGGTGCTGGAGGGCTACAGCCCCTTCCGGGCGGCTCGCCTGGACCATCCGGTGCTGGCGGAGATCGGACGCAAGTACGGCAAGACGCCGGCACAGGTGATCGTCCGCTGGCACCTCGAGCACGGCGTCGTGGTGATCCCGAAGTCGGCCAACCGCGACCGCATCGTGTCGAACGTCGACGTGCTCGACTTCACCCTGAGCGCGGACGAGGTGGCGTCGATCGACGCGCTGGCCGAGGACTAGGCGACAGGCAGGACCGGCAAGCGGCGGGCTGGCGCCGACCGCGTTGCCCGATCAGGCGTCGGGACAAATCGGATAAATCATCACAGAGGCGTAACTTCCACCTAAATCGCTCGTTCCACCACACACAACGGAATTCCGCCAAGGCCACAAGGGAGCCTTGGGGGGCAGGCGGATTCCGCGAACGTGGAGGGACGTGACAGCCTCGATGGTGATGCGTGGACCGGGATCCTCCCCGGAAAAGCCCATCCGAGCTGGAGCGTGGGCAGGGCGTGCCGCAATCGTCGGCGCCAGCGTCGCTGTGGTGACCGCCCTCGCCGCCGCTCCAGCCGCTGCCCAGGCGGGTAGCGCCGGTGCCAGCCCGAGCAGCGACGACAAGGTCGCAACCAAGCCCGATGTCGTCGCCAGCGCAGCGGCCAGCGCGCTCAGCGCCCGGCTGGGAGGCCAGATCGCAGGCAGTGGCGGCTACATCTCGGTGCACGACGGTGTGCTGGAGAGTCTGTCCGGGGTCAAGACCCCCGAGCTACCGGTCATCGGCGACCAGGAGCTCGTGACCGCGGGCGCGCTCAGCCAGGACGCCGCCTCGACGGACACCGGGTACGCCGCGGCGTGTGCAGGGTTGATTGGCGGCACTGGCGCCGTCAAGATCGGCTCCGGCAACAGCTGCATCATCACCGCTGACGGTCGGATTGCACTGTCGCTCGGCACCCTCGACGCCCTCGGTCTGGCTGGACTACTGGGTGGCGAGCTGCCTGGCCTTCCGGCGCTGCCCCAGGTGCCGGGTGTCGGTGACCTCACGGGCGACCTTCCTGCGGTGAGCGACCTGACCGGCAGCCTGCCCGCGGTCGGCGACGTCACGGGTGAGCTCCCGGCGGTCGAGGACATCGCGAAGGGTGTTCCGGAGACCCTGCCTGGCGTGACCGGCAGCCTGCCGGTGACTGGTGACCTGGCCGGCAACCTCTCCGGTCTTGCTGGCCTGCCGCTGCCCACCCTTCCGAACCTGGAGACTCCGGAGCTCGCCGTTCCGGACCTCGCGCTCGACAGCCTCAACCTGCCGGCGCTCAGTGCTGACAGTCTCCCGGCCATCGAGCTCATGATCGTCGGTAAGTCGATCAGCGCCCAGTGCCTGGCGACTCCGAAGGAGCTCTTCGGCGAGACCAGCCCCATCGACGCCAAGCTGGTTGCCGTTGTGGCAGGCCAGGAGGTCACGATCGCCGAGCTCCCGTCGAAGGGCCTCACCGAGGTCAACCTGACCGATGTGCTCGACAAGGTGCAGGCCGTGCTGCCGATGCAGGCGAGCAGCGTGCTGACCCAGGTCCTGGCTGCGATCCCGGCCGACCAGCTCAACGCCGTGCGGCTGGCTGACATCAAGATCGGAGCGCAGGAGGTGAAGTCCGGCACGATCACCGTGACCGGTCTCGGTGTCCAGACGATGTTCCCGGGTCTGCTCGACGTGGCGCTAGCTCAGGTGACCTGCAGCAGCAACGGGTATGTCGCGGACAAGGGCGCCGCGCTCAAGGCTGGGGCTGCCGCGCCGCAGGCCGGCGCTGGTGCCGCGGTGGAGAGCAACGGCTCTGAGGTGAAGGCTGGTGTCGAGGCCGGTGGTGTCAAAGGCGAGACCGCCGTGTCGACCGAAGGCACCTCCCTCGCCACCAACCAGAGCCCGGCTGTCAAGTTCGGCCTGGGTGCGGTCGCCGCGCTCATGCTGGCTGGCATCGGTCTCGCGGGCTTCAAGCTCCGCCGCCTGATCCGGCACTGAGAAGGATCCAGGGTGTGAGGGCCGGTCGGCTAGGTCGACCGGCCCTCACGTATGTCCGCGGCTATCCGACTGGCCGAGCTGATGGGCCGGCATACCGTGCCGCGCTACTGGACGGCATACCGTGCGTGGCTCGTGCTCACCCGTCGCGGGCCGACCCGTCTGGTTGCGCGCAACCACCCGACACGGCGGATCGAGCTGCCGTACGGATCCGGCCGGGAGACTGTCCGGTCGCCTTCTTCACGTGCCGGCTGAGGTGGCTTACCGAGTCGTACCCGGTGAGCTCGGCGATCGCCTGCAGGGTCAAGGTCGAGTTGCGCAGATAGCCGATCGCGTGCCGCAGCCGTACCCCATGCATGTACGCCCGCAGCGTCGTCCCTCTGATCCGCGCGTAGTGCGCACGAAGCGTCGACTGTGACACGCCGAGCTCCCGCGCGATGTCTGCGATCTTCAGCCGAGAACCGAACCGTTCGTCGACGAGCCGTTCGGCTGCGACCACAAGGGACTCGGCCTCCGACACGGTGTTGACGTCGCGAGCCCTGCGCACGCGAAGGTCGAGCTCGGCGAGCAGCAACCGGACCAGCTCTTTGTGATCAGGTCCTGGATGGGCAATCTCGTGGGTGAGCGCGTCGAAGAGCCGACCAATCGTGCGGTCGCCGTCGTCGTAGCACAGGCGCGGCCACTGCCACGCGGCTGGCGCATCCACCTGCAGGAAGCGGTTCGTATAGCCGCCGTCGGTGTATTCGGCATGCCGCGTGTACGGGGGCGTGAGCAGGATCGTCCCGGGCGTTCCGTCGTACCACTCCTCGCCGATCGAGCAGCGCGCACGCCCGCGGACGTAGTAGACAAGCTCCCAGGACCCGTGGGCGTGCAGGGGAAAGTCCCGGCCTCTGCCTGCGACGTGCATCCCACCGCCGAGCAGTTGCAGCGGTGTGTCGTACGACGGCATGTGAACCCTGACTCTCGGTTAGGACGTCCGTGTGCGGGCGGCAAGAAGGCCGTTGATCAGCCCGGCTCCCCGCTCGGCGTCGTCGACGCTGATGCCGAGGGTGCCGCCGTCACGGTAACGGATGACGAGGCAGTCGCCTCCGCGGATCATGATCGTGGCGCTGCCTGGCAGGCCTCGGTATCCCCAACCGCCGACCTCATGTGGCATGCGCCTCTCGACCCACGCGTCGTCGAGCTCGGTGAGCCCTACTCGCCGAACCGGCCACCGCAACGGGCCGAACGCGATACCGAGCCCTGCTTCGGTGACCTGGACGCGGATCGTGGAGATCGCGAGGCCGGCGATGCCGGTCAGGGCGAACGAGCCGGCGGCGAGCCAGAGCCACGGGGAGGGGCGGAGAACCACGATGACGAGGGCGAGGACGACCCCCACCGTGAGAAAGGCCCACCCAAGGCCGAGCAGGATGCCGTTGGTGGCGGCCGACACCCAGGTGACGCGCTCGCCGGGTTTGGGAGTGAGGACGCGGCGGCGCGAGTCGCTCGGCCGGACAGGCTCGTCCGGCCCACGACGCCCGAGGAGGTACGCCAGCGCGCCGACGCCGAACGTCGCGGCGAAGAGCGCGAAGGGCTGCCAGGTGAGGGGCCGAGCCGCACGCCAGGTGGTCACGTCGAGATTGGCCCAGACGGTGAGCGCCATGACGCCGGGGACGAACGTGCCAGCCCAGGCGAGGCCCGCGACGACGCATGCGCGGACTGGCCGGCGGCGCAGCCCGACGCCGTGGATCGCGGCACCGAGGCATGGCGTGGTGAGGACCGCGAACAGCACGAGCGCGATCACCAGCACCGCGGTGAGTGACATGGAGTCGTCGGGTCGACCCGACGTGCCCCAGTGGCTCGCCACGGGGTCGGGAAGACGGTGGGCGACGGCCAGGGGCAGCGCTGCCACAAGCCCGGCGGTGAGCAGCGTCCATGCGCAGGCGGCCAGGACGAAACGGGCCCGGAAGGTCATGACGACTCCTCGATCAAGGTGATGACGTCGCGCGGCTCGAGGCCGTAGCGCTTGGCGGAGGTGAGCAGGTCACGCACCTGCGGACGCAGAACGGCCCGCGGGTCAGGAGCGCGCACGACGGAGATCCCGCGACCTCGGCGGAACTCCACGAGACCCTCGTCGCGCAGGTCCCGTAGGGCACGGAGCACGGTGTTGACGTTGACGCCCAACGCGGCGGCGATGTCACGCGCGGGTGGCAGGCGCTCACCCGGACGTACTTCCGCCTCAGCGATCGAACGTCGTACGGCCGTCGCCACCTGCTCGTGCAGGGGACGTGGATCGTTGAGATCCAGTTTCAGCAGCATGGTGCTATTGACAATAGCACCATGCTGAACTGGCTCGATCGTGCGAGGGTGCAGCGAGGTCGTACGACGTCAGGCGAACCCGGACTCCCGGATCGTGATGTTGAGCCGGCCGTGCGCCAGCCCGATGTCGGGCATCGGATCGGATGGCGACGTGAGGATTCCTTTGGGTACGCCGTGAAAGGCGAGCCGCGACGGTCCACCGAAGACGAAGAGGTCGCCAGACCGAAGCTCGATGTCGGTCCAGGGGCGGTTGCGATTCTGCGTGTTGCCGAACCGGAAGAGGCAGGGCGCGCCCAGGCTCAGCGAGACCACAGGAGCGAGGCTCTTCTCGTCGCGATCCTGGTGCATGCCTAGGGTGGCGTTCTCGTCGTAGAAGTTCACGAGCGCGATGTCGGGTTGGTACGCCTCGGCTGCGCGTGGGTCCTCGTACGCCTCAGCGACCGCGCCTTGCCAGATCACCAAGCCAGGAAGGGAACTCCTTCACCGGCGTTCGACCGTCGTCGACGGTGCGCGAGTAGTTGCGAGGCTGGTCCGCAGAGCCCGAGCGACCTCGTGAGGAGCTACGAGTGGGCGACCAGTGCCAGCCCAGGCACACGGTCTGCACTGACATCAGGTGTCCGCTCGGCAGCCTTGTGTGTCGCATGCCGGCGTTCCCCGACGCCCAGTCCCGGCATGCCTCGACCAGCCGACGCTGCGTCTTGAGGTCGAGCCAGTCGGGAACGTGCACGGCGCCGGGGGCGATCAGCGTGCGGGTTCGGGGAACGAGCACCTACCCATAATGGACGCCATGACGAAGACCTCGCGCCACCCCAAGATCCACATCGGCCCCAAGTCTCTTCCCGAGCTCGTGGATGCGGTCAAACGAGCCGGCGGCGAGCTCACCGACCTGGCGAGTGAAGCCGAAGGACTGGTCTGGTGGGGCGGATCGCCGGGGGACTTCGTCAAGCTCGACCATCCAGGCCTGCGCTGGGTGCAGCTTCCGTCGGCTGGCGTCGAGGAGTGGGTGCGCTCCGGTGTGCTTCGACCTGATGTCGTCTACACCAGTGCCGTCGGCAGCTATGCCGAGTCTGTCGCCGAACACGCGCTGGCGCTCATGTTGGCGTGCGTACGAGAGCTCCACCACCTGGCGCGGTCCGACACCTGGACCCGACCGGACGTGGGCACGCTCTTCGACTCCACCGTGGGGATCGTGGGTTGTGGCGGGATCGGCCGGGAGCTGATCCGGCTGCTCGCGCCGTTCCGGACGCGGATCCTCGCGGTCACCAGGTCAGGGACCCCGGTGCCGGGTGCGAGCCGTACGGTCGATCCCGGCGGGCTGGAGGAAGTGCTCAGCGCCTCGGACTTCATCGTCATCGGCGCGCCCGCGACCGCCGAGACGCGGCACCTCATCGGTCGCCGTGAGCTCGAGCTGATGCCGCCGCATTGCGTGCTAGTGAACATCGCCCGAGGCTCCTTGATCGACACCGAGGCGCTGGTGGAGGCGTTGGCGGCGGGTCGGATCGCGGGGGCCGGGCTCGACGTGACCGATCCCGAGCCGCTACCGGATGGTCACCCTCTGTGGACCGAGCCGCGTGCGTTGATCACCCCGCACGCCGCCAATCCGGCGCGCATGCTGATTCCTCGCCTGGCGGAGCGCGTGGCCGAGAACGTCGGCCGATACGCCCGCGGCGAGGAGCTGCTCGGCTTGATCGATCTCTCCCGGGGCTACTGAGTCCGGCCAACCTTCCTTCCAGGCTCCCAGCTCCAAATGATCACGTTACGTGGCGTTCGGCGCCTTACAGCAGCCTCCATGCATGGCTTGGGAACGAAAGGCCACGTCAGGTATCGGTGGCGCGGTGGATGTCCGCGAGCAGGCTCTCGATACTCCGGACGTGCCACCTCTCGAGTCCGGACGTACCAGCTCTCGAGAGCCGCCTCGCTCGAGTGCCTGGAATACGTCGTCCGACGTCGGCGCCGAGGTCGCAACCGGATGGCCATCAGGTGGAGCGACGCCCGGTCCCTGGCTGACCACCCTCGGTCGTCTTGTTCGGGCTTGCGGTAAATCTCCTGATTGCTCGGTCTGCCAGTAGGGTTGTCGGTGCCTGAGCAGGGTGCTGACAGGTGTCGGTAGGCTGTGATCGGTCGAGTCGAGGCCCCCGTAGCTCAGGGGATAGAGCGTCGGTTTCCTAAACCGTGCGTCGCAGGTTCGAATCCTGCCGGGGGCACACCTCCTGATCACCCCGAATCTGCCTCTGACCTGCGGATATGCGCGAGCCCGACCAACTCGCCAGTCCGGCTGGGCACAGCTGTCACCGACGAATCCCAGTGCCCGTATCGTGCCCGCCGGCTCTGCTACCTGCGGTCGGATACCTGCCGATCGGAAGTCGGCGCAGGCAGGCAACCGGATGGCGGTCACGCGGCGAGGAACTCCGTCAACGCGTCCGAGATGGGAAGCCCGGTCAGAATCTCTATGTACAGGAACTGGCCCTGCGGGTTGACCTCCAGGAAGACATGCTCGCCGTTCTCAGCCACCTTGAAGTCGACTGTGCCGAAGACCAGACCGAGTTCGTCCATCAGCCGAAGAAGCGCGTCCCCTACGTCGTCGGGAAGCTCGTGCCGGGTACAGGGAGCATCGGAGTCTAGGCGAGAGTCCACGTCAGCGCGCCCTTGCGAGGTCAGGATGCGGGCCGCGAAGATCTGTCCTCCGATCACCGTGGCGCGCACGTCAGCCGGTCCGACAATTCGCTCCTGAAGAATGGTCGGGCACAGCGCGAGGTCCACGACGTGCTGTGAGGCCTTCGCGTCCCAGGCGCGGGTGTCGATGAACTGATGTGGGGGTGCGGTCATGGCCTTGTGCACGACCGCGCCGTGATGCTCGGCCACAAACGCCAACGCTTCCTGCGGATCACTGGTGATGAGCGTCCTGGGCACTCGGAGGCCAACCTTTGACGCGAGCGACAGTTGGAGAGGCTTCGTAGCTGCCCGTTGTTTCACCGGGTGACTTACATGGCGCATGGATTCAAGCGACAGAAGTCCGTCGAGAGCCATCGCCCACTCGTTTTGAGCGAAGGAGCGGTCGTACTCGTCGGTCAGCACAGCACCGACCTGAACGGTACCCGGGCGACGATGCCAGACGGTGGATATGTCATCCGTCGTGATCCGAGGTCTACCAGCGAGTGTGAGCGCACCGCGATGCGTGTCGGGGCTAAGGGTGACCGAATCGCCCATGCCGATTTCCCCTCGCGAGAAGCAGACAACGTCGAGCCCTCGCTGTTGGAGTTTCCGCGAAATGTGCCTCGCGTGGACGTCCTGGGGGTTGGACAGGATCAGAATCATCTGTCTATAAGCCCCTGGCTCAACAAGAACTCGCGTTCGAGGTCGCGAAAGCGTGTCGCCGGGCCGAGTGTGATGACAGGTGGCCGAACGGAGAGCGCGAACGGGCGTCGCCCAGGTGATGGGCGCTCACAGAGCTCGCCGGGGCGTGCATCCTGGAGCGGGGCCCCCGGCCGTACGACGACTCGAAATACCCGCGGCGCCAAGTGCAGTCGGTCGCCCCCCGAGGTGGGCACCTCCTCGACCTCTACGATGTCCTCTGCGCGGAAGGTAAGTCGTAGGTCGTCGACGAGAACGTGCACCTGGTCAAGGCCGCCAGCGAAAACGCGGCCAGTGAGCACGATACCGTCGGCCGCCTGTTCGTCCGCCAGCGGCAAGCGGGAGAGCCAATGATTGAAGCCGCTGCTCATCCGGGTGTCGCCCATCGGGTCTCATTGGCGCAGATCGTCGGCTGGGCAGTTGTCCGGCTCGGAGTCGTCGCAGGCGTCCGGTTGGCCCTGGCCTCCGGTGATCGTGTCCGTGTCGGTGTACGTACAGGTCCCCACGCCAATGTAGTCCTTGAACGTCCTGTCGGTGTATACCTTCTCGCCATCGCGCGCAAGCTCGATGGACTGTGTGCTGCCCGGTATGTTCTCGCCAGACACGCCGCTCGTCTTGACTCTCAAGAGAGGAGTAATCGCGCTCGGGTCCCTCACCACAACCCGCACAGCATCCGGTTGGGACTTACTAACAAACGTGACGTCGACAAGATTGGCGATGGGTACGGCGACGATGCCTCCACGAACGGCCAGATGGACATTGTCGGCGCTGCGGCTGATCGCACGACCGGTCAGCGCCGTCAGACCGACGTGATCGTCTTGCCTTTGTTCGAGGCTGTCAAGTAGCTTCCGAACTGAGTCAGGCTGCGGGGAGGCCGCCATCGTTAGCCACCTTTCTCGCCGAAGGCGAAGGCAATGCAGAGCACGCGGCACATCTTCCAAGCAGGCCCTGCACGGGGAATACCGCTACCGGTTGCCGGCTGAGCCGGCACGGGAACAGGCCTCGTGGCCTGGTCTATGGAGCTGCAGCCACCTTTCGTAGCTCAGTTCAGAAGTCCCGGAACGCGCTCTGGCGAGATCGTACCACCATTTTGGTGTCGCAACAGCCCTTTATCGCCAAACACGTCAGCAACTCAGCCAACCAGTCATCCCGCCCCATAGCTGCGGCCATAGGAACTCAACTGGGTCCGGTGTGTGGCCGGCCGGGGAGGAACCGCGCTGAGGCAACTCCTAATGGGGATCTATCGGGCGTTTCCCCCATCGGGAGTTGTTTGAGGGGGACGCTGGTCGCCGAGCGGCTGGCCGGTGAGCACTGGCAGACCTGGAGTTGTGATTCCTTCGGCTAGACATGCCCGGCCGGTCGGTGAGGGCTGCCTGTAGCACTGGAAGGGATGGTGTGCAGTCGAGCACTGATCCATTAGGTCGGACGAGGTCGTGATCGGTATCGGGGCCGACCGCGAGCTGTGGGCGGATGCCTCACTGCTGCCGGCATATGCTCGGGCTAGAGCCGTCCGAGGCTCGCAACGGCATCCGATGTGGGCTGAGCAGGAGGGAGGCTGAGGAAGCGCTATCTGGGTCGAAACTCACGCGGCATCCACCCTGGTTCGAATTGTGGATGGTCGCACCACAAGGCGGCTACCTCCCTCAAAACCCTGAACATCGCCGCCTTCTGTTCTGCGTTACGCGCTGTCCGATACATGAAAACGAACTGCCTCCGCAGCATGCAGGTTTTCATTCTGTTGTTGTATTGAGTCAGCGCCGCCCGCTCCTCCTCGGCGACCCTCTCGATGATGAAGTTGTCAATCGTACCATTAGATTCCATTTGTCAGGTCCAGGTCCCTTTGGTGGTCTGGGTGAGGTTTCAAAAGGCGCGTCTTTACCGCATCACACCATTGGTGAGTTGCCCCCGGTGTTAAAGTCCTGGCCGTACCGGGACCTTGGTCTCCTCCTTGGCTGAGGTTTACCACAGATGCGGTGTATCTCCCGGACACACCAAATGTATTGGCGCTCTGGTCAAGTTCGGGCTGCTTGGTTGCACCGAGCCTCCAGAACCCCTGGGCTGTTGGCTCACCTCGAGATCGTGTAGCGCAAGAGCCCTTGGCGCTGCGCGTTGCGGGAGTCACCAAGCTCTGCGAAGATCTCTCCCGATGGACGTTGAACCCAAAGGCAGCGGCGCGAGAGGAACGCTGCTCCTGATCCACGGAGGTCTGTGGGAAGACGGCATGGATGCCGACCGCTTCTGGCGCTGGCCCGGAATTGTCTCCGGACTGACACGGTACGGATTTGACGTGCTTGCGCCTGAGCGGCTGCGTCGGGCACCAGACTGGAGTGCCGAGGCCGACCACCTGGCGGCACACCTGCCCCCTAGACCAGTGACAATCGTTGCCGGATCGAATGGCTGCTCGGTCGCTGTGCGTCTTGCGTTGATGTTTCCGAGCCGAGTCGAACGCCTCGTACTGGCCTGGCCAGCCACGGCAGGCGACGCCGATGTCGACGCGCGGACCCGGACTGGGCTAGCGCAGCTCGGTGCGGCGCCTCATGTCATCGAGGCCCTGTTGGCCGGCCACACGCTGCGCGGTGTCACTGACGACGAACTAGCCTCGCTCGACCTGCCGGTCGCAGTCCTGCCCTCCCTGGTTGCCAACCCGTTCCACCAGAGGCACACGGTGGACCAGCTGTGTCGTATCCTGCGTCAGGCCGTCGAGTTGCCCGGCTGCCCTGAACCACCTGATCCTCGCTTCGCGGAACACGCGACGTCGTTCCTGAAGGCCATCGCCGACTTCGCCACGCCGTGACGCTCGGGTCTAGCCGGATGAGCCGTTGCTCATCGAGAGACTTGTACGACACTGTGGGACATGGCTACCGACTGGTTTCGCAGCCCGGACTGGAGCCCTGCTGCTCAGGAGGACTTTGAGAGGCGCCTCGCGCGTGCGCGACCCTACAACCGCTGGCAGTATCTGCGCATCAAAGGGCTGGCGCTTCATGATGCCGGCCTCCCCGACGCTGCGCGGACGCTCTGGCTGCGCATCCTCGACGGTGAGGGTGACGACGGATTTGAACGACCCAGTGTGCTGGAACATCTGGGCGACCTGCACAAGGACTCCGACCCGGCCGAGGCTGAGCGCTACTACCGGATGCTGCTGGCTGAGTATCCAACGCTGACCCGAACGACGGGTACGGCGGAGATCTCGCTCGCCGAGCTCTTGATCGACAAGGGCGACCAGGCCTCGCTGGAGGAAGCCGGAAGACTTCTCGATTCGTGGCTCGATCGGGAGCCCGTAAAGTTTCCCAACGTCCTGTTTCGCTGGCACCTGGCATTGATCCGTATCGCTCAGGCGACTGGCGACCAGGAAACAGTGCGGCGTTGCGCTCGAACCGCGTTGGAGCTGGCCGCCCGAGGCCCCTTGTTTCCGCGCCACAAGGATGTGGGCGTGGTTCGCACCGATGACCTGACCCTGCAACGGCTGCGCAGGCTCGCCAGGTAGTCAGACGATGCGTGTGACGGGACAGTCCTGACCGTACAGCGGCAGCCGCGCCAGACAGGCCGGGCGTGCAACCCGCGTGCACAGGCAGCGGACTGATCTGTCCCGAAGACCGCCGGCTCGGTCGACGTCATCCGCAGTACAGCACGACTAAAGGGCCGCTACAGCGTGGCGGCGTACGAATGGTCGGTATGACCTACGGTGACGTGCCGCTGAGCCGGGACGCCTACGTCGATCCGTACCTCGACATCTCCGCCGACCCGGCGGTCGTGAAGCTACTTCGCGATGCTTTGCAGGACTGCGCGGAGCACGGTGACGATCCGGTACGGGCCGAGCTGGCGCGGGAGATCCTCGCCGGCCGAATGCGCGCGAGCGAGATCATGTCAGTACCTGCGTACCGCGAGGCCTTGACGTCGGGCCTCGAGGAGTTCCTGCGTTCGCAAGACAGCCTCACTGAGGCCGAACGACTCGAGCAGGAACGCCAGGCGCACAGGCAGCTTGACGCGATTCGTTCCGAGGTGATGTCGGGCAAGGACGCTCCCGCGCACGACGCGCCCACAGAACCGGCGTCTGTAGTGCAAACCGGCTCGGAACATCCGGTTGTCGACGAGGCGCTGGACGACCTGGTGATCGGGAGTTCAGTCGGAGCAGACGATGGGGGAGGACAGCTATGGCCGTGAAGTACGACATCGGCGAGATCAAATGTTACAGCGCGACTCTTTTGGAGCTGCGCGACGACGGCTCGCTGTCGTCCTATGTACGGGACTCGACCGAGCTCGACCTGATCGATCGAGGTGTTCGATATGCCTTGCTCTCCCTCGTCGCCGACCCACACGAGAGGATCGTCAGCTCCGTACGTAAGACAGTCGAGCGCGTCGAAGAGATCCTCTATCACTCGTGGCGGGAGCTCGACGACGCGGCGATGCAGTACGAACAGTGCGAGAAGGGCAACGAGAACATCGTGGGTCGGGTGTGGACCCGAGCTGAAATGGAGCGGGCCGACGAGTCCATCGGCCCGGTGAAGCGCCCGCCGGAGGGGAACCACGGCCTGAGGACGGGTCCCGAGGCCTATTCCTGGGGCAAGACCGGGCTCGCCAGGATCTACAACATCGAGCCTCGTCCATCGCGGCACCTGGTCCCACCGCGGAACATTTTGGACCCCGATCCCGGTGCCACCAAGGCGATCGCAGGCGTTCTGGACCTCGTGAGCATATCGGCGTGGGCATTCGAGATCGTGAAGATGTTGACCGGCAAAGACGTTCCCCAGATGGTGTCGCAATTCCTTGGAGGGAATTGGGAGGCCTTCGGTAAGTGCGCAGATGCTTTGCGTCGTGTGGGTCTCGCGGTCAAGGACTTGGGCCACTACGTATGGAAGGGCAACCAGCTGCTCGACTGCACGTGGGGCGGCAATGCAGCTGACCTTTGCTTCGCTTACCACCATCGCTTGGCGAAGTCGTTGGAACGGCTCCAGGAACCACTCGACAAGCTCTCGAACGCGTATGTGGCAGTGGCGAGGGCAGTGGAGCAGCATACGGCCGCACTGGCCGACGCGCTCAAGATGCTGATCGACGAGGCGATCGCGGCTGCCTTGTCGACGGCGAGCCCGGTCGTCGCAGCCGGCATCGCGATGACTGTTGAGGGCCGACTGATGAAATGGGTGGCGAGGATTCAGTACATCATCGGCATCATGCGCGAAGCTGCTAGCCAGGCGTTGGTCGGGGTCGGAGCCGCTGTGGCGGTGCTCAACCAGTTTCTCCAGCAGTTCCCGCCGTCGGACAACTACGCCAATATGGTGCGCGGCCGCGGGTGAAGCACGTGAGAGATGCGGCAGCTCATGCCGCCTGGCCGTACGGTACGTCGAAAGAATCCCCGCACGAGTTCGTGACGTCCGTACGGCCAGGTGGCAGGGTTGTCTTAGGCTATGCCGCCCTTGGCTTCGGCGAAGCGCAACGTGTCGCCGAATGGCTCGTGTACGTGAACCTCGCGAGCCACCGAACTGTCTGACACATCAACCACTGGCACCGTGGTCAGGTCACGGCTTGCGTATCGAGCTGGACACCAGGATTGCCCGGTTCGGTGATGAAGCTGGCACGGGTACTGATCGGTGCGCCTGGTGTCGAGACGTACGGCATCACGAGGTGGTCGGCTTGACAACGTTCTGAGCTCAAGGTCATCCGCAAGTAGCCGCGCTGATGGTTCATGAACTTCACGTGCGGATTGTTGGCGAGCACGGTCTTGCTGTGGTCGTCAAGGTCCTCGCCATCCTGGTCAGAGGAAGCAGACGTCCCGGCGAACTCGACGGCGACCGTGGGGGAGTTCGGATCGTCGAAGTCCGCCTTGAGATCGGACGCCATGTGGCGGTGACGGTCGCCGCTCACGACCACCGGGTTCACACCCTCAGTCTTGGTGAACGCTGCGAAGAGCCGGTCCCGAGCTGCTTTGTAACCGTCCCACGCGTCCATGAAGAACGGTGGCGAGTCGCTGCCGTCGAGAGCACACTGGGTCATGGGTACCTGGTTGGCGAGTACGTTCCACATGGTGCCCGAGGCCGCGAGACCGTCGTACAACCAACGCTCCTGCTCGAATCCCAGCATCGTCCGCGCCGGGTCCAAGCGTTCGGTGCACCCGGCCTTTGCGCCATCCCCGCACGCCTGGTCGTCGCGGAACGTACGACCATCGAGGATGTGGAACGTCGCCAGCCGGCCGTAGCGGAGGCGACGATAGAGCGTGATGTCTGCTCCGTCGGGCTTTTGCGGCAGTCGCAGCGGCAGGTTCTCGTAGTACGCCTGGGCCGCCGCGGCACGCCGCGCCCGGAAGACTGCCGGGTCCTCACCGACGTCGCGTGAGATGTCACCGGCCCAGTTGTCGTCGACGTCGTGGTCGTCCCACGTCACAACGAACGGCGTGGCGGCGTGGGCTGCCTGCAAGTCGGGATCGCTGTGGAACACCGCGTGCCGGTTGCGGTAGTCGGCGAGGGTCAGCGGCTCGTTCCTGATCTCGACGGGCAGGGCAGTCTGCCGATGCAGCCCGTCGGCCGGGATGACGTTCTCGTAGATGTAGTCACCAACGTGGAGAACGAGGTCGAGGTCGTCCTCTGCCATGTGCCGGAACGCGGTGTAGAACCCCGCCCACCACGCCTGGCACGACGCGACACCGAAGCGGATCTGATGCGGTGTCGAGTGCGCGGCCGGTGCGGTCTTGGTCCGCCCGACCGGGCTCTCGAAGCCTTGCGCCATGAAGCGGTAGAAGTACTCTCGCTCGGGTTCCAAGCCGTGGACCTCTACATGGACGCTGTGTCCCAGCTCGGGCACGGCCATCCGCTGTCCTTGCTTCACCACCTTGCGGAAGCGTTCGTCGTGGGCCACCTGCCATCGCACCGTGACTGGGTGGTGAGGCATGCCGCCTCGACCGTCGAGGGCGAGCGGGTCCGGTGCCAGTCGGGTCCACAGGACCACGCCGTCGGGGTGAGGATCGCCGGATGCGACGCCGAGAGTGAACGGATACTCGGTCACAAGCCTTCCTGCCGACGCCTTGGCGTGGGTGAAGCCAGTCGCATAGATCGCCAAGCCGCTGATGCTGGTCGTGAGCAGCCTGCGTCGCGCGAGACCGCGCCCTCGACGCGCACCGTCTCCCTCCGGCCTGCCCCAGTCGGCCATAGATGCCCCCTCCTGCCGCACTTTCGACGTAAGACCGGAACATCCGTCTTGCGACTGTAGTCGTCTGAAGCGGGCAGGACATCGCCAGAGCTCGGCCGGTGTGTGCCACGTTGCGACGGGCTACGTCCGCACCCGGACGCTCATACGCAGCGCTGCATCGTCTGCAGCGAAGCGACTCGTCGATGGAGGTGCGAGCGCGAACGTCCTTTCATGTCGTACGAACGCAAGGACGCCGAATCGTTGGCAGCAAGCAAAAGCTGGACCACCAACCTGCTGTCGGTCCGTACCAACTCACCATCTGTATTGAGGCCAGCAGGTGTGGCTCGACGAGTTCTCCGCCGATTGCTCAGTGGCGTCGGCACTCACGTCGTGAGCTGAGGTAGCCCTCGTCGAGCCAGACACGTACATTGCTGTTGGCGGTACTCCGACCTCGCTCACGCTGCTACGCCAAGGGTCAACGACCCGGCTGCCAGCGCCATGTAGATGAAGGGGTACGGGATGTGGGAGTACCACCGTGCTCGAACCACGGTGATTATCGCCCCGATGAAGTACAACACGAGCCCGACTGCTGCAAGTTCGCCGATGGCAGGGACGATCAGACCGATCAGCAGTCCAACCGCACCGGCGGCCTTGGCCGTACCCAGCCACGGCCACCAGGAACGCGGCACGCCGTACGCGTCCAGGTTGTCGACGACCCACTTCGCCCGGGTGAAGACAGCTATGGCCGAATAGCCCGTCATCAAGGCGGCAAATACCGTGACAGCCACATAGGCGATGATCATGAAAGCGCTCCTTCTCGAGCAGCCGGCGCTGCGCCGGCTGGTGTCCTGGTTTCCGGTGTCTTGACCAGGCACGACCGCCAAACGTGACAAGGTCGTCGAAGACATCCGTCCACACACCGAGCCGATGCATGCGAATGCCCCGACCGCACGCCGCCGGCTGATCGCCGACGCGACCGTGCGGGCGCCCCCAGTGCTGCTCAGCGCATCCGACCGGGCGTCCCGTGAGGCCTATGCGGTCGGGGCGCTCACGGTGGGCGGTCAGCCGGCCTGGGTGCGGAGGCTACGCGCCAGCGTGGGGATCATCACCGCCGCAGCGACAAGGTGCAGCCCGACGAGGGTGATCATGAACGCCGCCTGTCTCGAAGCAAAGCGGCGAGGCGCGCAGGTTGCGGCGCTGCGGACGACCGACGACCTGGCACGCCCCGGAGGGCTGTACAACAAGGTGGGGTTCGTGCACGTGGGCCACGAACGTATCTGGGAGCTTGACCACATCGACAGCCTCGACCTCGTCTGACGGGTTTGCCGCATTGAGGGCCCGGGTGGCCGCGTGAGCACCAATGCCCGGTCGCCCGTCCAGCCTCTGCGTTCGCGTCAGCATGAGGCGCGGTCGGAGGCGGGCGGAGCCTCGACATGTGTCCTGGCGTTGACACTGCGCGATTTGCGCGGCTTAGTAGGACCATGAGGGCCATATCGGAGGCTTGGGCGGCGGTCCGACTGGCGAGCCAGATCAGAAGGCAACAGATCGGTCTGTGGTGGCTTGCCCGCGTTCGGTCGGATCCGCTCAGTCAGGCATGGTGCCGGGGCGGCATCGTCGACCCGTACCCCATCTACGCGAAGCTTCGCGCCGCCGGCCCGCTCACCCGTAGCCTCACCGGGCACTGGGTCACGGCACAGCATCGGACTGCCCAGCAGATACTCCGTGACCGGCGGTTCGGGGTTCAGGCGAAGGACACGCCGTACCTACCCGACCATGCGACCACGGGCAGCGTTCCGCGCTCAGGCGTCCTAGGGCGCAGCGAGACATCGTTCCTGGAGCTTGATCCGCCAGACCACACGCGGCTGCGTCGACTGGCCGCTCCCGCATTCAGCCCGCGGATGATCGCGAGCTACCGCGACCGCGTCGAACGCGTCGCCCACGACCTCATCGAGTATGCGATCGCGAAGGGCGAGTTCGATCTCATGGCCGACTTCGCCGGACCGTTGCCGATCCGGGTGATCAGCGACCTGCTCGGGATCCCCGACGTGGACAACGACGCGTTCATGCGGTACGGCAGCATCCTGGGTGCCGCGCTCGACGGCATGCGCTCGGTCAGGCAGGCGCGGGAGTTCGCGGTCGCGGTGTCCGAGTTGAACGCGATGTTCACGCGACTGCTCCATCGCCGCGAGGACCTGCCGGCCGACGGCCTCATCAACCGTCTCGCCGAAGCGGCCGACGAGCAGAAGCTGACACCAGCCGAGCTGCTCGTGACCTGCAGGTTGCTGCTCGTCGCGGGCTTCGAGACAACCGTCAACCTGATCGGTAACGGGATGCTTGCGCTGCTCGGGCACCTCGACCAGTGGCGGGCACTCCAGGCCGACCCCGATCTCGCGTCACAGGTGGTCGAGGAGACCCTGCGTTACGACCCGCCGGTGCAGGCGACGTCCCGCATTGCGCACGAGCCGGTCGAGGTGGCCGGTCACACGATCCAGACCGGACAGATGGTCGTCGTCGTCCTCGCGGCAGCCGGGCGGGATCCCGCGGTTCATCCGGATCCAGACAGGTTCGACATCGGCCGCGAGCAGACCGCCGAGCACCTGGCGTTCTCTGCAGGCCCGCACTACTGCCTCGGTGCTCCTTTGGCCAGGTTGGAAGGGGAGATCGCGTTCCGGACGCTGGCGGAACGACTTCCAGAGGTCGCACAGGCTGGTCCGGTCCGCCGGCGTACGACCTTCACGATCCGCGGGCTGTCGAGCTTCCCGATCCGCTTGGCGCAACGTGAGACAGCACGTGAGCCACATCTCACGACCGTCACCTGACGGTCAGGTGTGGTTGCTGCGGTGGGATCCCGTGCCTGCCAGCTTCGTGAGCGCGGCACCGACATGGTCGGGGGGAAGAACGAGCTTCTCCCGTTCGGCTCGCCTCTGCCCGTAAGGCTTGGCGCTGGAGTAGCCGTAGTAGGGCTTGCCCTCGCGCAGCGGGATCCGGTTGAAGACCGTGCCGATCAGCCGACCTTTCACCGATGTCAGGCGTTCGACGGCGGTGCGCACCTGTTCCCGGGTCGTCTTGCCGTACCGCACGACGAGGAGCGCGCCGTCCGCACGCGCCGCGAGCAGTGCCGCATCAGTGACGGGAAGGAGCGGCGGCGCGTCGAGGATGACGGTGTCGAAGGTGTGTCGCAGCTCGCCCAGGACGTCGGCAAAGGCCTGTGACTGCAGCAGGTCCGCGGGCTGCGGCGGCATCGCGCCACCCGTGAGCACCGGGAGGGCGTCCCGGCCGAACGGCTGCATCGCCGCGCTGAGCGTCGCGCGACCGATGAGAACAGTGGTGAGCCCGACAGCGGACTCCAGCCCGAGGTAATGGCCGATCCGCGGCCGGCGCAGGTCGCATTCGACCAGTGCTACACGTTGCCCGCTCTTCGCCATGGTGATGGCGAGGTTGCAGGCGCTCACGGTCTTCCCCTCCCCGGGGACCGAGCTGGTTACGACGAGCACCTTGCTGGGTTTGTCCACCTCGACGAACTGCAAGTTCGTGCTCATGATCCGGAACGCCTCGGCGCGAGGCGCATGTGGCTCGACGACGTTGAGTGTCGGCTTGCTGGTCGCGTCCGGATCCGCCGGGATGTGGCCGAGCGCCGGGGCGCCGGTCAGCTCGGCAAGCTCGTCGGCGTCACGCAGTGACGTGTCGACGGCTTCGCGCAGCGCCGCAAGACCCAACCCGAGAAGCAGTCCGAGCATCGCGGCAAGGCCCAGGTTGAACGTGAGGCGCGGCGAGACCGGACGGTCGGAGGCACTCGGTGAGCCCAGGATGCTCGCTTTGATTGCGGCACCATCGGCGTCCTTCGCGGTCTCCAGTTCCGCAACCAGCCGGACGAACTCCTTGCCCAGCGCGTCGACGAGTCGAAGTGCCTGCGCAGGGTTCGGATCGGTCGCCCTCACCTCGAGGATCACGGTCTTCGGTACGACGGTCGCCTGGATCCGGTTGGTGAGCTCGCCCGGTTCGGTCTCGAGGTCGAGCCGATCGATGACCCTGGACGCAAGCTCTGGGCCATCGATGAGGTTGGCGTACGACTGCACGCGTTGCTCGGCGAACAGACCACCCTGGTAGAGCTCGGCGGCACCCGTCCGGGTCGTCGACACGAAGATGCGGACCTTCGCGGCGTACTGAGGCGTCATCCGCATCGTCAAGGCGGCGGCGACGCCGACCGTCACGACCGTTGTGAGAAGGATCAGCAGCCACCGACGCCGAAGTACCTTGGCATAGTCGCGTATGTCCACGGCGGTGGTTCCCGTCTTTCGCTGGAAGAGGTGTCGGTCATTAACATCCACGCATTCAGCGGCGACTAAACGTCACCTGCAGAGGATCACGACTGGGCCGCAGGAGCGCCTCGGCCGTGAGCCAGAGCAGGCGGACGTCGCCGAGGAACGATCGGGCCTGGACGTACTCGAGATACATCGACACCTTTCGCGGCAGGATCACGTGCACGTAGTAGTGCTCGGGATCTGGCGACAGCGCGAGCTCGGCGGATTCGTGTCGGTATCGAATCGACGCGGGGTCGGTGATCCCGGGCCGTACTGAGAGGATGCGCTCGCGCGCCGCCGGCGGCCAGTACGCGACGTACCGCGGAACCTCCGGTCGCGGCCCCACGAGGCTCATGTCGCCCACCAGGACGTTGTACAACTGTGGCAGCTCGTCCAGCTTGGTCGCGCGGAGCACCCTGCCCAGGCGGGTGATTCGCGCGTCGTCGTCGGCCGTCACCTGTCGCGCATCGGCGGCGTCGCTCACGCGCATGGTGCGGAACTTCCAGATTCGAAAGATCCGGCCCTGGCGCCCGACCCGGTCCTGGCTGAACAGCACGTGTCCCCGGTTGCTCACCAGGCAGGCCATCGCGATGGCGACGAGCAGCGGCGTGAGGAAGACGAGCAGGACCAGCGCCACGGTGACGTCGAACAGTCGCTTCATCGCAGGAGTACCTTGCGTACGGCGTCGACGACCCGCTCGACATCGCGGTCGCGCATCCGCGAGTAGAGCGGCAGGCTCACCACGCGTTCGGCTTCCCGGGTGGCGACCGGGAACATCTCGGGACGAAGCCCGTAGTGATCGCGCCAGTAGGTGTGCAGATGCAGCGGGATGAAGTGGACGCTGCACGCGATGCCCAGCCGCCCAAGCTCCGTGATGAGCTCGTCGCGAGAGATCGGAGCGTCGTCCGCCAGGCGGATCACGAAGAGGTGCCAGGCATGCACGTCTCCTGGTGCCGGCATGGGTGGGAGGGTTACCGGCAGGTCGGACAACGCGTCGACGTAGCGGAGAGCGATCTCCTCGCGGCGGCGGCGCATCTGCTCGGCGCGCGCGAGCTGCACCAAGCCCAGCGCTGCCGCCGGGTCGCTGAGGTTGTACTTGAAGCCCGCGGCCGTGACGTCGTACCGCCACGTGGACGCCGTGCCGAGCCCTCGGTGGAAGGCGTCCCGATCGATGCCGTGCAGGCGCAGCGTGCGGATCCGGTTGGCGAGCGCCCGGTCGCGGGTGACGACCATGCCGCCCTCACCGGTCGTGATGGTCTTCGTGGCATAGAAGCTGAAGACCGTGGCCGCACTCGCTCCCGCGCCGACCGCGGTGCCGTCGCTCGTCGCCGGGAAGGCGTGGGCGGCGTCCTCCACCACCGCCAGCTCGTGCACGCTGGCGAGCTCGTCGAGCTCGGCGTACGAGACCGCGAGCCCGGCGAAGTGGACCGGAAGGATCGCGCGCGTGTGGGGCGTGATCCGGTCGGCCGCTTCCGACACGTTGATGTTCAGGGTGTGCGGGTCGCTGTCGACGAAGACCGGGCGGGCACCCACGTGCACGATCACCTCGGCGGTGGCGGTGAACGTCCACACCGGGACCATGACGTCCATGCCCGGGCCGACGCCGAGCGCCTCGAGCGCAAGGTGCAGCCCGGCGGTCGCCGAGTTGACCGCTACGGCCTCGGTGTGGGGCGAGCATGCCCGGGCGAAGGCCTGCTCGAACTCTCGTACCCGAGGGCCACTGGACAACCAGCCAGATCGCAGGGCCTGGACGACCGCGGCGACCTCGGCGTCACCGATGTCCGGCAACGCGAAAGGGAGGCTTGACACGCCAGGAGTGCTACCCACGAATCACCGAGCTTTATGCCACCCAATCGGTTTGTCGCGGGCGCCAACCGGGGAAGACCTCTCGATGCCGCGGCAATCTGTCACGCGGCCGCTCGAGCACGACGACTGGTGCGATGGGAGTAGTGGTGGCGACGGACGTCATGGCAGGCGCTGCGGTCGCAATCACGGGTGGGACCGGATCGTTCGGCTCGGTGATGGTGGAACGGTTGCTCGGCCAGGACGTACGGGCTGTGCACGTCCTCAGCCGTGACGAGGCGAAGCAGGACGCCCTGCGACGGAGGTACTGCGACCCGCGACTCAAGCTCTTCCTCGGAGACATTCGTGATCCGCGAAGCGTGGCCGAGGCGTTCGCCGGCGTCGATCACGTGTTCCACGCGGCTGCACTGAAGCAGGTTCCGTCCAGTGAGTTCTTCCCTCACCAGGCTGTGCAGACCAACGTGCTCGGCAGCCAGAACGTCCTCGAGGCAGCGGCGGCCGCCGGCGTTCGTTCAGTCGTGTGCTTGAGCAGCGACAAGGCGGTCTACCCCATCAATGCGATGGGAATGACCAAGGCGCTCATGGAGAAGCTGGCGCAGGCGTTCGTCCGCAACCACCCTGAGTCGAAGACCGTGGTCTCCATCACGCGGTACGGGAACGTCATGTACTCCCGTGGGTCGGTGATCCCGCTGTTCGTCGAGCAGCTGAGTCGAGGCATGCCGCTCACGATCACGGAACCCACCATGACCCGGTTCCTCATGTCTCTGCGCGGCGGTGTCGAGCTGGTCGAGTACGCGTTCCTGCATGCCGAGCCCGGCGACGTGTTCGTGCGCAAGGCACCCGCCTGCACCGTGGAGGTGCTGGCACGTGCGCTGTCGAAGCTCCTGGGATACGGCGAGCCGGAGTTCAAGATCATCGGGATGCGGCACGGCGAAAAGCTGCATGAAACTTTACTCAGCCAGGAAGAGATGGTCCGTGCGGTCGACCAGCAGCAGTACTTCCGCATTCCGCTCGATACCCGATCGTTGGCATACGACCTGTACTTCGACGAGGGAAAGCAGGGGGCTGCGGCCGTCAGAGCCTATTCCTCCGACGTCGCCGAACTCCTGGACGTCGACCAGACGATGGAGCTGCTACGGGAGGTTCCGGAGATCAGCGAGCTGGTGGGATCCGCATCGTCATGAGGATCGTCGTCACGGGTAGCACGGGGTTCCTGGGGTGGCATCTGCGTGCGCGGCTACGTGCCCACGGCAGGCATGAGGTCGTCGGGCTGGGACGGCATGACCTCGACCAGCTTCCGCAGCATGTCAGCGAGGCGGACGCACTGGTCCATCTGGCGGGGATCAACCGCGGCCCAGACGAGCTGGTGGAAAAGGGCAACGTCGCACTGGCTCGCACGGTCGCCGATGCCGTATGCCGAAGCCGACGGCCGATCCGCCTCGTCTACGCCAACTCGATCCAAGCCGGGAACTCCACACCGTACGGCGCGGGCAAGGCCGAGGCGCGGGACCTGCTTGCTGCGGCCGCGCGGGAGACCGGGTCGACGTTGGTGGACATCCGCCTGCCGAACCTTTTCGGCGAGCACGGCAGGCCGCACTACAACTCCTTCGTCGCGACGTTCGTCCATGCGCTGACCGTGGGGGACACACCCACGATCATCGACCGGGAGGTGCGGCTGCTGCACGTCCAGCGAGCCGCCCAGGAGCTGATCGATGCCGTGGCGTTCGCTACCGACGCGACGGTCAACCCGCAGACCCACGTCACGACGGTGCAGCAGGTCTGGGACCAGCTTCGTGAGATGCACCGGATCTATCGCACCGGGGACATTCCGCCCCTGCGCAGCAGGTTCGACCTCGAGCTCTTCAACACACTCCGGGCAGCGATGTTCTCCCACAGTCAGCCTATCCGGTTGACCACGCATCACGACCACCGTGGCGCACTGACCGAATGCGTGCGCGCACACGGCGGCCAGGGCCAAAGCTTCGTGTCGACGTCGATCCCAAAGGTCACTCGAGGCGACCATTTCCATCTGAGCAAGGTGGAAAGGTTCGTGGTCGTCAAAGGACGAGCACGCATCGCACTGCGCCGGCTCTTCACCGGCCGCGTCGTGACGTTCGACGTGACGGGGGACGAGCCGGTGGCCGTGGACATGCCGACGCTGTGGGCGCACAACATCACGAACGTCGGCGACAACGAGTTGGTGACGCTCTTCTGGACGGACCAGCTCTTCGATCCCAAGAACCCGGACACATTCCCTGAGCAGGTGACGCCGTGAAGGTCATGACTGTCGTCGGTACCAGACCCGAGATCATCCGGCTCTCTCGTGTGATCGCGAGGCTCGATGCGGAGTTCGAGCACCGGCTGGTGCACACGGGCCAGAACTGGGACCCGCAGCTATCCGAGGTCTTCTTCAAAGAGCTCGACCTACGCCCGCCTGACTACTGGCTCGACGTACCGGTCCACGCTCTCGGCGCGATGCTGGGCGGGGTGCTCGAAGGAATCGAGCCGATCCTCTTGGACGAGCGGCCCGATGCGATGCTGGTGCTGGGCGACACCAACAGCTGTCTCGCTGCCGTGATGGCCAAGCGCATGGGCATTCCGGTCTTCCACATGGAGGCCGGCAACCGCTCGTTCGACGAGAACGTCCCGGAGGAGATCAATCGCCGGATCATCGATCACACGGCCGACTTCAACCTCTGCTACACCGAGCATGCGCGGCGCAACCTCCTGGCGGAGGGCTTACCGGCGCGTCGCGTGTTCGTCACCGGCTCTCCCATGGCCGAGGTGCTCGAAGCCTATGCGGAGCAGATCGACCAATCTGACGTCCTGGAGCGGTTGGATCTCGAGCCGGGCTCCTACCTGCTGGTGTCGATGCATCGCGAGGAGAACATCGACGATGCCGACCACCTCGAAGAGCTGCTCACCGGAATCGGTGAGCTCGCATGGTGCTGGTCCTGCCGAATCGTCATGACCACGCATCCCCGGTTGCGCAAGCGTCTTGCGGCGCGAGAGTCCGAGCTCACGCAGGCGTTCGAGCTCTACGAGCCGTTCGGCTACTTCGCCTACAACAAGCTGCAGCGCCACGCGCGATGCGTACTCTCCGACAGCGGCACGATCAGCGAGGAGGCGGCCATCTCCGGCTTTCCTGCCGTGACGATCCGGGACTCGATGGAGCGACCGGAGGCGCTGGAGGCCGGGAACGTCGTGCTCACCGGGGTCGACGCGGCAAGCATCGTCGCCTCGGCCGAGCTGGTCGAACGCCAGTGGCGCTCGGGTGCCCGACCGACACCACCGCAGGAGTACCGCGTCACGGACTGCTCGCTTCGGGTCAGCCGGCTGATCCGAGGTCTCACCACGGTCCATCCCACCTGGCTCGGGCTGAGGGCGAGGATGCGGCCCGAGCGGGGCTGACGATGCGGGTCGTCCTCATCCACCGCTACTTCTGGCCGGACACACCGACATACGCCCACATCCTCAAAGCCATCTCGCTCGCGCTCGGAAAGGCTGGCCACGAGGTGACCGTGCTCACCTGCCAGCCGTCGTACTCGCCCACGGCGAGTCGCGCGCCGACGCGCGAGCGGTTGTCCGATCGGGTGGAGGTCCGGCGCTGGCCGGTACTGCCGGACCGGCGCTTTCGCGTTCTCAAACTCGTCAATCTCGTGTGGTTCTGCGCGCGGCTGCTCCTCGAAGGCGCCCGGCTCGGGAAGGTCGATGTCGTGATGGCGGCGTCGACTCCGCCGATCGGGGTGGCCCGGGTCGCCTCCTGGCTCGCCCGCTGGTGCGGCGCTCGATTCGTCTACCACCAGCAGGACATCTATCCGGACGTGCTCGTCGCGTCCGGCATGCTTCGGCCCGGTGGGTTTGCCGCCCTGCTGCGACGACTCGATACGCGTACGGAAAAGCGCGCGGAGCGAGTCGTGGTGCTCTCGCGCGACATGGCGGAGACGGTGCAGGCCCGCGGCATCGAGCCGAGCCGGATCGTCGTGCTCAACAACTTCGATCCCTGGCCGCACACGACCGACGACGTGCCACCCGTCCCACCGACACCGCTGCATGTCGTATTCGCCGGCAACCTCGGGTGGTTCCAGGGCCTGGAGAACTTGCTCCAGGCGATCACGCAGCTGCGAGACGATCACCGGATCGCGTTCCACTTCTTCGGCGACGGACCGTTGCGCGTGCGGATCGAGGGCGCGATCCAGTCGCACGGGCTCGCGAACGTCACACTGCACGGGCACTGTCCGCCGGAGCAGGTGGCGACGTTCCTGCGGACGAAGGCCCATCTCGGAGTCGTCTCGCTCATGCCCGGCGTGATTCGTACCGCCTATCCGAGCAAGACGCTCTCCTATCTGCGGCAGGGCTGCCCCGTGCTCGCCTTGGTCGAGAAGGACAGCGAGCTCGCCGAGACGATCCTCGCAGCCGGCGCCGGCATGCAGGTCGACCCGACCGATGCCAATCATTGTGCCGCGACCCTCGAGATACTCGCCAGCCGACCAGAGGAGCTCACGTCCGCGCGCGCTCGCGCAGGCGATCTCTATCGGGAGCGGTTCGCGGCGGAGTGCCAGCTCGGCCGGTGGGTGCAGCTTTTCGAGCAGCTCGGAACGGCTTGAGGCTGGCTGACCAGTGAGGACACGCGTGGAGCCGGGCTGGCGGTCCGGGACGGGTACTGTTCCCGACGGGACCACCTGTCGTGACCGCAAGACGCAGTCAGGTCTTCCGTTGGCAGCGTTGGCGCTCGCCGTCGTCTCCGCGACGAGCGTCTTCGACTCCGGGCTCTCGCTCGTGACCGGCGCAGTCGTGGGGTCGGTAATCCTGGCCACGCGCCTTGCGACGATGACCGTGGGAGCGTTGGAGATCTTCGCGATCGCACTCACGGTGCTCTACGCCATGTCGTTGCTGTGGGCGATCGACTTCGAGCGGTCGCGCCACATCGTGGCGTACCAGGTGGGACTGCTGCTCATGTTCCTCGCCGTCCGAGCCGTGGCCACGAGCCGTCGTGAGATCGTGCTCATAGCGTGCGGATACGTTCTCGGCTGCGTCTGCGCTGTCATCCTGCTGATCCGACAGAACCCAGGTGTTGCGACTGGGTTGGAGCGGTCGCGGCTCCGTTACGGAATCGACGGGCTCAACGTCAACTACCTGGGGTACGCCCTTGCAACCGGGCTCGTGGCGGCTGTCGTCGCAGTCTGTCTTGCCAGACGCCGGACCCGGATGGCGATGGCCGTGCTCATCCCGGCAGCCGGCATGGTGTTCGGCATCGTGCAGACGGGGAGCCGTGGCGCGCTCGCAGCCGCGTTGTTGGTGGTCATCTGGTCCGTCGTGCACCGACATGTCGGCCGATTCGGCGTGGAGGTCATGGCAGCCGCCGTCGGTGTCCTGAGCCTGATGCTCGCAAGCGGCCTGCTCGACGATTGGCTACGGGTCGTCGACTCCCTCTCGTGGCGGTCCACCGGTGACTTGGCCAACAGACTGTATGTCTGGCCGCTTGCTCGCACAGTCTTCGCTGATCATTGGGTGACCGGGATCGGTGCCGGTGGCCTGCGGTCGATGGGCCTGGGAATCGGGGCGCACAACGCCATTCTGGAGCTGGGATGCGGGCTCGGAGTCCTTGGCGTCGTCCTCTTCGTTGGCTGGCTCGTGTCCGGTCTGCTCGGCTCGACACGGAACGCGGCGTACAGGACCTTGCTCGTCGGTGGCGCCTTGGCGTGCTGGGCGCCGATGCTCATGTCCGGCCACTGGGAGCTGGCGCCGCCGTTGTGGATCCTTCTGGGACTGCTCTCTCGGCTTCACGTCGTGCCGAATCGCTCAGCGGACGGCAAAACGCCAGCGATGGTACGGCGGTACCCGTGCAGCGCTGACGGGAGAACAGTCGCGGAGTAGAGCACCGTCGCGACGTACGGGATGGCGATGTAGCCCAGGTGGACTGCGGCCAGCCACTTGAGCGGGATGGAGAGGATGAGGTAGAGCGACCAGCCGACCAGCTGCGGTACGAGGACGCCACCGGCGTTCTGGACCATGAACCGCGGCGAGATCGACGCGAGGAGGAGCCACCACGCGGCGAGACCTGCCAAGAGCCACTGGCTGATGGACAGAGGTTGGTTCAACCACTCGAGGATCACATTGCACCCCACCAGCAGGGCGGCGGAGCACATCACGACGAGCCCGACCGAGAGCAAGGTCATTCGACGAGTGGCTCGTCGGATCCAGCTCACGTTCCCCTGGACGAGGGCGTCGCCACTCGCCGGCCAGGCTGGAACATTGGTCAAGGCGATCAGGCTGCCCACGTGGGCGAACAGCTTCACGGCGACGGCATAGACGGCAACCGTCCGCAGGTCGCTTGCGTGGGAGACGATCAGCGTGTCGGCATTCGTGGCCACTGTCATCACGATCGTCAGGGCGAGGAAGAGCCCGCCGAGGTGCAGCAGCTCGCGGATGGCTCGTCGGCCTACGGTGCCGCGCCATGGGGCGAGCTCGGGCATCCGCCAGACGTACATCCACACGCTGTTCGCGAGGTTCCCCAGCACCGGACCGGCGACCGCCGTTGCGATCATGACAACCGGCGGAAGGCCGGCGTGGATCACGACGAGCACCAGGGGGAGCGAGGAGACGGTGCCGGCCATGAGCCACATGTTCGACTGCGCTACCTGCTGGTACGCGTACTGGACTCTTCTCACGAGCGACAGCGGAATGTTGGCGAAGAACACCGTGAGGCAGACGAGGGCGACGGCAGTCGCATCGGAGGCTGCCACTGACCCGTCCGCACTGAGCAGCGACGACCAGGGAACGTTTCTCCCCAACGTCAGCAGAAGTGTGCAGCAGCAGACTGCCACGGTGGTGAGAACGATGTAGGCGCTCCCGATGTAGCGCCGTGCGTTCTGCAGATCGCCCGTGGAGTAGCAGTGGGCGAGCTTGGTCATGAGGCCGTGACCGAGACCGAGATCGGCGAAACCAGCCATCCCGGTGACCGCCGTGACGGCCATCCAGAGCCCGTAAAGGTTCTCTCCCAGGTACGTCAGGGAGATCGGAATGAGGGCAAGCGGGACCACGGTGCCGATGCCGCTCGAGACGACGGTCATGGTGACGCCAGCGACGAGACGTTTGCTGCGAGGCGACAGCGAGCGTGAGCCAGACTCCGTGCTCGCGTGCTCGCGAGGGAACTGATTCGGCTGGGTCGACACGCTCAGCCGTGACCTGATCAGGTGAATTCGACCCTCCGACTCGCTGAGCTCGGCTCCGTCGTTCCTGCGTGTGGGCAGCCGTCGGCAGACACATTCCCCATGTCGCCGCGACATATGCCAACGACGTGAGGTTGTGGAGGTTTTGGGCTACATGCGCTGGAGATAGTGAGGGACAAGATGGAGGCCGCCGGCACAGAACACGATGGTGATCGTCCTTGACTGACGTAGAGGAGATGCGTGCGCCGTCGGGGCTGCGTGGCAAGGTCGACGACCTGCGCGTCGTGCTGCTGGGGTTCACGGTCACCGACCGCCACATGCGTGCCCTGGGAACCGCTGTGGCCGTGCGGAGTGCACAGACCCGCAACTTTGCATGGAGCCTGGTGGCGGCGTTGCAAAGCGCCGGCTGCGAGGTGGCTCTGCTGTCCGCGTTACCGGTCCACACGTTCCCTGCCCACCGGGTGCTCTTCGCGCGCGGTGGACGGTTTCGAACCGGTGGGGTGGAGGGTCGCCTGCTGGCCTTCGTGAACCTGCACGTCGTGAAGCACCTGAGCCGGCTTCTCAGCTGCTTGTGGTCCGGCCTGCCCTTCGTGCGTGCTCACCGTGCGGACCTCGTGATCGTCCACGGAGTCCATTCGGCGTTCCTGTTGTTCGGACGCGTCGTTCGACGGTGGCTCGGGCTGCCGCTGGTCGTCATCCTCACCGACCCACCCGGTGTCGTCCTTCCGACAGATGGTCATGTCATTCGCGCATTGCGGCGCCTGGACAGCTGGCTCGTCGCGCGGGCGCTTCGGCGCTGTGACGGTGTGATCTGCTTGACCGAAGAGCTCGGGCGACGGTTCGCGCCGAGCCGGCAACGCCTGGTGCTCGAAGGGATCCTCCATCCCCGTCTGCAGGATTGGCGACCGGTGCCGGTCGACCAGACGGACGAGCGGGTTTTCACCGTCGCCTATGCCGGAGCCCTGAAGGAGGAGTACGGCGTGGGGCGTCTCGTGGACGCAGTGATCGGACTTTCCGACGAGTTCGCCCTCGACATCTACGGAACGGGTCCTTTGGAGGCGTGGGTGAGACGGCGCGCCGACGAGTGTCCGCGCATCCGGTACCACGGCGGCGTCGCACATCAGGAACTGCCCAAGCTGTTGCAACGCGCCGACGTCCTCGTCAACCCTCGACCAGCAGATCGTGACTTCGTGAAGTACTCTTTTCCCTCCAAACTGATCGAGTACATGGGGGTCGGTCGCCCAGTCCTCACCACTCGGCTCCCGGGAATACCGAGTGAGTACAGTGACAAGCTCCTGTTCGCTGAAGACGACTCGGTCGAGGGACTGGCCAGAGCGTTACGGGCGGCCGCGGAATCTCCGCTGGAGTGGCGGCACGAGATGGCAACTGCTGCACGGCAGTTCGTCGTCGAGGAGCGCAACGTGCACGCACAGGGCGCTCGGATTCGGGCCTTCTGCGAGCAGGTGGTGCAGTCTGCAGGCAACCGTCGGTAGAACCCTTTCCTCTTCGTCTGCACAGCCTTTCGAGCAGTGAGGCTTCGTCACCGATCAGGGCAAAGCGTTTGTCTCGTGCGCGGCATGGGGAGGTCACTCGGTACAGCGAAACTGGACCGTACGCGAAACGGGGGCCCGCAGGATGGCAGTGATACCGGCCGGGCGAACGCTGCGCGTCGACGCTGGACCACGACACGTCGTCATCATCGGGGCTGCGCGGTCTGGGACCAGGGTGCTTCGAGACACGCTGGCTCGCGCCACAGGCATGGGGCAGGTGCCGTACGACATCGGATTCGTGTGGCGGTACGGCAACGAGCAGGCACCCGACGACGTTCTCGTACCCTCTGCCATCGGTGCCCGCTCCCGCCGCTTCATCCGAAAGTTCATCGACCGCTACGCTGCCGGCTCCCCGTCAGGCGTGATCGAGAAGACGGTCGGCAACTGCTTTCGCGTGCCGGCAGTGGTGTCGGTGATTCCCGATGCGTACGTCATCCACATCGTGCGTGACGGCGTCGACACCATCGAATCCGCCCGTCGCCAGTGGACCGCCCCGCTCGATCTGCGGTACGCGATGGGAAAGCTTCCGCACGTCCCGCTGCGGTTGGCGTTTCGCTGTGGTGCCAACTACCTCGCGTCGTTCGCCTACCGATGGGGTCCCGGCGATGGTCGGCAACGGTCGTGGGGACCCCGGTATCCGGGGATCGACGCCGATCTCGCGCGTCACGACCTGCTTGTCGTCTGTGCGCGTCAGTGGCGAGAGTCGGTCCGTCACGCCAGTCGGGACCTGGCACGGATTGCCCGCCCGGTGGTGCAGGTGCGGTACGAGGACCTGGTCAACGACCCAGAGACCGAGCTGCGTCGGCTTGTCGACTTCCTTGCGCTGCCGTACTCCAGGGAGCAAGTTCGCCGCGCCGCGATGCGACTGGTGAGCGCACGGCAGGGCGTCGGGCGCAGGTCGCTCAGTCGGTCCGAGCTGGCCGTGGTGGAAGCCGAGGCCGGAAGCCTGCTGAGCGAACTCGGGTACGAGCCAGCCCTGGTGGGCGAGCCACAAGTCCTTTCTCCGGCTGATCGATCGAGGTGAGCATGAGCCCGCCGAGCCACGTCTGCATCTTCACCAGCGCGCACCCGGTGGACGACGTCCGAGTGAACAGCAAGTTCGCCGCCTCATTTCTCGAGCATGGATTCCGAGTCTCGTGGGTGGGGCCGGAGAAGGCGAACTTCACCGAGAACACACGGCCGGACCCGCGCATCGACTACCACCTTGTGGCGACACCCCGAAACCGAGTCGAACGGCTGCGCGTGCCGGCGTGGATCGCGCACAAGGCCAAGGACGTCGCGCCGGTCACCTGGTGGTACGCGCCTGATCCCGACTCCGCCGCGGCAGCCGTTCGGGTTGCCCGCCGCCATGGCGGCCGGGTGCTCTTCGACATCCACGAGGTCTTCCACGAGGCGTACCTCGACCGGTGGCTCGGCGGTCGGCGGTTGCCGGCAGTTCGCGAGCTGGTACGTCGACGAATCTCCTGGGTGTGCCGGCACGCCGACCTGGTGGTCGGGATGGACGAGTCCGTGCTCCGGCCCTACGTGTCGCCGAGCGACCGCACGGTCGTGGTACGCAGCTGCGCGCCGCGCTGGTTCGCCCGTGACGAGCTCACGTCCGAACGCCGATCCGGCGTGGGACGCACCCGCGACCAGATGACGGTCATGCACGGCAAGATCGTCCCGACGAACGGCACGACGGTCGTCGTCGAGGCGCTCGCGAAGGCACTCTGCGAGACCGACCGGATCGCCATGGTCATGACGGATCCACCGGATGCCGATCCGGAGTTCCTCCAGACGATTCGACAGCGTATTGCCGACCTGGGTATCGCACGCGCGGTGACGGTCCATCCCCGGGTGCCGCACGACGAGATGCCCGGTCTCCTCGCAGGCTGCGACGTCGGAATGATCGCGTACGGTCCCGGTCTCGGTGGGTACAGCCTGCCGAACCGGTTCTTCGAGTACATGGCCGCAGGGCTTGCGGTGTTGGCTCCGTCGTACTCCCCTGAGATCAGGACGATCCTCGAGCAGGAACGGATCGGCGTGACCGCCGACTTCTCCGATCCGGCGGACGTGGCTCGTGCGCTCGTGTGGTTGCGCGAGCATCCGTCCGAGCGGCGCGCCATGGGCCAGCGCGCCAGGGAGGCGTTCCTGCGCCGGCACAACTGGGACTCGGAGTTCGAGCGCCTGCTCGCCTCGATGGAGCGTGTAACGCCGCATGCGTGAGCGGTCGTCGTTGCAGACGCTCGTTCTGCTTGTCTCGTTCGCCACGTACGTGACGGTGCTGCATGTGGCGTACCGGGACTTCATCGCACCGCAGTTCGGCTACCTCGCCTTCACGTACCGCAGCCCGCACTGGGCCAGCTACCTGCTCGTCGTCCTGCTCGCCACGACGTTGGTGCTCCTCATGCCACGGCGGCTGGACCGGCCATCGTCGGTCGTGCTGTGGCTGCACTTCGCGCTGGCCACGGCTCCCAGCATGCTCGTGCCGCAGTACGAAGCAGCCATCTCCGCTTCACGGGCCCTCGGATTCGCACTCTTCGTGGGGGTTGCGTGGCTCGCCGTGGTGCTCTTGACTGCCGAGCGGGTCCGGCCGACATTCAGGCTGAGTGTCCGCTTGCCGTGCTCGCGTGGGATCTGGCCGCTGCTCGCCGTCGCCGCTGGGCTCTTCCTCAGCTACCTGATCGTGGGGCTTCGGTTGTCGCCGCGGTTCGTGGGTCTGGGCGACGTCGTCGATCTGCGGCTCAGCTACCGGCACGTGCTGACGACCGCGTCTCCGCTCGTACCGTACGCACTCATCCTCACGACCAACGTGATCAACCCGGCGCTCATGGTCTTCGGGCTGACGGCCCGTCGCTGGTGGCCGATGCTGGCGGGCGCGGCCGGGCAGCTCGTCATCTTCTCGGTGACCGGTTACAAGAAGGCGTTGCTCTCGATCCCGATCGTGGTTGTCGTGACCTGGTTGTGGCGTCGCGGTCGGGTGGGTTCGGGAGCGATCCTGGGTGGGTTCGCGGTGGCGATGGTGCTGTCGTCGCTCGCTCTCTGGCTTTTCGAGATCAGGCGACCCGCGCTCCTGCTCCTCATGCGGATGCTGGCCGTGCCAGGCAACTTGTCCAGTGCCTACGCGTCGATCTTCTGGGACCTGCCAGACCTTCGATGGAGCTATTCCTTTCTCTCGTGGATGTTCGACTATCCCTACCCGGAGAACCCCAGCTTCCTGGTGGGATCGATGTTTCGGGGGGACGAACAGATCTCGTCCAACGTCAATCTCTTCGGCGACGGCTTCATGAACTGGAGCTGGGCTGGTGTCGCGGTCGAGTGCCTGGCGCTCGTCGTCTTGTTGTGGTTCCTCGACAACGCCGGTCGCGGCCTTCCGGCACCGGTTCCCGCCGCACTCTGCATCGTGCCGACGTTCGCGTTGGCGAACTCCAGCATCTTCACCTCGCTTGTCTCACATGGCTTCCTCGCGTTGGTTGCGTTCCTGGCCGTGCTCCCCAGGTCGGGCTGGGGAGCTGGTGACGACCCGGCGCCCCATCAGCCACCCGGCGGCATAGCACAGGGCGAGCGAGATGCTGAGGATCCAGACGGTCGTGAGCGGAGAGGCACCGAGGACTGCGGCACCGGCGACGCTGCCCGACACGAGCGCGAGACGGCTGGCGTCCCACGCTAGCTTCTGTCCGTACCTGCCGAAGACCACAAGCGTGCGCTGCAGCGGGGACACGATGAGCTGCGCGGCAAGGCAGAGCGCGAGCGCCCGTGCGTACTCCCCGCTGGGAGTCCACCTCGACCCGAAGACGACCTCGAACAGCTGGGGTCCGAAGCCGACAAGAGGCAGGCACAGCACCGCCGCGATGGCGGCCAGCGTGATGCTGCTTCCGGTGAACAGACGACGGCCACGGCCGCCATGCGTCCGGACGTCTCGCGCGAGCTCCCCCTGGTAGACCTGGGCGAACGCCTGCCCGATCAGCATCACCGGCAACGCGAGCACCCGTTGGGCGAGGCCGAACCAGCCCGCCACCGCGCTGCCGTAGAACGCCGCGATCAGCAGCACGGGTGCGGCCAGCCCCAGGCTGTTGAGCACACCGGCCGGCATGAGCAGGAGCGGGAACCTTCGGTAGGTCGCAAGGGTCCGGCACATCCGCCCTGGCGTCCATGGTGTGTCGGGTGGCGATCCGGCCGCGCGTCGAACGCCGAGTGCCAGGCTGATGGCGCCGGTCGCCTGTCCGACGGCGAGCCCTGCCAAGAGGCCGGTCGGTCGCAGGCCGAGGGCGCCGGTCGAGAGCTGGACCGTGACGTTGCTGGCCGCCGACAGGACGCTGCGGCGGCCGATGGCGGGGTACCGGCGGTGTCGTACGGCGAACTGGTTCAGCACGAGGTACGCCGCCATGGCGGACGTGATCGGTGGCACGAACCACAGCCAGGGGCGAAGCTCCGGTCCGCCCAGCAGCTCGGCGATCGGCGCACCGGCGAACGCGACCACGAGGGTTCCGAGGAAGGCCATGACGAGGGAGCTGGCGAGGCCGGTGGCGACCAGGCTGCGTGCCTCTGCTTCGGATTCTGGAAGCGGCACCGCCATGTCCAGCCGCAGCGAGGCGAGTGAGGTCAGCGCCGAGGCGAGCGCGGTGACGATCGCAAGGATCCCCAGGTCGTGCGGGGAGTAGATGCGGGAGAGCAGCGGTGCGGCGGCGAGCGCGAGACTCTGCCCGATCGCCGTGCCGGCGAAGACCGCGAGCACACCGCGTCGGCCGGTGGAGAGACGGCCGCGCGCCTTGCCGGCGACCGAGCTCACAGCAGCAGTAAGTCCGGATGCGAACACAGACACGAAAGCCCCCCGTACGAATGTGTGTCGACTCTACTGGGTAACAGGGACCTTGGGCCGGCCAAATGCCCTCTGGCGATGGGAGCGACGATGGCGGCACGAGGATCGCCGCACTTTTTCATCGTGGGTGTGTGCCGATCCGGTACGACGCTCGCCCGAGCCATCGTCACCGGCCACCCAGAGCTGGACGTGCCTGGCGAGACGGGGTTCCTGCCGCGACTCATCGGCCTGCAGAACGTCTGGTGGGGCCCGGGTGGGCTCCGGGCGAGCATCTTCGTGCGTCTCGCGTTCGCCAACGGACGGCTGGGTCGGGCCAGCCTGCGGCCGGAACAGTTGCGGCACGCGCTCCATGCCGTACCGCCGACCAGCCCTGCCGACGCGATCTCGCGCATCTACGAGGTGTTGTGCTCGAAGGATCCCGCCACGACGCGGGTCGGGGACAAGACCCCTGGCTACGTCGAACACATGGAGCTTCTCGCCGAGACGTTCCCGCACGCCCGCTTCGTCCACATGGTGCGACACCCGTTGAACGTCGTCGCGTCGCTTCGGCGTCAGTCCTGGGGTCCCCGTGATCCGGTCGCGGCCGCCTACCTCTGGCTGCGAGGCTATCGCGCAGCACGCACAGCCCCGGTGCCTGCCGAGCGCGTGCTCACCGTACGACTCGAGGACCTGATAGCGGCACCTGAGGCGACGGTTTCGCGCGTGGCGGACCACCTCGGAGTGGAACCGCACCCGGCGATGCTGCAGTTCAACGAGCGCGCCGAGCGGATCCGTCGCGAGAACATCGACCCGGCCGGGCACACCGGGCTCTCCCGCAGCCTCTCCACCAGCCGGGACTGGCGACAGGAGCTGTCGCCCAAGCAGGCGCAGATGGTGTGGTCGCTGGTCGGCGAGTTGGCCGACGAGCTCGGGTACGAAGGTCCGGACGGCGGGATCTTCTACGCCCCTCGCGTATCCGAGCGGGCGGCGGCGTACCGGCTCGCCCGGTTCCAGCTCATGCGCAGCTGGCGGCGTACTCACATCCTGCTGCGTTTCGCGCGGACCTGAAATCAGCGACGCGAAGGCTGGTTGCGTAGGCCCACTTCCGACGTCACGTCGTCGACCAGGGCCGCCAATGCCTGCGCGCTCTCGCCGTCGGCCGGCAGGAACGCCTCCAGACTGAGTTCGGCGAGCGTGAGGTCCAGCGCGGTCCCGAACGTCGTGATGGTGCTGAGCAGGCTGATGTCGTGATCCCGCACACGAAGCCTGAGCGGGATAGCGACCCCTGTCTCCTCGACGTCGCTCTCACCGCCCGGGTAACCCGCGAGCTCGTCGCGCAATGCCACCAGAGCCGGATCGCCGGTCGCCGCGATCTCCCGTGCGAGCCGGTGCAGCACGTGCCCGCGCCACTGTGCGAGGTTGCGGATCGCGGGCGCGAGGCCTTCCGGATGCAGGCTCACCCGCAGGACGTTGACCGGGGGTTCGAGCAGGGCCGGGGATACGCCGCTCATCAGCAGGCCGGCGGCGGCGTTCGCCGTGAGAAGGGTCCACGTGCGGTCGACGACCAGGGCCGGATAGGGCAGATAGGCGTGGAGCAGGTGATCGAGTGCGGCCCTGACCGCCGCCATCTCCTCGTGATCGAGGGAACGTCGCGGATAGGCCGGTGCGTATCCCGCTGCCAGCAAGAGCGCGTTGCGGTCCTCCAGAGGGACGTTCAGCTGCTCGGCGAGCCGTAGCACCATCTCCCGGCTCGGTTTCGCCCGGCCGGTCTCGAGGAAGCTCAGGTGCCGGGCCGACACGCCTGTCTCGAGGGCGAGGTCGAGCTGGCTGCGCCGGCGACGTGCCCGCCATTGGCGGAGCAGCGGGCCGAACTCTGGACGTTTTCCTTGCTCCAGCGTGTCCGTCACGGCGCAACCGTACCTCTCGCACGCCATGCGCCCGCTCACCATTACCTCCGACGTAATCGACAGTGGCCCGGATCAGCCGGACGATGACGAAAGACGAAGCCGAGTGCGGAATCGACGACGACCACGTGGAGGACCAAACAGCATGACCGCGTACGGAATCGCCCATTTGCGACGCGAGGACGGTCCCGTGCACCCGGATGTGATCGAGTACATCGAGCGAATCCAGTCGACCCTGGACCCGTACGGCGGGCGCTTCCTGGTGCACGGCAACCCGGTCCAGGTGCTGGAGGGCAGCTGGGAAGGCGACCTAGTGATGATCGAGTTCCCGGACCTCGACGGGGCGAGGGAGTGGTATGAGTCGCCTGCCTACCAGGCGATCCTGCCCTTGCGTACCAAGCATCTCGAGGGAGACGTCCTGCTGGTGGGCGGTGTCGCACCCGACTACGACCCGGCCGAGACGGCAGCGAAACTACGCGGCAGTCGAGCCGGGAGCTGATGGCATGCGGCCCGGGCGGGGCGTCCGGCGAGCACCGGAGTCCCAGCCGGGCCTTCTGCCTCATTCACGGGGTGCGCCGTGGTGATGGTGGCCGTTGCCGCTTCGTCGGTTCCCGACATCGTGGGGACCGACTGCCTGTGTGCTGGTGGAGTCTCCGGAGACGACCACGAACTGACCCATGAGGCCTTCGTCCTCGTGCAGGAGCAGGTGGCAGTGGTACATCAGCGGAGAGTTCGGGTCGACGTAGTCCTCGAACTTCAGCGCGATCCGGTAGTCACGGCGTGGCTCGAGGTAGATCGTGTCCTTTCGGCCGGCGAGCTCCGGCGGTGGCGGCTCACCGTCGATGTCCACCACCCGGAACTGCTGGTCGTGAACATGGAAGTTGTGCGGGACGAGGTCGTCGTTTCGTACCTCCCAGATCTCGGGGACGTCGACGGCGACCACCTCGTCGATGCGGTCCATGTCCATGCGCTTGCCGTTGATCTGGCGCTCCTGCAGGACGAAACGACGCGAGACCCGACCATCCGGCGGAAGGGCCGGTTCGGGCAACCGGGCAAGGGTTTCCGGCACGGGCGGGGAGGGCGCGAGGGCCTTGGCCGCCCGCAGCTCCAGGACGTCGAACGAGTCGTTGCCGCCGAAGGCGAACGGCGCCGCGACCGAGCCCAGGTCCGGTTCGTAGGAACCCAGGCGTACGGTGCTGTTCGATTCCATGGCCACCACGATCTCGGCCCGCTCGCCCGGTGAGAGTCGGATCCGATGGGTTTCGTACGGTGTGGCGAGCAGCCCGCCATCCGTACCCACCAACAGAAAGCTCCGATCGTCGTCGAACCCGAACGCATAGGTCCGTGCGGTCGAGGCGTTCAGTAGTCGAAGCCGCACGCGTTCGGTCGTGACGTCGAAGTAGGGCGCGGACGTTCCGTTCACCACGATCGTGGAGCCGAGCAGGCCCACCTCGTTGCCGTCGTTCTCTTCGTCCAGACGCCCGTCGCCGTAGAACCGCTTGTCCTGCACGATGACGGGGATGTCGTCGACGCCGTAGTTCGACGGCAGTCCGTCGACTTCTGCCGAAGGGTCGTCGAGGAGGAAGAGACCGCCCAACCCGCGGTAGACGTGCTTCTCGGTCTGTCCGTGTGGGTGCGGGTGGTACCACAAGGTGGCCGCGGGCTGGTCGATCGTCCAGGTGGGCCGCCACGTGCTCCCCGGTGCGATCGGCTGATGCGGACCGCCATCCATCGTGGCCGGCAGGTGCATGCCGTGCCAGTGCACGGTGGTCGGTTCGGCCAGCCGGTTGGTGACCTCGATGGCGACTCGTTCGCCGCGTTTCGCCCGAAGCGTCGGCCCCAGATAGCTTCCGTTGTATCCCCAGGTCGGGGTCGCAAGCCCCGGAACGAGCTCGGTGCTTCCTTCCTGGGCGACAAGTTTGAACACCCGGGTCCCGTCGCCGTCGACGGACGACTCGGCAAGCGGCGGGATGGCAAGCCGGCGGTCGAAGCGTTCCGGTACCTCGACCGGGGACGTCGACGTGTCGCATCCCTCGATCAGCGTCGCGGCGGCGAGGACGAGGGTCGAGGCGAGGAAGGATCGACGTCTCATGACCGCCGTCCGATCAGACGTTGCACGCCTTTGGCGGCGAGGCCCGCCAACGCACCCAGCAAGGCCGACCGGCCGATCTCGAACACCGCGGCCACGGCCAGGAGCGGAGCGCTGATCCCGACCTCCGGCCCACCGAACACCTGGCGAAGCGCCATCAGGAAGAGCCCGTAGACCACACCGGCGAGGGTGAGGGTCAGCACCGGTCGAGGAACCCGGAACACGCCGACGCCACCGATCCAGCTGATCGCCACGACGAGTAGCAGCGTCAGTGCGGTCGGTGCCTCGCCCAGCGCATCGGAGATGTTCGTGAGCTCGGCGAGTGGCCAGAGGAGCGCCAACGACCCGAGGCCGACGACCAGAGGCCAGCTCACCGGAGCCTTCGGCGAATCCGGGCGTTCCAGCCGATTTCCGGCGCCGGAGCCGGCTGACAGTGGGAGGTTGCTGTTGTCCTGGTTCATGCCAGTGACGCTAGGAAGCGCACGAGCGTGCGACATCGGTCTCTGATCGTCTTCTGGTGTCGATTTGCAGCGACATCGCGCATCGCCTGGAGGTGACAGTCCTTACGCTTGGCGTTGTGTCGCCGCCGTCCGCCCCCGCCGCGCAGGCTCACCGGCCAGAAGAAGCAGACCCTCGCCTGGTCGAGATCAGCCTTGCGGTCGGGATCGCGCTCGCTGTCGCGGTGGCGATCGCTGCTGATCTCGAGAACACCGGTACGGCGAGTCCCGGCGCCTATCTCTTCGCGGTCGGCTTCGGGGCGTTCATGCTTTTCCGACGGCGCGCCCCTCGGGTCGTTCTGATCCTGACCATCGTCGCAATCTTCGCGTACTACATCTTCGACTTCCCCCCTATCGGCATCGCGCTTCCTGCCGTCGCCGCGTTCTACTCGGCCGCGGAGGCGGGCCATCCACGGACCGCCATCGTCGGGGGAGCAGTGCTCACCGGCGTGGCCGCCTTCTTCCGGATCGACGAAGGCCTACCACCGGCGTACGTCCTGAGCTACGAGTTCCTCACCAACGTGGCGTTGGTCGCTGCGGCGATCGCCTTGGGAGTGAGCGTGCGGTCGCGGCGGGAGACGCGGGAACACCAGGCCCGATTGCGCATGCTCTCCGTTGCAGAACAGCAGCGAGCGGCCGAGCACCGGATCAACGCCGAACGCATGCGCATAGCCCGGGACCTTCACGACCTGGTCGGGCACACCATGTCGGTCATCGCCGTTCACGGCAACGTGGCTGCCGAGGCGATCGGTGTCGACGACGCCGCCGCGATGCGCGCTGTCGAGCAGATCCGTGAGGTCACGGGCAGAACGATGCGTGAGCTGCGGGCGACCGTGAAGGTGCTGCGGACGCCCGCGTTGGAAGAGACCACACGCGGTGCCGTGGGGTTGGCGGGGCTGACCCGGTTGGCGGAGCTGGCCGCCGAGGCGGGCGTTCCGGTCGACCTCGACGTCGACGTCGAGCCGGATCAGCTCGACGCCGCCATCGATGCGGCCGCGTACCGGATCGTGCAGGAGTCACTCACCAACGTGATCCGCCATTCCGGCGCTACCCGGGCCAGGGTTGCAGCCCACCTCCACGCCGGGAGACTTGAGCTGGAGATCTCGGACAATGGTCGAGGTCGCCGTCAGGCTGAGCCCGCGCGTGACGAGGATCCGACGCGCACCGGTGGTGGACAAGGAATCGCCGGGATGAAGGAACGTGCCCACCTTCTCGGCGGCGAGCTCACCGCCGACAACGGTGAGAACGGCGGGTTCGTGGTCCGGGCTCGGCTGCCGGCGAGGTTACAGCCATGATCAGAGTGGTGCTGGTGGACGATCAGGAGCTCGTCCGAGCTGGGCTCAAGCCGTTGGCCGAGCACGACGGCGACATCGAGGTGGTCGGTGAGGCAGGCTCGGGCCGGTCGGGACTCAGCAGGGTGCGCGAGTTGCGCCCCGACGTCGTCCTGATGGACATCCGGATGCCCGAGATGGACGGCCTGGAGGCGACCAAGGCCATCACGTCGGATCCGAGCCTGCAGTCGGTCAAAGTCCTCGTGCTCACGACGTTCGACGATGACGAAGACGTCCTGGAGGCGATCCGGTGCGGCGCGGCCGGCTACGTGCTGAAGGACGTGTCACCGGCCGAGCTGAGGTCGGCGATTCGCGTGGTCGCATCCGGCGGCTCGCTCCTGTCGCCGTCGGTGACGAGCACCGTCATGCGGTCGTTGGCTGCGTCCGCCAGTCCGCCGGTCAACACCCGTCTGCTCGACGGGCTCACCGAACGGGAACGAGCGGTGCTCGCCCAGGTCGGACGCGGCCGGACCAACGACGAGATCGCCCAGGAGCTTTTCATCTCACCTGCCACGGCCCGCACCTATGTGTCGCGTTTGCTGACCAAGCTCGGAGCTCGCGATCGGGCGCAGCTGGTCGTTCTCGCGTACGAGAGTGGCCTCGTCAAGCCCGGCGCTGCCGCGGACTGAGCCGCTGCAGCTCGTCGCGCGCTGGTGTCTCGGCGCGCGACGTGTGTGCGGCCTCCTCGTGCGAGCTCGTGTTCGCGCTTGCCACGCGTGTTCAGGCGGGGCCCTCGAAGTCAGCCGGCCGCTGCCGACCTGGATAGGTCGCCGTCGGAAGCGGGTCGTCAGCGAGGAACGCCCGGACGAGGGCCAGGAAAGGCTTCGGCCGCTCCTGGTACGCGTTGTGCCCGGCGCCGTGGAGGTAGACCAGGCGGGTGTGGGGGTTCAGGTAGTCGAGCGTGGACGACCAGGACACGTAGTCGCAGGATCCCTTGATCACCAGACCGGGTACGCCGGCATGAGCGAATGCGGGACGGCGGTCGCGGAGTATCGGTCGGCTCGCCGACTGCGGGACCAGGTTGGCGTACGCACCCAGCCCGTGCAGCTCCGGGCCGTACCGGCCGTCGCAGCGCAGTCCCGGTCTGGTCTTGTTGTAGTGGCCGTCGAACCGCGCGTCCATGTCGGCATCGCCGGTGAGTGCGTGTGCGGCCCTCGGATTGACCTGGACCAGGGTGTACGCGAGGAGGTCGCGCGGTCGCAGCAGACGTGCGTACAACCCCATCTGCTGGGCGACGGTGAGCCGGCTGACCATGCTCGCTCCACCCGCCGTCGGATCGAGATCGCCAGGTGAGGAGTACACGGCCTTGACGACCCGGTTGGGGTGATCGGCGACGTAGGCGGCGGCAAGGACGCCACCGAAGGAATGACCGATGAGCGTCACCTTCTCGGCGTGGATGTAGCGGCGGAACGCCTCGAGGTCGGCGACGTGCCGATCCAGGGTGTAGGCCATCGGGTCGTCCAGCCGTGACGACGCCCCCGAGCCCACCTGGGCGTAGACGTAGACGTCGTGGCCGTCCTCGGCGAGCTGACCGAAGTACGCCATGTCGCCGGCCAGGTCGGGGACCCCGGGGCCGCCGTGCACGAAGATGATCGGCTCGCCGCGGGTGTCCCCACGTGTGGATGGCGCAGCCGGACGTCGTGCGTAGGCGATACGGGAACCTGTCGTCAATCTGACGAACGACTGACCTGGCACGGGCTCGGGCGGGAGTGCCGGATCGCCTGGAGGGATGAGCACGGTGAACGTGAAGAGAGCGACCCCCGCGGTCGTGCCCGCGAGCACAGCTCGACGGCGTGTGCGGGTCGGGTGGGGCCAGCGCCTGGTCACCAGCCAGATCAGGCCCGCGCCCATGCCGACGAAGGTCACCAGGCCAGCAGCGAGGAACACCGCGGGTGTCGCGGTGACGGCTGCGACCGCGACCAGCGCACCAACGCCGCAGAGTGCGGCGAGGACGTACACGCCGACGAGTTGTGAGAATCGCTTCATGGCGGCTGATTCTCGCCTGGCACGAGCTCGTGATCATTCGCAGCCCGCGGATCCTGGCGATAGGCAAGCGCATGTGTGTGACGCGGCAACACGCAGTAATGGCGGCGCAGCCGTGCGCGTGGTTTATCCCCATCGTGCGTATTTACCGGGCCAGAACCCTCACGTTGTTCGCCGTCGTGCGGTGCGCATAAAGGCGTGTATCAGTTCCGTCCGGAGAACGTGCCGTCGCGGTAGCCTGTCCGACATGGGCGCTGATCAGAAAGTGACCGCTGAGGAGATTGCACGAATACCAAAGGTCTTGTTGCACGACCATTTGGACGGTGGGTTGCGTCCTGCGACGGTGTTGGAGTTGGCCGATCAGGTCGGTCATGAACTACCCGCGTGGTCGGAGGACGAGCTTGCCACCTGGTTTCGTGAAGCGGCGGACTCAGGGTCGCTGGAGCGCTACTTGGAGACGTTTGATCACACGGTTGCGGTGATGCAGAGCGCGAAGGCGTTGGAGCGGGTGGCTCGCGAATGTGCCGTCGATCTCGCGCTCGATGGCGTCGTCTATGCAGAAGTGCGCTATGCGCCGGAGCTGCACCTGAAGGACGGTCTCAGCCTGCCGGACGTGATCAGGGCGGTCACGGAAGGGTTCCGGGCAGGCGAGCAGGAGGCGGCGAGCCTTGGCCGGCCGATCGTGGTGCGGCAGATCCTGACCGCGATGCGCCACGCCGCGAGGTCACGAGAGATCGCCGAGCTGGTGGTCCGGTTCCGCGACGAAGGAGTGGTGGGCTTCGACATTGCGGGGGCGGAGGCGGGATACCCGCCCACCCGGCATCTGGATGCGTTCGAGTACCTGCAGCGAGAGAACGCGCACTTCACGATCCATGCGGGCGAAGGATTCGGGTTGCCGTCGATCTGGCAGGCGATCCAGTGGTGTGGTGCGGATCGGTTGGGGCATGGGGTACGCATCGTGGACGACATCGAGGTCGACCCGGACGGGACGGCGCGGCTGGGCAGGTTGGCTGCCTACGTCCGCGACAAGCGGATCCCGTTGGAGCTGTGCCCGAGCTCGAACGTGCAGACCGGTGCCGCGCCGTCGATCGCAGAGCATCCGTTCGGCTTGCTCGCGAGATTGCGCTTTCGGGTGACGGTCAACACCGACAACCGCCTGATGAGTGGCACGTCGATGTCGGAGGAGTTCGCCCGCCTGGCGGAGGCGTTCGGCTACGACCTGGACGACTTCGCGTGGTTCACCGTCAACGCGATGAAGAGCGCGTTCCTGCCATTCGACCAGCGCCTGGCGTTGATCAACGACGTGATCAAACCCGGTTACGCCGCCGTCGTCGCCGAGCGAGCGTTCAAGCGGATGCAGCAGGCTCGCTGACGCAACCATCGAACACGCGCGACGTGTTCACCCTGGGTTCGTTCATCCCTTACTGGCTCGGCGTCGGGTCGATGCTCCGGCTCGTGCTGTCTGCCTTGGCGGCCTGCTCACCATCCCGCGGTCGACGTTACGACAGAACTGCCGTGACCGTCGCGCCGCAGCGGTGACTCCTCACCGGAACGTTCCACTCCTTCGAATGCCTCGCTCGACCTAGCTTCGTGCGCATTCCGGATCACCTGGATGGAAGGGGAAAGGAATGCCACGTTCAGCGAGGAGGCATGTCGCCACGTGCCTAGCAGGGCTGGGATGTGCTGTCGCCCTTGCCGTGTCACCGTTGAGCCCGGTCGCGCATGCCCGGGTGCCCGGAGACGGTGCGGACGGGTGAAGAGCCCGGTGGCCGTACAAGAACAGACGCGTAAGACGGGCGCAGACCAGCGCCGGAAGAGGTTGGCGAAGCGGCTCGCCCCGATGGTCTGGCTCGCCAAAGGTGACGACGCGGGCCCGATGTCGGCCCACACCTTCATCGACTACTCCGAGCTGGTCTGGGCGCACGACACGGGATGTGAGGACCACACCGTCGACTCCACGCCAAGTGAGCGGGGGATGGGGGACGGCCGCTACCGCGAGCGTGACGCGGCCGGCCCGGTGGCATGGCCACCGTGCGAGCATCACAACGGCTACTTCTACTCGAACGAGAACACGCGGCCGATGGCGAGTGGCGGACCTCCCGGGGAAGAAGGCTTCTTCCTCGACATGAAGAACTCGATGCACAAGGGCGGTGGCACCGGGTCGCCGGTCTATGTGCAGAGGTATCCCCGCGCCATCATGTACTGGTTCCTCTACGGCTACAACGATGGCCCGGCGAGCTTCAACCACGAAGGGGACTGGGAGCGGATAGCCGTTCGTCTGACCAAGAAGAACAAGCCGTTCAAGGTGGTCTTCTGGCGTCATGGCAAGCCTTGCTACGTGCGTTGGAAGAACGTCGGCAAGTACAAGGGGCATCCCGTGGTGTTCTCCGCCAGCGGAACGCACGCGTCGTACGCCAGGAAAGGACGCCACAAGGTCGACGTTCCCTACCTGCCGGACTTCTACGACCGCACGAGCAAGGGGAAGCGCTGGAAGACCTGGCGAAACCTCGATCGTGTCCGCAAGCAGCCGTGGTGGGGCTACGGCGGAGGCTGGGGTGAGGTAGGCGAGACCAAGCACACGACCGGGCCGACCGGGCCTGCGCCGTTCCGGGATGACGGTGGTTTGCACACCACGAAGCGCTGCTAGCTGGCGGTTTCGGTGAACCGTTCACGATCCATGAGCGGAAGGGAATGACTCCCATGGCTTGGACGACGAAGAATCCAGGTCGGGCGCGGCCCGTCGCGGGGATGGCCAAGGCTGCGGTGTTGTTGCTGACCCTCGGGTTGGTGGGTGCCGTCGGTGTCGCTCCATCTGCGGCGATGCCAATGGCACAGCCAGCAGACTCGAAGGACCTGTCTCGGCCTGAGCGCAACATCGTGTTCATCCTCACCGACGACTTTTCGAAGAACTTGGTGCCGTACATGTCGGCGGTGCGTGCGATGAAGAAGCGGGGGACGACGTTCAGCCACGCGTTCGTGGCTGATGGGCTGTGCTGCCCGTCCCGGGCGAGCATCCTCACCGGCCGGTACCCGCACAACACGAAGGTGAGGGTGAACGAAGGTGACCGGAGGATCCCCGGCGGGTACCGGGCCTTCCGGAAGTTCGGCAACCACAAGCGGACCTACGCGGTGGCGCTGCCCAAGCGCTACCGGACCGGGTTTCTCGGCAAGTACCTCAACGGGTACAAGATCCGCAAGCACCCGGTGCCCCCGGGCTGGGACGAGTGGCACGTGAGCGGCAACGGCTACACCAACGTGGGGGGAACGTACGACATCACCACCATCAAGAGCCGGAACCAGCAAGGACGAGGAATCAGCAAGCCGAAGGCCTACCTGAACAACCTGCTGGGCAGGCGGGCTCGTGCCTTCGTCGACCGGGCACACGCGAACCGGCAGCCGTTCTTCCTGCAGATCTCCACGTTCGCCCCGCACCAGCGAATCCGCGGCAAGCACAAGCGCTTACCGCTGTTTCCGCCTGCCAAGAAGGACCGGCCGGGAGAAGACTTCACGCACGGTGACTGCGGGACCAAGCCGGGTGGCGGTCGGTACGACTGCGCGAAACTCCGGGTCCGGCGGACGGGTGCCTTCGACGATGCCACCTACGACACGCTCGACCGGGACTTCCGCAACCGGATCCGGATGATGCAGTCATTGAACGACGAGCTCATCGAGCTGCGTAAGCGGCTGAAGGCCAACGGGCAGCTGCGCAACACCTACTTCGTGTTCATGGCCGACAACGGCTACCACCTCGGCGAGCACGGCCTGCTCAGAGGCAAGGGCAGTGCGTACGACCACGACGTCCGCGTACCACTGATCATCGAAGGTCCCGGTGTCAAGGGGGGACAGGTGCGGCACGAGATCGTCCAGAACGTCGACCTCTACGCGACCTTCCAGCAGATGGCGGGGTTGCGGCCCAAGCCCAGCGACGGTCGCGGGTTGATGACCCTGCTTCGCGGCGGCAAGGCGCCCAACTGGCGGGATGCGGCGCTGATCGAGCACAAGCCGCAACTGCGCAAAGGAAAAACGACCGCGGACCCCGACCTCGACGGTGACCGGGCCGCCGCAGCCCGGGCCGGGTTCGTGCCAGCCTTCCACGCGTACAACGCCATCCGCACCAAGCACTGGCTGTACGTGAAACACACCGACAGCAGCAGGCGCGAACTGTACGACCTGGAACGCGAGCCAGGCCAGTACCACAACGTGTGGCGCGACCACCCACGACTGGTCAAGTACTTCAACAAGTGGCTCAAGAAGTACGTCACCTGCGGCAAGAAGGGCAAGAGGAGCTGCTGGAAGGCCGGCCACGCACCACCGGTCCGAAGCCGGCATGAGAAGACCGGAGCCGCTTGTGGGTCGAGCGCAGGCTGTGGAGCATCGTCGTGGCTCTCGCTCCCCAGATGTCCACAGCCTGCGCGATCCATGCCCTGCGGCGTCGCGATGGTCGGGTCGGTTCAGGCCTTGATGGCGCCGGACGTGACGCCGGCGACGAAGTACTTCATGCCGAGGGCGAAGACGACAAGCTGCGGCACGGTGGCAAATGCGTAGCCAGCCGCCTGTACGCCGAAGTCCGGACGGCTCGCGAACTCACTCACCTGCGGGTTGAACGCCTGCAACGCCATGAGCAGGGTTTCGTTCTCCTCCGTCAGGACGAGTGTGGGCCAGATGAAGTCGCCGTAGATGCTGAGGAAGTTCATCATGGCGACCGTGACGAGGATCGGGAACGCGAGCGGCACCGCGATTCGGACCATGGCCTGCATCTCGCTCGCACCGTCCACCCGGGCCGCTTCGAAGACCTCGGACGGTTGCGAGCGGAAGAACGTCGTGATGAGGAAGATGCCGAACGGCAGGCCGCCGGCGATGTAGAAGATGATCAGTCCCCACAGCGAGCCCACCAGGTGGAGCTGGTTGGCCAGCACGAAGTGCGGGGTGAGCAGGATGATCGCCGGGATCGTCATGACGGCCAGGACGATGTGATACAGCAGCTCCCGGCCAGGGAAGCGGATCCGGGCGAAGGCGTACGACGCCAACGTCGAGATGACGAGGATCCCTGCAATCGAGGCGACCGACACGAGGAGGGTTCGACCCATCGACGGCAGGAGTGTGAGCAACGCGCGTTGATAGTTGCCGAAGTACAAAGGCCAGGGCAGCAGGTCCCAGAAGTCCACGTAGATGAGCACGCCCGGCCGCAGCGACAGCGAGACCATCAAGAAGATGAGCGCGAACGATGCCACGGCGAGCAGGACCAGCACGACGTACTGCACGAGGCCGGGGATCTGCTGCTGAATGGGTCGGCGCATTCCTCACTGCTCCAGCTCGGATCTGCGGAACCGTAGGACGAAGACGGTCACCACGAGGACCATTAAGAACAGCACGACACCGATCGCGGACGCGTAGCCCAGGTCACCGGTCCCGATCCGTTCGTACATCTGCAGTGCCGGCACGTAGGTGGCATAGCCAGGTCCGCCTCGAGTCAGGACGAAGATGCTGGCAAAGCCTTCGATCGCGCCGACGACCGCGAAGAACGTCATGATGCGAAACTGCGGTCGAAGGTGGGGCAGATCCACGTGGACGAACCGCTTCCACCGTCCGGCGCCGTCGATCGCCGCGGCGTCGTACAACGCCCGGTCGATCGTGAGCAGGCCACCGAGGAAGATGAGGAAGGCGAACGCCGTGAGGTACGGGAAGCCGACCCCGATGACCGCCCACAACGCCGTACTCTCATCGCCCAGCCAGGCCCGGCGCCACTCCTCGAGCCCCAGCGCGGACAGCAGCTCGTTCAGCAACCCGCTCGCCGGGTCGTACACCTGCCGCCAGAGCAGGGTGAGGACCAGGGCCGGGACGACGGACGACATGACGAACAAGGTGCGAAACACGTACTGGTGCGTCCGGTTACGCAACCAGTAGACCAACTCGGCGGCGAGCAGCGGCACGGTCACCGTCTTGAGGAAGCTCGCGAACGTGATGATCGCCATGTTGACGAGCCCCACCCGGAAGTACACGTCGTCGGTGAACAGCCGGCGGTAGTTCTCCAAGCCCACCCATGCCGGCGCACTGCGCAGGCTGAAGTTGGTGAACGAGACGATGAACGCGTTGACCGCGGGATAGAACGTGAACACCGCGAGCAACCCGAGCGTCGGCAGGATCAGCACGTAGCCGAGCCGGCCAGCCCAGGCACGACGCCAGACCACGCGGGCCTGGTGGCGGCGCCGCTCGGCACCGAGCGCGAGCACCGCTGACATCGCCAGTAGGCCGGCGATGTTCGTCCCGATCCACCACGGTCGCAGGGTGGCCAGCGTGCCGGCGGCTCCGATCGCGGTGGGGTCGAGCGTGCTCCACGGTCCGGACTCCGGCACCACGAGCATGCGGTCACCCGCGGGAGCAATCGCCCGGATCGCCCCGGAGCCGGTCGTACGACGGAAGCGGATCTGACCCCGTTCGTCCAGCGCGACGACCTCACCGCGCTGGTCGCCGACCAGGATCGTCCCGGTCGGGTCGTGGAACGTCACCGCCGTGACCGGGTGCGGTCCGATCTGGACCCGGCCGAGCGAGCCGCCGTCGCGGGCGAGGAGCTCGAGTCCGCCGGCCCGGTCGCCCACGAGGATCCAGCTGCGCTGTGACGCGGTCGCGAGCGTGGCGACCGGGTGCAGGGTGTTGACCGTCCACAGCTCCCGGCCGGTACTCGCGGAGAGGTCGAGCAGGCCGACCCGAGAGTTGATCGTCCCGTACACTGCCGACTCGCCATTGGCTGCGAGCCCAGTGACGGTGAAGACCGCCCGACCACGTGCAGCCGGCTCACCGTTGCCGGGACGGAACCGGTCGACGACGTACCGGCTGCTGAACGCACCGGATCCGTGCGCCACCAGCAGATCGCCGTTCTCCAGCATGTGGAGCCCGACCACCGCGTCACCGACATCGATCTGGTCCACGTCCTGCAGTCGCTCGTCGAGGACCATCACCGTGCCGAGCGTCGTCCCGACGTAGAACCGCCGTCCGTCCGGCGCGGCGGCGAGCGAGCCGACCGTTTCGTCCACCTGCCGGCGTGCGGTGACGGTGCCGTCGACCGTGAGCGCCAGGCGGTTGTCGCTCGTCGCGGTCAGGACGACGGGACGATCGTCCTCGCCTGTGACCACGGCGTACGCGACATCCCGACCTTCGCCGGGATACTCCGCCAGGGCGCGATGCGCGCCCAGGCCGAACCACAGCGCGATCGCGGCGACGTCGATGACGACCAGGAGCGCCGCGATGCTGAGGGCGGTCCGCCTCACGCCGACTCCGGGCGGCGCGCGGGGTTGTCGATGTCGCCGCGGGTGAGCGAGCTCGACTCGAGCATGCGGTCAAGGTTGTCCTGGACGTACGCCTGGAGCTGGTTCGCGTACTCCCGCGGCGTGACCCGGCCGTCCAGCGCCTGCTTCAACAGGTTGCGCAGGTCGGTACGGGTCTCCTGGTCAGGTCCTGCGGTCCAGAACTGGTTGTAGAGCACCTCGGCGTTGCCCATCAGCTGGACCATCTCGAACCGTTCCTGGACGTCCTGGGGGTACTCCACGCCGCGCACCCGGCAGGGTCCCGATGCGACGAACTCACCCGACTCGATCTGCGCGTCGAGGTACGGGCTGTAGCCCGCCGAGGAGAGCCAGAACATGCAGAAGTCAACGGCGAGCGCACGTTGCTCGGCGTTCTTGTCTATCACGCTGAGGTACTCGCCGGAGGACGACTCCACGCTGCGCGGCTTGCACTTCACGAGGTCGCCTTCCATGGCGGGGTTCTCGAAGACACCCCACTCGAACGGGCGGACCGAGCCTGGCTTGATGCCCAACTCCTTCAGCCGTTCCGGCGTCAGCTCGGCGAGGTCACGAGAGAGTGTCCCGAGGTCGCCGGTGCCACCGAGCATGATGGCGGTCTGCTGTTGCAGGAACGGCGTGTACGCGTCGGTCAGCACGTAGAAGTCCTTGGTCGCACTCCGTGGGAAGACCCGGGCAAGGTTCGCGACCAGCTCGGTCACCGACGGTGTGTCGAATCGCAGGTCGCCCTTGGCGATGCCGCCGTAGAAGCGCTGAGGACTGTACGTGTAGAGCGAGTGGATGTCCGGCTCGTTCGGGTCGAACTCGAACGAACCGTCGATCTCCGGGTCGTAGTTCCAGTCACCCTCGCGGGCGCGGACCGTCTCCACCCAGTCGACGTGGTACTGGTCGAAGTAGATCTCGGTAAGCCACTGCGGCACCTGCCACTGGTAGTTGGCGGAGATGGGCGTGATTCCCTTGCTCCGCAGGCGTTCGCAGACGTCGACGAACTCATCCCAGGTCGCAGGCGGCTCGACACCGGCCTGGTCGAAGAGCTCCTTGTTGTAGAACCAGTTCACGTGGAAGGACTGGGTCGCCATCAAGTACCGCTGGGCCCAGACGTTCAGTTCCCGTCCGCTGCGGAAGTCCATGTCCTCCGACCAGGGATTGCCCGTGTAGGGGTTGACCGCGTCGCGGTACTCGTCGAAGTTGACGTACCCACTGAAGGTCGGGACGTAGTTGCCGGACACGATGTCGGGCCGGATGTTCCCCGCCGCGAGTTGGGTGCCCAGCCAGTTCACGTAGTTGTCGACACCGCCGAAGTCCCTGGTCTCCCAGACGATCTCGACGTCCGGCTGGTGGCGGCGGTATCCCTCCGTCAACGCTCGTTTCGCCGCTTCGGGCGGGTCCTGGATGATGCCGATGACCAGTCGGCCGCTGAAGCGCTTCTTGGTCGGCTCGGTCCTGCGGGGCCTCGGGGTCGAGCCGAAACCACCCTGACCGTCGTCGCTGCAGCCAGCCACCAGACCGACGGCCGGGAGGGCGAGGAATGCGCCGGCCGCCGTCAGGACCTGGCGCCGGCTCGGTCCCCGTGTCCCCATGGGTCGTGTCGCTGTCGTCATTGTCGTCGCCTTCCTCCCGCTGAGGTCGTACGTCAAGGTGAGGTGGTGGTCTGCGCGCCGGTGGGAGTCGAGAGGATGGCGCCGGCGTCGCGGAGTCGGTGCTGCAGCTGCGCCGGCGGCACGTCACGCGGCGATCGGCCGGTTGCCGCCGCAAGGGCTGCCGCGGTGCCTGCGGCTTGGCCCATCGTCATGCACTGGGCCATCGAGCGTACGGCGGCGTGGGCGTCGTGCGTGGCCGAGAAGCAGCGGCCAGCGACAAGGAGGTTGTCGGCGTCGCGGACCAGCAGCGTGCGGTACGGAATGCCGACCGCCGCACCTTCAGGGAGGTACTGCCAGACCGTGCCCGCGCCGTCGTGGTGGTCCTCGATCGGGGCGCCGCAGAGCCCGATCTGGTCGTCGAACTGTCGGCCGGCCAGGACGTCCTCCCGGGTGAGCCGGTAGTCGCCGTACACCCGCCGGGTCTCACGTACGCCGATCTGCACACCGAAGGCCGCGAGCTCGGCGCGCTCGTATCCCGGCACCCGGTCACGGAGGAAGCGAACGTACTCGAGTGCCTGTCGCCTGCCGCGCATCTCGGCCTCGGACAGCAGCTCGGGATCGGTGGCGTTCCTGACCTCGCCGTCCTCGCGCCGGTAGGAGGCCAGCCGGGTCATGATGGTGGCCGTCATGCCGTCGACGGGCGTGATGTGGTCGCTTCCGTCCCGCCGAGGCAGGTCGTACGCCCCCGACTCGGCCGCCTCCCGCATGAGCTCGGTGAGCTCCTGCTTGGAGATGCTGAACCGTCGCTCGACGTCGACATTGCACATGCGGAACGTCGTGGTCAGCGTCTGGGCCGGCTCGACCGAGCCCGCGAGCTCGTACCCCACGCCGGCGAAGTGGCACAGGTCGGCGTCCCCGCTCGCGTCGACGAACACCCGGCCGGTCACGCGGCGCAACCCGGCCTTGGTGGCGACCAGCACCTCGCGGACGGACCCGTCGACCACGGTCGCGTCCTGGACCGTGGCGTACAACAGCACCTTGACGCCGGCGGCCTGGACCAGGTCTTCCCAGACGACCTTCAGATGTTCCGGGTGGTAGGTGATGCCGGTCCCGGCGCCGAACGAGTTGGGGCGGTGGACGACCCGTCCGATCGCCGCGAGGCCGGCGACGACCTCGTCCAGGAGGCCACCGACGACCTTCGTGCCACGGTCGACCGGTTTGCCGTCAGGACCCAGGCGGGCTGTGCGCGGCAGGTAGGCGCCGTAGAACGTGTCCAGCACCGCCGTGCTCGTGCCGCCGAGGAAACCGTGGCGTTCGAGCAGCAGGGTTCGTGCGCCCGCCCTGGCCGCTGCGATCGCCGCGGTCGCGCCAGCCGAGCCGGCACCGACGACCACGACGTCGGCCTGTGTCGGAACCTCACGCACAGGTCCTCCCTGGCCAGGCGACGAACCATTGGTCTGCTTCGTGCCCGCTGACATTAGACCGACAGGGGACGTGGGTCAACCCGTCACGCATACCAATTCAGCAGCGACATGCTTGTGATCAGCGGCATAATCTCGTACGGTCGGATCGCTCGAGGCGGACCATATGCGGTGGAGGAACGTGGCCAAATTGGTCTGCTGTATGCGCGGTCTCTACCGGTCCACCGTGATCGGCTGCTATTCCAGCGAGTGGAGCCGGACACATCGAGGAAGGGTGAGAAGCCTATGCCGTTCCGCTACCCCGCGCTGGCCCGAGAGATCGTGGACCGGATCGAGCGCACGCAGACCGAGGCCATCGAGAAGGCCGCCGACGTCTTCGCCACCGCGATCGCCGCAGGCGGCCTGGTGCACACGTTCGGCTGCGGCCATTCACGAATGGCTGTCGAGGAGCTCTTTCCTCGAATCGGCTCGATCGTGGGCTTCCACCCGATCGTGGAGTTGGCGCTCACGTACTACACGAACGTCGTCGGCACCATGGGGCTGGCGCAGTCGCTCTTCCTGGAACGGGTGGACGGGTACGGTGAGGTCATCCTCGACAACTATGTCTTCGACGAGCGGGATGCGGCGCTCGTCGTCTCCTCGACCGGCATCAACAACGTCCCGCTCGAGGTCGCGCTGGGTTTGCGTAAGCGTGGCCTTCCGGTGGTCGCGATCACGTCGTTCGCGCACTCGTCGAGTGTTCCGTCCCGGCATCCATCCGGAAAGCACCTGTACGAGGTGGCCGACATCGCCATCGACAACTGCTCGCCACGCGGCGACGCGGCGGTCGAGGTGCCTGGCTGCCCCCATCCGGTCGGTCCGACGTCGACGCTCGGAACCGTCGTGGTGCTGCACATGATCGCCGAGCTCGTGGCCAAGGGCCTGGTCGAGCGCGGCGTCACCCCGGTCGTCCTGGGGACACCACACGGCGGTGACGAGGAGGCCGCTCGACGCAACCTGGCGGAGTACTTCGCCGAGCACCGGCGGCGAACCGCGCGGGCGTAGCGAGGCGGGACCGATGCGCAGTGGACTGACGATTGGGTTGGACGTCGGCACCGGATCGGCGAAGGCGGTGGTGCTCGATCCCGGGCGCGACGTGCTGGGCCGAGGCAGCAGCGAGACGTACCCGACGACGACACCAGCGCCGGGTCGAGCCGAGCAGGATCCGCTCGACTGGTGGCGGGCTGCCGGGGAAGCGGTCCGGAAGGCGTTGGCTGCGGCTGGGCTGCCGGGCGGGTCGCGGGACGTCACCGCGATAGCGGTGAGCGGGCAAGGTGCGGCCCTCGTCCTCGTCGACGGCGGGCTTGCCCCCGTCGGTCCAGCGCTCATCCACCTGGACCAGCGGTCCTCGGCCGAGGCCTCGGAGTTGGCGGAGGGACCCGCAGGGCAGGCGATCCTGCGCGCGAACGGTCAGCGGCCGGGCGCCTGGAACGTCGCGGCCAAGCTGTGCTGGGTCCGCCGGAACCAGCCGGAGCGGGTGCGTGCGGCGCGTGGGCTCACGTCCGCGGCTGGGTTCGTCCTGGCACAGCTCACCGGTCGGCTGGTGCAGAGCGCGAGTGACGCCGGCATCAGCGACCTGTTCGACCTCACGTCTCGAGACTGGGCGAGTGACGTGCTCGCAGCGCTCGACATCGACCCGGCGTTCCTTCCCGAGGTCGCACCGGCCACCGCCGAGGTGGGCGGGCTGACCGCGGAAGCCCAACGGGAGTTGGGACTTTCCGGCCGGGTGCGGGTCGTGGCCGGGGGCGAGGACACGTCGAGCGCGGCGCTCGCCGCCGGCGTGGTGGGACGCGACGGTACGTACCTCAGTCTCGGGAGCGCCGGTGTCGTCGGCGTGGCGGTCGAGCGGGGATCGGTGCGTGAGCCGCGACTGTTGACCTTCCCGCACGTCCGCGACGACGTGGACCTGTTGTCCGGCTCCATGACCTCTGCCGGGTCGGCGCTGTCATGGTGGGCAGAGATCACCGGTCGGGAGCCTGCCGATCTGCTCGCCGAGGCCGAGCACACGCAACCGGGTGCGGGCGGTGTGGTCTTCCTGCCGTACCTTGCCGGCGAGCTGCATCCCATCGCGGATCCGGACGCCCGCGGGGTCTTCACTGGGCTCTCGTTCGCCTCCGGGCGGGCCGAGCTGACCCGGGCCATCATCGAGGGATCGGCGACCGCGATCGCGCACAACCTCGACGTGGCGGTCGCCGCCGGCGCGAGACCTGGAGGGCTGTCTGCCACCGGTGGGCCCACGCGCTCTGCCGTCTGGATGCGGGCGGTCGCCGCCGCGACGAACCGCGTGGTCGAGGTCGTCGATACGCAGGGCGCGCCGCTTGGCGACGCGATGCTTGCCGCTGGTGAGTCGGACGACGAGGTGGCCGAGCTGGTGGCCGCTCACCGTCGGGTCCAGGCGCGGTACGAACCGGACGAGCGGGAGGCGGAGGCTGCACGGGAACGCCGCCAGCAGGCGACCGAGCTTTACCATGCCGTCCGGGCTCTGCGGACCAGGAGGACGGAATGAGCGAGACGCCGGTCGCCCTGGTCACCGGCGCCGCCTCCGGTCTGGGTCAAGCCACCGCCGAGCGGCTCAGCGCCCAAGGCTGGCGGGTGGCAGGTCTGGACCGGGCGGCCATCGCGCCTGGCGGACCGTGTGCGTACACCGAGGTCGTCGACGTGACCGACGAGGCCGCGGTGCGGACCGGTGTGACCGCGATGGTGGCGGCCCTCGGCCGCGTGGACGCCCTGGTCTGTTGTGCGGGCATCGCCGGCTCGGCCGTGGGCGACGGACCGGCCGACAAGCTCACGAAAGCCGCGTTGGATGCGGTGTTCGCGGTCAACTTGCGCGGCACCGCGCTTGTCGTCGCGGCAGCCTGGCCCGCGCTGGTCGCAAGCCGTGGAAGCATTGTCCTCGTGTCCTCGATCCTCGGCCTGACCGGAGGCGGTGGGCCGTTCGCCAGCCATGGCTACGTGATGTCCAAGGGCGGGATCACGGCGTTCACGAAAGCGCTGGCGGCGTCCGGTCGCGACCACGGCGTACGAGCCAACGCCGTCGCGCCTGGCCTGGTCGACACGCCGATGGCTGCTCGTGCCTTGAACCGACCGCAGGTGCGTGAGTACGTCCGCGATCGCCAGCCGTTGACCCGGGGCCCGATCCCACCGGGTGCGGTCGCCGATGTTATCGCGTTCCTGTGCTCGTCGGGGGCCGCGGCCGTCACGGGTCAGGTCATCGCGGTCGACGCAGGGTGGGGGCTGGATCCGGCATGAGTCTGCGCAGTCGCCTTGGTCGCGATCTGGCCGCCGTCCTCGAGCGCGAGATCCTCTCGGGACGCTGGCCGACCGGCAGCAAGCTGCCGACCGAGCGGGAGCTCGCCGTCCTCCACGGTGTCAGTCGGCAGACCGTGCGGGAGGCCTTGGACGAGCTCGAACGCGCCTGCCTCGTGGTCCGCCGGCAGGGCAGTGGGACGTACGTCGCCGAACGCCGTCTGGAACAGTCGTTGCTCGGCCACTTCTCGATCGTGGAGGCGATCCGGTCGTCCGGCCTCGTCATCGAGACCACCGTGCTCGCGCAGGCTGTGGGACCCGCCCTGCCGGCGGTCGCGGAGAGCCTCGGGGTGGCGCCCGAGTCGCCGGTCGTGGAGCTGGAACGGCTGCGTGCGGTGGGCGGCGAGCCGTTCATGCTCGAGCGGACCTGGCTGCCGGCCGAACGACTGCCCGGGATCGAGGACGCCGACCTCACGACCGTCGGGCTCTACGAGACGCTTCGCGAGCGTTACGGCGTCGTTCTCGTACGAGCGGTGGAGTCGTTCGAGCCGATCGTGTTGCACGCCGACGAGGCGAGGCGGCTGGGAGAGCGGTCCGGACGGCCTGCCCTGATGCTGCTGCGGACGACGTACGACGACCAGGATCGGGCCATCGAGTCCGCCCGGGCGATCCTGCGCGCCGACCGCTGTCGCTCACTCGTCGAGCGCCGAGTCGTCGAGCCGCCCCGGCAGCCGGCTGCTTCGCGTCGCGGTCGCGCTGGCCGGACGCGGCGGCGTACGGTCGCCGCCGCCAAATGACCACCCCGCGGGGGGCCGCCCCCCGCGTTCCCCCCCAAATGACCATGTGCACTACGCCTGTCGGGGGTGCAACACGTGCCGGCACGTAGTGCACCCCCGACAAACGCGGTGAGCACTTCGCGAAGCTCTTGAAGACCTGTTGACCAGCAGACCATCCGCTGGGGAACTCAGTGTTTCAATTTGGTCCGCTAGCTCGCGACCTTCCGTACACCATAGACCTTCAACTGCTTCTAGATGATCCTGGCAATTGGTCTGCTCCAAGCGTTGACAGGTCCCTAGCGGAGCCCTAGATTCCGAGCGACGTCACGGACCAATCGCCCTGGGAGGTGAGCACCGTGACCAGGCTCCGTCGGTCCATCCGGCCCATCCGTACAGCCGTCACCGCTGGCACTGTCTTCCTGACCGCCCTGCTCGTCCAGCTCACGATCCTCGTGCCTCCTGCGGCGCCGGCCGTCGACGCGGCCAGCACAGACCCACGTCGCGACGATCTGACTCGCGGAGATTGGCGTGGCGTCTATGGCAGCGCGGGATACGTCGTCGTTGGCGATCCCGATGTCCATCTCCCCGGTGGGGTCACAGTCGACATGGGTGGCACCGCCTTCGTCTGGGACGCAGCAGCGTCGGACGAGCGCGCTCTGCAGCGGCCGTCGGGAACGGGACGGCTCGCCGCCGCCCGATACGGCACCACGTTCGACATCGTGGTCGACATCCCAGCGGGGTCGCCCGGGTTCCGTCTCGCGATCTACGTGCTCGACTACGACACCGACAACACCCGTGGCCAGCTGATGACCCTGCGGACACCGAGCGGGGAGGTTCTCGGCACCGCCGACGTCAGGCGGTTCCGAGGTGGCCGTTACCTGCTCTGGGACATCCCTGGCAGTGTCCGGCTGACGGTGGAGCGGACCGCCGGTGCCAACGCGGTGGTCAGCGGGTTGTTCCTCGACCCGCTCGGCACGCCGGACCCACCGGGTGACACCACGCCACCGACGGTCGAGGCGACAGCGGTCGGCAGCCGCACGTCATCTGGTGAGTACGTTGGCTGGGCGCGGGTGACGCTCGCCGCGGACGACGGGGACGGTGCCGGAGTCGACACGATCGAGTACGCGGTCGGTGACGGTGCCTGGGAGAAGTACGTACGACCGGTCTGGTTCCGCAACCCCGGCGAGCACGTACTCCGGGTCCGAGCCACCGACCTCGCCGGTAACCCGTCCGAACCGGCGACCGTGACCGTTCACGTCGTCCCCGGCGAGCCCGATCTGGTCCCGCTCCGGGTCATCGGGCTCAACGACTACCACGGGGCGGATGCCAATGGCCCACGCATGGCCACCGCGATCAAGGAGCTCCGGGCCGAGCAACCCAACAACGTCCTGCTCGGTGTCGGCGACCTGATCGGCTGGACGACGTACGCCAACGACGCCACGCGCGACGAGTTCGTGATCGACCTCCTCGAGTATCTCGGGATGGATGCCCACGGTGCCGGAAACCACGAGTTCGACGAGGGAATCGGTGAGCTGCTACGGATCCAGCGCGGCGGCTGCCACCCGGTCGACGGCTGCTTCGACCACGACGGCGACGGCGTGGTCGAGGAGGGCGAGTACGACGGCTCGGACGTGCCGATCCTGGTGGCCAACCTGGTGCACGAACGCACCGGCGAGCGGGTGTTCCCAGGGTCGCTGGTCCGCACGGTGGACGGGGTCCGGATCGGCGTGGTCGCGGCGACCACGGAGTCCACGGCCCGCGGAATCGGGGTCGAGCTGTTCCCGCACCACGAGTTTCTCGACCCGGTGGTCGCGATCAATCGTGAGGTACGAAAGCTCAGGGCGCGCGGCGTGCAGGTCATCGTCGCGTTGGTGCACGAGGGCGGGCTGGGTGCTCCACCGTCGTGCCTGGAGCCGGCAGGACCGATGGTCGACATCGCCACGCGCACCGACGCCGAGGTCGACCTGATCCTGGGTGGGCACTGGCACACGACACACACCTGTGTGCTGCGGGACCCGGCGGGCCGGCCGCGCCCGGTCCTCGAGGCCTCACCGTACGGCGCCCAGCTCCAGCTCGCCGACCTGGTCGTCTCGCGTCGCGGAGGTGACGTGCTGCGGGAGCACTCCGTCGGCGCCCTGAGCGACATTCCGGCGACGCTGCCGCCTGACCCTGGCGCCCAGGCGATCATCGCGCGCGCCACCCAGATCGCCAACGCTCGTGGCGAGCAGATCGTGGGTCGGGTCGTCGGTGACTTCCGGCGTGGCAGGAACGCGGCCGGCCAGCTCGATCCGTCGCAGCAGAACACGCTGCTCAACCTGCACGCCGATGCCGAGCTGGCCTGGGTACGTGAGCATGTGCCCGGCTCGGCGGACTTCGCGCTCGCCGACCACGTGCTGGTGAATGGTGACCTGCTGCACGCCAGGTCCGGCAACGAGCCCGAGGATGGTTTGGTGCGGTGGCGTGAGACCTGGTCGGCAAACATCTACGACGCCCGCATGTTGGTGCTGACCATGACCGGTGCCGAGATCGAGCGGGTGCTGCGCTCCCAGTGGGACCAGAACCTGCTCATGGGCGTGTCACACAACGTCTGGTATCTGCGTGATCCGTCAGAGACCAGGATCCCCGGTCGGATGAGTGCCGATCTGTTCTACCTCGACGGCGAGCCGCTGGAACGCAAACGCACGTACCGCGTCGTGGTCAACTCGATCATCGCTCGTGGATTCGACTGGATGCCGGCGTTCGCCTCCATAACCCAGCGGTACGACACCGGCGTGCCGGTGCGCACGGCCCACAACTGGTATCTGGGAGCGCACTCGCCGCTCGACCCGCGGGACTATGCCGGCCGCATCCCGACCATCGCCGAGGCCTGCGATAGGCCGTCTCCCGACCCGCGCTGCCCTTCCGCTGAGGGCGAAGGCCGCTAGCCCCACGACGCCTTACGCGGTGTTTGGGACCCGTCCATGCTGTCGACGCCGTGTGTGGATCGCAAAGGCCCTCTGCACGTGGTCATTTCGCGGAGGTCGCGAGGACGCGGCGTGGGGTGTCGACGAGGATGGCGTCGAGCTCCCGCTGGGAAACTCCGGCCTGTCGCAGCTGGGGTACGACGGTGGTGAACAAGTGGGCGAGCCCCGGCCCGCCACCGTAGGCGTGCCAGTACTGGCGGCGGGCAAGGTCTTGCCCGAGCACGACCTTGTCGGCGTAGCCCTTGGCGATGAGCGCAACCACGAGCTCGACGACCACCCGGTCGTGATCGCGGTTGGGCCGTCCCAGCCAGTCGAGGCAGACCGTCGCGCCGGTCGCGCAGAGCTCCGCCACCGCCTCGAGGTCACCGTGCCGGTCCATGTGGGAGAGGATCACCCGCTCGGGCGACACCCCGGCCTCGGTCAGCTTCTCGACCTGCTTCACGGCGCCGGCGACGCTCTCGGTGTGCGTGATCACGGGCAGCCCGGTTGCCACGGCAGCCGCCGTGACCGCCTCGAGGAGGGCGTTCTCCAGAGGCGTTCCGTGCTCTCCGCTGATGGCCACCTTGATGAGACCAGGGCGGGAACCGCTTCGCGCCACCGGGCGTCCGGGCACCTGGTCGGGCAGCTCCATGCCGCACGTGGCGTCGTCGATCACCCGCTGCGTGAGCCCGTCAACGTCGAGAGCCCGGACCCAGTGGTCGGCCGGGTAGAACGCGTCCCGATGGAAACCGGTGACGGCGAGGACGGTGAGCCCGGTCCGCCGCGCCACCTCGGCAAGTCCGTCCGGGTTCCGGCCGACCCCCAGCGGCATGCAGTCGACGACCGCCGCCCCGCCAGCGGCGAGCAGTTCTCGTGCTTCGCGTACGGCGGCCTCGACGTCGTCGAGGCGAAAGTCGGGTTCGATGACGACGGGATGTCCCTCCCCGATCAGCAGGTGCTCGTGGCATGCGGTGGCGCCCAGTTCGCTCGCAGGGAGCTCGCCGAGCACCGAGGTGATGACACGATCCTGCACGACTGCTGCACCTACTTCCCGTCGACACCGAGTGTTTCGCAGATCATCCCCCCGCAGACCAATAGTGGGCGAAGACGAACCCGCGTAATGGTACGTCGACAACGCTAGGAGACAGCCTGTGCCTTGCGCAATCCTTCGATCATTACTGGAGAGTTAGCCGACCTTTCGGGCCGCTCCATTGGTACGCACTCTGTCATTGACCCTGGTGAGTCCGAACTCGTACACTCGACGAACCTGCAGACCAATTGTCGGCGCGGTCCGCACGCTAGCGGTCGGGCTGGCGTCAGCGGACTTCTCACCGAGGGGCGGGTCGCGGCATGACGGAGAGCCGAGACGTGACGGTGCACGTCACACCGGATGGGCCGATCCGAGACCTCGAGTCGGCCCGGGACGCCGCACGTGAGCGACGCGAGCCAGGGCAACCCGTCACCATCCTCGTGGCGCCAGGCCATTACCGCATGACTCGACCGGTGCGGTTCGGCCCGGCCGATTCCGGTACGACGATCGCGGCGCTGGATCGAGCAGACCCGCCCACCTTCGACGGCGCGGTCACGCTGTCGAGCTGGCGCGAGTCGGAGGTGGGCGGCGTGCGGGTGTGGGAGACCGACGCTCCCGCCGGATATGCGCGCTCGTTGTTTGCCGCCGGCCGCCGCGTTCCACGTCCGCGCTTTCCGCGGGAGGGATACCTCCGGATCGCCGACCAACCCGGGCTCGACCTAGCCCACGACTGGATCGACACGCTCTTCGAGGGCTCCGACTCGTTCGTCTACCGGGACGGAGATGCCTGGCGGTTTCACGACCTCGAGCAGGTCGAGGCGGTGGTGCCCCACTACTGGGTCGAGGAACGCATGCCTCTCGTCGAGATCGACGAGGCCCGGCGAACCGTGCGCAGCAGCAGGCGGAGCATCTTCGCGCTCCGCGACGACCTGGTGAAGCGCTTCGCCCGGTACTACTGGGACAACGTCTTCGAGACGCTCGGCGATCAGCCCGGGCAGTGGTACTTCGACCGGCAACGGAACCGGGTGCTGTACGTACCCCGTGAGGAGGACCGGCTCAAGACGTTCCAGGCGCAGTTGCCCGTGCTCTCGCAGTTCGTCCTGGTCACAGGCAGGCCGGAAAGCGGCGAGTACGTACGAGACTTCACCCTGCAGGGACTGCGGTTCGTCCATGCCGACTGGCAGCATCCCGCTCGATCCTCACCACCGTTCCAGATCCCGCAGGACGACGAGCTGCCGGCCGTGAGCTACGCGTCGGCACCGCAAGCAGCGGCGAATGTCGACGCCGCGATCGAGCTCGTGGGCGTACGAGACTCTGCCGTGCGGGGATGTGTCATCGAACGGATCGGCGGCTATGCCGTGGAGCTCGGCGCCGGATGCCAGCAGGTGGTCGTGAGCGGCAACGAGATGCGCGACCTCGGTGGGGGCGGAGTACGACTCGGTGGCGCGGCTGTGCTCGACGATCCGGGCTCCAACCAGCACAACACCATTGCTGACAACGAGATCGGCCGCGGCGGTCAGGTGTTCCCGCAGGCGGTCGGCGTCCTCACGTGTCATTCGGCGTACAACACCATCGCGCACAACCACATCCACCACCTGTTCTACAGCGGCGTCTCCGTCGGCTGGGTGTGGGGTTACGGCGACAACCCGTCACGCGGCAACCTGATCGCGGACAACCACATCCACCATCTCGGTGCCGGAATCCTCAACGACATGGGCGGTGTCTACCTGCTCGGTGTGCAACCCGGCACCATCGTGCGCGGCAACCTGATCCACGATGTCGAGTGCGCCAACTACGGCGGCTGGGGAATCTACCTGGACCAGGGCTCGTCCTACGTGTTGGTGGAAGGCAACGTCTGTCACGACGTGAGCAGTCAGTGCTTCCACCTGCACTTCGGTCGGGAGAACATCCTGCGGGACAACGTGTTCGCGTTCGGACGCCAAGGGCAGGTGGAGATCACCCTGATCGAGGACCATCTGTCGTTCAGCTTGGAACGCAACATCCTGGTTGGTGCCGGCGTGCCGGCGATCAGCGGTCGCGCCGGGTCTTCGAACGTCCGGGACTACCGCATCGACAGCGACCACAACCTCTTCTGGGACGTCACGGGACAGGTGCAGATCGCGGGCAACATCCGGCGTGAGACGAGTGGTGACAAGGCAGGCAGGTGGTGGGTCGAGGAGACGGTGTCGCGCGAGGAATGGGAAGGGCTCGGACATGATCGGCACTCGGTCGTCGCCGATCCAGAGTTCGTGGATGTCGTCGCTCGTTGCTTCGCCGTGAAGCCGACGTCGCCCGCCACCGAGCTCGGCGTCCACGTTCCGGGCCTCCGCGGTGTCGGCATCCGGCCTGCAGAGGAACGCGCCTAGGACCGCGACAGGAGTCCACGGTGTCTGAGTCTGGACTGGCGTACGGAGCCGCCCATCGAGACGAGGCCGACATCGAGTGGGTGCTCGACGCATTGGGTCTGGACGAATCCCTCCATGATGCGGTGAGGGCACTGGGAGAGGTCCGCCCGTTGGCCGGACCCATTCGCCTTCCATCACACGCTGAAGCGACGCGGCTGCTGGAGCGGCTCGGCCTCAGCCCCGACGACCGGGAGGAAGCTCTCGCTGCTCGGCCGAGCCAGGCTGCACATCCGGCTCTGTGGTGGTTGCTCGAACGCTGTCACGCCCAGCTCGTCCATCACATGGGCCGTCCGGGCAGTCTAGGGACCTGGCCGACGCTTCCAGCCTGGCACGGCTTGGTCGGACGGTACCTGTACGTGTGGGTCTTCCTCGCCACGTTGCCGTACGTACGCCGCTACCACGCCGAGCGGGGCATACCCGACGAGCTCTCCTGGGAGATCCTCGCAGCGCTGGGTGTGCAGATGGCCAACCACCGTGCCCTTTACGGCACCGGCGGCCTGCACACGCAGGACTGGATGACCGTCCACTTCCGTGGCCTCATCTACGCGCTCGGTCGGTTGTACTTCGAGCGGTTGCGGATCTGGTTCGACGTCGCCGGTGGACCGCGGAAGGGTGACTGGGCCCTGGGCGTTCACATACCCGAAGGGCGGCTCACGCCGGAATCGTGTGACGCGTCGTTCGCCCAGGCCCGTTCGTTCTTCCCGCGACACTTTCCGGAGGAGCCTTACCGGTACGCCACCTGCGTGTCATGGGTTCTCGACCCGCAGCTTGCGGAGTATCTCTCGCCTGACACGAACATCGTGCGTTTCGCGCGACGCTTCACCCTGTTGCCTGCTGGCGAGGGGAACGACAATGCGACGATCGTGGAGTTCGTGTTCCGTCGCAAGCTGAGTGAGCTTGACTCGCTTCCCCAGCAGACGACTCTGCAACGGGCCATCGTCGCGCACATCCGAGCCGGACGAGCCTGGAGGTTCCGCACCGGCTGGCTCGAGCTCTGACCGGCCAGCTGCGGTCCACCAAACCGTCCGCCGTCTCACATGCGTTCCGGTGCTGAGACGCCGAGCAGGTCGAGGCCGTTGGCGAGGACCTGACGTGTGGCGGCGACGAGCAGAAGGCGGGCGGCGTGCAAGGGCGCCGGTTCTTCGGCAGCGGACGGGAGGACGCGACATTCGTCGTAGAACTTGTGGAACGACGCCGCGGTGTCCTCCAGATACCGGGCGATTCGATGGGGCTCTCGCAGCTCGCCGGCCTGGCTCACGACTCGTGGGAAGTCGGCGAGTGCGCGCAGCAGGTCGCCTTCGCGAGGGTCGCTGAGAAGCGCCGGCTCGAAGTCGGCGCTCGCTGGCTCGAGCCCGAGGTCGGCCGCGTTTCGCAGGATCGACGCCAGGCGGGCGTGTGCGTACTGCACGTAGAAGACCGGGTTGTCCTGTGTCCGGCTGGCCCAAAGATCAAGGTCGAGGTCGATCGTCGCGTCCATCGAGTAGCGCACGAGCGCATACCGCGCGGCGTCGACGCCAACCGCGTCAACCAGATCGTGCATGGTGAGCACGGTGCCTGCCCGCTTCGACATGCGTACGGGCTGGCCATCGCGTACGAGGTTGACCATCTGCCCGATCAGGATCTCGAGATTGACGTGCGGCTCGTCGCCGAACGCGGCGCACATCGCCATCATGCGTCCGATGTAGCCGTGGTGGTCTGCGCCGAGCAGGATGATGCACCGGTCGAAGCCCCGCTTCCGCTTGTCGAGGTAGTACGCGAGGTCACCACTGATGTAGGCGGGCGCGCCCGTCGACCGGATGAGAACCCGGTCCTTGTCGTCGCCGTACTGCGAGCTCCGTAGCCAGAGCGCACCGTCCCTCTCGTAGGTCTGACCGAGCTCGGTGAGCCGGTCGATCGCACGCTGGACGGCTCCCGACTCGTGGAGGGAGGCCTCGTGGAAGTAGACGTCGAAGTCGACCCCGAACTCGTGCAGGCTGCGTTTGATCTCGTCGAACATCAAGGCGACGCCGTGCCGCCGCGACGTCTCCTGGGCCCGGGCCTCGGGCAAGGACAAGACGTCGGGATTCGCCTCGACGACCCGCGCGGCGATCTCGTCGATGTAGGAGCCCACGTAGTCGTCCGGCGACGGCTCCTGACCGCGCGCTCGGGCAACCAACGAGCGGGCGAACCGGTCGATCTGGGCACCGTGGTCGTTGAAGTAGTACTCCCTCACGACCTCGGCGCCGTTGGCGGCGAGGATCCGAGCCAAGCTGTCACCGACCGCGGCCCACCGGGTGGACGCAAGCGTGACCGGACCAGTCGGGTTCGCCGACACGAACTCGAGGTTGATCCTCGTGCCGCTCAGCCGGTCGCTGCGTCCGTACGCCGCGCCAGCCTTCACGATGTCGGCGGCGAGCATTCCCTGCGCCTCCGGAGCGACCCGGACGTTGACGAACCCGGGTCCCGCGACCTCGGCGGAGGCGATGCCCGGGATGGCGGCGAGCCGGGTCGCGATCAGATCGGCGACCTCGCGCGGTGGCCGACCGGCCGGCTTGGCGAGCTGCATGGCGACGTTCGTGGCGTAGTCACCGAGCTGCTTGAGCTTCGGTCGCTCGACTCGAACGCTCGACGGCACAGGGCCGGGCAGAACGAGGTCGCCATCGGCTACGGCGACCTCGAGCGCGGCAACGATGGCGTCAGAAAGCTGTTCGGGCGTCACCGGACAAATGTAAACGCTCGGTCTGGGGGGGCCGCCCGGTGAGGGGCACACCGCTTCCGGCCCTCAGTCGTCAAATACAAAGCCGGCACCCTCGGCTCGTCTGATCACGTCACGCACCGCATCGCCGTTGGCGAGCAGAGGCTCGAGCAGGGACTGTAGCGCAACGAGGTCGTCCTTCTCGCCCCTCGCGCAGAACATGCCAGCCTCCGAGTCCATCTCGAGCTGCTCGAAGAGATCGCCTCCGACGAACTCGGCAATGCCCTCCCAGAAGTAGCCGTTTGGCTCATGGCCTGCATCGGCAATCGCGGCATCAGCCGGAAGCTCACCGCAGGCGAACGTGAGCGAGTACTCGCCGTCGATGTCCTGAATCTCGGAGTAGGCCATGGCCGAACCCTAGGGGCGGGGCGACCACCATCGACCAGTGCGGTGAGTCCGCAGCCCTCGCTCGAGCTTCGGCTATCCGGCGGTCATAGCTCGGCGTCTCATGGCACGCGGAGGGTGACCCGACGGTGACGCACCGAGCACGATGATGGGCAGCCTCGACTGCCACCACCGCCTAAATGTTATTTTCCTATTTTTCCTGTCCGGAAGCGGCCTTCGGCATTGTGTGCGGGCTGCGTCGTCGCGTCTCTTGTGTCCTCATGAGACGCCTTTTCCTGGTTGGCGCCGTGACTGCCGTAGCGGCCTTGCCCGCCATCGCCACCACCGTTCACGCGTCGCCCTCGATGGGCGCGACGACCACCGCGAAGGTCGGCGCCGCGACGAACGTCGGTACCTCCACAAGCCGTGGCTCCTCGACCGGCATGGTCACCTTCGCCCTCACGAAGGCGGACGACCCAAGCCCGAGACGGCCGTTCACCCTCCGGCTGCATTGCGGCTCCTCGACGGTCGCGACGGCCACGCTGGTCGACCCGAGCCGGCGGACGCTGACTCGGGTGCACAAGGCCGTTGGGCGCACCTGCACGGTCCGGCACGAGACGAGGCGGATCCCCAAGCGGGTCGACGAGATCGCCTACACGATCCGTCGCGGCGCGGACGTCCTGGCCCGGCGCACGCTCTACTCCCGTGACGGGCGTGGCACGTCGACCGACTTCGTGGTCCCTGAAGGTGCCACCCGCATCGAGCTCGCGGTCGAGTCGTTGCCCAAGGGCCAGGTCGGCGTGCCGGTTCGGGCCATGGCGTTCAACATCTGGCGTGGTGGACTCCTGTCGGGCGCGCCAGGCGGTGCCGAGAACCGCGAGCAGCTCATCGAGTTCCTGCGCGCGGAAGACCCCGACATCCTGTTCCTCGTCGAGGTCGAGGGGTCCGGTGAAGAGATCCTCGAAGGGCTGAACGCCGGACGCCCCGGCACCTACAACGGGCTCATGGTCACGCGAGAACCAGGCCAGGCGGAGGGCGAGGACCGCCTCTGGCTCTACACCACGTTCGACATCGACAAGGTCTACCCGGTGCGCAGCGGCGGGGACCTGACGTCGTTCAACTTCGGTGGCGCCCGGCTCGAGCTGCCGAACGGCACGTTCGTGAACGCGTTCTCCACGTGGCTCTACCACGCGCCCAGCGCCATCGACCGGCTGAACCAGTCAGCGCTCGAGACCAGGCTCGGCATCCCTCGCACCTACACCGACCAGCAGATCGTCGACACCGACCGCTCCCGGAGGCTGGGCATGGCGACGACGCTGCTGCAGCAGCGGCTGGCGGAGTACGTCGGCGACGACCCCTCACCGATCATCCTGGGAGGCGACTTCAACACCTTGTCGCACCTGGACTGGAGCGAGCGGTACGCCGACGTTCCCGGGCACGAAGGACTCGGGCTCGACTGGCCCGTGACGAGGCTGTTCAGCGAGGAGGGCTTCACCGACGTCTATCGCTACGCCCTTCCCGACGCGTCCCGCTACACCGGCGAGACGTGGAGTCCGGCGCTCGGCTTCGGCTATGCGCCGCTGCGCGTCGACTACGTCATGACACGCGGCGACGACGTGCGGGTGCTCGGTGCCCACACGGAGCGGCGGCGGCTGCCCCGGCACCGGGGGACGCCCCTGGACCAGATGTACCCGTTCTACTCCGACCACGCGGCGGTCGTCACCGACCTGCTGATCCGTGGCGCCGGGCCAGGACCCGTTCGGGAGGCGGAGTACGACACGGCACGCCCTGCCCCACAGTGGCCGGACGAGCCACCGGGGACGCCAGTCCCGCCGGCCGAGCTCAGCGCGACCGCGAGCAGCGAGAACGCAGGCTACGAGGCCTGGCGTGCGATCGACGGGGACTACATCACGATGTGGCACTCGGCGTGGGAGCCGGTCAAGGTCGAGAACCCGCACGACATCACGATCGACCTCGGCAGAGTGCGGACCCTCACGGCGCTGCGGTACCAGCCGCGCATCGTGAGCGTCGGCAACGGGATCATCGTCCGCGCGGTCCTGCAGGCGAGCACGGACGGCGTGACCTGGGAGGACGTCACGACCGTGACGTGGGAGCGCAACTTCTACCCCAAGGACGTCGAGTTGCACGGCCTCCGGGCGCGATACCTGCGGCTCCACGTGCTGAACGGATCGGACGGCTTCTCCTCTGCCGCCGAGATCATCCCCTTCGAACGGAGGTGACAGCGTGACGTCCGAGCTCGACCTGTCCGGGCGCTGGAGGTTCCGACTCGACCCGGACGGCATCGGTCGCGCCGCGGGTTGGTGGCGGGAGACGCTTCCCGACCCGATCGAGCTTCCCGGCTCGCTCCAAGCCCAGGGGTACGGCGAGGAGGTCACGGCCGAGACCTGCTGGATGGCGAGCCGGGGCGAGACACCCTCCCGGTTCCCGGCCTGGGAAACCCATCCGATGTACGCGAGGTATCGCGAGCCCGGCCACGTGACGTTCCCGTACTGGCTCCAACCGCGCCGGCACTACGTCGGTGAGGCGTGGTACCAGCGGGACATCTCGATCCCCGACTCCTGGCGCGGCCGCCGCGTCGTCCTCGTTCTCGAACGCTGTCACTGGACGAGCCGGGTCTGGGTCGACGATCGGGAGGTGGGGACCGGCGAGAGTCTGAGCACGCCGCACACCTTCGACCTCACCGGTCTCGAGCCCGGGACCCGTCGACTCACCATCTGCGTCGACAACCGGCTCGCGTACCCGATCGGGATCGACTCGAGCAGCGTCACCGACCACACCCAGACCGCGTGGAACGGAATCGTCGGGAGGATCGCACTCGAGGCGACCGATCTCATCTGGCTGGCCGACGTGCAGGTCCACGCCGCTCCGAAGAACGTGGGCTTCATGGTCGAGGTCGGCAACGCGACGGGACGGTCCGCGACCGGCACCCTCACGGTGTCGTTCGGCGGTGGAACGCTCGACACTGATGCGGCTGACGACAGCGAGGACACTGCCGCGAGCGAGGCCGGGCCGGTGTCCCGCGAGGTCGAGGTCGCGGTCGGGGCAGAGGGCACGACCAGGGTCTCGGTAGACCTTTCGCTCCCGACAAGGCCGCGCCAGTGGGACGAGTTCAGTCCTGCGCTCCACGACATCGAGGTGCGGCTGGAGGTCGTCGAGGAGGGCGACGGCGATGCCAACGAGCCGGACCATACGCCGGGCGATACAACCTCCGGCCGCACAACACCGACGTCCGCGTCCACGACCTCCGAGGCCACGGTGCCGCCTTCGTGTGCTCACACCTCGACCTGGCGGGGACGCGTCGGGATTCGTGAGTTCGCGGCGCACGGCACGCGGTTCGCGGTCAACGGGCGGCCGGCATTCCTCCGCGGAACCGTGGAGTGCTGCGTCTTCCCGCGGCACGGCTACCCAGCCACCGACCTCGCCACGTGGCGCGAGATCATGGCGAAGGTCCGCGAGTACGGTCTCAACCACGTGCGCTTCCACTCGTGGTGCCCGCCGGAGGCGGCGTTCCAGGCGGCCGACGAGGCGGGTGTCTACCTGCACGCGGAGTGCCCGCTCTGGGCGACTGCGGACGACCCAGGGCTGCAGGAGTACCTGCGTCGCGAGGCCGAGCGGATCCTCCGCGCCTACGGCAACCATCCGTCGTTCGTGATGTTCGGTCTCGGCAACGAGTCGTACGCGGACAAGGCGTACCTGCAGCCGCTGCTGGAGAGCTGGAAACGTGACCGACGCAGGCTCTACACCGGACCCGCCAACGACAACCAGAGCCTCATCGAGGCGTACGACTACTACATCGCGGTCCACCTCGAGGGTGAACGGGTGCGGACGCAGATGGGGTGGCCACCCGCACCGTTCGACAGCTGGTCCGTATCCCGTCCGCCGTCTACCACGTCGGACTACCGGGCGGCGGTCGGCTCCTATCCCAAGCCACTCGTCTCGCACGAGGTCGGCCAGCGGTGCGCCTATCCCGATCCGGCGTGGGCGGCGGCGTACGACGGGTCTCTTCGCCCGGGCTACCTGGAGATCGCCCGAGACCAGCTCGCCGCGCACGGTCTTGCCGACCAGGTTGCCGACTTCGTGCGTGCCTCAGGGGAGTGGCAGGTCGAGCAGTACAAGGAAGAGATCGAGGCGGCGCTCCGCACGCCGGGCTTCGGTGGCTTCCAGCTCTTGCAGCTCAACGACTTCCCCGGCCAGGGCACGGCGTTGGTCGGTGTCCTCGATGCGTTCTGGAAGGAGAAGGGGTACGTCACGGCGGCGCGGTGGCGGGAGTTCTGCGACGCCACCGTCCCCCTCGTCCGCATGCCGAAGCGGGTGTGGACCGACGGGGAAACCCTGCACGCGGACGTCGAGGTGGCGCACTTCGGACCGGCACCGCTTCCGCCCGGGCGCGCTCGCTACGAGGTGCGGGGGCCCGACGGCGGCGTCGTCGTCACCGGCGAGGTCAGCCACGGACAGCTGGAGACGGGTGAGCTCCACCGGCTCGGGGATCTCGCCGTTCCACTCGCAGGCCTCGACCAGCCAGCGACCTACGAGCTGGTCGTCGACGTCGACGGTCACCGCAACCGCTGGCACTTCTGGGTGTATCCCCGCACGCTCCCGCCAGCACCGGCGGACGTCCTCGTCGCTCGCCGCCTTGACGACGAGACGCTCTCGCGCCTGGAGGCGGGTGCGTCAGTCCTGCTCCTGCCGCATGAGGCCCTTCCGCCTGACGCGTCGCCGCGGCACGGGCAGTGCTTCACGAGCTCGTTCTGGAATGCGCCCTGGACCGACGGCGGGTCGACCGAGACGCTCGGGATCCTCGTCGCCACCGACCATCCGGCACTCGCCGCCTTCCCGACCGCTCGCCATACGACGTGGCAGTGGCACGAGCTGCTGACGCACACCCGGCCGCTCCTGCTCGAGGGCTGGGGTGTCGCCGAGCCCTGGCCACGAGGTGACCGTCCCGTCGTGGCAGCGATCGACGACTGGAACACGAACCGCCGACTGGCGCTCGTGGTCGAGGCCCGGGTGGGTCGCGGGCGGGTCCTCGTCGCGGCCTTGGACCTCACGACCGACCTCGACCGCCGGGTGGTCGCCCGCCAACTGCGGCACAGCCTGCTCCGCTACCTGAGCAGCGAGCCCTCGGAAGCGAAGGTCACCGTGACCGCGGAGCAGCTCCGGGCGCTGCTTCAGCGCTGGGCCGAAACCACGGCTGTGTGACGGGACGAGCATGCTCTCCACGCCTGCATCGTGGCGTGTGGGCGTGGACGAGCAACGCGCGCTTGACAGCTCGTACAGCAGCCACTCAGCCACCGTGCAGCAGACGACCTGCCAGGCTGCCATTCGTTGGTGCCCACTGGCCGGCTGCGGTCGCGTGCCGGCAGAACCGGTGTCACTACGACGGTCGACGTGCATCGTGGACTACAGCACACTTCCATACCAGTTCGGTCTTCTCATGCCCAACCCAGTGATCGAGCCCAATGACCAGGCGCGGCGGGTCTTCGCCACCCACGGCCTGTGCCGGCACCTCCTGTGGCGAGTGCACACCCATCGACGTCGCCCCACATCCACGCGTCGGCGATCCCTTGCTGCGCGGGCCGTGACAGTCGGGCTCACCGTGCTCGCGGTTGCTGCCACGACCGCTGCGCTTCCTGCTCGCGACGATCACTCCGCGTCAAGCACAGCTCCGACTTCTTCGGGCGCCGCACCGACTTCTGGCGAGCTCGAGCAGACCGGCCCTGACCAACAGCGCTGGTCGAGCGTTCCGGGTAGCCGGATCGTGCTCAACCCGTACGACTTCAACTCCCCGCTGACGCCGGTCCAGCAAAGCACGGGACCGCAGCTACCGCTCAGCGCTGGCTACTACGCAGCCGACGAAGCCAACGTCGCTCGCGACATCGTGGAGGTCTACCAACGACCTGCCGGCGATCCACCGCCGCCTGACATCGACGTCGGATTCCATGACGACTTCGTCACGCTCGACCCTGCGTGGGTACCTGAGCCGGGTGTGGAGCCCACGACGGTCGATGAGGCGCTGCATCTCCACCTCGCCGCCGACGCCCCGAACGCCTGGGGCGCCTTGAGCCGAGAGGTCACACTCGACGTCGACACCCATCAGCAGGTGCAGATCACGGTGACGAGTGCCGAAGCCGCGTGGGCGTTGAAGGTCAACGATGGGACGCAGCCGGTCGACACGACGCTGCAGGGTGACACCCATCAGGTGGGCACGTTCACCTACGACCTGGCCGCCGCAACGGGCTGGACGGGAACGAAGACATTCCAGCTCAAGCTCTTCGCCGTGGGACGCGGCGCGACGCTGGTCGTGGACGATGTGCGGATCCAGTCCGAACCGGTGCCGTGGCTGCAGTCCGCCGAGTCGTTCACGACGAGCTGGCTGCCGCACAGCCTGCCGTTCGACGCGTCGTACGCCAACGGCTCCCACCTCACTGGTCAGGACGTCTTCTACGACAAGCAGAGCGTCATCCGGGAGCTCACGTTTGCCGGTCTGCCGGCCGACGGATCGGCGATCCAGATTGCGGGAGCGTACTCAGGCGCGGTGAGCTCCGACAGCGCTCGACGTACGGTGACGATCTCCCATGCCACCTACCGCTACGCGATTGCGGTCCCGGCAGCCGAGGCTCGGATCGACTACTACGCCAGCCGAAACGACCTCATCGCGGGCGGACCGACCGTGCCCGAGCCTTCACCTACCGGCTTCTGGGCGCTGACCATCACACCGGATGCGAAGACGTTCACGACGCAAGTCGGCGTGGGCTTTGCCGCCGCAGCAGAACCCGTCGAGGCGGCTGCTCGGCGGGCCCGCGAGGCGGCACGTGCCCGGCCCGGGAGCGCGTCGGCGCGGTGGGAGCGGTTCTGGGACAACCAGCTCGCCACCGTGCCGCACCCGCAGGACTACACGATCCGAGCCGTGAACGACAAAGGCGTGACAGCGGCGCAGGTGCGGGCGGCGTACTACCGCGCCTGGGTCTTCCTGCTCGCCGACGTCCTCCCGCCCGAACCCGAGGTTGGCTACGCCTATCCGCAACTCGCCACCGGAAAACCGTCGATGTGGAACTACGGAGCCGAAGGCGCTCGGGCGTCGGCGTCGTGGGACGCCTTGATGGGTATGCAGTACCTGGCGTACGTCGATCCCACGACGGCCTGGCGTGCCTTCACCGGGCTCATGACGCTGGTGGACGACGACGGCATGCTGGGTGGTGAAAGCCTGCCGAGTCGGAAGGCCCAGACGGCATGGATCCTCTACGTCCTGACCGGCGACAAGGCGCGGCTGCAGGCGATCTATCCGGCATTGCGTCGGCACCTGCTGTGGGCACGGGAGAACCCACGCTGGATCTTCGGTGACCATGACGACCCGAACGAGCGAGACGCGGAGTTCGTCGTGTCGCTGCTCGTGGACTTCGGGTACGCGAAACGGATCGCTGCGACGTTGCAGAAACCGAACGAGGTGGCGTTCTGGCAGAACCAGTACGACACGTTCTTCGACGACTATCTGCGGTGGTTCTGGGAGACTCCGACGTCCGAACCACGGCAGTACTACTTCCTCGACACTGGCCAGGAAAGCCCAGGGAACACCTTGTGGGTCACGACCGGCCTGCATCTTCCGACGATCAGCGGGGACTACCGTGCCGGTCTGCTGAGCCGGTTCCACAACACGTACGACCCGGCAGCGAACCTCGCGGGCTTCGGGTTTCCGAACATCAAAGCACCCGACGTCACGTACACGACGTACGGCCTTCTGGAGCAGGGGTTGCCTGAAGAAGCGACCGGCCTTACCGAGATCGTCCTGCGCGACATGGTGCGTGCCGGTGAGTACGCCGAGGTCTACCAACCCGGACCGGAGGGCCCTGAGGGCAAGGGTGTACGCCCGTCGCTCTTCGGCGCCGTCAACGTCATCGACTCGGTGTGGTTGCGCAACGGCTACCGGATGGATGCCGGTGACCCACGGTTCGTCCTGCTGGACGTGTCCGGCAGCGAGCAAGAAGGGATCGACGGTCTGCGGCTGCAGGGTCGCACGTTGCACGTTCGCGCAGATGCTGAGCGCGAGCAGGTCGTGCTGTCCGGCAGTCTCATCCGTGGTCGGCCGGAATGCAGGGTCGTGTCCACGCCGATCGGAACGACCGTACCGCTGCCCGCCGGATGCGCCACGGTGGACTGGTGACGCGCATCGGGAATGGGTGAGGTGGACATGCGAAGGACTGAAGGACCATGACGATCACAGCAGCTGAGTTCCTCGACCAACACGCCGATCTGCTTCCAACCGAAGATGACGTGGCCTTCTACCGGGAGCACGGCTACTGGATCTCGCGGCCGATCCTTCCGCCGTCCGTCCTCGACGCCGCCGAGCGCGGGATGGAGCGCTTCTATGCCGGCGACTACGACCGACGGTTGCCTGACGGGAGTCTGCCGGACGGCTGGCGGCCGGAGCACGGCAACGTGCTGCGGAAGAACGACTACTCCTCACTTCTCGTGGACGAGCTCGCCTCGTTGGTGCGGCATCCGTTGATCGCTGCATGCGCGGCCAAGCTGTGCGGTGCTCGCGAGATCCGGCTCTGGCACGATCAGCTGCTCTACAAGCCGAGCGAGAAGATCCTGCCTGAGTCGGGAAAGGTCAACGTCGGTTGGCACACCGACCGGCAGTACTGGCGCGTGTGCTCGAGCACGCAGATGCTGACCGCGTGGGTGCCGTTCCACGATGTCGGTGAGCGGGAGGGCTCGGTGTCGTTCGTCGTGGGCAGTCATCTGTGGGAGGACGACGTCGTGCTCGACTTCTTCAACCCCGATCTGTCCACGCTCGACACTGTACGCGCCACCCATGACGTGGAGGTTGTCGTCGCCGAGATCCCGCGCGGAGCGATGAGCTTCCATCACTGCCGTACCGTGCACGGCAGCGGCCCGAACACGAGCGACCAGCCGCGGCGGTCGATGGCGATCCACATGCAGCCCGGGGACAACCACCACGTCCGGGACGGGCTGCCCGACGAGATCGCCTTTCACCCGAACGACAGATACGTCCGGCGCACCAGCGACGGCCGCCCCGACTACACCGACCCAGCGGTGTGTCCCCGACTCTGGCCACCGGTTGCGTGATGGCAGCTGGGCGCCATGCGCGTGGCGCCCCGAGCCGCACAGTGGTCGGCGACCAACACTCCTCGCCGCCCCAGTGTGCCATGACGGACGGCTTTGCCCCGCCCAGTCACCGTTCTCCAGCTCATCGAGTCACCCGAGAAACGGCTGAACAGCCACCAGCGATCCGGCGTAGTTGATGGCGAGGATCGCCGTTCAGCCGTCGCCCTCGTCGAGGCGCCACGGCTTGGTCGGCGCTGACATGAGGAGACATTCATGAGGAAATCGGTCAATCTGCTGGGATCGCTCGCCGCCCTCGCGGTGCTCACAGCAGCATGCGCCGGCACCGATACCACCACCGACACCACGAGTGATGCGGCGAGCAGCCAGGAGGGGATCACCGTCATGTCGCCGAAAGACGGCGCATCGGTGTCGGTGCCGTTCACCTTGAGGTTCGACGCCGGCGACATCGGCCCGGAGGAGACCGGGAAGGATCACGTTCACGTCTTCGTCGACGGTCAGGAGAACGACTACCAGGTCGTGACCGAGAACCAGTTCAAGATCGACGGCCTCTCCGAAGGAGAGCACACGATCACCATCACGAAGCAGCACGCCGACCATTCGCCCACTGGCGAGGAGGCCGAGCTCACCGTCAATGTGACGAACGGGTCGGTCGACACCTCCGGTGGTGGTACGAACGAGCGTCCGGACTATGGCTACTGAGCCCAGGACCGACAAGCAGGTCCACCACGTCGCGCACGACGTGCGAACGCGGCACGGGACCACGCGATCGGACACGGTCGAGCGCTACAACCGGCGAACGCGCTGGTTCCACGCCGCCACCTACGTCAGCGTGCTGCTCCTGCTGGGCACGGGCTGGTGGTTGCTGCTCGGCAACGAAGGAGATCCGAGTCCGCTCTCGAGACTTCTGGGCACACCCGACACCGTTCTTCACACCAACGTGGGATGGTTCTTCGGAGCGCTTGTCGTCGTGGGCTTGGTGATCGGCGCTCGCGCAGTCCGTACCTTCGTCGTCGAGTCGCTTCGGGTCGACAAGACGGACCGACGCTGGTTGCTGGGCTGGCCGCGTGCGATCGTCACCGGACGGTTCCCACGACACGAGGGCCACTTCGACCCGGGGCAACGAGTGCTCAACGTCGTCTTGACGCTCGGGCTCCTGGTGGTGGTCGTCAGCGGCCTTGGCATGGCCTGGCTCTCGGGTGGGCCGGCCTTCGCGGTGCTCGTTCGGCTTCACAAGTGGAGCACCTATCTCGTGACACCACTGCTCATCGGGCACATCGTCGTCGCTGCCGGACTACTCCCCGGGTATCGCGGCGTCTGGCGATCGATGCACCTCGGCGGCCGGCTGCCGGCTCGCGTGGCTCGTCGTCTCTGGCCGGCGTGGTACGACCGCGCGACACGTGCAGATTCGCGCGATTGACAAGCCCTACGCGTCGTCCACGTCGGCAGGTCGCGCGTCACGCCGGAAGCTGCTCCGGTGTCACAGACGTTCTGGAAGCGCAGGCCTGGTAGAACGCCTGACATGCGGCGACGTTCTCCCACGCGTCGTCGACCGTTCCGATCGGGTCGGCCTGTCCACGAACGGCAGCGAGGATGTCGTCGATGTCGTCGGCCTGGGTCGACAACGCTGGCAGCTGGGTCCAGCCTCCATATCGTGGGTCGGTCACCGACAGGCGACCGGTCGCGCTGTCGTACGTAACCGCAAGGTCGGTCCCCACAATGCCCATAGACGTACGGAAAAAGCCCGTAGGCGCGGTCCAGGTGTCCTCGACGGTCGCCACGACACCGTTTGAGAAGTCGACCGTCGCGTGCCCGTAGTCTTCGAGGGGAAGGTCGGGGTACTTGAGGTTGGCGATCCGCCCGGTGATCGACGTGACGTGCGCGTCGAAAAGCCACCGCATGAGGTCGATGTGGTAGATGCTGTGGTCGATCCAGCCGCCACCGGGCGCGCGGTCGGGGTCAGCGAACCAACCGGGGTCGGTCGCCCCTGGCCACGCCTGTGGCAGTGGAGACCACAGGGCGAAGCTCGCCGTGAGGAACTCGCCGAACCGTCCGTCGTCTCGCCACTGACGCAACCGCTGGTGCAGTGCTGACCTGCGGGAGCGACATTCTGCCGGGATGAACACCACGCCGGCCTTGCGTACCGCGTCGCGGATCCGTGTCGCCTCCTCGACCGTGCGGGCGATCGGCTTGATGGACAGGATGTGCTTGCCGGCTTCGGCTGCGGCGATGCAGGTGGCAGGATTCGTGTCTGTACTCGCGAATGCCGCGATCAGGTCGACGGACTGGTCAGCGAGCACCTCGTCGGCGTTCGTCGTCACCTTCGCCACCTTCACCCTGGCGGCCACTTCCTGGGCCCTCGTGAGGTCGGCGTCGACGATCGCGACAAGCTTTGCGTCAGGCCGGCCAGCGAGGGCGCGCGCCAACGGAATCGCGGTGTACCAGTGGTCCAGGCCTACGATCGCGACGCGTACGGGCGTAGTCGGCATGCTTCCTTTCCCTTCACGTACGGCCGGCCTTGATGTGAGCCAGCTGGACGATCGGCCGCTGTGCGGCCGCCCACGAGGAGATGGTCATACCCGTCCAGGATCGTCGGCGAGTGCGCGGAAACGTTCTCGAGGATTGTCGACCAACTTACGTTCGGTGAGGTCGAGCAACCCACAGATCGCCGTCAACTCTGCCGCAAGCGTGCCGTCCGGCATGAGGAAGCGCTGCAGCAGCCGGAACGTCTTTCCGTCCGTCCAGCTCAGCTCGCATGTCACGGCAACCTGATCGCCACCGCGCAGCTCACGGCGGAACCGGATCGTGGTCTCCAAGGTGGCCGGGCCGACACCGGACGCCAGAAGCTTGTCCTGCGTGATCCCCAACGCACGAAGGAACTCCCAGCGTGCGTGTTCGGCGTAGTGCAGGTACTCGGCCTGGTTGAGGTGTCCCTGGGTATCCAGCTCGTACCCTCTGACAGCGATCGTGACAGCGAACGGCTCGGTCATGACACCCATCATGGCAGGCGACGCGAGCACGACCACCCCGGTTGCCGGCTGGTTCCGGGCAGTCGTGTCTGTCCCGGTTGGACGTCCGCTCGCGGTCGGGCTGCTGTGGAGTAGACAGGCAAACGACTGGTACGCATCGCAGCGCTCGACGCACCAGGGTGTCTAGTCGCACAGACGACGATCAGTCGTCCGCGCCAGCATGCGAGCGAGTGCGGGCGCCAGGGTGGGGAGTGTCCGCATCGCCGACGCGCGCCCGTGTCGGATCAGGTGGTCGTGGGTGCGCAGCGTCTCACGAACCCTCGCGAGCGCCAAAGGCAACGGTTCAGGCGTCGGTGTCCTGGTCATCGTCCATGGGGTAGAGGCTTGCGCCGCCATCGGCGACCAGGACAGATCCGGTCATGTAGCTCGCGAGCGGGCTCAGCATGAACAAGAAGACGTCAGCGACCGAATCGGGTGGCTGCAGATAGCCCAGCGGGATCGCCTTACGCGCGCGGGCTCGGTACTGCGGCTCGGTGTCCCACTGTCGTTGCGCCATGCCAGCAGCGACGATTCCGGGGGCGACGGCGTTCGCGCGGATCCGATAGGGGGCAAGCTCTCGGGCGAAACCGCGGGCCAGAGCCTTCATCGCCGCCTTGCTCGCGTTGTACGGCGTGATCTCCGGCCAGGGAACGTCCTGTACCCATGACGTGGTGAAGAGCAGCAGGCCGGGAGTGCCTTGTTGGATCCACCGCTTGCTTGCGGCACGCGCCAAAAGGAACGCCGCCCGAACGTTGACGTCGAGGATCTTGTCGAACACGGGGAGCGGGAAGTCCTGCACGGGATGGGCCTCGTTGACTCCGGCATGACAGCAGACCGAGTCGGGGATCGACCCCAGCAGCTCGCCGGCCTGGTCGAGGAGTCGTTCGACCTCGGCCTCGTCGGTGAGGTCGGCCTGCACGTACGACAGGCCGGGGGTCCACGCCTCGGCACCAAGCGCGGCGCGGGCTTCGTCGTCCGGCACGATGTCGTTCACGAGGACGGATGCGCCATGGTCGCGAAGCCGGCCGACGATCGCCCGTCCGAGAGCGCCGGCGCCTCCGGAGATGAGGATTCGCCTGCCGGAAAGGTCGAGCGGATCACGTCTGTCGTTCACGCGCTGGGCCTCCTTCGTGAGCGCGGCATCCCGCGGCTTCGTACCTCCAGACCCCCGCATGCCTCGGGAGCATACAAAAAACCTACGTAACGTGGTCGTTGTGAAAAGAGCGGTGCGGGATGGCATGCCATTCCGCAGCTAGCCTCGCGCTCCGCATCCGGCAGGAGAAGTCGTGGCATGCCGGGGCGGCTCCGCTCTGCGATCGGCCGGACCAGCCAACAGAGCCGGAAAAGCCGTCGTCACCTGGCCACTTCCGGCCCAGTCGTCTGGATATCGCGACCTTGCACCATGACTGCTGTTGACGCGGCATCACCACGTGATCAGAATTCCCGGCATGCCAGCGGCATGCACATAGCCACCCGACGCCAGTCTCATCCAACGCGGCAAGAGGCGCACCCGCAGGCGACACGGCAGCTCACACGTACCCATCGAGAGTCGACCCGGTCCGCAACGACCGCGAAGGAGCCAGGATGACCAGAGAGACCTCCCCTCAGCACCCTGCGGCGTTCAGCCGTCGCGGCTTTGTCACATCCAGCGCGCTTGTCGGTGGTGCTGCTCTGCTAGGAGCGGACCCGCTGTCGCCTGGGCGGGCGCGGGCGGCAACCCGCCCTCATGCAGCGGCAGCCCGCACGATTCCCGCTTTCCCGGGTGCCTTCGGCGGCGGTATGTACGCGACGGGAGGCCGTGGCGGCGAGGTGTACGAGGTGACCACGCTCGCCGACTCCGGTCCCGGATCGCTGCGCGACGCCGTCTCCAAGGACAACCGCACGATCGTCTTCCGAGTCTCCGGGAACATCTACCTGGAGGGTGGGCTCGACATCACGGGCTCGAACCTCACGATCGCCGGCCAGACGGCTCCCGGTGACGGCATCTGCGTCGTGGGCAACGAGACCACCATCATCGGCAGCAACGTCATCATCCGCTACCTGCGGTTCCGCGGCACTGACATGCTCGGCACCCCCATCGACACCTTCAAAGGCGAGGGCGTGTCCGACGTGATCATCGACCATTGCTCGATCAGCTGGGGCGTCGACGAGTGCTTCTCCGTGTACGGGAACCGGAACGTCACCGTGCAGTGGTGTCTCATCGCCGAAGGTCTCGCGATGTCGGCGCACGAGAAGGGACGGCACGGATACGGCGGGATCTGGGGTGGCGACAACGTCACCTACCACCACAACCTGCTGATCCACCAGGGCGGACGCAACCCACGCTTCGGTTTCGTGGAGGATGTCGATTTGCGTGTCGACCACCGCTACAACGTCATCTACAACTACGGGTTCACGTCCTGCTACGGCGGTGAGTGGTCCAACGGCATCAACATCGTGGGCAACTACTACAAACCCGGGCCGGACACGCTGGAGGACACGGGACCGGTCATCGTCGCGCCGGGCCGGATCGGGCGCTGGTACGTCGCCGACAACGTCGTCGAAGGCCATCCGGACGTCACCGAGGACAACGTCCGGGGAATCGACTATCCGGTCGGCGGGATCACGTTGCTGGACGAGCCGGACCGGTTCCCCAACGAGCTTCCCGCGCAGACCGCGGAGGAGGCGTTCGAGGAGGTGCTGGCGAACGTCGGCGCCATCCTGCCCCGTCGCGACTCGGTCGACGCCCGGCTCATCGCTGACGTGCGGAACGGCACCGGCCGGATAATCAACTCTCAGACGGAGGTCGGTGGTGTGCCGCCCTTGGCCTCGACGCCTGCGCCGGTCGACTCCGACCACGACGGGATGCCGGACGACTGGGAGATCGAGCACGGCCTCGACCCGAACGATCCCTCCGACGCCAACGAGGTGCGAGGCGGCAACCGCGGATACACCAACCTCGAGGTCTACTTGAACTCGATCAAGCCACTAGGTAAGGGCAATCCGACGGTCCGCTTCGTCACGCCGAAGCTCAACCAGGTGTTCGCTTCGAGGGCCACGACGCAAGACATCACGCTCGAGGTGGAGGCACAGGCGGCTGAAGGCGAGTCCATCGCCAAGGTGGACTTCTATGCCAACGAGACGCTGGTGGGCACCGCCACCGAGGCCCCCTTCCGCGTGGTCTGGTCGGACGTCTCGGATGGTACGTACTACCTGACCGCGCGGGCCACGGACAGCCTCGGCACGTCGACGTCGTCGACCTGCACACCCGTGCACGTCAACCGCACGACGTCATTGCCATCGCCCTGGAAGAGCCGAGACATCGGGGACGTCCCGATTCCGGGTTCGGCGGCCTTGGTGAACAACGTCTTCACGGTGAAGGGCTCCGGGAAGATCCGTGGCCGAAAGGACGCGTTCCACTTCGTCTACCAGCCGATCGACGCGCCAGCGAACGACACGGTGGAGATCTTCGCCCGGATCGACCACCTGAGCCGCGTCTACCAGGACGTCTTCGCCGGCTTGATGATTCGGGAGAAGCTGGATCCGGACTCGCCCTACATGGCCGCGGGACTCGTCTGGGGCGAAGGCGGGCTCAAGGGTCACGTCACCCGGATCGCCGCGTCGGGCACCGAGCCCAGCATCAGCCCGTATCCCTGGGACGACGAGACGCTCGACGACCGGCCCTACTACATCAGGCTGACCAAGCGGGGAACGGAGTTCGAGGCGTTCCTGTCCAGCGACTCGTTGCAGTGGACCCGCATCGGCTACGAGCGGATCGACATGGCGGACCGGGTCTTCATCGGCCTTGCGGTCGACGGCAACAAGGAAGCCAACCAGATCGCCAACTACACGACGGCCCGGTTCAGCTTGGTGCGGGTCAACCAGTGAGAAGCTCGTCGAAAGGGTAGACGCGAGATGAACAGCACATTCCTTCGAGGGATGCTGGCCACGGTGAGCACGCTGGCGTTGCTCGCGTGGGCGCCGGGTGCGTCGTCGGGCCAGTCGTCGGCTACGAGTGCGGCGGACGACTGTGACGGCGTGAGCGTTCCCAACCGCTACGACATTCCCTTCTGTGTAGAAGACGACGAGGTCTTCATCTTCGCGGCCAACTACAAGCCGTTCGAAGCCACCGTGGATGAGGAGACCCGCACCGCCGACCACGTCTTCAACACCGTGATCGGGGACAAGCTGCGGCAGGCGTTCCCCGACGTGAAGATCAAGTACGCCACCTGGGACTACCCGGTGCGTTACGACGAGCTGGAGGCGGCCGGCGTCGTACCCGACATCATCATCGACAACCCACGCAACCGGATCGACCGCGATCTCGAGCCTCGTGGCTGGGTGCAGGACCTGACACCCATGATCGAGCAGCATGACCTGGATCTCGGCCAGCTGAACCAGGCAGCGGTCGAGTTGGTGAAGTCGCGGTCCGATGGCGGGATCTACGGGATTCCGCTCTTCATCGACGACTATGTCCTCTACTACAACAAGAAGATCTTCGACCGTTTCGGGATCAAGTATCCGAAGCCGGGGATGACGTACGACGAGGCCTACCGACTGGCGAAGAAGCTCACGCGCCAGGACGGCCTGGATGCGTACAAGGGCTACATGCAGCACCCCGACACCTACCTCGAGTTCAACCAGCTCGGGCTGTATCCGTTCCTGCCGACGGACAGTGAAGAGCCCGCTCCCGATGAGGTCGAGGTCGACATCACGACGCCCGGGTGGAACCGTCTGGGCGAGAACATGGACCGGTTCCTCGCCATCCCGCGCAACACCTTCACGTCGGTCAACGACTTCGTGAAGGCCGACATGAGCCGGCCGGGACACGTCGCGATGGCTGTCGACACGCTGAGCAAGCTGCCCATCTACGCAGGCAACCCGCTCTTCATCGACGACAGCGACGAAGAGGAGTACTCCGAGTGGTTGCAAAGCGTCGACGTAGGTGTGACGTCGGTGCCGGTGCTGCGGAAAGGATCGAACACGACCTACCAGCCCAACACGCTCGCCGCGTTCATCCCACCGCAGGCGAGACACCAGCAGCAGGCGTTCGAGATCGTGAAGTGGCTCGTGTCGGAGGAGGCTCAGGTCGAGTTCTCCAGGTACGCGATCAAAGCCGCGCTGGAAACGCCCGCCGTCGTCGAGAGCTTCGGAGACGGCGTGCCTGAGCTGGCTGGCATCGACACGTCGGGTGTGTACTGGGGATCCAACGCCGTGGTACGCAACTACGAGAACACGGAGTACTGGGACATCCCGATGTTCATGGTGTTCCGGCAGCACGTCTTGCGCGACGGGATGACGGTGGAGTCCTCGCTCATCGTCACCGAGACCGAGGACATCCCCGCATACATCAAGAGCAAGGCTGACGCAGGCCAGGACTGGTAGCGGCCAGGCCTACCAGCCCGTGCCGGCGTCGCCTCTTGGTCACGTGTGGACCCGTGGCCTCCTGGGTCCACACGTGACCACTTTCATGGGCGGGCACCATGAGGACAGCGTCGAGCGTTGACATAAGCCGTGCCCTTTTCGACGTGGTGAGAACGTGTCGTAGGCGCCAGATGTCTCACAGGCGACCGTTCTCATAGCTGCGCACTCAATCAGTCACGGGGATCCACACCCGCATCGCGCCATCACCGCGGTTCGCCCACTGGAAGTAGGGAATGGCCCGCAACACAACGGCCGAAGCGGTGGACTCGGGAGGCTGAGCGAAGTACGGCAGGCCGCGCCCGGCTGGCGCGTGGCGCTGAACGCCGTCGAGCTCGATCGGGACGGTCTCCCCGATACCGGGCAGCTCATGGCGTGGCAGCGTGCGCGGCTCGGCTTTCGCCACAACCGCGGCGTCGTCGAGGCTGGTATCGGCCGGCTGGTCGACGTCCTCAAGGCAGTAGACCAGCGGCCCGCGCTCGATGGCGACACAGCCACGAAGCGCGTCGATCCGGTGATGGGGCCGGGTGAGCCGAGCGGTGAGGTCCAGGCGAAGCGTGACCGTGTCGCCCGAACGCCAGGTGCGCCGCATCATGACATACCCCGGTTCACTCCCGGCGATCTGTCGGGTCTCGCCGGCGACGACCAGCTCTGCAGAGCGTGCCCACGTGGGGATGCGCAGACCGAGGGTCCAGGCTCGCTCGGGCGACTGACGCACCCTGATGGTGACCGCACCGTCCCATGGGTAGTCGGTCTCGACGTCCAGCTCCACCGTGCCGTGCTCGAGCTTCACCTGCACGGCGGCGTTGGCGAACTGCTGCAGATACACGGCATCGTCCGTGTGCGTCACGAGATAGTGCTCGAGCGACGCCATGAGGCGCGTCACGTTGGGCGGGCAGCAGGCCGACCAGAACCACGCGTCCCGCGTGCGTGGATCACCTACCGCTTCGGCATGGTCGGGGCGGCGCTGGAGCGGAACTCCCTTGAAGTACTGGCGTCCGTCCACCGACACCGAGGCGGCGAACGCGTTGTAGAGGGTTCGCTCGATGAGCTCGGCATACGCCGCCTCGCCCGTCGCCAGCAGGAGCCGCCAACTCCAGTGGATGCTGGCGAGCGCGGCGCAGGTCTCGTTGTACGACTGGTCGGGCGGGATCTCGTACCGCTCACCGAACGCCTCGCCGAGCTGTCGGGCACCGAGCCCGCCCGTGATCGCCGTGCGCGTGGCCACCATGTCCTGCCATCGGGTGATGGACGAGCTCAACAGGTCTGCGTCGCCGGTCTCGCATGCCACGTCGACGATCCCGGCCTCGAGATACAGTCCGCGTACGACGTGGCCGACGACACTCCGCATTGCGCGGACGGGCATGTGGTCCTGGAAGTAGGCCGGGCCGCGCCTGCCCTTGCCGACTTTGCCGTACCCACGGTCGTCGACCATCTTGGCCGCAAGGTCGAGGTATCGGGTGTTCCCGGTCTCGCGGAAGAGCTCGACCAGGGCAGTCTCCACCCCCGGATGGCCGTCGAGCCGGTCGAAACCTTCGTCGAGGAACACCTTGACCAGGTGGTCGGCGTTCCGGCACGCGATGTCGAGGAGAGCGTCCGTTCCCACGCTGCGGTGGACGGCAATTGCCGCCTGCATCAGGTGACCCGCGGTGTAGTGCTCGTGGCTGCCTTCCAGATGGACGAACCGCTCGTCCGGCCGCAGCACCTGGCAGTAGGAGTTGACGTATCCGTCGTCGCACTGCGCTCGGCCGACGAGCTCGGTCGCCTGGTGGACGAAGTCACGAAGCGCTGGGTCGTCGTGATGCGCGAGCTCCCACGCGAGACTTTCCACCACCTTGTGGACGTCGGAGTCCATGTAGGCAGGGCCGCGGTACTCGGTATGGCCGCGACGGCTGGCGTCGCCTGCAGCCAAGCGGAGATTGTCGAGGTTTCCCGCCTCTTCGAGTTTCGCGATCGCATGCGGAAGGCTTGCCGTGCGGTTGACGTACTGCCACTTCCCGAGCAGTCCACCGGTCAGTCGGACGTTCTCCGCCGGTCGCTGCACAACCGTCGCGCTCCTCGTGGGGGCGACAGGTCCAACGCGTGCCTTCATGAGTTTCCTTCGCTGGTTGGCGAGCTGCCCGCCGTGGAATGACCACGCGCGGCAGGGCTACGCCCGCCCTGGCGTGCCTCGGCACCAGCCGTGGCGACTCCGTCCGTGCCTCGCCTGGTCATTGCGGACGCACTACTCCTGCTCGCTGAGGCCGTACCGCGCTTGGTCACTGCAGCGCTACCGCGGCCAGTCGTCCTGGAGCGTTGCCGGACCAGCTCACGGAGCTCGTCCAGGATCACCGCGCGGGCGTAGTCCGACACGGTGTGGCTCGTATGCGTGTCGTCCTCGAGGACATCCCACGATCCGCCGCCGATGGCGGCGACGCGTCGCCTGACGTGTCCGGCATAGCTTCGGTGATAGAGGCCGGGAAAGCACACGGGGTCGTACGTATTGAGGATCTGAAGCTGCCGTCTTCCCGTGCCGGTGCTGCCCAACACGTAGAGATCGAGGTATCCGGCGAGGGTGTAGAAGCCGGGCAGGGCATCCTTGCGCTGCTCCCAGTCGCCGTGGTTGGGCTTGTGCGGCGGGAGCCCGCGCAGGAAGAAGGGCCAGGAGCCGGCCACCGGATAGCTGTGCGTCACCCGCGGATCGAGTGCGGCGTAGACCGTGGTGGCCCAGCCGCCACCGGAGAGCCCGATCATCGCGATCGGACCCTCGCCGAACTCTGCGTACGCATAATTGACCAGCAGCGCCAGAGGTTCGAGGAAGAACGTCAGCGCGGAGAACGCCGGCTTCTCGTAGTGGGCGAAGATCTCATGGCTCGTGACGTTGCCGGCGGCCTGCGAGGCGTTCCAGCCGAGCAGCGGCAGGTCCACCACAGCGACCACCCATCCGACGTCCAGCAGTGCCTGTGTGGTGTCAAGAAGCGGGCGGTCGTATGGCGCAGCGTGCGGATTGCCGTGACCGGTGTGGTAGATCGCCAACCTCTTGGGGTGGCGACCGCGCGGCCACGCCAGGTAGGACGTCGAGACCAGGCCGTGGGCAAGATGAGCTGTCACGCGGTCGTACCGTCTGCAGCGCAGCTCGGCAAGGTCGGCAGGAGTCGCCACGTCACGGTCCACATGAGGAAGTCCGGCGGGCAGCCCGTGGCCTTTCCAGACGTACGCGATGAGGCGCCGCCGGGTGGCCACGACGTCGCGCATCGAACGGACCGTGATGAACCGTTCGACGTCAACGGACATGACGCCGAGCCTAATCGGCATGCTGGTGGCATGCCAGGGATGCGACCGCGACTGGTCGGGGGATCAGTCCGTCCGGTGCGGACGGGGGCGGGACAAGAAGACGATGGTCTGGTCGCGCACGCGCAGGATGTGGCTCTCGAGCCGCTCCCGCGCGAGCGCCCGGTCACCGGCCTCGAGGGCCTCCACGATCCCGCGGTGCTCCTCGACGGCGGTGTTGAGCCGGGTCGGGGTGATCGGCACCTTCAAGCCGGCGCGAGTCACGTGGATGGACAGGTGGAGGTCGTCGTACATGGCCAGCAGCTTGGGGAAGCCGGCGAGCTTGACCAGGGCGCGGTGGAACCGGCCGTCGTTGTCCCGGAACTCGATGTAGCGCGTGGGGTCCTGCAGCGCCGCGTCGGCGAGCTCGGCCGCTTCGTCCACGAGCTCGCGCAGCAGCGCTGGCGGCTTCTCGTCCGGTCGCTCGGCGTAGAGCCGCAGGCTGTGCGACTCGATCATCAGCCGGAGCTCGAAGAGCTCGTAGATGCTGCTCAGTGAGGGTACGGCGACGGTGAAGCCGACGACCGGGTCGTACGAGAGTAGCCCGCGCTCGTAGAGCCGGCCGACCGCGCTGCGTACCGGGGTGCGGCTCATGCCGAGCCGGCGAGCGAACTCGCGAACCGGCACGGGTTGGCCGGGCTGCGGGTGCTCCTCGGTCAGCCAGGCGACGAGCGCCTTGTGCGCGCGGGTCTCGAGGCTGTCCTCGTCCTCGCTGGACTGGCCCCCCGCGTTACCCCGGGTCGGGGCGGCCGACCTGCGTGCTGCCATCGCTCCTCCATCTCGCAACGTATCGCACCGTCTCGCGCCAAACGTGCACCTCGGGGCCGGCTCGCACCGTCGCCGGTCGCGGCGTGCTCTGCTCGGTCCGTCGGTTGCGTCGCCGGGAGCCATGGTATGCCGCGGCCTGGTCGAGGGCTGCCTGGGCGCAGCCCTCGTGTGGCGTTCAGGGCGTGGAAGGTGCCGGAATCTGCCGTTGACACTGCTAGGCCCGAGTTCGATGATTTGGAATGCCACCGGCATACACGTGGTCATAGTTGGTCTCCGGTGGGACGTCAACCGCGGTTCGGCCCAGGTCGCCGACAAAGGAGCGCCTTCGATGCCCGACCATCGCCTCCACGGCATCATTCCGCCGGTCGTGCTCCCGCTGGACACAGACGGGTCGATCGATGAGGAGTCGCTGGAACGACACATCGGTCACCTGCTGCAGGCTGGGGTGCACGGCTTGTGGATGAACGGCTCGACCGGCGAGTTCCATGCGCTGGATGTCGAGCAGCGCGCCCAGGCGGTGAGGCTTGCGGTCAAGATCTGCGCGGGTTCGGTGCCGGTCGTCGCGCACGTCGGCGACACCGCGACCGCACGGGCGCTCGAACACGCTCGGGCCGCGACCAAGGCCGGAGCAGATCTGGTGGCCGTCATACCGCCCTACTACGTCGACTTCACCGAGCGCGAGCTGGTGAGCCACTTTCGTCAGATCGCCGACGCGGTTGCCGGTCCGGTCATCGTCTACCACCTCCCGCAACTGGTACCGAACGGTCTCGGCACGTCGGCGATCGTGGAGCTCGCGCGGGAGGGAGTGGTCGCTGGAGTCAAGGACTCCAGCAGCGACATGGTGTGGTTCCGGAGGCTCCTGACCGAGGCGAGAGCGACAGGTGTGGAGCTCGCCTGCTTCACGGGCGGTTCGAGCGTGACGGATCTCGGCCTGTATCTCGGTGGTGCGGGCGCCATGCCGTCCACAGCCAATCTGACGCCACGCCATCTCGTGGCGATGTACGACGCGGCGAGGGCCGGCGATTGGGCACGGGTGCGAAGGATGCAAGACGAGCTGGAGCACCTCCTGCAAGCGCTCCGGCTGCCTGGCCGGTCCGCTACCTGGTCGGCGACCGCGGCGATCCACAAACACGTGCTCGCGCGACTCGGGCACATCCGTACCGACGTCGCCGCGCCGCCGCTCGCGCCCCTCGACGCGGAAGAGAAACGCGTTCTGGCGTCGAAGGCGATACCCATCATCGAACAACTGGAAGGAAGGAACCAACGATGATTCGCCGACCAGCAGCCTCGCCTGTGGCTGCGAGGCGTGATGTGCTGAAGGCGGGGGCAGCGATGCTGCTCACGTCGTCTGTCGCCGGTTGTTCGTTCTTCGAAACGGGGGCGGTCAGGAAAGACGAGCCGCAGCGTGGTGATGTGCGCGGCAAGGAGGCACCGCAGCTTGCCGCGCTGGTGAAGCAGGGCAAGCTTCCGCCCGTCGAGGAGCGCCTGCCCAAGCAGCCCTTGGTCGTCAGACCGCTCGAGCGGGTCGGCGTCTACGGCGGGACGTGGCACACCGCGATGATCACCACCGAGGACGCCTCGTGGCTAGACAACTTCATCGGCTACGAGCCTCTGGTGCGGTGGAAGCCGGAGTGGACCGGCTCGCCGGGCACCGACGAGATCATCCCGGGTGTCGCGCAGTCGTTCGAGGAAGCCGACGGCGGCAAGTCTTTCGTCTTCAAGCTGCGTGAGGGCATGCGCTGGTCCGATGGTGAGCCACTCACCGTCGAGGACGTGCGCTTCTGCTACGAGGACGTCAACGTCTACGAGGAGATGCACCCGGACGGGTTCTACGACCTGTGGCTTTCTCCGTTCAAGCAGAACGTCGCGAAGTTCGAACAGCTCGACGACCTCACCTTCCGGTTCGTGTTCGACGAGGTGAAGCCGGGATTCCTCAACGAGCTCGCGGCCAACGTGACGATGGTGATGCCCAAGCACTACCTGCAGAAGTTCCACAAGAAGTACAACCCCGACATCGACACGTTGGTCAAAGAGGAGAACCTCAGCGACTGGATGCAGCTCTTCTGGGCCAAGCTCGACAGGTGGAACAACGAGGAGCTTCCGTGCCTGTACCCGTGGAAGCTCGTCACTCCGCTGGGCAAGGGAACGGTCGTCGTCGCCGAGCGGAACCCGTACTACTGGAAGACCGACAACCAGGGCCGGCAGCTGCCCTACATCGACCGGATCGAGTGCGAGGTGTTGCTCGACGTCGAGGTCGAGGTGCTGAAGATCATCAACGGCGAGCTCGACATGCAGATGCGCAACTTCTCGACGGTCCGGAACAAGCCGGTCATCGCGCGCAACCAGGAGAAGGGGAACTACCGCATCTTCACGGTTAAGGCCACCGGCGTCAACAACCTGGTCATCGGGTTCAACCAGACGTTCCCGGACGAGAAGAAGCGGGAGGTGTTGGCGAACAAGGACTTCCGCATCGGCTTGTCGTACGCCATCAACCGTCAGAAGATCATCGACACCGTCTACGCCGGTCAAGGCAAGCCATGGCAGTGTGCGCCGCTGGAGGGGCATCCTGCCTACGACGAGGAGCTCGGGACGCAGTACACCGAGTACAACGTGGACCTGGCCAACGAGTACCTCGACCGCGCGGGATACACCGAGCGCAACAGCGAGGGCATCCGGCTCCGGCCGGACGGTGAGCCGATCAACATCGTCGTGCTGGTCAACTCGGCGATGCCGGACCACGTCGACGCGCTCGAGCTCATCAAACAGGACTGGCGCAAGGTCGGTGTCGAGCTCACGATCTCCCGGCTGGCCGAGGAGCTCTACTGGGAGCGGGTGGAGGCCAACCGGGCGGAGGCATCCACGTGGACCGGTGGTGACTTCGAGATTCGCGCCACCCAAGGGTCGAACCACTACTACCTGCCGTCGAACCCTCGTGGAGCGTCGCGGTACGGAAGCACGTGGGCGAACTGGTACGCAAGCAATGGCGCGGAAGGCGAGGAGCCGCCGCCTCCTGTGAAGAAGCAGCTGGAGCTGTTCGACAAGATGCGGGGGACCTACGACCCGGAGGAGGCGACCGAGATCGCCAAGCAGATCCTCGAGATCGCCAAGGACATGTTCTACTACATCGGGATCTGCACGCCCGCCGAGACGTACGGCATCGTCAAGAACAACTTCCACAACGTCCCCGACTCGATGCCGGGAGACGTCGGGTACTACCCACCTGGTCCCACCAACCCCGAGACGTACTTCATCAGCGGGTGATGGCCTGTGACGGCGTTCGTCTTGCGACGACTCGCGCTGATGGTCGTCACGTTGGCGGCCATCTCGATCACGACGTTCTTCATCATCGGCCTGCCGCCGGGTGACTACGTCTCGACGCTGCAGGCACAGATGGAGGCGCGTGGTCAGGAGATCGAGCAGGAACGCCTTGCCGAGCTGCGCGAACGTTACGGTCTCAACGACCCGTTCCTCGTGCAGTACGGGAAATGGATGTCCGGGATCCTGCTGCACGGGGACTTCGGAGACTCGTTCGAGTGGAACCGCCCGGTCTCGGAGCTGATCTGGGACCGGGTGGGACTGTCCTTCTTCCTGTCGGTGAGCACGATGCTGCTCGTCTGGGCCGTGGCTTTTCCGATAGGGATCTATTCCGCTGTGCGGCAGTACTCCATCGGGGACTACGTCGCGACGTTCTTCGGTTTCGTCGGGATGGCGGTGCCGGAGTTCATGGTCGCGCTGGTGCTCATGTACATCGGGATGCGCTACTTCGGCCAGAGCGTCGGAGGTCTCCTGTCGCCGGAGTATCGCGGCGCGGTGTGGAACCTCGGCAAGGTGCTCGACCTGCTGTCGCACTTGTGGCTGCCCATCCTCGTCATCGGGCTGTCGGGAACGGCAGGCCTCATCCGCATCACGCGGGCGAACCTGCTCGACGAGCTCTACAAGCCGTACGTCATGACGGCGCGGGCCAAAGGCATGCCGGAGTGGAAGCTGCTGTTGAAATATCCCGTCCGGATGTCACTCAGTCCGTTCTTCTCGACGGTCGGGTGGCTGCTGCCCGGTCTCATCAGTGGCGAGACGATCATCTCGATCGTGCTCAGTCTGCCGACGACCGGGCCCTTGCTCTTCGGTGCCGTCCAGAACCAGGACATGTACCTCGTGGGGAGCTTCATCCTCATCCTCAGCACGTTGACGGTCATCGGCACGCTGCTCTCCGACCTGGCCCTGGCCTGGTGGGATCCGCGAATCCGGTACCGGTACGGAGGTGACTGACGCGTGGCAGCTCCAGCGGCAGCACCACCCGATCTTGCTACGCCTCCGACAGGAGATTCCGCCGAGGCCGGCACCGCCTCCCAGTGGCGGTTGGTCTGGCGGCGGTTCGGCAAGCATCGGCTGGCGATGGTGGGCTCCACCGTCGTGCTGGCGATCTACTTCGTGGTGGCGTTCGCCGAGTTCCTGGCGCCGACCACGACGGGCTACCAACAGGAGCAGTACGCCTACGCACCGCCACAGCGGTTGCACATCCAGCATCCTGAAGCGGGTTTCGGCCTGTACGTCTATGGGTTCAGATCTCGGCAGAATCCGGAGACGTACGAGCGCACGTTCACGGTGGACACCGAGAACCGCATCCCGGTGGGGTTCTTCGTCCGGGGCGAGCCCTACAAGCTCTGGGGGCTCATTCCATGGGACCGACATCTGATCGGGCCGATCGAGCGGGGCCAGCCGTTCTATCTCTGGGGTGCCGACCGGGCCGGTCGTGACATGCTCAGCCGGATCATCTACGGCTCGCGGGTGTCGCTGTCCATCGGTCTGGTCGGTGTGGCGGTGAGCTTCGTGCTCGGCCTGCTGTTCGGTGGCCTCTCCGGCTACTACGGTGGCGCACCCGACACGATCATCCAGCGGATCATCGAGTTCCTGATGGCGATACCCACCCTGCCGCTGTGGTTGTCGCTCTCGGCGGCAGTTCCGGCGCACTGGGGTCCGCTCATGCGGTATTTCGCGATCACCGTGATCCTGTCGGTGATCGGCTGGACCGGGCTGGCGAGGGTCGTGCGCGGCCGCTTCCTCGCCCTGCGGGAGGAGGACTTCATCCTGGCGGCGAGATTCGACGGATGTAGCCGAACTCGCATCATCTTCCGTCACATGGTGCCGTCGTTCTCGAGCCACATGATCGCGTCGTTGACGCTCGCCATTCCCGGGATGATCCTCGGGGAGACCGCGCTGAGCTTCCTGGGACTCGGTTTGCAGTCGCCCGCGGTGAGCTGGGGAGTCCTGTTGCAGGACGCGCAGAACGTGCGAGCGGTCGAGACCGCACCGTGGCTCATGGCCCCGGGCGGAGCCATCTTCGTGACCGTTCTGGCCATGAACTTCGTAGGCGATGGTTTGCGTGATGCAGCAGATCCGTACAAGTGACGGCACGGCTAGGAGGGACGGCAGGCCATGGTGGCGGACTCGGTCGTAGTCCGGGTGCGGGATCTGCGCACGCACTTCTTTCTCGACGACGGTGTCGTGAAGGCGGTCGACGGCGTCGACTTCGAGATCCACCGTGGCGAGACCCTTGCCGTGGTCGGCGAGTCGGGGTGCGGCAAGAGCGTGATGGCGCGATCCATCCTGCGACTGGTCGATCGGCCAGGTCGGATCGTGAGCGGTGAGGTGTGGGTGCGCAACGGCCAGGCCGCTGCAAGCAACGGCGATGCCGGGACGAGATCCAATGGCAGCGCCGGTTCGAGCGACAACCAGATGATCAATCTCGTGACCGCCGACAAGCACACGATCCGAAGAGTACGCGGCAAGCAGATCGCCATGGTCTTCCAAGAGCCCATGACGTCGCTCTCCGCGGTTCACACCATCGGGAACCAGATCATCGAGGCCATCCAGCTGCACGAGCCGGTCACGAAGGCCGAGGCGCGCAAGCGGGCCATCGAGCTGCTGGGCCGGGTGGGGATCCCCGCGCCACGCCAGCGCGTCGATGCGTACCCCTTCCAGCTCAGTGGCGGTATGCGGCAACGCGCCATGATCGCCATGGCGCTGTCGTGCAACCCCGAGCTGCTGATCGCCGACGAGCCGACGACGGCCCTGGACGTGACGACGCAGGCGCAGATCCTGGACCTTCTCCGCTCGTTGCAGGAGGAGTTCGGCATGGCCGTGATGCTCATCACCCATGACCTGGGCGTCGCCGCGCAGATGGCCGATCGCGTGCTCGTCATGTATCTCGGGTCGGTCGTCGAGCACGGTGCCGTCATGCCGCTGTTCCGTTCCCCGAAGCATCCGTATACACAGGCACTCTTGCGCTCGGTGCCGAAACTCGGGGCGCGTAACCGAGCCAGACTGGCGCCGGTGCGGGGCATGGTTCCGCATCCATACCGCCGACCGACCGGCTGCGGGTTCCACGACAGGTGTGACGAGTTCATCGCCGGACGCTGTGACGTGGCGCAACCGCCGTTGATCGCCGTCGAGGACGGCCGTGAGGTGCGCTGCGTCCTCTACGAGGGCTCCGAAGCCCGCGGCTCGGACGAATCGTCCTCGGATCACCACGGTCAGGGAGAGTCTCATGAGCAGTCTGGATGACGGCGTGCTGCTGCAGACCAAGGGGCTCAGCAAACACTTTCCGATCCGGACCGGACTGCTGAGCCGCCGGGTCGGCGAGATCCGCGCAGTGGACGGTGTGGATCTTGCGATCCATGCGAGGAAGACGGTCGGGCTGGTCGGCGAGTCCGGTTGTGGGAAGAGCACGTTGGGTCGGCTGCTGCTGCGGGCCTACCCACCGACCGCGGGTGAGATTCTCTACCGCCGTACGGACGGTGAGACCGTCGACCTGGCCCAGCTGGGCGAGAAGGAGCTGCGCACCTACCGCCGGGAGATCCGGATGGTGTTCCAGGATCCGTTCTCGTCGCTCAATCCCCGCATGACGCTGCTGCAGATCGTGGGCGAGCCGTTGCGGGTCAACAACCTGGCCACACCGGCCGAGGTCGAGGAGCGCGTCGCCGACCTCCTGAAGCGCGTGGGCCTGCGGCCGGAGTACATCCGTCGCTATCCCAACGCGTTCTCTGGCGGGGAGAGACAGCGGGTCGGCATCGCTCGGGCCTTGGCGCTGTCGCCACGGCTCGTGGTGGCCGACGAGCCGGTGAGCGCGCTCGATGTGTCGGTGCGCGCGCAGATCCTCAACCTGCTGCGGGATCTGCAGCAGGAGTCCGACCTTACGTACCTCTTCATCTCACACGATCTCGGTGTCGTGGAGTACATGGCGGACGAGGTCGTCGTGATGTACGTGGGTCGGGTGGTGGAGACCGGTCCGACCGAGGAGCTCTACACCACGCCGCTGCACCCTTACACCGAGGCCCTGCTGTCCGCGGTGCCCGATCCGGATCCGGCAGCGGCGCGAGCTCGGGAGCGCATCATCCTCCGCGGCGAGGTCGCCGATCCGTCAGCGGTGCCGGAAGGCTGTCCGTTCCACCCACGCTGCTTCTATGCGCAGGATCGGTGCACGACCGAGCGCCCGGCACTGCGTGAGATCCGACCGGGACGCCAAGCTGCCTGCCACTTCGCCGGCGAGCTCGACCTCCGCGGGATCGAGCCGCAGGCCGCCATGAGCCAAGGATGAGGAGTCGAGGGGAGCAATGGAGAAAGACCCGCGATTCACCGGGGAGCTGATCGAGGACGGCGAGCTGCGGTCGGCGTTCCTTCCGGTGCTGTACTCGCCTGACAGTCACGCCGCGAACCTGCTCGAGCTGGCGAACGGTGACCTGCTGTGCGTGTGGTTCAACGGTCCTGGTGAGGGAGACCCCGGGACCAACATCGTGCTGTCTCGCCTTCCGGCAGGCAAAGAGCGCTGGACGCCCCCGGCGCTGATCGCGAGCGACCCGAACCGGTCGGAGCAGAATCCCGTGCTGTTCGTACCACCGGGTTCGAGCACGGTGTGGCTGTTGCACACGTCGAACGAACCGCACGATCAGAAGTCGGCGCACGTGCTTGCCCGCACCTCACCCGACGACGGACACACGTGGAGCGAGCCCTGGGTGCTGTTCGGCGGGCCAGGGTTCTTCCTGCGCAACCCACCGGTCTTCCTTCCGGACGGCAGCTGGCTGCTTCCTGCGTACTACTGCCGGAAGGAAGGGGAGTCCAGTGTGGTGGCCCGCAGTCTCGACCAGGGCAGGACCTGGCAGGAGCATGTCGTGCCGGGGAGTCTGGGTCGGGTGCAGATGACGGTCGTGCAACGTGACGACGGTTCGTTGTTCGGCCTGCTGCGCAGCCGGGCGGCCGACCGCATCTACGCCTCCGTCTCGACCGATCTGGGTCACACGTGGAGCGAGCCGGTGCCCACCGAGCTGCCGAACAACAACTCGGCGATCCAGATGGTCCGGCTGGCGAGCGGGGCGCTCGTCCTGGCGTTCAACGACGCGAGCTTGGAACGCGACCAGTTCCGCTGGGTCCCGGCGAAGAACGGCCTCCGCAAGAAGGCGGTACGCACGCCGTTGACCCTGGCGATGTCGACCGACGGTGGCTCGACCTGGCCGTACCGGCGCAACGTCCAGATGGCCGACCTGGAGTATCGCGACAACGAGATGGGCTACTCGTACCCCAGCATCATCCAGACCCGAGACGGCGCACTGCACGTTGCGTACTCGTATCTACGCAAGACGATCCGGCACGTCATCGTCGACGAGGCGTGGGTGAAGGCAGGGAATCGGTGAGCGATCCGGTTGAACGATGGGGAATCTTCGAGCTCGCGCTCGACGGTCCGCAGACCGGCAATCCCTTCGCCGAGGTGGAGCTCCACGCGACGTTCCAGCACCGCAACCGAACGGTCGACGTCGCCGGGTTCTACGACGACGACGGCACGTATCGCGTACGGTTCTCCCCGGACCGTACGGGTGAATGGCGGTTCACCACGCGGAGCAACGTGGAGGAGCTGTCCGGACGTCGTGGTCGGTTCGTGTGCGTCCCACCCGGACCGGACAACCACGGACCGGTCACGGTGGTCGATCGGTACCACTTCCGCTACGCCGACGGCACGCGATACCTGCCGTTCGGCACGACCTGCTACCACTGGACCCACGACATGGACCTGGAGCAGGAGGAGCGGACGCTACGTGCGCTCGCGGCATCGCCCTTCAACAAGGTCCGGATGTGCCTGCTGCCGACCGAAGGAATGCGACCACCGGCGCTTCCGTTCGCCGGGACGAGCCCGGAAACCCTCGACACATCGCGGTTCAACCCGGCCTACTTCGCTCACCTGGAAAGGCGGATCGCCGACCTTTGCCGAATCGGCGTCGAGGCGGATTTGATCCTCTTCCACCCGTACGACCACGGGGAGTGGGGTTTCGGGTCGATGAAGCCGGACCAGGACCGTGCCTACCTGCGGTACGTCGTGGCACGACTCGCGGCCTTTCGCAACGTGTGGTGGTCGATGGCGAACGAGTACGACTTCAACCGGGTGAAGACCGTCGCGGACTGGGACGGCTTGCTGCAGTACCTGCAGCGCATCGACCCGTACGGTCGGCTCCGGTCGATCCACAACGGCACCAGGATGTACGAGTGGGCGGCGCTCTACGACTTCACCAAGCCTTGGATAACCCATCAGAGCATCCAGCACTGGGATGCCGGGCTGGTCGAGCAGTGGCGCACGGAATGCCCCAAACCCGTCGTCATCGACGAGATCAGCTACGAAGGTGACATCGACCGGCGATGGGGCAACATCTCGGGCAAGGAGATGACCCGGCGAATCTGGCGTGGCACGGTCCTCGGCGGCTACGTGGGCCACGGTGAGTGCTTCGTCGACACGTCGGACGGTCGATGGGTTGCCCGCGGCGGCACGTTGGTCGGCGAGAGCCCGCAGCGGATCGCGTTCCTGCGGAGGATCCTCGAGGACGGTCCGGCGGACCTGCAGGCGGCGCGGGAAGACGGCAGCTACTTCCTGGAGTACTTCGGCGACCGGCAACCAGCCTGGTGCGAGCTGGAGCTGCCGGACGCCGCCGACTACGCGGTCGACCTCATCGACACCTGGGCGATGACCGTGACCCCGCTCGGCGGTCGGTATCGGGGTCGGTGCCGAATCCCGCTTGGCCGTACGGATCTCGCGCTGCGCGCCCGGAGGGTGGCATGAACCGGATGGTGAATCGGCGAAGCGTTCGGTGCTGGGGAAGCTTCGAGCTCGACGTTCCGGTGCCCTGCGGAACCGAGGCCTGGGTCCGGTTCGAGAAGGACGGCCGAACCGGTTACGCGAGGGCATTCGACGACGGCGGGCGGATGACGGCTCGGTTCATGCCGGACGAACCGGGCTCGTGGGAGTACGAGGTCGAGGGCGTTGCCGACCGGAGTGGATCGTTCGTCTGTGTTGCCGCGGATCCCGGTCAGCACGGTCCGGTGCGGTCGGACGGCCTGCGGTTTCGCTACGCCGACGGCAGCCCGTACGTCCCCATTGGAACGACCGCCATGTGGTGGCATGAGCAGTGCCCGGCGCGGCGGGCGGAGACGCTGGCGTCGTTGTCGGAGGCCGGCTTCACGAAGGTGCGCATGTCGGTCCTGCCTGGCAAGCCCGTGGGTGCCGAGAGCCCCGACGTGTCGGGTTGGCCCACGCCGCAGCAGCTCACGCGTATCGAACAAGCGGTGCGCGACCTCGGTGCGCTCGGCGTCGAAGCCGAGCTGGTGCTGTTCCACGCCCGCGCAGGTGGGTGGCGAAGCCGGGGACCCGGGCCGGGCTGGCAGGCGTACCTCAACGAGACGGTCTCCAGGCTTGCGGCGTTTCCCAACGTCTCGTGGTGCCTGGTGATGGATCCCGACCAGGCGTCGCCGCCGGACGAAGGCTGGGACGAGGCGCTGCGACTCGTCCGTGAGCTCGACGGTGGCCGTCACCTGCTGACCATTCACGGCGATGCGTCCTGCGACTTCGGGCTGAGGGACGTGACCCATGCGAGCGTCCGCAGCGACCAGGTGAGGGTCGTGTCGGCGCTGACCGACGCGTTGCACAAACCGGTCGTCGTCGACAGCTGTGGATACGAAGGCGATGCTCCGCAACGCGACGCGAGCCTCACCGGCGAGGAAGTCGTGGTACGGCTGTGGGAGGCGATCTGCCGAGGCGGATATGCCACGCACGGGGAGTGGTTCGTCGACGAGGCGGACCTGCCGTGGTGTGTAGCCGGAGGAACGCTCAAGGGATCCAGTGCCAGACGGATCGGCTTCCTTCGCACGGTGATGGCCGGCGTTCCCGCAGGGGTGCGTCGCCGTTCGGAAGAGCACGACGCGTCGACCTTGGAGCTGCCCGGCGAGTTCTACCTGCAGTACTACGGGCCCCATCGGTTCCGTACCAGGAAGTTCTCGCTACCGCCCGGACGATATCGCGTGGCAGTACTCGACACCTGGGAGATGACCGTGCGGGAGGTGCCGGGCACGTTCTCTGGCGACTTCGTGCTCGACCTTCCAGGAAAGCTCTACCAGGCCGTGCGGATCGAGCGATGCTGAGCGACTCGCAGTCGATGCAGGTCGGCACGGTGTGGCGTCTGCGCAGCATGGCCGGCGACAAGGTGGTGCGCGTCGTCGCGAGGGACGGCGACCTCGACATCGTTCTCGCCATGGCCGATGAGCCCACGCCGTTCCTTTCGATGCCGCTTTCGCACATGCTGACGATCTCGACCGGACGGCCGTGGCGGTTGGAACATCCGCCGCTTGAGGAGATCACGGTCGAGCGAGCTGAGCCCGGGCTCTCGATCCGCGCTCGGGCCGGTGGCTTGGACGTCGAGCAGACCTGGGCGTTCGATCACGACCTGCTCCGCGTGGATGTCACCTGGCAGCGGGCCGCCGACACCGCACTGCCGGATGTCGCCGTCGGTCTGGTGCTGGCGTTCGGGGAGCTTCCGGGTGAGAAGCTCACGATTCCCGGCGTTCTCTACAACGACAATCCTTCCGCCGATCCGTCTCGTGACGTGCCGAGGGTGGGCGTGGTTCCCGGCGGCGGATTCGTCTGTGAAGAGCATCGACTCCCGATCCCCGGATGCAACCTCGAGTGGGACGGCGGGCGGTTCCTCACGCTTCTCTCACCCCCGGCGTATCGCGAAGATACTGCCGGCGTCGTGACGTACGGCTCGATGGGTGCCGTGCGCACTGCCGAAGGCTTGTCGCTGGTCGCGATGAGCGGGGTGTTGATGTTCGGGGGTCGGCCCGACGTGGCGTACGTCCACAAGAGTGTCACCGCACCCCACGACGGCGGATATCTCACCTTCACACCCGGCGCACACTATTCCCGACGCTATGTGCTCGACTGGGGAGTCGTCTCGCATCCGGGGCACGGTTTCCGCACGCTGGTCCGCCGGGGGCGTGAGCTGTCGCGGGACAAGGGCAGACGTCCGCTCGACCTGGCGACGATGATCCGGTTGAAGACCAACGCGTTGGATGCCCGTTGGACCTCGCTCGGCAGGTATGCGGGCTACCTGAAGTTCCCCTGCTGGGGCGAGCTGGCACGGGCCGGCAAGGCGGGCCGAGACTTCCTCTACGGCTGGACCGGCCAGTGCCTGCGCCTTGCCTGGTGCGACGCGTGGATCGGGTTCCACTCCGGGCAGCCGGACCGTGTGGGGCGGGCTCGGGCGGCGGTGTCGTGCTACGTCGACGGCAGCGGTACGACCGTGGATGGCCTGCGGTTCAACTTCTGCGTACCAGATGAGGACCGCTGGCACGGGTTCTTCCGGGATGGACACGAAGTCATCTCCAGTCGCGCCCACGGGGAGACGCTCTGCGACATCGCCGACATCATCGCGTTGTTCGCGAGCTTCGACGCGCCGGTCCCGGACGCGTGGCGCGGCGCGCTGGAGCAAGGTGTCGCGTTCGCGTGCCGGGCAACTCTGGCCGAGGGTGTTCCACCCGTCGCGTGGCGGCTCGACGGCTCACCCCATTCACCCCTGGTCTGTGCTGCCGGTCTGCCGGTCGTGTCAGCGCTGGCGCGTACGTACGAGATCACACGAGACGCCACGCACCTCCATCACGCCGAGGCGATGCATGACCGCTACCACGAACTGCACGCGGCGACCTTCGACCGGCCGTTCGGCCACGCCACGCTCGATGCCGCCTGCGAGGACAAGGAGGCCGGCATCTTCTACTTCCTCGCGGCGTACGACCTGTTCCGAGTGACCGAGCGCGAGGTCTACCGGGAGCGCGCCGAGGTAGCGCTCGACTGGTTGCTCACCTTCGTCTACGTCTGGGCGCCGACCTACGATCGCGGTTCGCCACTACGAGAACGCAGCTTCTCGGCGGTCGGCTGGCCCACGGTCAGCGTGCAGAACCATCACCTCGACGTGTTCTTTCCCGCGTACGAGATGATGCACTTCGGTCAGCTGACGGGTCGGCGCGACCTGGTCACCGCCGCTGACACGATCATCCACGCGATGGGGCAGGGGATCTGCCAGGCTCCAGGTGACTGGGGGTTCCCGGTCGTCGGCGAGCAGGGCGAGGGGTTCTTTCAAACCCATTGGCAGCAACGAGGAACGAGCAACACCTGGAATCCGTCCTGGGTGATCGCGATCCCGCTGGCCAACGCCCTGCGCATGCAGCGCGCGGCGGCCGAGCAGTGAGCACTGCGAGCCGTGGAGGAACGGGCTCGGAGTTCCCCTCCTTCCCCGCGATCGCACGTTTCACAGGCGTCCGTCGGATGGTCGGATGCCGAGCAGGCGTGCGGACTTCGCGAGCGGGTGGGTCCGGTCGGCAACGGGTCGAGGGCCGACCGGGAACTCGGAGGGCGTACGGATGCCCAAACCGCATGCTGGCGAGTCGCGTGTGGGCAGGAAGTCGTCACCGAGCCGCGGGTCAGCCGTCAGGGTGTGCACGTCTCGGCCGCGGGACCGCCATTCGGCGTCCAGCTTGTCGACCACGGTCCACTCGCCGGAGTCGGCGACCTGCCCATCGCCTGCGAGCATGGCGGTTCCTGCGCTGTCCCAGACCAGGTTGAGGTCGCTTTCGACGTTCCAGGAGCAGACGCCTCGCCGTCCGGGTGTGCCGCAGAACACGGGAGTCCCGTCCGTCACCACGACGTTGCGTTCAAACGTCAGGCTGACGTGCGGTTCTGGCCGCGTGATCGCGACGGCTCCGTGCCGGCCATGGGCGAACACGTTGTGCCGGACGATGTTTTCGCGGCCGAAATGCAGGTGCAGGCACTGGCTCGCGACGTGGTGGCAGACGTTCCGCTCGACGACCACATGGGACGAACCCGCGTCGAGGTAGATTCCCCAGCCGCCGTAGTTGGCGCACACGACGTCGTGGATGAGGTTCCCTCGCACCACCGTCCCGGGTGCAACGCCGAGCAGGTAGATACCACCCAGGTCGCTCAGCAGACCCGAGCCGATGTGGTGGATGTGGTTGCCCTCGATGATGTTGTCGCGGGACGGACTGTCGTCGTAGTCCCACGACCAGCCGCAAGAGATGCCGGTGTAGCCGAAGTCGTGGATGTGGTTGTGGGCAATGAGGTTTCCCGCGGTGTGCCGGGCGAGCACGGCCACGGCGTGGGGGTAGGCCTTGCCGCCGGATCGGATCTCGTTGTCGGAGATCTCGTTGTGTGCGGTGAAGGCGGCGTCGTCGCTACTCGTCGACCCGCTGAGCTTCACCGCGCCGGCCCCGAGATCGGAGTACGTGTTGCCGCTCAGCAGGTTGCCCTGGCATCCGTAGCCGAACTCGACCGCGTATCCGCCGACATGCTCGACCACGCAGTCGACCATGGCACAGCCTCGAGCACCGATGAACTCGAACGCAGCAGCCACGTCGGCGGCGGCTTGAGGTGAGGCCGCGTAGCGGGCGTCGGGCGCGAGTGCCGGATCCTCCCGCACCTCGAACGGCGGCCGAGCTGGGTGGAGCTCGGCGAAGTCGGCGTAGCGGAACCGAAGACCTTCGAAGCGTACAGACCGTACGAAGTCGCTCGACTGGAGCCTGCCGCGTACCACGACGAACCGGTCGAGCACCGGAACCTGCGCGGCGAACGACTCCAGCTCCTCGTCCGGACGCGGCACGTAGAACAGGCGTGACGTCGCGACGTCGTGATACCACTCGCCAGGGACCTCGCCCAGCACGTCGATGACGTTGTCCAGGTAGTAGCGCGCGAACGTACGCGTGACGTCGTCGCGCAGCGCGAAGATGGTGCGAAACCGCGTGTGGATCGTACGACCTTCGCTGTCCACCCAGGTGATCGGCGTGCGCTCCTGGATCCAGTAGTGCGGGACGACGACCTCGACCTCGCTCGGTGCCTGCAGGTCCGGAACATCACCGTCGTGGTAACGAAACTCGTCAGTGCCCTGGAACAGCGTGCCGACCATGTCGGCGGCAAGATCCAGGCCGGGTTGGTCGGCGACCCGCAGGAAGCCGTCGCGGGGGTACCGCGGGCGGGGCCTGCGCTCGCCCGCGACGTAGAACGACCGGCCGCACGTGCTGGGCGCATCGGCACACCAGAGGCGCCGTCCCTCCCGTTCGATCTCCTGCCAGCCCGTGATGGTGACGGCGCCTTCGAACACGGGAGGATCGTCCGGGTCCAGCGCGATGAAGCTCGTGTAGGAATCGTCTGGGCCGAGCTCCAGCGGTCGCCGCATGGGATAGCGGCCGGGAGCCACCCAGACGACGGCTGGTTCTCCAGGATCGCGGCGGCGCCGCAACAGGTCGATCGCTGTGGCGAGGTCGGGTACGGGGTATCCGGCCGATCCGTCACCGTGCGGCGATCCCCCCGGTGACACGAAGACGTCGATCCGATCGGTCGGCATCATTCCTCCCGCTCACGTCGTTGCGGATTCACTGGCGGCGTCGTCCCGACGGCGCGGACGCAAGACGTACGAAGCGCCCTTGTTGGTTGTGAAGCTCACGACCGTGGGTTCTGGCCGTTCCACCGGAACCGGTTTGCCATGCGCGATGACCTCCACGGCGGTCCGAGCCCGTACCACAGCGCGCCGGCCGAGCAAGGACGTGAGGCGAGCATGGTGGAGCGACCCGTCGCGCCAGGAGATGTCGACCTCGAAACCGTCGTGGGCGCGCAGGCCGCGCACCCGACCCGTGGGAAACTCGGCCGGGAGCGCTGGCAGAAGCGACAGCTCGCCGGAGTGGCTCTGCATCAGCATCTCGATGATCCCGCGCAGGCCGCCGAAGTTTCCGTCGATCTGGAACGGCGGATGCAGGTCGAACAGGTTGGGCGCGGTCTTGCCAGGCGAGAGCAGCGCGCGCAGTCGGTCGTACACCTGGACCGGATCCTCGAGCCGGGCCCAGAAGTTGATCCGCCACGCGAGGGACCAGCCGGACGTACCGGGACCCCGCAGCTCCAGTGAGCGGCGGGCGGCGGCGGCAAGCTCTGGTGTGCGTCGTGGCGTGATCTGCTCGCTGGGGAAGAGGCCGTAGAGATGCGAGACGTGCCGGTGCTGGATCAGCCGGCTCTCCTCCCAGTCCTCGAGCCATTCCTGGAGCTGACCCGCGGCTCCGATCTGGTGTGGCGCGAGCCGGGATCGGGCGGTTCTCGCCTGCTCGGCGAGGCCCGGGTCTCGTCCCAACAGCTCGGCCGCGGAGCTGAAGGCGTCGAAGAGATCGCGCAGGATCTGCATGTCCATTGTCGGACCCGCGCAGATGCTGACGTTCTCGTCGTCGATCTCGTGGTGGCCGATCTCCGGCGAGTGCGAGGGGTTGGTGACGAGCCAGCCGGTCTTGGGATCCTCCACCAGCGTGTGCAGGAAGAACTCGACCGAGCCCCGGATCACCGGGTAGTACGTGCGAAGCGTGTCGAGGTCGCCCGTGTAGCGGTAGTGGTCCCAGAAGCTCAGCGCCAGCCATGCCCCACCGGTCGGCCACACGCCGTAGAACGCGTAGTCGACCGGGGCACTGCCACGCCAGCCGTCGGTGTTGTGGTGCGCGACCCAGCCCGGCGCACCGTACATCACACGTGCCGTCCGAGCCCCCGACTCGGCGAGCTCCTCGATCATCTGGAACAGCGGCTCGTAGCACTCGATGAGGTTCGCCGGGCCCGCCGGCCAGTAGTTCATCTCGCAGTTGATGTTGAGCGTGTACTTCGACTGCCAGGCCGGCAGCATGTCCTGGTTCCACAGACCCTGCAGGTTGGCCGGCTGTCCAGGTGCTCGTGAGCAGGAGAGCAGGAGGTACCGACCGAACTGGAAGTACAACGCGGCGAGCTGCGGATCGCGGCCTTCGCGAAAGAGCGGGACTCGTTCGTCGGTCGGCAGCGTCACCGCATCGGACGTCCCGAGGTCGATGTCGACCCGATCGAAGAACCGCTTGTAGTCCGCGATGTGCCGGGAGCGGAGCACGGTGTAGCTGGTGGTCGTCGCCCGGTCCAAGGGAGCGGCAGCGCGCGGCTTCGGGTCGGCGCTCACGTCGAGGTAGTTGACGTAGCTCGTACCCATGGAGATCAGCAGCGTCACAGCATCTGCTGCCTCGACTGCAAGCGTCGTGCCGTCCGTCGTGACCCGGCCGCCCTCGGCGCAGGCGCGGGCCAGCGCCCGGAACCGTACCGATCCCGTGAGCCCTTCGGCGTCACCGCTCACCCCGTCGAGTGCGAGGGTGCGATGGTCCACGGGCGTGACGGTCGTGCGTTGCGGGCTCGTGAAGGTCGCGGTGAACGAGACGCTGCGCGGCTTGTCCGCGGTCAGGCGGACGACGAGCACCTGGTGCGGGTGACTTGCGAACGCCTCACGCTTGAAGCGCACACCACCGGACGTATAGGTCACCGAGGTGAGAGCCTTGGTGAGGTCGAGCTCGCGGTAGTAGTCGGCGAACTCGGTGCCGCCAGGAAAGGTGAGCACCAGGTCGCCGACCGGTTGGTACTGCATCTGCTCGGTCGGCCGGCCCATGAAGTGTTCGTCGGCGAGGTTCTGCGCCTCCTTCCACTTCTCCTCGAAGATCAGGCGCCGGATCTCGGGCAACACCTCGAGGCCCTCGACGGCGTAGTCGTGCGGACCGCCGGCCCAGACCGTGTCCTCGTTCAGCTGCAGGCGTTCGGTTTCCACGCCACCCCACACCATCGCGCCGATCCGGCCGTTGCCGATCGGCAACGCCTCCAGCCACTCCTCGGCAGGTCGCCGGTACCACAGTCGCATGGGGTTCGGCTCGGACTTCTTGGCCGCCTTGGCGGTCGTGCTGTGGGTGAGCGGCAGGGCCGAACCAGCGGCGACTGCGGCGCCCGTCTTCAGGACGTCTCGCCGTGACACGGTGCTTCCGGACCGCGGTGCGGGCTTCGTCGCGTGACGGACGCCCGAGCGTAGGCCATTGCGTGATCCTGTCATGTGCGCCCCTCGGTGGCTCGAAGGCTTATGTCACTCAGGAAGCGGGTACGGGAAGTCGTCCGGAACGCCGATCTTGTCGTACTCCATCTTGGACTTGTCGAATCCCGGGTCCCAGCTGTTGTTCTCGAGTGTGTTGCAGTCCCTGCTTCCTTTGAACGTGTTCCCCTGGACGTTCGTCACCTCGATGTTCGAGAAATGGAAGCCGCAACCACCGGAGTCCATGTGCACGCCGTGGGTCGCAGGGTCTGGCATGTTCGGGTCGGTCGGGTTGACGTCGTCGATCGTGATCTGGTTCATCACGTTCGTCGGCGGCAGCGTGGGCTCGAAGTTCGTCACGCCGTAGGCGTAGAGCGCGCCCATGTCGTTGCTGTCCTTGCCCACGTGCGCGATGCGCAGGTACTCGAGCCGGTTGTGGTGGGTGTAGTTGTCCGCGTTGGAGACCTCGGGTCGGGTCTCGAGGCTCACGGCGTACCGTGCGCTGTGCTCGATGACGCTGTGGCTCACCACGTTGTGTCCGCTGCTCAGGATCTCGACACCCGCGGCGTCGCCTGGTACGAGCTCACCGACGTGGTGGATGTAGTTGCCGGTGAAGGTGTTGTGGTGCGCCACGTCGCCCTCACCCGGATACGGTCCCTCGACCTTGATCCCGTCGCCACCGGTGTACTCGATCAGGCTGTCGGACACTCGGTTGTGCTCGTTGGCGAAGAGCATGTAGATGGCGTGGAACCCGGTGTTGGAGATGTGCATCCGGCGCAGCTCGATGTTGCGGGTGTTCGTCAACGTGATCGCGCCGAACCGGTTGCGTGGCAGCTCGATCTGCCGGTCCCACTGGGGGTACTTGTGCACGACTCCGGAGTCGCCGTCCTGGTTCCAGCCGTACCGGTACCAGTCGACGAAGTCGGAGTACTCCACCGCAAGCCCGTCGAGCACGACGTCGTGCACCCGCGACGAGGGCGAGTTACCCGCGAAGGAGAACACCGTCTTGACCGTCGGCGCCCAGATCGTGGTGTCGTCGATGGAGCCGGAACGCGGCCAGTAGTACAGCGAGCCGTCGAACCAGTTGAGGTAGTACTCACCTGGTTGGTCGAGGAAGTGCAGGCTGTTCTGGATGAAGTAGCGGGATCCGCCTTCGTCCGAGGTCATCGGGTACCGCGTGGCGTAGCGCACCGTGGCCATGTTCTTGTCCCACGACATGTTCTGGATGGGCACGGTGTCGGTGAACCACACCCAGTCGTGACCGGACCACACGACGACCTGGGCGTCGAAGAGGTCACCCCACGCCGGATCCCAGTCGCCGGGGTTGAAGGTGAGCCATTTCGGCGTGTTGAAGCGGGCCGGGTCGGGGTTGGTCGACACGAGGTACGGCGCCCACTCGTCTTCTGCCTGGCGGTTGGGCGTCCGTGCGGTGGTCGCCCGCGTGTGGCCTTCGAAGAGCGTGTAGAAGAGCTGGTTCGGGTCGACCTGCGTCCGGTAGATGTTTCCTTTGTACGGCTTCCAACCGGTGACTGGCTTCGCGCCGAGGAAGCGTGCCTTGCCTGGGCCGTCGTAGCTGCGGTAGATGACCGAGTGGCCGCCTGACCCGGAGTCACCGGGGCCGAACACGATGGTCTCGTCGACGAGGTAGTCGCCGGCTCGCAGGTTGACGGTGATGTCGCATCGCATGCGCGCAGGGCTGTTGAGCTTCTTCGTCCGAATGAAGTCGCGTGCCCGCTCCAAGGTGCGCCACGGATCGGATTTCGTGCCCGCACCGTGGTCGTTCCCCTCGGGGGACACGAAAAACTCCGGGCATCGTGCTTGGGCTGCTGCGCGCGTGTCCTGTGCCGCAGCATTGGTCGCCGAGGTAACGGCGACGAGTGCAAGGGCGCATCCGGCGGCCACCGCGGCGAGCTGACGACGAGATCTGGCGACCATGAGCCCCTCCTTTGAGTAGGCGCATCTGCACTGTCGGCCAGGCAGCTTGGACCGTAGACCCGGGTATACCGCCGGTCAAGAAGTTCATCAGATGAAGTCCGAACTTTGTCAGATGAAATCTGGAATGGGCTGAGGTACGCTGACGTCGCGTCGCGTCCAGCTGGTCGGCTAGCTCGCGTCGACACGTGGTGTTGTGAGAAGGAGCGTCGATATTGCTTCGTCGTGCCTACGCCGAGTCAGCTCGGCACAGCCAGGTCGTGCAGACCCTCGGCGAGCAGATCGTGCGCGGGCGTCGGCCTCCGGGTAGCCCTGTGCCAACCGAGGAGCGTCTGGTCGCAGAGCTTGGCGTCGGTCGGTCGGCCGTGCGTGAAGGGGTCAAGGTGCTGGTGGGCAAGGGGCTGCTCGAGACCCGGACGAGCGCGGGCACCTTGGTCCGGGCCCGGGACTCGTGGAGCCTGCTCGACCCCGACGTGCTGCGCTGGCGGTTTCATCCCACGCCGGAGGAGGACGACATCCGCATCCTCGCCGACCTGCGGGTCGCACTCGAGCCGGGTGCTGCACGGGTGGCGGCCGAGCGCGCCGACGCTGCGGCCAACCAGCGGATCGCCGAGACACTCGCCGCGCTCTACGCGACAGCTGACGATCTCGAGGCGTTCATCGAGGCGGACCTCGCCTTCCATCGGGCGATCTTCGCGGCGAGCCAGAACGACCTGCTGCTCTACCTCTACGAAGTGATCAGCATCGCGCTCCGGTCGGTCCGGAAGGTGCACACCGGATCGATCGAGCACAACAAGGAGACCTTGCCGAACCACGAACGCGTAGCAGTCGCGATTCGGCGCGGCCACCACCGCAAGGCGGAAGAGGCCATGCGCGAGGTGGTGGAGGTCGCCCGGGCCGATGCGGAGAGCCAGCTGTTCTGCTGTGGCGGGAGCGTGGCGAGTGGCAGAAAGGCGAGAGGAAATGGTCGACGGCGATGAGGCGACATGCCACGAGGATGCCCACGTTGGTGAGGTAGCCCAGGGTGAGGTACGACTCGAGGCGACCGGTGCGGTCGCCGTCCTCACCCTTGCTCGTCCGGCCAAGCTCAACGCCATCACGCCGGAGATGACCGAGCAGCTGGCCCGCCACGTCGCGGAGCTCAATCGACGCCGCGACGTGCGAGTCGCGGTGCTCACCGGTGCGGGGCGCGCATTCTGTGTCGGCAGCGACATCGCGTCCCTTGCGACCTACGAGACGGCGTGGGAGTTCCGCAACCGCCTGGACTACTGCGATGTCGTGCGTACCTTGCGGATCCCGATCCTGGCTGCGCTCAACGGCTACGCGTACGGAGGCGGGCTGGAGCTTGCGTTGGCCTGCGACGTACGTCTCGCGGCGACCACGGCGAGCTTCGCCGCTCCGGAGATCAAGCTGGGCTGGATCGGCGGGGCAGGCCAGTCGTTCGGTCTCGTCCACAGTGTGGGACCGAGCAACGCCGCACTCATGCTGCTCACCGGTGACCCGATCGACGCCGAGACGGCCCTGCACTGGCGGTTGGTGAGTCGCGTCGTGGAACCTGAGGCGCTGCTGCCCACGACGTTGGAGCTGGCGGCGCGGATCGCGAGCAGGGCACCGATCGCCGCCGAGACCGTCAAGGCCAACCTGCACGCAGCGTACGCGTTGCCTCCTGAGCTGGCGATCCGTTACGAACGAGACCTGCAGGCCGTCTGCTTCGGCACCGAGGACGCCGCCGAAGGCCGGGCCGCATTCTCCGAACGCAGGACACCGGAGTTCCGCGGCCGCTGACCGAAGGGAGCGGTTCATGGGCGTACTCGATGGCTACCGCGTCGTCGACTGCTCGGTGGCGATGGCCGGACCCCTGGCGGCCATGCGGCTCGGTGACCTCGGCGCCGACGTCATCAAGGTGGAGCCGACCGCTGGTGAGTGGCAGCGGTACGCCCCGGCCGGTGGCGCGACGGGCAACGAGATCAACGCCTCGTTCCTCGCGCTCAACCGGAACAAGCGCAGCCTGGCCGTCGACCTGAAGACCGAGCAAGGACGACAGGTCGTGCATCGTCTGGCAGCCACCGCCGACGTGTTCCTGCAGAACTACCGCCCGGGCGTGGCGTCCCGGCTCGCCGTCGACTACGACACGATCCGCGCGCTCAACCCGCGCATCGTCTACGTCTCGATGTCGGGGTACGGCGAGACGGGTCCGTACGCGGAGCGGGCCGGCCAGGACCTGCTGCTGCAGGCCATGAGCGGCGCGATGTTCAACGTCGGTGCCGAGACCGATCCGCCGATTCCGTCAGGCACCTACGTCGTCGACGCAATCGCGGCCTACTCGGCGTTCGAGGGCGCACTTGCCGGGTTGCTGCACCGGGAGCGCACCGGTGAAGGTCAGCTGGTGACGGTCAACATGCTCGACGCCGCGATCGCCGTGCAGATGCAGGAGATCTCGGTCCACACAGTTGGTGGTGTGCCGCAGCGACGTAGCCGCGAGCCGCACGGTCACGTCTACATTCGCGCGCCGTACGGCGTCTTCGAGACGGCGGACGGCTATCTCGCGCTCGCCATGCCGCCGCTCGACGCCCTTGGCCGCGTTCTGGACTCGCCTGAGCTCGCGGTGCTCGACACCGACCGCGACGGACACCGACAACGGGATCGGATCACGGGACTGGTCCGTGAGGCGCTGCGGCGGCGCACGACGGCGGAGTGGCTCGAGCTGTTCGAAGCCAATGGGATCTGGGCCGGCCCGGTCTACACGTACGACGACCTCCTCGACGATCCGCAGGTCAAGCACAACAAGTCGTTCGTCACGTACGACCATCCGACGGAGGGAACCGTGACCACGCCGGGGTTCCCGTTCAAGCTCAGCGCAGCGCCGCCGTCGATCCGTCGCGGCGCACCTCGGGTCGGGGAGCAGACCGGCGAGATCCTTGCCGAGCTGGGCTTCTCGCGGGCCGAGATCGACGAGCTGGTCGCAGCTCGTGTCGTGGTCGACAACAGCCACAAGGAGGGTGGCTCATGACGATCGCTCTGGTGACAGGTGCTGCGGGTGCACTCGGGCGGGCCACCGCGGTGCGGCTGGCCCGTGACGGGTTCACGGTCGCGGCAGTCGACATCGACGAGCCGGGCTTGGCGGAGACCGTCAAGCAGGTCGAGGTCGCATCACCTCCGGGCCAGCGCCGATGCGTTGCCATCACGTGCGATCTGCGTGCCGCCGACGCGATCGAGCGGGCGTTTCGGCGCGCTACGGACGAGCTCGACGGCGAGCTGGGCGTGCTCGTCAACAACGCCGCGATCTATCCGAGCCGGCCGTTCCTGGAGGTGCCGGTGGAGGAGTACGACGACGTGGTCGCCGTCAACCAGCGTGCGTACTGGCTCGCCGCGCAGGCGGCCGCGCGTCGGATGGTCGCCGCCGGCGGTGGCGCGATCGTGAACATCGCCTCGATCACGATGCACGGTGGCTGGTCCGAGCTTGCGGCGTACGTCTCGACCAAGGGCGCGGCGTTGGCGCTCACCCGTGCGCTGGCGCGCGAGCTCGGACCGCACGAGATCCGGGTCAACTGCGTGTCCCCCGGAGCCTTCCCGACCGCCGCCGAGGCGATCCATCCGGATCCTGAGGCCTACAACGCGTTCGTGCTGGATCGTCAGGCGTTGAAGCGGCGTGGCACGCCCGAGGAGCTGGCCGCGGTGGTCGCGTTCCTGTGTGGACCTGACGCGTCGTTCGTCACGGGACAGTGCATCGAAGTCAATGGTGGGTGGGTGATGACGTGAGACTTTTCGGCAAAGAGCTCTCGTCTGGTGAGCTGGCGCGGTTTGCCGGCGAGGTGCCGGCAGTGGGAGGAGTACGCGCGGTCGTCCTCGACGACGGTGCCGAGCGTGGGGTGCGGGCGTTGGAGTTCCGCACCGGCAGCGGACTGTCGTTCGACGTGCTGGTCGACCGGGCGATGGACATCGGACCGGCCGAATACCGCGGTGCGAGTTTCGGCTGGCGTTCGCCGACCGGCTTTCGCAACCCCGGGTTGCACGAGTACGCCGACGAGGGCGGGTTGTCATGGCTGCGGAGCTTCTCCGGGCTGCTCGTCACAGCCGGTCTCGACCACACGCTCTTCACGGCCGAGCTCGACGCCTCGCACTTCCGCTACCCACATCGACGAACGACCTGGAACGGCTTGCACGGCAGAGTGGCGAACATCCCGGCCCGGCTTCATGGGTACGGGGAACGCTTCGACGACTCTGGTGAGCGGTGCGTGCTCTGGGCCGAGGGCGAGGTACGTCAGGCCGCGGTGTTCGGCGAGCACCTGCGCTTGCGTCGCCGCATCGAGGCCGACCTGGGCGGTGACGAGATCCGACTGATCGACACCGTCGTGAACGCCGGCTTCGACCCGACGCCGCACATGTTCCTCTACCACATCAACGTGGGGTGGCCGTTCCTCGACGAGGGCGCCCGGTTCGAGGCGCCGATCGTCAGCACCCGCTGGCAGTCCGACAGCGTCGCCGAGCAGGGGGTTTCCCACCTCGAGCTGCCCGGCCCGCAGCCGGGCTTCGTGGAGCAGGTGTACGAGCACGAGCTTGCACCCGACGCCGACGGCATGGTGCGGGTACGCCTGGTGAACGAGAGACTGGGCGTCTTCTTCGAGCTGTCGTACGACAGCAAGGCCTTTCCGGCGTTCTTCCAGTGGCTCCACCTGCGCGAAGGCAACTACGCCATCGGGTTCGAACCGTCCACCAACCATGTGCAGGGAGCGTCCGCCGCACGCGAGGACGGCTCGCAGATCTGGCTGAACCACGGTGAGTCGCGCACCTATCGGAGCACGTTCCGCGTCGGCCAGCTGTCATGACCGCAGCAAGGGCAGCCACACGCTCATCTCGCCGGGACCGCGGTTTCCCCACAGCCCGTAGGGCACCAACCGCACGTCCAGCGGAGCGGGTTCGGCCGGATTCAGCTCGGCGTACAGCGTGGCGACCTGGGGAGGCAGCTGGGCTGCCGTGCCGCGCAGGACCAGGTGTCCGGCGAAGATGCCCGATCCCGGCTCCTCGGCCCACCTGATCGACTGCGGGATGGCGACCTGCTCGATACCGACGCCCTCGGGCAGGTCGGCACTTTCGACGCAGTAGACCACCGGGCCGCGCGTGACGCACACCTGGTTCGTCGCCTCTTCGAGGAAGTGGTGGGCGACGAGCATGCGCACCCGTACCGGAAGGCGGAGCGTGATCGTGTGTCGCTTCCACGTGCGTTCGATGACGGCGTAGCCCTGCTCCATCCGCTCGACGGGGACGCCGTCGACCTCGACGCTGCTGTGCCCGGGGTCTGCCCACCCGGGAATGCGAACCCGGATCACGCCAGGCGCTGGTGCCTCGGCCGACACGAGGATCTGCACGTCACCGGATGCGGGATAGGTCGTGCGCTGCTCGATGGTAACCGGGATTCCGCTGAACTTCGTGGTTGCCCGGCTGGTGACGAACTGATGCACCCACAGCTCGGACTCACCGCGGGAGTACACGTAGTAGGGCAGTTCCGCGATGAACCGCGCGATGTTCGGTGGGCAGCAGAAGCACGCGGTCATGTACTCCTGACGGGTCCTGTGATCGGACGGAGGCGGCGTGGCGTCCACCGGATCGCCGGCCCGCCGCAGCGGGAAGGGCAGTCCGCGCACCTGGCGCAGTGGGTTCGTGTAGAAGTAGCTTTTTGCATCCGCGCCGATCATCGCCGGAAGCGCGTTGTAGAGGACGCGTTCGATCTCGTCGGCATACCGCCTCTCCCCGGTCAGGGTCAGCATGCGCCAGGCCCACATGGCGAATCCCAGCGAAGCACACGACTCGTTGTAGGCTGTGATGTTCGGCAGCTGGTACGGCCTGCCGTACGCCTGGTGCACCCGGGTCGGCGCCCGGTGGTCCTGGGCCGCATCCGGGGACGCTCCGTCGTACAACGCGCCGCATCCACCCGTGACGTAGAGCTTGGTCGAGACGAGGTCCTGCCAGATGCTCGTGACCGCTTCGATCATCCCGGCGTCGCCGGTCTCGATCGCGTAGTCGGTCATGCCGGCGTAGAGATAGTTGGCACGAACCGCGTGACCCACCGCCCGGCGTTGGTCGCGAACCGGCAGGACGTCCTGGTTGTCGTCGCTTCCCGCGCTGCCCTTGCCCCCGTGCAGGTCGAGCAAGCGTCCGGCAAGGTCGAGGTACTGGCGATCCTTGGTGGTGCGGTAGAGCTCGACGACCCCCATGTAGTGCGACGGACAGATGTTGCAGTCGGCAAGCCGGTCCGGGCTCGTTGCCGCGACGTCGATCAAGTAGTCGGCCACCCGGCGGGCGATCGCGAGCAGGTCGTCCCGGCCGGTCACGCGATGATGGATACAGGCGGCGGTCATCAGGTGACCGAAGTTGTACGTCTCGAAGTCCGTGCGCCGAGCAAGCGGAGTGGCTGCAACAGGATCCCGCTCCGCGTGAGATTCGTGAGTCGATGTGGCGGCCTGGCGTTGCGCGATGATGGTCTTGGTGTGCAGGTACCCGTTCGGCTGCTGTGCCCGGCCGATCGCCTGGATGGCAATGGCCACGTAGTCCGACAGCTTCTCGGCGGTCGCCGCGTCCGTCGTCTCGGCGGCCGCGACCGTCGCGGCCTCCAGCCATTTGTAGAAGTCGCCGTCCATGAACGGTGCGCCGTGATGCTCGCCTGTCGCATCGCCCGCGGCCACCCGGAAGTTCTCGTACGCATGCGAGACCGCCGGGTCGAACATGACGGCACCCATGGTGGGAATGGTGACTCGGTGGGCGCGCTCGTGAAGCAGCCGTAGCGGGCTCGGCCCACGCGTCGTGTCGTCGGACAGCCCGCAGCCGCCCGGCGGCATCGAGGTCATCCGGGCATACGGGCTGAGTCGGGTGTCGGTGAGCATTGTCACGACTCGGTGATGGCGTACTGTTCCGGACGAGTGGGGCCGGGCATGGGATAGAGCCAGCCGTAGATGAGCTGCCGTGGCACGTTCCGGAACCGCTTGGTGAGGATCCCGTAGTTTCCCGTGGGCAGCACCGTGCCGATGACGTAGAACTCCTGCTGGGAGATCCGCAGGAGCTCGAGGAACAGCTTTCGTCGCTCCGCCGGATCGACCGTGCGCATGATGCGGTCGTAGATCTGCATCTGGCGACGTGCCGCAGCCGGTGGACGCTCGCCATCTTGTCCGCCCGACTCGTACCACAGGCCCCAGGCAGGTGCGAAACCCGTGCTCGCGCGGTAGGGGAAGTACCACTGCGGATCGAGGATCGCGTCGTTCATCCCGGAGATGCCGCTGCCCGCGAGGACGTCGTACTGGTTGGCTTGCTGCCGCTCGATGAAGAGTTCTCCCGCTACCGTCGAGCTCCTGGCTTCGATGCCGACTGCCCGCCAGTATCGCTTGATCAGCTCGACGGTCGAGATCCACTCCGCTGAGTCGGCTCCCACCAGGATGGTGAAGCCGACCCGATCTCCGTTCGCGTCGAGCCGGAACCCGTCGCCGTCGCGTCTGGTCAGACCGGCCCGATCGAGGTGGTCGTTCGCTCGCGTGACGTCGTACTCCGTGTACTGCTCGGCGAGCTCGCGGACGAAGAACTCCGACTCCTCCCGCGGCGCGGCTTGCCAGGGCTTTCCCTGCCGCTGGAACACCGCGTCGATGATCTCCTCGCGGTCGATGGCGTACGACAGGCCGATCCGGAAGTCCTTGTTCTGGAAGAGGTTCCGCAGCCGTTGCTCGCGATGGTTGAGGTTGAACGCCATGATGACGTAGTTGTTGCGACTGTCGGTCGCCTCGACGAAGTCGTACCCACCCTTGTCGCGGCTTCGGGCGAGGACCGGCTTGTTCGCAAGCGTCGACACCGTGAACGGGTCAGCGTTGAAGTCCACCTCGCCGTTCGTCGTCTTCAGCAGCAACACCTCAGGATTGTTCACGATCTGGAAGCTCACCCGGTCGATGTAGGGCAGTTGTCTGCCGTCGGGATCGGTCTTCCAGTAGTAGGGGTTGCGTTCCAGCTCGAAGCGTTCACCCTCGCCAAGCGGCTTGATGACCCGCCAGGGGAACAGCGTGGGGATCTCGGTGTTCGCCCAGAAGTCCGTGGAGATCGTGCCGGCGGCGCCTTTGGCCAGGATGAGGTCGCGCCAGTTCTCGTGCCCCTCCTCTCGGGCGAGCGCCTCGGCGCCTGTCGAGTACTTCGGATGGAACTTCTGCAGGTAGTGACGCGGCAGGATGATCCGTGACGTCGCGAAGCCCGGTGCGGCAAGGCGTTCGAGGAACATGCCGTTCGGCTCGTCGAACAGGAAGCTGAACGTGTAGCGGTCGAGTTGGCGGAAGGTTGCGAGCTTCCCACCGCTCACGAACTCGCGGGACGTCGCCGGCGTGAGATCGGGGTCGGCGATGATTCCTTCGTACGCGAACGCGACGTCGTCGGCGGTGAACGGATGGCCGTCCGACCACTTGACGCCCTGGCGCAGCTTGAACGTGTACGTGCGGCCGTCTCCGTCGACCTGCCACGACTCCGCGAGGTTGGGAATCACCTTGGTCCACGTCGGGTCCCAGCGAACCAACGTGTCGTAGGCAAGCTTGCGATACAGGTCGGTCGTGTTCAGCCCGAGGACGATGTCCTGCCACGTCCCGCCATAGCTCGCGACACCGTCGACGGGCCGGACGACCAGGGGTTTGGCAGGGAGCCGCTCCGCCAGCGCCGGGAGCTCGCCCGCCCGCACCTGCTCGGCCAGCACGGGTGCTTCCCGACCTGCAAGATCCACCCGCTGTGGCGGATCGTCGGCGCGGCCGGAAGGGTCGGTCGAGAGCAGGTCGCATGCGGTCGCCTCGAACGCGATGGCTGCGAGTGCCCCCGTGCGTAGCAGGTCTCGTCGATAAACCGGGCTTGTGGATCCGGTCATGGGCTGGCCCCCTTCGCAGCGTGCGGCCGCCGGGAGGTTTCGAGCCGGGTGTGCTGAAGAGACTGTTCGAACGCACACCTTGTGTCGACTGACCAGTCTGCGCCCAGTCGTCGTTCATTCCTAGGGATATGACCTGGAACGGCCGGTTGACGACGGCAATCGACCTGCCTCACACTCTGTTCGTTCGAACAAATCCGGCCTTTGCCGGTGTCGGACTCGAAAGAGGTGGGGCCGGTGCGCGCGGCCGTCCTGAAAGCGGCACGGCAGATCGAGGTCGCAGGCGTTGCCGAGCCTCGGCGTGGACCGGCTGACGTGCTGGTCCAGATGCGCGCCGTCGGAATCTGCGGCTCGGACGTGCACGCGTTTCGCGGACACCATCCATTTCGGAAACCACCCGTCGTGCTAGGCCACGAGGGTGCGGGGGTGGTCGTCGCCGCGGCCGAGAACGGCCGGCTCGCACCCGGCGACCGCGTCGCCATCATGCCGGTCCTGTCGTGCTGGGAATGTGGTAGCTGCGAGGAGGGACTGCCGCATCTGTGCCATCACAAGCGCGTTCCGGGCGCCGGCTGGCAGGGACTGCTCGAGGAGTACGTCGCGGCGCCGGAGCGAGTGCTGTTCCCGCTCCCGGACGATGTGAGCTACGCAGAGGGCGCGATGATCGAGCCGGCCGCCGTGGCGTGGCACACCGTCCGCATGGCCGGTGTCGTACCGCGCCATCGCGTGGCGGTGCTCGGTGCCGGGGCGATCGGAAGCCTGGTGGCTGGCGTGTGCCGATTGGAGAACGTCGCGCAGCTCATGGTGAGCGACATTCGTCAGCAGGCCTTGGAGCGTGCGCAGGCACTCGTGCCCAGGTGCGTACCGGTGAACGTCGAGCGTGACGGGGACGTCGTGGCGATCGGCCGGGAGCTCACCGGAGGAGTGGGCTTCGACGTGGTCGTGGTCGCCTCCGGTCACGCGACCTGTATGGACGAGGCGCTGCGGTTGTGTCGCCCACGCGGTGTGATCGTGGTGCTTCCGATGTTCGAACGAACGGTGCGCTGTGACCTCAATCCCGCGGTGCTGCACGAGATCGTCATCCGAGGGTCGACGATCTACACGCCGGCGGACTATCGGTCCGCGGCCGAGGCCGTGTGCTCCCGGCGGCTCGACGTCCGCGCGTTCCTCTCCGAGCCGTTGCCCCTCACGATGGCGCAGGCGGCGTTCGAGCTGCTCGACTCCGGGCGTTCCGAGCGGGTCAAGATACACCTGGATCCGGCGGGTTAGGTGGTGTCACATGCCCCAGGTCGTCGCCACGTATCTGATCGAGAGCTTCCTTCCGTTGGAAGCGGCTGCGGAGGTCCTTGCGAACGAGCAGTCGACGGGTACCTTCGTCCAGCTGCCGGGTGAAACCGCAGAGATCCGCGAGCGGTTCCGTGCAACCGTGTGCGAGGTCGAGCCGCTTCCGGCCTCTGGACGGTCGCCACTTCCCGGCGCCAAGCGGCCAGCCGGGGCACCCGAAATCCCTCACCGCGGACGGGTGCGCATCGCGTTCCCTGCTGACAACTTCGGTCCGTCACTTCCGAACCTGCTCGCCGCGGTCGCCGGGAACCTCTTCGAGCTGGCCGAGCTCGCCGCGGTGCGCTTGGTCGATCTCGAGCTACCGTCGTCGTTCGCGCAGCGATACCCCGGCCCGCAGTTCGGTGTCACAGGAACTCGCCGACTCGTGGACAAACCCGACGGCGTGCTCATCGGCACCATCATCAAACCCAGCATCGGCCTGCCGATTCCCGAGCTGTGTGCGCTCGTGCGCGAGCTGGGGCTTGCGGGCATCGACTTCATCAAGGACGACGAGCTGGCCGGCAACCCGCCGTACGCTCCCTTGCACGAGCGCGTGACCGCGGTCATGGCCACGCTCGACGAGGTGGCGGACACGACCGGCCGCAAACCGATGTATGCGTTCAACATCACCGACGACATCGACCGGATGCTCGCCAACCACGACCACGTCGTCGCCGCCGGCGGCACCTGTGTGATGGTGTGCGTCAACCTCGTGGGCTTGGCTGGTCTCGCCTACCTCCGCAAGTACGCCAGCGTTCCCGTGCACGGTCATCGTGCGATGTTCGGGGCGTACGCGCGCGATCCACTGCTCGGCATCGACTTCCGTGCGTTCCAGAAGCTCGCCCGACTGGCCGGTGTCGACCACCTGCACACCAACGGCATCGGCAACAAGTTCTACGAATCCGACGAGGAGGTTCTCGCGTCCATCAGGGCGGTGCGTGAGCCCGTGTTCGCCGACGAAGGCGTCGATTCGGAAAGGTACGACGTCCTGCCGGTGTTATCGTCCGGCCAGGTGCCGGCACTCGCGCCGCGTACGTACGAGGTCACCCAGACCACCGACCTGCTGGTGCTCGCCGGTGGCGGAATCCACGCGCACCCGGACGGCCCAGCCGCCGGCGTCGAGGCGATGCGGGAAGCCTGGTCGGCTGCGACGGAAGGAGTCGAGCTCGTCGAGCGGGCGCGACGAAATGACACGCTTCGCCGCGCGCTCGAGGTGTTCGGTGCAGTCACAGTCGTGGGCGCCAAGTCGTGGAGCGGGGGCAGCAATGCGTGACCAGCACGACCGGCGCGCGCCCTCTCAGCCCGCGTCCACGAGGACGCGGGCGGTGTTCTACGGCGACGACTTCACGGGCTCGACCGATGCATTGGCGCAGTACCACCGGCATGGGTTGCGCAGCATCCTGCTCCTGCAGCAGCCGACACCGGCGAGGCTTGCCGAGCTGGCGCGTTCGTACGACGTGATCGGCATTGCGGGCATCGCCCGATCACTTGCCACCGGGGCGATGGCTGCAGAGGTCGGACCGGCGCTCGAAGCCTTGCGGACGATCCAGCCGCGCGTCGTGCAGTACAAGGCATGTTCGACCGGCGACTCCTCGCCCGAGCGAGGAAGCCTGGGGCGGGCGATCGAGATCGGCCGCGACGTGTTCGGTGCGAAGCCGGTTCCCGTCCTCATCGCGCAACCCGAGCTCGGCCGCTACACCGCGTTCGGGCACCACTTCGCGGCCGAGAATGGCGAGATCCACCGGCTCGACCGGCAGCCCACGATGTCGCGGCATCCGGTCACGCCCATGACCGAGGCAGACTTGCGGATCCATCTGCGTCGGCAGACCAGTCTCCCTGTGGCCTCGCTCGACTTGCGAGCGTACGAATGGAGCAGCGAGCAGGCGCTCGCGCACTACCAGGACGTCCTCGCGCGCCGTCCCGGCGCCGTGGTGTTCGACGCGGTGACCCAGCGACATGTGGAGCAGGCCACGACACTCATGCTGGCGGCCGGCGGCGGGGACGGATCGCCAGTCTTCACGCTGGGTTCGGGGGGACTGAGCCAGGGCCTCGCCATGCAGCTTCGGCGGGGACACGAGTCCGCGAGGGTGGCAGCGCCCGACTCGACGAACCCCGACTCGGCGAACGGGGGTCCGGTGCTCGTCGTCTCGGGCAGCTGCTCGCCGCGCACCGCGGAGCAGGTGCGTTGGGTGGGCGACCGGGGGTGGATCTGCGTACCTGTCGACGTCGACGACACCGACATCAGCGCGCGGGCGCGGCGCCGACTGCGCGACCACGTGTTGGGCGCTCTCGCCACCCGACCTCCGGGCGTGGTCGTGTCCACCGCGCAACGGCCACGGACCGCGCACGCCACCGAGCTGCTCCCGGCCATCGGCTCGGTTCTTGCCGATGTCGTTCGTACGGCGGTGAGCGAGGCGGGAGTGCGTCACGTGATCGTCGCCGGTGGCGACACGTCTGGCCGCGTCGTCCGTTGGCTCGGCGCCTCCGCGGCCGAGGTCGCGCAGGTCCTGGGCCCGGGAGCCGTGGTGTGCCGGCTGCACGCGATCGAACCCGCTCTGCAGCAGACGCGGCTGTTGCTGAAAGGCGGCCAGGTCGGCGAGGTCGATCTCTTCGAACGAATGCGAGGGCAGGATGAGAGCCCGGGAACGACAGGATGAAATCCTCAAGCTGTTGGCACGGACGGACCGGCTCGAGGTCGCGGAGCTCACCCAGACCTTCGGCGTCTCGGAGATGACGATCCGTCGCGATCTCGCCAAGCTGCAAGGTGAGGGCGTGCTGCGCCGGGTCCATGGCGGTGCCGTGCGACACGAGCGTTCGCCGTTCGAGACCCGGACGGTGCGGTTCGCGGCCGAGAAACAGCGCATCGCGAAACGGGCCGCTGAGTTCATCGGTGACGGCGAGAGCGTCGCGATCGACACTGGGACGACGGCGCATTACGTTGCCCGCGAGCTGCGTTCCCGAACCGATCTCGTGGTGGTCACCAACTCGGTGAACGTCGCCGTCGAGTTCCGCGCAACACCGAACAAGGTGCTGCTCACGGGCGGCGTCCTGGTGCCAGAGCTCTGTCTTGTGGGCTCGTTCGCGCTCGACGCGTTGCGGCGGCTGCACGTGAACACGCTCGTGCTCGGGTGCGGCGGCATGACACCGGAACGCGGGCTGACGTACTTCGACATCGAGGAGACCGAGGTACGCCGGTCCATGGTGGAGATCGCCGACCGGATCGTCGTCGTGATGGACCACTCGAAGTTCGGGCGGACCGAGACCGTGGCGCTCGCTGCGATCAGCGAGATCGACGTCCTGGTGACCGATCGGCGGCCGCCGGCGGCAATCGAGCAGGTGTGCCGTCGCCACGAGGTCGAGGTCGTCGTGGCGTAGGAGCACTCAGGGGCGGCTTGTGCGGGCTTCGGCGCAGACGAGCTCTCGAGCCGCGCGGACGATGCCGTCGGCGGTGAGGCCGAAGTGCTCCAAGAGGAACTCCGTGCTGCCGGTCGGTGCGAAGGCTCCTCGGATCCCCAGGAGTCGCATCGGCACCGGGCGATGCTCGACCACGAGCTCGGCGATCGCCGAGCCCAAACCCCCCGGCACGGTGGCCTCCTCTGCGGTGACGATCCGGCCCGTCTCGGCTGCTGCGGCCAGGATGGTCGCGGTGTCGAGCGGCGAGATCGTGGAGACGTTGACGACGCGAGCCGAGATGCCCTGTGTCCGCAGGACATCCGCCGCCCACAGCGCGCGGGAGACCAACGTGCCCGTGGCAACGAGCGTCACGTCGTCGCCATCTGCCAACACGTCGGCGCGGCCCGGTCGGAACGCGGGAGTGCCCCGGCTCACGGCCGGCACCTTGAATCGCCCGATCCGCAAGAAGACTGGGCGTTTCGCGTAGGCCGCCCAGCGCACGGCCTCGCGAGTCTGGGCAGGATCGGCGGGAACGACGAGGGTGAGGTTCGCGATGGCGCGAAGCCATGCGAGGTCCTCGATCGAGTGGTGGGTGGGTCCGAGCTCGCCGTAGGCGAGTCCGGGGCTCATGCCGCAGAGAATCACGGGGACGTCGCTGTAGGCGACATCGGCCTTGATCTGCTCCAGGGCTCGCGCGGTGAGGAACGGCGCCGCCCCGCAGACGAACGGGATCAGCCCGCTGCCGGCGAGGCCAGCGCCGACACCCACCATGTCTTGCTCGGCGATGCCGACGTTGATCAACCGGTCGGGGAACTCCTTGGCAAAGCCGGTCAGGTTGCTCGAGCTCACCGAGTCGTTGCACACGGCGACGATGCGGTCGTCGCGTCGGGCCAGCTCGACGAGCGTTTCACCGAACGCCTGGCGGCAGTCGAAGACCTCGGCGTCTGCTGGCACGGCTACTTGCACGCGTACGCCCCCAGCTCGACGCTGCGATGCTCGTCGCCGCTCAGCTCCTTCACGGCGGCGTCGACCTGCTCCGGAGTCGGAACCTTGTGATGCCACTCGACGCGATCGGCCATGAACGACACACCTTTCCCCTTGATGGTTTCCGCGATGACGCAGGTGGGTCGATCCGGATCGGAGGGTGCGAAAGCCTGCAGCAGCGCGGCGTGGTCGTGGCCGTCAACCGTGATCGTGCGCCAACCGAAGGCGGTCCAGCGGTCGGCGAGGGGTTCCAGCCGATTGGTCTCCTCGGTCCGTGCACCCTGCTGGAGTCGGTTGCGGTCCACGACGGCCACGAGATTGCCGAGCGAGCGATGCCCAGCCGCCATGATCGCCTCCCAGTTGCTGCCTTCCTGTAGCTCTCCGTCTCCGAGTACGACGAACACGCGGCGGCGGGATCTTTGCAGGCGCGCGGCGATTGCCGCGCCGACGGCGACCGGGAGCCCATGGCCCAACGGGCCGGTGTTGGTCTCGACGCCAGGCACCTTCGTGCGGTCCGGATGTCCGTTGAGCGGCGAGAGCGGACCCATGAACTCCGCAAGCGCCTCGGTGCTGAAGAACCCGGTGCGGGCCAGCGTGGTGTAGAGCGCGGCGGAGCAGTGACCCTTGCTGAGGATCAACCGGTCGCGGTCCGGCCAGTCAGGTCGCTCGGGGTCGATCCGCAACACCGCTGCGTACAGGCAGGTGAGAATGTCGAGTACGGACAGGTCGCCGCCGACGTGGCCGAGACCGGCGTGGGCAATGGTGTGGAGCACCGTTACTCGTGCGAGGTTGGCTTCCGCGCGTAACAGGCCAGCCGCGTCGCGCGGGTCGGCATCGTTGATCCGTTTCCTCAGGTCACGCCACCGGGCGATCTGCGCGGTGTCTGGCTTGAGTACGACTGTCATGGGAATATATATTCATAGCTGAATGGATTATCAACTACCGGCAATGTTTGACGGTTGGGGTTCGATAGTCAACAGCTGAATGGATATGCTCAGGTTCCTCTGTGACGCGTCATGTCACTGGGAGTGCCTACAGATCTCGGGATGACCGCATGGCCACCGCTGACCGCCGTACGTCGCGCACTTCGACGGTGCTGGACCCCGCGGCCGTACCTGCCGATCACATCCGGCTGCTCACCAAGGTCGCGCGTCTTTACCACGAACGCGGCGTCCGCCAGCCGGAGATTGCTGCTCGCCTGAACATCTCGCAGCCGCGTGTCTCACGCTTGCTCAAGGAGGCAACCCGACTCGGCATCGTGCGGACGACAGTCGTCACCCCTCGCGGTGTGCACACCGAGCTGGAGGAGGAGATCGAGCGCCGGTACCGCGTGAACGAAGTGGTCGTCGCCGATACGGGCGAGCACGACAGCGAGCAGGAGATCCTTCCGGCCTTGAGCGCCGCGGCCGCTCACTACCTCGAGACGACGTTGACCGGCGGGCCCTCGGTGGAACGGATCGGCATCTCCTCCTGGAGCTCGACCCTGCTCGCCACCATCGAGGCGATGCGGCCGCGTCCTGGCCGGGTCGCTGAGCAGGTGGTGCAGGTACTGGGCGGCTTCGGTGCCGAGAGCGCGCAGGCGCACGCGACCCGTCTTGCCGGGCGCTTGGCACAGCTCACGGGCGCAAGCGCCGTCTATCTGCCGGCCCCCGGCCTGGTCGGTTCAGCTGCGACCCGCGAGGCGATCGTGGGCGACCCGCACCTCGCATCGATCATGCAGGCCTATGACTCGCTCACCACGGTGTTGGTCGGCATCGGGAGCCTCGAGCCCTCACCGTTGTTGCAGCAGAGCGGCAATGCGATGGCCGAGGCGGATCAGGAGGAGCTGCGTCGGCTCGGCGCGGTCGGCGACGTGTGCCTGCGATTCTTCGACGAAGAGGGCGAGCACGTGGCGTCCGAGCTGGACGACCGGATCATCGGCATCAGCACAGAGAGTCTGCTCGCGGTGCCGCGCCGGGTCGGTATAGCCGGCGGCCTTCGGAAGTTCAGCGCCATCCGGGCCGCGTTGCGTGGCGGCTGGGTGAACGTTCTCATCACCGACCTGCAGATAGCTGAGCGGCTCGCCGCCGACGACTGAGCGCGTCGGGCCAGGGTCGGAATCCTTGACACGCTTGACGTACGTCATTAATGTGTGCGCAATCCGAATAAGCAAGCGAAATTGAATACCTATTCAAATGGTCGGCCCCATGCAGGCTCACCAGGTCTCGAGCCGGGCGACCGAGTCGTTCCACGAGGACGGCAGGCAACGGCACGAGGCGATCGACAGGGACACCCGCTGGGTCGGTGACAGCCCGGCTCCAGTCGTTCAGGTGGACGGTTGGTGGCTGCCCTGCACGAGGGGACGAGTTCGGCGCACATCGCGTGCTCGCCGTACGCATTGCTCTCGAAGGCTGCTCGGCAGCCGGAGACACCACACCTCTTTCCTTCTATCGGGGCCTGGAGGTATCGGCCATGATGAGGCGTCGGTCGCGGACACTGCTGGTACTCATGGCGACCGTTCTGACGTTGGCGTTCGCCGCGTGTGAGGTTCCGACAACTGGTGGCCAAGGGCCCGGAGGGACAGCAGGCCAGGGGGAGATGACCGACGTCGGGACGCCGCGCCACGAGACGCTGGTCGTCCAGACCTTCGACCGGAAGACCGACAACCCTGCGCTGCACAATCCGCTGATGTCGACCTACGCGGTCTGGCGCGGGTTCCGCGAGCTCGGCTGGGGCTACCTCTGGGAGACCGACACGGCGACCGGTGAGTCCTATCCCGAACTTGCCGATGGCATGCCGGAGGTCTTGAACGACGAGCACACCAAGTTCCGGATCCGCTTGAAGAAGGGCATCTACTGGAGCGACGGTGTCGAGTTCACGGCCGACGACGTGATCTACACGCTCGACACGTACTTCGAGCACAAGGACAAGCTGACGTACTTCGGCGTGGCCACGATCACCGGATACGTCAAGTCGTACAAGAAGATCGACAACTACACCTTCGAGGTCGAGACCGTGAACCCGGCCTACGACCTCACGACCGTGCTCGGTGTCTACACGTGGGGCTCGGCGCTGAACATCGTGCCTAAGCACGTGTTCGAAAAGCAGAAGGACGTGGCGAGCTTCCAGAACACCAAGCCCGTGACCCTGGGCCCCTACGTCGTGAAGGACTTCGACCGGAACGGTTTTTGGCAGCTCTGGGAGCGTCGTAAGGACTGGAAGCGGTCCGCGTGGGGATGGATGGGTGAGCCGAAGCCGAAGTACGTGCTCTACAAGGACTTCGGTCCAGAGGAGACCCGGGTCCTCGCCTTCATCCAGAACCAGTACGACGTCGACACCTTCATGAGCCCGGACAGCATCAAGGGCGCGATGCAGCGGAACGAGGCGATCACGACCTACTCGAGCAAGCTGCCGTACCACAACATGGACGACGCCTGCTCGTACGGTCTCCTCCTGAACCACCACAAGCCACCGCTCGACAAGCCGGAGGTGCGCTGGGCGTTGGCGCTCTCGCTCGACCTGCAGAGCGTGGGGATCAACGCACTGAACGGCGAGTTCAAGGCATCGCCGTTGCCGATGGTGGACACCAGGATCCTGCGACCGATCTACTTCGAACCGTTGCTGCCGTGGCTTGAGGACTTCAAGCTGCCGGACGGGTACCAGCCGTTCGACCCGGACTTCGCGCAGAAGCTCACCAAGCGGCTGGAGGATGACCAGATCGCCGATCCGGCGGATCTGCCGAAGAACGCCGAGGAGGCCTCGGAGTCGTTCGGCGTCGGGTGGTGGAAGTACGACCCGGCTGAGGCGGAGCGGCTCCTGAACTCCGTCGGCATCAGGAAGAACGCCCAGGGCGTCTACACACTGCCCGACGGCAAGGTGTGGCAGCTCGACCTGGTGATCCCGGGCGACTGGAACAAGGTCATGCAGCGGGTCGGCTTCTCGATCGCGGACAGCCTGCGAAAGACCGGCATCAGGGTCAACGCGCGGCAGGTGGACAACGCCGAGTTCGGCAACGTCCAGAACACCAACGCCAAGCTGACCGCCCTGCTGAACTGGACTAACTGCATCTTCAACCCGAACTACCTGAACGCCTGGCGGAGCATCCAGCCGGAGTTCTTGATGGATGCCAACGCAGGGGAGCAGATCGTCGGGAACCAGTACCGGTGGCGGAACCCTGAGGTGTTCGAGCTCGTGGATCAGGCGACGCGCACCGATCCGGAGTCGCCGGAGTTCCACGCCATCGGACGATCCATCCTGCAGCACTTCGTCACCGACATGGCGTACATCAACATCATGAACATCCCGACGACGATCCCAACCAACAACACCTACTGGACGAACTTCCCCAAGCAGGAGAACCCCTACGCCGTTCCCTACACGTGGTGGAGCTCGTTCAAGAAGATCCTCGTCTCCATTAAGCCGGCCAAGAGGTAACGGTGGGTCTGGTTCAGTACGTACTCCAGCGACTGGTTGCGTACCTCGTCGTGCTGTTCGTCGGCATCACCGTGACGTTCTTCCTGCCACGGGTGATGCCGAGCGACCCGATCGACAACTACATCGCACAACTGCAGAACCAGGCCGGGCAGACGCTGAGCCCGCAGGCGGCACAAGAGATCCGTGCGTCACTGGCTGAGCTGTACGGGTTGCAGGGCAACCTCGCCTCGCAGTACGTCGGATACCTCAAGCGCGTGTTCCTCGGGTTCGACTTCGGACCGTCGTTCTCGGCCTTTCCGCGGCCGGTTTCCGAGATCATCCTGGCTGCGTTGCCCTGGACCATCGGGTTGCTGGTGACCACGACCCTTCTGGCGTGGATCATCGGCAACCTGATCGGTCTGTTGGCGGGGTACTTCCACAACCGCCGATCGGCCACGGTGCTCGAGGTGATCGGTGTCGTCCTGTTTCCGATTCCCTACTACATCCTGGCGATCAGCCTGATCCTCCTGCTGGCCTACACGTGGCAGATCTTTCCGTTGACGACCACCATCCGTCCAGGTGTCATGACCCTCGACCAGATCGGGTCGATCCTCTACAACTCGGCGCTTCCCGCGCTCACGCTCGTGCTCGCCGGATTCGGCTGGAACATCCTCAGCATGAAATCCCTCGCCTACAGCACGAAGGAGGAGCCTTACGTCACGTTCGCACGACTCAAGGGCGTCCGTGAGGGCAGCATCATGACCCGCTACGTCTTCCGCAACGCCCTGCTGCCCCAGGTGACGGGCCTGGCGCTGTCGATCGGAACCATCTTCAGCGGTGCTCTGCTCACGGAGATGCTGTTCTCCTATCCGGGCCTCGGTCTCATGATGCGCACCGCGGCCGGCGCCGGAGACTACAACCTGCTCTACGGCACGATGACGATCTCGATCGTCGCGGTCGCGACGGCCGCGTTCGTCATCGATCTCGTCTACCCCCTGTTCGACCCGCGGATCAGGTTCAGGTGAGTCCTGTGAACCTTCGGCTCAAGCTCGGTCTTGCAATCCTCGCGGTGTTCGTGGTGGGAAGCTTCACGCTGCCGTTCTTCACGTCCATCGACCCGTCGGTGCAAGGCACGTACCCGAAGGGCCTGCCGATGAGCTGGCAGCATCCGCTCGGGACGAACTCGCAAGGCCAGGACATCTTCTGGCTGCTGGTGTTCGCGGTGCGAAACTCCCTAGGCCTTGGCATCGTCGTGGGTATCGTCATCACGATCATCGCCACGCTCGTCGGGCTGAGCGCCGGCTACATCGGGGGATGGTACGAGCGCGTGGTGCTCATGGTGATGGACTCCTTCATCGCGATCCCGGTGTTCCCGATCCTCATCGTGCTCGGCACGTTGGTACGTGGCCAGACGTCGTTCGTGATCCTCGGCGCCGTCCTCGTGGTGTTCGGCTGGGCGTGGGGATCGCGCACCATCCGTTCGATGGCGCTGTCGCTGCGGGAACGGGAGTTCGTGAGCATGGCGAGGTTCTCCGGTTCCAGCGGGCTTCGCATCATCACCCGGGAGATCTTCCCGTACGTCTATGCGTACATGGTCGTGGGCTTCATCAACACCGTCTTGTTCGTCATCAACACCGAGGCTGGACTCGCGGTGATCGGCCTGTCGAAGGTGGAGGTGCCGACTCTGGGCTCGATCGTGTTCTGGGCGTTGAACTACAACGCGATGCTGGTGGGACCGCTCAGCTGGATCGTGGCACCGACGGTGGCGACGGTGCTGCTCTTCCTCGGGCTGTTCCTGACCTCGACGGGATACAACGACATGTACGCGGTGAGACGAGGGCGCGCATGATCCGGCTCAACAACATCGTGGCCGAGTACACCACCAGGCGCGGTCGGGTCAAAGCGGTCGACCAGGTCGACCTGGAGATCCCGGGTGGTGTGATCGTCGGTGTCGCGGGCGAGTCCGGGTGTGGCAAGAGCACGTTGATGAAGGTGATCTACGGCGACATCACCTCGCCGCTCTCGCTGGCGAGCGGCTCGGTCGAGTACGGCTTCGAAGACGAGAGGGGTCGGCCCGTCGACCACCGGACGATCCGGCGGCAGTGGTTCCGACGCATCTCCTACATCCCCCAGAGCTCGATGAGCTCGCTCAACCCGGTCGTGAGGATTCGCGACCAGTTCACTGACTTCCTAGACGGCTCGAGGAAGCGGGCCGACGTGCTCGCGGAGGTTCGGACGTACCTCCGTCAGCTCGGCCTCCCACCCGAGGTGCTGGACTCCTATCCGCACCAACTCTCGGGTGGGATGCGCCAGCGCGTCATGGTGGCGATGGCGACGTTCTTCCGGCCCGACATCATCCTCGCCGACGAGCCCACGACGGCGTTGGACGTGGTGGTGCAGAAGAGCATTCTCCTGCTGCTCATGGACCTGCAGGAGCAGATGCGCAACACGATCATCCTGGTGTCGCACGACATGGGCGTGCACTACCAGATCACCCACAAGATGCTCATCATGTACGCGGCGAAGGTGGTGGAGTACGGCGACTCAGCCGACGTCTTCGAGCGCCCCCTCCACCCGTACACCAGGATGCTGATCGACTCTTTGCCCTCCATTGGAGACGATCAGATCCACGAAGGTGTGCCGGGGCGGCCGCCGAGCTTGTGGGACGACCTTCGTGGATGTCGGTTCGCTGCTCGCTGCCCACTCGCCACAGACCTGTGCCGCTCGACCGAGCCACCGCTCGAGGAGCATCGACCCGGGCACTACACCGCCTGCCACTTCGCAGGCGCTGACCCGGAGCAGCCCAAGACCGCAACGCTGGCAAGAGGTGCCGGATGACAAGCGAGCGACGTCCGACTCTCGACGTTAGCGGGCTGGAGAAGGTCTACCGGCTCGGCAGCTTCCCGCACAAGGTGCGAATCAGGGCGCTCGATCGGGTCGACCTCCACGTCGAGAGCGCAGAGCCCGCGATCATCAGCGTCGTAGGGGAATCCGGCAGTGGGAAGACCACGCTGGCCAAGGTGATCCTTCGCTTGGTCGACGCGACGGCAGGCACGGCGTCGGTCTACGACCTGGTGGTCGCCGGTCCTGGCGCCAAGCCGTCGAAGTCGGTGTTCCTGCGCTCGGTGCAGCCGATCTTCCAGAACCCGTTCGAGGCGTTCAGTTCGTACCGCACCGTGGACGCCTACTTGTACGACACCGCGACCCGAGTCGCGAAGTACGACCGGCAGGACGCCATTGCCTCGATGACCGATGCGCTACGCGCAGTCGGCCTGAAGTACGACGATGTCAAGGGAAAGTACCCGAACCAGTTCTCCGGCGGAGAGCTGCAGCGAATCTCGATCGCACGGGCGCTCATTCCACGCCCGCGGCTCATCGTCGCGGATGAGCCGGTGAGCATGATCGACGCGTCGCTGCGGATGAACATCGTCAACCTGTTTCGGCGCCTGAAGCTCGACTATCAGACGAGCTTCCTCTACATCACGCACGACCTGGCCACGGCCTACTACATCAGCGACTACATCGCTGTCATGTACCGCGGCACGATCGTGGAGTTCGGACCCGCGAGGCAGGTCCTGGGTGATCCACGCCATCCGTACACCCGGCTCCTGCTGGACTCGATTCCGCGCGTCGGTCACAAGTGGGAAAGAGGGACTTTCGCGGCTGCGGACCTCGAGGCGAAGGAGTTCCAGTTGGAGGGTTGCAAGTTCCGTCATCGATGCCCGTTGGCGGCCGAGATCTGCGAGCGGGAGCGCCCTTCTGCCGTTCGCAAGGAGGATGGACGCGAGGTCGCGTGCCACATGGCCTGAGCCGATATCCGCCAGCTCCATCTCTTGACACCCCTGCGGGCGTGTCATTAGCGTCCCAGTATCCGCATAATCAAACGTGGCTGAATAGATATGCTGCGGGAGAGCTGCCATGCCGTCGTACTCAAGCCGCCGTCTCGCGTTGCAGCACAGGGTCATCATCAACACCGACGCCAAGAACGAAGCGGATGACCAGTTCGCCATCGTCCACGCCCTGCTGTCGCCGAGCTTCGACCTGCGCGGCATCATCCCCGCGCACTTCGGGTTCCGTCCCGGTCGCAGCGAACGCAGCATGCTCGACAGCCGCGAGGAGGTCGACCTGATCCTGCGGCTCATGGATCTCACCGACCAGGTGCGAGTGGAGAACGGCGCGCCATACGCCTTGCCCGATCACAAGACTCCGGTGCCGTCTCCCGGTGCTGAACTCATCATCGAGGAGGCGATGCGACAGGACGCAGGGCCGCTGTTCGTCGCGTTCTTCGGTCCGCTCACCGACATGGCCTCTGCGTTGCTCATGGAGCCGCGGATCGCCGAACAAGACGTGACCGTCGTGTGGATCGGAGGTCCACCGTACGACGGGCCACCGGCCTACCGGCCGGAGTTCAACCTCTCCAACGACATCCGGGCGGCGAGCGTCGTCTTCAGCTCGCAGGTGAAGCTCTGGCAGATCCCGATGTCGACGTACGTCATGACCGCGGTGAGCTATGCCGAGCTCGACGAGAAGGTCGCGCCGTGTGGGAAGATCGGCGAGTATCTCGTGCGGCAGCTCGTGGAGTTCAACGAGAAGCGGGCCGGACGCCCGATGGAGTATCGCTGCCTTGGTGACTCGCCAGCCGTCGGTGTGATGCTCAACCCGGTCTGCGGGCGGTACGTCGAGCGCCCGGCGCCCGGATTCACTGCCGAAGGGGAGTACGACTTCAGCGTGGCGCATCGGCCGATCCGGGTGTACGAGAGCATCGACTCCCGCTTCCTCTTCGAGGACTTCTTCGCCAAGCTCCGCCTGTTCACCAAGGCTGGCTGAGGGTTGGAGCATGGCATGCCTGACCCACTGGTCGTCGCCGTCGATCAAGGATCGAGCAGTACGAAGGCAGTGGCTCTCGATCGTCGAGGCAAGGTGGTCGGCAGGGCTCGGATACCTGTCTCGGAATCACGTCCGAGGCCAGGCTGGGTGGAACAGGATGCCGAGGAGATCTGGGAGAGTGTGCGCAGAGCCGTAGCTGGCTGCCTTGCCGAGCTCGATCCTGCGGCCGTGGTCGCCGTAGGGCTCAGCAATCAGCGGGAATCCGTGGGTGCGTGGGAGCGGTCGTCCGGTTCGCCACTGGGGCCCATCCTGAGCTGGCAGGATCAGCGTACGGCGCCGCTCTGCCGAGAAGTTCGCATGGATCCGGCGAAGATCTTCGCCATCAGCGGGCTGCCACTCGATCCCATGTTCTCGGCCTTGAAGGCCAGGTGGCTGCTCGACCACCACGACCCGGAACGACGCCGGTCGCGCAGCGGTGAGATCTGCATCGGCACCGTCGACTCGTGGCTGCTCAGCAGATGCGCAAAGGCTGACGACCAGCACGTTGTCGAGATCGGCAACGCCTCGCGTACTCAGCTGCTCGATCTCGACGGACGCACCTGGTCTGCAGACCTGCTTGACGAGTTCGACGTTCCACCTGCAGTGCTGCCCGAGATCCGGCCATCTGACGGACCCTTTCCCACCGTACGAGGCCTTGATCCGTTGCCGGACGGCGTACCCGTCCTCGCTGTTCTCGGGGACTCCCATGCGGCGCTCTTCGGGCATGGCATTCGCACGGCAGGAGTCGTGAAGGTCACCTACGGCACAGGATCGTCGGTCATGGCGCTCGTAGCAGACGATCACGGCGGCAACGAGAGGGGACACTCGGCGGGAGTATGCCGGACGATCGCATGGCAGGTGGGCGACGTGTCGGTGGCCTACGCGCTCGAGGGCAACATCCGCTCCACTGGTGCGACCCTGCAGTGGCTCGCGCGCCTCCTTGGCACGACTGCCGGGGACCTCGCCGAGGTCGCCGCAACCGCATCGAGCGACGGGGTCCACCTCGTACCCGGTTTCAACGGCTTGGCTGCACCGTGGTGGGACGCCGAAGCGACCGGTTTGCTCACGGGGCTTTCGCTTTCCACCGGCCCCGCTCAGGTGGCGCGCTCGGCTCTCGAGTCGACCGCCTTCCAGGTGGCCGACGTGGTGGATGCGATACGGGCGCAAGGGGTCGTCGTCGATCGGATACTTGCCGACGGCGGCGGGAGCGGGAACGACACACTCATGCAGATCCAAGCCGATCTGGCTGGCGTGACGGTCGAGCGTTCCGCGCGACCAGACGTCTCCGCCCTGGGTGCGGCTTACCTCGCCGGACTGCGAGCAGGGCTGTGGACTGAGGACCAGCTGGTCGACCTCGTGGAGCAACGAGAGACATTCCACCCGCAGGCTCACGACCGAGGCGCGCGCATGGCGGAGTGGCACGACGCGATACGACGGGCACGTGGCACGACTGGGAGGACAGGATGAGGGAATTCACCGCTGGCATGTGGGTATTCGGCCAGATCATCGACCGGTACGCGACAGATGGCTACAACCCGCCCGTCGCCACCCTCGATGTCATCGCCCAGGCCGCGGCGACCGGTGAGCTGGTCGGTATCGACATCAACTACCCCTGGCCGGAGCCTGACCTCAGCGTTGCGGACGTCAAGAAGGCGCTCGACGAGGCTGGTCTACAGACCGTCTGCGTCACGCCGGTCATCTACAACCGGCAGTTCCGAAGCGGTTCGTTCTCACACGCTGATCCGGCCGTACGCAAGAAGGCGACGGATCTTGCGGACGAGTCGGTGGATGTCGCTCGCCAGCTGGGTGCGCGCTACGTGAAGTTCTGGCCTGGACAGGACGGCTACGACTACCCGTTCCAGGTGGACTATCGAACGCTGCGTGAACATGGCATCGGCGGGATCCGTGACGTCGCGCGCAACCACCCGGACACCACATTTGCCATCGAGTACAAGCTGAAGGAGCCCAGGACTCGCCTCCTGTGGAGTACGGCAGCGGCGACCCTGGTGAACATCGAGCAGGCCGGGGTCGACAACCTCGGTGTCGTCATCGACTTCGGGCACTCGCTGTTTGCGAAGGAGAATCCTGCCGAGGCACTCGCGATGGTGCATGCCGCGGGTCGGTTGGTCGACATCGAGCTCGATGACAACTACCGCGAGTGGGACGACGACCTCACGGTCGGTGCCTTGCATCTGGTCGAGACGTTGGAGTTCCTCTATGTCGTACGTCAGATCGGCTGGTCTGGCCCGCTGAAGCTCGACCTGTTCCCCTACCGTGAGGACAGGATCGAGGCCGTGCGCCAGAGCGTCGCGAGCATTCGACGACTCGAGGAATGCGTCGACCGGCTCCCCATCGAGGAGCTGGAGGAGATCCAGAGCCGGCACGACGCGATGGCCGCTCAGGCGCTGGTGCGAAAGGCACTCATCGGCTGAGGACGATGTCGCGTTCGCGGGGACGGGCGCTGCTCATGTGGTAGGCAAGGCGTGCGGGGCGCCGGGCGCGCAGCCAGTACTCGAAGGAGAAGCCGGGCCAAAGCGAGCGGTTCACGCCGTGCTCGTCGAGGTACCAGCTTCGGCAGCCGCCCGCGCTCCACACTGCCCTGCGCAGTCGGCGATGGAGCCTGGAGTTGAACCGGCGCTGGACATCTTCCTTGACTTCCACGCTGTCGGCGTTCGCCTTCTTGAGGCGCCGGAGTAGCCGCACGATGTGCTGGACCTGCACCTCGATCGAGAACACCACCGACGTGTGCCCGCTGCCGGTGTTCGGGCCAAGAAGCATGAAGAGGTTCGGGAATCCGGCGACCGAGATCCCGTGATAGGCCTTCACTCCGTCTCGCCAGGCCTCCTGGATCGTCCGACCGCCCTTTCCCGTGATTCGCTGCTCCATGAGCCCGGAGACGACCTTGAACCCCGTGCCGTATATGAGGACGTCGACCTCAATGTGTCGTCCATCCCCGGTCACGACTCCGCTCTGCGTGATGCGTTCGATCCCTTCCGTTACCAGCTCGACGTGCGGCTCGCACAAAGTGGGGTAGTAGTCGGAGGAGAGCACGATCCGCTTGCATCCGATCGTGTAGTCAGGCGTGAGCTTCTTGCGTAGCTCCGGATCCGAAACCTGACGTTCCAAGTGACGACGGGCAATGGCCTCGTGCATCCGCATGAGCTTGGGGTGGACGGCAAAGCCCATGCCGCGTGCCTCCAAGCCCCAGTAGATTCCCGCTCGGAACAGTCGCATGAGGAAAGGCATCGCCTCGAACCGTCTGCGCCACTTCAGCGGGATCTCGGCATCTGGTCGAGGATGGATCCATGCTGGCGTCCGCTGAAAGACGTACAGTTTCGACGCCTGACGGGCGACGTGCGGGATGAACTGGATGGCGCTTGCGCCGGTGCCGACGACCGCAACCCGCTTTCCGTGGAGGTCACACGAGCTGTCCCACGCCGAGGAATGGAAACTCGTGCCGCCGAACGTCTCACGTCCTGGCACGTCAGGATAGGAAGGGATGTGGAGGGGGCCGGTGGCAAGCACGACAGCCTTGGCGGTCAGCGTGTCGCCTGTCGCCGTCGTCACGTGCCAGACGTATTGGTCGTCGTCCCAGTCCAGCCTGTCCACACGGACGCCGTACTGGATGTGCGGCTCGAGCTGATACTTCTGCACGCAGTGCCGAAGGTACTCCCAGATTTCCTCGCGAGGCGCGAAGACTCGTGACCAGGCGGGGTTGAGCTCGTACGAGAACGAGTAGAGATGGCTCGGCACATCGCACGCGCAACCGGGATATGCGTTCTCTCGCCACGTGCCGCCCACATCCGACGCCTTCTCGAGCACGGCGAAGTCGGTGATGCCTGCGCGCTTGAGCTGGATCGCGGTACCGATGCCACCGAACCCGGCGCCGATCACGATCACGTCGGTCATGGACAACCTCCGCGTTGGGCCCTTGTTACGGACGACCTGCTGCTTTGGTGGTGTCGAGGATCAGCTCCGCCACTCGCTCAGGATCGTCGCTCATCGGAACGTGTCCGCAGCCGTCGAGCTCGGCATGCTGCGCCTCCGGGAATCGGCGGCGTGCTCGCTCCAGTTGGTGTGGTGAAAGAATCCGATCCTTCGTACCCCACGCAATGGTGATGGGGCATTGAGGTGTTCCCTCGACCGCGTAGCCTTTCCCGCATCGCGCGACAGCCATGTAGCGAGAAGCTTTGCGCATCGCCAACGCGTCCTCGAGGATCGTCTGCGGTTCAAGACGATCTGGTCGACCCGCGACCATGCCATACGCCAAGGTGCGAAGCCTCGTCGAGCGGACCATGAGGCGCATCGCTGGCAAGGGAATGAACGTGCACGCCCGAAGTGCACGCAGTTTCACAAGTGTGATGCGGCGCTCTGACTCCGTCCAGAACCCTGCCGGAGCGAGTGCTGTGGCGGATGCCACCTTTCCCGCGATGGCGAGCTCGAGTGCCAGGGCGCCACCGAGGCTGTTACCCGCGACGTGTGGTCGCTCTAGCCCCAGCTCATCCATGAACGCGGCGATGGCGGGCGCAAGGTCTTCCCGCCAGCGGTATCCCGGCGGTGGTGCCGACTCGCCGAATCCGGGAAGGTCGACCGCGATCACGTCATGCTCGGCAGCGAGCATCGGCATGACGGTTTGCCAGGCCTGACGGCGATGTCCGAGGCCGTGCAGGAGTACCAGCGGCGCACCCGCTCCTTGGCGTTCGTATGCAAGCATCACTCTGCCTCCTCATGTCGAGGCTAACGCTTCCTCACCTACTTGTGATGTGCCAGCGTCCGTCGGGTTTTCGTTTGATGGTGTATTTGTGGGGGTGTTGGGCGCGGTCGCGGTTGTGGTGGTGGCAGGCGGGTGCGAGGTGGTCGAGTCGGGTTTGGTGGTGGGTGTTCCAGGGGTGGATGTGGTCGTGAGTCGGGCGCCGACGAGTCGTCTACCGCGCGTTTGCTCGCGCGAAGGTCTCGAACCTCGCAAGGGCAACGCCCAGGAGCGGTCCTGACAGGCGGCCGAGCAGATCCGACAGGCCCGGCACCCGACCGACGGCACCGCTCTCGAGCTCCTCTCGCCACGTGACGCGACACCGGTCGGCACCCAGCGGCTGCACCTCGAACGTGCCGGTGCCTTTGAGTACAGCACCTTCGTGTCGGACGACGCAGACTCGCGGTGGGTCCCACGTCACGATCAGCATGGGGTCCACGAGCCGCAGCCGGCCGACGCCCGTCGCAGCTTCAAGTCGGGTTCCGATGCCATGCTGAGATCCGCCGGACCGACGCACGGTCGTCGCCGGGATCCACTCACCCTGACGTTCCCAGTCGACGAGCAGCTGCCACGCCTGTTCGGCCGGGAGCGGGATCTCCCGGGCCGCCTCGATCAGCATGCAACCGAGAGTAACGAGGGTCAGTACGGACAGAGCACTTGCCGTCGCATAGTTTCGTCTGCTTCTCTCTAAACGGCAAAATCTTCCGCAGTGGCCGAGAGGTGGTCGCCCGAGCGATCACCACCTCAGCCTTGCCGCCGGACGTCGAGGAGTACGCATGGAAATCGCGCGTCGCCGGATCCTGTCACTCGTACCTGCAACGACATTCCTCACGTTCCTCCGGCCGGGACAGACCGCAGCGAGTCCACGGGCGGCGGGCGAAGCTGACAACGCGCGAATCCTCGCCAACACCGTCGAGATATTCGCCGGTACGCACGACTCGAACGCCCGACCCGAGGTGGCGTCGCGGTTGGCAGCCATTGAGCGGGCCGCCCAGACCTGGCTCGAGGCGATGGACAACGCCGGGCCGGGCGAGCTCTTCGCCGGCCTCCCACTCGGCACCAGCGACCCCAACCTCACGGCGTCGTTCCAGCACCTGTACGACATCGCGCTGGCGACGCGGGCTCCGGGCAGCGACCTCGAGGGCGCCAGGGACGTCCGGCAGCGAGTCATCGATGGACTGGTCTGGCTGCACGAGAACTACTACGGCGACCAGGCCACGGGCTACTACGGCAACTGGTTCAACTGGGAGATCGCCATCTCCACGCACGTCAGCAAGACCCTGGTGCTGCTCGCCGACCAGGTGGCAGAGCAACAGCCCGATCTCATCCCGACGTACGTCGCCTCCATGGACGCCTATCTGCGCAACGGCAAGGACGGCGACGTCGACCTCGATTCCCGGTTCCACACCGGTGCCAACCTCGCCGACATCACGACCAACCGCATCCTGCAAGGAGCCCTGCTCGACGACGAGGCGCGGATCAGCAAGGCGATCTCCGATCAGCTGACCGTTTTCGCGACGATCGATCCCTACAACCTGCAGCACGGCGTCACCGACGGCTACTACGCCGACGGCTCCTTCATCCAGCACCACTCGGTCGCCTACACCGGTTCGTACGGTCGGGCTCTGCTCACGCGCGTGGTGCAGACGTTGAAGATCCTCGCGGGTACGACATACGAACGCTCCGGCGAGCTCGTCCCCGTCGTCCTGCGTTGGGTGCGGGACGGGTTCGCGCCGCTCATCTTCGAAGGCTGGATGATGGAGATCGTCAAGGGGCGGGCGGTGTCTCGGACAACCACCGGGTACGCCGACGTCACGCAGATCGTGGAGGCGATCGTCGACCTCGCCGGTTTCGCCACAGGTGCGGATGCCGAGGCGCTGCGGGGATACATCAAGTTCATCCAGGCGAACTCGCCCACGACGCTCGATCCGAGCCGTTTCGTCTCGCCGCTCAGCATCGTGAGCTACACCGACATCGTCGCCGACGACACGATCCCGCCTGCCGACCTCAACCCACCGGCACGGTGTGTGGCGTTCAACGCCATGGACCGTACCGTTCACCGCAGGCCGGGGTACGCCTTCGCACTGGCGCGCAGCTCGGACCGGATCAGCAAGTACGAATACATGAACGGCGAGAACCTCATGCCCTGGTTCCAGGGAGACGGCGCCTACTACCTCTATCTCAGCGGTCAGGACCAGACGAAGGCGTACGGCGTCGACTACTACACGACGGTCTCACCGTACGGACTGGCAGGCGTCACCGCGCCTGTGGAGGAACGCCAGACGATCCCGGAGCTCTACGGGTTGCCCTACTACCACAACCCCGACCATCCGTTGAACTTCACGTCCTCCTCGGAATCGCAGAACACCTATGTCTACTTCCCCCGTGGCACGAACCGGCACTCGGGTGGCGCTGTGCTCGAGACGTACGGCGCGGCGGGAATGGTGCAGTCGAACGACGTCGCGTACGTCGACAAGCAGAAGGGCATCCTGCCGGACGACTTCGTGGTCTACCGGAACGCAGAGGCGACGAAGTCGTGGTTCATGCTCGACGACGAGATCGTCGTGCTGGCGGCTGGAGTCTTCGACCCGGCAGGCCGTGCGATCACGACGACCGTCGACGCGCGGATCGCGGACCCGTCAGACCAGATCGCGATCACTGGTGAATCGCGCAGTGGGCGGTCGTGGTCGGGCACTGGCACCGAGAAGCTCGCGTGGCTGCGTTATGCCAATGAAAGCCAAGGCACCGCTGTCGGGTACGTCTTCCTCGAGCCTCGACCGGTGACGGTGGGATTCGAGGAGGTGACGCGAAGCCGGCGTGTCGTACGGACGGCAAATCCCGACACCCAGGTGACCCGTAACGTCTTCGCGGTGTCGATCAACCAGGCGGCGGGCTCACGGCCGACGTCACTGGCGTATGCCCTGGTGCCGAACGCGACCGAGAGCAGGTTGCGCGCCTACCGGCATCGAGCCCTCACCATCCTCGCCAACAACCCACGGATCCAAGCGATCAAGCACACAGGTCTGGACCTCACGGCTGTGAACGTGTTCGACGGGCATCGCCAGGAAGCCGGCGGGCTCAGCATCGACGGGCCGGCCTCGGTGCTGGTGCGCAAGCAGGACGATGGTCTCGTCACGATCGCCGCCTCCGATCCGACCATGGATCGCGAGTGGGTCTCGGTGGTCATGCGCGGGCACGCACTGCAGCTGGTCGACGGTGACGACGGTGTGCGCGTACGCAAGGTTCATGGCGGGACCCGGGTGGAGTTCCGGACGTTCCATGCGTACGGCCGCAGCCTCACCGCCACCCTGCGCCGAACCTGACGCGCGTCGACGCTCTAGCGTGTCAGGCGAGCGCATGGCACTGGCTCGACGAACGAAGGAGCACGCATGATCCGGATGCGCGGGATCACCTGGAACCACACGCGCGGGTACGCCCCGCTCGCTGCGACGTCCCAGGTCTACGCCGACTGGCATCCCGACGTCGAGATCACGTGGGAGCGCAGGTCGCTGTGGGCGTTCGGCGAGCAGCCGCTCGACGAGCTGGTCAAGGGGTACGACCTACTGGTCATCGACCATCCGATGATCGGGTGGGCCGCGCAGACCGGTGCGTTGGTGCCGCTGGACGAGCATCTGCCGGCGCCCGTGATGGAGCGGCTGCGCGCGGGAGCGGTCGGGCGCTCGCAGGAGTCGTACCACTACGAGGGCCACGACTATGCGCTCGCGATCGACGCGGCCTGCCAGGTGGCGGTCTGCCGGCCCGATCTTTTGACTGCGCTCGGCTGTGCGGACGTGCCGCGGACCTGGACCGAGGTGCTCGAGCTCGCCGAGACGACGCGGAAGGTCGGTCTGCCGCTCAATGCGATCGACGTCTTGAGCGCGTTCTTCACCTTGTGCGCTCAGCTGGGCGCGCCGTTCGGTGAGCGCACCGAGCCGGGTGGACTGGGTGCCGCCTTCCGCGAAGCGGGGACGCGGGCAGTCGGAATGCTCCGCGAGTTGGCGGCGCTGGTGGGCGAGGACTGCCTGACCGCGAACCCGATCGCCTTGTTGCGCCGAATGGCGACCACCGACGAGATCGCGTATTGCCCCTTGCTCTACGGCTACACGAACTACAGCAGGGAGGGGTACGCCCCTCGCCGGCTGCGATTCGGTGACATCCCGACGTTCGGACGGGATGGTGCTGTCCCTTCTGGCTCGTGTCTCGGTGGTGCGGGGATCGCGGTGTCGGCGTCGTCGCAGCATCTGGCGTCTGCGGTGGAGTTCGCCAGCTGGCTGGCGGATCCGGAGATCCAACGGACGGAGTATCTACGAGCTGGAGGGCAGCCGGCGGCCTGCGTCGCCTGGGACGATCCCGTGGCGAACGCGCTCACCGGAGACTTCTTCACCAATACGCGGGCGACCATCGAGGCGGCGTACCTGCGACCACGACACCCGGGGTTCGCGGAGTTCCAGACCGAGGCGGCGGAGATGCTGCGCTCTGCGGTGCTTGACACCACTCCCGCGGCGGATGTCCTCGATCGCATCGAAGCGCGTTATCTCAAGCCCTGACAGCTGACGGCGTTTCGGACCTGCACCACGTGCCGGCACGTGTCGCACCTCCGGCTGGCGTAGTGCACATGGTCATTTTGGTACGAAATTCCTTTGCCGTGTGTTGGCGACGTCCGTAACGTCGAGCGTGCTCATGGTCCCCGCATCCCATACTCGTCGTACCGTCCTGCAATGCCTTTGGCCAGGGCGTCGTTCTGCGTTCGCGCTCGGCATCGCCATCGTCGCCGCCACCGTCCTGCCACTCGCGGCGCCACAGCTCACCCGTCGGTTCGTCGACGGAGCCATCGGCGGTGAAGAGACCAGGGTGCTGATCCTCATCGCCTGCGGGTACCTGGGGCTCGCCATCTCCGGTCAGGTCGCCCGCATGCTCACCGCGTGGTTGGCCAGCCGGCTCGCCTGGGATGGCACGAACCGGCTGCGCGAGACCCTGGCCGAGCACGCGCTGCACCTCGACATGGGCTACCACGGCAAGCGAACGCCCGGCGAGATGATCGAGCGGGTCGACGGCGACGTCGTGGCGCTGGCGGAGTTCGTGGTGGCCTTCCTGCTGGACGTGGTCGCCAGCATGTTGCTGTTGGTCGGCGTCCTGGCCGTGGTGCTCACCGTGGACCTGCGGATCGGCGGGATCCTGTTGGCGTACTGCGTCCTCATGGGCACGTTCATGGTGCGCGCCCAGCGGATGGCGGTGCCGTCGGCGACCCGAGTCCGCGAGAAGTTCGCAGCGCTCTTCGGCAATCTGGAGGAGAGGCTGGCCGGTGCGGAGGACATCCGGGCCAACGGGGCCGGTGAGCACGTCGTCCGTCGGTTCCACCGGACCGCCGGTGAGGTCTACCGGGCCGATCTTGCGGCGGAACGCATCGGCGCCGGCTTGTTCGGTGTCACGACGGTCGGCTTCGCGGCTGGCACCGCGATCGTGCTCGGGCTCGCCGCCTGGACACAGCAGACCGGCACCCTGACCGTGGGGACGGCCGTCCTGCTGTTCCAGTACACCCAGATGGTGCGGACGCCGTTCGAGCGCATGATCGATCAGTTGCAGCAGTACCAGAAGGCGCTCGCGGCGGTTGCGCGGATCGGCGGGTTGCTCGGCGAGCGCCGGACGCTGCACGAGCCCGACAAGCCGGTGCCGTTGCCGGAGCGCGGCGCGTTGAGCGTGCGGCTGGATGACGTGTGCTTCTCGTACGCCGACGATGGCGAGCCGGTGCTCTTGGACGTCAACCTCGACCTGGCGCCCGGGGAGACGCTCGGCCTGGTCGGACGGACCGGCAGCGGCAAGACGACGATCGCCCGGCTGATCCTGCGGTTGTACGACCCGACGAAGGGCTCGGTCCGGATCGGCGGCGTCGACCTTCGGGACACCGATCTCGCATCGATTCGACGCCGGATCGGTGTCGTGACCCAGGACGTGCAACTGTTCGCCGCGAGCGTGCGCGACAACCTCACACTGTTCCGGCCAGGACTCGCCGGAGACGACCGGTTGCGTGAGGTCCTGCGCGAAGTGGGGCTCGGCGAGTGGTTGGCGAGCCTGCCGCGCGGGCTGGACACCGAGATCGCGCCCCACTCCAGTGGATCGGGCAGCCCGACCGGCGCCAGCGGCGACACGTCCGGCTCCGACGAGCCGGCGACAGTCGGAGTGTCAGCCGGTGAGGCGCAGCTCCTCGCGTTTGCCCGAGCATTCCTCACCGACCCCGGCCTGGTGGTGCTGGACGAGGCGTCCAGCCGCCTCGACCCGGCGACCGAGCTGCGCATCGAGGCGGCGGTCGATCGGCTGCTCGCCGGTCGGACCGGAGTGTTGATCGCGCACCGGCTCTCGTCGCTCTCACGCGTCGACAAGGTCGCGGTGATCGAGGAAGGTCGGGTCGTCGAGTACGGCTCGCGGGCCGCCCTGGCCGCCGATCCGTCGAGCCGGTTCGCGACCTTGCTGCGGGCCGCCGGCATCCCGCAGGGCGACGACTCTCGCGTGGCGCTTGGCGCGAGCCCGACGAAGGCGAAGGGCTGATTCATGCGTATCCACCCTGTCGTGCTGGTCTTCGCGCGCCTGGTTGGCGTCGCTCGAGCCCGCTACATGGTCGGCGGGCTGCTGTGGTCGCTGTTCTTCGTGATCCCGATCCTCACCGGCTTGATCCTCAAGGGACTCTTCGACCAGATCTCCGGCCAGCGTGCGGCAACCCTGGACGCCACCTTGTGGCTCTGCGCCGCCTTCGTGGCGGTGGAGATGCTGCGTGGCTTGACGTTCTTTCTCGCGCTGAGCGTCTGGCCGTACTGGTGGCACTCCGCCGAGACCACCTTGCGGACCAACGCGTTGCGCTCGATCCTCACCGCTCGCGGTCCGGCGGCGACCCGCCTGCCGCACTCGTCGGGCGAGGCCGTCTCGCGGTTCCGCGACGACGTCTTCGATGTGGTGCGGATGGTCGACAGCGGCGTGGACCTGGTGGGCGCGGTCGCGTTCGGGGTCGTGGCGTTCGTCATCATGTCGTCGATCGACCCGGTCGTGACGCTCGTGCTGGTCGTCCCGCTCACGATCGTGCTGCTGCTCACCCGTCTCATGAGCAGCGTGATCCGCCGGATCCATGGGCGTGCCCGGCGGCTGGGTGCGGCCGTCACGGCGTACATCGGCGAGCTGTTCGGCGGCGTCCTGGCGATCAAGACGGCAGGTGCCGAGGCCGCCGTGCTGGAGCGACTGCGTACGCACAACGCGCGACGCCGGCAGGCCGCGGTGAAGGACCGACTCACCATGGATCTGCTCGACACGGCGACCAGTGCCACCGTCGAGCTCAGCATCGGTCTGGTCCTGCTCCTTGCGGCGCCGGCCATGCGCCGCGGAGACTTCACCGTTGGTGATCTGGCGCTCTTCACGAGCTATGTCGGCTGGCTCACCATGCTTCCTCGCGTGATCGGGCGGATGCTCTACCGGGTGCCGCAGTCCGCGGTGGCGATCGAGCGGATGACCCGGTTGATGGCGTCGTACGAAACGGCCGACGACCTGTCCCGACACACCAAGCTCTGGCTGACCGAGCAGCCGCCACCCGCTCTGGAGGCGATTCCACCCCGCTCGGACCGGCTGCAGGTGCTCGAGGTCGACGGGCTCACCGCCGGCTACGACGGCATGAGCGGGGTGTCGAGCCAAGCGACCGGCACGTCGGATCCTGCGGGTTCGCGGGCGGCTGCGCGAAACCCGGACTCGCGGGGCCGCGGCGTCCGCAACGTCAGCCTTCGCGTGCCGAGGGGATCTTTCACGATCATCACCGGGGCCGTGGGATCCGGGAAGACGACGTTGGTCCGTGCCGTGCTCGGTCTCCTGCCCGCCACGTCTGGTGTCGTGCGATGGAACGGCCAGCCGATCGCCGATCCCGGCACGTTCCTGGTGCCCAACCGAGCGGCGTACGTCGGACAGGTGCCGCGGCTGTTCTCCGAGACGTTGCGGGAGAACCTCTTGCTCGGCTGGCCGGTCGATGACGAAGCCCTGGCACATGCCCTCCGGCTGGCTGCGCTCGATCGGGATCTCGACGAGATGCCGTTCGGGTTGGATACCGTGGTCGGTCCGCGAGGCGTCCGGCTGTCGGGTGGACAGGTGCAGCGGGCGACCGCCGCCCGGGCGTTGGCCCGCCAGCCCGACCTGCTCGTGGTCGACGACTTGTCGTCCGCGCTCGACGTCGAGACCGAGGAGCTGTTGTGGGACCGCATCGCCGAGGCGTCGCGCAGCGGTCACGGACCGTCGACCTTGCTCGTCGTGTCGCACCGAAGGGCAGCCCTGCGGCGCGCCGACCAGATCGTCGTGCTCGACCGGGGTGAGGTGGTCGGTGTGGGCTCGCTCGACGAGCTGTTGCGCACCTGTCCTGAGATGCGCAGGCTCTGGGCCGACGAATCGATCGGCGAGGCACAGCCGCAGCCGACGTGATGGCAGTGCAGGCATGCGCTCGCTACCACGACCCTCCACTGCCTCGCGGAAGCCGCGTGTGCTGCCCCGGTCTCAGGCTCCGTGGTCTGCAAACCAGCCGGTCACCTGCGGGTCGACGTTGTGGTAGATGTGCTTGATCTCCTGGTATTCGGCGAGTCCCGTCGGGCCGAGCTCACGGCCGATGCCGGAGAGTCCGAAGCCGCCCCATTCGGCTTGCGGCAGGTACGGATGGAAGTCGTTGATCCAGACCGTGCCGTGCCGGAGCCGAGCGGCGACGCGTTGCCCCTTTCCGGCGTCGTTCGTCCAGACCGCGGCCGCGAGGCCGTACCGCGTGTCGTTGCCGATGCGTACGGCTTCGTCCTCGGTGCGGAACGTCTCGACGGTGACGACAGGTCCGAAGCCTTCCTCTTGTACGACGGACATCTGTGAGGTCACGTCGTCGAGCACGGTGGGGGCGTAGAAGAATCCCTTGGCGAGTTCGCCGTCGCCGTACGTACCACCGCAGCGCAACCTGGCGCCTTCGGCGATGCCACGGCGTACGTACGCCGCCACCTTCTCGCGATGCGCAGCCGAGATGAGCGGACCCATCTCGGCGGCTTCGTCGAAAGGTCCACCCATCCTGATCTGTCGGGCGCGACGCACGAGCTCGTCGACGAAACGCTCGTGCAGCGATTCCTCGACGACGAGTCGTGCCCCAGCCGAGCACACCTGTCCGGCATGGAGGAAGGCCGCATTGAGCGCGTTGTCGAGCGCGGTATCGAAGTCGGCGTCGGCGAACACGATGTTGGGGTTCTTCCCGCCCAGCTCCAATGCGAGCTTTTTCACCCCGCCCGCTGCCACCGCGCCGATTCGCCTGCCGGTCTCGAGACCGCCGGTGAACGACACCAGGTCCACGTCGGGGCTTTCCACCAACGGCATGCCGACAGAAGGGCCGGCACCGAGCACGAGGTTCGCCACGCCGGATGGCAGCCCGGCCTCGTCCAGGATCCGCATGAGGAGAATGGCGGTGTGCGGTGTGAGCTCGCTCGGCTTGAGAACGAACGTGTTCCCGGCGGCCAGCGCCGGCGCGACCTTCCAGCTCGCCTGCAGCAGCGGATAGTTCCAGGGCGTGATGAGCGCGCACACCCCGACCGGTTCGTACGAGACCCGGCTCACCACCGATCGGCTTCCGGCGTCCACGAGCCGACCGGCCTGGATGCCTGCCAGCTTGCCGAAGTACCGGAACGTCGCCGCCACGTCGTCGACGTCGATGCGACTCTCGACCAGTCGCTTACCGGTGTCGCGTGACTCCGCCACCGCGAGCTCTTCGCGACAGTCAGCGATCCGTTCCGCCACGTCGAGCAGGAGGTCACCGCGTCGCTGGGCGGGAGTTCGCGGCCAGTCACCGGCATCGAACGCACGGCGAGCGGCAGCGACCGCCCGTGCCACATCGACCGGACCAGCCTCCGCCACCGTCCCGACATGTGTCTGGTCCGCGGGGCAGTGGATCTCGCGGGTCTGCCCGGAGTCGGCGCCGACCCAGCGTCCGTCGATGAAGAGCGTCCTGGGTGTCGGCAGCGGTGGCTCACCTCCTCGACTTGTCCGGCGCGGTCGGCCGCCCGGCGCTGAGCCAGGCTACCGCGAGTCTCGGCATGCGCCCCGGTATGCGCCAGCCAGCCCAGAGCGGTCCTTCGGCGATGGCGACGGCAGACCTTGCGGGGAGCGACGGTAGACCTTGCAGGGAGAATGGTCGCATGCGCCTGCGGCAGCACTCGATCCCCGACATCGTTCGGGCGATCGAGGAGAACGCGGCCGAGCTGCTCCTAAAGATGGGCCGGCTGGGCGGCGGCGAGCAACGCATCGACCGGAAGCTGTCGTGGACCATCGGAGGCTCACCGATCGACTACCACAACTGCGTCGTACGCGCAGATCTCGACGCGGACGAGGCGGATCACGCGATCGCGGAATCGATCCGCCTCATGACCGCGAGGGGCGTACCTGGCACCTGGCACGTCGGACCGTCGATGCGGCCGTCCGATCTCGGCCGGCGCCTGCTGGCGGCGGGGTTCTCCGACGGCGGTACGAAATGGGGCATGGCGGCTGACCTTTCGCGGGTGGCCGATGAGTCTCCCAGCGTCGACGGTTTGCCGATCAACCGGATCTCGGCGCCTGTGGAGTTGGAAACGTGGGCTGACACGCTGGCCCAGGGATTCGGCGAGGGGGAGCGGGAGGCTCGCTGGGCGGCCAAGGTCTACGCCCGCGCGGGTTTCGACCGGTTTCGTCACTATCTCGGCTCCATAGGTGAGCAACCGGTCGGGACGGCGACGCTCTTCCTCGGCGCAGGTGTTGCGGGGATCTACTTCGTGATGACGGTTCCGGCGTTTCGTCGCCGGGGGATCGGCGCCGCGCTGACACTCGCGGCGCTGAGAGAGGCACGCGATCTCGGTTTCCGGGTAGGCGTGTTGTGCTCGTCACCGGCGGGGCACTCGGTCTACTCCCGGATCGGATTCGCCGACTATTGCGAGATGAGGCTGTACGAATGGTCTTGAGGATCGTGCTCAGCGAGCCGTTTCTGGACGCCTATCGAGGTGAGCTCGAGAGGGCTACCGCAGAACGCCACCACTGGGAACGCGTCGATCGGATCGACGCCGAGACGGTTGCGCAGGCCGATGTGGTCGTCACGGGTCACCTGCCAGCCGAGGTGGCGGCCGCTGCCACGCGACTCAAGCTCGTGCAGACGCCAGGAGCTGGGTACGAAGGAATCGCCTTCGACGCCCTCCCACCTGGTGTGATCGTCGCGAACACGTTCCACCATGGCCGGTCGATCGCCGAGTACGTCGTCATGGCGACGCTCGCTCTCATGAGAGATCTCGTGCCATCGGATCGGGCTCTGCGTGCGGGGCGCTGGCGGTCGGTGCGGTACGACCCGACGATCCAGCGGCCGGACACGCTGCGGGGCAAGACGGTCGGCGTGATCGGTCTCGGGGAGATCGGTCGTGAGGTGGTACGCCTGTTCACGGTGTTCGACACCCGTTGCGTCGCCATTCGCCGCGATCCGGGTCGTGGTTCCGAGGGTGTCACGCTCGACTGGCTGGGCGGGCCCGACCGGCTCCACGACCTGTGCGCGGAGTCCGACGTGGTGGTGGTGACCGTCCCGCTGTCGTCCGAGACCAGGTCGCTCATCGGCGCTCGAGAGCTTGCCGCCATGAAGCCGACTGCGCTCGTCGTCAACGTCGCCCGAGGCCCGGTGATCGACGAGGACGCGCTCTACACGACTCTTGTCGAGCGGCGCATCGCGGGCGCGGCGCTCGACGTGTGGTGGCGGTATCCGGACTCCTCCGGCAAGGGTGAGCCCTCGTCGCGGCCGTTCGCCGAACTCGACAACGTCGTCTTGACACCGCACGTCTCCGGGGTGACGACCGAGACCTTCGCCGGACGGGTGGTCGACATCGCCAGGAACATCGATCGCCTTGTGGCGGGCGAGCCGCTTGCCAACGTCGTGTACGTGAGCGGCTCGCAATGACCAGATTGGACCGGCCGCTCCTTGGGCTTACGAAGGCCGCTCCGCGCCGGTCTTTCTAGTCCCTGGTCCGACGCCTTGAAGTCGTCTCGTCGTCCGACCGCGCTTCAGGAGCTATGCCAGACCGGCCTCGAAGGGGAACCGGGCGAGCGGCTCGAGAAGCTCGTGCTCTTCGTACGACAGATGCGACAGCAGGGCATCGGTGAGCACGTCGACCTGAAACCGCAACTCCGGTGCGCTTGCGGGGTTCTTCACGAACGCCACCAGTGCCGCGTCGAGTCGGTCCAGGATGCCCGCGATCGCGTGGTGTTCGAGCTCGAGCCGGTCGACGACCGGGCCGAGTCGTGGATCGGCCTTGCGGAGATGGGGGAACAGCGCCTGGTCCTCGATCGTGTGATGGACGGTGACGATGCGGCAGTACGACTGGCAGTAGGCGCCGACGGTCCAGTTGTTCTGCCGGATCGTCATGGCGTTGATCGCCGACCGGGCGGCGGCCACGTCGGCTGCGCCGTCCAGCACCTGGGCGACGATGTCGCGGATCTGCCGCAGCTCGTCGCGCAGATGGTCGTGGATGGCGACCAGCCGTTGGCTCTCCGTCCGTCCCTCGACGGTGTACGTGGTGTCGGGATCGGGTGCCGGAGCGTGCGGCCGCTCGGACTCGTCCCACGGCGTCGCGTTCGTCAGTCGTTCGCCGGTGTCGGGTGTCGGCGTGACACCCAGCACCGTGAAGACGTTTGCGGCTCCTCTGCCGTCTGCGTGGGTCGGCCGCGTCTGGGTAGTCTCGCCGGCTGCGAGGTTTGGCCGCGTGTTGACCGAAGCCCCACGTGCGGACTCGTGGGTTTCGACGGTGGCTCGGTCGCTGTCGCTCGACGTGGGCTCTCGACGCGTGGTCCGGCGTTCCGCCTCGACCAGCTCACGGACACCGGGCACCACCTCCTCGGCGAAGCGCTGGATGTCCGACTCGGCGTCGAGGTCGACCGTGAGGACGAACCCACTGATCCCGTCGGTCAGGGCGAGCTCGGCGAGTTGCTCGACCCACACGGCGGGCGGGCCCTGGAGGAACTCCGCGCCCGTTCCCGTGAAGCGCCCGCCGACGTTGTAGAGCCGGCGGATCTCGCCCGGCGACCGGCCAGCGGCGTGCGCGGCCTCGTCGATGATCGCGTTCATGTCGGCAAGCGTTTCGGGTGGGGCGTATGCAGAGCTGGGTATCCAGCCGTCCGCGACGCGTCCGGTGAGCCGGATCATGCGAGGGCGGTACGCGCCGAGCCAGATCCCGATCGGATGCACGGGAAGCGGTCCAGGTTTCGTGCCGTCGAGGCGGTAGTGACGACCGGCGAACTTCACACCGCGTCCAGGCTTCCAGAGCGCGCGGATCACCTCGATCGCCTCCGCGAGGGCGGCGACGGCTTCCTTCGGCGTGCGGCGGGGACCGCCCATGGCGGCGATCGCGTCCCAGAAGGCGCCGGCGCCGAGCCCGAGCTCCACCCGGCCACCGCTCAGGATGTCGAGGCTCGCCGCGCTGCGTGCGAGGACGGCTGGATCACGAAGCGGCAGGTTGGCGACGTTGGGGAAGAGGCGGGCCTGCCGGGTGCGGGTCGCGGCCGCCGTGAGAAGCGTCCACGTGTCGAGGAACGCCGGTTGGTACGGATGGTCCTGGAAGCTCACGAGGTCAAGGCTCAGGGCGTCGGCGCGCTCGGCGAGGCTGAGCACGGTCTCCGCACGAGCGGCGAGGGGCGGGAGGAAGACGCCGAAGAGCAGGTCGTGACCGTAGTCGGGCATGTGCGCTTCCCATCGATCGGGCCTTCGATATGGTTGATGAGTCAACCATATCTGGTCCCGGCAAGTGGGTAGTGGTCCAGGGATCCCGGCGAGGGAGGGGAGCGTGTCCGAGTCCCGGCTGCTCGGCGAGCGCGAGGCACGAGCGTGGTGTACGTACAACAAGATGCGCGAGCATCTGGCGGCCGTGCTGAACCAGCGACTCCAGCGGGACTCCGGACTGTCCGAGGCGGACTACGTGATCTTGGCAGCACTGGCCGAGGCTCCGGAGGGTCGGCTACGGGCCCTCGAGCTGCGGTGCCAGATCGGCTGGGAGAAGAGCCGCCTTTCGCACCAGGTGGCCCGGATGCAGCAGCGCGGTCTCGTCCGCAAGCACCTGTGTCCCACCGACGCACGAAGCGCCGAGATCGAGATCACGCCCGAGGGTCGGGCCGCCATCGAGGCCGCGGCGCCGACTCACATCGCCGCCGCCCGAGAGTACTTCCTCGACCTGCTCTCGCCGGAACAGCTCGACGTCCTCGCCGAGATCGGGGACATCGTGCTCGGCCATCTCGCGCGCCACACCAGACCTTCCAGCAGGTAGTCACTCCCCGATCTCCACTCAGCCGGCGGTCGTGTGCGGCATGCTCCCGCTCTGGCTCGTCACCGGCGAGGCGAGCTGCGGCCGAAACCGGTCGCACAGTTGTACGCCAGGGAATACTTTCGAGCTAATAGGTCTGACATAGCAGTCCACCGGTCTACCAATCATGCTCGAGAACGTACGCAAGAGCGGCGACGGTCCGCCATCGCTGCAGGTGTATCGCACCATCGCCGCGGCGATCGCGAGCGGGACGTTCCCCCCTGGAAGCCGTCTCCCGTCCGAACGCGAGCTGAGCTCGTCGCTTGCCGTGAGTAGAGCAACGCTGCGCGTTGCCTTACGGGCTCTTTATGACGACGGTCTTCTCGAGCCAACGCATGGAAGCGGCTGGCATGTCATCGCGCCGCCCAGCGTGGTGGAGGAAGGACAGGAGCCTCCGCTGAGCTTCACCGAGATGGCGGCGTCACGCGGGCTGCGGGCGTCGGCAGAGGTGCTCCACCAGGGAACCCGGCCCAGCACCCTCGACGAAGCGGAAGTGCTCGGTATCGCTCCAGGCTCGGAGCTCTTCTGCCTCGATCGGTTGCGCAAGCTCGACGACATGCCGGTCGCCCTGGCGAGCGCATGTCTTCCGGCGGCGGCCGTCGCGGCGGCGATCCACCTCGACTACCGGACCCGCTCGCTCTACGCGACGTTGCGTGAGGCATGTGGCATCCGGCCTGCCCGCGCCGACTACGTGTTGTCGGCGCGCGGTGCGACGGCCGAGGAAGCGCGGCGCCTCGACATGGCCGAAGGCGCTGCCGTTCTGGTCGGAAAGTACACCTGCTTCGACGATCAGGACCGGCCCTTCGAGCTCGGTCACATCATCTACCGGGGGGATCGGTATCGGTTCCGGACGGTTCTTCGCGATCGGCGGGCCGTCCATCGTCCCCACACGTAGGAGTCATGTGACATGGCCAAGCCCTCCAACGACGTGGCGGTGCCGCGTGCGACTACCCGTCGCGACCTGTTCCGTCTGGCCGGCCTCGGCGTAGGCGCGCTTGCCTTGCCGGGATGCTTTTCGACAGGAACGTCACCCAGCAGGACGAAGCGCAAGCCGGGCGAGAAGGTGGAACTCACTTTCTGGCTGCCGGGTGGCGCCGGTCCCTATCTGGAAGCGCACCGGGCCTTGGCGGAGAAGTACCGCGCACAGCATCCCGACGTCACCGTGAAGGTTTCCGGCCACACCGGCGAGCAGAACTTCCTCGAGGTGCTGCTCGCCCGCGTGGCCAGTGGGAATCCACCGAGTGCCACGCTGCTGTGGGACACGCCGGTTTCACTCGGTGTCCGTGGCTCGCTCCTGCCGATAGACGACTACATGGAATCGTCGCAGAACTGCGGGCTGGAGAACTGGCCGGAAGCGGTGCTGGCGAGCTGCCAGCACGAGGGAAAGACGTACGGCCTGCCCATCACCGCCGGCTCGTACGCGATGTTCTTCAACCAGGACTGGTTCGAGCGGGAAGGCATACCGACCGACCGGGAGGCCTTTCCCAAGACCTGGAGCGAGCTGCGAGAGCTGTCGAAGCAGCTCACCCGATGGAAAGGTGACACGATCGAGACAGCGGGCTTCCTGCCCACCTTCGACCCCTACACGTTGCCGATCTGGTCGGCACTCAACGGCGGTCAGATCTACGACGCAGCGAACCTGAAGTACACGATCGACTCCGACCAGAACATCGAGATGATGGAGTTCTTCGTCGACTGGATCGACGACGAGTACAGGGGTGATCTGCAGAAGGTCAACGAGACGTTCCAAGCCGCCTTGGGCGAGAACCCTCCGGCGTTCCAGGAAGGACGCCTGGCCATGCGGTTCGAGGGCGCGTGGTTCATGGGTGAGATCTACAGCGTCGAGCCGACGTTCGAGAACTGGGAGGTCGCCAGTGCTCCGGTCGGCCCGAGTGGGAGCGAGACGACGTCGGGATACTGGCCGAACTGGACGGCGATTCCCACCGCGTCCAACGCTCCTGACGAGGCATTCGCGTACCTCGACTATCTCGCTGTCACCGGGGTGCAGGAGCTCTTCGCAGAGTTTCCCGACCTGCCGACCAACGCCAACGTCCCAGCCGACATCGTGCCGAGCACACTTGTCGAGCGGCGCGGCCAGGAGTTCGCCGAGAATGCCACGGCCTTCTTCCGTGAGCAGCTCACGATCGCGACCCCGATGTGGGACTCGCCGGTCCAGTCGTTCGCGATCGACCAACTGGCGCGTGCCCTGGAACGAATCGCGACGAAGACCGATCGACCCGCGACAGCTCTTGCTGAGGCGCAGAAGGCATGTCAAGCCGAACTGAACAAGGTGCTGTGAGCGCCCTCGGGAACCCGCGTGCGGCCCGTCCTGGCCGGGCGTGGCGGAGCCGAAGCCGAGCGGGTCGGTGGACGAGGAGTCCGCTGCGCCGCAGGGAGGCATGGGCAGGTCTTGCGTTCACGCTGCCGTGGATCGTGAGCCTGCTCGCGTTCACGGCCTATCCGGTGGGCGCGTCGTTCTTCTACTCGTTCACCGAGTACAGCATCGTGCAGCCACCCGAATGGGTCGGTCTGGAGAACTACCGCACCATGCTGACCGCCGATCCATCCTTCTGGATCGCCGTGCGGAACAGCGCGTATTTTGCGTTGATCTCGGTGCCGGCCGGACTGCTCGCCTCCCTCGTGCTGGCGCTCATCCTCAACATGAGCGCGAAAGGCATCGGGGTCTACCGCACGTTGTTCTACCTGCCCGTGCTCGCTCCTCCTGTGGTCAGCACGATCGTCTTCATGCTGTTGTTCAGCCCGGACAGTGGTCTGGTCAACACGCTGCTGCGGAGCGTCGGGCTGCCGACACCCGGATGGCTGACCGATCCCGCCTGGTCCAAACCCACATTGATCATCTTGAGCCTCTGGGGCCTCGGCGCCTCGACGTTGATCTTCCTGGCGGGGTTGAAGGAGATCCCTCAGTCGCTGTTGGAATCCGCGGCCATCGACGGTGCCGGTCCGTGGGCACGGCTGCGGTACGTCACGATTCCTCTGCTCAGTCCGGTCATCTTGTTCAACCTGGTGATGGGGGTGATCTCGTCGTTTCAGGTCTTCACGTCGGCGTTCATCGTGGGAGGTACGTCAGGGGAGCCGCTGGAGTCCACGCTGATGTACGTCGTGCTCATCTACCGAAACGCGTTCCGCTACTTCTCGATGGGCTATGCGTCGGCCCTGTCGGTCGTTCTCTTCCTGGCAATCCTCCTGCTGACGTTGCTCATCTTCGCGACGTCACGCAAATGGGTTTTCTATGCGGGGCGTGATCAATGATGCGGCACCACGTCTGGCGGCGACGCGGTATCGCGCTGATGCGCCATGTGGTGCTCATCGCGGTGTCAGCACTCTTCATGCTGCCCTTCTACTGGATGGTCATCTCGGCCTTCAAAGACGACACCCAGATCCTGAGCCGGCCGATCCGGTGGTGGCCCGACCCGATCCACTGGGAGAACATTCCCACGCTGTTGAACTATGAGGGCTTTCCGTTCTTTCGGATGCTGTGGAACAGCGTGTTCTACGCCGGCAGCGTCACTGTCGGGACCGTGCTGTCCTCAGCGGCCGTGGCGTACGGCTTCGCGCGACTGCGGTTCCCGGGACGCGAGGTGCTCTTCATGGTGACGTTGTCGACGCTGATGATTCCGCCGCTCGTCATCTTCATCCCGACCTACGTGCTGTTCAAGGTGATCGGGCTGATCGGCACGTACGCACCTCTCATCATCCCGCAGTTCCTCGGCAGCGCGTTCTTCATCTTCCTGCTGCGGCAGTTCTTCCTCACGATCCCGCAGGAGCTGTCCGACGCAGCACGGGTCGACGGTGCAGGGGAGTTCCGCATCTTCTGGCAGATCATGCTGCCGTTGGTCAAGCCAGCGCTCGCCGTGGTGGCGGTCTTCACCTACCTCTACACCTGGCACGACTTCTTCGGGCCACTCATCTACCTGTCCGAGCCTGAGTCGTACCCGTTGAGTCTCGGTCTTTTCGCATTCCAGGCCCAACGCACGACCGAGTGGGCATTGCTCATGGGTGCGTCGACCTTGGTGACCATTCCGCTGATCATCCTCTTCGCGTTCACTCAGCGCTACTTCCTGCAGGGGATCACGCTGACCGGTATGAAGGCGTGACCTCGCCGGTCCCGCGGCTTCGGGTGGGGTGGAAAGCTGCCGACTCAGGCGCTTTCGTGCCGGTACCGTGGTGAGGGCCATCCGCGAGCAACTGGACATCGACAGCCGGTGGAGGAAGGCGCCAGTCTGGGGCGGGGCAGGCGACTGCGATCAAGGAGCGCAGACGATGGCGAGCTACACCAACCCGGTCTTTGCCGAGAACTTCCCGGATCCGCAGGTCATCAAGGTGGGTGAGGAGTTCGTCTGCTACGGCACGAACGGACCGCGCGGCAACGTCCCCGCGCTACGCTCGCGCGACCTCACGTCGTGGACGCCTGTGGGCGACGTCATGCCCGAGCTCGCATCGTGGGTGACGCCGGGCCGGACCTGGGCGCCGGAGATCTTGCCGTTCGGTGATGATCGTTACGTGCTCTACTACACCGCCCGGTCCGCTGAGACAGGACGGCAGTGCGTCGGGCGCGCGGTCGCGGAGAGCGCCGAGGGGCCGTTCCGCGACGACTCGTCGCATCCCCTGATCTGCCAGGCGGCCGAAGGCGGGTCCATCGACGCGAGTCCTTTCCGTGACGTCGACGGAACGCTCTACCTGTACTGGAAGAACGATGGCAACGCAGTCGGCCGTGACACGTGGATCTGGGTCCAGCGGTTGTCGGACGACGGCCTCGGGCTCGTCGGCGAGCCGACGCCATTGTTCAAGTAGGACGCCTCGTGGGAGGGGAATCTCGTCGAGGCGCCGTTCATGTGGTTCCGGGACGGGCGTTACTACCTGTTCTACTCGGCCAACGCGTTCCGCTCGGATGCGTACGCCGTGGGTTACGCCGTCTGCGACTCGCCCCTCGGCCCCTGTCGCAAGGCGGAAGAGAACCCGATCCTCTCCTCGCAAGGCAAAGCGGCCGGGCCCGGGCACATGTGCCTCGTGGAGCATCGCGGGAGGACGTGGATGCTCTACCACGCCTGGATGCCTGATGCGATCGGCTCGCCCGTGCCGGGCCGCACCTTGTGGTTGGACGAAGTGGTCTGGGAGAACGGCAAGCCGGTCGTGCGCGGCCCTACGGACACACCGCAACCGGCGCCGTGACCACCCACGTGCTACGCATCGCACCGCTCACCCAAGGGGATCGTGCAATGATCGAGCCGTGGTGGCCACTTGCCGGCCTTGCTCTCACCCAGTTCGTCGACGCGCTGTTGTGCATCCGGCCGGTCAGGTTCGTCCGTGACTGCCTCGTCGGCGTGGGTTTCCCGCGTCGCTTCTGGCCCGTGCTGACCCCACTGAAGCTCACCGCAGCGGCGGGCCTGGTCATCGGGATCTGGTTCGCGCCACTCGCCCTCCTCACCAGCGCCGCTCTCGTGTGCTATTTCCTCGTCGCCATCGGCGCGCACATCCGGGCCAGGGACTTCGGGCGCAACCTGTTCGTCAATGCGACCGGGATGCTGATCTTGTGCACCGCCACGTTGATCTTCGTCATCACGCGGGTTTGAGGTTGCCGGTGAACGACCGGCCGTCACAGGGGTAGCCGGATCGTGTAGCCGTACGGCGGAATCCCCGTAGCCGGATCAGCCGGAGCGGGCCAGCCTGCGGTAGTGGGCGATCTTGCCATCCAACACACGGAGCGCGGTCTGCATCTGCTCCATCTGGGCTGTGAGGTCCGCGCGTCGTCTCTCCAGGAGCTCGACCACGCCTTCGGCGCTGTCGTCGGAGGAACCGTTGGGGCTCTGGTGGTTCCCGTTGGACACTCCTCGCAGCCGCCCGATGAACCGTTGCAGGTCGGCGATCCCGAGGCCGGCACGTCGCAGGCACGTCAGCAGGTTGAACCACGCGATGTCGTGCTCGCTGTAGACCCGCTTGCCCCCTGTCGTACGACGGATCGGGCCGGTCAGTCCGAGTCGCTCGTAGTAGCGCAGGGTGTCCAGGCTCAAGCCGGTTCGCTTGGCCGCTTCGGCAGGTGCGTACGACGTCATGGCCACCATCATCCGACCTGGAGTACGCTCCAGGTCAAGCGAGACATCGCCCACCGGGACCAACGTGGGTGAGGCGATCCGGTCCTCGTGCTCACGCGAGCGTCCGGGCCCAGGCCTGCACGTCGTACGGGTAGGGGAGGCGCTGCTCGCTCACCGCGTCGAGGCGCTCCATCTGTTCGTCGGTCAGTGACCAGCCGACCGCGCCGACGTTGTCCTCGAGCTGCGCCATCGTGCGAGCGCCGATGATCGGTGCCGTCACTGCCGGGCGCTGCATCAGCCAGCGCAGCGAGACCTGCGCCATGGACCTGCCGGTCTCGCGGGCGATGTCGGCCACGGTGTCGATCACCTGCCAGGTGTGCTCGTTGGCGTACCTGGTCCACTCCGGGCTGTTGTTCGCGTAGAACGTCTCGAGCCGGGTGCCTTCGGCTGGGCGGGTCATCCCGCGGCGATACCGGCCAGAGAGGAACCCCATGCGCAGCGGGCTCCATGCGATGAGGCCGAGACCCTCAGCCAGGCACACGGGGATGAGCTCCCATTCCGCGTCGCGGTCGAGCAGGTTGTAGAGGGGCTGCAGACAGACGTACGGCTCCCACCCGTGCTGGCGTGCCAGGTCGAGCGCCTTCTGCAGCTGCCATCCGCTGTAGCTGCTCGCACCGAGGAAGCGCACCTTCCCGCTCCTCACGAGGTGGTCCAGCGTGGACAGGGTCTCCTCGAGCGGGGTGTTCTCGTCGAAGACGTGGGTCTGGTAGAGGTCGATGTAGTCGGTGCCCAGCCTGCGCAGGCTGTCCTCGACCGCGCTCAGGATGTGCTTGCGGCCCCCGCCTCGGTCGTTGCTGCCCGGGCCCACCCGGTGGAAGACCTTGGTGGCGATCACGAAGTCGTCGCGACGGCGCCGCTTGAGCCACCGCCCGAGGATCTCCTCTGACGCTCCGTTCGAGTAGCCGTTCGCGGTGTCGATGAACGTGCCGCCTGCGTCAGCGAAGGCGTCCAGCATCCGGTGTGCCGTCGGCTCGTCCGTCTCGCGTCCGAACGTCATGGTGCCGAGGCAGAGCTCGGAGACCGAAAGGCCCGTACGTCCGAGATGTCGCTGCTCCATGGATCGAAACCTAGACAGCCAGGACTGATACGTCCAATGCAACATCTTTCACAAGTTGATGCACGTACGACATCATTGAGTCCGTGGAACTCGACCAACTTCGCGCGTTCCTCGCCGTGGCCGACGGCATGCACATGGGTCGCGCGGCGAAGCGGCTGCACCTCGCGCAGCCGACGTTGAGCCGCCAGATCGCGGCCTTGGAGCGCGAGCTCGGAGTCAGGCTCTTCAGCCGGGCGCGGCGGCGGCTCAGCCTGACGTCTGCCGGCCAGGTGTTCCTCGACGAAGCCCGCGAGATCCTGCGCCGGGTCGACAACGCCCGGCGCGATGCGGTCCGCGCCGCGCGAGGTGAGATCGGCACGTTGCGGCTGGGCTTCGTGCAGTCGGCGACGTACGAGGTGATGCCCAGGCTGGTCCGCCGGTTCCGTACCGAATGCCCCGACGTTCACCTGGAGATCAGCTTCATGACGACCTTGCAGCAGCTGGAGGCGCTGCAGAGCGGGGCCCTCGACGCCGGCCTGCTGCGACCGCAACAGCCGGCCGGGACGCCGATCGATCGCCTGGGGCTCGAGGTCGTGGTGCTCGAGCGAAACTCGATGGTCGTCGCGCTGCCTGCCGCCCACCCGTTGGCGGCCCGGGATGAGGTCGCGCTCGCCGACCTCGCCGACCAGCCGTTCGTCTTGTACACTAAGGAGCCTGGTTCCACGGGATACGACCTCATCCTCGACCACTGCCGGCGGGCTGGATTCACTCCCGACGTGGTGCAGCACGCCAAGGACGCTCCCACGATCGTGGCACTGGTCGCCGCTGGTCTCGGGGTCTCGCTGCTGATCGGGCCACCTCCGCCGATCGATCCCGCCCTCGTCGTCTACCGCCCGCCACGCGACGCGCTACCGACCTGGGATCTCGGCCTCGCCTGGGCTCCGGAGAACCCGTCGGCGGCACTCACGCGGTTCCTCGCCATCGCGCAAGGTGACGCAAGTATGCTCGGGCGCGAAGCGCCAGCCCCGGGCGGACGACCTCGCTCCGTCGACGCGCCTGCCGGGAACGATCTCGTACGCGTCGACGTAACCGCCGAGGCCGTGCACCGGACAAGGCCGCGAACGGGCTGACCGGAGTGATCCGAAGCGGCCCCTGCCGTTGACCGCGAGGCCTCGAAGGAGAGAACGCCCGCGTGAGCATCCCGAACCATCCCGATCCCATTTCCCCACGTCCGACTGCCGTCATCGTTCTCGCCGCCGGCAAGGGCACCCGCATGAAGTCGCGGAAGTCCAAGCTGCTCTACGACCTCGGCGGGCGGAGCCTGCTCGGCCACGTGGTGGCGACCGCACGGTCGCTGCAGCCGACCCATCTGGCTGTCGTGGTCGGGCACCTGCGCGAGCAGGTGGTGCCTCATCTCGCGGAGATCGACCCTGACGCGTTGCCGGTCGTGCAGGAGCACCAACGCGGCACCGGCCATGCCGTACGGACCGCCCTCGACGCTCTGCCCAGCCTGACCGGAACCGTCGTCGTGACCTACGCCGACGCCCCGCTGCTCTCCGCGAACTCGCTGCGCGAGCTGGTGGCAGGCCACGTCGCACGCCGGTCCGCAGCCACCGTGCTGACGGCGGTCGTTCCCGATCCGACGGGCTACGGCCGCATCCTTCGTGACGCGGACGATCACGTCGCCGGGATCGTCGAGCACAAGGACGCCACGCCTGAGCAGCGGGCGATCGTCGAGATCAACTCTGGCATCTACGCCTTCGACGTCGGTCCGCTCGCCGATGCGCTGGCCCGGCTCAAGACGGACAACAGTCAGGGTGAGGAGTACCTCACAGACGTCCTCGGCATCCTCCGTCACGACGGTCACCAGGTGGACGCCGTGGTGGCCGACGACTACCGCGACATCCTCGGCATCAACGACCAGGTGCAGCTCGCCGAGCTGCGACGAGTGCTCAACGACCGGGTGCTCGACCGCTGGATGCGCTCTGGCGTCACGGTGATCGATCCGGCGACCACCTGGGTGGACGTCACCGTCGAGTTGCAGGCCGACGTGGTGCTGCGGCCCCACACCCAGCTGCATGGAACCACGCGGGTGGCGGCCGGCGCGGAGATCGGTCCGGACACCACGCTGATCGACACGGTGGTCGGTGAGGATGCGCGGGTCGTGCGTACGCATGGAACGAGCGCGGACATCGGGCCCCGCGTGAGCGTCGGTCCGTTCGCGTACCTGCGGCCCGGCACCCGGTTACGCGACGGATCCAAGGTCGGAACGTTCGTCGAGACGAAGAACGCCGAGATCGGACCGGGCGCCAAGGCGCCGCATCTCGCCTACATCGGTGATGCGACCGTCGGCGAAGGGACCAACATCGGAGCCGGAACGATCTTCGCGAACTACGACGGGGTCCACAAACATCACACCGACGTGGGCCGGCATGTGTTCATCGGAAGCGATTCGGTGCTGGTCGCCCCGCGGCGCATCGCAGACGGCAGCTACGTGGCGGCGGGGTCCACGGTGGTGAAGGACGTCGAGCCCGGGGAGCTCGCCGTGGCGAGGGGCCGGCAGCGCAACATCGCCGGATGGGTCGCCCGGAAACGCGCTGGAACCAAGACCGCCGCAGCGGCTGAGGAAGCCGCGGCGACCGCGGAGTCTGGCGAGGCGACCGACGCTCCGGGCGATCCGAACGCCAGAGGGGCCACGGAGCGTGTCGGTCCGCTTGCCGACATGCGGGACACGGGTGGCGTGGCGCCGGCCGACGGTGCCGATGTCACGACGGTGAGGGACACTGGAAGCGACGAGGACCAGGGAGGGACCACCCGGTGAACGGCCTCAAGCGCCCCACCCAGAAAAACCTCATGCTCTTCTCCGGGCGAGCACACCCCCAGCTCGCGCAGGAAGTGGCCGAGCTGCTCGGAGTCGAGCTCGTTCCGACCACCGCGTACAACTTCGCGAACGGCGAGATCTACATCAGGTTCGAGGAGTCGGTCCGCGGCTGCGACGCCTTCGTGATCCAGAGCCACACGGCGCCCATCAATGAATGGATCATGGAGCAGTTGATCATGGTCGACGCGTTGAAACGGGCGTCAGCCAAGCGGATCACTGTCGTCATCCCGTTTTACGGCTATGCGCGGCAGGACAAGAAGCACCGTGGGCGGGAGCCGATCTCGGCCCGACTCATGGCCGACCTGCTGACCACCGCAGGCGCCGACCGGCTGATGGCGGTCGACATCCACACGGCGCAGGTCCAGGGGTTCTTCGACGGGCCGGTCGACCACCTGCTGGCGCTCCCGGTGCTGTCGGAGTACATCGAGTCCCGGGTCGACACGTCGGAGATCACGGTGGTGGCGCCGGACGCAGGACGCGTGCGGGTCGCCGAGCAGTGGACCGACCGGCTCGGTGGTTGTCCGCTGGCATTCATCCACAAGACGCGGGACCCACGCGTACCCAACCAGGTCGTGGCCAACCGGGTCGTCGGTGACGTCGAGGGGCGGACCTGCCTCGTGGTCGACGACATGATCGACACCGGTGGCACCGTGGTCAAGGCGTCGGAGGCACTGATGGCGGCCGGTGCCCGGGACGTGATGGTGGCAGCGACCCATGGCGTCCTCTCGGACCCGGCGGTGGACCGGCTCAAGAATGCCCAGCTTCGTGAGGTCGTGGTCACCAACACGCTGCCGATTCCGCCGGAGCGTCAGTTCGACTCCCTCACGGTGCTGTCGATCGCCCCTCTGATCGCGCGCGCGATCCGTGAGGTCTTCGAGGACGGGTCGGTGACCAGCCTCTTCGGCGGAGCCAGCTAGGAGCCCGAGCTCACCCATTCGGCCGTCCCCCGTTCGTCGCCTGTGGGGACGTGCTTTGTGGTCATTTCAGGGGGAGGCCGGTGTCCACGTGGCTCGCGCGTGGAGGTATTCTGTGCCGGTTGCCTCGGCCAGGGACGCCCGGCTGCGCTCCGTGATCAGCGTCGTGCTCAACGATCGACGTGGTGGGGGCGGGTCCCGGTGAGCGAAAGCTCGTCCGGCCCGGACGGTCACGGTGCCGGCCAGGTGGCGCCGCCGGGCAACAAACCCGCCAGTCGAGACGTTGACCAAGCTGACACGCGACCGTTTGAGGAGTAGCTCCGTGCCCGAGGTCAAGATAAAGGCCGAGTCCCGCACCGAGTTCGGTAAGGGTGCAGCCCGGCGCATCAGGCGTGCCGGAATGGTTCCCGCAGTTTTGTACGGCCACGGCAGCGCTCCGGTCCACATCGCACTGCCCGGCCATGAGCTGATGCTCGCGCTCAAAACCTCCAACGCGTTGTTCGACCTCGACCTGGGAGATCGGAGCGAGCTCGCGATTCCCAAGCAGGTCCAGCGTGATCCGATCAAGGGTTTCCTCGAGCACGTCGACTTCCTGATCGTCAAGCGCGGTGAGAAGGTCGTCGTGTCGGTGCCCATCCAGACCGTGGGTGACGCCGCTCCGGGGACCCTCGTGTCGGTCGAGCACACGAGCCTGTCCGTCGAGGCGGAGGCCACGCGGATTCCGAGCCACATCGACGTGTCGATCGAGGACGCCGAGGTCGGCACGCAGATCCACGCCCGCGACATCAGCCTGCCTGCTGGTGTGACGTTGCAAGACGACCCGGATGTGCTGGTGGTCAACATCACCGCGGCCCCGACCGCTGCCCAGGTGGAGGCCGAGGTGGGCGAGGCGCCCGCGGAGGGCGAGGAGGCCGCGGCCGAGACCACGGAGTCTGAGTAAGCGACCGAGCCTCGCTGACGTTCGGAGGACAAGAGCGCGGATTCGCCATGGTGGACGATGCGTGGCTGGTTGCGGGTATCGGGAACCCCGGGCCCGAGTACGCCGCGCATCGTCACAACCTGGGCCACATGGTGGTCGACCTGCTCGCCCAGCGGGTAGGTGAGAAGTTCCGCCCCCTCCGTCGCGCGCGTGCCGACGTCGTCGAGACCCGTCTGGGTCCGCTACCCGGCGTACGTGTCGTGCTGGCGAAGCCGCGCAGCTACATGAACGAGTCCGGAGGGCCGGTATCGGCTCTGCTCGACTACTACCGGCTGGAGCCGGGCAACCTCGTCGTGGTGCATGACGAGCTGGACATCCCCTTCGCCACCCTGCGGCTCAAGCGTGGTGGTGGGGACACGGGCCACAACGGCATCCGATCGATCCGCCGCTCGCTCGGCACCGGCGACTTCTACCGGGTGCGCTGTGGCATCGGGCGCCCGCCCGGGCAGAAGGATCCGGCCGAGTTCGTCCTGTCGCCGTTCACGAGCGCAGAACGCAAGGAGCTACCGCTTTTCCTCGAGCGTGCGGCGGACGCGGTGGAGTCGCTGATCCTCGCCGGCCTCGAGCGCACCCAGAACATCTTCCACGCCCCGCTCGCCCAGGCCGAACAGGTCGAACGCTGACCGGATCTGCCAAGGTGGCACCGCTCGCCTTCGAACAGCGGTCGTCCCGAACAGCGTCCTTCCGAAGAAGGCGCATCGAATGGCGCCCGCCGAATACTGCACGTCGAATAGTGCAACTCGAATGCTGCGGGTCACCTGCCGAGGGACAGCGTCGGATCTGTCCCAGATGTCTGGAGAAAGCCACAGGCCGAAGTATGACGGTTGCGTATCGGTACGCATGAGTTCAGCGTTTTGGCGGGAATTCTTCTGGCGAGGCCGTGCGGACGCTCGAGAACGTCCGCTTCAAGACCCAGGGATTCGTGCTCATGCTGGCGATGAAGCGCTCGACCGGCGTGCGTGTCATCGTGTGCGCCGTCATGCTCACAGTCCTCGGCTGTCAGTCCGTGAGCGGAGTCGACAGCCAGGAACAGATGCCCCAGGTCCCCAGCACCTGCGGCTACAACGCCAAGCTGGTGCCCTCCTGTGGAGCGTGGTGGGGTGTCGCAGCCAATCCCTTGGTGTCAGGTCAGACCTGGCCCCAAGCCCTCGCGAACTTCGAGAACCTCATTCGGCGTCCGGTCAACATCGCGCACTTCTACCACCGGGCTCCGCAGCTCTTCCCGACGCCTCAGGAGATCGCCATTGCGAACCAGCCCGGACGGGAACGCATCCTCTTCATCAACTACAAGCCTGAGATGGGTCACACGTGGATCGAGGTGGCCCGGGGCGCGGTGGACCACGAGATCGACCGGCTGGCGGCACACATTCGAGCGAACTTCCGCAAGCCGTTCTTCCTCACCGTCCACCATGAGCCCGAGGAGGAGGTCAAGGGCCCCGGCACGGGCTACAGCGCCAACGACTACCGACTGATGTACCGCCACGTGATGATCCGGCTCTACAACCGTGGGGTACGCAACATCATCCGGGTCATGAACTACATGGGCTTGCCGCAATGGGGCTCCACGGCGTGGTTCCGATATCTCTACCCCGGAGACGACGTCGTCGACTGGATCGCCCAGGATCCGTACATCTTCGGAACCGGCGAATACTGGGGTGACATCTCGAGCCTGATGAACCGCCGCTTCGCCCGATACCCAAGCTGGCCAGGCTTCTACTCGTGGGCGACGAGCGTCCATCCCGGCAAGCCCATCATGCTGGCCGAGTGGGGGGTCTCCGAACGTCCAGGAAGCCCTGGCGCCAAAGCCCAGTTCTTCACCCAGCTGGGACAGCGAATCTCGCAGTGGCCGCGCGTCAAGGCGTTGGTCTACTGGAACCACCCGTCGGGGCGGACGGTCGGCGCGACCCGCATCGACTCGTCCTCGACGGCGTTGAACGCGTATCGCAGCGTGGGGCTCCGCTCGTACTTCAATCCGCCCTAGTCCGCTGCGACCGTTTGTCTGGGGGTAGACCGCACCCACTTGAGGCGCGGCACCGCGTCCTTGAACGCTGACAGGTCGAGCACCTCGCGGTGGGACCAGAGCATCCAGGCGTACCCCACAGCGGCGACCACCAGCGACGCCGCCACGACCGACAAGCTCAGCGAGAGCGCGGCGGCCAAGGCGAGGGGAAGCACGCCGAAGCAGAGACTGGCGGACACCGCGACCCATACCACGCCGGCTCCGTGGGTCACGACGCCGAAGCTGCGGTGGACCTGGACCATCGGCAAGACGTTGCGTACCAGCAGGGCGGCCGACCACGCCAGGGCCGCACCCGTGACACCGAGGCGCGGGACCAGGAGCAGGAGCGTGGCGATGTTGACGGCGAGCGCGAGGGCGTTGTTGACCAGGCTCTGCCGGCTGCGCCCGGCCATCAGGAGTACGACGTCGACCGATCCGATGGCGCTCACCACCAGCATGGTGGCCGCGAGGATGAGCACCGTCACGTGTCCTGAGGCGTACTCCTTGCCGAACACCCGCAACCACAACGGCGCGGTGGCGGCGCTTGCCAGGTAGACCGGCCACGTGACGGACATGAGCCAGGCCGTCGACGTGGCGAAGATCCGGCGGATTCCGGGCAGGTCCTCGCGAGCGAACATGCCCGACAACTGGGGTGCGAGCACTTGCTGCATGGCCTGGGTGGCGAGCTGCCCGAGGACGAGGAACCGGGTCGCCGCGGTGTAGACGGCTGCATGCGCGGGCGAGAGCAGAGCGGCGACGAGCACGATGTCGAGACGCTGCAGGGCAACCTGACAGACCTTGCCCAAGGCTCGCGGCAGGCTGAAGGCCCAGAAGTCCCTGGCCAGCCGGGCACGCTCGGCGCCTTGCGGACCTGTGCTGGCCGGCTCGACGCTTCGGTCTCGTTGCTGCCCCGTTCCATCCGTTCCGGTCGGTCGGCGCCCGGCGCGGAGTGCGATCCTGCGACACCACATGCTCACCGCGACCAGCCCGAACAGGTAGGGGGCGGACCACGCGATCGCGAGTCCGACCGGGCCGAGGTGGGGGAACCAGCCGACCCCGCCGAAGGCGGTGTCGAGCAGGATCACCGCGAGCACGAGCAGGACCTGGCCGGGTAGCCGGCCGAGCTTCTCGATCAGGACGTTGGGTCGGGCCGTGCCGTACGCCAACGTCGCGATGAGCAGCGTGTCGTACGCCGTCGCCACCGGGAGGGCCGCTGCCAGCACGCGAAGCATGCCGGTCGCGGCACCCGGGTCGGCGTCAGCGACAAGTGGAGCGGCCCATGGAGCACAGACCCAGATGACGATCGCCACGACGGTACTCAGGGCGACCACGGCGCGCAGCGCGATCCCGATGGTGGCGCGCGCGTGATCCGGTCGGCCGGCGACGAGGTGGCGCTGGATCGCGTGCGCGAGACCGGCGTCCGAGCCCAGCATCGCGATCGCGCCGAGTACGAGGAACAACGACGTGGCGGCGAACAGCATGCCGGCGAGCTCTCGCGTGACCGTGTTGGTCACGAGTACAACGAGCCCGATCCCGGCGACTGCGCCGACCAGGGTCCCGGCGAAGTTGAGTGCGCCACCGCGCGCCAGGCGACGAGTGGCCGCGCTGTCCTTCGTCTGGGACGTGCCGTGTTGCGTGGGGGAATGCCCGGCGGTCCGCGCTGACCGATCCGAGCTCGACCTGATCTGCGTCACCGATCACCCGACCGAAGGTCGTCACGTACGAGTGGGTGCTCTTGCGTCTTCTCGAAGTCCTCGGGTGACGGGATCGGGGGAGTGGACGATCGCCGGGTCACCGTGACCGACTCCGGCTGTTGCGTGGTGTCTTTCTGCTCGGTGCTGGTCTTCGCGGACGGAGTGTCTGGCGAGTCGTCCGGGGTGCCGTGCCACTGGTCGACGGTGCCCGGCCAGGAGGCCGGCGCGGTCGGTGTCTGGGGGTCGGTGAAGAGCTGGTCGTCCTCCCCGGCGGCAGAGCTGCCCGCCAGCTGGTGCAGGCTCGGCGACCAGTTCGGTGGAAGGCGTACCCGACCGTTGCCCGAACCTTGGCGGAAGGCCAGCTGACCGTCGTCGGCCTGGCCGGATGCCGACGTCCCAGCGATTCCGTTGCTGCGTTCCCGACCGGTCTGCTGGGTGGGTGGGGATCCGGCCTGAGCTGATGGCTGCTGGCCGTTGCGGTGTGCCCGAGGTTGCGGCTGTGCCTGGGTGGCAGTGCCGGTCGCCTCCGGGTGCGCGCCGTCGGCCTCCGGCGTCTGCGGTCGGGGGCGGGTGCCCTGCCTCCAGCCCTCAGCCGGTCCGGCTCCGTCGTGGGAGACGGCGCCCGAGCGTGCGGACTCGGGTGTCCTCTCGGGAAGCGTACGGTCGCGTGGAAGCTCCAGTCGGCTGGAGGAGCTGGCACGCGTGCGAACGGGTTGGGTACGTGCGGGTATCCCCTCGATCATCACGGCGCCGAGCACGTACGACTGGTTCTGGGCGAGTAGCGCCATGCTCGACTGCAGCTCTCTGAACCTCGTCATCTTGCTCCCCGCGACGAGGATCATCGCGTCGCACAGGGTGGCGATCGCCTGCCCGTCGGCGCTGGTGATCGGCCGCCCGGACAGCATGACGACGTCGTACCACTCCCGCAACTGCCCGACGAGCGAGCGCATCTGGGGCGAGAGCAGCTGGTCCATCGTGTTGCGCCGTGGCGCACCGAAGGGCACGAGCACGGGCCCGCCATCTGGCTGGACGAGGACGTCCGCCAGCTCGATGCGCCCGGCGAGGAGGTCAGACAGGCCGGGCAGGGCGTGGTCGCCCGCGAGAAGCTGGCTGGCCACGCCGTCGGTGTCGACGAGCACGACGCTGAACCCGGCGCGGGCCAGTCCAGTGGCAAGGCCAGCAGCTTCCGGCGCCGACGAGATGCCGGTGGAGGCACCGGTCACGCCGATGGTCACCGGCGCGGAGTCGAGCGCGCCGACGACGGTGGTGCGCAGCTCGCGGTACGGCTCGGAAAGGTCCAGGCCGTACCGGCCCGCTCGGATGCCGAACCGCTGCGGCTCACGGATCACGCTGAGCAGCCGAAGGTTTGCTCGTTCGAGGTCTGCCGGGGACTGGATCCGGTCGTCGGCCCTGGTCCGCAGCAGCGCGACGAACAGCGCGAGCCCGAACCCCGCCAGACCACCCGCGGCGCCGCCGAGCACCGTGTTGGCGCCACCTCCGGTGAACGGCACTCTGGGCGGGTTGATCACCTCGCCGGAAGTGAGGTCGGTGGCGGTCAGCGTGCTGATCTCGGTTTCCAGGCTTGCGGCCTGAGAGGCCAGGGCGTCGAGGCGTTCGCTGAGGTAGGCGTGTTCGGTGCTGCCCTCCTCCGCCTCGCTCAGCTTGGCCTGGACGTCGCCGAGCTCGGTCACGATCTTGCCTTGCTGTCGGCGGATCTTGGCCAGCCGGCTGTCGAGCAGCGCCTTGGCCCGGTCACGGCGGTAGTCGAGGTACGCCTTGGCGAACGCCTGAGCCCCGCGCAGCGCCTCGGTGCGGCTCGGCATGGTGAGCGAGATCCGGAGCGTCTGCGCGTTGCTGGGGTGCTCGACGTCCAGACGCTGCAGCAGCTCGTCGGCAGAAAGCTGCGTGTCGATGCGCCGGCGGGCCTCGGCGGCGACCGCCTCGCTCTTGACGAGCTCGATCTCGGTCTCCAGGTTGACGAGGTCCGCGCCGCGACCGTCGGGCGCGTACGGGTTGCCTTCGAGCGGGCGGAGCATGATCGACGTGGTGGCGGTGTACTGGATGCCTTGCTGCAGAGCCACACCGACACCGGCGGCCACGCCGAGGACACCGAGGGTGACGAGCAGGGCGACGTGCCGTCGCATGGCGCTCGCCAGCAAGCCGGCTGGCGTGTAGCCGAGGGTCTCGACCATGACCTACTCCCACCCCCCCCTTCCTGGTCGCGCAGTGTGTCTGCCCGGTATGCGGCGATGGCCGGGACTATGGCGCGTGACCAGGCAGCGGATAAACAGTCTGGTATGTCGGGTCCCCGGCTGCAACAATCCGGATCACCAACGCTTCGCTCGTAACGCGCCGTGACCCTTCTTGCGACCCTCGGCCATCTACCCAGATTCCGGCCTATGTACGCATAGTGTGACAATCGTGGCTGACCGGACTTGACTTGGGGGCACTCGATGGTTGATCACGATCCCGCGCGGGAACCTGACGCCGCGGCACCGCGGCGCGTCCTCCTCGTCGGTTCGAACGGCGGCCACCTTGCGCAGTTGCTCGCCTTGCGTCCGTGGTGGGAGACCAGGGAGCGGGAATGGGTGACGTTCGCGACGCAGGACGCGACGTCTCGGCTGCGCGGGGAGACGGTGCACTGGGCGTACTTCCCGACGACTCGCAACGTCCCCAACCTGGTCCGGAACCTGTTCCTCGCCGTGCGGGTGCTTCGCCGCAACCGTCCCGACCTCGTCGTCTCGACCGGAGCCGGGGTTGCGTTCCCCTTCTTCGTGGTCGCTCGACTGCTCCGGATCCCGACCGTCTACCTGGAGGTCTACGACAGGATCGACAGCCGCACCCTCACCGGGCGGTTGTGCCGGCCGTTCACGACGCTCTTCTGCGTCCAGTGGGAGGAGCAGGCTCGCTTGTATCCGGGTGCCCACGTGGTCGGCCCGTTGCTGTGAAGGTGCAGCCGTTGCTGCGAAGGTAGGAGCCCGTAGGGACTCGGCGCGAGAGGGCACAGCATGCGACTGCTTGGCATCGTGGGGACGGACCACCATCGGTTCACGCGGTTCGTTCGGTGGATCGACGCGTGGAGCGCGGGCCAGTCCGGCGTGGAGTGTCTCATCCAGTACGGAACCGCCGACCCTCCGACCCATGCCCGGGGCGCTGCCTACCTCGACCACGACGAGCTGGAGGAGCAGATGGCGGCAGCGGACGTCATCGCCTGTCACGGCGGGCCCTCGACCATCCTCGAGGTCCGGCGTCGCGGCCTCGTGCCCATCGTCGTCCCGCGGTCTCCGCGCTTCGGCGAACACGTGGACGACCACCAGGAGCGGTTCGTCCGGCGCCTCGCCGACTCCGGTCTCGTCCTCGCGGCGCAGTCGGAGGGAGAGCTCGTGAGCCTGCTCGACAAGGCGGTCGCGGATCCGGACGTCGTGGCGATTCCCGCCGATGACACGGGAGGGCAGGGCGCACCCGAGGCGGTGATGCGCTTCGCCGAGCTCGTGTCCGGCCTCTTCGCCCCGCGCTCGACCCGTTGACGCGAACGGTCGACGGCTGGTGCTTCGCCGTCGACGGGTGATACGTCAGCGCAGACGTCAGATGCCGCGGCCGGTGCTGTTGGCGGCGGCCAACGCGCGCTCGGCCGATACCAGCCGTGAGGCGACGAGCACGGTGACGTAGGTACGCGGTTCCCGCCAGTTGAGCCGGAAGGCTCGCCAGGCTGTGCGGAGAGCGGCCCGGGACTGCCCGAGGGCGGCGTACGCGAACGCGCGCTGACCGTGGAGCCGGGCAAGGCCGGCGGCGTCGCGGCTCAGCACCGGATGCTTGGCGATGAGGTAGTCCAGGGCGTCGATGATGGTCTGCCACCGCCGGTTGAAGAACGACTGCCGCCCCCACATCACCCGCACCAGCGGCTGCTCCACCACCGCGATCGGGCCGGCCTGTGCGGCACGCAGCATCCAGTCGTAGTCCTCGCCATAGCTGCCCGGGATCTGCTCGTCGACGAGTCCGATCCGCTCACGCAGCGCGCTCGCGCGCACGAGCACAGTCGACGGGTGTGCCTCCATCACCCGACGCCGGGCGAGTGCGTCGAGCGAGAGGTCAGCCTGGCCTGGGACACGGACGACGCGGGTGTCGCCGTACTCGATCTCGATCCCCGAGACCACGACGTCTGCCGTGGTGGCGCGCAGTGCGGCGACCTGCTGGGTGAGCTTGCCCGGCAACCACTCGTCGTCGTCGTCGCAGAATGCGATGAGCTCACCGGTCGCGACGTCGATGCCGGAGTTTCGCGCCCCGGCAAGTCCGGGCGTCCGCACGTTCGCCACCGCTCGGACGCGACGCCTGGGATGCTCCGAAGCCTGCCGGCAGACGGATTCGTCGACCGGCTCCTGGTCGAAGACCACGACGCACTCGATCGGGCCGGGGTAGTCCTGGGCGAGGACGGCTGCCACCGCCCGGCGGACCAGCTCCTTGCGGTCCCTGGTGGCGATGACGACGGTGACCGCCGGGTGGACGTCCGAGTCGGGTGGCGGAGTGGCTGCGTCGTCTGTCACGGATCGGCTCCTTCGCACGTTGTGAGTTCTCGGTCGGCGCGCCGGCCGGGTCGGTCACGGACCGCCGGTCAGCGCGATCACACCGACGACGGGCGTCATACCGGCCGGACTGCCGTGGCTCGCCCGGATGGCACTGCTGGCTCGGATGGCACGGATGGTACGCACGAGCTCCCTCCGCGTCGTGCGGGCCAGCTGGACCGCGACGATGACGACGCCCTCGTACGCATGCGGTCCAGCGACAAGGCTCGTCGCTTCGACCTGCATATGGGGCGCGACGCGCCGGACGTACGTGGCGAGCTCTTCCCCAACCAGCTCGGTGCTGCACCTCACGAGCACCACAGGTTTGCCGTCGCACACCGAGTCGAGGCGCGCGGCCAGGCGTTGGCCGACCGCATCGGTCAGGCCGCGGTCGCCGTCGCGGATCGCTGCCACATCCACGACGGCGACGACGGGCAGCCCGCTGGCGTCTGCGATGTCGAGCGTGTCCTGGAGGACTCGTCGCCTGCGACGTCGCAGGTATCCCGCGGCAAGGCCTGCCCCGAACCCAGCCGCGAGGCCGGACACCGGCGCGACCTCGGCGTTGTGCCGTGTCGGCCGGTCGGGAAGGGTGGCGCGACGCACGATGGACGCCCGCTCGCTCGTGGTCGCGTCGACCTTGGCGATCGCATCGTCGATCCGCGCGATCTGCTCGCGTAGCTCTCCGCGCACCTCGGGACTGGACGGCAGGGTCGGCTGGTCAGTGGAATCGTCCGAGTCGTCTGCCGTGCTGCCTGAAAGGGGCTCCTCACCCTGGAGCACGTTCTGGAGGGTGACTCGCCGTTTGTTCAACGCGTCCCTCACCCGGTGGGCGTGGTCGGCGATCAGCGCGGAGCGCTGCCGTACGTACTCGTCGGCAACCGCCTGGGCGCCCGTGCGCGCCTGTGCTGCGGAATCGCCGACGAACTCGATGGAGAAGATGCGCGAGTTCGCCGGCACGCTGAGCCGTATCCGTTCGCGTACCTTCGCGGCCGTCCAGGCTTCCGGGGCGGTGGAATGCGTCGCTCGGGAAAGGCGTTCGGCGACTCGTCCGAGCACGAGGTCGGAGCGGATCAGCTCGGCCTCGGTGTCTTGCGTCCACGCTCGAGGCGGCGGCCCGGAGTCGTGCGCGCGCGTGTCGAGGCGGAGGTCGAGGTAGGCCGGTGTGGTGGGGGTGAGGACCGTGACGTGGGACACGTAGATCGGTGGGGTGAGCCATGTGACGCCGAGCCCGATCGCAAGTCCGGCAAGCGCCGTGAGGCCGGCGAGCTTCAGGTGACGTCGTACCAGCCGACGGTAGAGCGCGAGCTCGACGGTGGATGTCATGAGCGGACACGCAGGAGGTCGTCGAGCAGGTCGAGGAGCCAGGTCGTGCGGGCGACGAGGGGTGCGCCCCAGGGCGTGTCGCAGTCGATGCTGTAGCGGCGGGCGAGTTCCACGAGGTACGCCGCCCAGACAGCGCCCGGATCGTTGCCGGCGAAGCCGGTGGCCTGGCCAGGCAGCTGCCGCTCACCCCGGGCCAGCCGCAGGGTGTGGTCGCGGGCCTGCCGTTCCCCTCTGGATTGCAGCACCCTCTGCATCTCGAAGTGCGCGAGGTCGAACCCGAGCGGGACCCCGGCGGCACAGCGTTCGAGGTCCCAGAGCAGAACGCCGCCGCCGGACCAGGCCATGTTCCACGGTGTCCAGTCCCCGTGCCACAGACCCAGCGTCAGGTCGGTCGCGCCGTACCGGCTCTCCACGGCCGACACGATGCGCGCGAAGCGTTCGGATCGGGCGGGATGCCGCACGGCATCAGGCGTCGTGCGGACACGCCGCCAGAACGGGCTCTCGGCAAGTGCGCTGGACGACGTGCCGTGAAGCTCGGCGAGCTCGCGCATCGCCGCCACGGGCGCGCCGCGCCGGCCCGGACGTCCCGTCCCGCGACCGCTCCCGCGTGGTGGTGGGGCGGCGGCGAGGTCCTCGAGCACCAGCACCTCGAGCCCGCGCCACTGCCCGTGGTGGACGACCGCCGGAGTGCGGAACGTCGCGGGCTCGCGCCCGCCCGACGCCAGCATGCGCAGCGCCTCCGCTTCGGCGCGCACCAAGGCTCTGGTCACGTCGTTCGTGCCGAGCTTGACGAAGCCGAGCGTTCGGCCGCCCGGTGTGAGAGCGTGCAGCACCGGTTTACGGTTCGCGCGCGGAGGCCCGACGCCGAACGCGAAGACCGCTGTGGAGCCGAAGATCGTCGCGAGATGGTCTTCGAAGGACTCGTGGCGGGCTGGCTCGGCGAGCGCGTCCCTGGTCTGCCGTACGGTCAGCCGGCTGCCCACGACCGTGCCCGTGAGCCGGTACGCGGACGGCAGCCGCACCGCGTAGGCCAAGACGGTACGCAGGACGCGCTGGACGAAGCCGGAGCCGTGGCTGTGCTTGCGTAGGGCGTGTGCCACGACCGCGCCGGCGGCCGGCCCGTCCACCAACGGGACCGCAATGCGCGGCCGTCGCCGATCGGGGAGGACGAGATACTCCCGCAGCACCTCCCCCGCGGCCTCGTGTGCGGTTGCCTCGCTCGTGACGCCGTTGAGCTTCCCTGCTCGCCGATCCGAGACGCCCGTCGGATCGGGCCGACGGCTCCACTGACCGCTCTGGCTCGTGCCCACATGACCAGGTGCACGACGCCAGTCGGTCCGGGTGCCGTCGAGCGGGCGGCCCTCGGTCACGACGGTGCCCGGCCAGAGCATGCGCGCCGTGTCGCAGACGACATCCCATGTCGTCGCGGGAGCAGGCGCAGTTGCCTGGTCAGCTCGCGTGGTCACGATGGGCTCCTCACCGGGTCGCGTCGTGTGCCGGGCATCGACGCCTCGTCACGTGCGCCTCCAAGCCGTCCCCTTGGTACGCGCGCAGGTCGGTTCGGTGCTACGCGCGCCCGTACGCCTGCGGTCGCGGTCTCGGCGTCCGCCTGCCGGGCGAGCAGGCCGAGCGTGATCATGACTGTCGTCATGGGCGCGTCGAACGTGTCGTACACCAAGAGCTCGATTCCAAAGAAGACCAGCACACAGCCACCGGCGATGCCGAGCGGCGACGAGTCCCTCAGTGCTGCCACGAACCGGCGGGCGAAGAAGCCGAGGAAGAGCGCCAGCCCCACAAGACCCTGGGAGAAGACTACGAGCCACAGCTGACCCTGGGTGCCCATGGGCGGGACGGCGCACGCGGGGCAGTCCGGCGTGGCGCCGCCGGCAATCGACGTGAAGTTCCCGGCGACGTCGCGGGTCGACCCGAAACCGAGCACGGGTGAGGCCTCGAGCACGGCGCGCACGGTGAGCGCCGCGAGATCCGCCCTGCGGTCGTTGGAGTGCGGCGCGTTCAGTCGTTCGTACACCAACCTGCCGAGCGGGCTGAACGTCATGACGAGCGCGCCGACCACCACGCAGGCGACGATCGTCGGGAGCAGCCAGCCACCGCGCCCCCGATTCGGAGCCGTTCGCCCGCGGGAGTCCTGGGGTTGCCTCTTGCTCCGCTGCCTCCGCGAGCTCGTCTCGTCCTCACCGTCTGGCAGGTCGCCGCCCAGGGCCGCCAACCGCCAGACGAGGTAGCAAAGGCCCACTCCGAGGGCGAGCCACAGGCCGCGGTTGAGTGAGTAGACGGTCGGCACGAGCCCGGCGACGAGGACGAACGGTGCCAGCCAGCGGCGCGGTCCGGCGCCGCGGCCGAGCCAGGCCAGCAAGAAGAACGGCAGGTAGAGCGAGAAGTTCGCGCCCCAGGAGTTGGCGAACGCGAACGGCGCAATCGGTCGCGCGGTCTCGTACCCGAGGACGTTCTGGACGTCGGCGGCCGCCGGGTGGACCATCTGGTTGACGAACCCGTTGGACGCAAGGCGCTGCGGCAGCAGCATCTCCATCAGGGACGTGAACGAGAATCCCGGTGCGACGACACCGAGCATGCCTCCGCAGACGGTCACCACGAACATGAAGCCGAGCAGCCGCACCACCCTGCGCGTCGGCAGATCCCGCTCGGGCGTGTTGAGGACGTAGAGCAGGATGACGGTGGCCGCGATGTACATCGAGGCGCGGTAGCCGAAGACGAGCAGTCGCTCCAAACCGCCACCGGGCACCGCGCCTGGCGCATCGACCCAGAGCATCGCCGCGCTTGCGAGCATCCACCCGAGGAAGCCGAGCCAGAGACCGAAGCCACGGGGTGCACGCAGCCCTCGGCGGGTCATGAGCTCGATCGCCAGGGGAATGGCGAAGCCCACGAAGACGAAGTTCGCCACGCCGAGCGCCCACCAGAGCGGGAACCCGTAGAACAGCGCCATGAGGGGCCAGCCGACCGGCAGGATGCGAGGCGTGCCGCCGCGATGGACCGGGCCACGACGACCAGGCACCAGAGCATTCCGGACCGCCCTGAAGGCTTTGGCCGGTGCGCTGCCGATGATTTCGGCCCTCCCGCTTCGCCGCGGAATTGTTGCTCTCGGTACAGACACTGTCACTTTCGGTTTCATTAGGCCGGCTGGTGGCGAATAACAAGGTCAAGACTCGGTCGCGGATCGGCCCCCCAACTTGCACCTCATGGTCATCGGCCGGCAGGATGCTCTACGCATTTTGCACTGCATTTGCAGTTCGCCCCCATAGGTCTGCCAGTCGCTTCCGAGCCGAGGCGTGCCTTCATGACTTTCGAGGGTCGCGCCAGGACCCGGACGCGACGTGCGCTTTCGCGGGAGTTACGTTGCCTATGCGTCGGTTGAGCGTCGCAGTCACCGCTGTCTGTGTCGCAGTTTCGACGGTTCTCAGCTCCTCTCCTGCCTTCGCGGTCCAGACCGCCCAGTCGAGGGTCGTGAGTGCTGATCCCGTGAACTGGACTCCGCACATTCTCGACGGTCACGTCAAGGCCATCGTGCAGGCCGGCGACACCGTCATCGTGGGCGGTGCGTTCACCCAGGTGAGCTCCGCCGACGGGAACACCATCTACAACCGGTCCAACATCGTGGCCTTCAACGCCACGACGGGCGCGGTCAGCACGACCTTCGTCCCGCAGGTCGACGACGAGGTGACCTCGCTGGCTCTCGCCCCTGACGGCAAGTCGGTGTTCATCGGCGGCTTCTTCGACACCGTCAACGGCCAGCCGAGAAAGAGCCTGGCCAAGCTCAACCTGTCGGATGGGCAGCTCACCTCCGGGTTCACGACCCCGAAGCTCACCGGGCGCGTCAAGGACCTCAAGCTCGTGAAGGGTCGACTGTGGGTCGCTGGCACCTTTACCCACGTCGCGGGCAAGGCGATCCCGGCTCTTGCGACGCTCAACCCGAGCACCGGTGCCGTCGACACCTTCCAAAGCGTGCTCTTCGAAGGTCCGCGGACCAACGGGACCCTGCAGGTGCTCAAGATCGACGCCACGCCGGACGGCACGCGGCTGGTCGCGATCGGTGACTTCGTGCGGGTCGGTGGCGAGCCTCGGGAGCAGATCGCGATGCTCGACATCGGCGGGTCCAAGGCCACCGTCGCCAACTGGCGCACCAGGTTCTACGAGGCGACGTGCAGCTCGTCGTTCCCCACCTACATGCGTGACGTCGACATCTCGCCGGACGGCTCGTACTTCGTCGTCGTCACGACCGGCGGGTACGGCGGCGGTCCGCCGAAGCCCTGCGACACCTCCGCGCGTTTCCAGACCGGTGTGAGCGGCACGGACATCGCTCCGGTGTGGGTCGCCTACACAGGTGGCGACACGCACTACTCGGTCGCGGTGACCGGAACGGCGGTCTACGTCGGCGGGCACTTCCGCTGGCAGAACAACCCCCATGGTCCGGCCGACACCGCCGGGCCGGGCGCGGTGGAGCGCAGCGGCATCGCCGCCCTCGATCCGGTCAACGGCATGCCGCTGCGGTGGAACCCAGGGCGGACCCGCGGCGTCGGTGTCTTCGACATGCTGGCGACGAGTACGGGACTGTGGGTCGGAAGCGACACCGACCGGATCGGCAACTTCGAGTACCACGGGCGCATCGCGTACTTCCCGCTGGCCGGTGGGACGACCGTGCCGCGCCCGGCGACGGCGAGCCTGCCGACCGACGTCTACCTGGTCCCGACCGGCACCAACCCGGTTCCGCGGAAGCGCTCCTTCGACGGGACGCACGTCGGCAGCACGACGACGGCGCCCGCGGGCAACCTGGCGTGGAGCAACGTCCGCTCCGCGTTCATGCTCGGTGACGAGCTCTTCATCGCCTGGAACGACGGTACGTTCAATCGACGGTCGTTCGACGGCTCGGCGTACGGCAGCCCGACGACCATCGATGCCTCCGACCAGTTGGTGAGGGACTCGGCGTGGCACGCCGACGTCGCCGCGGCGACCGGGATGTTCTTCCTCGACGGGAAGATCTACTACACGCGTTCCGGGTCGAGCACGCTGTACGCGCGCTACTACACGCGCGAGAGCGACACCGTGGGTGCGCAGCGGTTCAGCGTGAGCGGAAGCCTGACCGGGCTCAGCTTCGGTGCCGTGAGCGGCATGTTCTACGCCGACGGCAAGCTCTACGTGGCGTCGTCTGCCGACGGCAACCTGCGGCGGGTCGACTTCACCGACGGCAAGCCGGTGCCCGGCACCGTCGCGGTGGTGAGCGGACCGACCGTCGACGGGAACGACTGGCGGGCACGCACGGTCTTCCCGTTCGTCGACCCCGAGGCGGGCGCCGGGAGTCCGCCGACGGCGGAGCTCTCGTACACCTGCCAAGGGCTCACGTGCACGTTCAGCTCGGTCGGCTCGACCGACGAGGACGGGACGATCACGTCGTACAAGTGGACGTTCGGTGACGGCGCGACCGCGACCAGCGCGGCCCCGACCCACACGTACGACCAGCCCGGGACCTACACGGTGACGCTGACCGTGACCGACAACTCCGGCAAGACCGGCACCAAGAGCGCGGAGATCACGGTCACCGACGCGACGGAGCTCGCGGCGAAGTTCAGCGTCTCCTGCGAGGGCCTGGAGTGCTCGGTGGACGGCCGCAGCTCCACAGACCCGAGCGGCGGCATCACGTCGTACGAATGGACGTTCGGCGACGGCGCCACGGCGACCGGTGCGACCGCATCGCACACGTACGCCCTCCCCGGCCGCTACCCGATCACGCTCACCGTGACCGGCCACGACGGTCAGACGGCGGAGCTCACGCAGCACGTCAGCGTGGCGGCGCCGACGTCCAGCGTCCGCTTCGTCGCCCAGGCGGGCAGCAACCGCAACGCCACGACCCACCGGGTGACCATCCCCACCGACGTGGCGGCCGGTGACCGACTCCTGCTGTTCTTCTCGGTCAACTCCACGCAGGTCACCGTCTCGGGGCCGAGTGGCGTCACCGGGTGGACCAGTGTCGGCACCAAGGCGGATTCGGGAATGGTGACCCACGTGTGGCAGAAGGAGGCGTCGCCGACCGACGCCGGGTCGACCGTGGAGATCACCTTGTCGGGCTACGCCAAGGCCGATATGGCCGTGGTCGCCTACCGCGGCCCGGACGTCACCGTGCGGGCGCACCAGGCAGTCGTCGAGTCCACCTCACGTCCTGACCACACGACGCCTACCGTGCAGGGTGTCGACGGTGGGTGGCTCGTGAGCTACTGGGCTGACAAGTCGTCGGCCACGACGAGCTGGACCGCGCCAGCCGGCGAGGTGATCCGACGCACTGAGGCAGGAACTGGCAGCGGTCGGATCACCGTGCTGCTGACCGACGGTGGTTCGGCGGCTGGCACCGGCACGAAGGGCGGACTCACGGCGACTGCCGACGCGGCGAGTGGGAACGCCACGATGTGGTCGATCGTGATTGGACCCGGGGGATGATGACGCTCGACAATGACCACGTAACGCCGGCCATTGCCACAAGACAGAGGCCTGTAAGCCCAGGACAGGTACGAACCGCCTTGTGGAGAAAGGGCCGGGCGGTTGTCGTGGCCCTGATGCTGGCCTCATGCCTCAGCGCGACGACCTCGTGCGCGCTGCTCGAGTACTGGGGTGACGGTGGGGTTGGAGCCTCCGCCGGGTCCGGGGGTGGCGCCGCAGACTACAAGTCCGGCGCCACCGACGAGTTCTCCGAGCGTACGGTCAGCAACCAGAGCACCGCGTCGGCCCGGCTGGTCGAGCTGAAGGCGAAGCGTGGCGACGACACCGAGACCGTGACGTTCACCTTCGCCGACACCGAGGTCCTGCCGAAGTACCGCGTCCACTACGTCGACGCGCTGCGCAGCCATCCCGAGGACGACCCGCTTCCGCTCGCCGGCAACGCGGTGCTGCAGGTCGAGTTCCGGCTGACCAACCCCAACACCGACAACCGCATGGCCGTGCAACCCAACATCAACCTGGATCAGCCCCAGATCAAGCAGGTCCTGCTGGCACGCAACGTCGGCGGGAGCCTTATCTTCGGGATTGGTCTGGAAAACCGCGCGGCGTTCCGAGTGCAGGAGCTATCGGAGCCGAGCCGGTTGGTGGTGGAGGTGCAGACGAGTTGAGCGAAGGGCGCGACAGCAGTCTGCGGTCGGCGGCGCCCCCGTGGGTGAAGGCGTCGGGGCGTGCCGTGGCCCACACGATCGGTCGCTACACGTCGAACGGGCGGTTGGTGCCCAGCTTCCTCGTGATCGGTGGACAGCGATGTGGCACGACGTCACTGCACCGAGCGTTGATCGCGCACCCTGTCGTCGCCGGCCCGATCCTGCACAAGGGGGTCAACTACTTCGACCTCAACTACCACCGTGGTCCCGCGTGGTATCGCGCCCACTTCCCGCTGCTCTCGACGGCCAGGCGGCGCGCCGGCAACTGGTCGGTGGGATCAGGTGAGCCGCAGGCGATGGAGTCGTGCGGCTACTACCTCTACCACCCCTTGGCGTTGCCCAGGATCGCCCGAGACCTCCCGGGGGTCCGGTTGATCATCATGATCCGGGACCCGGTCGAGCGGGCGTACTCGGCGCACAAGCACGAGGTCGCGCGTGGCTTCGAGACCGAGAGCTTCGAGCGGGCGCTCGAGCTGGAGGAGGAGCGGCTGGCCGGGGAGGAGGAGCGGCTGGCGAGCGACCCCCACTACCAGAGTCACTCGCACCGGCACCACGCCTACCTCGCCCGCGGTCGCTACGTCGAGCAGCTGGAGCGGGTCTTCGGACTTTTCAGTCGGGAGAACGTCCTCATCATCGAGAGCGAGAACTTCTTCGCCAATCCGGCCGAGGTCTACGACCAGGTACTCGACTTCCTGGGCCTGCCGTCGTGGGTGCCCTCGTCCTTCGGCCGCTACAACGCCCGTCCGAGCGCGCCGATGCCCGAGTCGCTGCGCAAGCAGCTCGACGAGTACTTCCTCCCGTACGACGAGAAGCTCGCCAAGCTGCTCGGTCACACGCCTGCTTGGCGCCGCTGAGCCCGGCGGTGCTCAGCTGTCCCCGCGCTCGGACGGGATGTGGTCGTCCAGCGCTTGACGCAGCTGGGCGATCGCCCGGTGCGCATGCGCCTTCACCGTCCCCACGGCACAGCCCAGGACCGCGGCGGTCTCCGGCTCCGTCAGGTCCTCGTAGTACCGCAGCACGATGACCGCCCGCTGCCGCTTGGGCAGGGCCTGCACGCACCTCCACACCCGGGCGCGCTCATCCACCTGGTCGGTGCCTGCCGGCACGCCGAGGTCGGGTAGCTCGGTGCCGCTCAGGTGCTCCTCGCGCCGGTACCGCTGCCGCCACCACGACATGGCGGTCGTGACGAGGGTCTTCCGTACGTACGCATCGACTGCCTGCCGGCTACGGATCCGGTCCCATGACACGTACACCTTGGCGAGCGCGGTCTGGAGGACGTCCTCGGCGTGCCCGTGGTCACCGGTGAGCTGGTACGCCGTGCGCAGGAGCGCGGGCGCGCGGCGGCGTACGAACTCGGTGAACTCGCCCCCGTCACCACTGGCCTCGGCGGCGTCACCGGCACGCCGGTCCTGAGCGGTCGAAGCGACGCGTCGGACAGGCTCCAGGATGGCTCCGTCCAGAGGAGGGTGCGTGGTGACGTCGTGGTCGAGGAAAGACGAGGTGGGGCGAACGAGTACGTCCTCGGTGGTCGGCATCCCCGGTTTCCCTTTCGTCTGTCGACTACCGGGGATCGTGGCGACCGACCATGTACTCGACCTGTACTCAGCCTTTACTGGCGTGCGCACCGCCTGTGCCGGACCTGTGTGGCGTGCGTGGCTCGACAAGACTCGGCGAGACCCGACAACAGGAAGGACGCCTGGCGGGCGCGGACAGTTGACAGCCGATCCGGCGACAGCACGTTTCGGACGCCGAACGACCCCTACCACCACGGATCGACGGGCGGCGCATCACCCGAGAGCTCGGGGAATCGTCTCGTTCAGGTCAACTCGAGCGAGCCCGCCCGTCGGGACAGGCGTTCGACCTGGCGAAACGCGGCGACACCCAGGGCCGGCAGCACCACCGCGAACCCGAGCAGCGGGAGGAGATCGCGCCACACGTCGGCCAGCGTGGCGTCTGCCGTGATCGCCTCGACCAACGAGGAGATGCCGTACCCGAACGGCAGCAGCCGAGCGGGCACCCGCAGCCAGTCCGGGAGCGCGGCGACGGGGTACGCCGTGCCGGCCATCAGCATGATCGGCGGGAACACCAGGTTCGAGACCTGGTTGGCGTTGCGGATGGCGATGCCGATCGCTCCGACCACCATGGCGAACCCCCACATGCACGAGCCGAAGAGCACCAAGGTGACGAGCAAGGTCAGCGGGTTCATCTGCAGGGTGAGCCCGAAGGCGATCACCCCGACGCCCAGGGTGAGCAGCGCGCAGACCAGTGCCTCGGCGACCGCGAAGAGCTGGAAGCCGCCGAGCCAGGCGTAACGAGAGCACGGGGTCAGCAGGAGCGTGCCGAGCGTGCCGCGACCGCGCTCGACGTCGAGCAGCTCGCTCGCGCTGAAGATCATGCCGAACAGCAGCGCAAGGCAAGCGCTGCCCACGATCGCGTAGTCGAGCAGGGCGCGGTTGTCGCTGTAGACCAGGCCGACGATGAGCAGGTTGAAGACCGGGACCATCATCCACACGAGGACGTAGAAGAACGGACCTGTGGTGAGGATCTTCGTACGCCCGGCGGCGAGGGCGGATTCGAGCACGATTCGAGCGGTCATCTGGGCCTCCGCGGCGTCATAGCAGGTCGAGGGTGGCGCGCTTGCGCAGCGCGTTGTCCGTGTGGTTCAGCGACCAGATGCCGGCGACCAGGAACCCGAGGCTCGTGAGTGCCGTCGCAAGCATCGAGTGGGAGACGTCGGCGAGGGACGATCCGGCCAGCGTCACCGCCCGCAGCGCGTCCACCGCGTGGGCCAACGGGATGGCGTCGGAGACGACGTGTAGCCAGTCCGGCAGCACGGTCCGGGGGACGAAGAAGCCGGCCAGGAGCCAGGTGGGTACCTGCAGGAAGTTGGACATGGCGTTGGACTGCCGGGAGAGGATGAAGAGCCCGGCGAAGCCGACGCCGACGCACATCGTGCTGGCGTACAACGCGACCAGACACACGACCGCCGCAAGCGGGTCGGCGACGTCGAAGCGGGCACCGAGGAGTGCGCCGACCACCAGGCAGCTCGCGACACCGGTGAACCCCCAGACCACCCGCCCGAGGCCGTAGCCCACGACGACCGCGCCGGTTCGCGCTGGTGCGGCGAACGTCGTGCCGATCGTGCCGTTGTAGATCTCGGACTGCAGAGCGTTCCCGCTGCCCCAGATCGTGCAGTCCCACGCCATGACGGCCAGGATGCCGATGACCAGGAAGCCCACGACGTCCTCGGTGGGCACGGTGCGCTGGCCGGAGATGTCGTACGCGAGGACGAACGTGATGAGCCACATCACCGGCGTGAGCGGAGCCCGAAGCAACATGATGGGATGCGAGGCCAGCTGCAGCAGGCCGATCCGTGCGGCGGCCAGGATGACGCGCCCGTCGGCGTAGAGCCGCGCGGACCACGTGGCTCCGCCGAGGCGCTTGTCCGCGGTCTGAGCTGTCATGACTCGTCCTCCTCGAACTCGCGCCCGGTGGCGGCAAGGAAGGCGTCCTCCAGCGTGGGCTCGCGGACGTCGATCGCGCGTACGCCCGCGCCCAGGTCGTGCAGCACGGCGAGCGCCCGGTCGAGGGCGGCTGTCGTGTCGGTGCATCGCAGCGTGAGGGCGTCGGCGGACGCGTCGAGGCGTACGTGCGTGACGGCGGGCACCGCCTCGAGGCGCCGGTGCACCAGGGCCTGCTGGTGGTCGTGGCCGTCGAACGGCTCGGCCAGCCTGACCACGACCTGACGGTCGACCTCTGCTCGAGCCTTCAGCTCGTCCGGGGTTCCTCGCGCGACGATGAGCCCGTGGTCGACGATGGCCAGCTCGTCGCAGAGCTGGTCGGCCTCGTGCATGTCGTGGGTGGTGAGCAGGACGGTGTGCTTGGGCACGAGGTCGGCGATCAGCTGGCGAAGGTCGATCGCGGCCGCCGGGTCGAGGCCGATCGTGGGCTCGTCGAGGATCACGACGGCCGGCTCGTGGAGCAGCGTCTTGGCGACGTGCAGACGCTGTTTCATGCCGCGTGAGAAGCTCTCGACCCGTTCGTCGGCGCGGTCGGTGAGCTTCACGCGCTCGAGCAACTCCGCGGAGCGTCGGGCGATGGAGCGGGTGTCCATGCCGTAGAGCCGACCGAAGTACCGCAGGTTCTCGCGTGCCGACAGTTGGTTGTACAGGCCCTTGTCGCCGCCGAACAGTACGCCGAGCGCCTTGCGCACGGCGTACTCCTCGCGTACGACGTCGTGACCCTCGATGCGCGCGTAGCCACCGGTCGGGATCAGGAGTGTCGACAACATCTTGATGGTCGTCGTCTTGCCGGCGCCGTTCGGCCCGAGCATCCCGAAGATGGTGCCGCGCGGTACGTCGAAGCTCACGCCGCGGACCGCCTCGACGAGCTCGGACGAGCGGAACCAGCCCTTGCGCTTGCGGTAGGTGCGGCGCAGGTCGCGGACGGTGATGCTGAGGTCGTCCTGGGAAGGCCGCATCGCCGCGACCGGCTCGGTCAGATTCTGGGTCATGGCGGGTGCCTTTCGTTCGGTCATGTCGACCAGGTGAAGCCGGGTACGACGGGCGGACGGTTGACCTGCACGATGACGTCGGTGACGTGTCGGGCGAGATCCCGCCACCAGGTGGCGGGCAGAGCGCCCGACGGGGTGGCATCGCCGCGTGGAGCCGCCGTGGCCCGGGCTGTGCTCGCCCGAGGCTCGGCCATGATGCGGTGCTGCATGGCGTCGAGCTCGGCGGCCGGCAGGCGGACCGCCTGCGCCCACATCTCGAGCGCCTGCTCCACGTTCTCGAACGCCGGCGGGATCGGCGTCTCACGCTGTGGTCTCTCGGTCGGGTCGGTCATCGTCCTACCTCCATGCCGGGTTCCGGCGGGATGGCGAGCTGTGCGGCAAGCGCCTGGCGGGCTCGCGCGAGCTTGTAGCGGATGGTCCCCGCAGGCTGGCCGAGGGCTTCGCCGATCTGGGCGCTGGTGAGCTCGCCCACGACATGCATCGCGAGGATCACGCGGAGCTCCTCGGGCAGCGAGCGCACCGCTCGGGTGACGGCATTCAGCAGCTCGGCGCTCTCGGCTCGGGTGTGCGGCTCGTCGGGCGGTGGCGCGGTGTGCGTCACGAGTGAGGCCAGGGCCTGGGTCGTCGCCCTTCGGGTCGCACGAGAGCGGTACGCATCGGTGACGAGGTTTCGGGCCACCGTGAAGATCCACGCGTGTCTTCGGTGCGTCGGCAGGGAGCGGACCTCGTCGAGGTTGCGCCACACCCGCAGGAAGACGTCCTGGAGGAGGTCCCGGGCGGCTTCGGGGTCGCCGAGCCGTCCGAGAAGGTAGGCGTACACACCGGGCTGATGCGTCCGGAAGATCTCACTGAAGACTGACTCGGCGGTGGCGGCACCGTCAGCCGGCGTCGGCATCGTCGGCCACCTTGAACTCGCCGTACTTCGCGGTGGTGAGAAGCTGCAGCACTGGAATCAACCGCTTGGGCGCGGTGAGATCGCCGACGAGCGTGATCTCCGTGATCTTCTCGCGGAGCAGGTCGGGTGGCACGTCGTCGTCGATGCGAACCGATCCCACCAGCGCGATGGCGATCGGCTCGTCCAGCAGTTCGAAGAACGCCTTGCTGAACGTCTGGTCGCCGGTGAAGAACCTCGGCCGACCGTCGTACCACGCAAGCTGGCCGCTTCCGGTGAGCACCGGTGCGAGCACCGCCTCGCTCTCGCGGGGGAGTACGAGCAAACCGGAGTAGATGAGCTTCTGGAAGCCGACCTCGCGCACCGGATCGGTCACGATCACCCGGCCGGCGACCATGAGGACGTCGTCCGGCGTCCCCCCTCGGTTGGCGAGGCTTTCACCGCCCAACGTCTGCTCGCCGGTGAGGGACCGGAAGTCCTGCCCCTCGGCGGGCCTGTAATAGACGACCGCGCCCGTCGTCCTGGTGAGCGCGGGGCCGAGCGCCGCTTCGCTGCCACGCGGTGCGAGGACCAGCCCGGTCACGATGATCTCGCGATAGCCGACCCTGGTGACCGGGCTCGTGATGATGAGAGCACCGATCACGACGAGGATCTCGTTGCTGCCCGGATCGGCCAACCCGTCGCCGCCGACCGTCAGGGCTCCGCTGTGCACGTTCAGATGCGCGTCGGTCGGGACGGGGATGACGACGCCGACGTCTTTCATCGGGATGCGGGCGAGCGCTCCGCTCAGGTTCTCCGGGATGATGATCGCGCCGACGTCGCTGATGCTGGAGATCCGGTCGAGCTCCTCGGCCCAGGTGACATGGGAGAGATCGAGCATGCCGACGCCCCTGATCGCACCACTCATCGGTTGTTCTGCCATGGTTGGTTCCTCTCGCGGTCGGCTGAGCGTCCGTCCATAACTCAAAGACGGAGGACCGACCCGGGTGTTGGCGGCAATCGCGTCGATTGTGACGATCACAGGCGCTCAGCCTGCGGCGTTTGGGGGAATTCCTCCCGGCCTGGCTGCCTCGTGACCAAGCGACTCCACGAGGGGCTCACGAGCCGACCCTCGGTGCCCTACGGGCCCACTCGGAACGGAAGGCCGGATTGTCCGTGCGGCACGCTAGCCTTGGTGGGGCACCCCGGTACGCATGGCGAATCGGGGCGTTCACGCGTGCCGCCAAACTGGCGCGTCGTTCAACCTCTCGTCAACTCAAGGACCACATGAGCCTCACCGGACTCATCTCGCCCGTCGCAACCGATCCTGCGATCTCGGCTGCCGTCGAGGCAGCCAGGGCCAGCGTGGCCAGACCGCTCGATCTCACCGCTCCCAAGGCGGTGCAGCCGTTCGCCGTGGCGGCTCTTGCCGCGTCCGAAGACCACGGTGGGGCTGACCGGCCGGTGCTCGCCGTGACTGCCACCGGCCGCGAGGCTGAAGACCTCACCGCAATGTTGCAGAGCTTGCTGGGCGACCCCACGGCAGTCGCCTACTACCCCGCCTGGGAGACCCTCCCGCACGAGCGCCTCTCTCCGCGCTCGGACACCGTGGGCCGCCGGCTTGCCGTACTCCGTCGTCTCGTGCACCCCACGGCCGAGGCGCCCCGCCCGAAGGTCGTCGTCGCGCCGGTCCGCAGCGTGCTGCAGCCTCAGGTGAAGGGCTTGGCCGACCTCGAGCCGGTCTCACTGCACGTCGGCGACCCGATCGACTTGGAGGAGCTGGTACGAAGGCTCGCGGCCGCGGCCTACCACCGGGTCGATCTCGTGGAGCGGCGCGGTGAGTTCGCCGTCCGCGGCGGCATCGTCGACGTCTTTCCGCCAACCGAGGAGCACCCGCTCCGGGTGGAGTTCTTCGGCGACGAGGTCGAGGAGATCCGAACGTTCAAGGTCGCCGACCAGCGTTCGCTCGGCACGGCGCAGTCGCTCTACGCCCCACCCTGTCGTGAGCTTCTGCTGACGGAGGAGGTCCGGGAGCGGGCCGCCCAGCTGGCGGACGCGCATCCGGAGCTCGCCGAGCTGTTCGAGAAGCTTGCTCACGGGCACGCGGTCGAGGGCATGGAGTCGCTCGCGCCCGTGCTGGTCGACGAGATGGAGCTGCTGGTCGACCTGCTGCCCCGCGACACGCATGTCGTGGTGTGCGATCCGGAGCGGGTTCGCAGCCGTGCCCACGACCTGGTCGCCACCAGCCAGGAGTTCCTCGAGGCCAGCTGGGCGGCAGCCGCTGGTGGGGGACAGGCACCCATCGACCTGGGTGCTGCGGCCTATCGCAGCCTGGCCGACATTCGTACGCATGCGATGGCGAGTGGTCTCGCCTGGTGGAGCATCTCGCCGTTCGCCCTGGACTCCGCGGCTGACGGCGAGTCGAACGGACCCGTGCGCACCGAGACCGGCGAGCTGGTCCAGATCGACGTCGACGTCGAGGCGGGTGCGGTCGAGTCGTACGCCGTCGACGCGCATGCCGCGAGTGCCTACCACGGCGACACGGCCGCCCTCGTGTCGGACGTCCACAAGTGGATCAGCGACAGCTGGCGGATCGTCTTCGTCACCGAGGGTCCGGGACCCGCGCAGCGGCTGGTCGAGGTGCTGCGCGGTCACGAGCTCGCCGCGCGGTTCGACGAGTCGCTCGACTTCGTTCCCGAGCCGGCGCTGGTGCACGTCTCGTGTGGTCGCCTCGACCACGGGTTCATTGCGCCTCAGGCCAAGCTCGCGATCCTCGCCGAGGCCGACCTGCACGCCCGCGCCGGCATCTCGACGAGGGACATGCGGAAGATGCCGACCAGGCGTCGCCGCACCATCGATCCACTGGAGCTGCGTCCGGGGGACTACGTCGTGCACGACCAGCACGGTGTCGGCCGGTTCGTGGAGATGATGGAGCGCACGGTTGGTACGGGCCAGCAACGCACCACGCGCGAATACCTCGTCATCGAGTACGCATCCTCCAAGCGTGGTCAGCCCGGCGACCGGCTCTTCGTACCCACCGACCAGCTCGACATGGTCACCCGCTACGTGGGCGGCGAGCAGCCGACCTTGGACCGGCTGGGCGGCTCGGACTGGTCGAAGCGCAAGAACCGCGCGCGCAAGGCGGTGCGGGAGATCGCGGCCGAGCTCATCAAGTTGTACGCCGCTCGGCAGGCGACCAAGGGCCACGCGTTCAGTCCCGACACGCCGTGGCAACGCGAGCTCGAGGATGCGTTCCCGTACGTCGAGACCCCCGACCAGCTCGCCACCATCGACGATGTCAAGAGGGACATGGAAAAGCCGATCCCGATGGACCGGCTGATCTGTGGCGACGTGGGATACGGCAAGACCGAGATCGCCGTGCGCGCGGCGTTCAAGGCGGTGCAGGACGGCAAGCAGGTAGCGGTTCTCGTCCCGACCACGTTGCTCGTCCAGCAGCACCTGTCGACGTTCTCCGAGCGCTTTGCGCCGTTCCCGGTGACCGTGCGGGCGTTCTCGCGTTTCCAGTCCGACCGTGAGGCGCGCGAGACCATGGCGGGACTTGCGACGGGAACCGTCGACGTCGTGATCGGTACGCATCGCCTGCTCGGCGACGACGTGCGGTTCAAGGACCTGGGCCTCCTCGTCGTCGACGAGGAGCAGCGGTTCGGCGTCGAGCACAAGGAGAAGCTGAAGAAGCTGCGGGCGAGTGTCGACGTGCTCACCATGTCGGCGACGCCGATCCCACGCACGTTGGAGATGGCGATCACCGGGATCCGCGAGATGTCGACCATCATGACGCCGCCGGAGGAACGCCATCCCGTGTTGACGTACGTCGGAGCCTACGACGAACGTCAGGTTGCCGCAGCGATCCGGCGAGAGCTGCTCCGCGAAGGCCAGGTCTTCTACGTCCACAACCGGGTCAGCACGATCGAGAAGACCGCGGCGCGGCTCAAGCAGCTCGTGCCCGAAGCCAGGATCATCGTGGGTCATGGGCAGATGCCCGAGCACCAGCTCGAGCAAGTCATGCTCGACTTCTGGGAGAAGCGGGCCGACGTGTTGGTGTGCACGACGATCGTCGAAGCAGGCTTGGACATCTCCAACGCCAACACGCTCATCATGGAGCGCGCCGACCTGTTCGGGTTGTCGCAGCTGCACCAGATGCGTGGCCGGGTGGGCCGTGGACGGGAGCGCGCGTACGCGTACTTCCTCTATCCACCCGACCGCCCACTGACCGAGACGGCACACGAACGCCTTGCCACACTGGCTCAGAACTCCGAGCTCGGTGCCGGTATGGCCGTGGCACTGAAGGACCTCGAGATCCGTGGTGCCGGAAATCTCCTGGGTGGTGAGCAGTCCGGTCACATCGCCGAGGTCGGCTTCGACTTGTACGTACGACTGGTCGGCGAGGCTGTCGCGGAGTTCCGCGGTGAAGGCGAGGCCGAAGAGGCCGACGTGAAGGTGGAGCTCCCGATCGATGCGCACTTGCCGCACGACTACGTGGACAGCCAACGGCTGCGTTTGGAGATGTACCAGCGGTTGGCGGCGGTTCGCGATCTCGACGAGCTGGAGCAGGTCGCCGAGGAACTCAACGACCGTTACGGGACGCCACCGCGGCCGGTGGAGAACCTGCTCGAGGTGGCGAGATTCCGTCTGCACGCCAAGCGGGCCGGCCTTCGCGAGGTGACGCTGCAAGGCAACCAGGTGCGCTTCGCACCGGTGGACCTGCGGGAGAGCCAGCGGCTTCGGATGTCGCGACTGTATCCGCGCTCGGTGTTCAAGCCGCAGCTCGGGACCATGCTGGTGCCACGGCCGACGACAGCGCCGGTGGGCGGGCAACCCTTGCGTGACGTGGAGCTTCTGCACTGGGCGCGCGACGTCATCGACGCCGTGCTTCTCGAGCCGGTCGCTGCGTGATTTTCGGGCGAGAGCGCGATCGCGTACGGAAAGCGACGAGCTACCGTGCGTCGCGATTTGCCTGTAATCTGCCCGGTTTCACTACAAACTGTGACTGATCGACTCGGCTGGGCGATCCGCTATGGTTACACCTGATTTCGGGGGGTTGTAGGCGATAACGGGAAATCGTCCACGAGCAGGAGTGCGTATGCTGCCCGACAACTCACCGGCCAGTGGCGGATCGCAGGGCGACGGTGCTGCGAGACAGCGTCCCGGTCGGCACAAGGCGTCGCGGCGCGAGCGTCGTCAGCTTCAGCGGTCCACCGGCTATGCCGGTGACTCCAGCCAGGCCGCTCCCGCACATCGTGGTGCCGCCCCCATGGCGGTCGCCGCGGCAGGCGTGATGAGTGTCGGTGCCGTTGCGGCGGGTGCCGGCTACTTCCTCTTCGTACCGCCCGGCACACCCACGGCATCGGATCAGCCGGCCAGTCCGGCTGGTGCTGGTGAGCTCCGGAACGGCATCTCGTCGTGGAAGGCCGACGGCACCCGGCTGACGAGCAGCAAGCAGTACGCGCCCAGCTCGGCGACCCCCGGTGACACGTCCAGCAGCGCTTCACCGAGCGCACCACAGCCGGATGCACAGGAGAAGCGCACCGGGAAACCGTCACCACGGCCGTCGCCGGTGCGCCAGTTCACCGTCGAGCGGGACGACAGCTCGGGTCGTACCGTTGCCCGCCCGAGCCCCACGGTCACTGCGAGCCCGAGTCCGTCGGAGTCGACGGCGCCTTCGCCGGACCCCTCGCCGACCCAGACCGCTCCGACCCAGACCGCGACTGCGCCACAGCCGTCGCCGTCTGAGTCCGAACCGACCTCGACCCCGACTCCAACTCCGTCGCCGTCAGAAAGCTCGACACCAGGTCTCAACCTGGAGCTTCCGGGTCTGGAGATCAATCTGCCTCTCCGCTTGTTGGGGTAGCACCGCGTCCGGCTTCACGAGGTGCGGTGTCTCCGGCTGGGCGTGACCTGACTGCAACGCGGGTGACGGATGAGGGAGGTATCCATGTCGCCCAACCGCCCACGAGACGACCACAGTGGCTTCGATCGCGAGCGGGACCTCTGGGGACCGCCGAGTGACATGCCACCGGTTGATCGACCGGCACAGGGCAGCCCGTCGGACGGTCCGACGGATACGCCCCTGTGGACTCGTGAGTCTCCTCATGGGTCACCCGCGGACTTGGGGCCAGTGGGTTTTCGGCCCGCGGATCCGCCACCTGCGGCATCCGAGCCGACGGACACCCCGCCAGCGGGTTACCCGTCGATCGAGGCCTTGCTCTCGGACTATCCGTCGGCAGAACCGCAGGACACGCCTCCGGCGGACTCTCCGCACGACCGTCCGTCGCCTGGTCCGGCACCGGGGCAGCCGCAGCTGGAGAAGCCGTGGGAGCGGCGGCACACCGGCGATGGCTGGTTCATTCCGGGTGGGGAGCCACAGGATCAGCCGCCTCCGGGATGGTCACCCGCGCCTGCTGACCCCGACGCGACCGTTGTCGGCACCGGGCCGTTCCCGGCTACGTGGCCGCCAGCGGATCACGCACCGCCGTCTGATCGTCCTCCGGCCTGGGACCAGCCGGCTGGCGGGCCCTGGACTCCGCCGCCGTGGCAGCAGGACGCGCACGCGTTCGGCCAGCAGCAGCCTCGCGACCAGGCGCCTCAGGATCAGCCGACTGGTGCCCGGGAGTTTGGCGGTCAGCAGGTCGGCGATCAGGTAGCCGGATGGCCGCCACCGCATGACGACGTGCGGGATCGTGAACCAGCAGATCAGCCTCACTGGGGCTCAGACGACACGGTCGCGGCTGCGTGGGCGGCTCCAGGCGAGTGGACCCCGGCCGATCGCGGCGGTGTTGGCCCGGCTCTGGCTGACCAAGGGCCAGGTGACTGGGCCCGGCACGACACGGCGCCGACAGATCGCGTTCCCGTGGACCAGGGTCCTCAGGGTCGCGCTCCCACCGGCTGGGATCCAGTCAACCCATGGCGGCGAACCTGGCAGCAGCCATCCGACGACGAGTGGATCGCCTCCCTGCACGAACCGGGTCCCTGGCCATCCGATGAGGCCTGGGACGACGCGCCCGTGCCGGAGCACGCCGCTGCCTACCACGAGGAGCCGTTCGAGCTTTCGGCAGCGGGCCACGACGAAAAGCCGCGACGCCGCCGCGGGGCGTCGTTCCTGGCGGTAGCGGCCGTGACGTCGATCGCACTGATCGGGTCGGCGAGTGGGGCCGCCTGGTGGTACGTCGTGGCACGCGACGATCCTCCGGCCCAGGAAGATCCAGGTCCGGTCGACGCCAGTCGTTCCCGGAACCTCACGCTGCCTGCCGACACGTCGCCAACGCCGACCATTACGAGCACGCCGACACCTACCACGGCGACTCCGCGCGTCACCAAGACCCCGCAGCGCAAGACGCGGACGCCGACACCGGCGCCACCACCACCGGAACCCAAGCGGACGGCGACACCGACTCCCAGTCGTACGGCCGTCCCGAAGCCGAAGCCGTCGTCGCCCAAGCCGACGCAGACGAAGACGCCCAGTCCGTCGCCGACGTCACCGCAGGCCGCGTTCGAGCTCGAGGTCGTGCGGTTGACGAACGCCGAGCGGGCCGACGCCGGATGCGATCCGTTGCGGGTCGACGAGCGGCTGCAGACGGCTGCGCGTGCGCATTCGGAGGACATGCGTGATCGCGGCTACTTCGACCACACCTCGCCCGACGGCAAGACCCCGTGGGATCGGATGCGAGCCGCCGGGTACGACGAGCCGGGTGGGGAGAACATCGCCATGGGCTACCCGACGCCGGAGGCGGTCGTCGAGGCATGGATGGAGAGCAAAGGCCACCGCGCGAACATCCTGAACTGCAAGTTCGAGGCGATCGGTGTCGGTGTCGCGCTCGGTGACGGCGGTCCGTGGTGGACGCAGGACTTCGGCTACGAGTGAGCCGAGACCGGCTTCTCACCTCGCCGAGCCTGCGGCATCAGAGTCGTGTCGCGCCGTCGATGAGCATGACCAGGCCGATCACCGCGAACATCGCCGCCACGCCGTAGTGGAGGACGACCTGAGGTAGCCGTCGCGTGAGGTGGCGCCCGACGACGATCGCGAGTGCGTTCGCCACGAGCATTCCGGTCGTCGAGCCGATCCAGATGCCGAGCCACGGGTGCTGTGCGGCGAGCGTGACGGTGGCCAGCATGGTCTTGTCGCCCAGCTCGGCGAGCAAGAACGCGCCGGCGATCGTGATGACGGCCGGTCGAGTGGAACGTGGTGCACTGCCCTCGTCCGAGTCTTCGTGCTGGTCGCCGAGTGCGGTCCAGATGGCGAAGCCTAGGAAGGCAATGCCCGCGCCAAGCCTGATCCATGTGGTGGGCAGGGCGACGCCGAGCCCGTGCCCCAAGGCGACTGAGATGGTGTGGATGAGAACGGTCGCGAGACCGATTCCCGCGAGCACCGGGACGGCGCGATACCGGGAAGCGAAGAGCATCGCCATGAGCTGTGACTTGTCACCGAGCTCGGCGACGAAGACGACACCGAAAGCCACAGCGACGCTGGTGAGGAGCGCTTCCATCGAGTAGCAGCCCTTCGACGTTGGTGATCGTGGCGTCGTCGTCCGCTCGGGCCGATCAGTGGCGATGGCGCGACCTCGACCCGGCGTACGACATGGGTCGAAGGTCTCGCCCGCCTTCTCACCTGACACCGCCTGGCAGCGTCGGAGGGCTGAAGGCCGCCGGGCCGGGCCGCCCTGGCTGTCGAGCCCGGGCTTGGCCAGCGTGTCGACCGCGGCATTGAGGGCTACTCCCCTTCGCGCTCCTCAGCCTTCCCGGCGGCTGGCAGATTGTCAAACACTTGCGCAAATATGTGAGAGTTGACACATCGATCCCCGTGATCAGGCGGGGGAGGGGAGCGTGGCCGTCGCCCGCGCGTCCCGCGTGACCAGGCGGGGGTCACGCGTCTGCACGACCACGCCCGCCTGGCTGATCATGCGGCCGAGCGGCCAGGCGGAGCGGGAAGGCAGCTCAGTCGTGCGCTGGTCTGACGCAGCTCGCCACGCCTGGAGATTCGGTTCGGTGTGTGAGCAGGTGGGTGCGGTGCGAAAGAATCAGCAGCACCATGACCGAAGTCCCACAGCCCACGGCGCCCCAGCTGAAGGCCGCCGCTGACACGTTCGGCCTGCTGTCGGCGCCGATTCGGCTGCATGTCGTGTGGTTGCTGGCCCGCGAGGAGCACGACGTGGGGACCCTGGCGGAGCGCACCGGTGCCACCGTGGCGGCCGTGAGCCAGCACCTCGCCAAGCTGAGGCTGGCCGGGCTCGTCACCGCGCGCCGGGAGGGACGCCGGCAGATCTACGCGGTCGAGGACCCGCACGTGCTGACGCTCGTCGACCAGATCTTCTCGCACATCGCGCCTGACGGGTCGCTCGCGCCGGACCCGCCCACGCCGACGCACCCCGCCCGCCGCAGGTCGTGATCGTTCGACCGACGTCTGCGGCGTGACCCAGGGCTCGCCGGCGGATCCGTCCTGCGTACGATCAGGCCCGTGCACAACACGACGCGTCGACCTCGACTGCGCGCCTTGCGCCGCGCGCACACGACCCTCGCAGCCCTGATCGCCACCGCCGCCCTGACCGGCTGCGCCGGACTCGGCAACCCGGGCATGGCAGCGCAGGTGGGCGACGAGACGATCACGGTGTCGTTCCTGCAGGAGCAGGTCGGAGAGGCGCTCGAGCACGACGCACAGAGCTCGGGCGGGGCGGACAGGTCCGTGTCGTACGTGAGCCTCAACCAACGCAGCCTGCTCCAGCAGATGATCCACGACAGACTGATCGTCCTGACCGCGGATCGGCTCGGCGTGTCCGCGAGTGAGGCCGAAGTGGAAGCTGTCAAGGACGAGTTCCGCCAGCAAGGGCAGTACCTTCCGCCCGACATGGTCGACGAGGTGGCGCGCTTCGTCGCCCTGCGGCGCAGTCTCAACACCCGGCTGCTCGGTAAGACTCCGCGCAACCAACAGGAGCAGAGCGAGGCCGACCAGCGGTTGGTCGAGGAGATGCGCACGGTGGCGCGGGATGTCGGCGTCACGGTGAATCCGCGGTACGGCCGGTGGAACGGCATCCAGCTGGTGCCGGGCGGTCAGTTGGTAGAGCCGATCTCGACAGGTGACGGGCAGTTGCAGCAGGTGCCATGAGTCCGGCGAAGCGCTCAGCCGGGGACGAGACGACCAGGCCTTCGGCGAGCGGCGCGATCACGCTCTTGGTCACGAGCCCTCGTGTGGCACCGGGGCTGCTGTCCTGGAAGGCCTGGGACCGCCTTCGCGGCGCTGACCGCGTGCTGACCGCAGATCCAGAGCATCCGCAGGTGCAGGCGCTGAAAGCTGCCGGGATCAGGGTGGAGCTCCCGGCGTTCACCGCACGCCTCGCGGTCGACGACCTGCCGCAGCTCGCGCGCTGGCTGGTCGAGCTTGCGTACGAAGGAAACCGCGTGGTGTGGCTCGTGTCGGACGACGTGACGCGGCCGCGGGACAGTGCGAGCAGGCTGGGCGGCGCGGAGCTTGGCGAGGCCGTGGCTCGCGAGCTGACGGACGGCACGCCCGGAGCCGGCAGGCTCGACTCCGATCGGAAACCGACGGTGGAGGTCCTTGCCGGTTCGTACGACATGCCGGGATCGCGGCTGCTTGACCTCGTGAACGTCATGGATCAGCTCCGGCAGCGGTGTCCCTGGGTACGCCAGCAGACTCACCGGTCCCTGGTGCGGTACCTCGTCGAAGAGGCGTACGAAACCGTCGAGGCGATCGAGACCGGCGACCGCCAGCATCTTCGGGAAGAGCTGGGGGACCTGCTCTTCCAGGTGATCTTCCACGCCAGGTTGGCCGAGGAGCACGAAGCGGACGCCTGGTCCATCGACGACGTGACCGGTGACCTGGTGGACAAGCTGATTCGCCGCAACCCTCACGTCTTCGGGCCGGAGGCAGCTGCCGGCGAGGGCACGCACGACGTCGCCGCGATCGAGGACATGTGGGACGAGCTCAAGGCGGAGGAGAAGCTGCGGAGCTCCGCTGTGGAAGGGGTTCCGCTCGCCTTGCCGGCGTTGACGCTCGCGGAGAAGCTGCTCAGCCGTACGGCGCGAGACGCACGGCTCCCGCGTCCTGATGTGCAGCCTGCGAGCACAGCCCAGGACCACGCTCTCGATGGGGTGCTGAGCAAGGCCGCGCAAAGCGAGGAAAGTCTTGGTGATCTGCTGCTGCTTCTCGTCGAGCACGCGAGGGGTGCTGGGCTCGACGCCGAGCAGGCGCTGCGCGACGCGTGCCGCCGCTACATCGCCTCGGTCCAGGCCGCCGAGCGCTGAACTACCGCTCTGATCGGGACCAGGTTGCAGGCTTCGTCCCGTTCCGGATGAACGGGCTCGCGTCCGTCATCGCAGGCGACATGACGGCGTTCGTACGGCGATCCACCCCCGATCACAGCCATCTGTGCCGGTCTCGAAGGCCGGAGGGCGGGTCGGTTCCCGGACGGCCAGGAAACTGCGGCTAGGCTCGAGGCTCGTAACGACCACAGGCTGACGACGGGGCAGCTGCCCTTGTCGTACCCTTCGTCCCCCTGAGAGGAATCCACGTGGCCACGATCGATGCCGTGACCGCCCGCGAAATCCTGGACTCGCGCGGGAACCCGACGGTGGAGGTGGAAGTCGCCCTCGACGACGGCAGCATCGGCCGGGCGGCGGTCCCGTCTGGCGCGTCGACCGGCCAGTTCGAGGCGGTCGAGCTGCGCGACGGTGACAACGAGAGGTACGCCGGCAAGGGCGTGGAGAAGGCCGTCACCGGGGTCATCGACGAGATCGCACCCGAGCTCTTGGGCTACGACGCGAGCGAGCAGCGGTTGATCGACGCCCGTCTGATCGATCTCGACGGTACGCCGAACAAGAGCCGGCTCGGTGCCAACGCGATCCTCGGTGTCTCGCTGGCGGTCGCGAAGGCAGCAGCGGACTCGGCGAACCTGCCGCTCTTCCGGTACATCGGCGGACCCAACGCCCACCTGCTGCCGGTCCCCATGCTCAACATCGTCAACGGCGGGGCCCACGCGGACAACGACGTCGACTTCCAGGAGTTCATGATCGCGCCGATCGGCGCCGGTACGTTTGCCGAGGCGTTGCGTTGGGGGGCCGAGACCTACCACTCGCTGAAGTCGGTCCTCAAGGGCCAGGGCCTCTCCACCGGGCTGGGCGACGAGGGTGGGTTCGCGCCCAACCTGCCGTCCAACCGGGCCGCGCTGGACCTCATCGGCCAGGCGATCGAGAAGGCCGGGTTCAAGTTCGGCTCCGACATCGCCGTGGCGCTCGACGCGGCGGCCACCGAGTTCTACGACGCTGAGTCCGGACAGTACAAGTTCGAGGGCAAGCAGCTGTCGTCCCAGGAGATGACTGCGTACTACAGCGAGCTGCTCGCGTCGTACCCCCTGGTCTCCATCGAGGATCCGCTCGCCGAGGAGGACTGGTCTGGCTGGGTCGAGCTGACCGAGGCGATCGGGACGAAGGTGCAGCTGGTCGGCGACGACCTGTTCGTGACCAACCCGGAGCGGATCGTCCGCGGGATCAACGAGGGCGCCGGCAATGCCGTGTTGGTCAAGGTCAACCAGATCGGCACGCTGACCGAAACGCTTGACGCGGTCGATCTCGCCCACCGGTCGGGGTACTCGACCATGATCAGCCACCGGTCCGGCGAGACCGAGGACACCACGATCGCGGACCTCGTGGTCGCGACCAACTCGGGTCAGATCAAGACCGGAGCGCCGGCACGAAGCGAGCGGGTCGCGAAGTACAACCAGCTCCTGCGGATCGAGGCCCTGCTCGACGACGCCGCCCGCTACGCCGGTGAGCTCGCGTTCCCGCGCTTCAGCTCCGAAGCCCACGCGTAAAGGTCGTCTGGTCAGGTGGCTGACAACCGTCGTGGCCGCGGGCCTCGGTCGCCCGGCAGTGGTCCCCGCAAGGGCAGCCGGCCTGGTGCGGGAACCAGCCGGGGCGCTGGCTCGCCTGGACGGTCCCGTGCCGGGACCGGGCCGGCGCGTCGCCGGTCCACGACGCCGACTGCCGCCGCGACGACCAGCCCGGTCGGCCGTGCCGGCGCCGGACCTCCGGCTGCCGGCACGGGGGGCAAGCATCCGCCTCCGGGCCGGACCGACTCCGACCGGACGCATGAGTCCGACGGGTCGAGGAGGCGGGCGAGCCTCACGGGACGAGCGGCCGTCCTCGCGCTCGTGGTCGCCGCGCTGATCGTGTCGTACGCCTCCAGCCTGCGTGCATGGTCAGAGCAGCAGTCTCGACTTGCCGACCTGCGAGCCGAGAAGGCCGAACGCACGCGGCGTGTGGCGGAGCTGGAGCGCGAGGTGGAGCGCTGGCGCGATCCGGCATACGTCGAGGCACAGGCCCGGGAGCGGTTCCGCTGGGTGATGCCCGGCGAGATCGGCTATGTGGTCGTCGATCCCGACGAGCCGGCTTCTCGCACGTCATCCGGCGGGTCGAGCCCTCCAGACGACGAGTCGCGGGAGCCGCCTGCCTGGTGGCAGACGCTGTGGCAGAGCGTGGAGGGGGCGGGCGCTGCCACCGAGCCCGCCCAGCCACTCAAGTGACCATGCACGACATGCCCGAGGACCGCGAGGACACCCAGCGTCGCCCGACTGAGGCCGACCTCGAGGCCGTACGCCGGCAGCTGGGTCGCCCGCCACGCGGGGTGCGCCGAGTCGCCCACCGTTGCGGCTGTGGCCTTCCGGACGTGGTGGAAACGGCACCGCGGCTGGACGACGGCACACCATTTCCGACGGTGTTCTACCTCACCTGCCCGCGGCTTTGCGCCGAGCTCGGTCGGCTCGAAGCCAGTGGTCTCATGCGGGAGTGGACGCAGCGCCTCCGTTCCGACCCGGAGCTCGCCTCCGCATACCGGCGGGCGCACGAGCGATACCTCGCCTACCGGACCTCGATCGAGGACGTCCCTGAGATCGCGGGCGTTTCAGCGGGAGGCATGCCCGATCGCGTGAAGTGCCTGCATGCGCTCGCGGCCCATGCCCTGGCTGTCGGGCCCGGTGTCAACCCGCTGGGCGACGAGGTGCTGGCACTGGTCCCGGACTGGGCTGCCAGCGGACCGTGCGTCCAACCTCCTGCCCCGTCGGGCGATTCCGCCGAGGCCGGTCATCGGTGACTGCATCAACTCGTGGCTTGAATGATCGGACGCCCGGTGGTCAGCGCAGTGGCTCACCCGTCCTTTCGTCGAAGCACTCGGAGTAGTCAACCGGCTTGGCAAGCTCCTCTAGCTCTGGGCCGAGGTGCCGTCGGGCGGAGCTACGCGAGAGGTTCCAGCCGTTCCACGGCTCGGGTTTGTCGAGACCGCTGCCCACGACCACGTAGTGGAGTACGCATCGGCGGATGGGCTCGGGCAGCTCGACGAGTGCGGGTACGGCGTCCGCCGAGAGACTTCTCAAGTAGACGACGTCGAGCCCTTCGGCCTGACGCGCGGCGATGTGGGTCTGGGCGATGCGCAGGTCGGGGTTCCAGGCACCGAAGGCCAGCAGGCCGGCGGCCGTCACGACGACGACGCTCCGGGGGAGCCACGTCGGGGCTGCGCCCGCGAACGTTCGGATCGCCCCTGCGACCAATACGAGGGCGAAGATCGCCGCTAGCCACCAGATCGTGGCGCCGACGCTCGCCCGCAGCCGCGACCATCCGTACACATCGACGTAGAGGCTCAGGCGGAGCCAGGCGGATGCCAAGACGACCAGCGTCAACCCGCACAGCAGACCGAGCTCACCGGCGATGACGAGCCGATAGGGTCCGCGGACTTTGAGCGTGGCGGAGACGAGCGCCACGATGCCGAGAACGATGACGCTGATCGTGACCAGCTGGAAGAACCCCGAGCGGGCGTACTCCGCATAGGTGAGGCCCGCCGTCTGCAGCACCTGCCGTTGACCACCGAAGAGCACGGACAGCTGCAGGAGGATGAACGACACGAAGAGGACGTTCAGCGCGGTGAGCGGGATGAACCAGACGGCGACAGCGACCGTCTGCCGGGTCACGACCGGCTGCTCGGTGTGCTTCGGCTCGCGCAACGCGACCAGGATGGCCGCGGCGGTGACCCCCGCGGTCACGACGAAGGCGAAACCGCGCTCAGGCACGGTCTGGAGCATCTGAATGGAAAGCAGGCGGAGGAGGTACTCGCCGAAGACGGCGTCGGCTGAGGCGAACAGCACGCCGAAGACCAGGAGCAGGAACACGGCCAGTGCCACGCCGACGAGCACCGGCGCCATGCGGCGCCATCCCGACGCCTGCTTTGCCGCCTTTGCCAGAAACCACGGCACGTGACCGGAGGCCCAGACCACCGACAGCCCACCTCGGATGACGCCTAGCCAGCTGTGGGGAGTACGTGCGCAGACCAGCGCACCGAGGAGGAACGCGGCAAGCAACGACAACGGAAGTAGCCAGGTGGCGTCGCGCACCGCGGTGAGGGTGACGAGACCGTAGCCGAGCGCGAGCACGGTGGCAGACCACCCGTCGAGTCGGGGACCGAGTACGGGTGCGACGGCGATTCCGACCGTGGTGGCCGCGAGCATGACGCCGATCCCTGGTTGTGCGTACGGCACGGCCAAGGCCGCGACCAGCCCGGCCGATGCGATGGCGGGGAGTATCCAGCGGGGAGGGTCCGGCACCTCGGGTGGGGTGAAGAGCAGCGGCGGAACGTACGGACGTGGCGGAAGCGGCGAGGTGCCTGCCGAGCCGCTGGCGGAGCCAGCACCGGCAGGCTCTTGTTGATCGCCCTGGGGATGTTCCTGGCTGGCTCGCTCGGTTGTGGGGCTCGCGCCATTGGTCATGGACGATCCTCCCTGCGTCCTCGGTGGACCTGGTGATCTTAATGACCCTGTACGCCCTTCCGAGGTTGCCCGGTATGTTGCGAGGGTGCGCGTTGCGGCTGTCGACTGTGGTACGAACTCCATCCGACTCCTCGTGGCAGACGTCTCGACCGATCAGCAGTCGATGCCACAGCTGATCGACATCGACCGGCGGTTGGAGATCGTCCGGCTGGGACAGGACGTCGACCGGACGGGTCGGTTCGCGCCCGAGGCCCTGGCCCGCACGTTCGAGGCCTGCCGGCGCTACGCAGCCGTGATCGAGAAGCTCGGTGTCGTCCGGACGAAGATGGTGGCGACGTCGGCGACGAGAGACGCGCGCAACCGCGAGGAGTTCGTGGCGGGTGTGCGAGACGTCCTGGGCGTTGCGCCTGAGGTGATCTCCGGCGAGGAGGAGGCGCGACTGTCGTTCGTGGGTGCGACGCGAGAGCTCGCGGCGCAGGGTGTCGCGACGCCGTTCCTGGTGGTCGACATCGGCGGCGGGTCGACCGAGTTCGCCCGTGGTGTGAGCCAACCCGAGGCCAGCGTCTCGGTGGACATGGGATGCGTCCGTCTCACCGAGCGGTACCTGCTCACCGATCCTCCGACCGAGGCAGAGATCGCGGCCGCCCGGACGGAGATCCGCCGACAGCTCGATCGTGCCGCCCGGTCGGTGTCGCTGGACCGCGCGGGCACGCTGGTCGGGCTCGCCGGCACGGTCACCACGATGGCGGCCATGGCGCTGGGGCTGTCGTCGTACGATCCCGCGCGCATCCACCACTCCCGCATGAGCGCAGCTGACGTGCACGCGATCACGGAGCGCCTGCTCGCCATGAGCCTTGCGCAACGACGGGCGCTGCCCTTCATGCATCCTGGTCGAGCCGACGTCATCGGCGGTGGTGCGCTGGTCCTGGACGAGATCATGCGTCGCGTCGGTCCGCACCTTTCGACAGGTGAGGTCGTGGTGAGCGAGCACGACATCCTCGACGGCATCGCGCTCGACATCGCCACCGAGGCGACCACGTCGCGAGGGGATTGAGGGTCTCATGCGGGTGCTGGTCTCAGTCGACATGGAGGGCGTCGCCGGGGTCGTCGATCCTGCGGACGTTCGTCCTGGTGAGCCGGAGTACGAGCGCAACCGGCACCTGATGACCGCAGAGGCGAATGCGGCGATCCGGGGTGTCCTCACGTACGACTCGACGGCCGAGGTCATCGTGAGCGACGCGCACGCGCAGTTTCGCAATCTGCTCCCGGAGAAGCTCGACCGGCGCGCACGACTGTTGCGTGGCAAACCGAAGCTGGGCGGGATGCTGGCCGGCATCGAGACCGGTGTCGACGCCTGCGTCTTCGTGGGCTACCACGGCCAGGCAGGGAAGGCTTGCTCGGTGCTCGCCCATACCGTGAGCAGTGCGGTCATCGCGGACGTGCGATGCAATGAGCGTTCGCTCGGCGAGATCGGTCTCAACGTGGCGCTCGCAGCCCACCATGGCGCTGTCCCGGTGCTGGTCACCGGTGATGACACGGTGGCGCTCGAAGCTGCGGACCTGGCACCCGGCATGCGTACCGTCGTGGTCAAGCGGGCACTCGGCGCTCGGGCGGCCGATTCGCTGCACCCGGGCGAGGCGTGTGACCGCATCGAGGCAGAGGTCTCGTCGGCGCTGCGAGATCGGGAGTCGGTGAAGCCCTTGCGGTTCGACGGTCAGGTGACCCTGGAGGTCGACGTGCTGACACCGGCGAAGGCTGAGCTTGCGGCCTTCTACGTTCCTGGCATGCAGCGCCCGAGCGGTACGACGTTGCGGTACGTCGCGCCGGACTTCCCGACCGCACACCGTGTCGTGTCGTTGATCGCGATTCTGGGAAACGTCGGATGAGCGAGCCGACGCCGACACTTCGTCGGCATCCCGTAACTGGCGTGGAGTTCGCGAGCCCGGTCGCGCCCGGTCGCGGGTGGCCAGACGATCCGGCCAACGCCTCCACTCCGGTCGCGCATACGGCGGACGAGGTGGTCAAGCTCGCCGGAAGCGCCAGGACCTTGCGGAACCTGGTTGCTCGACAGTCGGTGTGCCGAGCGTGTCCTCGACTCGTACAGTGGCGGGAGCAGGTCGCCGCGGCACGCCGCCGTGCGTTCGCCGACGAGCCTTACTGGGGGCGGCCGGTTCCCGGTTGGGGTGACGACGATCCGCTCATCCTGTTGGTCGGTCTGGCTCCGGCCGCCCATGGCGGAAACCGGACCGGTCGCATCTTCACCGGTGACCGTTCAGGTGACTGGCTGTTCGCCGCCTTGCATCGTGTGGGCTTGGCATCCATTCCGACGAGCACACATGCCGGCGACGGACAGCGGCTGCATCGAACGCGCGTGGTCGCCGCGGTGAGATGTGCTCCACCAGCGAACAAACCGACGCCTGTCGAGCGCGACACCTGCTTTCCGTGGTTGGCGCGTGAAGTGCGGTTGTGTACGAACGTGCAGGCGGTGGTGGCGCTTGGCTCGTACGCCTGGGACGCGGCCTTGCGCGCACTGGCGGCCACGGGTTACGTGGTACCCAAGCCGAAGCCGAGGTTCTCGCACGGCGCTGAGACGAAGCTGACGCATTCCTCGGAGAAACGCGTGGTTCTGCTTGTCGGTTCCTACCACCCCAGTCAGCAGAACACCTTCACCGGCAAGCTGACCGAAGCCATGCTCGACGCCGTCCTTGGTCGTGCAAGGAGTTATGTCGGTCTCGACTTGCGGCAGCGCTGAGGGGCAGTACCGCGCCGCGGGGCCACCACCTCTCTACCGGCGATAGTGCTGGCAGGCCGCAGGGTCCTCGTTCGGTGCCCGATGAACGTGAGTCATGCCCGCGAGGAGCGACACGAGCCTCACTGGTTACGACCGAGGCGTTGCCGACGAGCTGCGATTCGCGCTGCATGCTGGTAGTCAAGACTCCGAATAGGTGATCCGGTTGCGGTGTTCCGGCACCAGTGGCCTGGCGCAGCCCTGCAGTGCTGGCACGCCTCGGAGAGCACGCTGGCAAGATACTCGACGTCGCCGCGAGTCCATCCGTTATGCGCTTCTAGCCTTCCGTCGAGTACCCCAACGCGCTGCAGGGTGGATCGTTGACAGGTCAACAGCGCTCATGCGTCACCTTTTCCTGTTTCCGACAGGCCTCCATCCAGCGATGTCTGCACCGCAACGTCGGCACAGCCAGTGCCCGAGCGGATTGCCTCGAGCTGTTCGCGATGCCATCGGGTTAACGGCGGCGCCCTAAACGCGATCAAGCACGTCGGGTCAAGCAAGGCTTTGTCGTCAGGGCTGGTCATTGGCTGTTCCATGCTGTCGCCCAGATGAACCCGATAAGGGCTAGAAGAAGGCTGCCAATACGCCACCATGACACGCCTCACTTTCGACCCCTACATCCTCGGATGCGGCGGACAGCCCCGCACTCGCTGTGCCCGTCTCGGCGGCAGCGCGGTGATCCGGGAAACCAGAAACCCTCGGGCTGAGGGGCGACCAATCACCGCGCCACGACGAATCTTGGCCGGAACGCCGCCCTTGACCTATACGTCCTTGCATAAGAAAGGCGTGAGATATACATCAACACATACTGAGGCGGGGCGAGGCTTGGCGCATGATGACGAGAACGCTCGACGGGATCTTCGAGCGTGCCGACGTGCGTCGTGCTCTGGCGGCGGGAGACTGGGCGACGACGCTTCGAGCGGTGCTCGACGCTGGCATGACTCAGACCGAGATCGCCAACCGGACCGGTATCTCGCAGGCGCAAGTGTCACGCTTAGCGCGTGGTGAGGGCCGAGATCCTGGTGTTAAGACGGTGCGTGCACTGTGCGCCGGGCTCGGCATTCCCCGCAGACTTGCCGGTCTTGCCGACGACTGCACGGAGGAGAGTACGGAACGTAGGCGATTCTTGGTGGGCGCGCTGGGCGCGACGAGCGCCCTCGCCCTGGCACCACGAGGTCAGCTCGGCGATGAGCAACTTCTCATGCTCACGACGTTGGCCTACCGACGCCTGGAGCAGCACACCAGCAGCAGGACGATGGTCTCGCCGGTAACGGCCCATCTCTCGCTCGCTCACAAGCTCTCGCAACACGGCGATCCTGGCCACCAGCGGAGAATCTTCGGAGCGATCAGCGAGATCGCAGGCTTGACAGCGTGGCTGCATGCCGATCTTGTCGAAGCATCGCAGGCACGGCGGTACTACCGGATGGCGATTGCCGCTGCGCACCGTTCAGGGCACCCGTTGTTGCCGATCTACATGCAGGGGAGCTTGGGGTAGTACGCAAGCACAGCCGGCGATCCTGGACAGGGACTCCGGCTTGTGCGCGAGGCGGCGGGTCGGCTTCCGAAGTCGGCACCGCGCATCGCCTGGGCATGGCTGTGTGCGCTCGAAGGTGTAGCGCTGGCACACCTGGGTGACCGGTCGGCGTTGGCGGTTCGTGACCAGGCGGAGCGGCACGCGGAGGCGGCTCAGGACGACGCGCCAGTGTGGCCTTGGATGTTTCACTTCGACGAGCGCAAGATCGCTACGTACCGTTCCTTGATCGCGGCCAGACTTCGCATGGCTGAGGTTGCACTGGCGGCAAGTGAAAAGGCGGGAACCAGCCGGAGCCCGAAGCAGGCCGCGCTCGCAGTCGTTGAACGTGCTCGTGCATTCGCCGCGAAGGGCGAGTTCGAACACGCTTGTAGGCTCGCTGCCGGTGCGTACGACGCTGGGCGGCGATTCGGATCGGAGCGAACGCGGCAAGCTGTACGAGACTTTCGTGCAGAGCTGCCGCGCCTGCCGGCCCGAATTACGGCCGATCTTGACGAGCGTCTGCATGCAAGCTACCTGGAGGACGACGAGTGAGGATCGCCATCAGCGGGCACCGCGGACTACCCGATCACACGGTGAGGTTGGTCGACGACGCGATACGTGTGGAACTGGCACGGTACCGAGCTGATGATCTTGTCGGCATCTCATGTCTTGCTGATGGCGCTGATCAACTCTTCGCCCGAGCTGTGCTCGACGCCGGTGGGTCTTTAGAGGTGATCGTGCCGGCTACGAAGTACCGAGATGGTTTGCCACCTGAAAGTCATGCGGAGTATGACAGGCTGATCGAAAGGGCAAGGAGCGTTGAGCGTCTAGATCACCTCGACTCGACCCAACAGGCCCATATGGACGCCAGCCGCGTCATGCTTGAACGAGCGGACATGCTCCTAGCCGTTTGGGATGGTAAGCCAGCCCGCGGCTACGGCGGGACCGCCGACGTCGTACAGCTCGCTCGCGACATGCGGAAGCCTGTTGTGGTGGTCTGGCCAGAAGGCGCTTCGCGTGAGTAGTCGACGTGGTGGCTCCCTCGTCAGCAACAAGCTGCAGCGTCCGCGCCACGCGACTACGTGAAGGGATCACGTGAGTGAAGAAGTACATACTCTTCGATCACGATGGCGTCCTCGTGGACACCGAGTTCTGGTACTTCAAGGCCGGCGAGCGGGCCCTGGCTGACATCGGATTCACCCTGGATCGAGATCAGTACCTCGAGGACATGGCCCAGGGCTTGGGTACGTGGGCCCAAGCCAGAGCCGCGGGTATCGACGAGGAGACGATCACGAGGCAGCGCAAGGTCCGTGATGCTTACTACCAGGAGTATCTGAGAACAGAAGCCATCGAGATTGAAGGTGTCGTTGAGGCCCTTGCCGAGCTGTCGACGTACGTCCGCATGGCCATCGTGACGACGTCGAAGCGAGCCGATTTCGACATCATCCACGAAGGGCGCCAGATCAGGCAGTTCATGGACTTCGTTCTCGTGCGCGAAGACTACGAGCGCCCCAAACCGCACCCGGAGCCGTACCTCACCGGCTTGAAGCGCTTTGGGGCCACGAGACACGAAGCGCTGGTTGTGGAGGACTCGTCGAGAGGGCTGAAGTCAGCCGTGGCGGCAGGTATCGACTGTGTGATCGTCCACAACGAGTTCACCAAGTCACAGGACTTTTCAGAGGCTAGCTACCGAATCAACAAGCTGATCGAGCTGAAGGACGTCATCCTCCACGTCGCGTGAGACACACGTGCTGTCGAGTCCATGGTGCATCCGGCCGCGTGACAACGAACACGTCGGGTATGTGTACGCCGATCCTGCCGGGCGTCCCTTCTGTCTGCTCGAGCCCGGCGACTAGTCGACTGCGATCTCGCAACGGCGCTTGTGACGCGGCGGAGCGTTCCGGAACACGGCGCCACGGGCCTGAATCCAGCGGTCGGTGGCTTCAGCGCTGGATCAGGCCGGCAACCGGAACGGGATCGACATGCCGGTTGGGGGAGTGTCTGTGCCAAGGTGATGCCGACGTCGACCAGCGATGAGCGGCGCAGGCGGGCGATGTCCGCGATCGGGGTCCAGACCGTCTGAGCGACGTTGCCATAACTGGGTCGCCAGTCGGCGGTACGTGATGGGCAAGCAGCGCTCGCCCGTCCGCGATGCATACGGCGTATGCCGCGAGCCGGAAGCTCACTCCGCGGATTCCCTGTACTCGGCAAAGATCTGATCCAGAACGTACGTTGCCTCGGACGGTTGCGGGTCGCCGGATCGGACAGCCCATGCGTAGGTTGCGAGAGGCTTCCAGAGCGCCCAACCGCGACCTCGCGCCCAGGTTGCGGCGTCGACTGACAATCTCTCCCGGAACGCTTCCCGGCTTTCTCCGCGGAACAAGGTCCAGGCAATCGCGAGATCACAGGCTGCGTCACCGACTCCGGATGTGCCGAAGTCGATGACAGCGGCCAGGGCACCGTCCTTCACCAGCAAGTTCCCGCGGGCCACGTCGCCATGGAACCAGACCGGTTGGCCGTCCCAGGAGGCTCTGATGGCGGTCTGCCAGATCTCGGCAGCTAGGTCGGTGTCAACGTGGCCGTCCAACGTCTCGAGGTGTCGCGCCGTCTCCTTGTCATAGGTTGCCACTGGTCCGCCGCGGTACCAGTTGTGCAGACCGGGCGCTGGCCCGTCGGTCGAGTCGATCCGCTGCAGCGCAGCAAGGAAATCGGCAAGGTCGATCGCGAACGCGGTGAGGTCAGCGATGTTGTCTTCGTTCGCCGGCTGACCGTCAAGCCACTTGTAGACCGACCAGGGATGCGGGTACTCCTCGCTCGGCACACCTCTGCCCAACGGAAGAGGAATGGGCAAGGGCAGTTGGGGTCCGAGCACGGGCAACCACCGCTGTTCCTTTTCGACAGCCAAGGCGTACTCCTTGGCAGTGGGCAGCCGCACCGACATCTCGTCGCCGAGACGGAACGTCTGGTTGTCCCAGCCTTGGTTCGCCACCGGTCGGATCGGAAGATGCCGCCACTGCGGGAACTGTGCGTCGATCAGTCGGCGGACGAGGCTGGCGTCGACGAGGAACCGCTTCGGGACCGGGGCAACCTCAACCATGGTGACGACCCTACTGCTGGAGCCGCTCTCCGATCGAGCCGTTTGTACGGCTCGTCGCTCGCACACACTCTGCAGGTCTTACTTCCCCACCAGTGCGACCCAGTTGCCGTCTGGGTCAGTCACGTAAGCGCGCCGGTGTCTTGCCGGATGATCGTACGGCTCGACGAGAACGGGCACGCCTGCGTCGCGTAGGCGGGCCACTGCCTCGTCGACGGAGTCGCACCAGACGGTGAGCTCCATCGGATGCCCCGGGGTGGGTTCGGGCAATCCCTCGATTGCGCGGACCGCATCCTGCGCGCTGATTCCCAGAACGACGTCACCGACGCGCACTTCCACATGCTCGGCAGGGCCGTCGGATGGATACCGGAAGGATTCGATGAACCCAAGCAGATCCCGATAGAACGCCACGGTGCGGTCGACATCGGCGGCGTAGAGATGAGGCATCAGCGACGTGAACATGTCAGCTCCTTTGCTTTTCAGATCTTCTGCGTATGCGGTGAACGTGTCGGGCGTAGTAGCGCAGAGGTTCGACAGCACCAGTGGGGCGTTCGAGGACCTGCCGCATCCGCTCGGCGTGCTCGCCATACCGCTCGAGATGTCGATGCGCGAGTGTGACACGCGTGCGTTCCGGATCCTCCGCCGTGAACCTGACCTCGATCTCGGATGCCTTCGCCGGATCTGGCTCATACGTCCAGCCCGGAGCGATCTGCCACGTGAGCAACAGACGGTGCGGTGGCTGCCAGGCCAATACGGTTCCCCAGTCGGTCTCGTGACCGTCGGCGGAGACCTCGTACCACCTGCCCCCGACGAATGGCTCGAGCACCACCCGCGTGCCTGCTGGCTCGGCGAGGTGATGGGTCGCAACCGGCCACCAACTCTGCTCGACGAACACGTCGAACGCGAGGTCGAGCGGCGCGTCGACGACAACCTCTCGGACCACCTGCAGCTCAGTCATCTCTCCTCTGTCTTCGGCAGCTCGTCGTTCCGCCGCCTGTTGGTACGCGGCCAGCGCACGGTCCCAGTGCCAGTCGAAGTAGGCCCGGAGGACGCTGAACGCCTCGGGATCCAGCTGGTAGACCCTGCGGTTGCCGACCGGTCGATCGACCACCAGCCCTGCCGCCTTCAGCACTCGTAGATGCATCGAGACCGCGGTCCGTCCGATTGGCATCCCGCCCGCGAGTGCTCCGACGTCGGTCGGGGCGGCTGCCAGGCGGCTCACGATGCGACGCCGCATCGGGTCTCCGAGCGCATCCAGCAGGGAATCTACGTCAGCAACCATTGACCGTCAATATATACTGACGCAAGTCCCATGGGAACCTCTTCTGGATGCCATGCGGCGGGCCAGTGCAGACCTCTCGCTGACTTTCGGTAGCTCGGTGCTTGCGCCGTGTCGGCCACGACCTCGGCGAAGATCCCACCGGGATGGAATGACGGCTTGCGTTGTCGGTACGCGGCAGTAGGGTGCCGGCATGGCGAGCTTCGACGACGTCGCCCGGTTGGTCGCCGAGTTGCCCGAGGCCGAGGAGATCGAACGCCACGGGAATCGTGCATGGGCGGTCGGGGGCAAGGTGTTCGCGTGGGAGCGTCCGTTCCGTAAGGCCGATCTCAAGCGCTTCGGTGACGCCACACCTCCCGACGGCCCGATCCTTGCGGTCCGGGTCGAGGACCTCGGTGAGAAGGAGGCGGTGCTCGCCGCACAGCACGCGGGCTTCTTCACGATCCCGCACTTCGACGGCTATCCCGCTGTGCTCATCGCGTTGTCGAAGGTGTCCGAGTCGGCACTGCGCGATGCCCTAGTCGACGGCTGGCTCGTCCTCGCGCCGCCGCAGCTTGCGAAGGCGTACCTGAACCAGGGATAGCGAGACGGATTACCCGCCACCAGCAAGACGCTCGGTGAGGAACTCACGCTCGACGTCGTTGCGGGCAAGGGATCGAGCTCGCCGATAGGCGTGCGCTGCTTCAGCCGTACGCCCCAGTCGGCGCAGGAGGTCGGCCTTGACCGCCGGCAGGTACTGGTAGCGGCCGAGCCGGCCGTCACGCTCCAGCTTCTCGACCTCGGCCAGCGCGGCTGCGGGACCGGCGACCATCGAGAGGGCTACGGCACGGTTGAGCGCCACCACAGGGGACGGCCAGATCCGCAGGAGCTCGTCGTAGAGCGTCACGATCTGCGGCCAGTCCGTCTCGTCGTAGCTCGGTGCCTGGACGTACAACGACGCGATGGCCGCCTGAAGGACGTAGCGACCCGGACGCCCGCTGCGCAAGGCCTCCATGATGAGGTGGTGCGCTTCGTCGATCGCCGCTCGATCCCAAAGCGACCGATCCTGGTCCGCCAGCGTGAGCAGGCGTCCGTCTTCGTCGACGCGGGTCGCACGACGGGCATCCGTGATCAGCAGCAGCGCGAGCAGCCCTGACACCTCGGGTTCGTTCGGCATGAGGTCTCGCAGCATCCGTGCCAGGTGGAGGGCCTGCGAGACCAGGTCGGTACGCACGAGCGACGGACCCGACGGCGCGGTGTGTCCAGCGGTGAAGAGGAGGTGGATCACGTCGAGCACGGCCTGGAGCCGCTCCGGCAGCTCGTCGGGGCGTGGCACGCGAAAGGGGATCCGTGCCGTGCTGATCTTCTTCTTCGCCCGCGTGATGCGCGCCGCCATCGTGGGTTCCGAGACGAGGTACGACCGAGCGATGTCGGCGGTGGACATCCCGCAGACCAGGCGCAGCGTGAGGGCGACCTGTGCCGGCGTCGCCAACGCCGGATGGCAACAGGTGAAGATCAGCCGCAACCGGTCGTCCGGTACGGCTGAGCAGCCTGCCGTCTCGTGCGTTCGCATGGCACTCACGTCCGATTCGCTCTCCCACGGCTCCACCAGCAACGGCAGCTTCGAGCGGAATGTCTGCTCCCGCCGTACCGCGTCCATCGCGCGGCGCTTCGCCGTCGTGGTGAGCCAGGCAGCGGGATTGCGGGGTATGCCGTCGCGCGGCCAGGCCTCGAGTGCTGCGGCGTACGCCTCTTGCACGCACTCTTCGGCAAGGTCAAGGTCCCGTGCGATGCGCACCGTCGCAGCGAGCACGGCAGCCCACTCGCGCCGATGCAGGTCGGCGATCGCTGCCTCGACCGAGTGGGGTGCCGTCATGCAGCGGGTCGCTCCATGATCCCGTAGCTCGCGACCGGTCGTACCTCGACACCACCGCCCTCGCTGATGGCGGGGTTGAGCCGGGCGATCCTCAGGGCCGCGTCCAGGTCTGGCGCCTCGATCACGTAGAAACCGGCCACGATCTCCTTCGACTCGACGAACGGACCGTCGGTGATCCCGTCGCTACGGATCGAGGTGGCCATCTCTCGGGGCGTCAGCGCGAAGGCTGCGACCATCGAGCCGGAGCGCTCGAGCTCCTCTGCGTGGCGATCACAGGACTCGGTGTCTTGTGGCGTGGAGTTCGGCGAATGGGCGGAGTCGTTCGCGTAGATCAGGATGGCGTAGTGGGCCATGGTGGGCTCCCCTCGGTGGGTTTGGTTTGTCGGTCCCACCCATACGTCGAACGGGCGGCGCAGATTCGACAAACCTTCGAGCCATTGTCGCTGACAGATTCCGCGAGGGTCGGGGATGCGGCCCGTCGAGGGCTTGGCTGAGGGCGGCGGGCTACTCGAGGGGCGGTTCGGCAGTCGAAGCTGGATCGGGAGCCCGTCGGGACGTGGCGGAGGGTCGCGGCGATGAACTTCGGGCTGGAGAAGTCGCCGGAACCGACGTACCATCGAACATATGTTCTCAACGCCATGGATCACGCTCTACTCGCGCAACATAGGCCGGGCAGTGCGGTTCTATCGCGGCATCGGCTTCACGGAGACGTTCAGGTACGCGCCACGCGGGCAGCCGGAGCGCGTGGATCTCGTCCTCGACGGGTTCCAGCTGAGCATTGCTGACGCGACGTTGGCCAAGGCGAACCACGGCCGGTCGGGCAGGGTCAACGGTCCGCCCATCGAGCTCGTGCTGCGGTGCGACGACGCCGACGGCGCGTTCGACCGGCTGACGGCGGCCGGCGCCAAGCCCCTCGCTCAACCCAGGGACCAGCACGACAACCTACGCGTTGCCTGGGTCGCGGATCCCGACCAACGTCCGATCCAACTGGTCCAGCGACGAAGCTGACAAACCTCGAAGCGAACGCGGCCGAGACGGTCCTGGCTGCCGTCGAGGCCGCGTGGTCGGTGGGGGAGGAATGGGGCTGGTTGGTGTGGGTGGGAAGGGGCGTCATCGCCAAGGCCTGCGGTGGGACGAGCTGTGCGCGGTCGCAGTCCGGTATCCGGCCAGCCCATGCGGTCGCCGTCCTGGTTCGTGCTGCTCAGCGAAGGTTCGGATGCTCCGTGCGGAGGTAGATAGTCGAGACAGAACCGGCAGTCAGGCATCGGGTGGCACGACGGTGACCGAGGTCGTCGAGGGCCTCGCGCATGGGCGTACGGGCGATTCGGAGGTGGGCGATGCGTCAGACGAATCTCGCCGACGAGTCGGCCGAATACGTCAGTGCCCGTGAGGAGCTGCGCCAGGCAGAGATCGCGTTGATGCGCCAGCGTGAGCGGGTGGCCGAGCTACGCCGCCGGCTCCCGCTGGGGCCGGTCGTGGACGACTACGTGTTCGAGGAAGGACCCGCTGATCTGCAGGCCGGTGACGTTCCTGGCACGACCGTACGACTGAGCGAGCTCTTCACCGGGCCCGGACGGGACCTGATCATCTACCACTTCATGTACGGCAAACGACAGACCGAGCCGTGCAACATGTGCACGATGTGGATCGACGGCTTCAACGGGGTCGCCCATCACTTGGCGCAGAACGTCGACTTCGCGGTCGTCGCCGCGGCTGATCTCCGCACGTTGCGCGCACATGCGCGGAGCAGGCAATGGACCAACCTCCGCCTGCTCAGTGCCGGGTCCACCAGCTTCAAGTACGACCTCGGAAGCGAAGATGCTGACGGCAACCAGGACTCGATGGTCTCGGTGTTCACCCGCGACGACGACGGGTCCGTACGCCACTTCTACTCGGCGCATCCGCGGATGTCGGACGACATCGGCGAGCGTGGAATCGATCTGCTCAGCCCGGTCTGGCACGTCCTGGATCTCACTCGACGAGGCCGGGGTGACTGGTATCCCTCACTCAGCTACGCACCGAATCCATCCAGCCCTGCTCCGTGAGCGTTCCACCTGCCTGACCCGGCTGCGCCCTCTTCACGCGTCCGCTGTGGGAATGAGAACCACCTCGTGCGTGGTTGAGTCGTGAGTCTGCAGGTCGGTTGTCGGCGGGCGCTGACAAGCTGGGTCTCCGGCGGCGGTCGGTGGGTGCAGCGCGTCGGCGAGTACGGGCCGTTCGCCGGTCACGTATGCGAAAGGTGTGCCCATGAGCATGGAAGTCACGGCGTGGACGTCGCTCTACAAGACGATGCACGCCCAGGACGACCGGCGACCGTTCTCCAAGGCGACGCTCCGCCGGATCGGGCGGTTCGCGCGCCCACATAGTCGCAAGCTGACGCTCTTCCTGCTGCTGAGCGTCGTGACGGCCGCACTCGGGGTGGCGACGCCGATCCTTGCCGGCCAGGTCGTCGACGCGATCGTCGAGGGCGGCTCGGTGAGGCTGGTGGTCGGGCTTGCGCTCGTGATCGCCGGCATCGCCATCGCCGAGGCCGGCATGGGACTCGTCGGGCGTTGGCTTTCCGCGAGCATCGGCGAGGGTCTGATCCTCGACCTTCGCACGGCGGTCTTCGATCACGTGCAGCGCATGCCGATCGCGTTCTTCACACGCACACGCACCGGCGCCCTGGTCAGTCGGCTCAACAACGATGTCATCGGGGCGCAGCGTGCGTTCAGCGACACGTTGTCCGGCGTGGCCAGCAACATCGTGACGCTCGTCCTCACCCTCGGCGTGATGGTCAGCTTGTCGTGGCAGGTCACCCTGCTCGCCCTGGTGCTGCTTCCGGTCTTCGTGGTTCCCGCCCGGCGGATGGGCTCTCGGTTGGCTCGTCTCGAGCGCGAGGCGGCCAACCACAACGCCGCCATGAGCACGCAGATGACGGAGCGGTTCTCCGCAGCTGGCGCCACACTCGTGAAGCTCTTCGGGCGGCCCGAGCGTGAGTCGGCCGAGTTCGCGGTGCGGGCCAGCCGAGTGCGTGACATCGGGATTCGTACGGCGATGGTGCAGTTCGTCTTCATCACCGCCCTCACCCTCGTGTCTGCGCTGGCGTTGGCACTCGTCTACGGAGTGGGTGGCTTCTACGCGTTGCGGGGGCAGCTCGACGCCGGCGCGGTGGTGGCGCTCGCGCTGCTGCTCACCAGGCTGTACGCTCCGCTCACCGCGCTGGCGAGCGCCCGGGTCGAGGTGATGAGCGCGCTCGTGAGCTTCGAGCGGGTCTTCGAGGTGCTCGACCTCCAACCGCTGATTCAAGAGAAGCCCGATGCGCGTGCTGTCCCGGATGGCCCGGTGTCGGTCGAGTTCGAGCACGTGCGGTTCAGCTACCCCTCGGCCGACAAGGTGTCGCTCGCGTCGCTCGAGGAGGTGGCCAAGCTCGACACCCGCGGGGGAGTGGAGGTCCTGCACGACGTGTCGTTCCGGATCGAGCCTGGCCAGCTGGTCGCCCTGGTGGGCTCGTCTGGAGCGGGTAAGTCGACGATCGCGTCGCTGGTGCCGCGGCTGTACGACGTCGACTCCGGCGCCGTCCGTCTCGCCGGCATCGACGTCCGTGACCTCGCCAGCGCGTCCATACGTGAGACGGTCGGCATGGTGACGCAGGACGGGCATCTCTTCCATGACACGGTTCGCAACAACCTGCTGCTCGCCCGTCCCGAGGCAACCGATGACGAGCTGTGGGACGTGTTGCGTCGGGCACGCCTGGCTGAGGTGATCGAGGGCATGCCGGACGGGCTCGACACGGTCGTCGGCGAGCGCGGATACCGGCTCTCCGGCGGTGAGCGGCAGCGGCTCACCATCGCCCGGCTACTCCTCGCGCGTCCGCGGGTGGTGATCCTCGACGAGGCGACCGCACACCTGGACTCCACGTCGGAAGCAGCAGTTCAGGCGGCGTTGGGTGAGGCGCTTGCCGGACGGACCGCCCTCGTCATCGCCCATCGGCTGTCCACAGTCCGCGCGGCCGATCAGATCCTGGTCCTCGAGGACGGTCGCGTGGTGGAGAGGGGTACGCATGCCGAGCTGCTCGCCGCAGGAGGGCGGTATGCGGAGCTGCACGAGACCCAGTTCCAGACGAACGGGCATGCAGATGGCGCGTCGCTGGGCGCTGGGAACGGCCAGCTGACCACCACGAGCCGAACGCCTGTGGACTGACGCGACCGCGTTGCCAGGACCTCTACGTTGCTAGGACCTACTCAGGTTGGCCACGTCGCACCGGACCGTGACTGGCCGACGTCGTGATGAGGTCCGATGGCGCGCACCTGAATATGTCGCACAATGCCGCGAGCACAGGCAACGAAAGCCGGGTCGGATTGTGCGTCACCAGGCGCCAGGCCGCCACCGTTGAGAGTTTCACGCCGCGGACCGTGAGTTCTTCACGCAACTCGGTCGCGGTCTGCATTCCGTGGGCCAGCATCATGTCGCGAAGTCGCCAGCAATAGCTCACTCGGCGAACCGGTTGTGAACTTGTCATAAGCTCCTGGTCATTCCCCACCGGGTTCATCACTGGACAATTTTAGTGCGTGGCGCAATCGTTTTTCCGTAACGTGCACGTGGATTTCGACTCCCAGCCCATCGGGTCTGAGCGCAACTTTGGTGCGGTTTCGGGGTGCCCTGTCATGGCGGCGTTGCGCACGCGATGACTCAACGGAGCGAGTCCGGGCGGCAGCCCGGGCGTCGCACCGTCCCATGGCACGGAACGTTCGGTCAGGCTGTGCACATCAGTACATCACCGCTCGAGGGGCAGATCTCACGCATTTTTTCGGCACTTTCCGAATGGCCACGCGCGGCGAGGGACGTGTGAGAGCAATGACCAGGCGCGGCGAGGGACGTGTGAGAGCAATGACCAGGCGCGGCGAGGGACGTGACGAGAGCAATGACCAGGCGCGGCGAGGGCGCGCCTGCCACGGCACCTGTCGGCACCCAGCGAGGCTGCGGCTCGCTCAGCGAGCCGGCCTCCCGAGATAGCGTGATATCATGATAGCCATGCCGAAGGCCACCAAGAACATGTTGTTGCGGCTTGATCCCGAGCTCGCCGAGCGTCTGCAGGCGATCGCGGCGGTCGAGGGACGGTCGGTGTCGGACGTCGCACGAGAGGCGATCGCCACGCTGGTGCAGCAGCGGCGCCGCGACAAGCGTTTCGCCGAGCTCCTGGAGCAGAGCATGGCGCGACACGAGCAGATCCTGAAGCTCCTGCGAGAGGACGACGAGTGATCCACCTCGATCTGCCAGAGGCGCTGGCTGTCGCGGCCCGGGTTCTCGACTGCGATTCGATGACGATCGCAGAGCTCACCGACCTGGATGCGGTGAGTGAGACCCTCGCCGAGACGAAAGTCGCCGACGAGTCCGAGGGTCGGATCGCGACCGCGGCGGCGACCCTGCTCACGGGACTGGCGCGAAGGCGCCCGTACCCGCGACGCAACCGTGCCGTCGCGCTGGCGACCACGGTGCACTTCCTGGCCCGAAACGGCTGGGATCTTCGGCTGGCGGTGTCCGGGGAGACGGGGGCCGAGGAAGTTGCCGACATCAACCGCCTGCTCGATGCGATCGCGACAGGTCAGGTCTCGGTAGCTGAGGTCAGCCACGAGCTGCAGATCCGGTTGACGCCGACACACGAGCGCATGGAGCCGCCGTGGGAGGAACACCGAGAGCAGGTTCGTCTGGAGCAGGAGAAGGGGAGACACGGCATGTTCGAGAGGTTTACCGACCGGGCACGACGAGTCACCGTGCTCGCGCAGGAGGAGGCCCGGGAGCTTTGCCACAACTACATCGGCACGGAGCATCTGCTGCTTGGCCTGACGAGAGAAGAGCAGGGCATCGCAGCCAAGGCCCTGGAAGCGCTCGGCGTTTCACCTGCCGGCGTACGAGAAAAGGTCCTCGAGCAGGTCGGCAGAGGGGACAGGGATCCTGATCACCACATTCCGTTCACACCACGGGCCAAGAAGGTCTTGGAGTTCTCGTTACGTGAGGCGATGAACTTGGGCCACAACTACATCGGGACGGAGCACATCCTGCTCGGCCTGGTTCGTGAGGGAGAGGGACTGGCCGCGAAGGTGCTGTTCAGTCTCGGGATCGAGCTCAGTGCCGTGCGAGAAAAGGTGCTGGAGCTACTCGGCAAGTCCGGTGCGGAGCCAGGTGGCGATGAGAGGCTGGGTGGCACCGCGGAGGAATTCCTGACCGGTGGATCGGGATCCGGTCGGCGTGCGCTGATCTTCCGAGAGCTCAAGGCGCTCTTCGATCAGAACGACGAGCTGGTCGCCAGGCAGAACGAGCTGCTCGCCGAGGTGGGGCGGCTGCGCGAGCTGCTGCGCCGCCACAACATCGATCCTGATTCGTGAGTCAAGACAGGAGTCGAGCGCTGGCTGCTCACGGCTCGTACGCATGTGTGGGGTCCAAGCCGTACGAGTCAGAAGGTACGAGCCAGGAGGCAGGTCGGTGTTCGATCGCGTGATCCGTGATGTCCTCAGCCGGTGGGACGCGAACGATGTGAGGTAGATCTCCGTCCCGGACGTCGGCAGCGTGTCACGTTCAGAATGCAGAGCCCGTCGTAGGGGTGACGATGTCACGTTCCGACGGGAGGTCTCCGGTGCGCCGACTCCACACCATCGGGCTCGGGTCCCGCGACAAAACCCAGCTTTTGGCCGCAATACGGACGAAGGTATTTCCAGACCACTGGTCAGTTCGCCTGGGGCAGGCCAGCGTCTTGAGCTTCGTCGTCGTGGCCATCAGCGGCGTCGTGCTGACGTTCTTCTACGACCCGTCCATGCAGCGGGTGACCTACTCAGGGTCGTACGAGCCGCTCGTCGGGGTTGAGATGTCACGGGCGTTCGCCTCCACGCTGGACATCTCGTTCGAGATCCGTGGCGGTCTGTTGCTGCGTCAGATGCACGCGTGGAGTTCGCTTGTCATGGCGGCCGCCATCGTGCTGCACCTGCTGTGGCTCTTCTTCACCGGCGGATTTCGCAAGCCACGGCAGCCGGTGTGGTTCGTCGTCACCACGCTGTTGCTTGCTGCCATGGCTGCCGTGCTGACAGGCACCGCGTTGCCCGACGACCTTCTCTCCGGCACCAGCATGGCGGTATTGGACGGCCTGCTTGTAGCGACGCCCGTCGTCGGAACGTGGTTGTCGAACCTCGTGTTCGGCGGCTCGTTCCCGGGCGGCGCCATCGCGGTCTTCTACCCCCTGCACGTGGTGGTACTTCCCGTGGTACTGGTGATCGGGTTCATCGCGTTGGCGATCCTTGGCCTCCGCCACGGCCCGGCCCGTCACCCCTGGCGAGGTGTGAGCGATCCCGCCGCAAAGCAGCCGCTCGTGCAGGTCGTAGCGACTCCCGCTGTGCGCTCCGCCGACGAGCAGGTGACAGCGCAGGCTGTGGCTGCTCCTGTGCGTCGGGCAGACGAGCTCTCGACAGCGCGGGCTACCGTCGCAGCCGTGCGGGCGTCGCTCGCCAACGGTCTCGGCCTGTTCCTCCTCGTGAGCGGCGTGATCGTGCTGATGGCGGCGACGCTCACCATCAATCCGATCTGGGAGTACGGCCCAGCGGATCCGGCGAGTGCTGCGTCGGGATCGACCCCGGCGTGGCCGATGGCGTTCCTCGACGGCGCATTGCGGCTCGCACCCGGATGGGAGTTCGAGTGGCTAAGCCGCACCTGGTCGGTTGCCATCTTGGCTCCGATGCTCGTCTGCGCGCTGTTCTTCGCGCTCGTCGCGGTCTACCCGTACGTCGAGCGATGGGTGACCGGCGACACCAACGACCATCACCTGCTCGAACGCCCACGCAACAACCCCACCCGTACCGGCATCGGTGTAGCCGGCATCATCTTCTACGGCGTGCTGTGGGCGGCCGCCGGGTCGAACGTCATCGCGTACGCGTTCAGCACATCTGTCGAGGTGCTCATGTACGCCTTGCAGGTGCTGCTCGTCCTCGGTCCTGTTGCGGGGTTCGAGATCACACGTCGGATCTGCATCGGTCTGCAGCGCCGGGATCGCGAGATCGCGCTGCACGGCTACGAGACCGGACAGATCGTCCGCACGCCTACCGGCGGCTACGTCGAAGCCCACGCGCCCGTCAGCGCGAACGGGCGCCGGCGTCTCGCGGCCTACGAGGATCACCGGCCGGTTCCCCTGCAACGCGACGTGCACGGGCAGACGACGGTGCCGCAACGCCTCCAGGTGCATCTCTCCCACCTCTTCTACCGGGATCGCATCCTGCCGCTCGCCAGGGAGGAGCTGGGCCAGGACGCGCGACATGTCGTGAGCGCTATGGGCACCATGCCCGCGCAACCGGTATGGCGTCCGGACGGTCAGTCCGCCGACTCCACCGAGGCTCCGGGTGACGTGGCATAGACCGCGAACGGTGCGCTGTCGTGCACGCCGACCTGTCCCTCGATGGGGCCGGGAGCGACGATTTCACCGACCCAGCGCATGCCGAGCCGCTCCATGACAGCCCGGGAGCGCACGTTGTGCCGCTCGGTGTACGCCACGATGGCACGGGCGTTCAGGTCGTCGAACCCGTACGAAAGCCCGGCACGACCGATCTCGGTGGCAAAGCCGCGGCTTCGCTGCGATGAGAGCAGTGCCCACCCCAGCTCCAGCCGGTCGGGTTCCCACCCGCCCGCAGCCAGCGACGGATCCGGCGAATCTCGCAACAGCGCTGCGATCTGCCGGGTCGTGGCGCTGTCGCGGTCCATGCGCGAAAGCCCACCACGTCCGACCAGTTCTCCGGTTCGCCGGTCGTATGCCACCCACTTGTGGACGCCGGACGTTTCCCACGCAGCGTTCATCTGGACGGCGTTTCGTACCGCCTCGTCGTGGCGCCATGCACCGCCGTACCAGAAAGCCACGTCGGCGTCGGCATGGAGCCGGACCAGGTCGTCGGCGTGCTCGCGCCCGACCGGTTCGAGCCGGAGCCGGTCGGTCAACCGGATCCGCGTCGCCTTGGCCACGATGTCGCGCAGACGCCGATCACCGTCGGCGCGCCCCACCATCAGGAGCTCCAGTTCACCCGGGCCGATCCAGGCGTACGCGTCGTGCTTGCCGGCTTCCAGTCGCGGTCGCTGCAGATCGCCGTCGACTCTCACCAGGTAGTCGATCTCATGGCGGATCTCGCCGTCGACATCCCACTCCCACTCCGCGATCTGCGCCTCGATCGTGGCGAGACGCCACCCGGTTTCCTCCTCGATCTCGCGGGCGAGCGCGACCTCCGGCGTCTCGCCCGGCTCGACGTGGCCACCGACCGCATCCCAGATCCCTGGAAGCAGCCTGCGGTGTGGCGACCGCCGGTGGAGGTAGACCCGGTTCCGCTCGTCGCGGATGAACGCGCCCACACACAGTCTCGGCATGCCGAGACGCTAACCCAGTCAGGTGGGCGGTGCTTCCGCATTTCCTGCCGCTGAGCGCAGGAGCTCGGCTCGTCGCTTACGAGGTGCGGAACGTGTCCACGGTCATTGCCATACGCAACCGAGAAGCTCCGAACCGGAGTGCGGACCTGCGTACTCCGGCGGGTTCGGATTGGCGTTGAGCGCGTAGTGCCGGTCGTTCGCGGGTCCCTTCCAGACCCGATACATCGGGATCTGGCCCGGTGCGCCCGTGCACTTCATGAACGTGGCGTGGGGCGTCACGGTCCATCCCTGGTATTCGGTCACGTGCGAGTAGAACACGTTGGGAGTCCTGCCGTTGCAGTTGTCCGGCGTCTGGTTGGTGCAGTGGACCTGGTTGATGAACTCCGAGCCGATGGAAAGCTGCGCGCCAGCCGGATATCCGAGGCCCACCCGGTAGGCCTGGCGTGAGTAGTTCGGCAGCTGAGCGCCAGCCGGCGCCATCTTGTAGGCGTCGACCGTGTCATGGTGGTAGATCCACCACTCGACGGGCTGCAGCTCCTGGTAGTACACGTTGATCGTCGTTCCGAGCGGATACTCGGCGCCGGGAGCAGGATCCTGTGCGAAGACGACGTTGGTCGCGACGTTGACGTCCGGATAAAGCTGCCGCACCGGGTTGCAGACGTACCCCTTGGCCTGTAGGTCCGCGCAGACCGCATCGAAGCTCTGGCCGCGGTAGTCAGGCGTCGCCGGGCCGTTGTTGCTGTAGTAGTAGACGGTCACCGTCGAACCCGCCGGCACCACCGTGCCAGGGGCTGGGTCTTGGCCGTACGTCGTGAAGGGCTGGGCTCCGGTGCCGACGGGCGTCGTCCCTTGGACCGCGTTGCACTGGAAGCCGTGCTGTGCGATGGCAGAACAGGCTGTCTGCTGCGCTGGATCGTTCGGATTGTGGACCAGGTTCCGGTAGTCGCCGACCGGCAGGTCGCCCGGGCACACCGTCACGGTGACCCGGGTGCCCACCCGGGCGATCTCGTTGGCCTGCGGGCTCTGTGCATAGACCGTCCCCGGTTTGGTGCACTGTCCAGCAGACGGACTTCCCTGCTGACTGTCGCACCGCATGAGGTAGACATCCTCGAGCTGTCGGCAGGCCTCCTGCCAACCCTTGCCCACGAGCTGCGGCAACGCGATCGTGTCGGGGTAGGTGATGACGACCGTCTCGCCCCGGTCGACCTCCTGTCGCGGTCCAGGGTCTTGTACCTCGACCGTCATGAGTTGCTGGGGCCGCGCCGCGGGCTCTGGCGTCGGGTTCTCTTGGCAGGCAAGGCCGCTCGCCTCGATGAGGTCACACGCGGCAGGCGCACGGCGCCCGACCACGGACGGAACCGAGACCGGTCCGACGTATCGGACGACCACACTGCTGCCGACCTCGACCGTCGTACCTGCCTTCGGAATCGTGTCGACGACCTCATCCGTCCCGAGCCCGGACACGTCCGTGCCGACCGCAACCGCCTCGCAGGCAAGCTCCAGTTGCCTGATCCGCGCGCACGCCTCCTCGTACGTCGTACCGGTCGGAAACTCGGGAACGGTGACCTTGCGTCGAGCCGGCGGCTCGGCGGGCGGAGGTTCGGCAGGTGGGGGTTCGGCAGGGGGAGTGGTCGACTCTTCCGGCTCCGGCTCGGTTGGCTCGTCGACCGGCCCGTCGTCGCCCCCGACTCCATCGCCGGTGCCCTTGTCGATCGTCGTCGGCACCCTGCCCGGTCGAAGACCAGCATGGTGGGGGCGTACGGATCGTTGGCCCACACGCGTCCATCGCGGATGAAGAGCTCGAACGGGTCCTTGCCACTGGGCATCGAGACGGTGTCGCGCAGACGCAACGACGTGAGATCGAGCACGGCGATCTGGCGAAGTCGCTGATCCGGCACGTAGATGCGGTCGCCCAGCACTACGGGGTCGCCGAGTCCGCTACCGGCGTACGGCTCGAGGACGTCTGTGGCGCGTACGGTGCCCGAGGCGATGTCGGCCACGTAGAGCTCACCGGTGCTCGGCACGAGCGCCGTGAGCAACGGCCGGTCGGTCGGGCCGACACCCAGCCGGACGGCACCCTGCTTCTGCGGGGCCGGGATGCTGGTCGGGTGTCCGCCCGCAGCCGAAGCGACCGTGATGCTGCCGGCAGCGGGCCGGTAGACGACCGGCTGGTCCTTGACCAGGGCGAGCCGAGCCGATCGTTCCTGCGGCTCGGCCACCTTCGTCCGGTCGGTCAGCCGACCGTTCGCCACCTGGTAGAGCTCGCCGGTCTTCGGCGCGAATGCCCAGGCCTTGCCCTTGGAGTCGACGACCACCTGGGTCACCTTGTCGGGGAGCTCGACCCGCTGTGCCTGACCGGAGGTCGAGTCGAGCCGGTTGAGGGTCCCGCTGTCGGGGTCCACGACGTAGCCTTGTCCGCCGCCGGTCATCACCCTGGCTCGGGCAGGAGTACGCAGCTTCTGCGGCGCGTCGGTCGGCGTCATGGTGGCGGTCGGTAGCCGCGTCACGCGGCCGGTGGTGTGGTTCACGACCCAGACCGTCTCGGGGTCGGTCTGAACGACCTCCAGCCTCTCCCGTCCGGTCGCGAGGTCCCGTGCCGCCTCGGCGTCGACTGTCGCGCTCTCGGCGTTGACGTGCACGACCGTGTGGCCCTTCTGCACGAACGCTCCCGAGCCGGCGAGCAGGCTGTGCGACGCCCGATAGCCGACACCGAACGTCGCGGCGAGCACGGCAGCCAACGCCACGCCGGCCAGGCCGATGCGGGCGATGCGTTCCCGGCCCACAGTGGGCATCATGAACTCCCCCAACCACTCACCCGGCAAGCACCGCCGGACCGCGCCTAGGGTGGCGGAGTGGACACCGTCAGGACGATCCGCACCGTGACGAGTGCCGCTCCCATGCGTGCGGACGTTCAGACTCTAAGGTGCCAGCCTGTGGCTTCGACAGTCGAAGGGAATGGGAAGGGTTTCCTATGACTACCCAGGTCACGGTCTCGTTCGGCGAGAAGTCGTACGAGCTCGCGGCCGGCGAGACGCTGACCTTCGGTCGCTCACCTGACTGCACGATCTGTCTCGACCCCGACGATGCGGCGATCTCCCGCTGCGCGGGCGCGCTCGTGTTCGAGGGCCAGACCTGGTGGCTTGTGAACCGATCCTCGGTGCGACCACTGTCGGTCATCGACGACCTGGGACTACGCAGCGTGCTCGCACCCGGACGACGAATCGCGATCGAGCATCCGGTCCGGGTGGTCGTCGACGGCACGAACGGCAAGCACAGGTTGGCGATCGACGCGGAGGCGGTCGAGGTCTCCATGCGTACCAACGAGGTTCTGCGCGGCGAGCCGACGGCGACCGACGAGCGGGTGCTGATCAGCCCGGCCGACCGGCTCGCCATGGTGGCGCTCTTCGCCGGCTACCTCGAGGACGGGCCGCGACACGATCCCCATCCGAGGACGTACGAGGCCGCGGCCGCCCGGCTGGGCTGGCCCAAGACGACGCTCATCAAGCGGATCGAGTACCTCAGGACCCGGCTGGACAAGGCCGGCGTCCCCAACATGACCGGACCGTACGCGCTGGTGAATCTCGCCGAGTACGTCATCTCGCGCGGCCTGATCACCCGCGCCGACCTCCAGCTCCTCCGCCGCCCCACCACGAAATGACCACGTTCAGCTGGCCATTGCCTGCTGTCAGTGGCTTACATGCCGTTGTTGGGTGGGGATTGCCTTGGGTGGAGTAGGCGAGTACGAATCGCTCGGGGCGCGGTGGTGAGTCCGAGTCGGTTGGGCCTGGTGGTCAGTCCGAATCGGTTGGGCATGGTCGGTCAGTACGAATCGCCTCGACAGGTTGTGGGTACGGATCGCCTCGGCAGGTTGTGGGTACAGATCGCGGGAGCAGCGCAGCCTGACGTCGTCCTCGTCCTGCGGCACCCGCGCTGGATGCGCGCCGCTGCCGAACGCCGAGCGCTCGTGAAGCGCGGACTGAAAAAAGCAACGATCGACTTTTTCAGCCACACGCGTAGAGTGTGGCCTGCTGAGCGGGGGAGCAGCAGCTCGCGGGGCTAGCAATCACCGAGTCTTACCCGCTGACCGAACCAGGAGGCACGTCCATGCCTTTCATCTCCCGACGTGTTGCCGCGCTCGTGTCTGCCGGAGCCCTCGCGCTCGCCCTTCCAAGCGTGTCGGCCTCAGCGTCCGAATCCGGAAGCGACGGCGGGTCGGCACCGGCAGCAACCGCGTCCGGCGGCGACGTCGTGTTGACGGGTAGCGAGATCAGCACCCTCATGACGTACGCTCGCGACACCTGGGCGTCGATGGACGCCATGGTGTATCCGGAGACCGGTCTGCCTGACGACAACATCACCGGTGACCTGGATCCGAACGGTCGCGGCGGGTACACCTCGCCCACCAACATCGGCGCCTACATGTGGTCGACGATCGTGGCGCGCGACCTGGGGTTCATCAGCCGGGCCGAGGCCCGCGAACGGCTGTCCGTCACCCTCGACACTCTCGACCGGCTCGACCGGCACGAGTACTCCGGCATGTTCTACAACTGGTACGACCCCGAGACGCTCGAGGTGCTCCGGTCGTGGCCGGACAGCGGCGACCCGATCTATCCGTTCCTCTCCAGCGTCGACAACGGTTGGCTCGCCGGAGCCCTGATGGTCGTGGAGCGCGCCGAACCCAGCCTGCGCGACGAGGCACGGGCGCTGCGGACCTCGATGGACTTCGGCTTCTACTACGACAAGAACGCCAAGGGCGAAGGGTTCCCGGCCGGGCTGATCCGAGGCGGGTTCTGGGACGAGGAGCCACCCGGCTGCTCGGTCGTCGACAACTACCGTGGCCGCGGACCGGACGTGTGGTACACCTGCCACCACTACGGTTCGTTCAACTCCGAGACCCGCTTCCCGTCGTACGTCGGCATCGCGACCGGCCAGATCCCGCGCGAGCACTACTTCGGTCCGTGGCGGACCTTCCCGCCGAGCTGCGACTGGTCGTGGACCGAGCAGGTCCCCGTAGGCAAGTGGCGGAAGTACCTCGGGGTCGACGTCTTCGAGGGCGCGTACGTCTACCGCGGGATGCGCATCGTGCCGTCGTGGGGCGGCGACATGTTCGAGGCGATGATGCCTGGGCTCTTCGTACCCGAGGCGGACTGGGGCAAGAAGTCGTGGGCCATCAACCACCCCCTCTACGTACGGGGTCAGATCGAGCACGGGCTCGAGGAGGCGAAGTACGGCTACTGGGGCTTCTCGCCGGCGAGCAACCCCGCTGGCGGGTACCGGGAGTACGGCGTCGACCAGATGGGCATGGACGGTCCCGGCTACACCTCCGACCAGGAGCGCACGTCGGTGACGCCGGCTTACCTGGACTGCCGTCCGGCCGAGCCGGAGCCCGAGTCGTACGGCGACGGCGTGGTGACGCCGCACGCGGTCTTCCTCGCCTTGGAGTACGCCCCCCAGGAGTCGCTTGCGAACCTCGCCAAGCTGCGGGCGAATTTCGATGCGTACGGACCTGGCGGCTTCTACGACTCGATCGCGGTGCGGTCGGGCACGGTGGCCAAGCGGTACCTCGCCCTCGACCAGGGAATGACGATGGCGGCGTTGGGCAACGTGCTCGGTCATGACATGCTGCGCCGCTACTTCGTCTCCCACGAGGTCGAGAAGCGACTGAAGCCCTTGATGCGAATGGAGCGCTTCAGCGCCGGTCTCGAGTGACCAGCGCATTGTGGGTCCGTCGAGCCCTGAGCGACTAGGCCGCGGTGACGCATCCGCACCACGACGAGAGGCGGGCGCGAAGCCCGCGACGGTCGAGAGGTGTCAGGACCAACAGGGGATCGTCGCTGTCCAGCAGACCGTCGTCGGGTGAGGCGGAGTCGGGTTCCACAGACCAGAGGCGCCCGGGACCTGCGTCGACCACCGCAAGCCAGCTGAACGCCACAGCCCCGCTGGGCGCTCCTACCTGGGTGACCGTGGTGGTCGCGCGCCAGTGGTCGAGTGCCTCACCGAAGGCAGGTGGGACAAGTTCCGGCCGCGTCGTGGCCTGTCGCAACTGGCTGCGGCGCCGCCGGAACCGGCGCGCCCCTGCCAGATGGGGCGCTGGCTCGGGTTCTGTCGCTGCGGGGGATGGATCCACGACGTCGAGCAGCGCCGCGCCGATGTCGCCGTCCGTGCGCACCACGTCGAAGCGGTGGAACGGCCCGTCGGCGCGATGCCAGACCACTGTCGTGTCCACCGCGCCGAGCGCCGTCGTGCTCTGGTGACCATCCTCGGTGACCCGCGTGATGGAGTACGAAATACCGCTGCGCAGGCTGGGGCCCAACAGCATGGCGACGTGGGGTGACGCGATCAACCGGCCGTCTTGCTCGGCGACGAGTCCTCGGGCGGCGATGCTGGCGAGCAGGCTCTTGGTCAGCACGCCATGATGAGCTGCTGGTACCTCGTCGTACACCGACGAGCCGACGCCGGGAAAGCGGCGAGCCCCTAGCCTGCGGGCGATCGCCGTCAGCTCGTCGCCGGTGAGCGTGAGGTGCGGTGCGTCGACGGTGGTCATCCGAGCATCCTTTTAGAAGGGGAAGGGGTCCGCCAAGGCCTTGAACCCGTCACCGATCGAGTCGATGACCTTGTCGGCCTCGTCGGCTACGGCGTCGATGCCGTCCATGGCCAACACCACCCCATCGGTGGCGAGGCCGGCCGCCTCGTTGATGGCGCCAGCCGGAGCAGTGAGCGGGTGTTTGAAGAGCACGTCCGCAGCAAGGTGGTTGCTGGCCGCGGCGAGGTCGAGGAAGTCGCGTACGTCGGTGACGGCCTGGGAGATGCCCGTCTGCGGCTCGTCTTCGCGAAGCTTCTGACTCGCCGCCAGGTAGCCCATGGCGTCCGCCGCGTCACCTGCCGGACCGGGCAGGTAGCCGAGCAGCCGACGGACCCACTGCTTGGTCTTGCTCGCCTTCGGGTCGAACGGTGGCGGTGCGGCTCTCCTGCGGTCCAGCTCGTGTGCCTCGTCGAGGGCCTCGAGCGTCCGTCGCTGCAAGGCCGCCGAGAGCTTGCGCGCGGCGGACGTGCTGGGGTCGACCCGGGCCTGCTTCAGTGCCTTCTGCCATTCCAGCCAGCCGAGTGCCTGGTCGACGGCCTTCACCCCGGTCACCGCGCCGAGCGCCTTCGCCCAACGCATGGCGCGCTCGCCCAGTCGCGCGGGCTTGCGGTAGGCGGCGTCGCTCAGCTCGCGTATGACCACCTCGCCCGTCTTGGTGGTCCGCACGAGGTCCAGGCCGGCGACCTTCATGGACTTGGAGTCCGCATGCTCCACAGCGGAGGCCATCTGGGCCAGCAGACTCGCTCCACCGCGCAGGCTCTCGCCTCCGGAGGAGAGCAGCCTCGCGATCGCCTTGCACTGCGACTCCACCCGGCCTCTCGCTTCGGGCGGGAGGCCGTCCCCGGTCACCGTGAACAACGCCATTCACGCGTTCTGCAAGGCGGCAGCGGCTCGGCGGCACTCACTTGCGAAGCTGCGCATCTCTCCGGGGTCGAAGCGGTAGAGCGTCATCCGTCCTCCTTCGCCTCGGCGAGCTCCTTCTCGCGCGCGACGGCTGCCTGGAACAGTGCTTCGTACTTCGACGCCAGGCCGTTGAGGTAGGCGATCAGCTCAGCGATCCGACTGCTGGCGTCGCCGACTCCGCTGCCGATGCTGGTGATCTCCTGCTTCAGTCGATTCGTTCCAGGCGAACGCGCAGTGGTGGCCGCCGCTGCCGCACCCACGTCGGGCACGGCCGACAGCGCACTCTGAGCTCGCCCGAGCTGGGCAGTGGTCGTCTGGATCGCCAGCAGGTAGTCGGCGTAGACGTCCGATCGCAACAAGCATTCGCTTGCCATGGATACCTTCCGATGTCAGACACGATGGATCCCGATGTGCACGTGGTCGTAGTGGTCGGGAACGGCCCAGAGGATCTGGATGGCGAACCGGTGCCCGTCGACTTCGCGGACGAAGCTTCGGTACGAGCCGGGTTGCCAGGTGTCGATGCCCAATGCCTTCGCCGCCGCGCGCGCGGCCTTCTCCCCGTCATAGGTCGGGTAGTCGATGGCGTACGCCAGCTTGTTGCCGACGTAGTGGTCCGACATGCCCGGCCCGGGTACGGTGTCGTAGTTCCGCTTGCGCTGGCCCGCCTCGGTCGTACCGGGTGGCACGCCGTGCTTGGCCATGACCGGCGTGACGAGCTGATCGAAGATGGACTTGCTGCCACCCCAGACGCTCACGTCCACCGTGACGTCGGCCAGGCTGCGTACCCGATCGTGTGGTCGGGCGTGGTTGTGCCCCTTGGGCACGTGCCGGTGGATGTGCCGGGTGTGGTCGTCCTTCCGGAACAGCTGGTTCAGCAGCTCGGCGGTGTGCTTGCGGGTCCCATGGGTGCGTTGTGGACCCAGGGATGCGAGGAGTGCATCGACCGTCCGCCGGTTGGCGAACCGGTCCTTCTTGGTTCGGGGACGGGTGAGTGCGTCGACGTAGCCGGCCTGCGCATCGGCCACGTCGGCGGTCACCACCCGTCGCCGGACGTCGACGACGTAGCCGATGTCACGGGCCATGAGGTACGCCAGCCGTCGTACGCCCTTCCAGTCGTCGATGGCGTCGTCGAGTGCCTGGCGCAGCCGGTGTTGCAGCGTGCCGTCGGCGACCACGATGCGCCCGACCTCCTCACGTGCCTGGACACAGCGGTGGTAGACCGACTCCACCGTGGCGAGGTAGGCGGTCATCTCCTTGGCCAGCGCCAGCATTCGGTTCGGATCCGCTCGGAACGTCCGTCCGTGACGCGGGATTCGCCAGGGACGAAGGCCTGCTCTGCTCATCACGCCACCGCCCGAGGTGTGGGGTCGCAGGTCCGAGACGCTGCGCCCGTGGGTGCGTTCGAGGTGTGCTGCCCGGCGGGCGGCACGAGGAGGCCGAGGAACCCAGCACCGAGCGTTTCCGCGTCGACCTGTTCGACCTTTACGCGGTCCAGCTCCGGATCGGCCGGGGCATCCCAGTCGCCGGATGCCGACTCGACCGACAGGACGCGCCAGGCTATGCCGTCCTCGCCCACCACCCAGCACGCCTCGGAGCGGACGACTGGCTGTCGGCTTGGGGTCCGGTCGAGTGAGCCCGGGTCGTCGTACGGAGAAGTTTCGGCGCGAGGTGAGTTCCGGTCAGTGCAAGCGGCCGTCCCGGCGTCAGGCGCTCCGTCGCCCTTGGGGCTGCCGTCGACTGTGCCTGCGATGCTGACCGCAACGGAGAACCGCCGGTGGGCGAGCGCCTGGATCCAGGCGTGTGCGGTGCCGAGCTCGGCACCAGCGTCGACGAGCACGTCGACCGCAGTGTCCGGTGAGCCTGCAGCGAGCAGGTCGTCGGCGCGTAGGTATCGCCTGAGGTCGACCGAGAGGCTGAGTCCCTGTGGCGGCGCGAGCTCGTCGAGACGACACAGGTGCCTGAGCAAGGCGTCGAGGTCACCGGTGTGCTGTGTGCAGCGGACCAGGTGGTGCGGGTGAGCGGTGAACCAGGTCGCTCCGGGACCGAGGTGTGTCGTGGCAAGGACGGCGTGCTCGGTCACGACTCTCTCCGACCCGGTCGCGGCTGGCTTCGCGGCTCCAGACTCCACGGTCACCTGGGCGACGAAGTCAGGACGCACGCAATGCGTGAGCAATGCGGTCAGAGCCGGCGTCCACTCCACACGGGGCTCGTCGCCTTGCTCCACGAACGTCACGAGGCCCCGGGCGGCCAGGCCGCGCAGGGCGACGGCATCCGTTCGTACGTCCATGACGTCGCCCTCGGCGACGAAGCGCGGAACGCTCAACCGGCTCACCCGGCGCAACGCCCGGATCTCGTCGATGGTGAGCAGCTGCGAGCTCGCGATCTCAGCCATGACAGGTCGAACTCCCGAGGTGGTCTGGCGGCGCGTCACCGGCCGCCGGCGAGGTGTGGACTCTGCGCTACGAGCGAGCGCCACATTCGATGTCGAACTCGCACGAAGGACCGCCGCCTCCGCCCGGGTGCTGTGCAGCGAGGTTGGCGAATGCCGCTGCGTCGGCCAGGTGGGCAGCGCGGCGAAGCCGGTCGGCGGCTACGTCAAGGTGATGTTGCCGGTGGTGCGGGCCGACGTGTCGACGAAAGGTGTCGGCCGTGTTGCCCTCCCAGTACTCCGGCACGCGCGAGACCTCATGCCGCAGGCGTTCGAGCACGTGGCGGAGGCGGCGCTGCTGGCGCCGCAGGTCGTCGGAGAGCTCCTCGAGTCTGCGCCAGGGCGTGAGCTCTGCCACGCGGTCACCTCCTTCGTGCCTCGATCCGGTGTGGCGGATGGCCTTCGATCCGTACGGCCACTCGCACGGTACGCGCGGAGGGCGTGCGAAGGACATGGGAAGGGTTTCCGATTCCGCGCCACCGGGCTCGCGGCCTAGCGTCTGCGAACGACACGACAACACCGGCTTGGCGGCACGGTCTTCGTGCGACAGCACCGGAACACGAGCGCGTGAAGGAGAAGGCAATGGCGGTGATCTCGCGAGACACCCTGGAACTCACGCCGGAACAGGCGCGTGCGGTTGGCCGCCGGTTCGGTCACCAGGCCGAGGTGGAGACCACGGCCCTGATCCGCAGCATGGACGAAGGCGTGCAGCGGATGCAGGCGATGATTCAGGATCTCGACTCCGGCGTGTCCGGCATGAAGTGGCAAGGCCGCCGCGCATCGGCGTTCGACAGCCAGTGGACGGGCGAGTTCAAGCCAGCCCTGGTGCGGATGCAGGAGTCGATCCGCGACTTCCGCCCGGTCCTCACCAAGATGCAGGCGTGTCTGCAGCAGGCGCAGGCAGACCTCAACCGTTTCGCGGCGGACGTCGAGGCGATCGACGTGGGTTGACCATTCCAAATGACCAGGTGTGGCGGGTTTTCGTGACCCTCACATGGCGTCGATGCCGTGCGAGGGTCACAAACGCCACGTGTGGGCTTGGGCGGGTACATGAGCAGGGAGTACGAAGTCCACGTCGTCGCGGGTGGTCGCAGCATTCCGCTGCTCGTCGAAGCGGGTGAGGCGGCGACCGTCGGCGGGTTGCGGACAGCACTCGCGGACGCCGTGCCCGATGTGCCGGCGCAGCGCTTCGACACGCTCTACCTCGACACGACCGCCTTGTCGGACGACCAGCTTCTGGTTGACATTCCGCTCCTTGCGGCGGCCCGCCTGGATCAGCACGCATCGAATGCGCATTCTGAGCGTCCTGGACCTGAGTCCAGCAAGCTTGCGGTGGTCGGCGGGCTTTCAGCCGGAGTCACGGTTTCGGCACCCACCGGTCGCGAGCTTGTCGTGGGGCGTGCGGCCGACTGCGACCTGGTGCTCGCCGAACCTGAGGTGAGCCGACACCACGCCAGGATCCGGATCGACGAGCCCGGACGGGCGACGGTTGCCGATACCGGATCGCGCAACGGTGTCGGGTTTCGCGGAGTCCGTATCGCAGGCGACACGGGGCTCGAGGACCACGACGTCGTGCAGGTCGGCGAGTCGCTGCTTTGCGTACGCCCGTGTGAACCAGCGGACGGCGCGTTACGGCAGGACCCGGCGGCGGGCGTCAGCTGGTTCAACCGACCACCCCGCATCGCGCCCGCCCGGCGTACCCCCGAGGTCACCATTCCGGCGAAGCCGGAGAAGCCTCGAGGGATGCGGTTCCTGCTCGCGACGGTGTTCATTCCCCTGCTCCTCGCCGCGGTGCTCTATCTCGTGATGCCGCATGCTGGCTAGTTCCTGCTGTTCCTCGCACTCTCCCCAGTGCTCGCGATCGCGCACGTGATCAGCGACCGCAGGAGCGGACGGAAGGAATACCGGGAAAAGCTCAAGGAGTACGAGAAGGAGCTGGCGGCGGCCCGCACCCGGCTGCGTGAGCTTGCTGTGGAGCAGGAGCGCACGACAAGACGCGACGTGCCGGATCCTGCGACGCTGGTGCGGATCGCCACGGGACCCACGGCCAGGTTGTACGAGCGCCGGCCCGGTGACGACGACTTCGGCCAGCTGCGGGTGGGTCTCGTCGACCGCCCCGTGGACGTACGACTTGCCGGGCAAGGGGCCGACGCAGAGGAGCTTCCCACGGCTCACGCCGTGCCGATGTCGGTGCAGCTGGCAAGCGACGGCGTGGTGGGCGTCGCCGGCCCGCGGTCTGCCGTGCTGCCGATCGCCCGCGCCATGGTGGCGCACGCGGCGGTCCTGCACGCTCCGCACGACCTCGGCCTCGTCGTCTTCAGCGGGTCTCCCGACGACTGGGAGTGGGCGAGCTGGCTGCCGCATACGGTGCCGCATCGAGCCGACGTGGCGTGCCGACGGATGCTGGCAAGCGACCGGAAACAGGCGGAGGAACGGATCGCCGAGCTGCGGCGACTCATCGACGAACGCCTGGCCGACAGCCGCTCCGCCTTACGCGACCAGCCACCTGCCGGCCGGCGCATGCTCGTCGTGCTCGACGGCGCGTACCGCCTGCGCAACCTGCCCGGCCTTGCCGACGTTCTGGCCGACGGCCCGGCGGCTGGTGTCTACGCCCTCTGCCTGGATTCCACGCAGACCAACCTGCCCGACGAGTGCCGGGCCACCGTGGTGGTGACCAGCCACTCCGGGACCAGGGTGCGAGTGAGTCGACCGGGAGCCGACGCCGTGGACGACGTGCTCGCCGACGGCATCCCGGGGGGTGTGGCGCGCCGCATCGCGTACGCCCTGGCACCGGTGCGCGTCCTCGGCGCGAGGTTCGGCGGCGACGCAGACCTGCCGGACCGGGTGCGGTTCCTCGAGCTTGCCGGACTGGGACCCGAACCGAGTGCCGACGACGTGTTGCGCCGGTGGGCCGCTCAACCCGGTGGCCGGAGCACGCAGATCCTGCTGGGTGCCGATGCGACCGGTCCGGTGACCGTGGACCTGCGGCGCGACGGGCCGCACGGGTTGGTCGCCGGCACGAGCGGAGCGGGCAAGTCGGAGTTGCTGCAGACGCTCGTCGCGGCGCTGGCCCTCGGCAACACGCCCGACGCGTTGGAGTTCGTCCTCGTCGACTACAAGGGCGGAAGCGCGTTCGCCGATTGCGCGGACCTGCCGCACTGCGTCGGTCTCGTCACCGACCTCGACGGTCACCTCGCGAGCCGTGCGTTGACGTCCCTGACCGCGGAGCTCAAGCGGCGCGAGACGATCCTCGCCGAAGCGGGGGCGAAGGACATCGAGGACTACTGGGCGACGACGGGGGACCGCCTGCCACGGCTGGTCATCGTGATCGACGAGTTCGCGACGCTGGCCGAGGAGGTGCCGGAGTTCGTCTCCGGCGTGGTCGGGATCGGGATGCGTGGGCGAAGCCTTGGCGTGCACGTGATCCTCGCGACCCAGCGGCCGGGCGGTGTCGTGAACGCCGAGATCCGGGCCAACGTCAACCTGCGGCTCTGCCTGCGGGTGACGCGGGCGGAGGAGAGCTCCGACGTGGTGGACGTACCCGACGCCGCCCGGATCTCCCGGCTGCACCCGGGTCGTGCGTACTTACGCGCAGGCCATCAGGACCTCGCCATCCTGCAGTGCGCCCGGGTCGGTTGGCCGCGCGGTGGCGACACCGACGCCAGGTCGGCCGCACGCGAGGTCCGAGTGCACCGGAGGCGCTTCGAGACGCTCGGCGCGCCGCGTCCGCAGCGTACGTCCGGCCCGGGGCTGGGTGGGGACGGCGACACCGATCTCAAGGCGCTGGTCGCCGCGATCCGCACGGCGGCCGAGCGTTCGGGGATCAAGCCTCCGGCGAGTCCGTGGCTTCCACCGCTGCCCGAGCAGGTGACGTTGTCCCAGCTCATGTCGTCTTCGCAGGCCGACGCCACGACCCACCGGTCGTCTCACCGTGAGCCGACCCAGCCGTCCGTGCCGTCGCCTGTGGCGGTGCCGATCGCGCTCGGCGACCACCCCACCGAGCAGACGCAACGCCCGTACGTCCTCGACCTCGACCAGGCGGCGCCGGTGGTGATCGCCGGCATGACACGTAGCGGCCGGTCGACGGTGCTGCGTACGATCGCCTGCTCGCTCGCGAGCAACAGCAGTCCGGCCGACGTCCATCTCTACGCGCTCGACTACGGCGGCCGGGCGCTGGCGTCGCTCGCCACCCTGCCGCACTGTGGCGCGTGGATCGACGCGGACGAGACCGACCGGGTAGAGCGGTTGCTGGACCTGTTCGGCGCAGAGATCGGACGGCGGGCGAAGGTGCTGGCCGAGGGTGGGTACGCCTCGATCGCCGAGCAGCGTGCCGCCACCGAGGAGCCGCACCGCCTGCCGTACCTCGTCCTGCTCCTCGACCGGTACGAAAGCTTCCTCGCCCGGCACAACGAGACCGACGGCGGTCGCCTGGTGGAGGCGCTCGACGGCATCCTCCGGCGTGGTTCGGCGGTCGGGATCCTCTCGGTGCTCGCCACGGACCGGTCGGGGTTCACCCACCGGATGAGCGGGCTGGCCGCGACCCGGATGGTGCTGCGTCAAGCCGATCCGGACGACGTGGCGGTCTACGGCGCCGATGCCCGGCAGATGCCACGCGCCATGCCACCAGGTCGGGCCGTCGTCGTGCCCGGCGACGTCGAGATCCAGGTGGCGATGCTCGCCGCGGATCCCCAGGGCGCCGCTCAGGCCGCCGCTGTCGAGGAGCTGGCCGCAAGCCTAGCGAGACGCTGGGACGGTGTCGATGCGCGCCGGCTGGCGCGCCGGGTCGACCCCTTGCCGACGTCGATCACCCTGGCCGAGGTGGAGGCGTTGCGAACCGGCGACGGACGCGGGCTGGCTGAGTCGTCGACTGGACCCCGGAGGACGTCGCAGCACACGTCAGCGGACACGTCGCGAGCCGAGTCCGTGCCGCCCACGGTCTGCACGGTGGGCGCGGGTGGCGACCACCTCGGTCCGGTCGACGTCGACCTCGCCGAGCTCGGATCGACGTTCCTGGTCAGCGGTCCGGCGCGTTCGGGACGGAGCACCGCGCTCGCGACCATCGTCGAGTCGCTTGCCGGGCGGGCGACCGGTGACCTGCAGGTAGTGCTCTGTTGTCCTCGCTCGTCACCGCTCACCGAGCTCGCCGAGCTACCCGGAGTGCTGCGGCTGCTCACCGGACCTGAGATCGGCACCGACCTGGACGACACGCTCGGTCTCGCGGGCGGCCCCGTGGCGATCGTCGTGGACGATGCCGAGTACCTCGGCGACAGTGTCGCGGCCGACGTGCTCGACCAGCTGGTCCGTGGCGCCCGGGACGACGGGAACGTCGTGGTCGCTGCCGGCACGACCGAGGAGCTCATGCTGCAGCGTTATCGCGGCTGGATCGCGGGGATCCGCCGGGCCCGGTGCGGCCTGCTGCTCAACCCGATGTCGTACACCGATGGGGAGGTCTTCGACCTCAGGCTTCCGCGATCCACCCGCGGAGGGTGGCCGGCCGGTCGCGCCCTGCTCGTGCGGCGGGACTCGACTCAGCTCGTGCAGGTCCCGCTGCGAGGCGGTGCCGCTGCTCTCGACCCCGCCGATGAGCTCGCGTGGGTCAGGTGAGGGCGGCATGACCGGACTGCGATCCCGCTATGGTACGGACGCAGAACTCGATCTGACGCAGACATCGGTGCGGGACTCGGTGGGCTTGCCTGGGGTGCTGTCCCGTGGGTGGGTCGCCCGGCCAGCAGACAGTGCGGTGGTCAGGATGCCGACCGGCGAGCACGTCGAACTCGACGCCGGCCAACGGCTGGTGTGGCGTAGTGCCATGCCCTTGACCGGGGACGACCGGGCCAGGTTCCAGACCCACCTCGCGGTGCTGCGCGGCCTTGGTCCGCCGACAGGTGTCGCTCCGGTCGCCGCGGGCGGCGTCGACCAGGCGGGGCACGGATGGTTCGCGACACTCGACTACCCGTCGGACGCCGCGGCATGGATAGCGGGTGCACCGGTATCCCGGGACAGGGTCCGTCGTGTGGCAGACACCCTGACCCGGGCGATACAGGCCTTGCATACCGCGGGTCTCGCGGCAGGCGAGATCTCGCTCGAGCGGCTGCTCGTTGCCGAGGACGGCTCGGTCTTCCTGGATCCACCTCCCCCAACGGCCGATGCAGCCCCGAGCTCTGAGTCGTACTCCGTCGCCGTGACGCTTCGCACCTTGCTCGGGACGGCCGAGCTGGCGCCCGCCATTCGCGACCTGCTCGAGCAGGGGATGTCGCCCGACCCGCGGCTGCGCCCGTCCGCCGCGGAGCTGGCGCGCGCCGTCGCCGTCCAGCTGGCTCACGAGGCTGAGCAGGTGACCGCCAGCGTCAACGGCTCGTTCAGTCGCACGGCGGTCGACGGCGAGCCGCTGGACGACGCCGAACCCAGCGCCGACAAGGCGAACGACCCCTCACGGTTGGAGACCCTTCCGCCGACGTCACCGCCGCGGGCGGAGTCCGGCACGCCACTCGGCAGCCGCTACCTGCTCGACACGGTGATCGGGACGGGAGCCACCGGACGGGTCTGGCAAGGACGTCGCCGCGCCGACGGCTCCCCGGTGGCGGTGAAGGTGCTCCGACCGGAGTTCGGCGAGGATCCCGCCGTCGTCCAGCGCTTCTTGCGCGAGAGTGCCACGCTCCGGGCGATCAGGCATCCACACCTGGTCCAGATCCACGATCTGGTCGCCGAGGGGGACACGCTCGCGATCGTGATGGACCTGGTGGACGGCGAAGACCTGCGCCAGCTCGCCAGCCGGGCCGTGCTGTCCGGGTCGGCAGCGCTCACGGTGCTGAGTCAGGTGGCGGCAGGGCTTGCCGCCGTGCACGCTGCCGGTGTCGTCCACCGTGACGTCAAGCCGGAGAACGTCCTGGTGGCCTGGGAGCAGGGCGCAGAGGGGGAGCGGCCGTACGCCAGGCTGACCGACTTCGGGCTGGCGCGCGCAGCGGACTCGCCGGCGCTCACCCAGACCTCGCAGCTTGTGGGAACGCTCGCCTACGTCGCGCCGGAGCTCGTGGCCGGTCGTGCCGCCGACACACCGGTGGACGTCTATGCGCTCGGGGTCATGGCGTACGAGCTGCTGGCCGGCGAGCGACCCTTCGACGCGCCCCACACGGCGGCCCTCCTGCGCGCCCACGTCGAGATGGAGCCGCGCCGACCACCCGCCATGTCGAGCGAGCTGTGGGGCCTCGTGAGCCGCTGTCTTGCCAAGGACCCGAGCCGGAGGCCGACCGCTGACGAGGTGGCGCGGCGGTGCGCGGAGCTGGCGCGCACCCCTGTCGCGCCGCCCTTGCCGCCCCGCATCCATGTCGAACCACCACGGGGACCGGCAGCCACGCGCCCGGGCGACCCCGAGTATTCCGCGTCGGTGCCAACGTCAGGCGCCCAGCAGGCCGATGCCGGGCAGCGCACCGACCCCACACCTTCCGGCGAGCCTGCACCGGCTGGTTCGGCGCCCCCCACAGTCCCCGAGCACGCCGGGACGTCGAGCGCCGGCCTCGAGGCCGTGGCAGCCGAGGTCGACCTCGCCGGCAGGCAGCCGACGACCGGGGCCACCAGGCCACTGGCTCCCGCGCCGACCGAGCCACCCCGCAAGGGCCGAAGGCGAGCCTGGATCCTCGCCGGGACCGGGGTCGCCGTCGTGGGACTCGTTGCCGGTCTGTGGTTCGGCCGGCCCACACCGGAGCCGGCACCGAAACCCACACCAGAACCGGTACCGCAGCAGTACGCGCTCCAGGTCGTGGCGATCAGCCCGAAGCCCGGCACCGTTCGGCTGACCTTCCCGGACATGTCCGACACCGAGGGCTTCTCTTCGTACATCATCTGGCGCGACTCCACGGTCCTCGACCAGGTGGACCCCGCGGAGCTCACCGACGGGTCGTACCTCATCCCGCGGGTCGACACCACGACCGAGCACTGCTACCGGGTGTTCGCGCTGGTCGAGACCGCACGTCGGGTGCCGCGCCAGACGCCCCGCCCGGCGTGCATCGTGGCAGACGGGAAGTCACGGTGAGGCATGTGGCAGCCGTCCTCGCGGCGGCTTTGGCGGTGCTTTCGAGTACGACGTTCGCGCCGGCGTTCTCTCACACAGGTTCCGTCACCGAGCCTCGCTTCGTTCTGCCCGTGGCGGGAGCAGTCGTCGTGGTGACGGTGACCGCGCTCGTGCTGTCGGCGTGGACCCGGATGCTTCCCGTGAACCGACTTGCCACCGAGTGCGGAGTGCTCGCGTGCTACGTCGCGCTGGTGGTCGCTCCCGGCTGGGACGTCGCGGCGGGGCCGCGCCGGCTGCTGACGACGGCCTTGCCGATCGAGCCGGCTGGGCCCGAGTACGCGACGGTCGTGGCGCTCGCCGGGCTCGCCGCCGTCGGCGGCGTGGAGCCGGCACTTCGTCGTCCGTGGCCTCTGGTGCCGATGCTCGCGCCACTCGTCCTGCTGGTGTCGGGGCTCGCCCTGACCGCTGACGTCGCGAACCTCACCGATAGCCAGGTCGGTGGCGGTGAGTCTGTCCCGGGCAGGCCGTTGCTGGTCACGGCGTGGGCGGTGGGCGCAGGCGCCCTGCTGATCGTGTCGAGAGTCCGGGCCCGTGGGCAGCGCTCCGGCTCGGTCGGCCCCGCCGTTTCGGCGACCGGTGTGACGGTGCGGCGGGTGGGATTTCTCGGCGTCGCTGTCGTCATGTTGGCGAGTCTGGGCGTGGCCAGCGGGGTGGGTGCGCGTCTGCTGACGCCGGTCGGTCGGGCCGACCCGATAGGAGCCCGCGACATCGTGCCGCAACCGGTGCGTCCGAGACAGGCGGTGACACCGCTGCAGCAGTTCGCGGCGATGCGGTCGGGATGGCTTCCGCTCGAGTTCGACGTGTCGACCGTCGCCGGCGACGCGCCGAGGCGGCTGCGATACGTCACGCTCGACCGGTTCGATGGTCAGTACTGGACCACCGATGCGGTGTACCGGCGGGCTGGTCGCACGCTCCCCCTGGAAGCGGGACGGGTCGCGACCCGCAAGGTCGTCGAGCGTGTGCACATCGTCCAGCCCGGCCCGTTGGGCTGGGTGGTGTCGTCCGGGCGTCCGGTCGAGATCTCGGTGAGTGACCTCGGCGTGAACGAGCGGACCGGCGACGTGGTGTTTCCGGACGACCGCGAGATCCCGCGCGACTACACGGTGACGAGCGTGGTGAACGCCCCGACCGAAGCGCAGCGTGCCGCGGCGACGCCGGTCCCGTTGCCGGAGACCGAGCGGCCCACGCTGCCGCCCGATCTGGTCGCCGAAGCGACCGAGGCGACGGCCGGTGCGTTCGGCGCGGATGCGCTGGCCCGGCTCGAGGCGTACTTCAGCTCGGAGCCCTACACCGTGGTCGCATCGCAGGAACCGCCAACCGGGCATGGCATCTACCAGATCGAACGACTGATCCGAAAGAAGGGCGGCACCGCCGAGCAGTATGCGAGCGCGTTCGCCGTCTTCGCCCGAGCGTTGGGCTACAACGCCCGCGTGGTCGTGGGGTTCCGGCCGCGTGATCCGGGGGAACGCGGCGAGGTCCGGGTGACCGGGCGCGACGTCCACGCCTGGCCGGAGGTGGAGTTCCGCGACATCGGATGGATCGCGTACGAACCGACGCCGCGTTCGACCGCCGAGCCGGATCCTGAACCCACGACGACGCCGCGACCGGACACGCCCTCTCGTACGTCCGAAGCCCTGCCGACCAAGACGGCGGCGCCACCGGCGGACAGGCGGCCCGATTCAACAAGCCCGGTTGGAGGTTGGGAGGTCTGGTCGGCGGTCCGGTATTCCGTCGTCGGTGTGGCGGCGTTGGCCGCCGGCTACGCGATCGTCGTGTCGTTGGTGAAACGCATACGCCGGAGCCGGCGCAGGCGGATCGCGGATCCGCAACGTCGTACGATCGCGGCCTGGCGCGAGGTGACCGACCGGTTGCTCGAATCCGGCGTACGCATGCAGGCAAGCGAGACCCCGCGCGAAGTCGTCCTCGCTGCCCGGCAGCGCCTGCGCGACCCGCGTGCGTTCCCCGAACGACCGGACTTCGACGACTATCCCGACGCCTCGCTTCCCGCGCTTGCCGTGCTGCATGACCGTGCCGCGTTCGCACCGACGCCGGTGACCGATGCGGATGCCTCCGCGGCATGGCGGCATGCCGATGGAACGCGTGGCTGGCTCCGCGACCACTCGTCGCTCGGCCGCCGGGTGCTCTCGGCCCTCGATCCTCGCCCGTTGACAAGGAGAATCCGATGACCGCGACCGCGAACCCCGCTCCCACGGAGACCGCGGGAGACCCCGCCGGCTACTTCGCCTCGGTCTCGGCCGCCCTGCAGGCGAACGTCGAACAGGCGTTGTACGGCAAGCCGCACGTGGTGCGGCAGGCGCTCACGTGTCTCTTCGCTGGAGGGCACCTCCTGGTGGAGGACGTGCCGGGTGTGGGAAAGACGTCGCTCGCAAAAGCCATTGCTGCATCGATCGAGGGCGCGACCTGGCAGCGAATCCAGTTCACGCCTGACCTGTTGCCGAGCGACATCACGGGGACGCCGGTGTACGACCAGCGGACGGGGGAGTTCGAGTTCCGTCCCGGTCCGATCTTCGGCAACCTCGTGGTCGCAGACGAGATCAATCGCGCGTCGCCGAAAACCCAGTCGGCCATGCTGGAAGTGATGGAGGAACGGCAGGTCACCGCGGACGGCAAGACGCATCCGATGCCGCAACCGTTCCTCGTGATGGCGACGCAGAACCCCATCGACATGGAGGGGACGTACCGGCTTCCGGAGGCGCAGCTCGACCGGTTCCTGATCCGGCTGTCGATCGGATACCCGGACATTGCGGCGGAGCAGGCGATTCTCGTGGGGCGCGCGAGCTCGGGCGCACCGCCTGCCCTTCATCCGGTCGTGAGCTTGGAGCAGGTCTCCTGGATGGTGGCCTACACGAGCCGGGTCCACGTCGCGGCCTCGGTCGCCGAGTACGTCGCCCGGCTTGCTCATGCCACCCGGCAGAGCCCCGAGCTCTTGTTGGGTGCGAGCCCACGAGCGAGTCTCGCGTTGCTACGTGTCGCGCAGGCGTGGGCTGCGATCGAGGGGCGCGGATACGTGACGCCGGACGACGTGAAGGCGGTGGTGGAGCCCGTGTGGCAGCATCGGCTCCTGCTCGATCCCGAGGCTGAGCTTCGTGGCGCCAAGGTCTCCGACGTGCTGAGCCAGGTGCTTCGCGCGGTGCCGGTTCCCGCACCAAGTGAGTGAGGCGGCGTCTTGAGATGGCACGCACGGTGCGAAGCTCCCGGCGCTTGCGCATGACGAGAAGTGGTGTGGCGGTCACCGTCGGATCGGCCGCACTCGTCGGGAGCGGGCTGGGGTTGGGCTGGCCGACCCTGACCGGTCTGGGAGTCGCCGGATTCACGGCACTCGCGGCGGCACTGGGCTTCGTGGCGGCCTCGCCGCGGCTTTCGGCGCGCCGCGATGTCACGCCCGACCGTACGCCGGTCGGCGAACCGGCGTGGAGCCGACTCGAGATCGTCAACCGGGGCAGGCTCGCCAGTGCCAGCTTCGACGCGGTGGACGAGCTGGCAGGTCAACCGCATGACGACGGCAGGCGGCTCGCCGTACCGGTCACGCCGATTCCGCCAGGTGAGCGACGGGAGCTGAGGTACCCGATCGGGGCGAGCCATCGAGGGCTCGTGACGCTGGGACCGTTGCGGTCGGATCGCCGCGATCCGCTTGGCCTCCTTGCCCGATCGGCGACGCTGGCGGGCACGACTCGGCTCTGGATCCATCCGCGGATCCACCAGGTACGACCTCTGCCCGTGGGGATGGTGCCCGACTTCGAGGGCCGGCTTGACGATCAGGTGCAGCGCGGGTCGTTGGCGTTCTCGTCGCTTCGTGAGTACCAACCGGGCGACGATCCGCGCCACATCCATTGGCGTACGACGGCTCGTACCGGCAGCTTGGTCGTCCACGAGCACGTCGACACCCACGAGCCCACGGTCTCGATCGTGCTCGACACCCGGACCTCGTCCCTGGAACCCGAGGCCTTCGAGGACGCAGTCGAGGTCGTGGCCTCCATCGTCGCCGCATCGAGTCGGGTCGGGCACGCGGTGAGCTTCGAAGCGCTCGGCGAAGACAAGGCGGCGGTGTCGCAGGCCGGGGGATACAGCGTGCTCGATCGGCTCGCCGCGCTACGCCAGGTACGTGATGACGGCTCGCGCGACGACCACGGGTTGCTCGGTCTGTTGCAGCTCATCGAGCGCGCTCCGCCAGGCGGCAGCCTCGTCGTCGTCACCGGGGACGAGCCAGGTCTTCTCACCCGGTTGGCGACGCAACGGCGACGCTTCGGCCGAGTCGTTCTCGTGGTCGTGGGCGGATCGGACGCCGGGCCGCTCACCCGACGACCTGGTTTCGCGGTGCTCCGAGCGGCGTGCGCCGCGGATGCCGTCCGTAAGTGGAACCAGTTCGTGTGCGGGCCCGTCGCAACACTGCCCAGACGATGACGAAGCGACCCAAGCTGCCCAGGCTGGTGGAAACGACGCATTCGCCGTGGTAGCTCACACACCCGTCGTGTGGTGGGCGTCGACGCAGGGCACCTGGTTGAATCGCAATCGTGGCCTGCATCCTGGTGGGCACGTCGTCGTGGACCGACAAGGCGTTGCTGGCCTCCGGCTGGTACCCGCCGAGCGCGGATACGGCCGAGAAGCGGCTGCGCTACTACGCCACGAAGTTCCCGATCGTGGAAGTGGACTCGAGCTACTACACGCCGCCGAACGAGCGCAACAGCGTGCTGTGGGTCAGTCGTACGCCCAAGCGGTTCACGTTCAACGTCAAGGCGTTCTCACTTCTCACCCAGCATCCGACCCGGCCGGACGCACTCTATCGGGATGTGCGACCCGAGACGGACAAGCCGACCCTCTACCTCAAGGACGTGGACCCGCAGACCGTGGACGTCGTGTGGTCACGGTTTCTCGCCGCGCTGGCGCCGCTGCACGATGCCGGGAAGCTCTGCGCGGTGCTGTTCCAGTTCCCGCCCTGGTTCGGTCTCAACCGGGCGAACAAGCGGTACGTCCTCGAGGTTCAGGCGCGGTGTGACCCGTTCCCGACATGTGTGGAGTTTCGTCATGCCAGCTGGCTGAGCGAGGAGAATCGCAAGGAGACGCTCGACTTCCTTGCCTCGCACGGCGTGCCGTTGGTCTGCGTCGACATGCCGCAGGGCTACCGCAACTCGGTTCCTCCTGTCACGGCGGCAACGGCCGACCTCGCCGTCGTCCGTTTCCACGGGCACAGCCGGACGTGGACGAGTCGCGACATCCACGAGCGATTCGGCTACCGCTACTCCGAAGCCGAGCTGCGCGACTGGGTGCCGCGACTCGAGCACCTCGCGAGCCAGACCCAGACCACGCACGTGATCATGAACAACTGCTACCGGGACTATGCGCAGACCAACGCCGAGCAGCTCGCTGCTCTGCTGCAGACGTGACGCGTGGTGCGAGGAGCTGATCCGTCGTTGCGCACGCGACGTGCTGAGTGGCGCCTCGCCAGCCGAAGGCGGTCTCTCGACGCGTCAGAACGTGAAGGTCTCGGCGAGCGTGCGATAGTCGAACAGCTCGTCCGCGTCGAACCACAGCTCGATTTCGTACTTCGCCTCGTCAGGGTTCCCGGATGCATGCACCAGGTTGGAGACGGCCTTGTCCTGATCGATGCAGTACGCCTTCGTGTGGTGGGCGAAATCGCCCCGAATCGTGCCAGGGGCAGCCTCGTTGGGATAGGTGCCGCCGACCAGCTTGCGGACGTTGGCGACCGCGTCGACACCTTCCAAGACCATCGCGATGACGGGTCCCCGCTGCATCGCGGCCGCGTTGGCGTCATAGACCTGCTTGCCGTGACGCTCTTCGATGTCGAAGTAGTGCTTGCGGGTGAACTCCGCGTCCATGACCTTCATCTTGGCGCCGACGATCTTCAGTCCGGCGTCTTCGAACCGCTGCACAATCCGGCCCACCAGGCCGCGCGCCACTGCATCGGGCTTGAGTACGACGAGCGTGCGTTCGATTCCACTCACGAGTCTGCCTCTCGATCAGCCGACGCCACGCCCGCATCATAAGGTGACCCGTCGAGGCGTGGCCTTTCGGGTCTGTTGTGGGCTCTGAGAACGCGGTTGCGCTCGCCCTATCGCGTGGCTCCGGCAGGACGGGCCGCCGTTCCCGCGGCGGCTCCGGCGGAGGGGGCGAGGAGGGTGGCTCGGAAGCGATACCGGTCACCGCGATAGATGATTCCGCCCAGCTCGATCACGCGTCCCTCGACCGAATAGGTCACCTGACGCGTGACCAGCAAGGGATGACCCGGCTCGATGTCGAGTAGCCGGGCCTGCTCCGGGTCGGCGGGTAGCGCCTCGACGTCGTAGTCGGCGCGATGCGGAGGCCAGCCCGCCTCGGTCAGCGCGTCGTACAGCGACCCGTTCGCGAAGTCCTGGTCGGCCAGCGTGGGAGCGATCGCAAGGGGCACACGACTGCGGTCGAGCGCGACCGGCAGGCCATCCAGCATGCGGAGCCGGCGCAGGTCGAGGATCTGGGCGCCAGGTGCGATGCCGAGCTGCTGGGCCTCGTCGAGATCGGCCGGCCGCACCTGCTGCGACAACACGGTCGACGACGGTGTGAGGCGCTGTGCCCGTGCCATGGCCGAGAAGCTCATCAGGACGTTCGCCGGCTCCCCCACGCGCTCGGCCGCGACGTACCACCCGCGTCCGTGCGAGGGGATGACGAGGCCGTCCTTGGAAAGATCGGTGAGCGCCCGCCGAAGCGTGACTCGGCTGACGCCGAGCCTGGTGCACAGCTCCCGCTCGCTCGGCAGGCGCGTGCCGCGGGCGTACACCCCGGACAGGATGTCGGCCGCAAGTCGGTTGCGCACGCGCTCGTGCAGCGGGAGCGATGCGTCGATCATGAGACGAAAGGGTAGCGCACCACTCGATACCACTATTCTGCGGAGCCTTCTGACCATCTTGGACCAAGAGGTCTTATGTGGTATGTTGCGCTGCCATGCAGCAGGTCGATGTCGATCTAGTCGAGGACTACAAGAGAGACGGATACGTCGTCCGTCGCGGCGTGCTCGAGCTCTCCCGGGTGGAGGAGCTCCGACGCGAGGCCCGGCGGTTGCTCGAGATGTGCACCAAGGAGTCCGAGCGATACGCCGCTCGGATCGAGTGGGAGGTCGATCACCTGGCCGAGCCCTACCGGGCAGGCATGAAGGGGGTCATCCGCAAGCTCGAGCCGGTCAGCGACCTCAGCCCGCCGTTCGCCGAGCTTGCCGCGATCCCGCCGTCACCGAGCCTGCCGAGCGCATCTTCGGTGAGCCGGTCGAGCTCTTCGAGGACAAGCTGAACCTCAAGCTGCCAGGAGGTTCCCCGTATCCCTGGCACCAGGACTGGAGCTGCTGCTGGCGGGCTCACACCGACGAGCTCGTGACCTGCTTCATCTACCTCGACGACGCCGACGAGACCAACGGCTGCCTGCAGGTCGTCCCGGGCAGCCACATCGGCAAGCCCATCCATCCCTTCAAGGAGGGCAGCCATTTCGAGGTCGACCCGTCGTGTGTGCCACAGGATCGGATCACTCCGGTCCCGCTCAACGCGGGCGACATGATCTGCTTCGACTCGTACCTTCTGCACTTCTCCGATCTCAACCGCAGCACGGTTCCCCGCATGGCGATCATCTACACGTTCAACCCGGCTCGGCTCGGGAAGATCAACGAAGGCCGGTTCCCCGCGGACCACCAGCCGTAGTTCGTTTCGCAGGTGCGACCTGCGAACGCCTCGTCCCTCGTGGAGGACGTGATGACGAGACCCTACTCTCGACGGCGGTTTCTCGGTCAGTCGCTCGGGCTCGGGGCGGCCACGGTCGCCGGCTCTGCCCTGTGGACCGGCTGTGGCTCTGGATCAGACCAGCAGGGGGACGACGAGCAGGGCGTGGTCGTCTCCAAACCCGTCGAGGGAAAGCTCAACGTCACGTGGTGGACGCACAACAACCCGACCTTCGTCGCGGCCAACGTGGAGATGATCAGACGCTTCGAGGAGGAGAATCCGGACGTCCACATCGTCTACCAGCACTTTCCGTACGACGTCTTCTCGCGGAAGCTGCAGGCTGGTTACCGTGCGGAGAACGTCGCCGACATCCAGCAGATGTTCGGCACGTGGGTGACGGAGTACGCCAAGAACGGCTTGCTGGACGAGGTTCCCGCTTCGCTCGGCGGTAGCAAGGCGGCCGAGAGCTTCTGGCCGGCGGCCGTCGGCGCATACCAGTACAAGGACAAGCTGTACGGGATCCCGCACGAGTACAACCTCGAGAACGGCGGGTTGCTGTTCAATCCCAGGCTGGCCAAGGCCTCCGGGATCACCGAGCCGCCGAGCACGTGGGAGGAGCTGGTCGAGGCCGGTCAGCGACTCACCAAGCGCAACCCGAAGGGCAAGGTGACGCAGGTCGGCCTCGCGTTCACCGCGAGCAACCCGATCACGTTCACGTTCCTGTCGATGATCCTACAACGTGGAGGCGACTACTGGGACGCTGACGGGGTGCACGTCAACTTCCACAGCTCGCAGGCCCAGCAGGCGTGGATCGACGAGACCGAGCTGGTGACCCGCTACCAGGTCGACAACTCCACGTGGTACAACGGCGATCCGTTCGAGATGTTCTTCCGCGGTCGGGCAGCGATGGCCAAGCACGGGCCGTGGGTCGTCGAGGCAGGCAAGGCGAACTTCCCGAAGTTCACCGACCTCACCTACATCGCCGAGCCGCCGTATGCCGGTGACGTCGTGAAGTTCGCCGCCGAGTCGGGGTGGGGCGAGGTGGTCAATGCCGGTGCCTCCGACGAGAACCGCGAAGCGGCATGGAAGTTCATCGAGTTCATGGCGCAGACCGACAACATGCGGGACTGGAACGCGAGGACGGCGACCGTTCCCGCGCTTCGCGAGCTCAAAGACGACCCGCAGCTGCTGCAGAAGGCGCCGTACCTCGAGGTGCCCTTCGCCGTGCTGCCGCACGGGCGCTGGGTCGGCCAGGTGTACGACCGGGATGCATTCTGGGGCTTCATCAACGATGCGTTCGTGAGCGTGGAGCTGGGCAAGGCCGATCCGATCGATGCGCTGCAGGAGGCGGAGCAGCAGATCAACGCGATGATCGACCAGAACGTCGAGCCTCGCTAGAGGGTGGCACGGGAGCTCCCGAGAGGTATGGCGACGACGGAGACCGCCCGGGACGAACGGCGGCAGGCCGCGAAGCGCGGTGCGGTGCGGCCCGGCCGCGGGCGACAGCTGCTCTTCGCGTACGGGTGGCTCACCCCGATTCTCGCGATCTTCACCACGTTCACCATCGTGCCGATCGTGATCGCGATCTGGCTGAGCCTGCATCGCTACAACCAGCTGGCTCCGGTCACGCCGTTCGTGGGCCTGCGCAACTTCACCCTCGCGTTGACGGGTGACCCCCTGTTCCTGAATGCGCTCGGCAACACGCTGAAGTACGCGGCGGTCGCCGTTCCCGTCAACATCGTACTCGCCCTCGCCGTGTCGCTCGCGCTGAACACCATCACGCGACTCCGTGCGCTCTTTCGTACCGTCTTCTTCCTGCCCGCCATCGCCTCGGCGGTCGCGGTGTCCCTTCTGTGGCTGCCCATCTACGACCCGCAAGCCGGCTGGCTGAACTCCGCGCTGGAGATCGTCGGCATCTCCGGCCGCTCCTGGCTGGACGACCCCAGCAGCGCGTTGTGGGCGGTGATGGTGGCGGCGATCTGGCAAGACCTGGGATACAACGTGATCGTCTTCTTGGCCGGCCTGCAGGCGATTCCGCAGGAGTTCTACGACGTGGCGAAGGTCGATGGAGCCGGCGTCGTCGCGCGCTTCCGGCGCGTCACCTTGCCGCTGCTACGAAGGACGTTCGTCTTCGTACTCTGCCTCACGACGATCGGCTACCTGCAGGAGTTCACGAGGATCCAGGTGATGACCGCCGGTGGACCCATCCGCAGCAGCGAGACGGTCGTCCTGCACATCTACGAACGCGCCTTCGGCGATTTCCAGATGGGGTACGCATCGGCCATGTCGGTCCTCTTGATGTTCCTCATCCTCGTGGTCGCCCTCGTGCAGCTGCGCACGCTCCGCACCCGGTGGGAGTACTGACATGCCTGCCGTCACTGCCCGGAACCGGCGGCGAGTGGGGCTCGCCGTCCTCTACACGGTGCTGAGCGGCGCGGCCGTGCTCTTCGTGCTGCCGTTCGCGTTGATGCTGAGCAACGCGTTCAAGACCTCGGAGGAGATCATCCGGATACCTCCGACGCTCATCCCAGAGGAACCGTCGTTCGCGAGCTTCACCTACATCCTCGAGAACTCGCCGTACCTGCTGTGGTATCGCAACAGCCTCATGGTCGCGAGCGTGGTGACCGCGCTGACGCTCTTCACGAGCTCGCTCGCCGGATACATCTTCGCGAAGTTCTCGTTCCCGGGCCGCAACGTGATCTTCGTCATCGTGTTGAGCACGATGATGATCCCGGCGCCGGTGCTGCTCATCCCGTCGTACCTCGTGATGGACTTCTTCCACCTGCTCAACACGCTGTGGGCGCTCATCGTGGGCAGCATCGTCAGCGCGTTCGGAATCTTCCTGATGCGCCAGTTCATCGCTGCGATTCCCAACGATCTCATCGACGCGGCGCGGCTCGACGGGGCCGGTGAGTTCGCCATCTACTGGCGGGTGATCCTGCCGCTCACGAGCCCTGCGCTCGCGGCGCTCGGTATCTTCACATTCCTCGCCTCGTGGAATGACTACCTCTGGCCGCTGATCGTGATCAACGACCAGGACAAGATGGTCCTGCCGCTGGCGTTGACGTACTTCAACAGTCAACACGCACAGCGATACGACCTCGTGATGGCGGCGGCGACCATGGCCGTCGTTCCGGTGGTCGTCGTGTTCTGCATCTTCCAGCGGCGGATCGTGAACGCGTTCGTGCTCACCGGAATCAAGTGAGGGTACGTGGTGACATCACACACAATCGTTCTGATCGGCGCAGGAAGCACGGTCTTCACGCCAGGACTGCTGGCCGACCTGGCCGGCTCCCCGGTCTTCGACGGCGCCACCGTGCGCCTGGTGGACATCGACGAGGACGCGGCGGTGACGATGGCCAAGCTCGGGCGTCGGATGGCGGAGGCACGGGGATCCCACCTCACCGTGGAGCCGTACGTCGACCGGCGCGACGCGTTGGCCGGCGCCACTGTCGTGGCGACGACGATCGCCGTCGGTGGGGCGGCCGGGTGGCGTACGGATCTTGAGGTCCCGTTGCGCCACGGCGTGCGCCAGACCGTGGGTGACACGGTCGGCCCGGGTGGCGTGCTGCGTGCGTTGCGTCAGATCCCGGAGCTCGTGGCGATCGGCCGTGACGTCGCCGAGCTCGCCCCCGGCGCGTGGCTCGTCAACTACGCCAACCCGCTGACCGCCAACGTGCGCGCGATCTCAGGCTGGGCACACGAACGCGTCATCGGCCTGTGTCACGGCACGATGCACACCAAGGCCGAGCTTGCGAAGGCGCTCGGCGTTCCCGGGCACGAGCTGACGGCGGTCTTCGCCGGCCTCAACCACCTGTGCTGGCTGCTCGAGCTCCGGCACGGAAGCGTCGACCTCTACCCCCGGCTGCGTGCCGGTGAGGTACCGATCGAGCCGGTGACGGCGGACCTGCTCGAGCTGTTCGGGCTCTACGCCGCGCCAGGCGACCGCCACGTCGCGGAGTTCTTCTCCTGGTACCTCGGGTGCCCGACCGAAGACGGCAAGCTCGCCTGGGGCCTGCAGCCCGGTCTCGACGCGACGCACCACTACATCGCGGAGAAGGCCGACCTGTGGGATCGACTGCGCGCACAGGCCGCTGGGCAGGCACCACTAGACGTCGCACCGGCCGGTCAGGAAGCCGAACGCCTGGTCGCGATAGCCGAGGCGCTCGTCAGCGGACGCGAGATCGTCGAGCTCGCGGTCAACCTGCCGAACCGGGGTCTCATCCCGAACCTGCCGGGCGACGCGATCGTCGAGGTGCCCGCGGTGGTCGGTGCCGCAGGCGTGCACGGTGTCGCGGTCGGCGAGCTACCCGCGGGCGTCGCGGCGGTTCTCGCGTCGCGTTGGCAGCAGCAGGAGCTCACCGTCCAGGCGGCGGTGCGCGGGTCGCGCGAGCTCGCACTGCAGGCCTTGGCGAGCGACCCTCTGGTGCCGAGTCCTGCGGTGGCGCGAGCCATTCTCGACGACGCCATCGCAGCACACGATCCGTTGCTGCGTTCGTACGCAGCCTGACGACCGCCTGAACCGGCGGCGGGTCACTCGCGGCCGATGCACCGTCCTACTCGGTCCGTACGACGAAGAACTCCTCGGCGAGCCGGCCCCCGGGCAGGCCGGCTCGCGCGGCGGCGGCCCGAAGCCATCCGCGTACCCGGTCCGGCAATCCCTCGGGATCGCGATGCTGGCTGCGATGTGACAGCAGGGCAGCCAGCTTGCGGTCGACCGTCTCGGTGACGTCCACCACGTGGTTGGCGGTGGGGTGGGCGGACAGCCAGAGCTCCCGCACCGTCCACGGGGCGAGCCCGGCTTCGGCCAATTCCGGGAAAGCGAACGGATTGCGCGCGGCGGGATATACGGCACGCACCGTGGCTTCCCCGGCCGCCAGGTGGTCTGGGTGGCTACGCGGCAGAATCACCCAGTCACGCTCCGGGCTCGGACAAACCACGCGGTCCGGCTGGATCTCGCGGATCAGCGCCGTAATCGCGCGAACCAGCTCCTTCGTCACCTCCAGCTCGCCATCGACCATGCCGAGAAAGCGCACGTCACTCACGCCGACTGCGGCCGCTGCCGCCTCTTGTTCGGCGCGACGAATCCTCGCCATCTCCGAACGCGAGATGGTGGGGTCGAAGCCTCCGGACTGACCGTCTGTGCAGATGCAGTAACTAACCTTGAGCCCGGCATCGGTCCAGCGCGCGACCGTTCCGGCGGCACCGAAGTCGATGTCGTCCGGGTGCGCGGCGATGACGAGGACTCGAGAGATTTCCGAGTCAGGCAGTACATCAGTCACGACCGACAACCTACCTGAACGGGCTCGGTGAAGTTGGCCCCCGGTCGTTACAGCTGCAAACGCCTCCTGAGCAAGTCGCGGATGTATTCGGTGCGATCGGCCCGCGTTTTCAGGGCGACTGCTTCTTCAAGGCGAATCGGGACGGGCGTCAGTCTGGGACGCGGAAGACGGGGGATTGTCTATGAAGCATTGGCTATTTCGGGTTGCCACAGAAGGTTCTGACCACCCTTGCACAACCAGGGTACGCAAGTCCGTCAAGAAGTCTGCGACAACGGGACTGCCCGCCTGCGGTCTGGGTGTCATGTTGTCCGTCGTACTGCTCAGTGGCTGGCTCAGCGGATGTACGACAGGCGCCGCCCAATCGCAAGATGGGTCGTCGGTCGCCAAGCCGGACGACGCGTGGCCCACGATCGTGGCCAAGTCGAAACGTCCACGGCCGAAGGCGACTCGGACCGCGTTACCCGCACCGAACCGGGTCAGCGCCGGGACGTACCCGGCACCTGAGCCCACGGATTGTCCGAAAACCGTGGCGGAGGAGGAAGCCGAATCCGCAACTGAGTCAGCGGAATCGTCAACTGCGTCACCGAGCCCGTCGACGCCTTCAGCGAAACCGACGAGTCCTTCGGTGAAACCGTCAAGCGCACCTGCGGAATCGTCACCTGTCGTAGGTGAAACGCCCAGCCATGCGCCCGACCATATCGCGTGCACCGTGGAGCGGGTGGAGTCCAAGGGTGAAAAGGTCATCTTCTTCACGTTCGACGACGGACCGGACCCGCGCTGGACGCCGCAGATCCTGCAAGTCCTCGCGGAGAACGACGCGCACGCTACGTTCTTCGAGCTCGGATCGGCGACAAAAGAGCATCCGGAGCTGGTGCAGCAGGTCCTGGCCGCCGGGCACACCATCGGCAACCACACGTACGACCACCGGGAGCTACCCGCGCTGGACGATGCCGAGGCACGGCAAGAACTTGTGACCGGTCCGGCGTCACGGTGCTTCCGTCCTCCCTATGGAGCCGTCAACCATGACGTGCGAGACATCGCGACCGAGCTCGGTCAGGCGGTCGTGTTGTGGCACGTGGACCCGCGTGACTGGGAGAGGCCCGGAACCGACGAAATCGTCGACGACATCCTCGAAGGAGCCGCACCCGGAGCGATCATTCTGTTGCACGACGGCGGTGGCGACCGTTCCCAGACCGTCGAGGCAGTCGCGCGAGCGCTGCCGGAGCTTGCAAAGCAGGGCTACGAGTTCCGCGCGCTGGATTGCAACAGCGCGCCGGCCGCCAGGGCGCGGGCTGCAGAGGTTCCTACCAAGCCTGCGACCAAGCCCGCGAGCAAGCCTGCGGCAAAGCCAGCAGGGCGTCCTGCCGGCAAGTAACCACCCTGTCGGGGTGGCTCGTCGCTTCATCAGCAAGCCATCTGCGAACGCCTGATGTGGCCCCGGTCGCATGCGACCGGGGCCAATGTACGCATCCGGTCTGTGCCGAGGCACGTGTGCAATGTCCATCCGGTCGCAGTCAGGTCACTGGGTACGCTCTGTCTGCTAGACCCTCGTAGGTGGTGCTTGCGTACCCCGACGACGTCGACACCAGAACGTGGCTGTTCGCAGGTCACTGCACGCTCTGTGTGCCTCTGACCCGGTAGGTCACCGACGCCCTGTGTTCGGACGAGCCCGCCACGAGGCCGGCCACGCGCTATCCCCGCGCAAGCGCTCACGACGTCGCCCGCCCACCATGTCCGTACCGAACGCTGCTAGGTCGCCGCGCGCTATGTCCGCAAGACCCCGGTGGGTCGACGGCGCTTTTGTCCGCAAGACCCCGGGCTAGGTCGCTCGCACGCTATGTCCGGGTACCGCCATCGCGCACTACGCCCGTTCGGGGCAGGTCAGGCGTACTCCTGGCCTGTGAGGTCAGCCGTACTCCAGGCGTGTCGGACCTGTGACACGTGCCGACACGTGGTGCACCCCCGGCAGGCGTAGTGCACATGGTCATTTGGGGCCGGTCGCCTGGTTTCCGGAGCTGGCCGCGATCATCTGGTCAAGGCTGCGCCGATTCGTGCCAGGCTCGGTGAATTGACACATGTGGCATGGTTCCACTCTTCGAGGAGAAGCGACGTGATGGCGCAGAACAACGGGATCAGGCGACGCGACTTCCTCTACGCCACGGCAGTTGCCGCCAGCTCGATCACGCTCGCCGCGTGCAGCGGGCCCGAGCGCGAGTCGGGACCCGCTCCGCGGGACAAGCTCGAGGGGAAGGGATCGGAGACCAAGCCGCTGCCGCCGCCTTCGAAGTTTCAGGAGGCACCCGCTCTCGCCAAGCTGGTGGAGGCGGGCGAGCTGCCGCCGGTCGAGGAGCGGCTTCCCGAGTCGCCGTACGTCATCCCGCATCGGTGGGTGAAGGTCGGCAAGTACGGTGGCAAGCTCAAGATGATCATGGCTGAGAGCACGTCCTCGGCCATCAAGGAGTACATGTACGGCCATTCGTTGCTGCGTTTCCTCAACGACGGACTCAACATCGGTCCGGGACTCGTCGAGAGCTGGGAGTCCAACGAGGGCGCCTCGGAGTGGGTCTTCCACTTCCGCAAGAACCTCAGGTGGTCCGACGGCGAACCATGGACCACGGCCGACATCATGTACTGGTGGGAGGACCTGGTCAACAACCCCGACACGAACCTCGCTCCACCTGACGACGTGCGTTCCGGGCGCGACACCGTGGCGAAGGTCTCCGCGCCCGACGAGTACACCTTGGTACTGACCTTCGACGCACCGGCACCGATCACACCGGAGCGCCTGGCGGCCTGGGTCAACAGTGCCGCGGATGGTGGGAGCGTCGGGCCGCTGTGGATGCTGCCGAAGCACTACGTCTCGCAGTTCCACCCGAAGTACAACAAGAGCATCACACGGAGCGACTGGTACAACGAGCACGCCATCAAGGGCGACTTCGGACTGAACCCCGAGTGTCCGACGATGACCGGCTGGCGGCTCAAGTCGTACCAAGAAGGCCGCCGGGTCGTCTTCGAGCGCAATCCGTACTACTGGTGCGTCGACAAGGAAGGCAACCAGCTGCCCTACATCGACGAGATCGAGTTCGCCATCGTCGCCGACCCGGAAGTGCAGAAGCTGCAGATGACCGAGGGCGACGTGGACTACGTCCACGGGGGCCACCACGCCTTGGTGCTTGCCGACATCTCGGGCTTCAAGCAGAGCGAGGACCGCACCGGACTTCGCGTGCATCTGTGGGACAGCGGTTCGGGGACCGGCTCGATTCTCTTCTTCAACTACGACTATCCGGAAGAGAACATGCGGAACATGATCCGCAATCCGAAGTTCCGGCAGGCGTTGTCGTACGCCATCAACCGACCCGACGCGCGCAAGTCCATCTACTTCGACACCGGCGAGGTCACGACCGGGACGTTGAGCCCGAAGGGCCTCATGTTCACGATCAACGACGAGGCCAAGCGGAAGTACGCCGAATGGCGCGACGCCTACGTGCAGTACGACGTGGAGCGGGCGAAGTCGATGCTGGACGAGCTCGGCGTCGTGGACAAGGACGGAGACGGCAAGCGCGAGCTTCCGGACGGTTCGAAGCTGGAGATCTTCCTCGACTACCCGGCGAACACGAGCGACGAGCACATCCAGAAGAACGAAAGGGTCAAGCGTGACTGGGAGGCGATCGGGATCACCACCAAGATGAACCCGATCCCGCCGGAGGCGTTCGGTCCGCGCTGGGGCCGGGGCGAGCTCATGACGACGACGGCCTGGGAGGTCGGTGACAACCACCCGCTGGTCTATCCCGGCTGGGTGATCCCGGTGGAGCCCGCGCACTGGGCGCCGCTGCACGGACAGGCGTTCATCCTGCAGACCGGCGACCCGAAGAAGCTCGAGCAACAGGCCGACACCTCACCGTGGGAACGGACACCACCGTGGATGCTTCCCGAGGAGGGCGACCCGATCGACCAGTTGTGGAAGCTCTACGCGCAGGCCCGGGTCGAGCCGGACCAGATGAAGCGGATCGCGCTGCTGTGGGAGATCCAGAAGATCCACATCGAGCACGGCCCGTTCTTCTACGGGATCGTCGCCAACTACCCGCGGATCGTGCTCGTGCGCGACGGGTTGTCGAACGTCCCGAAACGGGAGAACCTCGCCCTGGGTGGCTGGGTCAACCCGTGGATCCTGCCGTCGCCCGCCGTCTACGACCCCGAGACGTACTACTGGGAGAACCCGGCCGAGCACACCTAGCTCACCACAATGACCACGTTCCGTAGGTGGTTCGCACCTTCCAGGTGCATGTATGCGCCTGGAAGGTGCGAACCACCGCGGTAGGTATTGCGAGGTTCCGCCGGCCTGTCGGGATCGCGTTGTCGGCGAGGACTCGTAGGCTGGACGGCGATGAGCGCACTCTCCTCCGACCGCAGACTGACACCGCCGGTGACCGCCGACATCGAGCCGGGCGCACCCCGCCGAGGTGCGGACGAGGCCGCCCGGGAGACCGCAGCCGACGACGATCGACCCAGGCGACGCAACCTCGACGCGATCCTCGACGACCTCAACCCCGCGCAGCGCGCCGCGGTGTTGCACGAGTCTGCTCCGCTGCTGGTGGTCGCGGGTGCGGGCTCTGGGAAGACTCGGGTCCTGACCAGGCGGATCGCATGGCTGCTCGCGGCGCGTGACGCTCGGCCCAGCTCGATCCTCGCGATCACGTTCACCAACAAGGCAGCCGGGGAGATGCGTGAGCGCGTCGCCGCCCTCGTCGGGGAGCGCGCCGCGTCCTACATGTGGGTGTCCACGTTCCACTCCGCCTGTGTGCGGATCCTGCGTCGGGAGATCTCGCGTTTCGGGATGTCGTCGTCGTTCTCGATCTACGACGAGGCAGACTCCCGGCGCCTCATGACCCTGGTCTGCCGCGACCTGCAACTTGACCCGAAGCGCTACAACCCCAGGTCCGTTCTCGCGTGGGTCTCCAACCTCAAGAACGAGCTCATCGACTACGAGGAGGCGGCGCGTGGGGCGAGCACACACCTGGAGCGCGTGTTCGCCGAGTGCTACGAGCTGTACCAACGCAGGCTGCGCGAGTCGAGCGCGCTCGACTTCGACGACCTGATCATGACCACCGTGCACGTGATGCAGGCCTTCCCCGAGGTCCGTGCCTACTACCGGGAGAAGTTCGCCCACGTCCTGGTCGACGAATACCAGGACACCAACCACGCGCAGTACGTCCTGGTGCGCGAGCTCACCAGCGCCGACGAGGACGGTGCCCCGCACGGCGAGCTCATGGTGGTCGGTGACGCCGATCAGTCCATCTACGGGTTCCGCGGCGCGACCATTCGCAACATCTTGCAGTTCGAGCAGGACTTCCCAGACGCACGGGTGATCCTGCTCGAGCAGAACTACCGATCCACGCAGACGATTCTCTCCGCGGCCAACGCGGTCATCAGCAAGAACGCCAGCCGCAAGCCCAAGAACCTCTGGTCCGACGCGGGAATGGGCGAGCCGATCGTCGGCTACGTCGCCGACGACGAGCACGACGAGGCGCAGTTCGTCGCCGAGGAGATCGATCGGTTGAGCGACGCCGGCGTGGCGAAGCCGAAGGACGTCGCGGTCTTCTACCGGACGAACGCGCAGAGCCGGGTCTTCGAGGAAGTCTTCATCCGGGTGGGGCTGCCCTACAAGGTGGTCGGCGGAGTGCGCTTCTACGAGCGCCGTGAGGTTCGGGATGCGCTGGCGTACCTGCGGTTGCTGGTCAACCCCGAAGACACGGTGTCGCTGCGCCGCATTCTCAACGTACCCAAGCGAGGTATCGGCGAACGCGCGGAGGAGTGCGTCGACGCGTACGCTCAGAAGAACGGTTTGACGTTCTGGCAAGCACTCCGTCAGGCCGACAAGATCCCGGATCTCGCCAAACGCTCGGCCAATGCGATCCGTTCCTTCGTCGGCCTCATCGACGAGCTCGCGGCGAGCGCTCGAGACAACGCGCCACCGGGGGACATCCTCGAGCAGGTTCTCGCCAAGACCGGCTACCTGGTCGAGCTGGAAAGCTCGGGCGATCCGCAGGACCAGACCCGGGTCGAGAACCTCTCCGAGCTCGTCGCCGTGGCGCGGGAGTTCAGCGAGACAGCCGAGGCCGAGGGCACGCCGGGCGGGTTGGCCGACTTCCTGGAGCGTGTCTCACTGGTCGCCGACACCGACGAGATCCCGGACGACAGTGACGACGGCGGCGTGGTCACGTTGATGACCCTGCACACCGCCAAGGGCCTGGAGTTCCCCGTAGTGTTCCTCACCGGCCTGGAGGAGGGGATCTTCCCGCACGCTCGCTCGCAGAACGAGCCGAAGGAGCTGGAGGAGGAGCGCCGGCTCGCCTACGTCGGCATCACGCGGGCCCGGCAACGCCTCTACGTCTCCCGCGCGATGGTACGAAGCGCGTGGGGCGCGCCGCAGCACAACTACCCGTCGCGGTTCCTCGACGAGATACCGGCCGATCTCGTGCAGTGGCGACGTACCGAAAGCGACCAGGCCGTGTGGAGTTCGCAGTCGGCGAGCGCGCGGTTCGCCGATGGTGACAGCGGCCGATCGGGAGCGCGACGAGCACGCGGGGGCGTGGGCAATCGTCCGGTGATCTCGGTGTCGCCAGGTGACCGGGTGGTGCACGACACCTATGGTCTGGGCTCGGTGGTGGCGACGGCAGGTCACGGTGAGAATGCCGAGGCGACGGTCGACTTCGGCTCCGGCGGCGTGAAGCGCTTCCTGCTGCGGTACGCGCCGTTCGAGAAGCTCTAGTGGTGCTGTGAAGGCTCTCGCGGTGCCGGGCCTGCCCGAAGCGGTGAGCGCCGGCTAGATGGGCAGGCCGAGGCTGCGCAACCAGGGGATGGGGTTGATCGGGTCCCCGCCACCGGGACGGACCTCGAGGTGCAGGTGCGGCCCGGTCGAGTTGCCGGTGCTTCCGACGTAGCCGATCACCGTGCCAGCCCGCACGTAGCCGCTGGTGTACTCGAACTCCGACAGATGGCAGTACCACGTCTCGGTGCCGTCGTCGTGCCGCAGCACGATCTTGTAGCCGTACGAGCCGTCCCACCCGGCGAAGATGATCTCACCGGAGCCGACAGCGCGTACCGGCGTGCCGTACGGCGCGGCGAAGTCCTGACCGGTGTGATCGCTCGCCCAGAGCGTGCCCGCGTCGCCATACCCCGCGGTCAAGCGGAAGTTCCGCAGCGGGAGGAACCACTCGATGGCCCGCTTGAAGGTCTGCTCGACGCTCGCTTGGTTGGCTCGCGCTTCGATGGCACGCAGCTCTTCCAGCTGCTTGGCCTCCCACTGCGCGCGTTCGACGGCGGTCATCCGGGCGAGATCTGCGGCGGCGTTGGCGGTGGCATCGATACCGGGGTCCACGGTCGCGATACCGCTGCGCCGCGACGACCGGCTCGCGCGATCCGCTGCGGAGTTCCTGGCGTCCTGCAGCTGCTCCAGCGTGACCGTGAGGCCGGTCTGCGTGTCTTCTTGCGGAGAAGAGGACACGGCCTGCACGGTGACCGCACCGGATGCCGCAGCGACGAACGTCGCCACACCCGCGACGGCTGGGATGCCGGGGAACGCTCGCTTGGGAACGGCTTTGCGCCGGGCGCCGGGTTTGCGTCGCTGCGGTGTGCCGGGGACGCGAGGCTGGGCCGTGTCGGCGCGACGTACGGAGTACGTTCGTCCGGACGTACGCATCGACAGGCTGGCCGCACCGGCGCTGCCGGCATCGCGGAAGGCGTGGACGTCGCGCGATGCGTCGCGAAGATGCGACACGGCTCGCCGTCGTCCTGCGTACGCCGCTGAATCGAGTGCAGGACCGGTTGTGCTCAGGTCACCGGGCCCCTTGCGTCGCCGTCCACCACGCTCGGCAACGCGCCGGCCGTCAGGTCGCCTGCCGTCGGACTGCCTGATGTGACCGACGCGGCTGTCGGAGCCTGGCGATGCGGGCCAAGTCAAGGCTCCGGCTTCTGCCGAGCTTGCGGCGGACGCACCCGGCCGGAACTGTGGGCGGTACGACGAGACCTCGTCGCGGAAGAGCGGAGGGGCGACGCGTGTGCGTCCCGGATGGGTGCGGAACTCGGGGGAACGTACCGCCGACGAAAGTTTCGGTGGTGATACCCGAGGTGCGTCTTGCGGGGCGCGCCGGCCGAGCGAGGGCGGTGGCGGGGCTGCCACCGGTCGAAACGGCGCGGCCGCCTGAAGAGGTGCGGCGTGGCGGGGTGCTGGTGTCGGCTGGGATGTCGTCGCGTGCCCAGGCCGGGCCATCCGAGGGGGATCGCTCACCTGGGCCCGTCGTGCTGGCGTGCCGCCTCGATTCGCGCGTCGGCCACCTGGTGCCGAAGCCCGATTGCCGAGGGACCGGCCGAAGGGCCGGAAAGGAAGTGCCGGCGCAGCACGACGGTGCTTCGCAGGCTGTGCCACGGAGGTGCACCTTTCTCTCGACGACAGCCGAAAGCCCCCACCAGGAGTTCGCGATTGGCACGAGACCATAACGGAAAGGTCAATCCCCTGCCAATATCGCTGGGCCCTGAATGTACAGAATTGCGGAGGCTTCCACCCGACAACGGCCAAACTAGGCCGCCGCGGCGCGCGATTGAGCGGCACATTATGACGCTGGGTAGTCGTCCGGGCACCGAATGGCGGCGGTCGTCTGCGAGATTCTGGTCGCAGCGGCCGGTCAGGTCGTACGGTAAGGGACATCACGACACGGGAGGGTGGATGGCGTCTACGGCCGACTCGGCATCGCACATGCCGATTCGCGTGGTGGTCGCGAAGCCGGGACTCGACGGACACGACCGCGGTGCCAAGGTGGTCGCGCGCGCCCTGCGCGACGCCGGCATGGAGGTCATCTACACCGGGCTCCACCAGACGCCCGAGCAGATCGTGGAGACCGCCCTGCAGGAGGATGCCGACGGCATCGGGCTGTCCGTCCTCTCCGGGGCGCACATGACGCTCTTCCGCTCGGTCCTGGAGCTGCTGCGGGCCCGCGGAGCCGACGACATCGTGGTCTTCGGTGGCGGCATCATCCCGGACGCCGACATCGCCGAGCTCGAGGAGATGGGCGTCGCCCGGGTCTTCACCCCTGGCACGCCGACTCAGGAGATCGTTTCCTGGGTACGCGAGAACCTCGGTGCCCGCAGACGGCAGGACGTCCCGCTCGGTGAGTCGTGACGGCATCCAGCGACAGGGGAACGCTGCGTCGTCGACGCCGCTCGTGCGTCTGGTGACGTGCCGTCGTCGCATGGTCATTGTGGGGTACCCGGGCGCACACGACGATCGGGCCCGAGTTAGGCTCGCGGCCGTCATACGTACCGAAGACGTGCCGGGACGAACCGGTACGAGGCCGTCGGTCCGGGCCGATTTCAAGGCCCGAAGTAAGGAGCCGCGTCCGTGGACCTGATGGAGTACCAAGCGAAGGAGCTCTTCGCCAAGCACGATGTGCCCGTCACCCTCGGTCGAGTTGTGGACACCCCGGAGGACGCCAAGGCGGTTGCCGAGGAGCTCGGCACTCGCGTCGTGGTGAAGGCGCAGGTGAAGATCGGTGGCCGCGGGAAGGCCGGCGGGGTGAAGCTCGCCGACGACCCTGCAGAGGCCGCCGACCGCGCCCGCGACATCCTGGGCCTCGACATTCGGGGCCACACGGTGCGCAAGATCCTCGTGGCTCCGGCTGCCGACATCGCCGAGGAGTACTACTTCTCGTTCCTGGTCGACCGGGCCAACCGTTCGTACCTCTGCATCGCCAGCGCCTCGGGCGGCGTCGAGATCGAGGAAGTCGCCCGCACCAATCCCGAGGCGGTCGCCAAGATCGAGATCAACCCGCTCGAGGGCGTCGACGAGGCGAAGGCACGTGAGATCGCGGTCGCGGCGAAGTTCCCGCCCGAGGTCATCGAGCCTGCCGTCCCTGTGATCGTGAACCTGTGGAAGACGTTCCTCGCCGAAGACGCCACCCTGGTCGAGGTCAACCCACTGGTCCGACGCGGCGACGGCGGGGTGGAGGCGCTCGACGGCAAGGTGACGCTCGACGACAACGCGAGCTTCCGGCACCCCGAACACGCCGCGTACGAGGATGTCGAGGCCGCTGACCCGCTCGAGCGGCGCGCGAAGGAGAAGGGTCTGGGCTACGTCAAGCTGCAGGGCCAGGTCGGGATCATCGGCAACGGCGCCGGTCTGGTCATGAGCACGCTCGACGTCGTGGCGTACGCGGGGGAGCAGTTCTCCGACGGCGCCGGCGGCACGGTGAAGCCTGCGAACTTCCTCGACATCGGCGGCGGCGCGTCAGCCGAGGTGATGGCCAACGGGCTGGAGATCGTGCTCTCCGACCCTGACGTCAAGGTGGTCTTCGTCAACGTCTTCGGTGGCATCACGGCCTGCGACGCGGTGGCCAACGGCATCGTGAAGGCGTTCGACCTGCTGGCACAGCGGGGTGAGGCGGTGTCCAAGCCGCTCGTCGTGCGTCTGGACGGCAACAACGCCGAGCTCGGCCGGCAGATCCTGGCGGACGCGGGTTTGCCAGGTGTCGAGCAGGTCGAGACGATGGACGGAGCGGCGCGCCGGGCAGCCGAGCTCGCCGCGGCATGACCCCTAGGACGCACGCGGTGAAGCTGCCCTCGAGACAGGCTTCCGGAGCGGGCTCACCGACAGGCTTCGACAGGCTCCTGGCGCCTGGCGTCCCGCGTGACACACGGCCACGCGGGACGCCGGCGTGAGGAGTGACCACGGCCCAGCGACCAGCCGACAGAAAGCGACGTAGAACGAAGATGGCGATCTTCCTCAACGAGAACAGCAAGGTCATCGTCCAGGGGATGACCGGTTCCGAAGGCATGATCCACACGCGGAAGATGCTGCGCGCCGGCACGCAGATCGTGGGCGGGGTGAACCCGCGCAAGGCCGGCCAGAAGGTCGAGGTCGACGGCACCACGCTGCCGGTCTTCGGCAGCGTGGCGGAGGCGATGCGAGAGACCGGCGCGGATGTCAGCGTGCTGTTCGTGCCACCGGCGTTCACGAAGTCGGCTGTCGTCGAGGCCATCGATGCCGGCATGCCGCTCGCCGTGGTCATCACCGAAGGCGTGCCGGTACACGACACGGCCACGTTCTTCGCGCGGGCGCAGCAGTCAGGCCGCACCCGCATCGTCGGGCCGAACTGCCCTGGTGTCGCGTCCCCGGGCAAGTCGTACGCCGGCATCATTCCCGCGGACATCACAGGCGCGGGTCCGATCGGCCTGGTCTCGAAGTCGGGAACCTTGACGTACCAGATGATGTACGAGCTTCGCGACATCGGCTTCTCGACCTGCGTCGGGATCGGCGGCGACCCGATCATCGGCACCACGCACATCGATGCGCTGGCGGCGTTCGAGGCCGACCCGGAGACCGAGATCATCGTGATGATCGGTGAGATCGGTGGAGACGCGGAGGAGCGGGCCGCGGAGTTCATCCGGTCCCACGTCACCAAGCCGGTCGTCGGCTACGTCGCCGGTTTCACGGCGCCCGAGGGCAAGACGATGGGCCACGCCGGTGCGATCGTGTCCGGCTCGTCAGGTACCGCGCAGGCCAAGAAGGAAGCGCTCGAGGCCTGCGGCGTCAAGGTGGGCAAGACGCCCAGCGAGACCGCCCGCCTGGTTCGGGAGCTCGCCGAGCAGCGGAAATGACCACGTTACGTCGCCGTCTACAGGCTTGCCGCGGCATGTAGGCCGCTGTTGGCTGTGAAAAGCCGTGGGCTCACCGGGCTAGCCGTCGGCTCACCAGGCTGGTTGTGAGAAGCCATGGGCTGAGCTGAACGTACGGGCGCAGTTCCCGCCCTTGCCCGGTCTCGAGGGCCATCCCCATACCTCGTTACGTGTTCTGCTGCGTGGGCCTACCGTGACACCTTCTGAACCGTCGGTGTCGTTCGCGTCTGTCTCCGGCCCAGCGGGGCGCGTGATGTGAGGGCTGCACGGAGACCTCCGGACGTGACGAACAGCCCGACGGGATCCCGTGGGGGTCGGCCTGGTCGGGCTGTTGCGTCTCACAGGGTCACTCGGCCCAGGGAAGCGGCATCTTGTCCGCTCGCCCAGGCATCATCGCCTTGCCGCCGACCACCATGGCGACCAGCGCCTCCGCCGTGCCGCCCACGGCCTTCACCTGCCGCACCGCACCGGCGGGAATGATGACGGCCTGGCCGCGGCTCGCCTGCCGGGTCTCGCCCTCCACCTCGACCTCGAACTCGCCCGATACAGGCATCCACACCTGTTCGCGGTCGATGATGTGCACCGGGGTCGCCGAGTCCGCCTTGAGTTCCACCCGCCAGGTGCTGATCTCGGCACTCCCTTGGCTGGGGGCCGCGAGGCCGAACATCGAGCCCGCCGGGGTCCTGGTCGTCCGTTGCTCGCTCTCACTGACCACGTTCATGAGCCCTCCTGAGTAAAGTGACTTTATTCGACGTGAGTAAAGCGGCTTTACATAGATGTGTCAAGATGAGCGCTGATGAAGACCCATGACCCCCTCGAGCAGACCGAGCTCACTTTCCTGCTGGGGATGGCCTTCCAGCTGGTCGTCTCCGAGTTCGTGAGCCGTCTCGACGCAGCGGGCTACGCCGACCTGCGCCCCATGCATGGCCTGGTCTTCCAGGTGCTGCGCCGCACCGGCGCGACGAGCAGCGAGCTCGCGGAGGAGCTCGGGGTCACCAAACAGGCCGCCGGCCAGATCATCGACGACCTGGAGAAGCGGGGCTACGTGGAGCGCCGACCACACCCCGCGGGCGGCAGGCGCAAACTCGTCGTGCTGACCGACAAGGCTCTGACCCACCTCGCCGTAGCCGGGCGGATCCTGCACGAGCTGGAAGCGCAGTTGGCCGGACATCTCCATGAGTCCGGCCTCCACGTCCCGCGCGCTGAGCTCGCCGCCATCATCCGCAGCTTGGCTGGTGACTCGATCCCGCCGCTGCGTCCCATCTGGTGAACGGCGTGGGCGAAGTGATGGGGAACGCCTTGCCCGCCCCTCGCGAAACGGCGAGTGGGATCTCAGTCGCGAAGCGAGCGAAGTGGGATCTCAAGGAGTGATTCGCTGGGCGCTGGCCCGCAGGGCTGGCGCCATGGGGTCTGTCGTGTAGCTCAGGTCTTGCCCCGTCTGGTGCCACACGACGACCGACAGCACCTGATCCCGTCGTACCAGCCCCACGACGTCGATCGCGCCGGTGTCGCCGTCGTCGCGTCCGACCCACCACCAGCTGGCCTCGCCAGAGTCGACCGCGACCTCGGTGGGCCCGTGCGGTGTCCCCCACGTGCAGCCTTCGAGCCATCCCGTGAACGTGTCGTAGGCGCTCGCGGCGTCGGCGGTCGTCGCGAAGCTGGCCACGACGTTCGTACCGGTCACCGTGGAGTCGGTACCCCACTGGAAGTCCCGACGCGCGGCAGACGTCGCCTTCAGGCTCGTGAGACTCCCGAGCTGGCACGACGACACGGCTGAGCCTTCTCCCGTGCTGGTCGCGGTGGTCGACCAGGTGAGGCCGGAGTCGTCGACGACGGGCATCTCCGTCTCGACCAACAGCGACTCGGCCGACGCCACTGGCGCAGTCGGGTCCGGCGTCGTTTCGCTGGGCGAGGCCGCCGGCGGGGATTCGGTCTCCCGGTCAGGCGTCCTTGTCGGTTCGGCGCTGGGCGAGCGTTCCGGTCGGGCCTTGCCGGTTTGTGCAGGCGACGTGGTTCGACTGGGGTCGGGTTGATGCGGGGACCCCGACCAGCGGTCGCTGGTGTGCTCCGACGGCGAACGCTCGCCCTGGCGTTGGGACGGTCGGGGCGGCGCCTGTGCGGTGCCGGATGGCGAGACGGCTAGCGGGTCGGTCGTGGTGGGGTCGCCGCTCAAGCCCGTCACCGTGCCGTAGCCGATGACGCCGACTCCGGCGACGATCGCGAGGCCGGTCGCGGCTGTGCGCTGGAGGTGGCGCACGGTTCCGCGTCGCCGGATCGTCTCCTCATCTGCCCAGACGACCGACTCGACGTCAGTACGCAGGAGCGTCAGCCGCTCGGCCAGGCGAGACTCGGCTCCACCGTCGAAGTCACCGGGCATTCTGCGTCTCCTCCGCGGACCGTCGGTTGCGTAGGTCGTCGGCCGGATTGGTGTGACTGGCTGGAGTGGTGTGCTCAGGTGGATGGGAGTGGCCGCGTTGTCGAGAGTCGGGGTGACGGGTGTGGCCGTCGGATCCTGCCGTGTCTTGTGGACTTGGATCACGCAGCAGTTCGGCGAGTGCGTTGCGACCTCGGGAGAGCCGCGCCTTGACGGTCCCGACCGCCACCTCCGTCTCGCGTGCGATCTCCTCGACGGACAGCCCGACCAGGTGATGCAGCACGATGGCTCGCCGTTGTGGCTCGGGAATCTGCCGTAGCGCGGTCACCAGGGCGACGTTGTCCGGATTCGGCTCCGGCGCGTGAGTCGGCGGGCCGTGCCGGGCCAGTGCAGCAAAGCCGTTCTTGATCTTGCGCCATCGGCTCGCGGCGATGCGCCACGCGACAGTACGCAGCCACGCCTCAGGGTTGGCGTGTCGCGACACGGCAGGCCAATGCTGCCAGGCGCGCGCGTACGCCTCCTGGACGCAGTCTTGGGCGTCAGCCAGATTCCCGGTCATCGCGTACATCTGATGCAGTAGTCGTTGTCGCGTAGCGTGGTAGAAGGCATCGAACTCGTCGGCATTCGCCATGAGCCCTCCGCCACTCGCCGACTCTCACCACAAGATGACACCGCACGCGTGCGACTGGTTGCGCCCGCGATCTGCGCATTGCGAGGCTACGCAACCACTGGCCGTCGAGTGGTCGTGCACGGCAGCAGCCAGACGTGTCGCCGCGTCTGGCCCGGTAGCCCGTAGCCCGAAAGCGCGTGGCCCGAGACTGTGGCTTCTGTCGCCATGTCGAGCGCGAAACGACGTCAATCGGGTTGGGGCGACCGCGAGCCCGGGCGATCCCCTCTTTGCCCCCAGTGCCTGCGGGACCTCTTTGTCCGAACCTATCGCGAGTGCACTGTGTACGAAGCAGGTGGCAGAGCGTGTTCGGGGGAGGGCGGGCGGCATAGCCTGGCTGGTCGCGTCACCAGGTGCGGAGGGCTGCTGCGGCTACCGCGTCGTCGCGCCGCGTGGTCATTTGGGTGGGGTTACGGCGTGTCAGTCCGTCGCGTGGCGGCCGTGAGCTGCGAGCATGACGCATGATGGCCAGACAGGTCGCCGACGCCTTCGTTCCCGGGTCCTCCGCGCTGCGCACGCGGCACTCGAGCGATGGCCAGAACCGGACACCGCTCCTGCGACCGGCGCCCGTCGGTGCCGCTCTCGCGGCAGGGTGGGCGACTCTCGCTGGGGCGTTGCCGTGCGCCGCGCTCGCTGTGCTGGCGTGGCTCATGTCACCGGGCGGCTCGGCAGGGTGGGCGCTTCGCGTCGGCGTCGACGCCTGGCTGCTTGCGCATGGCGTGCCCATCGCGCTTCCGGACGGCACGGTCGATCTCACGCCCCTGGGACTCACGCTGCTTCCCTTTCTTCTTCTGTGTCGCGCAGGTGCGTGGGTCGGCCGTACCTCCGCTGTCGCGCAGGCGTTGCACGCCGCTGGTGGCATCGCGGTGTTGGCGGTCGGCTACGGCGGGCTGGCTGCGTTCGTCGCCTTTCTCGGCCATGCGGACGGAGTCGAGCCGGACATCATCCGGGCGTTCGTCCACGGCACGCTGCTTGCAGGACTTGCAGGCGGAGCGGGGATCGTCCGGATGAGTGGGCATGCCGGCCGGATGTGGCGGCGGGTTCCCGAAGAAGTCCGGGCGGCGCTCTACGGCGGGTTCGCAGGCCTCGCCGCCCTTCTGAGTGTGGGGTTCCTGCTGCTCGCCGCGTCGCTGCTGATCCACGCCGGCCGGGCACTCGCCCTCACCGAGAAGCTCGCGCCTGGCCCGCTCGGCATGCCGTTGTTGCTGCTCGTGAGCCTGGCGTACGTGCCAAACGCCGCGGTCTGCGCCGCGGCTTTCGCGCTGGGTCCCGGCTTCGTCTTCGGTACGGGTACCGTCGTGGCGCCGACCGGGGTGGCGGTCGGCCCCCTGCCGGTGTTCCCCCTGTTGGCCGCGCTGCCTGGTGATGCCGAGCTTGGCGGGTGGATGCTCGGCGTGGTTGCCATGCCCTTGCTGGCGGGTGGCGTCGCCGGGCTGGCAGCGGTACGCCGCTATCCGGCGTACGCGATCGAACATGCGGCACTGCGTGGTGGTCTCGCCGGCGTCGTGGGCGGGATCTGGTTCACGGCCATCGCCGCACTGGCGTACGGGTCCGTCGGTCCAGGGCGGCTGAGCCACGTCGGGCCTCTGGTGGTTCAGGTGGGCGTCGTGGCCGTGAGCACGCTCGGTATCGCGGGCGCGGTTGCCGTGTTGGCCATGCGGGCGGGGGCGCGCTGGAGGTCCACACGCGCGTCACAGGCGCGCCGCGACGACTGACGTCACCTCGGCGGCGGGGTGACCCGCTCGACGAGTCGTTCCTCGAACTCGCGCTGGCACGCCTCCCGGGCGGTGTTGGTGTTCGCCCCGGAGACGCAGTCCTGGTACTCGACGAGCTCCTCCCAGAAGACCGCCGCGCTCACGATGAGCAGGCTCGCGAAGACGCTCGACACGATGCCCAGGACGATCCCCGTCATCGCACCGGGCACCGCCTGGTGGGCCTGCTGGCCGCGCTTTCGCGCCCGCGCGCCCACCACGATCGCGGCGATGCCGAGCCCGAGTCCGAGCGGGAGCGCGAACACGCTCGTGACACAGACGAGTCCGGCCAGGCCGAGGAAGATCGCAAGCCGTCCGCGACTCGTGAGCCGAGACACGTCCTGCGGGGAAGGTGGTGAGGATGGTGGCGGAGGCGACGCCGGATGTCCGGCTCCTGGCGCGTCGTGGGGCCGCGGTGTGGTGGCGGGTTGCTCGCCGCGGGTGGACGAGTCGGAGGTCTCCGGTCCGGCGCTCGGACCAGGTGCTGGCTGGTCGCCAGCCGGCGTGGGCCGTCCAGCGTGATCGGATTTCGGCGGTCGGTCGGCGGCCGCGATCACCCGGCTGTAGGCGGACGGGGAGGGTTGGCGTCCGAAGACGCGTTCGGGGTCAGCAGGTGCGATCGTGCCTTCGGCAGGGATGGGCGCAAGACCGAGGTCTTCGGACTCACTCGTTGCGGTCGGGGCCGCCGTCGTGGATTCGGTGGATTCAGGCTGTTCGTCGTCCGGGCGGGAGGTTCCTCCGCTCGGGTCAGCCTGTCTCGTGTCCTCGGGGCTCTCCACAGACCCTTCTCCCGTCATCGGTACGGCTGGCGCTATCGTGACCAACGTTCCCATCCCACCCTGGCGCCACGGTCACCGCCCGGTGGTGCGACCCGCGACGGCCTTTGCGGGGTCCGTACGCAATTGTCGCGCCTTTGGCGCGGATCGTCCGGTGCCAACCCGGGGCGAGCGCCCGGAGGCAACGCACCAGCGTCGGCACCGGAGCACAGGAGCCGCGAGGACACCAGGGCACCAACCCGGGGACCCTGCGAACGTAGCGAGGAGCCTTTGAAGTCCGCACGTCTCGTCGTCCTGGTATCCGGTACCGGCACCTTGTTGCAGGCGCTCCTCGACGCCACTCGAGAGCCAGCGTACGGTGCCCACGTCGTCGCCGTCGGGGCTGATCGCGACGGCATCGAGGGTCTGGCTCGGGCCGAACGTGCTGGTGTGCCGACGTTCGTGGTCAAGGTGAACGACTTCCCGAGCCGGGAGGATTGGGACATCGCGCTCACCGAGCAGGTCAAGGCGTACGAACCCACACTCGTCGTCTCGGCAGGATTCCGAAAGCTCGTGGGCAAGCACTTCCTCGCGAGCTTCGGCGGGAGGTACGTCAACAGCCACAACTCCCTCCTCCCGTCCTTCCCTGGGTTGCACGGACCGCGCGACGCGCTGAACTACGGCGTCAAGGTCGCAGGCGCGACCCTCTTCCTCGTCGACGAAGGCGTCGACACCGGGCCGATCATCGCCCAGGTCGCGGTGCCGGTCGAAGACGACGACACCGAGGAGTCGTTGACCGAGAGGATCAAGGTCGCCGAGCGGCAGCAGCTCGTCGACACCATCGGTGCGATGGTCCGGTTGGGTTTCACCGTACGCGGAAGAAAGGTCACGATCCCGTGAGCGATCGCGTTGTATCTGGAGCGAGCGACGGACGTCGACCGATCCGGCGTGCCCTGCTCAGCGTGTACGACAAGACCGGACTGGTCGATCTGGCACGTGGCCTCGCCGACGCCGGCGTCGAGCTCGTGTCGACCGGTTCGACCGCTGCCACCATCGAGTCCGCCGGTATCCGGGTGACCCGGGTGGAAGACGTCACCGGGTTTCCGGAATGTCTGGACGGGCGGGTGAAGACCTTGCACCCGCGGATCCACGCGGGCCTGCTGGCGGACATGGACAACCCCGACCACCGGCGCCAGCTCGAGGAGCTCGACGTCGCGGCGTTCGACCTCTTGGTGTCGAACCTGTATCCCTTCGCCGAGACGGTCGCGTCTGGGGCCGCGCACGACGAGGTGATCGAGCAGATCGACATCGGTGGGCCGGCGATGACGCGTGCCGCCGCGAAGAACCACGCGACCGTGGCCGTCGTCACCTCACCTCGGCGATACGCGGACGTGCTGGCTGCTGTCGCTGAAGGTGGGTTCACGCTCGAGCAGCGTCGCCGCCTGGCAGCCGAGGCCTTCGCCCACACGGCGAGCTACGACGTGCACGTCGCATCGTGGATGCACAACGTGCTTTCGTCGGGCGATGACGAGGCGACACCCGAGGATCGCGAGCAAGACACGCACTTTCCGGTCTGGCTGGGTGCCACGTGGGAACGCAAGGAGACCTTGCGGTATGGCGAGAACCCGCATCAGAGCGCGGCACTGTATCGAGCGATGACGCCAGGGACGGCGCAGGGAGCCGACCTCGCGAGCGCCGAACAGCTACACGGCAAGCAGATGTCGTACAACAACTACGTCGACACCGACGCTGCGCGTCGTGCTGCGTACGACTTCGACGCCCCAGCTGTCGCGATCATCAAGCACGCCAACCCCTGTGGCATCGCCACCGGCACCGACATCGCCGAAGCCCACCGGAAGGCGCACGCCTGTGACCCGGTGTCGGCGTTCGGGGGTGTGATCGCGGCCAACCGCACGGTGTCGACCGAGATGGCGCGCCAGGTCGCCGAGGTGTTCACCGAGGTGGTCGTGGCGCCGGACTTCGAGCCCGAGGCGCTGGAGATCCTCACCAGGAAGAAGAACATCCGGTTGCTGCGGTGCGCACCGCCACAGGCGCGTGGGGGCATCGAGATGCGGCAGATCTCCGGCGGTCTGCTGCTGCAGACGACCGATGCCGTCGACGCGCCGGGCGACGACCCGTCGGCGTGGCAGCTGGCGGCGGGCCCTGCGGCAGACGACGACGTCCTCGCCGATCTCGCCTTCGCCTGGCGTGCGGTGCGGGCGGTGAAGTCCAACGCGATCCTGCTGGCCAGCGGGGGCGCGACCGTGGGTGTCGGGATGGGTCAGGTCAACCGGGTCGACGCCGCGCGGTTGGCGGTCACCCGTGCGGGTCAGCGGGCGGCCGGCTCGGTCGCAGCGTCCGATGCGTTCTTCCCGTTCCCGGACGGGCTGCAGGTGCTGATCGATGCGGGTGTACGCGCTGTCGTGCAGCCGGGTGGCTCGGTGCGCGACGACGAGGTGATCGCCGCGGCCCGCGCCGCCGACGTCACGCTGTACCTCACGGGCACCCGCCACTTCTTCCACTGACGGGTGGGAGCCGGCGGCCCGGGACGTGCCGGGGATCACCCGTCGGACATCCGGCGTTCGTTAGCCTTTCGGCATATCCACCACCGTCGATCTGGAGCACACCGATGGCTGAGCGGCTCCGTGAAGCATGGCTTGCGTTCCGGGCCGGCAAGCACCACGACCCCTCGAAGCCGCTGCCCCCGATCCGGCCGTGGCCGAGGCGGCAGTGGCCGCTCCTCGTGGTCCTGTCGGGGATCGCGATCTCGGTGCTCCTCGTGGTCTTCGTGGACTTCCGGCCGGGCATGACGTTGTTCGCGCTCTCGGTCTTGCTCGCTGCCGTCTTCCGACTGGTCCTCACGACCCGTCGGGCCGGCCTCCTGGTGCTCCGCAGCCGCACCGTCGACGTCCTCACGCTCGCCGCCATGGGCGGCATGCTCCTCGTCCTCGCCATCGCCATTCCCAGGATCGGCTAGCGGGTGGGACACGGCACTCCGAGACCCGCTCGCGGCAGGACTCCCAGATCCGCTCGAGGCCGGGCCAGTCCCGGATCCGCTCGACGGTTGGCCGCTCGGAGGACCGGCTAGAGGGACTGCGTCGCGCCCGCTGGGGGCGGGGGACCGGGCGCCTGAGGGCTCGGTTACGCTCGTGGTAGATATCTCGATGCCAAGAGACTCCTCCGGGTGAGGCTGTCGGGTCCGGTCTGAGCTCGTCGGGACCGGGTTCCGCTCCGGCATCGGTCGGAGGAGGATGGGCTGCGAGGCGAATCCTCGGGAGGCGATGAGCGATGGCGCGCAGCGGCAAGGTCGCGGTCATCGGCGCCGGTTTCTACGGCTCGACGACTGCCCAGCGGTTGGCGGAGTACGACATCTTCGACGAGGTCGTGCTCACCGACATCATCGAGGGCAGGGCGGAAGGCATCGCACTCGACATCAACCAGTCGCGGCCCATCGAGGGTTTCGAGACCAAGGTGACAGGACGCACGACTGGTCCGTCGGGTGAAGGCTACGAGGTGATCGCCGGTTCCGACATCGTCGTGATCACGGCGGGGGTACCGCGGAAGCCGGGGATGAGCCGGATGGACCTGCTCGAGACCAATGCCAAGATCGTCCGGCAGGTCTCGGAGAACATCGCCAAGTACGCGCCCAACGCGGTCGTGATCGTGGTCTCCAACCCCTTGGACGAGATGACCGCACTCGCCCAGATCGTCACCGGTTTCGACAAGCACCGCGTGATGGGCCAGGCGGGCATGCTGGACACCGCACGTTTCTCGCATTTCGTGGCGGAGCGGTTGAACGTCCCCGTGAGTGCCGTGCAAACCCTCACGCTCGGCTCGCATGGCGAGACAATGGTGCCCGTACCCAGCAAGTGCACGGTCAACGTCGACGGAACGCAGCGACCCCTCACCGAGTTGCTCTCACCAGCGGAGGTCGACGAGCTTGTCGAACGCACCCGGGCTGGCGGTGCCGAGGTCGTCTCGCTGCTCAAGACCGGATCGGCCTACTTCGCACCGTCCGCCGCAGCCGCCCGCATGGTCCGCGCCGTCGCCGAGGATTCAGGCGCGGTGATGCCGGTCTGCGCCTGGGTGGACGGCCATTACGGGATCAGCGGTGTCTACCTGGGCGTTCTCGCCGAGCTCGGGCGAGTTGGCGTTCGTAAGGTGATCGAGACGGAGCTGTCCGACGCCGAGCTTGCCAATCTGATCGCGGCGGCAGAGGCCGTACGCGCCAAGCAGGCAGATGTGCACAACCTCTAGCCGTCACGTCGTACCACATCAGCAGAGGAGCCCCTCTTGTCCAAGATCAGCGTGAAGAATCCAGTCGTCGAGCTCGACGGCGACGAGATGACGCGCGTCATCTGGGCCTCGATCAAGGAGCAGCTGCTCCTGCCCTACCTCGACATCCCGCTGGACTACTACGACCTTTCGATCCAGAACCGCGACGCCACCGACGACCAGGTGACCGTCGACGCGGCGTACGCGATCAAACGACACGGCGTCGGCGTCAAGTGCGCGACGATCACGCCGGACGAGGCTCGGGTCGAGGAGTTCGGGCTGAAGAAGATGTGGCGCTCGCCGAACGGCACGATCCGCAACATCCTGGGCGGCGTGGTGTTCCGCGAGCCGATCATCATCGAGAACATCCCGCGCCTCGTTCCGGGATGGAAGAAGCCCATCGTGATCGGTCGTCACGCCCACGGCGACCAGTACCGCGCGACCGACTTCGTCGTTCCCGGACCGGGCAAGCTCACCGTGACGTTCACGCCGAGCGACGGCAGCGAGCCCATGGAGTTCGAGGTTGCGAAGTACCCCGGCGGTGGCGTCGCGATGGCGATGTACAACTTCGACGACTCGATCCGTGACTTCGCCCGGGCGTCGTTCAACTATGCGCTGCAGCGCGGCTACCCGGTCTACCTGTCGACGAAGAACACCATCCTCAAGGCGTACGACGGTCGGTTCAAGGACATCTTCGCCGAGGTGTACGAGACGGAGTTCAAGAGCAAGTTCGAGCAGGCGGGTATCACGTACGAACACCGGCTGATCGACGACATGGTCGCTCAGGCCCTCAAGTGGGAGGGTGGTTTCGTCTGGGCCTGCAAGAACTACGACGGCGACGTGCAGTCCGACGTCGTGGCGCAGGGTTTCGGCTCGCTCGGCCTCATGACCAGCGTGCTGTTGACGCCGGACGGCAAGACCGTCGAGGCGGAGGCGGCGCACGGCACGGTGACCCGGCACTACCGGCAGTGGCAGAGGGGCGAGAAGACCTCGACGAACCCGATCGCCTCGATCTTCGCCTGGACTCGGGGTCTTGCGCATCGCGGCAAGCTCGACGGCACGCCCGAGGTCACCGAGTTCGCGCACACGTTGGAGCAGGTCTGCATCGAGACCGTCGAGTCCGGCAAGATGACCAAGGACCTCGCGCTCCTGGTCGGCGGCGACACGCCGTGGCTCACGACCGACGAGTTCCTCGACGCCCTAGCAACCAACCTCGCCGCCAAGCTCAACAAATGACCAGGCGCGGCGACTGCGCGGCAGCGTCGGCATGCGCCGGCACTACGCGACGCTAGTGCCCACCCAGTGAGCCGTCACATTCTGAGCGAGCAACTGCGGACGACGCGGCGCCGGAGAGGTGTCAGGTGGGGATGCCGATCCGGCGCTCGCCGCTTCGCGCTTGCTGGATGACGACGGCGATGACGAGCAGCGTGCCCTTGGCGACGTTCTGCCAGAACGTGTTGATGCCCAGCAACGTCATGCCGTTGCTCAACACACCGAGCAGGACGACGGCGAGCAAGGTGCCCGCGATCGTCCCCTTGCCGCCCTTGAACGAGCAGCCGCCTAGGGCGGCGGCGGTGATGGACTCGAGCTCCAACCCCTCGCTCCCGGAGACGGGCTGACCCGAGCCGGTGCGGGCGGTGATGAGGACGCCAGCGAGGGCGGCGACGAGGCCGGTGCCCGCGTAGCAAGCGAGGACGTACTTGTTGATGTTGATGCCGGCGAGCCGGGCGGCGGTGTCGTTGCCGCCGATCGCATAGATGTTGCGGCCGATGTCGGTGTAACGCAGCAGGACGTGAGCCGCGACCGCGACGACGCCGAGGATCCAGATCAGGGTGGGAATTCCGGCGATCGCACCGCGGGCGATGAACACGAAGATGGGGTCGGCACCGGTGTAGCCCTGCGCGCGGCCGTTCGAGACCAGCTGTGCGATTCCCTTGTACGCCGCGAGCGTGGCCAGGGTGGCGATGATCGGGTTCACCCGGCCGAAGACCACGATGCAGCCGTTGACCAGACCGCACAGGATGCCGATGGCAAGCGCTCCGGCGATGCCGACGGCACCGTTCTGCGCCGTGGCCATGAAGATCATCGCCGATGTCACCGAGCTCAACCCGGCCAACGAACCCACGGAGATGTCGAGCGCGCCCAGGATGATGATGACGGTCTGCGCCACCGCGAGGACGCCGGTGATGGCCACGGCCATCCCGATGATCTCGAGGTTGCTGGCCCGGAAGAAGCTCGGATCCTGTGCCCCGATCAACGCCACCAAGAAGGCAAGCGCGATCAGAAGGCTGACGTTCTGCACGCCCACCCGATCCAGCACGCGGCGCACTGACGATCCGGCCCGCGCATGCTCCGTCGTCCACGTGTCGGCATCGGGCGCGGCCGTCCGGCTCACGGGCGTTCCCCTTTCTGCGTCAGGTGCTCGGCCATGGCGAGGGCGAGGATGCGTTCCTCGGTTGCGGTGTCGTGGTCGAGCTCGCCGGTGATCCGCCCGTTCTGCATCACGACGATGCGGTCACAAAGCCCTAGCACCTCAGGGAGATCGGACGACACGACCAGGATGGCGATGCCGCTCTTGGCGAGCTCGTCGACGATGGCGTAGATCTCGGCCTTGGCTCCCACGTCGATCCCGCGGGTGGGCTCGTCGAGGATGAGGACGCGTGGCCGCCTCGCCAACCAGCGCGCGAGGACGACCTTCTGCTGGTTGCCGCCGGAGAGCTTGCGCACCTCCTGCTCGATGGAAGGGGTACGCACCCGCAGCTGCTCGACGAACCGGCGTACCAGCTCACGCTCGGCGCCTCGCTGCACGATCCGCCACTTCCGCAACCGGTCCAGCACGGCCAGCGAGGTGTTGTCGCGGACCGTCCGTCGCATGATGAGCGCGTCGGCCTTGCGTTCTTCTGGTGCGAAGCCGATCCCGGCGTGCACGGCGTCCTGTGGCGACCGCAGGCGCAGCGGCTTGCCGTCCAGGCGTACCTCGCCGGTACGAATGGGCAGGTCGCCCACGACCGCACGGACCAGCTCCGAACGGCCTGCTCCCACCAGCCCGGCGAGGCCGACCACCTCCCCGGCCCGCACCGTCAGGTTGATGCCCGACACGTCGTCGGTCGTGACGTCGACCAGCTCGAGCACCACGTCGCCGGGACTGCTGGTGTCACGCTCCCGCCGGAACATCTGCGACAGGTCGCGACCGACCATCATGCGGACGAGCTCGTCCTCGGTCACCTCGTGGGTCGCCCGTACCCCGACCAGCCGGCCGTCCCGCAGCACGGCGATCCGGTCGGCGATGCGGAAGATCTCCCGCAGCCGATGCGACACGTAGACCACCGCGACACCCTCGCGACGGAGCCGGTCGATCAACCCGAACAACGCGTCGACCTCGTGTTCGGTCAACGACGACGTGGGTTCGTCGAAGCACACGACGCGCGCGCCCGAGGTCAGAGCCCGCAGGATCTCGACCAGCTGTCGTTGCGCGGCCGAGAGCCGGCTGCCGGGCTCGGTGGGATCCAGCGACTGGGTGAGGCCGAGCTCGGCCAGGTCGTCGCGGACCTGCTGCTCGAGGCGCTTCCGGTCGAAGCGACGCAGGGCTCCGCGCGGCAGCCCACCCACGTAGATGTTCTCGGCAACCGAGACGTGCGGGATGATCTCGGGCTCCTGGTAGATCACCCGGATCCCGGCTCGCCGCGCGGTCGCCGGCGTCGCGAACCGTACCGGCGCCCCGTCCAGATGGAGGACACCCGTGTCGGGTTGGTGGTCGCCGCTCAGGATCTTCAGCAGCGTCGACTTCCCGGCGCCGTTCTCGCCGACGAGCGCAAGCACCTCACCGGCGGCGAGCTCGAGGTCGATGTCGGCCAACGCCTGGACGCCCGCGAACGCCTTGCTGACTCCGGCTACGCGGAGCGTCGTCGCCTTCGTCAGACGCACGTCAGGCCCGAGTCCTTCCAGGTGGCTGGATCGACCATCTCCGTGGGCGCGATGGTCTCCGGCGGGAGCGGCTCGCCGTCACGCAGGTGCTTGACCAGCACCTCGACCGCTGACGCGCCGACGTCGTGCCCGTCGATGAAGAGCGCTGACTTCATGCCGCTGGGCTGCCCGGCCTGCCACGGCTTGCACGCCAAGTAGGCACCCAGCCCGACGCCGATGATGTCGTCCGGGCTTACGCCGGAGTTCTGCAGTGCAGTGACCACGCCGGAGACGTTCTCGTCGTTGCAGCCCCAGACGATCCAGTGCTCGACGTCCTGGTTGGCTGTGATGACCGCACCGGCCTTGTCCTGTGCGCCCGTAGGGGTGTTGTCCGTGCCGATCTCGATGACCTCGGGCATGTCCTCGACTGCCTTGCCGAACGTCTCGGCGGCGCCCTTCACCCGGTCGGTGCACACGGTGAGGTCCTGCTTCCATGCGGCCAGGATCCGGGTGCTGGCGGCGTCCCAGCCGGCCTCCTGGTAGAGCTCGGCTGCCGACTCGCCCACCTGCTGGCCCATGCGGTAGCCGTCGAAGCCCACGAACGGCGCGGGTTTGCCGGAGCCGTCCTCGATGATGTCGTCGGCGGCGACGAGCGGGATGCCGGCCTGGCGGGCTCGGTCGATCACCTGAGGCCCGATGTTCTGGTCGGGCACCACGATGATGATGACGTCGACTCCCCGGGCGATCGCGGTCTCGACCTCGCTGATCGCCCGGTTGGAGTCCAGGCCGAGGTTGGCGACCGTGACCTTCACGTCGCCGAGCTCGGCCGCCTTGGCCTTGGCTCCTGCCGCTTCGTCGACGAAGTACTGCTGGTCGCCTTGCTTTTGCAGCAACGCGAGCTCGATGGTGCCGGTCTGCTTGGATCCGGCGGTGTCCTCGGCTGCGGTCTCCTGACCGGACGAACAGCCCAGCAGTACGAGCGCCAGCGCGGACGCCACGGCACCGCAGCGGATGACGCGCGAGGTGACCGGTGTCGTCCTGTTGTCACTCAGCATCGTTATCGCCCACCGTTCCTTGTCGTTCGGGTTCTACGCGACGTCGATGTCATCTCGCGATCGACGGCAGGATGCGGGGACTGGTGGATTCCGGCAGGCCTTACGTGCAGGTCAGACGGATACCACCCCAGTCGGCGTTGTCGTAGCTCACCCCGTCTCCTGCGTCCCTGGTCACGAGCGTCACCGACACGGCGTCGGTGAGGTCCACGTCGAGCGGCACCACCGGATCGGTTCCGCGAACGACGCCGCTGTCGAACACCGTGGTCTCCCGCCCGTCCGGGTAACCCGCCCAGACCTCGAAGACCACCGAGCCGCGCCCGCCGGTCGAGTCGTCGATACCGAGGTCGGCTTGCAACCTCGTGCAGTGACCGCCGAGGTAGTACGCGACGTCGCCGGGCGGATGTGTCCACAGGCCTTTGGGGTACGTCGTACCGCGGATCGACAGCGGGTCGCCCCAGTAGTTGCGGTCTCGCAGGACGGGGCCGTAGCCGTTGTGCGACTCCACCCAGTCGACGTCGCTCAACCACGGCTCACCCGAGGGCGGTGGTGTCGGCACGGTGACGGGGATCGTGAACGGCATGCTGAACGTGCGCGGCTTCGGCCGGTCCGCGCTCGCGTGCGCCCCATCGTCTGAGGCGCTGCCGCCCGATGCCTTGCTGCCGCCGACGCGGTACGTCACCGTCGCCGTGAGCTCGTAGTCGCCTGGCGCCACGTCGCTCGGCGTGGTGAGCTCCCATGTGACACGAGCTTCGCCGCCGTCACGTCGTACGGTTCCGAGCTCCTGCTGCGGTGCGGGTCGGACCGACCAGCCGGGCGGGAGCTGCAGCGAGGCGTTGGCATCACGCAACGGGACATGGCCGTTGTTGACGACGAGTCCGTCGACGGGTGTGGTCGTGCCGGGCTCGAGCAGTGGGGGATCCAGCCCAGGCACCCGGGCGTCGGCGGTCGCTCCCCAGGCAACCGATGGTTCCGGGCTCGCAGGCCCACTGGTCGAGATGCGGAACATCGCCGATCCATGGGCCGGAAGGTATGCCGAGAGCGTGCCTGTGGCCGTCGTCGTCTCGTGCCGCCACAGGTCGCGCACGCGAAGCAGGCCGTGAGCCGAGATGCCGAGCTCCTCGGGGCTGGTGCGTACGAGTTGCGGGCGCTCTGCGCGGTTGACCAACAGGACGGCGTAGTCACCGCCAGCCAACGGCCGCACCCAGACGTCGGAGGTCTCGTCACTTCGCGCTTTCCGGCCGGCGACGCCAAGCGGATCCTGGTCGACGGCGATGACCTCGCGGTTGGTGAGGATCTCGAGCGTCTGCTCGGACATGTGGCGCAGGTCGTTGCCGGCAAGCAGCGGAGCAGCAGCCATCGCCCAGATGCTGAAGTGCGTCTGGTATTCGACGTCACTCATCCCGCCGATCCCGACCATGAGGATGTCGGGATCGTTCCAGTGACCAGGTCCCGCGTAGGTCCACAAGGGCGCGACCTCGTCGGCGTTGCGCAGCATGAGATCCCAGCTGTCTCCGTAGTCGAAGCTGGTGCGCCACATGTGGGCGATCTCGGGTGCCCATTCCCACGACTTGATCGCGGGATCCCAGACGCAGACGCTGAACACCATGTCACGTCCGCTCTGCTGGAGCGCCTTCGACCAGCGGCCGTAGAGCTCGATGGCGACCTCTTGCTGGGTCATGCCGGGAAAGTCCTCGAAGGGTACGTTGCACCAGTCGACCTTGACGAAGTCCACGTGCCATTTCGCGAACGTGCGCGCGTCGCGTTCCTCGTGCCCGTAGCCGCCGGGATAACCCGCACAGGTCTTCGTCCCGACGTCGGTGTAGATGCCGAGCTTCAGTCCTCGGGCATGCACGTAGTCGGCAAGTGCCTTGATACCGCTGGGAAAGCGTTCCGGGTCGGCGACGAGGTTGCCGTCGGCGTCGCGCTCGGGTGCCGACCAGCAGTCGTCGATGTTGACGTACTCGTAGCCGGCATCGCGCATTCCGCTCGCGACCATCGCGTCGGCGGTTTGCTTGATGAGGTCCTCGTCGATGTCGCAGAAGAAGGAGTACCAGTCGTTCCAGCCCATGGGTGGGGTGCGAGCGAGACCGTCGTTTCCGGAAGGTTTCGCTGCGGCCTTGGCCTCGACGTGCGGTGCACTACGTGGTGTCGTGGCCAAGGCTGCGCCGTTCGGCATGACGTCGGCCGAGGACGCAGCGGCTTGGGTCGTGGCGGCATGTGCGCCCATCGTTGGTTGTGTGGTGAGGACGATCGGGGCGACGAGCAAGGCCGTCACGGCAGCAGCGGCTCGCATGACGGGACGACGAAGAGCCATGGACGTGGTCCTCCTCCCGCTCGACGTCGAACGTCGCACAGCGCCAGTAGGGTGTCAAGATCGCCTACTGCGAGAGCCGGCAAACTGTCAGGCTTCAGTCACAGCGTCGAGACCTCGCGTGTGGCGTTGCGAAGGAACTCGGGCAGGATCTCCACGCCCCATCCGGGTGTGCTCGGCACGGCAACCACGCCGTCGACGACCTCGAGCTGTGGCTCGTAGATCCCTTCCGTCCATGGTGTGCCTTCGATACCCCACTCGTGATACTGCGAGCACGCCGGCATCGCGGCTGCGAGATGCAAGGTGAAGACCTGCAGCAGTGAGCGGTTCGAACAGTGTGGGGTGCAGGGAATCCCCGCGTCCTCTGCCATCCATGCGACACGTCGCGCTCGCGCGACGCCACCGATGTAGCCGATGTCGGGCTGCACGATGTCGACCGCTCGCATGGCGATCATCCGGCGGAAGTGGGTGAGCGAGTTGTCCTGCTCACCGCCTGCCACCGCGATGTCCAGCGCGGCGGTGACCTGCGCCGTCTTCTCGATTTCCTGGTACGGACACGGCTCCTCGAAGTGGAAGTAGCGGTAGTCCTCCAGCATCCGGCCAACCAGAATCGCCCGGGAGACGCTGAATCCTCCGTTGGCGTCTGCGTGGATGTCGAAGTCGTCACCCATCGCCTCGCGGATGTACGGAATGATGCGCTCGGTCCTGCCAGGTGAGGCGTCGACGTCACGTCCCATGACCTCACCGATCCGGATCTTCGCGCACCGGAAGCCCTGCTCCTGGCGAAGTTTCTGCAGCCGTTCGGCCTCCGCTTCAGGGCTGATGGACCGGCTCATGCTCGAGGCGTACATCGGAACGACGTCGCGCTCCTTGCCGCCCAAGAGCTTCACGACCGGTTGGCCGGTCACCTTGCCGAGCAGGTCCCACAATGCCGTGTCGACGCCGCAGAGGGCGCGGAGCAGGAAGCTGCTGGGGAACTTGTAGTGCGTGCGGATGCAGCGCTCGACGAGCACCTCGAGGTCCCAGGGGTCGCGGCCCAGGAAACACGGCGCCACCATCTCGTGCAGCACCCGTACCGTGAGCCCAGGCTGGAAAGGAGACGTCTGGCCGATGCCCTCGGCACCGTCATCGGTGCGGACCCGTACGACGGCGATCTGGTCGGCCAGGAACGTCTCGATGCTGGTGATCTTCATGGCTTCCCTGGTCCTCTCGTGCGAGAGCCGTCTTCTTCCCCGCCGGGCGACGTCTTCACGGCAGGCGGTGCCTCATCCGACGCCTCGGGTCTCGTGGCGCTCGCCGGGCGAGCTCTTCATGGCGGACGGTGCCTCATCCGGTGGCCCGGGGCTCGTGGGCTCGGGAGAACGGACGGCCGAAGAGGTTCCAATCCGGGGCGATGGGGATGCCGAGGGTGTGGAGCACCTGGGCGTGGACGTCGGCCTGCTCCAGGTCGGCGGGAGCTTGCGCTGGAACCGTAGGGCCGGCTGCGGCGATCCACGCCGTTCGTTCCTCGGCCGAGTCGCCACCATGCCCGCCCGTGTCGACGTGACCGTGATCGGTCACCACGATGACCGTCCACTCCTCGTCCGCGGCCGTCGGGCGTGCCTGGATCGCATCGAGAATCCGGCCGATCCGTGCGTCGCTCTCCTCGATGGCGGCGACGTACTCCGGGCACACGCCGCGCGCATGCGCCACGACGTCCGGGCCTACGAAGTAGATGAACGCCGCGGTGATCTCACGGGTGCCCAGTGCCTTCGCCGCCTCGGATGCGATGCGATCCTCGCCGGGCTGCCAGGAGTCGGGGCCGTGCTCCGTGGCGCTCAGGCAGAGGTCGGCGTCGCGGAAGATCGGCCCGCCGCTCGCCTTGCTCATAAGTGGCGGCCAGTCGCCTGCGGCGAACGTCTGGGCGCCGGGTATCGCCTGCCGTACCCGGGTGAGGAAGTCGGGGTGCTCGTCCAGACGATGCCCGTAGAGCTCGTTGTTGAAGATCCCATGCGTGGTGGCGAGTACGCCGCTTGCGACCGTGGCCCAGGTTGGCCCTGAGATGGTGGGCCCGGCCTGGTTGACCTGGACCGGTGCGAGGAATCCGGCGGCTGCGATCGCATCGATGCGTGGCGTGCGTGCCGCACGGAGGGTGTCGTAGCGGACGCCGTCGACGCCGAAGACGACGACCCGCTGCTTCTTGCGAGAAAGTTCCGCGTCCGGCATCTGGGAACCTCCACAGATGGCGCGAGCGTCGCTGGCCCATGCTCGTCCGCGCGAGGGGACGACACGAACGCGTCGTACGCTGGCCGTCCTGACCAGCCGTGGCTTTCCGTACCCTTCCGATGCCTACATGGGCCCGCAAGCTTGCGAAAGCCAACGATGCGTGGTCATTGGTGGGTCGGCTCGTCGCTGAGTCCGAAGAACGACAAGCATGGTTGCAGCCCTTCGATGCCGACTTCAACCTTTGCGCCGTTTTGGGACGCCTCCCAGTCGCGGCGGCTGAGCCGCAGCCGCTGCTCGGTCGCCCGCTTCCCACGACGCGAGTGCAGGTTGATCCCGTCGGGCTGGTACCCGAGCTTGCGTGAGACAGCAAGCGACGCGGGGTTGTCCGTGAACGCGCCGGAGCATGCGTACTCGGCGTTCAGACCGGCGAACGCAAGATGCAGCACGGCCGCACGCATCTGGGTGCCGATGCCTTGACCTTGGTACTTCCGGCCGACCCATGATCCGGTGCCCACCTCACGCACGACCGCGAAGTTCCGCGCGTAGATGCCTTGCGTGCCGACCACCGTGCCGTCACGAACGGCTACGAAGTCGAGCGACCAGTCGTCGGGTTTCCACGAGGCCCACTTGCGCCAGTGGAACTGGAGCGTCTCACGGGCACGCTCGGCCGGCTCGGCATCGGTCCACGGCGCGGCGAACGGCATCTCCTCTGGGTCGTGAATTCCTTCGGCGGCGAGATCAGCCAGCGCGTCGAGGTCGTCGAGCGTAGGCAGTCGGAGCTCGAGGTCGGGCGTTCTCAGACGCAGGTCGAAAAGGGGCCAATGACGCATGTCGGCCATTCTGCGGCACAGCGCCATGACCGATCACGCGGTTTTTCGAGGACGTCCCTTGTGCCTGGCGCAGAGCCGAATCGGCTGAGGACTGGAAGGGCTCAGCTCAACACGTGGCATGGGATCGATCCGGCCGGGCATCGAAACGGCTCGGCCGGACATCTGGCAAGAACGTCATGGAAGGTCGGCAGCGCAGCGGAAGCCGAGATTTCCGGACGAGCTGTCCGGCGTGTTCTTGGTACGTGCCGCAACGCGGTACCGGTTGCAGTACGACGCATGGCAGAGGTAACTGCCACCCCGCATGACCTTCGCGTCGCCCGACTCCGGCCCCTTCGGATCGATCCGCGTCTCGGGCGACTCGGGTACGTGCCAGCTCGTACTCCACCAGTCGGCGCACCACTCCCAGACGTTGCCGGCCACCTCGTACAAGCCGAACCCGTTCGGCGGAAAGGACTTCACCGGTGCCGTACCCACGTACCCGTCGTCTGCGGTGTTGACGTGCGGGAAGCGTCCCTGCCAGATGTTGCAGCGGTGCCGGCCGCGAGGGGTGAGCTCGTCACCCCACGCGTAGCGGGCACGTGAGAGTCCGCCCCGCGCGGCGAACTCCCATTCCGCTTCGGTCGGCAGCCGCTTGCCGGCCCAGCGGGCATAGGCGTACGCATCGCGCCAGGACACGTGCACCACCGGATGGTGCGGCCGCGTGGAGATGTCGCTGCCCGGTCCCTCAGGCGCCCGCCAGTTGGCACCTTTGACACCGAGCCACCAGGGCGCGTCCGGCACCGTCGCGTCCATGACGTAGCGCCGTTGCTCGGGCCCCACGAACAGGTGGAAGACGAACGACCAGCCGAACCGCTCCGCCTCGGTGACGTAACCGGTCGCCTTGACGAAGCTGGCGAACTGACGGTTGGTCACGGTGGTCGCGTCGATGAGGAACGGCGAGACGCGAACCCGTCGCACGGGACCCTCACCGTCGTCGGGAAACGCGTCGGGATCGTCCCCGCCCATCAGGAACTCGCCGCCGGAGATCTTCACCATCCCACGCGCGACCGTCCGGGGGTCTCGCTCGGGTATCGCGAACGGCAGCTCGACTTCCTGGCCCGCGGCGGGCGACGCGTCACTCGAACCAGCTGAAGGCGAACAACAGGCCGACATCGAAAGCCTCCGTTCCCCGTCAGGCCAAGCGGCGGGCACCGGCCGAGGCCTCGGCGACGAACCATACGGGCTCGGCGAAACCGTGCGAGCGGAACGCCGCTGCCACACGCTTGGCGACCGAGTCCGCGGCCTCCGCCTCGACGAGCGCGATCACGCAGCCACCGAACCCACCACCGGTCATGCGGGCACCCAGCGCACCGGCATCCAGCGCCGCGTCGACCGCGGTGTCGAGCTCGGGCACGGTCACCTCGTAGTCGTCTCGCAACGACACGTGCGAGGCCGTGAGCAGCGGTCCGATCTCGCGAGCGGCACCGGGATCGGCGCGCAGCCGTTCCACCGTCTGCCGTACCCGGTCGTTCTCGGTCACCACGTGACGCACCCGGCGCCTGGACGTCTCGTCCGGCAGCCGCGCCAGCGCGTCCTCGAGGGTGTCGGTGTCGAGATCCCGTAGTGCCGGGATGCCCAGGGCGGCCGCGGCTTGCTCACACGTGCGGCGCCGAGCCGCGTACTCCCCGTCCACCAGCCGGTGCGGCGCCCGGGTGTCGATCACCAGGAGACTCAGGCCGTCCTGCGCCAGACGCAGCGGGACCTGCTCGGTCTGCAGGGTGCGCGTGTCCAGGAAGAGCGCGTGGTCGCGGGTGCAGAGCAGGGCGGCCGACTGGTCCATGATCCCGCACGGAACCCCCACGAAGACGTTCTCGGCACGTTGCGCGATCCGCGCGAGCGTCGGCCGGTCGACGTCCAGTCCGTAGAGGTCGGTGAGTGCGAGAGCCGTCGCGCACTCGAGCGCGGCCGAGGACGAGAGCCCGGCGCCCAGCGGGACGTCGCCGTCGACCAGGATGTCGACCCCACCGACGTCGTGGCCCGCGTCGCGAAGCGACCAGACCACGCCCGCGACGTAGCTCGCCCAGCCTTGGGCGACGCCCTCCGTGGCGCTCGCTGGCCGGAGCTGGCCCACCGCGGTCTCGACGCGTCCCTCGACCTGCTCCGACGCCATGCGCACCATGCCGTCGTCCCGCTTGGCCACCGCAGCGAGGACGCCCTGCGGCAGTGCCAGCGGCAGGACGAACCCGTCGTTGTAGTCGGTGTGCTCACCGATCAGGTTGACCCGGCCTGGCGCGGCCCAGACACCGTCCGGTTCGCGCTCGAAGACCTGGGCGAACCGATCAGGCAGATTCACCATGAGGACTCCCAGCGTTGTGGCTCGAACGCTCACACAGGAACCGCCAGGCGTCGGCGACCATCTGGTCGAGGTCGCGCCGGGGTTCCCACCCCAACGTCGCACGTGCCCGGTCGTTGGATGCCACCAGGGTCGGCGGGTCACCTGGCCGGCGTGGACGGAGGGAGACGGGGACTGGTCGGCCGGTCACCCGGCGTACGGCGTCCAGGACCTCCCGCACGGTCGAGCCGGTGCCGGTGCCCAGGTTGCAGACGAGATGCTCGCCGGGGCGCACCGCATCCAGTGCCTGGACGTGTGCCTCGGCCAGATCCAGCACGTGGATGTAGTCACGTACGGCCGTCCCGTCCCGGGTCGGGTAGTCGGTGCCGAAGAGCTGCGCCTGCTCGCGCCAGCCGGCGGCGACCGCGAGCAGGTTCGGGATCAGGTGCGTCTCGGGGTCGTGACGCTCGCCGAAGCGGCCGTACGCGCCTGCGACGTTGAAGTACCGCAGGCTCGCCGCCGCAAGACCGTACGCGGCGGCTTCGGCTTCCAGCATCCGGTCGACGGCGAGTTTGGAGGCGCCGTACGGGTTCGTCGGCACCGCCGGGGTGTCTTCGGTGATCGGCATGGTCGGGGGCTCGCCGTACGTCGCGGCGGTCGAGGAGAAGACGATCCGGCGTACGCCGTGCTGGCGCATGGCGTCGAGCAACGCGAGCGAGCCGCACACGTTGGTGCGCCAGTAGCGGTCGGGATGCTGGACGGATTCGGGGACGAGCGACTTGGCGGCGAAGTGCAGCACCCCGTCGTACGACGCGTCGAGCACACTGCCGACCTGGTCGATGCCGGTGCGCACCAGCTCGGCCCCCTCGGGAACGGCGTCGGGATGCCCTGTGGAGCAGTCGTCGAGCACCGTGACCCGGTGACCGGCTTCGAGCAGCAGAGCCGTGACCACGCTGCCGATGTATCCGGCACCGCCGGTGACGAGAAGCCTCATCTCGCGAGCTCCCGCAGTCGGGCGGCGATGGCTTCCGGACGGACGTCGTTGATCCAGACGCCCATGGCCGACTCCGAACCGGCGAGGTACTTGAGCTTGCCGGGCGCTCGGCGGATCGAGAACACCTGCAGGTGGAGGGCCGCGAGCCGGCGCCTGTCCTCCTGGACGGGCGCCTGATGCCACGCCGCGATGTAGGGAAGCGGCCCGGCTCCGTCGAAGTAGTCGTCCAGCGCGCGCAGGATCCGCAGGTAGAGCGGGCCGAAGTCGTCGCGTTCGGCGTCGGTGAGCGCAGGCAGGTCGGGCACCCGGCGCCTGGGGTAGAGGTGGACCTCGACCGGCCAGCGCGCCGCAGAGGGTACGAAGGCCGTCCAGTACGTGGACTCGGCGACCACCCGGGTGCCCTCTTGACGCTCGGCGGCGACGAGATCCTCGAAGAGGTTGCGCCCCGTGCGGGCGGCGTACCGCTCGACCGAGGCGAGCATCTGCCTGGTCCGCGGGGTCACGAACGGGTACGCGTAGATCTGCCCGTGCGGGTGGTGCAAGGTGACCCCGATCTCCTCGCCGCGATTCTCGAAGCAGAAGACCTGGGCGACCTCGGGACGCGCGCTGAGCTCGGCCGTTCGGTCCGCCCACGCCTCCATGACCGTACGCACGCGCTGGGGTGTGAGCGAGGCGAAGTGCGTGTCGTGCTGGGAGGTGAAGCAGACGACCTCGCATCGTCCCGCGCCGGGCCGGCGAGCGAACGGCTCCAGGTCCGGGTCGACCACCAGGGAGGATCCGTCCGGGTTCGGCGAGGCGTCGCTGCCGATGTCGGTCGCAGCGTCGGCCGCCGGAGTGGTCGCAGGGTGGGTGGCAAAGGACGGGAAGCGGTTCTCGAACACCACCACGTCGTACGAGTCGGCGGGAATCTCGGTCAGCCGACCAGGCGCCGAGGGGCACAGCGGGCACTGGTCTGGCGGGGGGAGGAAGGTCCGGTCCTGCCGGTGCGAGGCGACGGCGACCCACTCGTCGAGCAGCGCGTCGTAGCGCAGCTCCGAGCCGCTGGCCCGGGGTGGCAGCTCGCGTTGGTCGACGACGGCGCGATCTCCACGATCCCCCTCGTCGAAGTAGATCAGCTCTCGGCCATCGGCGAGCCGCGTCGTGATCTTCCGCACGGAGACGTGCGAGTGCCCCGATGCCCCGTTCCCACGGGGGTCTGGGGACGACGGTCGGCTCCCGGAACCGCCCTCGCCGGTGCTCAGAGGGCGAGGGTTCAGGGGTTGCTCTTCGGAACTACGCGTCATCCGGTGCCACCCGGCCCTACTCGTCGTACCTCGCCAAAGCTTCGATGCGCACGGAAACCCTCCTGAACCTATCGCGGCCGGCTGGCTTCTCGGACTCGCCATACTCTTGGGTCATGGTGACAACTGGCTGGCGCCGGGGCGAGACGTGTCGTCCCGCGCCGGGCGCCACGCCCTCGACCGGGCGGTGACGCGCGGAAATGAACAGTGTCCTGGCCAATGTCGGACTGGCCCTGATCTTCATCGTGATCGGTGGTGTGTTCGCGGCCGCCGAGATCGCACTGGTGGCGCTGCGTGAGGGCCAGGTCAAGGCTCTGGCGCAACGTGGTCGACGCGGCGAGCGTGTGGCACGGCTGCACCAAGACCCCAACCTGTTCCTCTCGGCGGTCCAGATCGGCGTCACCTTGTGCGGCTTCCTCGCCGCCGCGTTCGCAGGGGCGAACCTGTCCTCCCAGCTCGCCCCGGTGTTCGAGGGGTGGGGCGTGCCGCCCGCGGCGGCCGGGCCAGCTGCGGTCGTGCTCATCACGTTGGCGGTGTCGTACGTCTCGATCGTGCTCGGCGAGCTCGCGGCCAAGCGGCTCGCGCTCCAGAACGCCGAGGTCTTCGCCCTGGCGCTCGGGCCGCTCATCTACCGGGTGGCTCGGATCTGCCGACCGATGATCTGGTCGCTGTCGCAGTCCACCAACCTCGTCGTGCGCATGCTGGGTGGCGATCCGCAGGTCGGTCGGGAGCAGATGAGCGACGAGGAGCTGCGGGAGCTGGTCTCCGGGCACGAGGCGCTGAGCGAGGAGGAGCGGGCGATCGTCGACGACGTGTTCGCTGCCGGGAACCGGCAGTTGCGTGAGGTGATGCTGCCCCGGACGGAAGTGGACTTCCTCGATGCGGACACCCCGGTGTTCCGGACGGTGAAGTTCGTGACGGAACGTCCACACTCCCGCTACCCCGTGGTTCGTGACTCAGCCGACGACATCGTGGGCTTCGTCCACGTGCGCGATCTTCTCGACCCGGAGCTCGTGAGCCGCTCGGTGCGGGTCGGTGACCTCGCCCGTGACGTGCTCTTCCTGCCCGGCACCAAGCGGGTCCTGACCGCGCTGACCGAGATGCGCGCGTCGCGTCAGCACCTTGCGATCGTGCTCGACGAGTACGGCGGTACGGCCGGCATCGTGACCCTCGAGGACCTGGTCGAGGAGCTGATCGGGGACATTCGGGACGAATACGACACCGCGGTGGAGGCGACGTCGCGTCGGCTGGTGTCCGGTGACGTGGAGGTCGACGGACGGCTGGGCCTTGACGACTTCAAGGAGGAGACCGGGGTGCGGATCCCGGACGGGCCGTACGAGACGGTGGCCGGGTTCGTGATCGCGCGGCTCGGCCGGGTGCCGTCGGTCGGCGACTCGGTGGAGTACGAAGGACACACGTTCACCGTGATCGAGCTGGATGGCCGGCGGGTGGCGCGGCTCCGGTTCACGGCGAGCCCCGCCGCGGCCGAGCCCGCCGTCGAGTCGAGCGACTCGGACTCGTCCCGGCCGGAGACGAAAGCCGTCGACATTCCGGCAAGCCATGTTCGCAAGTGACCACGTTACGTGGCCTTTTTGTATCTGACCTGGGCTTTTTTGGCGCTCGGCATTCGTCAGTCCGGTCGCGATTCACGCAGCGAATAGGGCGTCTACGGAATGCGGAATTCCGGCTCATGTGAAGCCTGTGGATCGATGGCTGTGGAAATCGGCCGACCGTTGGCTGTGGAAAATCCCGGCCGTCGGTTGTGGAAAATGGTGGCCGAGTCCGGACGCGTCGTGTCGCAGATCGATTGCCACAGATGGCGCACGAGATCCGTAAGGCCGGAGGAAATGGGTCGACGCCCAGAACCCGCCGGATCCCGAGACCGTCTCAATCATCGAGTGCGGAAATCACGGGGTACGAAAAGGGCCTTCACATCACGTAGCCGGAGTCGTGCTCTCGAAAGGAAATAGCACGGAAGACGTGCAGCCTGCGTACGCCCGGTTGGAACCCAATGTCCGTTTTGTCCGCTCCCGACGGGACCCTTTGTGCCGCTTCACGAGGGCTCGTTTCCCCGCGTGGTGGAGTTGTCGGGGGTAATTGTCCGATTTATCCCTCATTAGGCAAGGCGTGAGACCGGTCAGCGGGCCACCTCACGGCGGGGAGTGCCGTGTGAGAGTTCTCAGCCGGGGCTGGACCGCGGTGTCAAAAGAGCCGTGACATGACCCCGGGATCCAGCGCCTCTGCTTTACTCCTTCACACTGCAAATGGCCAGGTCAACGCACGAAACACGGCCGAATACCCGAGATCGAGTATTGATCGCTCCGATTGGCTGGGTGAACGTGGTCATTTTGCTGAAGAGTGAGAAATTCCACACTGATTTGTTTATCTCCGATAAGTCCACGTATCGTCTCGGAACGTTGGCCGAGGGCGGGCAGTTTTGCGAGCCCGGGATTACCGGGTAAGCGCACACCCTCGGGCGGCGTACAGGGGGGTTTTGCACGGCGTTCCACGCGCGGGCGGGCTCTTTGTCAGCCCGGCCGGCAGCCCTTTTAAGGGGAGGGAGAGGGCGCCGGCACCTGCCACATCTGGCGCCGTCCGTATGCCCGTGCCCGGGAAGTTCGAGCATCGGAGCACCGTGCAGAAAAGAAGTTTGATCGGCGTCGTCAGCATCGCCGTCGCGGGCACGCTTGGCCTTTCCGGCGCTGCGTACGCGACATTCGACAAGGCCGTCACCGTCTCGGTCGACGGCAAGACACGCACCGTTCACACGTTCGGCAGCACCGTCGCTGACGTTCTGCGTTCTGCCAACATCCGGGTCTCGGAGCGTGACCTGGTCGCTCCGAACCCGCAGGCTCCCATCCGAGACGGGAGTCGGGTGGCCGTCCGGTACGCCCGGCCGCTCACGCTGATGGTCGACGGGCGGAAGTCGACCCATTGGGTGACGGCATTGAGCGTCGGGGAAGCGCTCAATGACCTCGGACTCCGGTACGCCGGCGCGCGCATGTCGGTGAGCCGGTCCGTGGGCCTTGGCCGCAAGGGCCTCAGCGTGGACGTTCACACCCGCAAGCGCGTGGTGATCAGGCACGACGGCAGGAGGACCGCGATATCGGCGCCGGTCCTCACCGTCCGGGAGGCGCTGCGAGCGGCCGGGGTCTCCGTCGACGGCAACGATCGGGTGAGCCCCAGACCCTCGGTGAGGCTGGCCGACGGGACGACGATCATCGTCAAGCGTGTAGCGGTCCGCACGCGCACGGTCACCGTCACCATCCCGTACGAGACCATCCGCAGCTACGACTCGTCGATGTACGAAGGCGAGAGCCGGGTCGAGCGGGCAGGGGAGCCAGGCACCAAGGCGAAGGTCCTGCGGATCACCTTCGTCGACGGCAAGCCGACGCAGACCACGGTGATCTCGCAGCGGGTGCTCTCCAAGCCGGTCGCCAAGCGTGTCGTCGTCGGGACGAAAAAGCGGCCCGTCGAGTCGGTCGGAGGCAGTGTCGACAGCCTGAACTGGGCCGCGCTGGCCGAGTGCGAGTCCGGTGGCAACCCGCAGGCGGTGAACCCAGCCGGTTACTACGGGCTGTACCAGTTCTCGCTGCCGACCTGGCGGTCGGTGGGCGGCACCGGCAATCCGATCGACCATTCCGCCTCGGAGCAGACCTATCGGGCCAAGCTCCTCTACCAGCGGGAAGGCGACAGCCCGTGGCCCGTGTGCGGGAGCCGGCTCTACAGCTGACGGTGACGTACATGGTGCGGGATCACCTCGTCCACGCACGGAGGGTCTGACCCCGCCCTCGTGTGGGCGCTGACGCGGTATCCATGGCGCGTCCGGCCACATCCGGTCTCGACACGAGACCGCGGTGTGCGCAGCCGCCGGCCTCGTGCCATGGATACCGTTCCCTCGTGAGCGAGGCGTCTGACACCGATCCCGGCAGGTCGATCCGACCGCCGCGAGCCCAGCTCGGGCCGGCAGACATCCGTGCCCTTGCAGCTCGGCTGCAGCTGCGCCCGTCCAAGCAGCGCGGCCAGACCTTCGTCACCGACCCCAACACCGTGCGCCGCATCGTCCGCGCTTCGGGCGTCGGCCCCGACGATGTCGTCCTGGAGGTCGGCCCCGGCCTCGGTTCCCTGACGCTCGCGCTGCTGGAAGTCGTCCAGCAGGTCGTGGCGGTCGAGATCGACGAGACACTGGCCGCGGCGCTGCCGACGACGGTGGCTCGGTACGCCGGCGACGCCGCCGTCGACCGGCTCACGGTCGTCCACGGCGACGCGCTGGACGTGACGGGGGCCCTTGCGCACCATCGTCCGTCGGCGCTCGTCGCCAACCTTCCGTACAACGTGGCGGTGCCGGTCCTCCTCGAAGTACTCGCCCAGGTTCCCTCGGTGGACCATGGCATGGTGATGGTGCAGCTGGAGGTCGCCGAGCGCCTCACCGCACCACCGGGTTCCCGCATCTACGGCGCACCGACCGTCAAGGTCGCGTGGTACGCCCAGGTGCGCAAGGCGGGTCACGTGAGTCGTACGGTCTTCTGGCCGCAACCCAACGTCGATTCCGGCCTCGTGGCTTTCGTCCGCCGTCCTCCGCCCGCCACGACGGCGTCGCGCGAGGATGTGTTCGCCGTGGTCGACGCGGCGTTCGGACAGCGCAGGAAGACGTTGCGGTCGGCGCTCGCGGGCCTCGCGGGTTCGTCGGCACGTGCCGAGGAGGTTCTTCGGGCGGCCGGCATCGAACCGTCCACGCGTGGGGAGCGTCTGGATGTGAGTGCGTTCGCACGCATCGCCGAGGCGCTGCAGCGAGTGGCTGGTGCGGACGAGGAGAGGAAGCCGAGCCGGTGAACACCGAAACGCCGGGACGTGCGGAGAGCCCGGACAGCTCCGACGCCGCGGTGGTCGTGCGTACCCCTGCCAAGGTCAACCTGGCGCTCCTGGTCGGACCGTTGCGAGCCGACGGCTTCCACGAGCTCGCATCCGTCTACCAGGCGGTGAGTCTGTACGACGAGGTGATCGCACGGCCTGCCCCGGCGGGAGAGTTCGACGTGGTCGTCCACGCCGCACCCGAGCGCGTGTCGGGTGTCCCCTCAGGTGGCGACAACCTTGCCGTCCGAGCGGCGACCCTGCTGGCCTCCCGGTGCGGAGTCACAGGGGCAGGCGCGATGCTCGAGATCTACAAGGGCATTCCGGTGGCTGGGGGCATGGCCGGCGGCAGCAGCGACGCGGCGGCGGCGCTCGTGGCCTGCGATGCGTTGTGGGACACCAAGCTGGATCGGTCCCAGCTCATGGCGCTGGCCGCTGAGCTGGGGAGCGACGTGCCGTTCTGTCTGCTCGGAGGCACGGCGGTCGGTGCCGGGCACGGGGAGATCGTGACGCCGGCGCTTGCACGGGGTACGTACCACTGGGTCTTCGCCCTGGACGGCGACGGGCTGTCGACGCCCGCGGTCTATGCCGAGCTCGACCGGATGCGCAGTGGGCTCACCGTGTTGCCGCCGCGGGTGCCCGGCGCGCTGATGGCGGCCCTGCGGGTGGGCGATACCCGCGGTGTCGGTCGCGCGCTGACGAACGACCTGCAGCCGGCGGCTCTCCGGTTGCGTGGCCGGCTCGCGAGGGTGCTGAAGGAAGGTGTCGACGCCGGCGCCGTGGGCGCGGTCGTGTCGGGCTCCGGTCCCACGTGTGCCTTCCTGGCACGAGATTCCGCGCACGCGAACGACCTGGCCGCGAGGCTTTCCGGGTCCGGTGTGTGCCCGACGGTTCGCACGGCGTACGGGCCGGTGCCCGGCGCCCGCATCGTGACCGAGAACTCCGGCAACGCCGCCTGACACCCCCCTGAAATGACCACGTTCAGTGCGGGACTCACCTCTGTCAGGTGCCTACATGCCTCTGGAAGGTACGAATTGCCGCGGAAAGGCCACCGGCCGACGGCGAGCCAGCACGCGAACGGCTCAGGCGACCTGAAGTCCGGGCGATGCAGCGCCTGCAATATGGCGCTGAAATGTGGTTGTCCGAACTCGCCGAAGGCGGCAGAGTAGACCCAGCTGTCCGACATCCCGGCGCCTGCCGGTCTGGAAGGGGAGGAGGTGCGACATGACCAACACCGCCGTCCGGGTTGGGTCGCGCACCCGCCCATCCCGACATCTCCCCGGGCGCTGAGCGGGTTTTCGTCCTGGCACCGCGCACATCAGGTGTGAGCTTTCGTGCCATCGGTCAGCCCACAGTGCGGTGACGGTACGACGCGAGCCGTGCCCAGGGAGACAGACCGAAAGCAGGATCTCCCGTGCACACGACGAGCGACGAGACAGCGTACGACCACGACGAACGTTCCGAGTCCCGCGACTACTCCACCTACGACGACTACGACGACTACGACGACGCGCCGTACACGCAGCGGATGCGTCGGCGCCGGTCTGACCGCGAACCCGCACCGCGGTCTCGCGGGCGAATGACAGAGGAGGCACGCAAGCTCCTCGCCACCGAACGCGAGGCGGACGCCGCAGAGGATCGACCGCCCATCGGTTTTCGATGGACGACGTGGGACGCGCCGAGCGCCGCCCGAGGGCCCGAGCCGTACCCAGGCTGGCTGGTCACCGATCTCGCCGCGGCCGACATCGAGCTCGGCGTCCTCAAGACCGGCAAGGAGGCCGACGTCCACGTGATCGAGCGCGTGTCGTGGCGCGAGCCGGAGACAGGGCAGGACCCACAGCCGGACCGCAGGTGCTTGTTGGCGTCCAAGCGGTACCGAAGCCCGGATCACCGGTTGTTCCACCGCGACGCGAGCTACCTGGAGGGCCGGCGTTCTCGCAAGTCGCGCGAGCGGCGCGCGGTAACCAACCGCACGAACTTCGGCCGCAACCTGATTGCGCAGCAGTGGGCAATCGCGGAATTCGCGGCTCTGGGCGAGCTGTGGACGGCCGGGGTCCCGGTGCCGTACCCGGTCCAGCATCTCGGGACCGAGGTGTTGATGGAGTTCGTTCGTACGGACGACGGATCGGCAGCGCCACGCCTCGCACAACTACGACCGGAGCCGGCACGGCTGCGCGAGCTTTGGGAGCAATTGGTGGACGCCATGGTGGTGCTGGCCCGGCTCGGCTACACCCACGGTGACCTGTCGGCCTACAACGTGCTCGTCACGGAAACCGGGCCGGTCCTCATCGATGTCCCACAGTTGGTGGACGTCGTGAGGAATCCGCAGGGCTCCCGATTTCTCGAGCGTGACGTACGCCGGATGTGCGACTGGTTCGCCTCCCGAGGACTGTCCGCAGGACTGGCTGACGCGGATGCCCTCACCCAGCTGTTGCTGGACGAAGCAGGCCTGCGTCCTGCCACTGCAGGGCCAGCACTAGGACAGGTCCCAACGGGGCAGGATAGACGGCGTGAGCGAGCTACCAGGTCAAGCGGAGCGTGAGACGTTCGCGGGGCAAGACTGGTATGGCACGACACTGAACGGCAGTCGCTACGTGCGTTGCAGCTTCCGTGACGTCGACTTCACCGAGGTCGACAGCCACGGTGCCATCTTCGACCGGTGCGAGTTCACCAACTGCAAGCTCAACGCCTCGCGCCACAAGGAATCGGCGTTCGTGGGCTGCGAGTTTCGGCGCACGTCGTTCTTCAGCGCAACGCTGGAAAGCTGCAAGCTGACCGGTAGCAGCTTCCTCGACTGTGTCTTGCGACCGATGACGGTTTCTGGTGGCTTGTGGACCAGTGTCTTGCTGCGAGGTGCGGACCTGCATGGCCTCGACTTGTCGGGAGTGCGCCTGGGCGACGCGGACCTGTCGGAGGCCAATTTGTCGAACGCGTCGTTGCGTGGCTGCGACCTGTCGTACGCCACACTCCGTGGTACGCGGCTCGAGGACGCAGATTTGCGTGGCGCGAACCTGCGTGCGGTGGACCTCGGCACTGCGATTCTGCGGGCTACCCGCGTCGATTTGGCCGGTGCGGTGTGTGTCGCGGAGTCCTTCGGCGCCCGCGTGGACATGACGACGTAGCCGCCGAAAAGACGCAGACCTTCGACAAAGAAAAAAGGTAGACCGCGATCTCGTGACGCGGCGCCCTGGTCTTTCGTGCTGTGCAGATCAGCAAGCGAAGACCGGCATGAGCCTTTCGAAGCTCGGACAACCGCCGGGGCCCGGCGTCCGTGCTTCACGTGACGAGATCGCGGTCAAGCTCGTCGTACATGATCACCTGAGTTTGGCCGTTGTGCCCGTGGATCGCTGTCACGTCGTCGAGTGATTCGTACACGTTGACGGATGGACGCGACCCGCACCAGGCCAGGCTGACCTTGCCGTTCGGGTAAACCGTGCCCCAGGCAACGACACCCGTGCCGGAGACGCCGGTGTCGTCGCGGTGGCGATACAGCTGGAAACGACGTGGCATGAGGGTCCTGATGACGGGCATGACCCCTCCATCGGGAACTTGGTTCGCCTTGGTCTGCTCCGTGGACGTCGTTGCCCGGGGACGCAAACCCGACGGTCGGAAGTTTTGGATCCTACGGGCCGCCGCGCAGGGAATGGGCCGGGGTCTACGACGGCCCGCAGGGATTCCCAGAGTGACAGGATCGCCACGGATGGTCAAGTAATTCTTCCAATGTAAATTTTCCCGATTCGCTACGACTCTTCCGAACGACAAATTTCTAACTGATCGAGCCAAAGGTACTTGCGACATCTTTGGGCGAGAGGCACACTTACGGCAGTTACTCACCGGGGAGGCTCGAATGCCCAGAGTGACCGGTCCGACCATCGCCCGCTGGCGGCTCGGCAAAGAGCTCAGGCGACTGCGCGAGGCGCGGGAGCTGACGTACGAGGACGCGGGCCGCCATCTCGACTGCTCGCCGTCCAAGATCCGCAAGATCGAGGCAGCCGAGGTCGGCATGAAGCGCTCGGAGCTCAAGGACCTGCTCGAGCTCTACAAGGTCGAGGATCAGCAGCTCATCGACCTGATGTACGAGATGCAGCGACTTGGCAAGCAGCGAGGTTGGTGGGTGCCGCTCGGGCAGATGCCGAAGCAGACAGCCCACTTCCTGTCGCTGGAGTCCGATGCCCGTCGGATCCGTACGTTCGTCCCGCTCATGGTGCCCGGCCTGTTGCAGACCGAGGAGTACGCACGAGCGCTGGACGCCATGTGCACGTTCTACACGCCCGAAGAGCGTGAGCGCACCGTCCAGATTCGTATGGCCAGGCAGGAGGCGTTCTGGCGGGAGCGGAAGGAACGCGATCCGAGCAAGCTCTGGGTGATCGTCGACGAGGCCGCGCTCCGGCGCCCGGTCGGCAAGGATCCCGCCGTCATGCGCGGTCAGCTCATGCACCTGCTGGAGCTCAGCGAGCAGTTCATCTTCCAGATCGTGCCGTTCGAGGCGGGAAGCTACCCAGGCACGGTGGGTCAGTTCACGATCTGCGAGTTCGACGAAGACATCCACTCGCCGGTCGTCTTCACCGATGGTCAGGCCGGCATCACGTATGTCGAGGATCCCGAAGAGGTGGAGCGGGCGACGCGGGTGTTCAACCACACGGCCGCAGTGGCACTGAGTCCGGCTCAGTCTGGACAGAAGATCTTGGCCATTTTGTCGGAGATGGCCAAATCACAAGGAGGCGAAATATGAAAGTTGATCTGTCCCGTGCGAGATGGCGCAAGGCGTCCGCATCCGTTGGCATGCAACAGTGCGTCGAGGTGGCAGGCCTCGGGACGCAGGTTGCTGTCCGTGACTCCAAGGACCGCCAGGGGCCAAGCCTGATCTTCAGTGCCAGTGCGTGGTCCGCGTTCGTCGGCGGCGCGAAGAAGGGAGAGTACGACTTGAGCTGAGCGCTGCTGCTCAGCAGTCAGCTTCTGCTCAGGGCGAAATATCACCATAAATCTCCCCCCGTGTTCTCTGGACACGACGATCTGGCCCTCGAGCGCGCGGCTCGAGGGCCAGATCGTCGTCTAGGGATGGCTACGTTCGCCGAGAAGCGTCGGTGAAGTCAGCGAGGCTCCCACGCGCCTGGCGATGCCGCGAGCTCGCGAATGTGCGAGGGGAGCCGTCCGCTCACGATCGACTCGAGGGAGGTCTCGTCGAGCACCTGTCTGATCGCGGCACGAGTGGCCACCCACACGGTCTGCAGGTGCTCGGTGACTCCTTCGTACGTCGCTTCCTCTGGGCGCATCCCCCGCACTCCCGCAAGCGGCCCGTCGACCGCACGGATGATGTCACCGACGGTGACCTGATCGGCTGGCGCCGCCAAGCGGTATCCGCCGATCGCTCCTCGATGGCTGCGCACGAGTCCAGCTCGACGCAGATCCGACAGGATCGCCTCGAGGAACTTGTGGGGAAGGTCCTGATCGGCAGCAAGTGCTTGTGCGGTCATCATGTCGCCGCTCGCGGCGAGCGCGAGCATCGCCCGCACGGCGTACTCAGCTCGAGCCGAAATCTGCACGACGTCATCATGGCGTATCCGTCCCGCGCCGCGGTGGACCACCGTGTCCCCCGCGCGAGTTTCGGTCCGCGGCGATTCCCTGGGCCATGTCGGGCGAGACCGAGGATCGTCGGGAAGCCGACGCTTGAGGATGGCTCATGTCACCTCGGCCCGAGGACTTCTCTGGGCCTTGTCGGGTCAGCACGGTTATCACTTGGCCAGGCACCTGCAGATGGTGGCTCCCATCCACCGCACGGGGTGAAGCCGTCAGGTGCTTTGGTCGAAGGGCGCGAGGAGCCGGCGCAGCAGCTCGGCGAGCCGGGCGCGGTCCGGTTCGGGCAGCGCGGCGAGCAACGTGCGTTCGTGTTCGAGCAGGTCGGCCAGCGCGGCGTCGACTCGTTCCCGACCCTTCTCGGTGAGCCGTACCCGTACCCCGCGGCGGTCAGTTGGATCCGGCCGGCGTTCGACGAGACCCTTGGCGGTGAGCCGGTCGATCCGGTTGGTCATGGTGCCGCTCGTCACCAGGGTCTGGGTGAGCAGGCGACCAGGGGAGAGCTCATAGGGAGCGCCGGCGCGGCGCAACGCGGTCAGCACGTCGAACTCCCACGACTCCAGATCGTGGGTCGCAAAGACCATGCGGCGAGCTCGGTCGAGGTGTCGTGCCAGCCGGCTGACCCGGGAGAGCACCTCGAACGGCGACACGTCGAGGCCGGGCAGCTCCCGACGCCATGCGGCGACGAGCCGGTCGACCTCGTCCTCGATGCCGGCTCGACTCGGCTCAGCGGGAGGATCGTGCGGCGTCACAGGCCAAGGGTAAACGTGACAGGCCACGGGCACGTGACTGGGCCGAGCCGTCAAGAATCTTGACATCGAGATAACTTTGTGCCAGGCTTGCAGGCCGTGTCGAGCATGAGTGCCGGACCGGCGATGCGCTGGGATCCGGATCAGTACCTTCGCTTCTCCGACGAGCGCACCCGGCCGTTCTTCGACCTGCTGGCACGCGTCGCCGCGCACGATCCACATCGGGTCGTCGATCTCGGATGCGGGCCGGGTCATCTCACCGCGCGCCTCGCCGACCGGTGGCCGAACGCCGTCGTCGAGGGGATCGATTCCTCGCCGGAGATGATCGAGCGGGCGCGCGCGAGCAGCGCGGCACCGCGGGTTTCGTACACGCTCGGCGACCTGCGCGACTGGCAGCCGTCCAGCCCGGTCGACGTGCTGGTCAGCAGCGCGACCTTGCAGTGGGTGCCGCACCATCTGGACCTCCTGCCGCGATGGGTTGGCCACCTGCAACGAGGCGGCTGGCTGGCCATCCAGGTACCGGGAAACTTCGACAGCCCGGCTCATCGAACTCTTTTCGAGCTGGCGAAGGAGGAGCCCTGGGCAAGCCACTGTGTGGTGCCGGTGACGCAGCGACCGTCGGCACCGGGCCCCGACGTCTACCTCGACGTCCTCGCGGAAGCCGGCTGTGACGTGGACGCATGGGAGACGACGTACCTGCACGTGCTGGACGGCGACGACGCGGTGTTCTGGTGGATGAAGGGCACCGGCGCGCGGCCTGTACTGGCGGCCTTGCCCGACGAGATCAGACCCGCCTTCGAGGCGGCCTACATGGAACGACTGCGGGAGGCCTATCCACGCCGTGCGTACGGGACTGTGCTGCCCTACCGCCGGGTGTTCGCCGTGGCCCAGCGCAGATAGACGACGTGAGGTGAACAATGACCAGGCGAGGCGACAGCGCGCCCCCCTCGGTAGGCTCCGGCACCCCGCGAGGGGTGGGCCTGCTGGGCGAGGGTGACCGGTCTGCACCGTCAGCGACCGACCAGCTGGTGATCCGTGAGGCGCGGCGTGAGGACCTACCGGCGATCCTCACATTGCTCGTAGCGGACGCGATACGGGAGGTGCCGGAAGCAGGCGACGAGCGCAACTACGTCGCGGCGTTCGAGGAGATCGATGCCGATCCCAACGCGCTCCTGCTGGTCGGCGAACGCCACGGCGAGGTTGTCGCGACGTGCCAGCTGACCTTCCTTCGCCACCTGATATACAACGGCGGTCTCATGGCGCAGATCGAGTCGGTCCGGACGGCCTCGCATCTGCGTGGCCAGGGCGTCGGGACCGAGCTCATGCGATGGTGCATCGACGAAGCACACCGACGTGGCGCCGCCCGGATCCAGCTCACGTCCAACAAGCAACGAGTGGACGCCCACCGGTTCTACGAACGGCTTGGCTTTCGATCCACGCATGTCGGGATGAAGCTGTATCTGGGGTGAAGGCGCCCCGAGGAGGCACTGCCGAGGCTGGTCAGTCCCAGATCTCGCGCGCGACGCCGAAGATCACGCCAAGGGTGGTCGCAATCCCAAGGAACAGCAGGCCCTGCAGGTAGTCGCCCTGGACGAAGAGGGCAATCGCGTAGATGAGCGCGCAGACCGCCAGGATGATGCACACCACCATCAGGGCCATCACGGCCAAGGTGAGCGCTACGGCGACGACCGCGACGACGCCCACGATGACGAACGGCGCCGCGAGCAGACCCATGAATCCGAACGTGGCGTAGACCGCCAGGAGCACGGCGACCACGGCGGTAACGGAGATCGCCACCCAGTGGTCCTCCACGAAGTCCCGCACCCGAGAGCTCGTCGAAGCCAGCCGCTGCGCAGCACGTCGCAGCCTCCCCAGGATGTCCTCGATGCTGGTCTCCGCAATCACCGGGTCCGTAGCTGCGACCAGAGGCTTTCGAGGTGATGGGTCAGGGTCACGTCGGGGTCGTGGGATGTCTCGTGGGGGACCAGCTGTGACGGTCTCGTCTGAGCCGGCGGCGGAGTCCCCGGCGTCGGAGGCCTCGGTGTCGGCGTCGTCTGTGACGCTGTCTGCGGTGGCGCGGGCATCGTCGGTCTCGCCATCGGTCCCGTGCTCGAGGGGCGAGGGCTGTGCTTCCACCTCGTCGGCAGTCGTGTCGTCGGGGAGGCTCGAGCCAGCGGTCCGCTGGATGCGACGGATGATGCGTACGGCCTGGAGAAGGTCGTCACGCGAGATGCTGCCGTCAGCGTGTGCGAACCGGTTGCGGACGTCCCGGACATAGATCAGGTCCGGCACGGGAACGCGCAAGTGCGCGGCGAGCCGGCGGATCCGCCGTGGGCCGTCGGGCACGGACCGCACGATGCGCTCCCAACCGGCCAACACCTCGGCACCGAGCTCGGCGTCCGACCGAGAGTCGTCAGTCGTCATCCTCTGTCCTCTGGCTCGGTGGCTTCCCAGGGCTTGTGCGGTGAAGATCAAGGCTAGGTCCGGCTGCACCGCGCGGTCCATAGTTGGCAACCGGGTAGAGCTCCCCAATCGTGATGGGCGAGGCTAGATGCATGTCTAGTTCGCTCGAGCCGGCACGTCCCAAGGTTCTTGTCACCGGTGCGACCGGATACATCGCCAAGCAGCTCCTTCCGGCGTTCCGTGACCGCTATGACCTCACGCTCCTCGACGTACGCCCGGGTGAGGACGTCGTGGTCGCCGATCTGTTGGCGGATCCTGTCAACGATCTGGCCAGACACTTCGCGGGTGTCGATGTCGTCGTCCACCTCGCGTATCAGCGGCCCACCGGTGAAGACCACCAGTCGCGTTATGACGGAGAGCGTCGCAACGTCGACATGATGCAACGGGTCTACCAGCTTGCGTTCGACACCGGCGTACGACGAGTGGTCGCGGCCAGCACGAACCAAGCCGCCAAGTGGTACGAACAGCCGTACTTCCGAGGCCTTCGCGACCGGGTGAGCCCTGAGGACTATCCGCGCCCGGACAGCTTCTACGGGTGGGCCAAGGCGGCGTACGAATCGCTCGGCTTCCTCTACGCCTGCGGCAGCCTCGGGCGGAAGCTCGAGGTGATCCAGATCCGCATCGTCGCACCGCGCGAGATCCGGGCCGAAGACTTCCGAGACCGGCCGGCGTACCGCTACATACGCGATCTTGCCGGCTACGTGAGTGAGCGCGACCTGCAGCAGCTGTTCTGCAAGTCGATCGAGACACCCAACGTGGACGACGAGTACGGCGTACCGTTCCACATCTTCTACGGCGTCTCCAACAACGCCCGGACGTTCTGGAGCATCACGAACGCTCGCCGAGTGGTGGGCTACGAGCCGCAGGACGACTCGGAACGGCTGTTCGCCGACGACATCGCCACGCTGCTCTACGGCCGCGGATCCGAGGGGTGAGCCTGCAGATCCCGTGCCCGCGGCGTCGCGACGCCCGGTAGCGTGCGGCCGTGCACAGCGGTGTGAGTGAGACGGCGGCCGCGGGGTCGGGGGAGCGCCGGGCGTTGGTCGTCGAGTTGGCCCTGGTGTTCAGCATGACCCTGGGCCTCTCCGGCCTTCGCAGCCTGCTCTCGCTCCTCGACGCGCTCCTGCGTCCTGAGCCGCTGAACGAGCAGGCGGTGGCGCTCAACGCGTCGCGTTCGACGCACCAGCTGCTCGACCTCGCGTTCCAGCTCACCGGCGTCTTGCAGCTCGCCGCGTGGGGTGGTCTCGCGGTCTACCTGCTCTGGCGTACCGGAGTCGGTCCCCGGTTGGTGGGTCTCGATCGCGCGCGGGTCGGCTGGGACCTTGCGACCGGTGTCGGGCTCTTCGTCCTCATCGGCGTCCCCGGACTGGCGCTCTACCTCGCGGCCCAGGCCTTGGGTTACAACCTCACCGTCCAGCCGTCGACACTGGCCGATCATTGGTGGCGCACGCCCGTACTGGTGCTGTCGGCGGCGGGGAACGCGTGGGCCGAGGAGGTGCTGGTCGTCGGCTACCTGCTGACCCGGCTCCGGCAGCTGGGATGGGGTCGGAATACCGGGTTGATCGCCTCGGCCCTGCTACGCGGTTCCTACCACCTCTACCAGGGATTCGGTGGTTTCGTCGGCAACGTCGTCATGGGGTTGATCTTCGGTCGGTTCTGGCAGGCGACGAACCGACTGTGGCCGCTCGTGTTCGCTCATGCACTGCTCGACATCGTGGCCTTCGTGGGGTACGCCCTGCTGCGCGGCCACGTGAGCTGGCTGCCTTGATCACAGCAGGCCCGTGCGCTCGTTGTAGCACGCTGTGAAGCGGTCCTGATCGTTCACGAACCTGGCGCACGGCTGCGCCCGGTTGGACCAGACGAAGCCCAGAATGATCGTCGTGACCGCGAGGGCGAGCGCGGTGTAGACCGCGGCGTGGTTCGTCGCGCGCCCACGGTAGAGCCGCACCGCCCCGGTGATCGACAAGGCCAGCGCAAGGGCCGCGACGAAGATCGCTCCGGGCCACGCGATGAGCACACTCGAGGCGAAGGCCACCGCGGCGAGTGCGAAGCCGATGTAGCCGGACGTGTTCCAGGGGCGACGCTCCGGCCGGGCGACGGGAGGGCCGGCCGGCGGTTGGGCCTGTGGCTTCGTGGGTGGCTCGACGGGTGGCGACGCGGACCCGTCGACGGGGAGAGACGCAGGCTGATCGGCAGGCGGGCCGGCTTGACCATGGGAATGATCAGGGCGCGCGGCATCGTCGGAAGTCATGCCGCAGATTCTTGCGCGTCCCGGTCCCGACGGGCAGCTCCCGGCGTCCATGGGATCCTGACCCGAGGTCCGGAAGATTGTAGGCCGTGCCTTCGTCGTAAGCACCGGAAACCGGTGCCATGGTTCGCGCGGGCTCCGGCTAGGCTGTGGGAGCCGCCGTTGAGCCTGTGATGGGGCGTCGTCTAAGGGCAAGACTCCAGGTTTTGGTCCTGGCAATGGGGGTTCGAATCCTCCCGCCCCAGCCAACCCGGAAGGCCACTCCTGCAGCCCAGTCACGTTGGGCCCGCTCGGGCAGGGCAGCGATATTCGGTGGCGCCACGCCGACCGCGTGTGCCAGGCTCTGATGTCGATCTTGCTGTCCGGCGTGGCGCCGGGAGGGACGATGTGGCGACGCTACGGTGCGGAGCTGCAGGCGCTCGGGCGAAGCCTCACGCTGTGTTGGCGCCGCGCCCCGGGAGCTCGTCTGGCTCACCCTGCTGAGCCTTGGGGTCGGGACGGGACCGGTCGCCACGCTGTATCTCGGCAAGGTCGTCATCGACGAGACCACCACGCTGATGGCGAACGGCGAGGCGGCCAACCCGCTGCGCGATCTCGTGTCGAGTCCGACGCTGCTCTGGGCCGTCGTGGCGTTCCTGGTGGTCCAGGTCGCTCTCGACTCGGTCGAGACGCTGCAAGGCTTCCAGCTCGGTGCGTTCCGCGACAAGCTCGAGGGGCGCGTGACCTACCAGCTGTACGACAAGGTGGCCCGCTTCGAAGACCTTGCGCTCTTCGAGTATCCCCGAACGCCTGAACACCCTCCAGCTCGCCGAGCAGGCCATGCCAAGGTTCTGGAACTTGGCCACGACGTTGTCGAACCCACCTGATGGTGGGCGTGTTCGTCCTCCTTCCGGTCGTGGGTGTGACGTTTTCCCTGGCCTGGTGGGTGCCGCTCGTCATCTTCGCCACCGTGGCACCGTCGGTCCTCGTCCAGTTGCGGTTCGAACGACGCGCGCGCGTGGGATGTGGAGCGGTCGCTTGCAGGCACGGCGCGACTGATGCGGCTTCGTGGACGGGTGCTCACGTCGCCTGAGTATGCAAAGGAGCTGCGTCTGTTCCGCCTGCAGCCGTTGCTGCTCTCGCAGTGGCGGGAGCTGTTCCAGACCACGTTCCACCACATGCAGAACATCCGGCGAAAGGGACATATCAGGTCGTCGCGTGGTCACTGGTCAGCGGCCTCGACTTGGGTCTGCCGTACGGTTTCGTCATCGTGATGGCGCTGAACGGGCGGTTCACGCTGGGCGACCTGGCGTTGTACGCGGGAATCGTCTTCGAGGTACGCCGGAGCTTGTTCGTCATTCTGGGGAACGTGTCGAACCTGCATGAGGTCGCGCTGGCCTCCACGGCGGTGTTCGACCTGCTCGACATGAAGCCCGAGCTCACCAGCCAGGAGTCGTCGCCACGCGCCCTCGTACGTGCCAGACCAGCGTCCACACGGCATCTGCCGGACGGCCTCGAGACACCGCTGAGCAAGCAGCTCGAGCGCGGATTCGAGCTGTCCGGCGGCCAGTGGCAACGTATCGCCATCGCACGTGCGCTCGTGCGCCATGAGCAGTGCGACGTGCTCATCCTCGACGAGCCGACGGCGGCTTCGATGCACGTGCCGAGCACGAGATCTTCCAGATCCTGCGGGCGATGGCGCGAGACAAGGTGGCGATCGGGATCAGCCACAGGCTCGCCTTGGCGCGAAGCGCCCACCGGATCGCTGTCATGGCCGATGGGAAGATCGTGGAGAGCGGCACGCACGAAGAGCTCATGGCCTTGAGGGGTGCGTACTACGACATGTTCAACCGCCAGGCCAGCAGCGACGTCACCACTGCCGAAGTGTCGTAAGGGAAAGCGGTGGCCGCAGCGGCTGCTTGCTGTCGGGCTCAGGGGATGGGCCGCCACAGCCACAGCACGTCCCAGTAGCGGCCGAACTTGCGTCCGACCTCGGGGAAGATCCCGATCTCGGTGAAGCCGAATCGCTTGTGGAGCGCGATCGAGGCGTCGTTGGGCGGCACGATTCCGGCGAACGCACGATGCACGTCGTCGGAGGCCAGCTGCTTGAAAAGCGCCGTGTACAGCGCCGTTCCCACGCCACGGCCGGTGGCGGTCGGATCGCAGTAGACAGTGGTCTCGACCGAGGTATCGTACGCCGGCTTGACGCGGAACTGGCTGCTCGTCGCGTAGCCCAGGATGTCGGCTCCCGAACACGCGACGAGGAGCCGGTGCGGCCCGTCGCGGTGGTAGTGGTCGAACCACTCCTGGCGTTCGGCGACCGAGAACGGGTACAGGTCGAAGGTTGCTGGTGAGTTTCGTACGTAATAGTTGTAGATCTCGGTGAGGCGAGGCAGGTCGCGCAGCTCGCCGGGGCGGATGTCCACGCCCTCATGAGAAAAATACCGTGTTGCGTGGGTGTTACCGCACGGTTACCGTCCCGGAAACGGGGCCTGCCAGACAGGCCGAGACGTGCGCTCGTGGAGGCGGTTCGTGCTCGCCGAAGAAGACGCGTTGCGGATCGCCGACGGTTTTGCGCAGGCTGTTCACGCCAGCCATCCGGATGAAGTCGTCGCGGTGGTCCTTGTCGGGTCGCTTCCGGTAGGCGACTACATACCTGGGCGGAGCGACATCGACACCGTGGTCGTCGTCACGGACGAGTGCCCGCCATCGGTCTGCGAGGACATCCAGGCGATGGCGTCGAGCCTGCAGAGGCATCATGAGATACCGAAAGGGCTCGGAGCGGTCGTGGTGACGCTCAACCAGCTGGTGGCACCGCTCGATCCGAAGCTGGAGTTGGCGCCGGAGATCCTCGACGTCATCGAACGCGGACACGTGATCGCTGGACGGCTCGACATCTCCTCGATCCGGACTCCGACCGAAGCCGACTTTCGTGCGTACTGCAAGGAGTTCATTCCATGGCTACGCCGTGAGCGGCGGGACCCTGACCGACCGGCGGCGAACCGGACACCCGATGCGAACGTCAACTCGCTGCTGTACGAGCTTCGACTCGCTGTGCTGGCTCTTCGTGGCCGATACGTCCTGCGAAAACGCACGGTGATTCCGGCATTCCTGGCGTGTGATCCCGCGATCCCGGAGTCTGCGCGGCAGACACTGGAGCAGATCCACCAGTACGTGCTGGGACATGTGCCAACGCCGGACAACGCAACGATTGACCGGATCCGTGATGCCGTCGAGCGGTACAACGACCTGGTCGCGGCGTGGGCGTTCCCCGGATGAGGACCGTGGTGTCGGGGCGTCCTGCCACAGCATGTCACAATGAACATGGAGGACGTTCGGCGTTTCAAGGCACCGCAGTGCCGCGCTGTTTGCCATCCTCTGTGAGGGCTGCCGACCGGACGGCGCGAAGGAGGACCCGCCGTGTCCGAGCGCAAGCCGCCTGGAATGGGTTTCGAGACCTGGGTCGACCGACAGATCCGGGAGGCGCAGGAGCGTGGAGAGTTCGACAACCTTCCCGGCGCAGGCAAGCCGATCCCAGGCATCGACAAGCCATTCGACGAGATGGAATGGGTCGCCAAATGGATACGCCGGGAGGGGCTCTCGACCGAGGTCCTGCTGCCCGAGCCGTTGCAACTTCGGAAAGCGGTGCAGCGCCTGCCCGAAACCGTGCGTGACCTTCGGTCTGAACGCGAGGTCCGCGACGTGGTTGACGATCTCAACCATCGGATCAAGTCGTGGCTCATGTTGCCGCGGGAGCCAGGCCCCTCGGTCGTGGTGGTGCCGGTCGACCCTGAGCTGATCGTCGCCGAATGGCGCAAGCACCGCGAGGAGATCAAAGCCCGAGCTGCCGCGAGGGCACGTCGCGCGGAAGAGACGGCGGAGGCACCACAACTGCCCCGGCAACGTCCGTGGTGGCGTCGACTCCTGCGGATGCGCTGACGCGTAACGTCTGCCCGAAGGCTGTCGCCTGATTGCCGGGCGATCGTTGACGACCGATTCGGGGTCCGCGTCTTCTCGAGGAAGACGTTGTAACCTGCCCCGCGTGACGAACGTACTCATCACTGGCGCTGCAGGGTTCATCGGCTCGCATTTCACGAGGCTGTGGGTCACGACACGACCCGGTGACTCCGTGGTGGCGTATGACGCCCTGACCTATGCGGGCACGCTCACCAACCTGAGTGACATCGCGGATCGGATCACCTTCGTGCACGGTGACATCGCAGACGCCGCCACGGTCGAGCACACGCTCCGAGAGCATCGCGTCGACATCGTGGTGAACTTCGCCGCGGAGTCGCACAACAGCCTTGCGGTGCTCGACCCCGGACGGTTCTTTCGTACCAACGTCGTGGGGACCCAGACCTTGCTGGAGGCCTGCCGACGTGTGGGTGTTAGCAGGTTCCACCACATCTCGACGTGCGAGGTCTACGGCGACCTCGCCCTCGACGCCGCCGAGGCGTTCACCGAGGAGAGCCCTTACCGTCCGCGTACGCCCTACAACGCGAGCAAGGCGGGAGCCGATCACGCGGTGCGGGCGTACCACGAGACTTTCGGCCTACCGGTGACGATCACGAACTGCGCCAACAACTACGGGCCGAACCAGTTCCCGGAGAAAGTTCTGCCGCTCTTCACCACCCGTGCCCTCGACGGCCAGAAGCTCCCTGTCTATGCCTCGAAGGAGAACCGCAGGGAGTGGATCCACGTCGTCGATCACTGTCGCGCCATTGTCGCCGTCGTCGACCGTGGGCGAGTCGGTGAGACCTATCACGTGGGAACCGGAGTCGAGGCCAGCGTCGACGAGATCGCCTCGCTGGTGCTCGACGAGCTCGGGCTGCCGGAGTCGCTCAAGGAGATCGTCCCGGACCGTCCCGGACATGATCGCCGGTACCTGCTGGACTCGTCCAAGATCCGGCGCGAGCTCGGCTGGGAGCCCACGATCGGCTTCGAGACCGGGGTCCGGCAGACGATCCGGTGGTACGCCGAGAACCGCGCGTGGTGGGAGCCGCTGCGTGATCGCAGCCCGGTGGTCGAGGGCAACTGGGCAGGCACCTCGGCGCCGTGACGAGTACGGCGAGCCCCTGACCAGATCCTGTTGCTTACTTGACCAGTTCTGACGGCTCGTTGGCCAGGTGGTGCCGCAGTGATAGATGCTCGGCGGGCCGTCTGGTTACGTTGTGGCCAGCGGGGGTTGGGCCTGGCAGGAGGAGTTGGCGTGAAGATCACTGACGTGTCGACCTATCCCATCGCAGGCGAGCGTAGGTCGTCCCTGATCGTTGTGGTCGACACCGACGAGGGCATCTACGGAGTCGGCGAGGCTGGCATCTCCGGGCACGAGCCAGCGGAGGTGGGAGCCTGTCAGAGTCTGCGAGATCTCGTCGTCGGACAGGATCCGTTTCGGACCGAGCATCTGTGGCAGGTCATGTCGCGTGGGCGGTTCTTCCCGGCGCGAGGTGCTGTGGCAGCGGCGGTCTCGGCGATCGACATCGCCCTGTGGGACATCAAGGGCAAGGCGCTGGGACAACCGGTCCACAACCTGCTCGGTGGGAGGGTGCGGGACCAGGTTCCGTGCTACACCCACCTTCGGCCGACAGCCCTAGGCGGCCACGGGGAGTCCAACGATCCGCTCGCGCCGGCGCGCGCTGCGGTGAGTGCCGGCTGGCGGCACCTGCGCTACAGCCCGAACGACCACAACGGCGTTCTCGAGCCGTACCGGTCGGCTCGGGAGGCGGTGGAGTTCACTCGCCGCCTGCGTGAGGAGCTTGGGCCTGACATCGAGCTCCTGATCGACGTCCACACGAGGTTCGGGCTGCCCGAGGCGACGTGGTTCTGCGACGCCATTGCCGAGCTGCGTCCCTTCTTTGTCGAGGACCCCTTACGGGCGGAGTATCTCGAGGGTTATCGGCAGCTGCGCCGCGCCAGCCGCGTGCCTCTCGCTGCCGGGGAGCAGCTGGACTCCAAGACCGCGTTCCGTCCGTTGATCGAAGAGGATCTCATCGACTACGCCCGGATCGATCTGTGCATCGCGGGCGGCTTCACGGAGGCGATCAAGATTGCCGCGGCCTGTGAGACTCACGGCATCCGGATCGCTGTCCACAACCCGCTCGGTGTGGTGAGCACGGCTGCGTGCTTCCAGTTCAACCTGGCCTGCACGCCGTTCGGTGTGCAGGAACAGGCCTTCCCTCCGGGCATAGACAGCGAGATCTTCCCGGTCCAGGCGTTCGAGGTGCGCGACGGGGCGTTGATCGGCGGGGAGGCACCGGGTCTGGGCGTGGAGTTCGACCGCGAGGCCGCGCGGGCCCGGGAGTTCCGGGGCAGCGCGCGGATACCGCAGTTCCGGCGTGCGGACGGATCGTTCACGAACTGGTAGTCGTTCAGCCGACGACGGGTGAGTGGTCGCCTCGCTGGGTGCCGGCTCCTGCTGTGGCTGGCGCGGACCCGCCGCGCCTGGTCATTGAGGGTGGGTCAGACGATGGGGGGTCGGCCGAGCCGAGTCATCTGCCAGACCGTCCGCCATCGGATCGGACGGCGTGGACCGCAGGGCGTCGTGCACCCTTCGATAAAGCCGCTGATCCACTGGCGTAGGCCCGCAAGCGGTGGTCGACGCAGCAAGGTGATCAGGATCCAGGTGCCCAGGTAGAACGGCACGAGCACCGCAGGCAGATTGCGGCGCGCGAGCCACACCCGATTGCGTGCGTTCAGTCGGTAGTACACCGGATGCCGGCTGGGATGGGTACGCGGGTGGCGTAGCTCGATGTCTGGCCGATAGTCGATCCGCCAGCCGGCATCGAGCGCGCGCCAGGCGAGGTCGGTCTCCTCGTGCGCGTAGAAGTATTCGGTCGGCCAGTCGCCCACCTCGTCGACCACTGCCATGCGAACGGCAGAGCCACCACCGAGGAAGGTCGTCACGCGCGACGCGCGCCAGGGGTCGCTCGCCCGTAGCCGAGGGACGTGACGACGCTGGGTGGCGCCGGTCTCGTCGGCGATTCGGAAGCTGATGATGCCGAGGCGGGAGTCGCGAGCGAATGCCGCGCGGACCTTCTCCGCAGTGAGGGGATCGGGCAGCAGACCGTCGTCGTCGAGGTACATCACCACGTCGACGTCGCCGTACGCTCGGAGTGCGGCGAGCGCGGCGTTTCGCCCCCCTGCGACGCCGAGGTTTTCCGGTAGTTCGATCCCCTCCACCCCCCGGGGAAGCTGTGGGAGGCGTGTGCCGTTGCCGACGACCAGCACCCGCATCGGGGGACCCGCCTGAGCCGCGACGGAGCGCAACAGAGCATCGAGCTCAGCGGGTCTGTCGCCCAGCGTGAGTATCACGACCCCGACCCGCACCGTGGAGGTCGCGGTCGTCGGAGGTGTGGCGCCGAGTTGGCCCCTAGCCCTCACATTTCCCCCGGGTCGGTTGAGCCGGCTAGTGGTTGCCGACAACCGTGCTGTCCGAGCACTTCACTCGGCACGGATGGTAACGAACGGCGGCGAGCGTCCGTACGACTCTCCCCAATGGGCACCGAATCGTTAACAACAGTGGAATCTCGGGAGCATGCCGGAGCGAAGGTGTGCAGCGATGGGTAGCTCCACACCCCCGCTCGTGCATGTGATTCCCGTTCCGCCGCTTCGACAACCCACGAGTCGCCCGCGCCCATGACCTGGGCGACGCTGTACGTGAGGCACGTCTCATGAAGGCGTGGGGCAGAACCGACGCGATCGGTGCCGCTTCGGTCGAGCGTCGGCCTGGACCACGCAGACGAACGAGTGGGCTAACTCCCGCTCTTGCGCCGGAACGAACGCCGGCCGAGTGTCGGTCTGAACCCGTCGTGGACCTTGGATCCGGACTTGCCGCCGCCGACGGATGGGCGTTCGGTCTGGCGTCGCCGCTTGCGCTCCAACGTTTCGCGGAATCGCTGGCGCACGTCGTCCTCGCTGGACGCGTTGCCGTTGTCGCGGCTGTTCTCACCAGCGTCCGGTGCAGGTTCGGTCGTCGCGGAGGCCGACGCGGCCTTGGACGCGCGCCCGCGTCGCTCGAGATCTTGACCAGACATGTGTCCAAGCCTGGCATGGATTGCAAATCTGCGCTACGCGGTGCGGCGTGTCGAACATTCGAGCCGTGGCTGACGACGTTCCGACGACATCGTGCGGGGACAAATCGGACGGTCATGACGGGCATGAGTCGCGAGTGAGCGGGGGTGCGGAAATCCTGCGAAGTCTATTCGGCACGTGGTGCCTGTCGCACACGTTTGGAGTATTGCCCTGCGGGCAAGAGGGTTACATACGCGATGGGGCGGGAGATCGATTTCACATGATCGATTGGTCGGGGGATCGTCTATGGCGACCGTTCATGCGCCGCCAGGCCCTACTCCAGCTGCCGCGTCAGGGCGGTCGTTGGGCAAGGTCGTGGTCAGTTGGATCACGTCGACTGACCACAAGGTCATAGGAAAGCTCTATCTCTCGACGTCCTTCGCCTTCTTCTTGATTGCCGGCCTGATGGCCATGATCATGCGTGCCGAGCTCGCGCAGCCCGGTATGCAGGTTCTGCGTGGAGACAAAGGTCCTGAGATCTACAACCAGCTCTTCACGATCCACGGCACCATCATGCTGCTGTTGTTCGCGACCCCGCTCTTTGCCGGGTTCGCGAACGTCATCATGCCGCTGCAGATCGGCGCTCCGGACGTCGCGTTCCCTCGGCTGAACATGCTGAGCTACTGGCTGTTCTTGTTCGGTGGCTTGATCGTGCTAGCTGGGTTCCTCACGCCTGAGGGTGCCGCGAGCTTTGGCTGGACCGGCTACACGACGCTCAGCCAGGTCGAGCACTCGCCGACCCTCGGCGCTGACATGTGGGTCATGGGGCTCTATCTCGCCGGGCTCGGGACGATCCTCACCGGCGTCAACTTCATCACGACGATCCTGTGCCTTCGGGCTCCCGGGATGACGATGTTCCGGATGCCGATCTTCACGTGGAACACCTTGCTCACCAGCGTGATGGTCATCATGGCGTTCCCGATACTCGCCGGGGCTCTCCTGATGCTGGAGGCGGATCGGCGGCTGGGCGGGCACGTGTACGACGCGACAAGCTATGGGCCGATCCTCTGGCAGCACCTGTTCTGGTTCTTCGGGCACCCAGAGGTCTACATCATCGCGCTGCCGTTCTTCGGGATCGTGACCGAAGTCATCCCGGTCTTCAGTCGCAGGCCGCTCTTCGGCTACGCCGGCATGATCGCCGCGACGATTTCGATTGCCTTGCTGTCCATGGCGGTCTGGGCGCATCACATGTTCGTGACCGGCAGTGTCTATCTGCCGTTCTTCTCGTTGATGACCTACTTCATCGCGGTGCCCACGGGAATCAAGTTCTTCAACTGGATCGGCACGATGTGGCGTGGGTCCGTCACGTTCGAGACCCCGATGCTGTGGTCGGTTGGTTTCCTGGTGACGTTCCTCTTCGGCGGCCTCACCGGGGTCATCGTGGCCTCGCCTCCGTTGGACTTCCAAGTGAGCGACACGTACTTCGTCGTCGCCCACTTTCACTACACGGTGTTCGGAACCGTCGTGTTCGCGATGTTTGCGGGCTTCTATTTCTGGTGGCCGAAGATGACGGGCCGGATGCTGGACGAGACCCTCGGCAAGATTCACTTCTGGACCCTGTTCGTCGGCTTTCACACGACGTTCCTCGTACAACACTGGCTTGGCGCAAAGGGCATGCCGAGGCGGTACGCGGACTACCTGCCATCGGACGGCTTCACGACCTTCAACGTCGTGTCGTCGGTGGGGGCGTTCCTGCTTGGCCTGTCGACGTTGCCGTTCCTGCTCAACGTCCTGCGTTCCCGAAAGGGTCCGCTGGTTCGCACCGACGACCCCTGGGGGTGGGGACGCGCACTGGAGTGGGCGACCTCGTGTCCGCCACCGCGCCACAACTTCACGGCGATCCCGCGGATTCGGTCAGATAGCCCCGCATTCGAACTTCATCACCCGGAGATTACTCGACTGGAGTTTGAGCAATACACCAAGCAAGGCACCAGATGAATCCGCAACGCCGGGCCGCTCGGGGGTTCCCGGGGTCACCCTCCGAGCTAGTACTGCCGGAATCCTGGATCAGTCGAGCGGAAGTCGACGGAAGCGGAAGTGGCTTCGGAGAGCCTCACGTCGTGCGGCTTGGGGACTGCGACAGGCGGCATGAGGGGCTGCAGCGACCGGGCAGAGCTGCCGGGGTCGTGCTGACAGCAGCAGGCTGCGGCAGCGATGCAAAGGCCGCGGCGGCGATCCGAGCCAAACACTTTCGGGGCCTCTCGCGAGGAGAAGGAGAAACGGATGGACCAGAACTACACGCTCGATGCCACGCCGAGCGTTGAGGCGTCCACGACGGTGGAGGAGCCGGGGGCCGCTGCCCGGACCGAGCCAGAGGGCGCTGAAGGCTCGGCGACGATTCCCATCCAGCGGGCCGAGGTCGACAGCCGTCCCAGCGTTGCCAAGCCGGGGCGGGGCCGGCCCTCGCTCGGTGGGAAGGGCAGGTCTCCTCAGGTGACTTTTCGCGCGCCGCCCTCGCTCCGGGCGCAAGCAGAGGAGCGGGCTGCCCGAGACGGGAAGACGGTCTCGCAGCTGGCGCGTGAGGCGTTCGAGATGTACCTCACCAGCTGACGTTCGGTTCCTCGAATCGGAGGCGACCACGTTTGGTGGGTCGGCACCATCCGACAAAGGCCAGATGGCCTCGGAAGGTGCGAAGACCCACCGAACGTGGTCATTTTTGTGTCCGGACGGTACGAACCTGCCTGTCCCGTCGAACCCGGGAACGCGGTCTCGCTCGGCAGATGGCGAGATTGGCCACCGGCGATCGAATGCGCTCTCCCACGAGGTGCGCGACCATGGAGTGGTGAAGGGCGACCGCGTGGAGATCGTGATCGACGCCGGTGGCCAAACCCGCACCTACGAGGTCGTGGCCACCCGGGTGGGCCGTCGTGTGGAGATCAGCACCGGTCGCGGCGTGGTCGAGGTGAGCGAAGTGACCCGCGGGGGTACGCCGGTCCGCACGGCCCGTTTCATGGCCAGCCGGGTGCTTGCGCTGGTGGAGCATCCCGCATCCGACGCCCGCATGCCCGACGACGAGAAGCGCGCGTAGCGACCGCAACGACCGCATACTTGTCATGTTTCGCCGCGTCTCGAGTCGGTACATGTCGACTGTGCGGGCATTCCGAGCGTTCGCCGTGATTGCCGGTCTGGCGACGATCGGCGCCATGGCCGTGGCGCCATCTGCCGGTGCCAGGGGAACGACTGCCCACCGCACCGCCTCGGAGGCCCCAGGCACTGTCGTGCAGCCAGCCAGCGGCGGCCTGAGTGCCCGACAGCCTGATGCGGAGTCCGATTCGCTCGGCGAGGTGCAGGCCCGGTTGGCCGAGGCCGACGCCAGACGCAGACAGCTGGTCGTCGCGGTCGGCCAGGCCATCGAGCAGTACGACGCCGCCACGCATCGACTGGACCGGGCGAAGGCCAGGCTTCGCACGCTCGCCTCTCGTGCGCGCCTTGCCGTTCGTACGACGAATCGCACGCGAGAGGCCATGGCCAAGCTCGCGGCGACCAGCTACCAGTTCGCCTCCGGGCTGTACGCGCTCTCCGGCCTGATCACCGCCAGTCGGCCGACGACCCTGGTCGACCGGGCGACCACGGTGCGGATGGTGACGACAGCCGCTGCTCGCCGGTACGACGAGCTGCGCGCCAGCCGAGCCGTCACGACCGTCCTGGAACGCCAAGCGCGTAAGGCACATCGTGACGCCCAGGCGGCGATGGCCCAGCGGGCGGCGGCCAAACGTCGTGTGCTGGCTGCTCTGGCAGCCCAGGAGCGAGTGGTAGCCCGGCTGCAGGACGAACGAGACGAGCTCCTCAGGCGACGCGCCGAGCTCGAGCGGGCGCGCCAAAGAGCCTTGCAGGAAAGGGTTTCGCGCCAATCCCGCGATCAGGTCGTGCTCCGCCGGCGGGGTCCTGAACCCGAGCCGGCGCGCCGCCGGGGTGGCCGCGTGTCCGACCCTCGGGACGAGGGGTCCACCACGAAACCCACCGACTCGGTGCGGCAGCGCGTGGTGGACTTTGCCGTCGACCAGTTGGGCGAACCGTACGTCTTCGGGGCCGACGGCCCGTCTGCTTGGGACTGCTCCGGACTCACGATGCGTGCCTGGGAGAGTGTCGGCGTCTCGCTGCCGCACTACTCGCGCGGGCAGTACCGGCAGTCGGTGCCGATCGCGCGTGACGAGCTACGGCCGGGTGATCTGGTCTTCTGGGCCAGCAATGCCGAAGATCCCGACACGATCTACCACGTCGGACTCTATGTCGGCCACGACCAGATGGTGCATGCGCCACGTCCCGGAAGGACCGTCGAGCGCCGGCCCGTGTCGTACATGGGTGAGCCGACCCACTTCGGACGGGTCCATGACTAGGTCGTCGTGGGTCAGACCGGCCGGTGCGTCACCTGGCATCTGTGAACGCTCGACCCACGGGAGAACGCTCGATCCGAAGCGTCGAGCTCGGCAAAGTCACACTGCCTGCCGGTCGTCGGATGCCGCGCGAGCTGAGAGAATCGGCGCACCATGCGCGAACTGGTGGCCTTTCTCACCGACTACGGGACGCGGGACGGATTCGTCGCCGTGTGCCACGGGATCCTCGCCAGGCTGGCCCCACACGCTCGTGTGATCGACGTGAGCCACGACGTGCCCCCGCAGGACGTCCGCCATGGGGCGACGGTGCTGGCACGGGTCGCGCCGTACCTGCCGGCGGCCATCTATGTCGGGGTCGTCGACCCCGGTGTCGGCAGCAGGCGTCGGGGCGTGGCCATCGTGGCCGGTCGAGACGGGGCGCTGGGCAGCAGCGTCCTGATCGGGCCCGACAACGGTCTGCTGATACCGGCGGCCGAGCGACTCGGCGGCATCGTTCGTGCGTACGAGCTCACGAATCGCAACCTGTGGTTGCCGGAACCCGACCAGACCTTTCACGGCCGTGACGTCTTCATGCCGGTCGCAGGCCACCTTGCCGCCGGCCTGGACGTTGCCGCGGTGGGTGACGTCGTGCCGACCGAGGAGCTGGTTCGGCTCGCCACGCCGCGGTGTGAGCGCGCTGACGACGGGCTGATCTGCGAGGTGACGTATGTCGACAGGTTCGGCAACGTCCAGCTCGCCGGCGGGCGGGCAGAGCTCGACGACCTCGAACGCCTCGCCACGCAAGGCGAGCTTGACGTGCGTGCGCAGGACGTCACGACGCCGGGTCGGATCGGCCGCACCTTCGCCGACGTGGGCGAAGCCGAACTCCTCGTCTATCTCGACTCCGACCGGGCGCTCGCGCTGGCGGTCAACTGTGGCGATGCGGCCCGCCGCTTGGGCGTGCGGACCGGGGACGTGGTACGACTCGCCCGACGCGGCGCGCCAACCCGGAGGTCCTAGGAGCGTGCACGTCGTGAGTCGACGCAGGCTCGGTGGCCTTGAGAGTCTTAAAGACGTCGGCGCGACACGGTGCCAGGTCTCGAGCGATCAGCCGGCGGCGGCACGATGACGCTGCTGTGAGGCGACGATCTCTGCCTCGGCCTCACTGCGTCCGACCCACGTCGCACCCTCGACGGACTTCCCTGGCTCGAGCTCTTTGTAGACCTCGAAGAAATGCTGGATCTCGAGGCGCTCGAACTCCGGAAGTTGGTCGATGTCGCGCAGGTGCTCAAGCCGCGGATCGTTCGCTGGTACGCACAACACCTTGTCGTCACGACCCTTTTCGTCGCGCATCCGGAACATCCCGATCGGTCGGACCCGGATCAGACAACCCGGAAACGTCGGTTCCTGCAGCAAGACCAGAGCATCCAGGGGATCGCCGTCCTGCCCCAACGTGTCCTCGATGAACCCGTAGTCGGCGGGGTACTGGGTCGCCGTGAAGAGCGTACGGTCGAGACGGATCCGGCCTGTCGCGTGGTCCATCTCGTACTTGTTTCGCTGGCCTTTCGGGATCTCGATGGTCACGTCGACTTCCACAGCTGCTCCCGATGTCGCACCCGGCATGGCTGCCCACCGCGCGAGCTGACGGTGGACGTACGCAAGTCTCGCAGCCGCATGACCGGGCGGGGGAGGCCGGGGCGGCGACCCGCCGAGGCGGTGCGGGCGGCCGCGCCAGCGGTCGGTATTGGTGTGGGGGACCAGGTCGCTGCGTCCGGCTGGTGAAGCCCTAAGGTCTTCTCTTCACCGGGTGAGGGTATGAGCCAGGCCGAGGTCTGGTGCGCCGAAGCGAGGGAGAGAGGGCCACACCACGCGTGAGAACTCCAGGACGACTGCGACCGGCACAAGACTGCGGGCCGGGGAAAATGGGGGACGTACGCAACGGGCGGGTTCGGATGCAGGCGAAGGATCCGAGTAGAGCGGGGGATGTGTGAGCAGGCGACCCAAGGCACGCGGCCAACGCAAACACGGCTGGCTCGTCGGAGGAACCGTCGTCCTGGTCTTCGCCTTGGTCGCGGCGGGTCTGGGAATCGCCGACGCCGGTGGCGTTCTCGCCTTCTTCCGCGACGACTCCGTGCGCACCACCGACTCGTCGCCAGCTGCACACGCCGCACCCGACGGCAGTTCACCCTCACCGGCGACGGCTCGAAGCGTCGCCGCACGGGAACCGGCGGGGCCGGTCCTCGGCTCGCTCGGCGGACCCACGGGAACCGGCACCGAGGCCACCTCGCAAGCAACCCCTACGTCGGCCGGGTTGGCCAAAGCTCTGCGCTCCGCCCTGGGATCGGAGGCGTTGAAGCCACATGTCTCGATCGCGGTTCGGGATCTGGTGACCGGCAGGCTGCTGTACGGAAAGGACGCCGCCAGCGGCTACATCCCCGCGTCGACGACGAAGATCCTCACCGGCACCGCCGTCCTCGCCACCCTCGGACCTGCGCACCGGTTCGAGACCAAGGTGGTGCCGGGCCGACGAACGGGAGAGATCGTTCTGGTCGGTGGCGGGGATCCGTACTTCGCGACAGCCGCGGCGCGGGCGAGATTCCACGACCCTGCCGTGCCCGAGGCCGCGACGGTCGAGGAGCTCGCCGAGCGGACGGCCCAGGCCCTTCGCGCGCGTGGTACGAGCCGGGTGACCGTGCGGTTCGACGAGTCGCTCTTTCAGGGAAAGGTGAGCCCGACCTGGGAGCCGGAGTACGTACCGAGCGGTGTGGTCTCCCCCATCTCGGCACTCTGGGTCGACGAGGGCAGGCTCGCCTGGCCGGCCTGGCGTCCTCGTACCGATGATCCCGCCATGACGGCCGCCAAGGCCTTCGTCCAGGCATTGGAGGATGCCGGAATCGCCGTACGCGGCGAACCCACGCGCGGCAAGGCGCGCGCCGCGTCGGATCCGATCGCCTCGGTGTTCTCGGCACCGTTGTCACAGATCGTCGAGTACACCTTGTTGGTGAGTGACAACGACGCAGCCGAGGTTCTGGCCCGGCACGTGGCGATCGCCGAAGGGGAGCCGGCGACGTTCGACGGTGCGACACGCGCCATCAAGCGGGTGCTTGGCCGGCTCGGGGTCACACATCTCGACCAGATCACATTGAGGGACGGAAGTGGGCTGTCCCGGGACGACCGAATCAGCGCGAACGTGATCACGCAGGTCCTGGTCACGGCGGCCCGCCCGGAGTTCCCGGACCTGCGACCCGTGATCACGGGTCTTCCCGTCGCCGGGTACAGCGGAAGTCTCAAACGACGCTTCCAGGACAGCGGGGCCCGGGAGGCGGTCGGTGTCGCCCGGGCCAAGACCGGGACCTTGCACGCCGTGTCGTCGCTGGCCGGTGTCGTGACGACCCGAGGCGGCTCGGCGCTCGCCTTCGCGGTCATGGCCGACCGTGCGTACCGGGCAGATCCCGAGCCCGCGATCGACCGGGTTGTAGCCAGCCTCGCGGCGTGCGGCTGTCGCTCGTGACGCGGTTCGCCCTTGAGCGCACGCCGGCTCGCGACCGGCTCGACCGCGTACGGTGGGGTCATGAGCAACAGGGCTGGCGGGCGGCACGGCGCCGCCGATGACCACAGTGGCCGATCCGGCGGCAGCCGATCCACTGGGTCCGGAAATGGTGCGCACCATGGCACCTCGGGCGATTCCGACGGCATCGTCGACTGGGATCTCGCCTTCACGACCGCGAGTCGCCTCCTGCGACCCGGTCCAGACGTGGGTCGGGAGGAAGCCCGAGCGGTCGTTGCCGAGCTGAGGGACTTCGCTCGGGTCGCCGAGACCCACGTCCGTGAGTACACGGGAATGGACGCAAGCGGTGGTCGAGCGCCCGTACTGGTCGTCGACCGTCCGGGTTGGGTCCAGGCCAACGTCGACGCGTTCCGAGAGGTTCTCCAACCACTGGCGGAGAAGCTGCGGGCTCGTCGCGGGCCGGGTTCCGGACGCGGTGACGCCGGACAAATGGGACCGCCCCTCGGGTCGTTCGGTGCCCGCATCACCGGAGTCGAGGCAGGTGCCTTGCTCGCGTTCTTGTCCAACAAGGTGCTCGGGCAGTTCGACCCGTTCTGGACCGATCCCGCCGCAGGCTCGCAAGGTCGCACCACACCCGTACCGGCGCCCCGAACCCATGCGGACGCGGCACGTTCCGGCGAGCGGCGACAGCCCGACAGTGCTGCGGACGAATCCCGGGGTTCGGACGAAACCAGCCCGACCTCGGGCGGGGACTCCGCGACCGAGCTGGAGCAGGCCGAGCCGACCTTGGGGCGGCTGCTCCTCGTCGCGCCGAACGTCGTCCAAATCGAACGCGAGCTGGGCGTCGATCCGCACGACTTCCGGCTCTGGGTCTGCATCCACGAGGAGACGCACAGGGTTCAGTTCACCGCCGTTCCCTGGCTTCGCGATCATCTGCGCGGTGAGATCCGAAGCTTCCTCGAGCAGACCGACCTGGACCCGTCGGCGATGTTCTCCCAGCTCCGGAACGGTATCGAGCAGGTCGGTCGGATCGTGCGCGGTGATGGTGACGAGGTGTCGCTCCTCGATCTGGTCCAGACACCGAGGCAGCGAGAGATCATCGATCGGGTGACCGCCATCATGTCGTTGCTCGAGGGGCATGCCGAGGTGGTGATGGACGGTGTCGGTCCAGAGGTCATTCCGACCGTCGCCACGATCCGCGAACGGTTCCAGCGGCGCAGGAGTGGTGGCACCTGGGTGGACCACCTGCTGAAGCGGCTGCTCGGTCTCGACGCCAAGCTCCGGCAGTACCGCGACGGAGCGGCGTTCGTCCGGTCGGTCGTCGCGGCCGTGGGTCAGGAGGGGTTCAACCGGGTCTGGGAGTCGCCGGACCACCTGCCGACCAAAGCCGAGATCGCCGACCCCGCCGCATGGGTGCGTCGGGTGCACGCCCGAGGCGGGTCCAACGGCGCGACGTCACAGGAGCCGGGTCAAGGACGGTAGGCGATGGGCCCGGATCCGGCGGTGGCCGCTGTGCGCCTGGCGGTACGCCGGGCACTCGCCGACCTCGATCCAGGATCACTGGTCCTCGTCGCCGCATCCGGTGGTGCTGACTCGACCGCGCTCGCGGCCGCGGCCCACTTCGAGGCCAGGCGGTCGGCCCTCCGCGTGGGTGCGGTGACGATCGACCACGGTCTGCAGGAGGGATCCGCGGCACGCGCCAAGAGCACCGCGGACCTCCTCACGTCACTCGGCCTCGACCCCGTTGAGGTGGTGGCGGTCTCGGTCGAGGGGCCCGGCGGCCTGGAGGCGGCGGCGCGACGTGCCCGGTACGACGCGCTGGACGCTGCGGCGACACGACACGGTGCGGCTGCGGTGCTCCTCGGCCACACCCGCGACGACCAGGCCGAGACCGTGCTGCTCGGGCTGGCCCGTGGATCCGGCGCTCGCTCGTTGGCGGGGATGCCAGCTCGCAGCCCGTGCGGGCTGTACCGGCGTCCGTTCCTCGGCCTCGACCGGTCGGCGACCCGTGCCGCGTGTGCCGCCCAACAGCTTCCGACCTGGGAGGATCCGCACAACAGCGATCCCGCGTTCACACGCGCCCGGGTGCGGCTGCGGGTGCTTCCGGTGCTGGAACGCGAGCTGGGTCCAGGCGTCGCGGCTGCCCTGGCGCGTACTGCCGACCTGTTGCGAGAGGACGCGGACGCGCTCGATGCGTGGGCGGATCGGGTGTACGACGAGGCCCGGGTGCCGACGGGTCCCGGCCCCGAGGTTCGACTCGCGGTAGGGCCGCTGGAGAACGTGCCGGCTGCGGTGCGTCGGCGCGTGATCCGCCGGGCGGCTCTGGATGCAGGCTGTCCCGGTACCGATCTCACCGCCGGCCACGTGATCGGCGCCGAGGCGCTCGTGGTCGACTGGCGTGGGCAAGCGTGGGTCGACCTGCCGGGCTCGGTACGCGCTGCTCGAACGGGTGACGTCCTCCGGTTCGAGCCGGCGTCGTCGGACGCGACGCCGCGCTAGGCGCACGGTCGAGAACGAGCCGCCGGACTGGTCACGCGTGATCGTGGGCGTATCACCAGGTCAGCAGGGCAGAACCCGCCGTGCTTGGTGACAGACCGCGCCGGCGCGGGCCAGGTCGTGGAGGTCGGCGGTCGAGCGAGGAAGTGACTGTGGCACGCTCATCCTCCGTGGACTCCGATCAGATCTGCCAGGACCTCTCTGCCGTACTGCTGACCGAGGACCAGATCCAGGCCAAGATCCGGGAACTCGCCGCGGCGGTCCAACGCGACTACGAGGGCAAAGACCTGTTGCTGATTGGCGTACTCAAAGGTGCCGTCATGGTCATGGCGGACTTCGCGCGTGCCCTCGACCGACACGTCGAGATGGACTGGGTGGCGTACTCCTCCTACGGGTCGGGCACCCGGTCGTCTGGTGTCGTACGCATCCTCAAGGACCTCGACACCGACATCACCGGACGCAACGTTTTGATCGTGGAAGACATCATCGATACCGGACTCACGCTGTCGTGGCTCGTGAGCAACCTGCGCTCCCGTGGTCCGGCATCGGTCGAGATCTGCACGCTGCTCCGCAAGCCAGAAGCGGTCAAGATGGCGGTCGAGGTGAAGTACGTCGGCTTCGACATCCCGGATGAGTTCGTTGTGGGTTATGGGCTCGATCACGACGAGAAGTACCGGAACCTGCGATGCATCGGCACGCTCGCACCGCACGTCTACGAGGGGCGCGGCGCGATCGGAGCCGAGCGGTCCTAGGATGTCGCAGCTCGTCCGGGGACGCCCTGAACTGCACGTGTGCCGGAATCGACGAGAGTCGACCAGCTACTTCGGGCATGGCATGGACTGGGCACGGTTCGGATCGGCTGGGCGGATCGGGCTGGTCCGCCCCGACCAGCGCGGGAACACCACACCTTGGCTACGACGTTTCGCTGGTGAAGACGAGAACGGCGAGTACGCCGCCGCGGCGCCTGCAGCACGCTCGGTGTACGGTCATTACTCTCCACGCCCGAGATGGGGCAGGATGGCCAAGGGGCCACGAGCCTGCGCGCGCCCTGGTCGTGCTCGTGAGGTCGACGGTGGTCTCCAGCCACGCGCCTGCATCTCGCGACGCCGCGAGACCTGGCACGGGATGCACTGTGGCGTCCTTGCCGGGGAGCAGAGATGCCCGGGCCGCCTCGAGGGCTGTCACAGGCTTGCGGGGAGCCTTTGGGCTTCTGGATCGTTGTCTCTTCGGGGCCGGGTCGCAACCCCGCGACGCGGGCGTCGGAGGTTTCCTGGGCCGGCCGGCGGGCGGGCCCCTTGGTTCCGGGGTAGACCCCCGGTGGACGCAATTGGGACGTGACGAGCTGGTGAGCAGGAGGGACGGGGCCTGAGAAGTCCCGGGAGTATGGACATCAAGCGCTTCTTCCGTGGGCCGATCTTCTGGATCGCTGTGCTCATCATCGTGATCCTGCTCGTCGGCGACTTCGTGACGCGGTCCGGTGGGTTCCAGCAGGAGGACACCTACAAGGTCGTCAACGAGATCCGCAGCAACCAGGTGAAGTCGGCCGTCATCGTCGGGGGGACCGACCAGGAGATCCGGATCACGACCAAGGACGGCCAGAAGCTGAAGGCCGCCTGGGTCAACGGCCAGGACCTCGAGCTGCAGAAGCTGCTGCAGCGCAAGGCCGACCAGGGTCAGCTGCCTGAGGGCTACAACGTCGAGATCTCCCGTCCCAGCCTGCTCGGGTCGCTGATCTCCACCCTGCTGCCCTTCGTCCTCATCGCCTTGCTCTTCCTCTTCCTCATGAACCAGTTCCAGGGCGGTGGCAGCCGGGTGATGAACTTCGGCAAGTCACGAGCCAAGCTGATCAGCAAGGACACGCCCAAGACCACGTTCGCCGACGTGGCCGGAGTGGACGAGGCGATCGAGGAGCTCAAGGAGATCAAGGAGTTCCTGCAGGAGCCGGCGAAGTTCCAGGCGGTCGGGGCGAAGATCCCGAAGGGCGTCCTGCTCTACGGCCCGCCGGGTACCGGTAAGACGCTGCTGGCCCGCGCGGTAGCCGGCGAGGCAGGCGTTCCCTTCTACTCCATCTCGGGTTCGGACTTCGTCGAGATGTTCGTCGGTGTGGGTGCGAGCCGGGTGCGTGACCTCTTCGAGCAGGCCAAGGCCAATGCGCCGGCGATCGTCTTCATCGACGAGATCGACGCGGTGGGTCGGCACCGTGGCGCGGGCCTGGGTGGCGGCCACGACGAGCGGGAGCAGACGCTCAACCAGCTGTTGGTCGAGATGGACGGTTTCGACGTGCGCGGTGGTGTCATCCTCATCGCCGCCACCAACCGGCCGGACATCCTGGACCCGGCCCTGCTGCGACCTGGCCGGTTCGACCGGCAGATCAGTGTCGAGGCGCCCGACCTGCATGGCCGCTACAAGATCCTGCAGGTGCATGCCCGCGGCAAGCCGGTCGAGCCGAACGTCGACCTGATGGCGGTCGCGAAGCGCACCCCCGGATTCTCCGGCGCCGACCTCGCGAACGTGCTCAACGAGGCCGCGTTGCTCACGGCCCGGCAGAACAAGAAGCTGGTGGACGATGCCGCGCTGGACGAGGCCATCGACCGCGTGATCGCTGGACCGCAGAAGCGCACGCGGGTGATGAGCGACAAGGAGAAGAAGATCACGGCGTACCACGAGGGTGGTCACGCGATCGTCGCGGCGGCACTGCCCGGCAACGATCCGGTCCACAAGGTGACGATCCTGCCGCGCGGCCGTGCGCTGGGCTACACGATGGCGCTGCCCGAGGAGGACAAGTACTCCACGACCCGGTCGGAGATGCTCGACAAGCTGGCGTACATGATGGGCGGCCGGGCGGCAGAAGAGCTCGTCTTCCACGACCCCACGACCGGCGCGGCCAACGACATCGAGAAGGCCACCAACCTGGCCCGGGCGATGGTGACGCAGTACGGCATGACGGAACGCCTCGGGGCGATCAAGTTCGGCGACAACAACTCCGAGCCGTTCCTCGGCCGGGAGCTGGGGCACCAGCGCAACTACTCCGAGCAGGTGGCGGCGCTCGTCGACGAGGAGGTACGCCGACTGATCGACGCCGCGCATCAGGAGGCGTTCGACGTGCTGGTCGAGAATCGCGACGTGCTGGACAACCTGGTGCTGGAGCTCTTCGAGAAGGAGACGCTGGACAAGCCCGAGCTCGACCGGATCTTCGCCAACCTGCGCAAGCGTCCGCCTCGGCCGGCGTGGACCGGCTCCCCCAACCGGCGCCCGTCCGACATCCCACCGGTGGAGATCCCGAAGACGGCCCAGCTCCCGAACGGCAAGGGGCCTGAAGGCGGCCTGGTGATCGGACCGGCGCCCGAGGGCGAGCCAGACGTCCAGGAGGGACGTTCGGAAGGGAATGCCTGACAGCGCTGCGCCCCACGAAGCCGCCCGACTTCCCAGCTTCGACTACGAGCGCGCCGAGCGCGCGGTCCGCGAGCTGCTGATCGCGATCGGCGAGGACCCGGATCGTGAGGGCCTGAAGGACACCCCGGCCCGGGTCGCCCGGACGTACGCCGAGATGTTCGCGGGCCTGCGCATGTCGCCGGAGAGTGTGCTCTCCACGGCGTTCGACCTGGGCCACGACGAGATGGTGCTGGTCAAGGACATCGAGGTCTGGTCGGTCTGCGAGCACCACCTGGTGCCCTTCACGGGTGTCGCCCACATCGGCTACATCCCGAACGCCAAGGGCGAGATCACCGGGCTGTCGAAGCTTGCCCGGCTGGTCGACGTGTTCGCCAAGCGGCCTCAGGTGCAGGAACGGATGACCAGTCAGATCGCCGACGCGCTGGTCGCCCAGCTGTCACCGCGCGGCGTGATCGTGGTCCTGGAGTGCGAGCACCTGTGCATGACGATGCGCGGCGTACGAAAGCCTGGCGCCAAGGCGGTCACCTCGGCAGTGCGTGGTCAGTTCCGGGACGCCGCGACCCGTGCCGAGGCGATGAGCCTCATCGGCCAACAATGACGAATTCTCAAAATGACCAGGCGTGGCGCCTGAGCGCTACCCTCGGCAGGCCCGGGTACCCAGCGAGGGTAGCGCTCACCGTCTGAGCACGAAGACTGCTGTGCTCTACAAGCCGACCGGGATGTTCGGCAGGTGGACCCAGAGCTGACGCTGGTGGACGTAGTGGCGGTCCGGCAGCTGCTCGAGCAAGGCGACGACCTCGGCCCGAGCCCCGCGTGCCTGGGCGGTGCTGATGAGTGCTGCGCGCGATGCCGGCCCTGCAGCAAAGGCATCATCGACGAGATCGAGGATTTCTACACGAGTGACGGGTTCACTTGACGCGACAACGGCCGTGGGGGATTCGGCGATGCCAGCGGCAGCGGGGCCCATGACGCTCCTTTCACGCGAGGCCGGCGGCCCTTCCGTCGGCCAGTGAGCTGTTCTCGTACGTCGGGAATCGGTCCCGAGACGAGTTTCCCATCCCCTCAAGGTCAACGCACGACCTGCTCCCAGGCTACGGCGTTCGACCGAACTTTGGGTGAACTCCCGCACTATTCCTTGTGACCGTTTCCCACGCGCAGTGCCTTGAGCAACATGGGGAGCGAGAGATGCAACTCGCGTTCCCAGTAAGCCCATGCGTGCGTGCCCGGCCCGTAGAAGTGCGTGACGACGTGTCGCGCGCCGACCTGCTCGAGCCGCTGGGCGAGGAGCAGGTTCTCCTTCTCGAGCAGGACTTCGATGCCACCGGAGACTCCGGGCGGGTCGAGCGGCCCGTTCTCCCCGTTGCCACAGGAGAGATACAGGGGGATGTTGCGCAGCCGCTTCGCCAGATCGACCGGGTTGTGCGCGGCCCAGATCTCGGCCTGCTCACCCGAGTCGCCCCACAAGGCGAGCGGATCGAGGTTGTACCGCCGGACGAATCCCAGGATGGTGCTGGCGGCTCCCGGGGTGTGCCGGTTGTCGACCACACCGCTGTAAGAAGCGGCCGCCTTGAAAAGACCCGGGTTGCGGGCGGCGTACGACAAGGCGCCGAACCCACCCATCGACAGTCCGGCGACCACACGACGATGCCCTGCGCCGTAATCGGCTTCGAGGATGCGGCGTACCTCTTTCAGGTGAAACGTCTCCCAGGCGGGCGGTCCACCCTCCCCGTAGTTCCACCAGTCGCTGTACCAGCCGGTGACTCCGGCCTCGGGCATCACCACGAGCACGTCGCGAAGCTCGGGGATGTCCTCGACGTCGGTGGCCCCGGTCCAGCTCGTGTAGTCGCCGCAGCAGCCGTGCAGGAGGTAGAAGACGGGCCACGTGTCGTCGGCGTCCCGCTCCTCCCAGCCGTCGGGGGTGAGCAGGCGTACCTTGGCCTCGGTACCGAGGGCCGGCGACGAGATCGTGAGGTCGATCTGTCGAGGTGCGACCTGCTCCTCGGCCACCACCCGGGCCCGAGCTGGTCGGCGTGTGTCGGCCTGCTGGAACGCCTCGACGGGTGCACTCGACGGGACGGAGGGAGCGGGTCGGGTCGGCGACGTTGCCTGGGCGGGTGCGGTCGGCGTCACCGGTGACGCCACCAGTAGCGTCGCTGAGGCAAGGACGACAAGGGCACCGAGTGCCTTCCGAGGGACAGGTGTTTTCCGAGGGAACGATAGACCAACGATCATTAGCCGAACGTCGCGAAGTGCGACGGCCACGTCAAGCCCTCGCGCCCGACGTCGGTCAGATGACCCGGATGATTGGACAGACGACAAGGTGCGCGGGCGACGTGGTGGTGGGGTTGCGGTGACCGAGGGACGAAAGGGCGCGCCGGCCCGGTACGTGGCGGGACTGCCGACGCCGGAACGAGCCTTGGTCATGGGCATCCTCAACGTGACCCCGGATTCGTTCTCCGATGGCGGCCGTTGGTTCGAGCCGGATCGGGCCATCGCGCACGGTCGCAAGATGCTGGCCGAAGGCGCCGACCTGATCGACGTCGGTGGTGAGTCCACCAGGCCGGGTGCGAGCAGGCCGTCGGAGGCGGAAGAGCTTCGCCGGGTCATACCCGTGATCACGGAGCTCGCGGCCGCCGGAGCGCTGATCTCGGTGGACACGATGCGGGCCAACGTGGCACGTGCCGCCGTCGAGGCCGGCGCGATCATGGTGAACGACGTGTCGGGCGGCTTGGCCGATCCCGCCATGTTGCCGTTCGTGGCCGAGGCTGGACCGGCGTACATCTGCATGCATTGGCGCGGTCATGCCCGGACAATGCAGGAGAAGGCGCGCTACCGTGATGTTGTCACAGAGGTGGTGGGCGAGCTGCGAGACCGGCTGGGGGCGGCCCACTCCGCCGGGATTCCGGCCGAGCGGATCGCGATCGACCCGGGTCTTGGTTTCGCCAAGACCGCCGACCACAACTGGACGTTGCTCGCCGCGCTCGACCGGCTGACCGACCTCGGGCACCCGGTGGTGGTCGGAGCATCACGCAAGAGCTTTCTCGGCGCGTTGCTCGCTGATCCCCTGACGGCGCAGCCTCGGCCGCCCGACGAGCGCGACGACGCCAGCACCGCCACGGCCGCGCTGGCGGCGATGGCCGGTGTCTGGTGCATACGAACCCATGCCGTACGGCCTGCCCTGGACGCCGTCAAGGTGGCCGCCAGGCTCGGTCGGGAATGCGGATCGGGGCACGAGGACTTGTCCGAGTGACGAGCTCCGCACCCGGACCGTGTCCGGGCGGGGCCCGGCCTGACAGCCGTCCAGCTTCGCGTACGCGGTACGGATGAGTTGGCGGTCCGGTACGCCGGGTGAGATTTTTCCGGGTGACCACTGTTGGAACGAACGGCCGCCAGACCGCTCGATCCGCGCCGACTACGGAAGAATCAGGACCTGCCGGTTTTCGTCCGACATGGGGACGCCGGTACTGTCGGGCCAACACGCAGGGCCAGCATGCAGGGAGGAGGGCGCCGTGGTCGATCGGATCACCCTTCGCGGGCTCCGAGTGCACGCGCACCACGGGGTCCATCCGCACGAGCGTGTCAGCGGCCAGCCATTCGTGATCGACGTCGCCCTGGGCGTCGACACTCGGCCCGCCGCCACTACTGACGATCTCGCCCAGACGGTCGACTACTCCCGGCTGGCTCGGGACGTGGTCGACGCGGTTCGTAAAGATCCAGTGGATCTCATTGAAACGGTGGCACAGCGTGTCGCTGATCTCTGCCTCGACCACCCGTCCGTACAGGAGGTCGAGGTGACCGTTCACAAGCCCGAGGCGCCCGTCGACGCCGAGGTCGACGACATCGCCGTGACCATTCAGCGGAGCCGTACGTGACCGAGACGCCGAACCCCTGGATCATCGACGCCGACACGTTGACCGGCGGCCTGCGACCAATCCGCCGTGTCGTCATCGCCTTGGGAAGCAACCTGGGTGACCGTGCGGCGAACCTGCAAGGCGCGCTGAATGCGCTCGCCGACACCCCGGATGTCGAGGTGGTGGCGGTCTCGCCGGTGTACGAGACTGCGCCGGTCGGCGCGCCGGAAGGCTCGCCCGACTTCCTCAACGCCGTGGTCCTCGTCGACTCGACCTTGCACGCCCGCACGTTGCTGGAACGAGTCCTTGCGATCGAGGACGCCTTCGGCCGGGTACGCACCGAGCCGGGAGCGCCTCGCACGCTGGACGTCGACCTGCTGGTCGTGGGGGACAAAGTGGTTCAGGAGGACGACTTCGTGCTGCCGCATCCGCGGGCACACGAGCGGGCCTTCGTGCTGGTGCCGTGGGCGGCCGTCGACCGAGACGGCGTGATCCCCGGTCAGGGCCGCGTCGGCGATCTCGTACGTCAGGTGGACACCACGACGGTCACCCGTGTCGACGGACTCGAGCTCAAGATCGAATGAGACCTGTCGAGTCAACCAAGTGGGGATCGCTCGTCGTCCTGCTGCTTCTTGGCGGAGCGCTGGGGTGGAGCGGCGTCGCGGTCCTGGAAGCCGCCGGAATGACGATGGTCGGCCGGGCACCCTGGTCGGCCGCGGGTGGCTTGGGGTTCTTCGCGGCTTTGTTGCTGGCCGGTGCGTGGTACATGTACGACCGGTTGCACCGCAAGCGGCGCTCGGTGGACAGCATGACCGCGGTACGCCTGCTGGCGCTCGCCAAGGCGAGCGCGCTCGTCGGTGCGCTCGTCGCCGGCGTCTATGCGGGTTTCGTCGTGCGATTCGTGCCCCAGTCCGAGTTCCCGGACGCCCGCGACCGGGTGATCCGTGCCGCCGTCACCGCGTTCATGGCGATCCTCGTGGTCGTGGGAGCTCTCCTGCTCGAGCGCGCCTGCCGGGTGCCCAAACGGCCCGACGACGGCCAGGGTGAGGCTGCCGACTTCGAGGCGGAAAGAGGTCCTGGCGACCGCTTCGACGTCGCTCGGACGGCAGAACGTGCGCCCGTGCGCTCTGTGAACACCGCAGGTCGTCTCGGACGGTAGTCAGTCAAACGCGGCAGGTATCGGACGCGCCGGATATATGGGGATGTATAGCGAAACGCCCCAAAGAAACCGTAGCCTCTGCGCATGGGACGTCGCGGCGATCATCGTGTCCGCCACCTGGCCCGCTGGGTGGCCACGCCAATCCTGTTGCTGGCAGCGGCTGTGGTGTTCGCCGCCGCGTACCTACGCGACGTCCGTCTGCTCACCGGTGCCGCGGTAGGGGCGCTCGGCGCCGGGATCGTAGCGGCCCTGGTCTTCGACGTGGAGCTGATCCGCAGCCGCCGAGCACATGGCGCCGAGCGAGTGGCGCAGGCCAGAGCATACGCCGCCATGTATGCAGAACACCTCCGGCTCATGGCCGGGCCGCCCGCGCCACCGACCCGACAGACCATCCTGAGCGACGCGGTACCTGAGCCGGCGCCGACTAGAGAGGCAGCAGGCAGCGACCCGGTCCTCGTCCGCCAGGGCTCGCAGGACGCTGGCCCGGCCGACGCGGTGCCCGCTGTCGAGGCCGGAGCGAAGCCGGACGAGGCCCAGCCGGCAGCTGCGGTGGCTCGTGAGGTCGATGCGCCGGTCGCTGAGCACACGCCCGAGCCGAGTGAGGAAGCAGGCGACGCTGCCGAGTCCGACGGGGCCAAGCCGATTCCCATCTCGGCCGCCAGAGCCGGATCGAACGATCGCGATGCCGAGCAGGCCGAGGACATCTGGGCAAGTGGCGAGGAGCCGACGGTCGTCGACCTCAGCGCCTGGGAGATCCGTGCCCGGATCGAGGCGGAGGAGAGGCGGAAGCACGAAGCAGCCAAGGCCGATTCCGGTGCGGAGCACCCGCGACGTGAGGAGGCTCCTGACGCCGGCTCGACACCGTGCGACACGCCACCATCCACGATGCAGACCGGCACACTGGCGCATGGGAAACCGGCCCGGACGCGCAAGTCCCGAGCGAAAGCGGCCCGCAAGGGCGCGTGACGAGCGTCGCCCCCTTCCTCCCGCCTCGCGAGCTCGTCCAGTCGGGCGCGCTGGGCAAGGTCCACGAGCTTCCGAAGTAGTCGACGGCGCGAGGTCGGCGAGGCGGGCTCGGGCGTCCGACGCGGCCATCGCCGGTCCGCAGTCACTTGTCGATGTCGCCTATCACGAAGAACATCGAGCCCAGGATCGCCATCAGGTCGGCCACCGCGCAGTCCTGCACCACCTCGGGCAGCGCCGCGATGTTGTTGAACGACGCCGATCGCAGCTTGAGCCGCCAGGGTGTCTTCTCGCCGCGTGAGACCAGGTAGTAGCCGTTGAGGCCGAGCGGATTCTCCGTCCAGACGTTCGTCGCACCCTCGGGCGCCTTGAGCACCTTCGGCAGCCGTACGTTGATCGGACCGCGGGGCAGCGACCGCAGCCGGTCGATGCACGCCTCGGCCAGGTCGAGCGAGACGTGGATCTGGTCGCGAAGGACGCAAAACCGCGCATAGCAGTCGCCGTCCGAATGCGTGACGACCCGGCCTGGCCCGCCGGGGCAGAAGAGCTCCCCGTAGCCGAGGTACGGCTCGTCACGGCGCAGGTCGAAGTCGACACCGCTGGCGCGGGCAATGGGCCCCGACACGCCGTACGCCTGGACGAGGTCGGCAGAGAGCACCCCGATCCCGCGGGTCTGCGATTGGAATGCCTCGTTGCCGAAGACGAGGTCCTCAAGCTGCGGAAGGCGTCGGCGTGCGGCTGAGAGGGCAGCGGACGCCCGATCCAGCCAGCCGGCCGGAAGATCCTCTGCAAGGCCGCCCACGCGGTTGAACATGTAGTGCATCCGGCCGCCGGAGACCTCCTCCATCACGGCCTGCAGCATCTCCCGCTCCCGGAAGGTGTGGACGACGGGCGGAGAGGCGGCGTCGAGCGGGAACGCACCAAGGAACAGCAGGTGGTTGAGGATCCGGTTGATCTCGGCCAGGAGCGTGCGTGCCCACACGGCTCGGACCGGCACCTGCATGCCCAGCATGCGTTCCACCGCCAGCACCACGCCCAGCTCGCTGGAGAACGCCGACAGCCAGTCGTGCCGGTTGGCCAGCATGATGATCTGGCGGTAGTCGCGTACCTCGAACAGCTTCTCGGCCCCTCGGTGCAGGTAGCCGACCAGCGGTTCGCAGGCCACGATGCGCTCGCCTTCCAGCGTGAGGCGCAGGCGGAGCACGCCGTGAGAGGCCGGGTGCTGCGGACCCAGGTTCAGCACGAGGTCCTCGGTCGGCGGCTCGGTGCCCACGCCCTGGCCGGCTCGGCTGGTGAACCCCGGGCCGGTGCTGGCGATCCGCTCGGTCCTCATGAGGCCCCATGCTCGCACAGCCCGTTCGGCGGCCGGCTCGATCATCCGCCCCTGTCCACGAGGCACGTGGAGGACGATCGGAAAGCGCCGCGAGGACAGTCGTACCGGACGACGTGATCACGAGGTCATGCCTTTGATCGCCGCGATCTCGGCGACCGGCCTCGTTCGTCGGCTCGAGCGAGGTCCAGACGACAGGTTGCTGCCGTCCGGCTAGCCTCCAGGGACATGGACACGTTGTTCGCACCGCCGGGCCTCCGCTGGCAGGCGGTGTCGCCGAGGCTGCGCGACCTTCGCCGCACCCTGCTCGCCATCTGGCTCGGGCTGGGCGGCCTGGCGGGGATCCTCGTGGCCGGGATCATGGTCAGCTGGTGGCTGGCTGGTCTCGTGCTGGTCGCGGTTGCCGCGCTCTTCTGCTGGGGATGGTGGCTCATCGGGCGGAACTGGCAGTCGTGGGGGTACGCGGAGCGAGCCGACGACCTGCTGGTCACCCACGGGGTCCTTTTCAAGACGCTGGTGGTCGTGCCCTACGGGAGGATGCAGTACGTCGACGTGACGGCGGGTCCACTGGAGCGAAAGTTCGGCATCGCAAAGGTACAGCTGCACACCGCGACACCTGCGACGGACGCCGAGATCCCCGGATTGCCGCCGGAGGAGGCCGAACGGCTGCGCGACCGGCTCGCCGCCTTGGGTGAGGCACGGGCGGCGGGATTGTGAGCGTTCCAGCAGTGAATGACGAGAACGGCTCGGCAGACCCGACGCAGCCCGTGCCGACCGTCGAGTCGTCCGGTGAGACCCTGCGACGACTGCATCCGGCGACGCCGATCCTCAACGGGTGGAAGTACTTCGCGCTCGCGATCGCCGTCGTGGGTCAGGACTCGCTCCGCGAGCTCGACTTCGTGCTCTTCGGCGTCCAGCTCGGTGTCGCCTTGGTGCTCGGGCTGGTCCTGGGTCTTTTCTCGTGGTGGTTCACGAAGTATCGGATCGAGGGGCGGGGCGAGACCGCTGAGCTGCGGATCGAGAGCGGCTTCCTGTTCCGGCGTTCCCGACGTATCCGGATCGACCGCCTGCAGGCCGTCGACATCGTGCGGCCGGTGCTCGCTCGTCTGCTCGGACTCGCCGAGCTTCGACTCGAGGTCGCCGGGGGCGGCAAGACCGAGGCACCACTTGCCTACCTCAGCGAGCGGGACGCCCATCGGCTCCGCGCCGAGCTGCTCGCCCGGGCCGCCGGGCTCGCTGCCGATACGCCCGAAGCGCCGGAACGCCAACTGGTGAGTGTCACGCCCGGCATGCTTCTCGCCGCGACCATCCTCGGCGCGCCGTTCCTCACGGCCGCCCTCGGATTCGTCGTCGTGGCGAGCGTCTCTGTCGTGCTGGGTGAGATCGTCGGCGTGGCGTTCCTGGTGCCGTGGGCGTTGGGCGGACTCGGTGTCGTCTGGCGGCAGTTCGTGAGCGAGTTCGGGTTCACGGTGAGCGAGTCGCCCGATGGTCTGCGAATCCGCAAAGGCATGCTCGATACCTGGGCGCAAACCGTGCCGCCGGGCCGGGTGCAGGGCGTCGAGATCGAGCAGCAGCTCTTCTGGCGGCCGAAGCAGTGGGTGAAGCTCTCGGTGGATGTCGCGGGGTACGCGGCCAAGGACGGTGACCAGGTACGTACGTCGTCCACCTTGCTGCCGGTGGCGCCCTGGCCGGTCGCGCGCGCCTTGCTGCAACGGGTGCTGCCGGACGTGGACGTCGACAGCGTCGTACGAACGAGGGCGCCGCGCTCGGCACGATGGCTGCGGCCGATCGGGTGGCGGTACCTCCGTCACGGGGCGGACGATCGGGTGTTCGTCACCGACGCCGGCTGGCTCACCCGGCGGACCGCGGTGGTGCCGCACGCGAAGATGCAAAGCGTTCGGATCAAGCAGGGCCCGCTGCAGCGACGTCTGGGCCTCGCCAACGTCCACGTCGACACGCCCGCAGGTCCGGTGAACGCGGTGGCGATCCACCGCTCGAGCGACGAGGCCCGACAGATCGCCGAGGAGCAGGCGGAGCGCTCACGCCGGGCACGGCAGCTGGCTGGTCCGGAACGCTGGATGAGCCAGCCGCCCCGGACACCTCCGCAGGCCGACGGGCCGCAGCCGGCCGGGAACTGACCACCTCAACGGGAAGGGGACGATCCGGCGAGCGCTGCGCGGAGCCGTTTCTCGTCGACCCGCCAGAAGTCGTGCTGCTTGCCGTCGACGAACGTCACCGGGATCTGCTCCCACCACTTCCGGTAGAGGTCCTCGTCCGACGTGATGTCGACCTCGGTCCATGCCACGCCGAGATCGCTGCAGACGGCCGCAATCGTCGTCCGCGCCTCGTCACAGAGGTGGCAGCCAGGCTTGCTGTAGAGCACGACGCGGGCTGGGGTCTCGGACCCAGTCATGCTTGGCTCGACCCTCCAGTTTCGCGGTCTGCTGACGACGGTTCGCTCGGGCCTTGGCGGAGCTTGGCTTTCGCCACCGTCCCGGTCACCGATCGAGGAAGCTCCGACACGATCTCCACCTCTGCGGGGCGCTTGAACCTCGCCAGCCGCTTCCCGCAGTACTCCACCACCATCTCGGTGGTGAGTGTGTGACCCAGGCGGGGTACGACGTACGCCTTGATCGTGCGGCCTCCCCGTGGATCGGGTACACCCACGACGGCCGCCTCCGCCACGGCGTCGAGCTCGACGATGACGTCTTCCACTTCGCGCGGGAAGACGCTGAACCCCGCCACGCTGATCAGCTCCTGCACCCGGTCTACAAGAACGAGATCACCGTCGGGGTCGAGGTATCCGACGTCGCCCGTGGCGAACCAGCCTTTCTCAGCCGGGGCACCGTGGCCGTCCGGCCAGTAGCCGGAGAACAGGTTGTCGCCACGCACGAGGATCTCGCCGGGGTCGCCGGGCTCCACGTCGGCCCCGGTGTCGTCGACGATCCGCAGCTCCACACCTGGCACGGGCGCGCCGACCGACCCGGCCTTGATGGTGCGGCCAGGTGGCGAACCGTGCCCAGGACGCCGTGCGCCTGCGTGTGTCGTCGCCTCGCCGGAATCACTCGCCGGTCGCTGTTCGGCTGCGCCGACGGCGGCGGTCGCCCTGCCCGTGACCTCGGCCGAGGCACTCCAGCGGGGCGAGCACAGCGTGCTCGTCACCGTCGGCGCTGCCTCGGTCAGTCCATATCCCTCGTGCACGGTGAGCCGGGTCGCCTGCTCGATTGCGTCGCGCACCGCCTGCGGCAGTGGGGCAGCCCCGGACACCAGGACCCGCACGCTTGCCAGGCGTTCGGCGAGCTTGGGCTGTCTCGTCCAGCTCGCGAGCACCTGCGGAACTACAGGCACGTGCGTGACCTTTTCCGCCGCGATCAGGTCGAGCGTTCCGGAAGGGTCGAACCGGTCGACCAGCACCAAGGTGGCGCCCTGCCGCGCGACCAACCCGAGCACGCCGTTCAACCCGTACACGTGACTGAACGGCATCAAGCCCAGCACCACGTCGTCAGGCTGCACCGGAGTCGGCTCGATCCGGCTGACCTGCTCGACGTTCGCGAGCAGTGCGCGGTGGCTCAGCATCACGGCACGTGGCGCGCCGGTGGTCCCGGACGTGAAGAGCAGGACGGCGAGCATCTCCGGGTCGGCGGGGGAGACCACCGGAGCCCGCGGCGCGGTGGCCAACAAATCGTCGTACGCACGCTCGCCTGGCTCGGCATCCACGCCGACCGGTACCACCAAGGTCGGCTCGGCCTCGGTCTGGGCGTCGCGCGTACGGATCGCCGTGCGCACGGCACGGATGCTGCTCGGTTCGGCAAGCACGACGCGGGCCCTCACGAACGAGACCAGTCGGGCGACCTCCTCGGGGCTGCTCGCCGGATCGATGGGCACAGCGACCAGCCCGGCTCGAAGCGCACCGAAGTAGGCCGTCACGAACTCGATCGAGTTGCCCAGCGCGAGACCGACGCGGAAGCCGGCCACGAGTCCTGCGCCCGACAATGCTGCGGCTGCAGTGTCGACCGACCTGTCGAGCTCCCCCCAGCTGATCCGTCGGTCGCCGCAGACCAGTGCCGTACGCTCCGGAGCGCTTGCAGCGCAGTTGCGTACGAGGTCGGCGAGGTTGGTCAGTTGGCCCACGTGGGGAGTCTCCCACAGCCGCGACCGACTACACCCGCGCCCTGTCGCAGCGGATTTCTCAAGCACGAAATCGTTTCCTGCATCCACATGCCGATCAGCGCTTGCACTCCGCACCTTCCCGCTCACTGGAACCTCTAAGCTCGGTCACCATGACGCCAAGCGAGCATCTGCATGACGCTTCGTCACCGACGGGGACCGAGACTCCGGACCGTGCGACTTCGCCGGCTCAGACTTCCAAGGCCGCTGCCTTCTTCGACGTCGACAACACGTTGATGCGGGGCGCATCGCTCTTCTACCTCGCACGCGGCCTGCATTCGCGGCGCTTCTTCTCGACGCGTGAGATCCTCACCGCCGCATGGCAGCAAGTCCGGTTCCGGGTGGTGGGATCCGAGGATCCCAACCACGTCGCGCACATCCGGGAGCAGGCGCTGGCGTTCATCGCGGGGTGGCCGGTCGACGAGCTCATCGAGCTGGCCGCCGAGATCTTCGACGAGGAGATCACGGGGAAGATCTGGCCGGGAACGGTGGCCCTCGCCCAGCGTCACCTCGACCGCGGCGAGCCGGTCTGGCTGGTCACCGCAGCGCCCGTGGAGATTGCTCGCCTGATCGCGGACCGGCTGGGTCTTACCGGCGGCCTCGGTACGGTCGCGGAGACGGTCGACGGCTACTACACCGGAAGGCTGGTCGGAGACCTGCTGCACGGCGTCGCCAAGGCCGACGCCATCCGCAAGCTCGCTGAGGAGAAGGGGTACGACCTTTCGGCCTGCTCCGCGTACTCCGACTCGGCGAACGACGTGCCGATGCTGTCCCTGGTCGGCATGCCGTACGCGATCAATCCGGATCGCAGGCTTCGCGCCTACGCACGAGAGAAGGGCTGGCGGATCCGAGACTTCCGACGGGCCCGTCGGGCGGCCCGGGCTGGGTTGGCCGCAGCCGCGCTGGTCGGAGCGGTAGGCGGAGCATCTGCCGCCGCGGCGGCACTGAGACGCAACTCTTTGCGTCGTACCGCAAGGAGAAAGACGTCCGTTTCGGGTAACTAGCTGCCGAGGGTAGTCGTGCACTACAGAATGTTTCCGTCTCGCCCGAAGTTCCCTACGATGGCCGTCCGTAGGCCGAAACGATCCCTTGCGTGCCAGATGCACTCAGCGGGGGGCAGGAGCACACGCTGATGCTGCAGACCGACCGACCCACTCGGGCCTCTCGGGCCGCGCTCGCTGCTCGTGCCGTGGAGTCCACTCAGGAGATGCCGACAGACCATGCCGCATCGGCGCGCCATGGCAGGCCTACCGTCCGGGCCGACCGGGCAGGCGTAGCCAACCTGATCGCGCTCGTTCGTACGGTCCGGCTGTGTGCACTCCCGGCGTATGCCGTCCCTACGGGACACGACGGGCTCGATCCTCGGGTCGACGAGTCGGACGCTTCGTGGATGCTGCAGGCCTCGCACGGCGAGACGGCGGAGGCCCGACCCGGGCGTGCTCAGCTGGCCTTCCAGCGCACCGACGTACGGGGAACGCACGTCGACGAGACCGAGGACACCGCCGAGACGACGCGGATCGTGGCGCTGGTGGAGCTTGCGAAGAAGGGCGACGCCGAGGCGTTCGGCCAGCTCTACGACCACTACGTCTCGACCATCTACCGCTACATCTACTACCGCGTCGGGACGCACGTCCTCGCCGAGGACCTCACCAGCGAGACGTTCCTGCGGGCCCTGCGGGCCTTGTCGTCGTTTCGGTGGCAGGGGCGTGACTTCGGCGCCTGGCTTGTGACGATCGCCCGCAACCTGGTCACCGACCACTTCAAGTCGGGCCGGTTCCGGTTGGAGGTTGCGACCGGGGAGATCTTGGACTATGACTCGGCATCCGATGGCCCTGAAGACGACGTGCTCTCCCGGCTGACCAACGAGGCTTTGGTCACCGCGCTCAAAAAGCTCGGCTCCGAGCAGCAGGAGTGCCTGGTGCTGCGGTTCCTCAACGGGCTGTCAGTCGCCGAGACCGCCAAGGTGCTCTCCAAGAGCGAAGGGGCTGTCAAGCAGTTGCAGCTGCGTGCCGTGCGCAATCTCGCGAAGCTACTGCCGGACGGTATCCGGTGAGCGCGCGATGGCTTGTGTATCGGCCCGGCCGTGCGTGTCCGGCCTTTCGCCGTCGGCACGCCGTGCCGGACTCCATGGATGACGGGTGGCCACGGGGTGTTACTGATTCGCCACAAATAGTGACAACCCGTAACTGGACGGGTAGTCATTCGTTGAGCAAGATGTCCGAAACGTCTGAGGTGCGAAGATCTAACGGGGTGTTGCTGGCCGACGCACCTCATTTCCCGAGGAGACTCCCATGACCTCACTTCTGGCGACTCGCCGGAGGGCCGAGGTCTTCGCGCGCCTCGTCGAGGGGTCGAGGCGCACGCACGACCCGAATCTCGCCCGGCTGGTCGACATCGTGGCGATGTTGCGCCCCGCGGGAGTCTCGCCGTCTGAGGCCTTCCGTACGTCCTTACGGGAACGTCTGGTCGCGGCGGCTGCCGAACAGGCTCGGGTAGGCGTACCGGACGATCTGCCCGTCCCTGCCGTCCGTTCCGCCGTACGCACGCCGAACCGACTTCGGATCGCCGCCGTCGCGGCGTCGGTCGTCCTTGCAGGCGGCATGGTGGGCACCGCGGCTGCCGCCAGGACTGCTCTGCCCGGGGACGTCCTCTATCCCGTCAAACGCGGGCTGGAGCAGACCGAGGTGGCGGTCACGACCAACGACGAGTCGCGCGGCTGGCGCTACCTCGGGCAGGCGTCCAACCGGCTCACGGAGGTCTCCGGGCTCACCGCCGGGAAGACCGCATCGGATGCCGATCCCAAGCGAGCCGAGTTGAGCACGGAAACCCTGTCCGAGTTCGTACGCAACACCAATGACGGGGGCGGCCTTTTGATCCAGGCGTACGAACGTGACGGACGGACTGGCTCGCTGGTCCGGCTGCATGAGTTCGTCGCCGCGGCGAAGCCGCAGTTGGAGGCGATCGGTCAAACCCTGCCGCCGGCCGCCCGGCCCGTCTACGAGGAGGCCCTCGCCACGCTCGAACGGCTCGACCGGCAGGTGCGGAGCCTGTGCCCGGTCTGCGTCAGCGGTGGCTCGTCGCAGGCTGATCCATCCGGCAAGTCCGAGGGCACGGGCTCGAGCGCTGATCCGGAGTCCGGGAGCACGCAGAGCACCCGTCGGAGCTCGCCGGGCGGCGCGCCTGGCTCCAAGCCTGCATCGCCGGATTCGCCGGACCGTGGAGGTGGCCTGCTACCGCTTCCACTTCCGTGGCTCGCGGACTCCGACGATGGCGGAATCTTGAATCTCGGTCTGGGTGAGCCACCACCACATGAGAAGCTGGCCGGGTCGACTGGCTTGCTCGTTCCGAAACCGACGTCGTTGCCGTTGCCACTCCCCACGGAGTCGCCACAGCCGGCGTCGTCGTCATTTGAGCGGCAACCCGAGAAGCAGGAGAGCGAGCAGTCGGGGCTCATCCCGAAGCTCGACCTGGGGTGGCTGTTGCCAGGCGGGATCCCCTTGCCAGGCGAGACCCAGGAGTCGGAGTCACCCGCCGTCGAGAAGTCGCCGGCTCCGGACTCGTCCGACAGCAAGCAGCCGAGTCCAAGCCCGAGCCGATCGGAGCCGAGCCGTTCGCCGTCACCGTCGCCATCGGTATCGGTGAGCCCGAGTCCGTCGCCGTCTGTCGAGGACGGTCCGACAGGCAACAGGATCCTGGACGGCCTCCTCGACCTGCTGCTCTGACCACTCCACAATGACCAGGCGCGGCGAGTACGCACTCGCCACGGTGGGGGTCGGCGCCCGGCGAGGGTACTGCTCACCCGCTGCGGCTTGCCGCTGATGCCTTAGGCAGCCCGCTGGCGTCCGCGTCGGAACGCTGTACGGATCCGTGCGTTGAGCCCGGCGCGGCGGTCCGGATACAGGTCCGTCCAGGTCATTCGGACGACCTCGAGTCCGAAACGCTCACGCAGGAGGTTCTCGCGCTTGAGCTGCTGCCAGTACACCTCGCCGGGATTCGCGCCCTGATACTTGATCTTGCCGTCGAACTCCACGACCGTGTGAAAGTCGGGGAAGTAGAAGTCCACCCGGGCGAGCACGGTGCCGGTACTGCCACAGAACTCGACCTGCAGCTGCGGCGCTGGAAGGCCGAGCTCGTGAAACACCACGCGGGCAAGCGATTCGCCGACGCTTTCCGCGCGGCCGTCGGCGAACGAGACGACGCGGCCCGCAGTCCGGGCGCCTACCCAGTTTCGACACGTGTCCAGCTCGGCGAGGAGAGCTTCGTGCTCCACGCCTTGGCGTAACGCGCTGTCTGCTACGACGACCCCTTCAGCGAACGAGGAATGTCGGGCGATGTCGATCACGGTTCGTGCGATCGGCGTCGTGGGGATGCCGTCGATCAGCACCGCCGACCCCAGGTCGAACTGAGCCGAATGGTGGCGAACCCGATCCTCGAACCGGGAGCCGCGCAGGTCGGGTCGAGTGAGGTGTACGACGGAGAGGTCGGGCTCGTGCATGTCGAGGCGGTGGAGGACACCGGCCGACGTGTGGCTGGCAACCGCGCGGGCCCGCACTCGCCGTAGGGCCGCTTGGATCTCGAGCCGATGGACGTCGAACGGGTCGAGTGCCTCGTAGACCTCGGCCTTGACGTACAGCCCTCGTCGCAGGCGGCGCCACGTACCGTTCTTGATCAGGCGTTGGATCTCGCTGTCGTCGAACCCTGCAGCCAACGCCTGTCGTCGATCGAAGATCCCAGAGACGTCGAACGGCACGAGCTTTGCTGGTGGACGATCTGGCTTTTCCATGCCGATCAGGTTGGCGTGGTTCTGCTGCCGTGACGCTGTGAATGTCGATTCTGTGGACAGATCAGCCACTTGTGCAGCTTGTGGACAATACGGACGGGGGACCAGATCGGCGCCTGCTGCGCAAGCGTCGCATGCGATCAGGGCACGGAGTGAGCCCTAGCCTCACTGGGCGCCGATGCCGCCCGACGCTGGCGCGTCGTCGCCACGCCTGGTCATTGTGAGTTGACCTTGAGCGCGCTCCAGTTCGTATGCTCGGCCGCATGGAGTACAGATTTCTTGGCCGTACGGGCTTGAAGGTCAGCGAGCTGTGCCTCGGCACCATGCTCTTCGGTAACCCCACCGATGAGGCGACCGCTCACCAGATGCTGAATCGGTTCGTCGAGGCGGGTGGGACGTTCATCGACACCGCCGACATCTACGGTCGAGGCGCATCCGAGGAGATCGTGGGGCGCTGGCTTGAACGAAGGCCTCGTGACGACCTGGTGATCGCCACCAAGGCCTACTGCGCCACGGGGCAAGGGCCCAACGACGAAGGAAGCGGACGCAAGCACATCCTCAGCTCCGTCGAGGCGAGTCTGCGTCGTCTGCGTACCGACTACATCGACCTCTACCAGATCCATGTGTTCGACAACGCGACTCCGCTGGACGAGACGCTGTCCACGCTCGACAGCCTGGTGAGCAGCGGCAAGGTGCGTTTCCTCGGGGCGAGCAACTACGCCGGCTGGCAGCTGCAGAAGTCGATCGACTTGGCGGGTCACAGAGGCTGGGAGCGGTTCGTCTGCCTGCAGCCGCTGTACAACCTGCTCGACCGGGAGTCGGAGTGGGACCTGATCCCGATCTGCCTCAGCGAGGGACTCGGGGTCATCCCGTGGAGCCCGCTGCGTGGTGGATGGTTGACCGGCCGCTACCGCCGCGGCATGGATGTGCCTCCCTCAGGAAGTCGGGTCGATGTCGATCCTGACGGCGGTGGCTGGCCGGAGTCCTGGCAGACGTACGCGAACGAACGCACGTGGGACGTGATCGACGCCCTGGTCGAGATCGCAGAGGAGACCGGTCGGAGCCCTGCCCAGGTGGCGTTGCGGTGGGTCATGCAGCGGCCTGGCGTGACGGCTCCGATCGTCGGTGCGCGCACGCTCGCGCAGCTCGAGGACAACCTCAAGGCGGCCGACAGCCCGCTGTCGGACGAGCACATGGAGCGCCTCACCAAGGTGAGCGACCGGCCACAGCCGTATCCCTTCGGGATGCTCAGCCGGTTCCGTCGCCGCTGAGCGTCGCGTCGCTGGGTGGCGTGCCCTCGCTGGGTGCCGGCCCCAGCCGTGGGTGGTGCGTGGTCGCCGCGCCTGGACATTTTGCGGGGCCGGTGGTGTCGCCGCTGCAGGTCGCTGGGTGAGCAGCACCCTCGCTGGGTGCCGGCCCCTGCCGTGGGTGGTGCGTAGTCGCCGCGCCTGGTCATTGTGAGGCGATCAGAAGGCCTCGGGGCGGTCCAGAAGCAGGGCGTAGAGGGTGTGCTGGATCGTCTCGCGCACCTGGTCGGTGAGGTCGAAGACCAGCATGGGGTCTTCGGCGGCGTCGGGCTCGTAGGAATCCGTCGACACCGGCTCACCGAACTCGATGATCCACTTCGACGGCAAGGGCACGACGCCGAGCAGCCCGAGCCACGGGAACGTCGGAGTGATCGGGAAGTACGGCAGACCGAGCAGGCGAGCCAGAGGCTCGAGGTTGGCCAGCATGGGGTACGCCTCTTCAGCGCCCACGATGGAGCACGGCACGATCGGCACGCTGGAGCGCAGCGCCGCCGCGACGAAGCCACCACGACCGAAGCGCTGCAGCTTGTACCGCTCCGAGAACGGCTTGCCGAGCCCTTTGTATCCCTCCGGGAACACGGCGACGAGCTCGCCGGACTTGAGCAACCGCTCGGCGTCCTCGTTGCAGGCGAGCGTCGTGCCTCCTTTGCGGGCCAGCTCGGAGATCACCGGCAGCTGGAACACGAGATCGGCGCCAAGCATGCGGATGTGGCGATGCGCCGGGTGGTTGTCGTACACCGCGAGATGCGTCATCAGACCGTCGAGCGGCAACGTCCCGGAATGGTTGGCGACGATGAGCGCACCACCGACGGCGGGGATGTGCTCGATGCCGCGCACCTCGACCCGGAACCACGTGTGGTAGAGCGGCCGCAGCAACGCGAGCAGGACGTTCTCGGTGAGATGGGGGTCGAATCCGAGATCGTCGACCTCGTAGTCGCCGGTCAGCCGGCGCCGCATGAACTGCAGTCCTGCCGCGATCTTTGGTCGCCAGTCCTCACCCAGCATCCGCGCGGCGACATCGCGGGCCAGGATGCGGAGTGTCGCGCCGAGTACGTCGGCCGCCGACGCGCCGCCTGAACTGCCGTTCTGCGCGTGGTCACCGGTGGCTCTCGTGTGCGACCGACGGCCGGTCCCACCCTGGCCGCCTCGCCGCTCTCCGCGGATGGGAATGACCTTCGCCTCGGACGAATCAGCCATGGCGTTCAGGTACCCCGTTCGAGGGTTCGTTCACCCTGAAGAAGTCGGCCACGTAGCGCTCCGCGCGTCGTACCCGATCGGCACTCATCATCCCCGGCTCGTGCGCGGCGGCAAAGGTGTTGAACGCCTCGGGTGTCGTGTATGTCGGCTTGAATCCCAACTCCTCCCGCATCCGCGTGGTGTCGACGCCCCGGCCATAGGTGAGGAACGACAGCTGCTCGGGCGTGAAGTCGGCCAGGCGGGTCGCACGGAACGCCTGTCCGAAGGTCGAGACCGCGAACGCGGGAATCGGCACCGACGGCCGGCCCATCCTGCGGATCGCCTGCGACAGCATGAGGATCCGGTCACCCGCGACGTTGAACGTGCCCGGCACGTCTTGCACCGTGGCAAGGCGCAGGGCCTCCAACAGGTCGTCTTCGTGGGTGAACTGCAGCCGGGCGTCGAAGCCCAGCACGGTGGGTACGACGGGGAGGGTGAAGTAGCGCGTGATCGGCGTACGGACCCGCGGGCCGATCACGTTCGCGAACCGCAGCATCGTCACCACGACATCGGGCCGGCGGCGTGCGAAGCCACGCACGTACCCCTCCACCTCCACGGCGTCCTTGGCAAAGCCAGACCGTGGCAGCGCGCGGGGCTCCATGTCCTCGGTGAACATCGCCGGGTCGTTGGGCGACGCACCGTAGACCGTGGTCGACGACTTGACGACGAGCTTGCGCACGGACGGCAACCGCTGACACGCGGCCAGCAGCTGCATCGTGCCGATGACGTTGATCTCCTTCATGGTGGCTCGGCCGCCGGCATGGGTAGGGGCGGCGAGCACGTTGAGGTGTGCGACCGTGTCGACCTTCTCGCGGGCGAGCACCCGGGAGACGACCGGGCTACGCAGGTCGACACGCACGAACTCCGCGTCGCCGAGATCGTGTCGAGGCGGGACGACGTCGACCCCGAGCACCCGGTCGACAGCCGGGTCGGAGGCGAGCAAGCGCGCGAAGCGGCTCCCGAGGTCTCGGGAGACACCTGTCACCAACACCACGCGCGCCATCTGTGCCCTCCCCGTGCGCCAATCGACTTCAGCTAGAAGGGCTCGAGGTCACCTCGAGCCCCACCGATCCACCGGAATCCGGCTCGTGTCCGGACCGCGGTGACCTCGTGGTCGTCACTTGCCGAGCCGTCGGCGTTGCACGCGCGTCCTCTTGAGCAGCTTGCGGTGCTTCTTCTTCGACATTCGCTTACGACGCTTCTTGATGACGGATCCCACTCAGGAGTTCCTTTCGGATCGTACGTACCCCAACGCATGCGCACCCGAACCAAGGGGCGTCGAGGACACCCCTAGCGGACTTCCATGATCCCAAAGTTGAGCATGGAGCACCGGTCGAGGGCCTTCACAGGGTACAGCGCGGCGGCGGAACGGCCAGCTTCGAGGCCGTACGGTACGGGCAAGCCGCGCCGCCGATGACCGCTCGGCACGTGCCGCGTGACCCAGCGCGACCGACCACGGGTCGCTCACGAGGCGTGGGGATCGAGACCGTGGAACGGGAAGACCGCGACCCGGGTGGCGCGGATCGTCCGGTCGAGCTCGCTCGCGGGATCGAGCCCCGTCGACCAGTCGGTGTAGGAGGCGGGCTCCCCGTCGGTCATGAGCTCCGGCGCATTGCGCCGACACTCGGCGCGGACCAGCTGCCGCCATTCGTCCGGAGTCCGGGTCTGCGGGTCCAACGGCTCGCCGCCGGCGATCGCGAGGAGGTGGCTCCACGTCCGGGGCACCACGTCGACCAGCGCGTAACCCCCGCCGCCGGTCGCGACCCACCGCCCGTCGCACAGCTCGTGCGCAAGCTCGTGCACCGCGAGGGCGGCCGCCCGTTGCCCGTCGACGGAGAGTGCGAGGTTCGCCAGCGGGTCGAGGCGGTGGCTGTCGCAGCCGTGCTGGCTCACGATGACCCGTGGTTGGAACGCCCGAAGCAGGGGCGGGACGACGGCGTGGAATGCGCGCAGCCACCCCGCGTCGTCCGTCCGGTCTGGCAAGGCGACGTTGACGGCGTAGCCCTCGGCGTTGGGCCCCCCGGTCTCGCTCGGGAAGCCGCTCACGAACGGGAAGAGGGTGCGTGGCGACTGGTGCAGGCTGATCGTGAGCACCCTGGGCTCGTCGTAGAAGATGTGCTGCACGCCGTCGCCGTGGTGGACGTCGAGGTCGAGGTAGGCCACCCGCTCGCAGCCCGCGTCGAGCAACCATCGGATGGCGAGGGCAGGGTCGTTGTAGATGCAGAACCCGCTCGCCCGGTCCGGCATCGCGTGATGCAGCCCGCCGGCGATGTTGACGGCGTGCAGCGCTTCTCCTTCCCACACGCTGCGTGCCGCTTCGAGGCTCGCCCCTGCCACATGCGCCGACGCCTCGTGCATGCCGGCGAACGTGGGGTTGTCCGTGGTGCCGAGCCCGGCCTCGACGATCGGTTGGTGAGGGGCGTCGCTTGCGTACTTCACGGCCTCGATGTAGTCGGGGTCGTGCACGCTCGCGATCTGGTCGTCGGAGGCTGTCGGGGCGGGCACCCGCTCCACGCCCTGCTTGACGCTCTCGGCCCGTGGCTCGTGGATCAAGCCGAGCGCCGTGGACAGCGCCACGGTGAGCTTGACCCGGATCGGCGCGAGGGGATGGGTCGGTCCGAAGTCGTACGCCGTAAGCCCGTCGTCGTACACCAGCCGTGCGGATCCAGTCACAACTCCCACCCTGCCTCATCGGCCGGCGTCGGTGCGAGGCGACGCCCGAGGAGAGCCGCTCCGATCGCCCCGGCGATGTCGCCGAGCGCAGCGGGGACGATTCGAGGTCGGCGCTGGAAGCTGAGCCTGTCGTACGTCCGCCTCCGCAGGGGCCCGATCAGGTGCTCGCCCGCCAACGCCAGGCCGCCGCCCAGCACGACGATCTCCGGACCGAAGAGCGTGACCACCGTGTGCAGCGCCACCGCGAGGGACGAGACGGCGTCGTCCATGACGGCCGTCGCTGCCGGATCCCCGTTGGCCGCCCTGCGGACGATCTGCTCGGCGCTCAGCTCGGTGTGGGTCCGCTCGGCGTACCGGCGTACCAGTGCGCTCGCCGAGGCGACCGTGGTGAGGCAGCCTCGCTGTCCGCAGCCGCACTCGGCACCCGACGGGTCGACGACGACATGCCCGAGCTGACCTGCGTAGCCGGCGGCCCGCAGCAGGCGTCCATCGGTCACGATGCCGGCACCGATGCCGGTGCCGAGGGTCACCAGCACGAGGGCGGAGCAGCTGTCGCGGTCGGCCCGCCCGGCCCCCAGTCGCCACTCCGCTACGCACGCCGCCCGCACGTCGTGCCCGAGCGCGACCGGTAAGCCGGTCCGGGCCTGCAGCAGCTCGCACACCGGGAAGTCGCGCCAGCCGAAGTGGGCCGAGTAGACGGCGATCCTCCGCGGCTCGTCGAGGATGCCGGGAACCGCGACACCGAGCGTGACGTGCTCGTCGTGCGCGCGAGCCCGCAGCTCCTCGACCACCTCGGTCACGGCGTCGAGCACGGGCTCGGGACGTGTCGGTGTCGGCCGGCGCTGTGTGACGACTGTGCGCTCGGTGGCGTCGAGGAGTGCGGCCTTGATCTGGGTGCCACCGACATCGACGCCGATCATCCACGGCTGCTGGGTCCCGGTCATCGCCGCCCATCCTTGCGTACCGCGAGCCGATCGACGACCCCGGCGAGCGAGCGTCCGAGGCCTCACCGATCCCGGCTGAACGATCCGGCCGCGGCGCGGGGGTCGGGGAACGTGTCGTGGAGCGGCCTCATCAGGCGGATCTGATCGATGACCTGCTCGACCGGCCCAGGCGCGCGGTGGGTCGCGGAGAAGATCAGCGAGTGGGGACGGGTCGTACGACCGGCCCGGCGGCGATCGCTCCGGTATCCTGCTCGTGTGCGTACGCATCCTCGACATGGTTGGCGCCGCCTGACGGGCGGCCCCCGATCCATGCGTACGTAAAGACCGCTACCAGGCACGGCCGCCCTCCGACGTGGGCGGCCGATTCGTTTGCCTGCAGCGCATCGCGTGGCCCGCGACTCGGGGCGGCTCACCCAACCCGCGAAGGAGTCACACGCCATGCCCGCGATGCACGACCACCCACGGACCGTCTTCTCCGGCATCAAGCCGACCGGGGCCATGACCCTCGGCGCGTACCTCGGAGCGCTTCGGCGGTTCGTCGAGATGCAGCGCAGCGCACGGTGCGTGTTCGCCGTCGTCGATCTGCATGCGCTGACAGTCGAGCACGACCCCGACCGGCTTCGCGCGCTGACCCATCACACGGCGGCGGTCTACCTCGCGGCCGGTCTCGATCCCACCGCCAGCATCCTGATCCGGCAGAGCAACGTGCCCGAGCACACCGAACTCGCCTATCTCATGGAGTCGGCGGTGTATGTCGGTGAGCTCACCCGCATGATCCAGTACAAGGAGAAGGGTCGTGGGCGGCCGAAGACCCGGGCGTCGCTGCTCACGTATCCCGCGCTCATGGCGGCCGACATCCTGCTCTACCGCACGACCGAGGTGCCGGTCGGTGACGACCAGAGCCAACACCTGGAGCTCACTCGTGATCTCGCGCAGCGGTTCAACCGGACGTACGGCGAGGTGTTCGTCGTCCCGGAGATGATGCGAGCGCAGGTCGCCGCGCGGGTCATGGACCTGCAGCAGCCGACGGCGAAGATGAGCAAGAGCACGGCTGACGATTCCCTGGGCGTGATCCGAGTCCTCGATCCACCCGATCTCGTACGCCGCAAGGTCATGCGGGCGGTCACCGACTCGATGAACGCCGTGCGGTACGACGTGACACGCCAGCCGGGCGTGTCGAACCTGCTCGACATCCTGGCGGCCTGTCGCGGTGAGTCGGATCCGGCGAGCCTCGCGGAGGAGTTCTCGTCGTACGGCGAGCTCAAGCGGGAGGTCGCCGATGCGGTGGTGGGGGTGTTGGAGCCGATTCAGAAGCGGTACGCGGATCTTGCGAAGGATCCCGCCGCGGTGGAAGACATCCTCCGACGCGGAGCCGAACGGGCGCGAGCACTCGCCGCACCTACCATCGCCGCCGCCAAGCGCGCCATCGGCCTGTCATGCTGACGGATCGCCTGCGCAGACGGCCGACCCCGGGACAGTCCACCCGACGACCGCTCGTCGAAGCGCTGGCGGACGGCGAGGACGAGTGCGCCGGCCGTGAACCACGTGACCGTCGCCTGCTCACGTCACCGGCGGATACGGGGGTCAGGAGTGCTCGGACACCATGACGGCGACGGTGTCCGCTTCGAGCGCTTTGAACACATGCGCGACATCGGCGGGATACGCTGCATAGTCGCCGGGCTTCAGCTCGACCGGATCATCTGCGACACCGACCACGGCCCGGCCGCTGCTCAGGACGACGTGCTCGATGACGCCGGGCATGTGCGGCTCGGACTCTTTGGGCGCGTCCGGTTGAGCTCTGATCAGGTAGATGTCACGGCGCGCGTTGGGTGGGCAGGTGGCCAGGAGGGTCGCCACGTAGTCGGATCGCTCCGACGCAAGAGTCGGGCCCTCTCCAGCCCGGATGACCTGGACCGCGGGCTGGGTTGGCTGCACGAGCTGGGCGAAGGGAACGCCGAGGGCAACGCCCAGCGCCCAGAGCGTCTCGATGCTGGGGTTGCCCGACCCGGATTCCAACTGCGACAACGTCGACTTCGCAATCCCAGCTCGACGGGCCACCTCGGCGAGCGAGAGCTTCGCACGCTGGCGTTCGCGTTTGAGGGACTGCGCAATGACGGCGATCGGCGCTTTGACGGCGGCTGCCATGGTTCGCTCCATAGGACCATTCGTTCGGCTTGACGAACAACCCCCTCGGGTTCAGTATCGAACACCATGCGTTCGATGTGGCGAACCCTGGACAGTGGTCTTGCCCGGGACATCGCACTCGTGTGTGTCGCCGACACGATCGTGGGTGTCTCGTTCGGCGCGATCACGGTGAGCCAGGGTCTCCCGTTCTGGCTTCCGATGCTGTTGTCGGTCGTGGTGTTCGCCGGTGCCGCGCAGTTCATGTTCGTCGGGATCGTGGGTGCCGGCGGCAACCCGATCGCCGCTGTCATCGCAGGTCTGCTGGTCAACGCGCGGCACCTGCCGTTCGGCTTTGCGGTGAACGATGTGCTCGGCTCGGGCCTGCGTCGGATCATCGGCTGCCACCTGATGATCGACGAGTCGGTTGCATTCGCGCTCGCACAGCAAGACCCCCGGCGTCGCCGCTCGGCCTATTGGGGATGCGGCATCGCGTTGTTCGTGTGCTGGAACCTCGGCGTGCTCGCCGGCGCGTTCGGCGGCCAAGTGGTCACCGACACGGAGGCATTCGGTCTCGACGCGGCGTTCCCTGCCGTCCTGCTGGCGCTGATCCTGCCGGCCATGCGCGATCCGGCGACTCGGCGCGCCGCGCTGGCCGGTGTGGTCATCGCCTTGGCCACCGCGCCGTTCCTGCCCGCGGGACTGCCGGTTCTCCTCGCTCTCGCCGGTGTGCTCGTCGGGTTGCGAGGCCGGAAGACCGACCAGGAGAAGGAACCCGCAACCGACGAGAAGGCTGACACAACCGACCAGGAGGCCGCTGTATGACGTCCGCATCGCTCGTCCTGGCCGCCGTCGTGCTCGGCGTCGGGACCTTCGCCTTCCGTTTTGCCGGACCGGTGCTGCGAACCCGCGTCGACATCTCCCCACGGCTGGAGCGGGCCATGGCGATGGCGGCCATCACGCTGCTCGCCGCACTGGTCGGCACCGCGGCGTTGCTCGACGGGCAGGAGTTCGCCGGTGTGGCACGCCCGGCCGGCATCGCCGTGGGTGGCGTCCTCGCCTGGTGCAAGGCACCCTTCGCGGTCGTCGTGATCGCAGCGGCGGGCACCGCCGCCGGTCTGCGGCTGCTCGGCGTTCCCTGAGCAGGCTGCAAGCCGAGGTCAGTCGTCCCCGGCAAGGCTGCGAGCGCAGGTCAGTCGACTCCGGCGGCAAGCTCGCGGGCGCGGTTGTGGGCGGCTTCGATCGCGTCCATCACCGCTGCACGCACCCGGTGGCGTTCCAGCTCGCGAATCGCGCTGATCGTGGTACCTCCGGGTGAGGTCACGGCCTCCCGCAACGACACGGGAGAGTCACCGGAGTCGCGCAGCATCACCGCGGCACCGATCGCCGTCTGCACGACGAGGTCCTGCGCGACCTGGCGCGGAAGACCGAGCAGGACTCCGGCGTCGGTCATCGCCTCGACCAGGTAGTAGAAGTAGGCAGGCCCGGATCCGGAGAGGGCGGTCGCGGCGTCCTGCTGGGACTCGGGGACCACCATGGTCTTTCCCAAAGGCCGCAGGATGTCTTCGGCGAGCGCGAGGTGGGTGTCGTTGGCGTGTGAACCAGCCGAGATGGCGCACATCGCCTCGCCGACCAGCGCCGGAGTGTTGGGCATGACGCGTACGACGGGCGTGCGGTCGGGCAGCCGCTTCTCGAAGAACGCTGTCGGCAGCCCGGCGCAGATCGAGATGACGAGCTTGTCGGGTGGCATCGAAGGGCCGAGCTCGGCGAGCAGTGTGCCGGCGTTCTGCGGCTTGACTGCGATCACGAGGACGTCGGCCGCCGCGACCGCCTCGGCGTTGGGCAGCACCCGGATGCCGTACGTCTTGACCAGATGCTCGGCGCGTTCGGCCCGGCGTACCGTCGCGAGCACATCCGTCGTCGCCCAGCCCGCGCGGAGCAGCCCGGACAGGATCGCCTCGCCCATCTTGCCGGCACCGATCACCGCGACCTTGTGCTGACCGGGACTCATCTCTACCTGCCTTTCATCGAATGCCGGATCGGACTGCGCCGGAGCACCGATCTCGCGTACCGCGTGGTGGGCTGGCTGTGGCGTGTCTAGGAGCGGGTCAGCAACGCTCGCAGGAGGAACGCCAGGTTCGCCGGGCGTTCGGCGAGTCGGCGCATGAGGTACGGATACCACTGGTCGCCGTATGGGACGTACACCCGTACCGTGTCGCCCAGCTCCACGAGCCGCCGTTGTCCCTCCGGCCGTACTCCGTAGAGCATCTGGTACTCGTAGCTTCCCTGGGAGCGGTCGTACCGCATGGCCAGGGCGCCGGCGATCTCGATGAGCCGTGGGTCGTGGGTCGCGACCATGGGATATCCCGCGCCGGCCATGAGGATCTTCAGGCAGCGCACGAACGCACGGTCGACCGCGTGTCGTTTCTGGTACGCGACCGAAGCCGGCTCGGCATACGCGCCCTTGCACAGGCGCACCCGGGAGCCCTGGTAGGCGAGGTCGCGGCAGTCGCCCTCCGACCGGTACAGGTAGGCCTGCACCACGGCACCGGTCTCGGGGACGTCGCGGCGCACCTCCTGCAGGATCGACAGGGTCGACTCCGTGGTCGCGTGGCCTTCTGCGTCGAAGGTGACGCACGTGCCAGCGTGCTGGGCGGCGCTTGCGATCGTGTGCGCGTTCTCCAGCGCAATCTTGTGTCCGTCCTTGCCCAACGCCAGGCCGATCGAGGAGAGCTTGAGCGAGATCTCGGCGTGACGGGCAAGGCCAGCGCGGGACAGCCGGTCGAGGAGATCGAGGTAGGCCTTGGTGGCGGCATCAGCCTGGTCGCGGTCGTGGGTGTCCTCGCCGAGTCGGTCGATCGAGACGGCAAGTCCTTCGGCCGAGAGGCGCCGCGCCGTCTCGACGGCGTCGTCGGGGGTCTCACCTGCGACGAAGCGGTCGACCAACGCCCGCATCGGTGTCGTCGTCACGAGGTGCCGCAACCGCTCGCTGCGGGCTGCGGTCAGCAAGGCAGGACGATAAGCGGCGAACGTCGACCCACGCGTGTGCCGCACGGCCTCCCACGCAGACGCGGCGGCCGGGCTGAAGCGTCGACGCCATGTGACAGTCACAGGCCGCCATCGTAGGCCGCCTACAAATGACCACGTATGGCAGGTGTCTGGCCGTCTTGCGCTGGTCTTGCAATTTGGCGAGGCGACGAGACGCCCTGCCATGGCCGGCGGTGGCGGGCGGTCAGCAGCCTGGGCTTTCCACGAGTCCCGCGATCCTGCGTGAGACCGGCGACGAGCTAGGCCGTCGGCACCGTCAGGAGTCGCCGTGACGGTCGAGGAACGTGTACACGTCGGTCTCGTCCACTCCCGGGAACGCGCCGGGCGGCAGCACTGCGAGGACGTGCGAGTGGGCCCGAGCCGATGGCCAGGCGTTGCCTTCCCAGCGCGCCGAGAGCTCTGCCGGGGGGCGCTGGCAGCAGGGTCCGTCCGGGCACCGCGAGGTCGCGCGGTTGGTCGTCTCACGGCCGCGGAACCAGCGCGAGGCCTCGTACGGTACGCCGAGCGTGATGGCGAAGTGGCGTTCCCGGCCTGGGTCGACGTGTGCCACACACCAGTGCGTGCCGGTGGGAGTGTCGGTGTATTGGCAGTACGTCGGATAGCGCTCCGGCGAGGCGAAGACTTGGCGACCCGCCCAGCGCCGGCACATGAGCTGTCCTTCGATCGCCCCTGTCGAGTCAGCCGGGAAGACCAGGCCGTCGTTCTCGTACGCCTTGTAGATGATGCCGGACTCGTCGTTTCGTACGAAGTGGCACCGCAGATCCAGATGCCGCGTCGCGAGGTTGGTGAACCGATGGGCGGCCATCTCGTACGAAACCGAGAAGACGTCGCGCAGGTCTTCTACCGCGAGGTCGCGATCGGCCTTGGCCTGCTTGAGAAAGGGGACGGCGACCTTCTCCGGCACCAGGACCGCCGCGGCGAAGTAGTTGGCCTCCACGCGCTGTCGGAGGAAGTCGGCGAAGTCACGTGGCTGGGCGTGGTCGAGGACGAAGTGTCCAAGCGTCTGCAGCAGCACTCCGCGCGGCGTGTGCATGCCGAGGGACTCCCGACGCAGGTAGATGCGCCGGTGACGCAGGTCGATGATGGAGCGGACCGAACGCGGCAGGTCGTCGGCATACCGCACGGTGAAACCACAGTGGCGCACGATGGCGCAGACGAGAGCTTCTGACAGCGTGCCGCCGCGGTATCCCACCCCGTCGAGAATTCGTGCCGCGATCTTTTCGATCTCGGGGTAGTAGTTGTTGCGCTCGCGCATCTTCTGCCGGAGCTCGGCGTTGGCGATCCGGGCCTCCTCAGGAGTGGCGGGTGGTTTCGTCGCCCGCCGTCGCAGCTCCTCGTAGAGCGTCACGAGATGCTCCAGCACCTCCGTCGGCACCCGTGGGCCGACCTTGAGTGGCGACAAGCCGAGACCTTGGTACAGCGGGTCCCGCTGAGCCTCGTCGAGCGCGATCTCCAGCTGTGCCCGGCGGCTGGGTGGTGTGGGGGAGAGAAGCTCGTCGACGCCGACGTCGAGCGCCTCGGCCAACTGGGTGATCAGGGAGAGCTTCGGCTCGCGGCGACCGTTCTCGAGCAGCGACAGCTGGGACGGCGCCCGTCCGACCTTGGCACCGAGCTCGGACAGCGTCATCCGCCGGCTGCGCCGGATATGCCGCAGTCGTTGGCCAAAGGTCGCAAGATGAAGTTCTTGAGTCAAATGTCCGACTTCTTTCACGATGAATGTGGCGATGAAATTGATGCTAGAGGAAGAATCGCAGAAGTTTCTACGCTGGAACGCCGCCGCATTGTGTGCCCCCAAACGAGACTCGGGGACGAGGGGGAGAAGCCCTCTGGATTGCACCGGTCTTTGGACGGAGGGGCACAGATCATGACGCCACAGTCGACGGCGAGGACTTCGCGGGGCAAGGAAGGACGTTCCGAGACGGTTGCCGACGCGACCGAGGACGCCACGACACCGAGGCTTTCGGCGCAGGCCGAAGTCGACAGGTTGCGTCGGCAATGGGAGACCGATCGTCGATGGCGCGGCATCGAGCGGCCGTACACCGCGGAGGACGTGGTACGGCTACGCGGATCGGTGCGGGAGGAGTACACGCTCGCCCGTCTAGGTGCCGAGCGCCTGTGGCGACTGCTGCACGAGGAGGAGTACGTCAACGCGCTGGGCGCGCTGACCGGCAACCAGGCAGTGCAGCAAGTGAGTGCTGGACTCAAGGCGATCTATCTGTCCGGCTGGCAGGTCGCGGCCGACGCCAACCTCGCTGGTCAGACGTACCCCGACCAGAGTCTGTACCCTGCGAACTCCGTTCCTGCCGTGGTGCGCCGGATCAACAACGCGCTTCTGCGTGCCGATCAGATCACCTGGTCGGAGCAGTGGAACGGTGAGGCGACAGGCGATGGTCAGCGCAGGTCCGCCACAGGTAACGGCGGAGCGCGGTACTGGCAGGACTGGCTCGCACCCATCGTCGCCGACGCCGAGGCCGGGTTCGGTGGCGTGCTCAACGCGTTCGAGCTCATGAGGGCGATGATCGCTGCTGGTGCCGCGGGGGTGCACTGGGAGGATCAGCTCGCGTCCGAGAAGAAGTGCGGTCACCTGGGCGGCAAGGTGCTGATCCCGACCGGCCAGCACATTCGTACGCTCACGGCGGCGCGCCTGGCCGCCGACGTCTGCGACGTGCCCACGCTCATCATCGCGCGTACGGATGCCCAGTCGGCGACGCTGCTCACGAGCGACATCGACGAACGCGACCGTAGGTTCCTGACCGGTGAGCGGTCGGCCGAGGGGTTCTACGTCGTACGCAACGGTTTGGAGCCGTGCATCGCTCGCGGCCTTGCGTACGCGCCGTACGCCGAGCTGCTGTGGATGGAGACGGCGACGCCGGATCTCGAGGTGGCACGTAAGTTCGCTGAAGCCATCAAGGCGGAGTACCCCGACCAGATGCTGGCGTACAACTGCTCACCGTCGTTCAACTGGAAGAAGCACCTGGACGACGCGACGATCGCGAAGTTCCAGCGCGAGCTGGGTCAGATGGGTTACGCGTTCCAGTTCATCACGCTGGCTGGCTTCCATGCGCTGAACCACTCGATGTTCGAGCTGGCGCGCGGTTATGCCGAGTCCGGCATGACGGCGTACGTCGCGTTGCAGGAGCGGGAGTTCGCCGCGGAGGCTGCGGGCTACACGGCGACCCGGCACCAGCGTGAGGTGGGCACGGGCTACTTCGACCTGGTGAGCACGGCCATCTCGCCGAACTCCTCGACGACGGCGCTGACCGGCTCGACCGAGGAGGCGCAGTTCGCCAAGGCGGGCTGAGCCTCGCGTCCGCCAGCCCGTGGCCGATGCCATCGCCGGCCGTGTGCCGAACGACCAGGCGACAGGGCCTTTGTGCCTGGCCTTTCCTCAGCTTCGCGGCTAGCTGCGGAGTGCGGACTCCACGAGGTCGGCGTAGCCCACCTGTCCATCCCGATTCGGGTGGTACGACTCGCTGATCGGATTGGACAGACCGTTGATCCATTCGACGTCGTCGCACACGGCGTGTCCGGTGAAGGCGGGTCGCGCATCGACGTAGCGGAAGCCGTGCGCGGCCGCTCGTGCCGCGATGACCGAGGACAGGAGGTCTGCTGCAGCGTTGAGCTCGGCCTGCTCTCCGGGGCTGATCCGCGCCGCGAGGTTGCACTCCTCACCGTTGAACAGGCGCGGGTAGCCGACGACCGCCACACGCGCGTTGGGCGCACGGCTGCGGATGGCGGAGTAGAGCGCGTCGAGACGACCGGGAAGCGTGTTGCTGATGAACGATTCGGCCGCGTCGATCTCGCCCCAGCACGTCGTGGGCCACGGCTGTGCGCACTTCAGGATGACCGACGCCCATCCGGCGTCGTTGCCGCCGACCGAGAGCGTGACATAGGTCGTGGAGCTAGTGAGGCTGCCGAGCTGGTTGTTCTGCACGTCGGCGACCGTCGCACCGGCGCACGCGACGAAGGTCAGTGCCGCACCGAGCCGGCCCGCGTCGATGACGGGATACGCGTAGGGGGAGCGCTTACAGCTTCCGCTGTCGTCGTAGTAGCTGCGGGTTCCCACCCCGGAGGAGTACGAGTCGCCGAGTGCGACGTAGGCGGGAGCGGCGCCGGCGGGAGTCGCGATGGCGAGACCGGAGCCCCACGCGAAGCCGAGGACGACCAGGATCCTGACCACCGACCGCGCGATCCCACGCATCGCAGACCCCTCGTTCCGACGCCGAGGCCCGAACCGTCATCCGTGGGCAGGTCTCGTGCCGGATCACGAATGGCGATTTGGGTCAGATGTCGGATTCAGAGTGATCGAGAAGTCTGCGTAGTTCAAGCAGAGATCAGCTGGCTGACCGCGAAAGGTCACAGACGCCGATGCCGGAATCGAGCCATGCGGTGCCGTGATCAGAGTGTGATCAGGGGGACGGTCAGCTGCCGACGGCCTCGATGGTGCCGTCCGCTGCCACGGTGTAGGAGGGAACGACCGGAGCCGCGAAGTGCAGCCGGGCGAACGCCAGCGCCTCCACGAGGTCGGCTTCCCGCTCCGCGCGGCTGGCCGCACGGCGGGTGTTGACCTCGAGCACGATCGCACCGTCGAAGCCGCGTCGCGCGAGGAGCTCGAGGACGTCCGCACACCGCTGGGTACCCCTTCCGGGGACGAGGTGCTCGTCCTTGCTGGAGCCCGAGCCGTCGGCGAGATGCACGTGGGTCAGCCGCTCGCCGAGGTCGTACGCCATGTCGTACGCGTCGACGCCGGCCGTCGCGGTATGCGAGAGGTCGAGCGTCACATCGGCGGACTCGAAGGTGCGGGGGTCCCAATCGGGGAGGTACGCCTGCAGGCCCTGCCCTGCCGCGCGCCAGGGGAACATGTTCTCCACCGCGAAGCGGATCCCGGTCTCCTCCTGACGGCGCGTGATTCCCGCGATGAAGTCACGGGCGTAGTCCCGTTGCCAGCGGAACGGCGGGTGGACGACGACGACCGGCGCCCCGACCACCTTCGCGGCGTCGGCGCTGCGGTCGATCTTGCCCCATGGCTCGGTCCCCCAGACGCGCTGCGTGATCAGCAGGGTTGGCGCATGGATGGAGACGATCGGCAGCTGGTGGTATTCGCTGAGCCGGCGCAGCGCGTTGATGTCCTGGCTCAGCGGATCGGCGCCCACCATGACCTCGACGCCGTCGTAGCCGAGCCGGGCGGCGAGCTCGAAGGCCGTCGCCGTGGACTCGGGGTAGACCGACGCCGTGGACAACGCGATCCGGGCTTCGGGTACGCGTACGACCACGTCCTTGCCGTGCTGATGTCGTACGTGCGACCCACTGTGGGCGCCGAGGGGGCGTTGCGGCGGCGTACTCCCATCCGGTTGCTGCACGGCGTCAAGCGTACGGCCGCCCGTCCTTCCGCATGCGCGCTGTGCACCCATTCCCGCCCCAAATGACCATGTGCACTACGCCTGACGGGGGTATGACACGTGTCGGCACGTAGTGCAGGTCCGACAGGCACGTCCGATTCGCGACAGGCCTGCCCGTCAGACGATCAGGCATGTCCGAGGCATGTCCAACAAACATGCTCCACATGGTCATTGTGGGCTAGCAGCGACATAGGTGACCACAGCGGAAAGGTGCGGGACCTGCTCATTGCTGGCAAGCCGGACGGCTCCACCGAGGGAGTCACCGACCGGCTCCCGCAACCGTGCGGCGGGACAGAGCTGCGCCAACCCGTCGGCGAAGGCATCGAAGATCACCTTGGCCCTCAGGACACCACCTGCCCACGAGACGGGCACGCTCTGGTCGCGGGCTGCCGGGAAGCCCCGTCGTACCGCCGCCGCAGCGCTCACGGCGAGCTCCTCACCGGCACTCACGCACAAGACCCGCGCCACCGAGTCCGTGGCCGCAGCCTCGGTGACCTCGGCTGCAAAGGACGCGACGTCGGCGATCAGCGACGGGGAGCGGTACCACGCCTTGACCGCCTCACGCAGCGGCTTGCCGACACGACGCTCAGCGCGCTCGACGAGCTCCGTCGGCGCTCCACGGCTCTCGAAGGCGGCGAGCGCAGCGCGCAGCCCCGCGAGCCCGAGCGAGAAGCCTCCGCCCGCGTCGCCGAACAGGTAGCCCAGACCGTCGACGTTGATCAGTTCGCCGTCAGGTGTCACGGCGAGACAGGCGACGCCGGTGCCAGCGGCGACCACGACGCCAGGCTCTCCGCCCAGTACGCCGAGGTGGGTCGTGACGTCGTCGCCGGTGAGCAGCACCCTGCCGGCCCCCAGACGCTCGGCGATCATGGGAGCCAGCCGTTCCCGACTCGGCCGGTCGTAGGCGCCACCAGCCAGGCCAAGTGCGATCACCTCGACCGGTGACGGCTTGCCCAGCGCCTCCCACGCCTCGCCGACGCGACGGCACTGCTGCTCGACCGGGTCCTCGTCGCTGGTCCACTGAAAGCCGGGGACTTCCACCCGATCTCCGCCGAGAACGGACATGATCAACGTGGTCGCGCCGCCGTCCACGGCGATCCGTACGCCAGACGAGGGTTCGCTGGCAGCCTGCTGGGTGGGTGCCTGCTGCGCGAACGCTGGTGTGTCGCTCATCGGGAGAGCTCCTGCTAGGCCATCGTGTCCAGGTGACGAAGGATGAGGCCCTCGCGCAGCGCCCACGGACACACTTCGATCTCGGTGACGTCGAAAAGATCCATCGTCGCCTCCGCGACCATCGCCCCGGCAAGGAGCTGCGGTGCGCGAGCTTGTGACACGCCTGGCAGTTGCGCGCGCTCGGCGGAGCTCATCGCGGCGAGCTTCGGAAGCCACTGTCCCAGCACGGCGCGTTGCATGGTGCGCCTGACGTAGGGGCCCTCAGATGACGGCGCGGCGCCACAGACCCGAGCGAGTTGCCGGAACGTCTTGGACGTCCCCACGACCTGATCCGGTGTGCCGAACCGCAGGACCTGCCCCGCGTCCCGGGCGATCTCGGCGCGGATGTGCCGTCGGAGGGCTCTGATCTCCTCAGCCGGCGGCGGATCGGCACTGAACCAGGTACGCGTCAGCCGGCCCGCGCCGAGCGGCAGCGACAGCGCGATGTCGGGTACCTCGTCCAACCCGGTGGCGATCTCCAGCGACCCACCGCCGATGTCGAAGACCAGCAGCCGGCGTGCCGACCATCCGTACCACCGCCGTACGGCGAGGAAGGTGATCCGGGCCTCCTGCTCGCCGGACAGCACGGTCAGCTGGACGCCAGTCTCCGCGGCCACGCTCTGCAGGACGGCGTCCCCGTTCGATGCCTCACGGATCGCCGAGGTGGCAAAGGCCAGCATCTGCTGGCAGCCCTTGTCCTCGCTGATCTCGAGGGCTTCGGCTACCAGCTGCTTGAGCTTCTCCGCACCTTTGGTGGTGATTGCGCCTGAGTCGGACATGTGCTCGGCGAGGCGGAGCTCGGTCTTGTGGGAGTAGGCAGGGAGCGGGCGCGCGCCGGGATGGGCGTCGACTACGAGGAGGTGGACGGTGTTGGAGCCCACGTCGAGGACGCCGAGTCGCATGCGTGCCAGGCTAGCCGGTCAGCTGGGCGAGATCAGGGCGGGCGCCGACGATCAAGCCGGGACCCACGGTGGCAGTGATCCATGCGCGGCGGATGGATTCCTCTGTCACGTACCCGCGCTGGGTGAGCACCACCCTCGACGTGTGCTGGCCCCTGCCGTGGCGGGCGAGCAGTCGCCACGCCTGGTCATTTAGGAGGGGGCAGGCGCCGTGCCTGGTCATTTAGGAGGGGGCAGGCGCCGTGCCTGGTCATCAGGAGGGGCGGTGGCCGCGCCTGGTCATTTGGGGGCGCGACGCCGAGACGTTGCGGTCGGCACTCTCGGCCGGGTTGCGTCACCCTGAGCGCCGCGAGGCGTAGGGTTTTCAGAATGCCCGAGGTTCCGCTCGACTTTCCCCGTACGTGGGTCGAATTCACCGACCCCGACGACGCGAGCCAGGTGTTCCGTGTCGATCTCACCTGGCTGACCTCCCGATGGCAGTGCATCTTCGCTGCCGGCTGCCGCGGCATCTTCGCCGAACGGCCCGACGCCGGATGCTGTGTGCTGGGAGCGCATTTCGCCGACAAGGCGGACGAAAAGCGCGTACGCGGCTGGGTCAAGAAGCTCACAGCCGACGACTGGCAATACCGTGCGGAGGGTCGCAAGAACGGTTGGGTCGAAACGGACGAAGAAGGTGAACGGAAGACCCGCGTCGTCGACGGCGCGTGCATCTTCCACAACCGGCCCGGCTTCCATGGAGGCACCGGGTGTGCCTTGCACAAGTACGCCCTGCGCGTCGGCATCCATCCGCTGGAGACCAAGCCGGACGTGTGTTGGCAGCTGCCGATCCGCCGGCTCTACCGCGACGTGGAGTTGCCCGACGGCACGACCTACACCGAGGTCACCATCACCGAGTACGACCGGCGGGGTTGGGGTCCCGGCGGCCACGACTTCGACTGGTACTGCACGGGAAACACCGAGGCCCACACCGCCCGTGAGCCGGTCTATATCTCCAACCGCGCGGAGCTGATCGAGTTGATGGGCAAGAACGCCTACAACGAGCTGGTCAAGCACTGCGAGGCGTACCTCGAACGGCGGCGCAGTACCCCGCATCCCGCCGATCCGGTGCGGGTCCGCCGCCGTCGCCGCACGTGACCCGCCGCCGACCCCAACGACTAGGCGCGGCGCCTGCCCCCTCCTAAATGACCAGGCGAGGCGACTACTCGCCCGCCACGGCAGGGGCCGGCACACGTCGAGGGTGGTGCTCACCCAGCGAGCCGCTGCGGGTCGCCGACCAGCCGGAGAACCGCTCGCCTACGCTCGGAGACCGTGCCGCTCATCGCCAAGGGTGCACGGCCGAGCCCGAACATCTGGAACGCACCGGCAAGCTACGAGCTGGAGAACCGCGCCGCCGATCCGGACCGGGTCATCGAAGCCGCAATGCAGCGGATCCGACCGTGGGCTGGCGCGCACGTGCTCGACATCGGGTGTGGCACGGGCTTTCACCTGCCACGCTTCGCTGAGCACGCCGCGCAGGTGATCGGCGTGGAGCCGCACGGCCGGTTGCTGGAGTACGCCCGCCGCCGGTGCGCCGCCCTTCCCAACGTGGACGTACGCCATGGCGCGGCCCAGGCCCTGCCCGTGCCCGACGCGTCCATCGACGTCGCGCACGCCCGCTGGGCGTATTTCTTCGGTCCCGGCTGCGAGCCCGGCCTGGCCGAGCTGGCCCGGGTGATGCGTCGCGGCGGAGTAGCCTTCGTGATCGACAACGACGCGACCCGCAGTACGTTCGGTACGTGGTTCCGTGCGGCATTCCCCACGCACGACGCGTTCGGTGTCGAGCGGTTCTGGACCAGCCGAGGATGGCGGCGCGAGCCACTCGACATCCGGTGGCGCTTCGAAAGGCGCGAGGATTTCGAAGCCGTCGTACGCATCGAGTTCTGCACCGAAGTCGCCGAGCGCGTGATCGCCGAGCACCAGTCACTCGAGGTCGACTACGCCGTCAACCTGTGGTGGCGGTCCTTCTGACCAGTGGTGCGCGAGCCGCGGCCGGTGGCCCGTGTCGTCGTCCCGTCGAGATGTCGGTGCCGCCCTCTACGGTTCCGGCCATGAGCAGAACGACCACCACGAGCGCTGCGCGACGCGATTCGTCGTTGAAGCTCGATGCAGTCCGACGCAGGAGTGCAGGATTGAACGGCAAGGCAAGTGGACGGGCTGCGCGGCCTTCGTACCGCTGCAGCGAGTGTGGTTGGCAGACCAGCAAATGGGTCGGGCGGTGTGGTGAGTGCCAGGCGTGGGGCACGGTCGAGGAGATGGGCGCGCCCCGACCGGCCGTCACTGTCGCCGGCCCGGTGAGCAGGCCTGCGCTACCGATCGACGAGATCGACGCCGCGGCCGCGCGCTCCGATGCGACCGGCATTCCCGAGCTTGACCGCGTGCTCGGCGGCGGGTTGGTCCGTGGCGGTGTCGTGCTGCTCGCCGGAGAGCCCGGTGTCGGCAAGTCGACGCTGCTCCTCGAGGTCGCCGCCGAGCGCGCCCGAGGGGGAGGACGAAGCCTCTACATCACCGGTGAGGAGTCGGCGGCTCAGGTGCGCCTGCGTGCCGAACGGGTCAACGCGCTTGACCCTGGACTTTTCCTCGCGGCCGAGACCGAGCTGTCCGCGGTGCTGGGCCAGATCGAAGCGGTAGATCCCGACCTGATCGTGCTCGACTCCGTTCAGACCGTGGCATCGGCTGCCGTCGAGGGTGCGGCTGGCGGTGTGACTCAGGTACGCGAGGTCGCGTCCGCGATGATCCGTGTGGCAAAGGAACACGGCATCGCGGTCCTCCTGGTGGGCCATGTCACCAAGGACGGTTCCATCGCTGGCCCACGCGTACTGGAGCATCTCGTCGATGTCGTGCTCCACTTCGAAGGCGACCGGCACTCTCGGCTCCGCATGGTGCGTGCGGTCAAGAACCGTTACGGTCCGACCGACGAGGTGGGGTGCTTCGACTTCGCCGACAACGGACTGCAGAGCCTTGCCGATCCGAGCGGACTGTTTCTGACCCAGCGAGCGGAGCCGGTCGCGGGAAGCTGCGTCACGGTGACGTTGGAGGGCAAGCGGCCGTTGCTCGCCGAGGTGCAAGCCCTGGTCGCGCAGTCGAGCCTGGCCAGCCCGCGTCGTGCGACCTCGGGGCTGGACTCCAGCCGGCTCGCGATGGTGCTCGCCGTGCTCGAGCGGCGCGGCAAGCTGCCGCTCGCCAAGCAAGACGTCTATGCCTCGACGGTTGGCGGCGTACGACTACGCGAGCCCGCCGCCGATCTTGCGGCAGCGCTCGCCATCGCGAGCTCTCTCACCGACACCCCGCTGCCTGGGAACATGATCGCTGTGGGTGAGGTGGGCCTGGCCGGAGAGGTGCGCCGCGTGACCGGTGTCTGCCGCCGCCTGGAGGAAGCAGTACGCCTGGGATTCACCAAGGCACTCGTCCCCAAAGACAGCGGACCCGTGCCGGAGGGGATGGCGGTGCGCGAGGTCACCAACCTGGGCGACGCCCTCAGCGTCGTCACCCGCGTGCGACCGCTGAGCCTTCACAAGACCTAGAACGCTGGGCCTTCACAAGGCCTAGGACGCTCGGTCTTCACAAGACCTGGGACGCTGGGCCTTCAGAAGGCGCCACAAGATCCGGAGACCTCCAAGGGGCCTAGGAAGACTCCAAGGGGCCTAGGAAGACGCCGCGTCGTCACTGTGAACCGAACACGGTGGTTCCGGGCCCGGCACAGGTGTGACGCGTGTAGCTGCCATCGGGTTGTGGGACGAAGACCTCGCCTGCCACCCCTGGTGGGAGTTCCACGCGCACCTCGTAGCCGTCGCCCTGGCGGTGCCACTCCGCGGCGACCCGGCCATGCACGGACTCGATCGCCGCACGGGCTCGACCGAGTGCCCGCGGTGGCACTGGACGCACCCGCACCTTCCGGTAGCCCGGCTCGAGCGGCGTGAGGCCGGCGAGGTACTCGACGAACCACTGATCGACATGGCCGAAGAAATGGTGGTTCCGCGACCGCGACTCGGCGTGCCAGTGCTCGTAGAGGGAGGTGGCCCCTTGCTCGATCCAAAAGCCGTAACCAGGGTAGGTGCGCTGGGTCGCGACCGTGTAGGCGAGGTCTACCTCGCCATTCTCGGTCAGGAGCGGGAGCAAGAACTTCGTCCCGATGACACCGGTGTCGAGGTGGTCGTCGCGGGCGTGAATGTCGGCCACCAGGTTGGCGAAGACTTGCTCGCGAACCTGCTCCGGAGCAAGACCGAACCACAGGGCCATGACGTTGGCCGACTGGCGATAGCCGGTCGGTTTCTCGCCGTGGTACGTCATCGACGACGCGTCGAAGAACGCCCGGTTGAACCCGGACGCTAGGCGCCCCATGAGTGCGCGGTAGCCATCGACGTCGGAATCTCTTCCGAGAACTTCCGCGAACTTCGAAAGCAGCTCCGCGAAGCGATAGGTGTACGCCGTCTCGTAGACACCCGGGCCCTCCGGCGGCATGCCGTGCACTCCGGGCGGCAGCCAGTCGCCCAGCCCGGCGAGCATGACGTCGTCCTCGACGAACCGGTCGACGATGTAGTCGAGGTAGCGTCGTGCATTGTCGTAATGGCGCGCGAGAACTCTCTCGTCGCCGTAGTAGCGATACATCACCCACGGAATCTCGACGTACGCGACGTCCCACGCGGGAATCGGCGCCGCGATGGCCGATCGTGGATCACCGTGATGTCCCCAGCCACTGGACGGAACGATGCACGGGAACTCGCCATGCGGCAGCTGGGAGTCCACCCAGTCCTGGAGCCACTTGGTGTAGAACCGCGGCATGTGGAAGTTGAACGCCGCGACCGCTGCCGTGAGGTGAGCATCGCCGGTCCAGCCGTTCTTCTCGAAGACCGGTGTGTCGGTTGGAACTCCGTGCAGGTTGTTGAGAACCGCCCACCGCGTCGCTCGGTGCAGCTTGTTCACGAGATCGTCGTCGCACTCGAACTCCCCGGTCGAGCCGACGGCCGTGTGCACGGCGACGCCGGTGAGATCCGACAGCTCGGGCCTTGCCAGCTCCCCGTCGATCTCCACCTGGACGTACTGGAATCCCTTGTACGAAAACCTGGGCTCGTAGCGCTCTTCGGGATCGCCGCGACAGATGTAGTGGTCGACCTGGATGTCGCCGTGGATCAGGCCCTGCTTGAGCTCGACGGTGCCATCGTCGCTCAGCTGCTCGGCGTACCGTACGGTCACCCGCGTGCCGGCGGATCCTCCGTCTGGTGCGGAGTCGCCTGAGGACGCGCTGCGCAGCCGGAGGCGTGCCCATCCGCTCATCTGCTGGCCCAGGTCGTACACGAAGATTCCTGGCCGAGGCTCGGAGAGCGCCGCCGGGGAGATCTCGGCGACCGGTTCGATCGGCTCCAGCTGTTGTGAGCGCAGCACGCCGCCGGGCGGCGGTACGACCGCTGCGGCCTGCCAACCGGCTTCGTCGGAGTCGTCGAAGTCGACCTCGGTCCAGCCGGGCCGCTCATGGCGGGCGTCGTAGACCTCGCCGGCATAGAGGGAGTCGAACCGGATCGGACCGTCGGCGCACCGCCAGGTCTCGTCGCTCACGATCCGCTCGGTTCGACCGTCGGCGTAGGTGAGCACGAGCAGCGCGAGCAGCTTCGGGTGGTCCCACCACGGCGCCTGTTCCCAGTACCACACGTTCGGGGTGGGTTCGCCGTACCGGCCCCGGCCGAGCTGGGCGGCGAGGACGTGCTCGCGTCGGCCAGTCTGTGCGGTGCGTAGCAGGTCCGTCACGTCGTACGTCGAGTAGAGGACGGTCTTGGCGTAGTTGGTGGGAGCGGGATCGAGTACGGCCTTGCCGACCCGCTGACCATCCAGGTGGAACTCGCCGTAGCCGAGCCCGCACACGTAGAGGCGGGCCCGCACCAGGGCGTCAGTTGTCGCCGAGAAGGTCTTGCGCAGCAACGGAGCCGGCGGTGCAGGGCGCGGGGTGGCCTGGCCTTTGGCGAAGTCCCCGGTGCCACCCGTCCGCACGTGGTCATCCGTGCGCCACCCGATCCACGCGGCGCCGGCCCAGTCGGACGGCTCGAGCAGGCCGGTCTCGAAGCTGGCCGGCTCCGCCCAGTCGGAGGCTTCACCGTTCGCGTCCCAGACCCGCACCGTCCAGACGTACCGTGTGGCCGACCGTAACGGGGCGCCCGCGAACTCGACCTGAGTCGTACGCTCCGACCGCACCTGGCCGGAATCCCAGACATCACCCTGGCCGGCTTGGAGGAGCTCGGCGCTCGAGGCGACGCGGATCTGATAGGCGGTCTGCCGCGAGGTGCCTCCGGGTGGTTCCGGGGAGGCCTGGGAGGAGGGGGTGACGGATCGGGCTGGCGCCAACAGCCAGGAGAATCGCGGTGCTGGCTCGTCGATGCCGAGGGGGTTCTCTGCGTACTCCGTCGTGAGGCCGTGCGGGGCGAGCGTACCTACCATGAGTCATGACGATGCCTGCTCATCCGCGATGCGGGCCACTGCTCACGGCGCTTCGTCCACTACCGGTCACGTTGAGCGACGAGAATGGTGTCTGGCAAGCTTGGGTAAAGAGTGAGCCGTACCGATCTTGCTGTGTGCAAGCGGTATCTGCCTGCAATGACGCCAGGCCTTCGACAGCAAAATCAAAAATGGCGGGGTATGTGGGAATGCCGATGGTGGACACGCTTCCCACGTAAACTGAGCCTCTGCACGTCGTGTTACGTACTGGAGAGTTGTGGCTTCAACCGACAGGAGCCCGGATGCACGACTCCGGGCGACGCTTGCAGCGGTTGCGCCTGGCACGGCCCTGCGTGAAGGACTAGAGCGGATCCTTCGCGGCCGGACGGGGGCGCTTATCGTGCTTGGGTACGACCGGACCATCGACGCATTGTGCACGGGCGGCTTCGCATTGGATGTGGAGTTCAGCGCAACCGCCCTGCGTGAGCTCGCCAAGATGGACGGCGCGATCATCCTCGACAAGGACTGCACGCGGATCGTGCGGGCCGCCGTTCATCTGATGCCAGACTCGTCGATCCCCACGGTCGAGACAGGTACGCGGCACCGCACGGCCGAGCGGATCGCCAAGCAGACTGGGATCCCGGTAATTTCGGTTTCCCAGTCGATGCGGATCATCGCGCTGTATGTCGACGACATCCGGTACGTGCTCGAAGACACCGGGCAGATCCTTTCGCGCGCCAACCAGGCACTGGCGACGCTGGAGCGCTACAAGCTGAGGTTGGACGAGGTATCGGGAACCCTCTCCGCCTTGGAGATCGAGGATCTTGTCACGGTGCGCGACGTGGCGGCGGTGGCGCAGCGTCTGGAGATGGTGCGCCGGATCGCCAACGAGATCGATGGCTACGTCGTGGAGCTCGGTGTGGACGGCCGGCTGTTGAGCCTGCAGCTCGACGAGCTGGTGGCCGGCGTGGAGCCTGAGCGTGAGCTCGTGGTGCGGGACTATCTCCCGTCCACAGTGGGCACCAACCGGCGGCGGCTCACGGTGGAAGGCGCGCTGGAGCAGCTGGACCAGCTGTCGGCAACGGACCTGCTCGACATCGGCGCGGTGGCGCGGGCCCTCGGGCACGGCGGGGAGATGCTGGATGCTGCTGTGAGCCCGCGAGGCTACCGTCTGCTCGCGAAGGTGCCGCGGCTGCCGAGGGCCGTGATCGACCGCCTCGTCGATCATTTCGGCAACCTGCAGAAGCTCTTGGCTGCCAGCATCGACGATCTGCAGGCGGTCGGCGGTGTTGGCGAACATCGGGCGCGCTCGGTCCGAGAAGGCCTGTCCCGACTGGCCGAGTCGAGCATTCTGGAACGGTACGTCTGAGGAAGACGCCGTGGTGCCGCTGCGCGGCGCCCTCTGCTGGTGCGCGCTCATGGCGGCGCAGGCAAGAGTCGCGACGCGATGGAGGTCCGCTAGCGCAGCGGGGCCGACCGTCGTGGTAGTGAAGCCACTTGCACGCGCCGGCCGTGCCCCGCCCGATGGCCGAGATGATCGAGTCGCTAGCCAGAAGTAGGGCTTAGGGACGGCCTCAGCCGAAGTACTCGGCGTCCTTTGGATCGACCGGTGGAACTCGTACCGGAGCGCCACCGGACCGGATGGATTCGGCGCCAGCACAGCCAGCAGCGACCGCGTAGCGTGCGGCGACTGGCGATGTTTCCGTACGCCCGCCTTCACGTACGTACTGGAGGAACTCGGCGACGATTCGCGCGTCGGCCTCGCCGTGCGGTCCAGTCTCCGCCTCGAGCGGTATGCTCACGTCGCCTTCCGCGTGATAGCCGTGTCGGCGATTCCAGAGTCGGATGACCGTGCCAGGTCCGCCATTGCCGAAGTTTTCGATGCGGCCTTCGGTGCCGATGATTGTGTAGTTGCGCCAGTAGTCCGGCGTGAAGTGGCATTGTTGGTACGAGGCAAGGACGCCGTTGGCGAGGCGCATGTTGATCATAGAGGTGTCCTCGACATCCATCGCCGGGTTGAGTCCACGCAGGGATCGCGGCGGCCAGCGGGTAAGCCTGTCCTCGGCCTGCCACCAAGGGGTGGAGTCGCCACCTGCCTGATCCGGCGAGTAGACCAGCCGGTCGCCGATGCCGCTCACCTCGGTTGCGTACGCGCCGCACAGCCAGTGGAGGATGTCGATGTCGTGTGCGCCCTTCTGCAGCAGGAGGCTCGTTCCATACTTTCGTTCTGCATGCCAGTCGGCGAAGTAGAAGTCACCGCCATGGCCGACGAAGTGCCGGCACCATGCGACCTTTGGCGTTCCGATGTCTCCGGCGTCGATGCGGCGCTTCATCTCCCGTACGAAGGTCATGTGCCGCATGTTGTGGCCGAGGTAGAGCTTGCCTTGATGCTGCCGTGCGGTCTGAAGGATTCGATCGCAGCCCTCGGTGGTGATCGCCATGGGCTTTTCGAGGTAGACGGCCACTCCAGCGCGCAGCAGTGTGATGGCCTGTTCCTCGTGCAGATAGTCAGGGCTGAGCACGAAGACGGCGTCGAGCTCGGACGGGTTCAGTTCGTCGAGGCTTCCGTGGACTTTCACATCGTGGCCGAAATCTGACCGGAAGCGGTCTTGCGCTGCCTCGCTGGGATCGAATAGCGCGACGACTCGTGAACCCTGCTTCGGCTGATGCGCATACTTGGCCAGGCTCCCACGAAGACCATACCCGACGACACCTATCGCAAGATCGTTTGTCATGAGGTCACCGTTTCCACGTCTGTCGTGCGCTCGTCTCGAGGTCCTCATCGACCGAGATCTTTAGAGCCTGTTCCTAAACCCTGATCTTTCGATGTGATCTTCGTCTCTGTGGATCTTGGTCGGTGTGTCGTGGGTCATCGTGGGAGGAACTCCTGGTAGATCGGTCGGTGCTTGAAATCGCCGATGT